>Ga0272449_1000002_pt1 | contig 572709 bp, 535 predicted proteins | sample YNPCB0241_FD_198679 | JGI IMG/M metagenome (GOLD analysis project Ga0272449, IMG submission 198679) | Hot spring sediment microbial communities from Yellowstone National Park, WY, United States - YNP-CB-024-1 | ecosystem: Environmental > Aquatic > Thermal springs > Hot (42-90C) > Sediment... | reverse complement strand
TACGACGATGGGATGCTCTGGAACATCAACAACATTGTGGATTGGTACACGACCACGAGTTGGTGAACGAGTCAAGCTCGCAGCTGAAACGACTTTCGCCTTTTTGATGCCTCGAATTTTCCACTGGGCCTTTCTGTGAGACCCTCTTTTGTGCGGCAGGATCGAACCTGCTCAAAGATCCTTTGCGGGGATAGAAAAAAGCTATCCCCGCAAGCTCTTCTCCTTACGAGCCATCAAGAATCCTACACCCTTTAGGGGATCGGGAGTGCCAAAGCATAAATTTGTTATAATCCTCTTTGGACGTTGGACGCTTGAAAATGGAGGGTTTAGAGATGAAGGATTTGCTGTACAGTCTCGGTTCCTTCAGCGCTGGTTTACTTTCAAATCCCATCTCAACTTTCGCAATCTTTTACTACGTGGATGTTTTGAAGGCGCCTGTGGAAAAGATAAGCTTGGTCATGCTCCTTTATGGAATTTGGAACGCGGTGAACGATCCGTTGTTTGGTTATCTATCCGACATCACTAAAACGAGATGGGGAAGACGCAGACCGTACATCTTCTTTTTCTCCTTGCCACTCGCTCTGAGTTTTGCGCTCTTTTGGGCTCCACCTTTTGACAGTTCCAGACCAACGGCTTTGGTTCTGTACTACGGTTTGATGATATTCCTTTTCGATACCTTTTTCACCATCGTCATACTCAACTGGACTGCGCTGTTCCCAGAGATGTACCCAACGTTGGAACAGAGGGCAAGAGTTTCAGCTCTAAGGCAAATTCTTGGGATTCCGAGTTTGCTCATAGGCGTTGCGGCCACTCCTGTGATCGTTGCGAAGCTCGGCTGGCAGAAGATGGGTGTGATCTTCGCTATAGTGGGTGGTTCACTTCTGTATCTCTCACTCTTGGGTGTGAGGGAAAATCCCACGTTTTACAGGAAAGAGAGCCTGAAACTGAGTGAAGCGATTAAGCACACTTTCCTCAACAAATCCTTCATCACGTACGTTTCTGCTTCTTTCCTGCTTCAATATACCTATACAGCTCTTCTCGCCGCGCTACCTTTCTACGCAAAGTACGTGTTGCGGTTGAACGAGACACAGACGACATTTTTGCTCGCGATGATCTTTATAGTAACGTTCTTGCTCGTACCAGTTTGGCAGAGGTTCACACCGAAAATTGGTGCGAAGAAAACGATGATGGTTTCAATGATCCTCTGGGCGATCCTTCTCAGCGGGTTTGCATTCATCAAAACTTTCATCCAAGGATTGATATTGGCTTGCAGTCTTGCGATCAGCCTTGCAGGATCGTTCATCGTTCTGGACATCATGATCGCCGAAATAGCCGACGAAGACGAGGTCAAAACAGGTAGAAGGCGAGAAGGCATGTACTTCGGTGCGAACGCGTTGATTATAAGACTTGGAATATCGTTGAACTCTTTGATCATGGGGTTGGTTCTGTCCAAGACTGGATACAATGCGAATTTGCCTGTAGACCAACAGCCAATGAGCGCGATCCTTGGAATCCGTGCGCTGTGCAGTTTCATACCGATTGCTGCCACCTTGTTGGGCATACTCATACTCAGAAAGTACCCACTGGAAGGTGAATATCTGGAGCAGGTCAAAGAGAGGCTGAAACAGATGCACGCCACTGAGACGTGAAAAGAACGACAATTTAAAAGGTGATGTCGTTTCACGCCTGTTTGATAGCGCGTTGAATCAGCTTGATATACCAGTGCATCCAGGCAGAACTATGCCTTCAACTTGATTCTTTCGGCACTATTCTCCCCATACTCTGATGGTTCCATCGTAGGAACAGCTCGCGATAAATTCTTCATCTGGGCTGATCGCAACGAAATACACAGAGCCTTCGTGCCCAATCAGAGTGCGTAAAACTTTTCCAGTTTTCAGCTCCCAGATCTTTATGCTCTTGTCACCTGAACCGCTCACCGCGTAGTTTCCGTCCCGACTGATCGCGACACTCGTCACGTGTCCTTTGTGCTCAGTGAACAACAAGAGTGGTTTGTAGGTTTCCAAATCCCACACCCTCACGGTGTTGTCCATCGAGCCGGTGAGGAAGTACTTCCCATCGCGCGTGATAGCTATGGAAAGAACCCCAAGCCATGCCCAAGAAGCGTCTTTAGACACTTTCCGCTCTCGACGTCCCATACCCTCACCAACGCGTCCAGCGATCCACTGAGCAACCTTTTACCGTCAGGTGTGAAGGTGACGGTGTGAACCCAGTCTTTGTGACCGACCAAGGTTCGCACTAATTCGCCCGTTCCCAGCTCCTAGATCGAGACTGTCGAGTCGTACGATGCGGCAGCTATGTACTTTCCATCCGGACTGATCGCCACAGAACGAACCGTGAGGTTGTGTGCTGACCAGCTTCGAATCCTCTGTCTCGTCTCGAAATCCCAGACGACGATCGAGCCGTCTCCCAAACCCGTCACGAAGTACTTTCCGCTCGCTTCTATGGCAAGATTGTAGACGGTCGCACCACAGCGTATCGTGTCACCCACCTGTTGAATTGTCTGCACATCGAAGATCTTCACGTCTCCATCTTGAGTGCCGGCGAGGATGTACTTAGAATCAGGCGTGATCGCTAGCGACACGACGGGTCCCACCACGATGGAAAGGATAGGCCTTGCGACGTCCTGAACGAGTCTTCATCCCCCCTTGGATGAGCTTCGAACTTAGTCTAACACGTTGCACGATCAGCGGTTTGCCTTGCCTTGTACATGTTCGATCTTTATTCTTATTACAGCGACAGCTTTGAAAGAATCTTGAATGATTCTCTCTGCTTCATTTGTGTAGTCTGGACTGTACTTCTTCGCCAACTTTTTGAGAGCCGGTATGACTTGTTCGTCTTGCAGGATCTCTGCCCTGCCAAAGATGATGACACTTTCGTACTTGGTTGAGAACTCGTTCTCCATCACTTGAGAACTCCCAACGACGGTGAAACAAACTCTGTCGAAGGATCTTATACTCTCGATCTTGTGACCTTCTTTTGCAGAATGAATGTAGATGAGACCATCTTCGTAGACGTAGTTCACAGGTATGCCGTATGGATAGTTGCCATCAAAGACGCAGAGGACACCGTAGTTAGACTTTGCCAGGATCTCAAGTGCCTCATCTTCTTTCAAAGCCCGGTCCTTTCTGCGCAGGGGTTTGAAATCTTTGTCCACATCGATCACCTCAAGATGATTTTTTCATGAGTATACCAAAAAGAACCGCTGCGGAATCTTCATGCAGCGGTCCTGACAACTCGGCTCAAATACCATCTTCCCACCTAAGATACGGATAACCATCGTTTTTCGCCGAGTTTATCGCCCAAACACTTGTGAAATCCCAAGTTGAATAACTGCTCTGCGTCTTCATGTCGCTGGTGCTCTTGCCCTCGGCCGTTGAGTGATCTTGGTTCGTGCTAGTCAGTTGGTTGTCCCAGTAGCAGTATGGAGTTTGAAGCAAAGAAGATGCGAAGTTGTACAGAAAGGCGTGATCAATGTTCGAAACGGCGACGTAGCTTTTCGATACGTCTGGAACAAGATCGATGGTGTTCATGTTCAAAAAACCAGCAGCTTGCGCCTGAGTATCGATCGTACCTTTCGCGTAGCAGTTCTTGATCAAGATGTTGTTTCCATCCGTAATGTTCAAAAACCCAGCGACACTGGCGTTCGAACCTGCGTTGACTTGAAACCTCGCATAGCATTGTTGAATGTTCACTTCACCAGTCGTTGGATTGTAAGCAAAACCACCAAAACCACCGATGTCGGAGGATTCTTCAGAATTGGCTGTGATCGAACCTTGAAAACCACACTGGTGGAATGTGTTGAGGCCGCTGATCTCTGCGAAGAAACCACCCGCTGTGAACCCGTAGTGCGGAACTTCTATGTTTGCTTGAACAACGCAGTTTTTGAAAGAAAGATTCTTCGTAGCATTGCTGAAGCCGAGAAAGCCAGCAATCTTGAGCATGTCCATCGTCGAAGTATCCCTCTGCGCGATCAAAGAAGCCGACACGGAACAAGCTTCAAAGGCGTCCGCGCTGAGGTCTTCATCTTGTTCAGCATAGCCGACGAAGCCTGCAACGTAGGTTGCTGTGGCATCTTCTATGGTGCCTTGGAAGCGACAATTCTGAAAGACGCTTGTGTCTGAATTTCCTGCGAAGCCTCCGATTCTTGTGGACTTACCAGTTATCGCGCTCGACTGAACTTGGCAGTTTTGAAAACTCGAATAATTCGAATCACCGACGAACCCTCCCACGTAGAAGGATGGGTTAGCCTGCGGCGAGTTGAGTATGACTTGGATTGAACAGTTCTTGAAGGTGGAAGCGTTCGCAAAACCGACGAGCCCACCCATGTAGGAAGCCTGAGAGACTCTCGAATTGAGCACGATCACACCATCGATGGTGCTGTTGTCGATTCGTCCAGCCAGAACACCCGCGTTCGAGGCATCTTCGTAGTCAACTTGTGCGTTCTCGAAGACCACGTTGATGATCGTTGCCTCAAAGAGACATCCAAAGAAACCAGAAGATCTATCGCTGGCGTTGTTGCCCGTCAAGACCACCATGTTCTTTATGGAAAATCCCATTCCGTTGTAACTTCCGTTGAAAGGTTTATCTGGACCCATCGAATCGACGGGCGTCCAGTTCGCCTCGGTGGGAGTGACCCTCGCTCTGAGATCGTTCAGGTCCAAGTCTCTCATTTGCTTGTAGTGTCTCGGTGTGGATGGATCGATGTAGTGTCTCATGTTGTCCAACTGCCACACGTTCACGATGATCCAAGGATCTTCTTGTGTTCCATTTCCACCTCCGAACTCTTCGTTTTCGGAATAGGCAGTGAAGTTGATCGTTGAAGCGTTCGAAACGTTCTTGGTGGGTTGTACAGTGCCCGCGATGACGATGTAATAATCATTTTTCTGTGCACTCACCGTAACTGGTCCACTCAAATCTGTGATCCTCCAAGTTCCGTTCGTGTCGGTCGTTGCCGTCTTAGTGCCCGCGCTGATCGTGACGCCCTGCAGTGGTGTGTCGTCCCAAAGTTTCACAACACCTTCGATCGTGTAAGTTGAAGGTTCCTCTGGTACAAATGGTGCAGCGCAGCTGAACAGAAAAAACAGAAGCAGCGTTGAAGCCAAGAGAATCTGCCATTTTCTCATGAACTTTCCTCCTCTCAGGGTGTGCAACTTCTCTATGATGAACCAAGATCGTTAAAAAACCATTAGAGATTTAGATCGAACAGAAGTTCACCTGAGAGGAGGAAAGCAAACCTCACTATCAGGAACTGTTCGGTCTGTGAGAGATCGTTCAACCCAGTTCAGCTGTGGATTGACGATCCCCCTCGTTCAGAACAGGCTATGGTTGTTGCTCCCACTCAGCATCGTTTTGCTCAAATACAACATAATCGTTATATTGTGCAATCAAGGGAACTCTCTGTGTGTATGCTGGCGTTGAGGGACTCAAACTGATGTGGGCGCGTTGGATTGGACGTCGTGGCTGTCAGGTCGCAGTCCTCAAATGAACAGCTATTCGATCCGCCCACGAAACCACCCAAACCCGTTCTATCGCTACCTGTCACGGTCAGTTGGGTCTCACCGGTGCAGTTTGTGAACGTACAGCTTTGTGTGAATCCAAGAATCTTTCCATTTGTCGTACTTTTCGTAGTAAGAAAAGCCTTTGTGGTGTCTGACCCTCTCGCCGATCTGGTAGTAATCGAAGATGGCGCGGTTGTCTCGTACGCTGTGCGTGAAGATCTTGCCACCGTCCCGCTTGACCTTGAGCACGTACGGCGTGTAAGGAACAGTTTTCACCTTGTTTCCATATCGAACGCGCTCGGTCTTCTGCAGAATTTGCTTGTCGACGACCACACCGTCCCAGGTGGTGAGGGATGGGTACAGTTCGAAATGTTTTTCTGCACGCAAGATTTTTCTGTGAGGTGCGCGAGGGGAAATGATGTGAAGCTAAAGCGAAGCAACCTTCACAACGATCGTTGACAGAGGCGAACCGAGCGACAATTCCCAATGTCACTTCGAAAAAGAGGGGCGCAGGGCCCCTCTTTACAAGATTGACAGATCAATCTCAAATCCCAAAATTGAACTCGAAAACGTGCGTGAACGGATTGTCACCGTTGTAGACGGTTATTCTCATGTAGTGAGTCTTCTGCAGATTGGTTGGAAGTCCCAGATACGCCGCATCACCAAAGGCCATGTAAACGTCGTAAACGCCTGGTTCAATGCCGACGAACCATAACCGCCCGAATTCATCAGATTTTCCGTAGTACACTGGGATTGTGTCACTTTGTGGATACATGGTCACGTAGACCTCAGATCCATAGTACAAATCATTTGAGATATCCCTCACGTAGAACTGGAAGAAAACGTTCGCTCCAACTTCAGATGGAAGATTTTGGGTTAAGGCTCTATAAGCGTTGACTCTGCCCCAGCCGCTATCGTGGTCGAAGCCGACTGCCATGATGTCATCGGCGGTGTTGGCTATGTGCTTTTTGATCTGATACGGTGTGTAAGTCACTTTTTGTCGATCCAGTTTTTCCAGCAACAATGCGATCACACCTGAAACGTGCGGTGTAGCCATGCTTGTTCCGCCGTAGAAGGCGTACGGATTTTCACCATCGAAGAACTCACCACTATCCCACAGAGGCACCGTGGAAAGGATCGTGAAATCTCCGGGAGCTGCGACAGTTATCCACCTTCCGCGCGTCGAGAAATCTGTTATACCGTCCCTCGCGGTGCTCGCAGCCACGTTTATGACACCAGGATAGCAGGATGGATAGTGGATCTCGTCGGTGTGACTGTTTCCGGCGGAAGCAACGAAGATGCCGTTGACCACCCTCATTATGAGAGCGATAGTCTGAGCGAGTGTTATGGAATAACCTTTACCGCCCCAGCTGTTCGAAAAGATCCTCGCTCCATGCTCAGCAGCCCACAAAAAGCCAAGGGCAACATAGTCATCTCCGATGTATCCATCTTCCTCGAATATCACTATGGGCATTATCTTGGCATCCGGCGCAACACCGACGACACCTGTCTCATCACGCTTCGCCGCGATCGTTCCAGCAACGTGCGTCCCGTGGGGGCCACCAAAGGAGCTGTCCATATCTGGACTCAACGTCTCATCCGTCAATGGTCGATACCCTTCCACAAGCTGACCTTGCAGATCTGGATGGGTTCCATCAACACCAGTGTCCACTACCGCAACGATGATATCCTTACCGGTGTATCCAAGTTCCCAAGCCTGCGGAGCCTTCACTTTTCTGATGCCCCAGAGCCATTTCCAAAATTCGTCTGCCACCATGACCTGTTTTGTTTCGACAGTTGATTCGAGTAAATCTTTTGCGTTGTCGTTCTTCACAGGTTCGATCAAGTATCTTTTGTAGCTCGGCTCGACGTAGGATATCTTCTCTCGCAACTGAACGTCTGATTTGAGTCGTTCTAAAATTTGGCGTCTGATCTCAGCAAAACTCAACGTGGTTTTGAAGCTAACCGCATTTATCTGTTCGAGGCTGACCCTCACACTGGCATTTGGATCGATCGATTTCACAAGTTCTATCGCATCGTCTATCGAATCTTTGTAGCCAACAATGACTATGTTTTCCATGACTTCAGCATCTTTTTCGATGGGCGCAACTATCTCTTCAAAGGTCTTTTCACTCGCGTTGTTCTTTGGAATATTACTCATACAACCGGCTAAAAACAAAGCCACCAACGTGATCGCTATTAGAAATCTCTTCATCTTTCCTCACCCCCTTTTCACTCACCGGTTGTGAATCTGTTGAAGTAGTCTGCTTCGTTTGTCCACCTGTCCCAGCCAGAATAACCGTAATCGATAGTTGCGGAGATCCAGATGCCATCGGCTGTTACATAACGAGCCGCTGCGATATCCAAGCCCCATTCGTAGGTCTTGTACTTTTCAAGTGGTTCGGTTTGAGTAACTCGAGAGCCATCTGGGTAGATTCTCTTCCAATTACCACTGTATGGATCGAACGTTACGAAAACTTGCTGTGGCCCTGGTGTGGTGGTCAAAACACTATAGAAAATGTGTTGATCGCTCACTGCGGTGTCGTAAATCCACGGACCATAGTAAGCGTAAGTTATGTCTTCGTCGTCTATGAGATCTCCTCCGATGTTTGGTATTGAAGTCCAATCTCTCCAATCAACTGGTTTCCATACGAAGGTCGGCGTTCTTGAAACGTTCCTTTCATTGTCTGCTGGAGAGATGAGCTTAACCTTGAAAAGATCCAGCGGGATCACTTCGATGATGTTGCTGTTGTCTGATTCAGTGCCGTCTCTGTAGACCGTCCTCACTGTGTAATAGTACTTCTGACCAGGCATCAAATCCACCGATTTGTCGAAGGCATAGTAAGAAGTTGTGAAAGCGATCTTTTGCCAAGTTTCACCGTCAGTTGATCTGTAGACGTTGTAACCTGCGCGATGTGTGGCTGGTGCATGACTCCAAGCGAGCTGAACAAGTATGTTGGTGTCCTTTATGTTATGTTCTGGTTTGTAGTTTTCAAGCTCGTTCATCATCTCCTTTGGCATGCCTTTGAACAAGATATCTTTAACGGGTCTCGGTAGACTGTAGTAAGCTATGTTCGCATCGCTCGTCCAACCGTAGTACCACAGACCCGTTGGTGGCACTCGCACTGTCACTTCTGGAACCGAGCTTCTGTTGATTGTCAGATAGATTATCTTGTCCACGCGTGTGTCGTTTGGGGTGTAAACGACCACGTGGAGTGGGACGGTGGTGTTGTTGAAGCGTCGCAGATCGAGCCAACCAGTTGTGAATTCGTAGCTGTCAAAGTTGCTCGCATCACGACCTGTCGCACTTGGAACGAGCCCCAAACCAACGTATGCCACGTACATGACTACATCACTTTCCACGGTCAGTTTGATGTAATCGGCTGTGATCGTTGTTGCCTCTGGATCTATGAGCACAAGATCTGGATAAGCAGTCACAGTGATCTGTAAATTGGGAATCTCGTCGTTGTCGGTCATTGCCCTTCGAGACAGCGTTTCAATCTCCGGTATGATGGCAGGATCGTAGTTGTAAATCACGCTTGTCGCCTTGTTCTCACCGGTGATCTTGATGTCGTATCGACCGTCTGGTAGGTAGAACTTCGCATGACCGTTCGAATCGGTAATGTCAGAAATGATCAGGGTATCTCCTTGATAAACTTTGACGTTCACTCCAACCGCGGCTGGTCCAGTCGTGAACTCGACTACCTTGATCGTTGCGAGGTTCCTTCCAACGGTGAAGCTCCAAACCGGGCTTTCAACGGAATTCTCGCCGTCCGAAACCACGACCTTCCAGTAATAGGTCTGCCCGGGTGTCAAGTTGGTGAGGGTGTACTCTGGTTCGTTGACTGTAGCGATCTTGGAAAGATTCGAAGCGCTTGTACCTAAGTACACTTCGAAGGTCAAGGCTCGTCCTTCTGGGTCTGTCGCTGTGGACTTCAAGGTCACAGATCTCGTCGAAGCAAGAACAGCAACCTGTGCGCCATTTTGTGGAGAGATCAAAGACACTTCCGGTGCCTGATTGATAGGTACATTGATAGGTCCGAAGCACGAGTACAACGTGATCAGCAAAGCCGCGAGTAGTAACCACTTGAGACTTGCCCTCATGATTGTGTCACCCCCTGTGAGATACGTTAGCAATTTTACTATATCATAAGTCTTACGACTTTAGTATAGTATCTCGTGTTGTATTGATATGTTCGTTGATTATCATAGAACGCACGTCAAAAGCTCAAACCGAAAAACGAGCGAAACACTCTCGTTCAGGTGAACAACTTTGTTGTCACATCTCGGTGGTATTTGACATCAGTGGTGTTCATGTGTGCGACAGAAATTGGAATTTCTCTCGCGTCAGGTATCGAACATCTATGAAGAACTCGATTCAATACATGATGCGCTCGGCGTCAGTTGCAAAGGCTGTAGGCAATGTTGCAACACGGCAGCGTACAACATTGAAGCGACGCTGTTGGAATTCCTCCCTTTGGCACTCCATCTGGTTGAATCTGGGCAGTTCGACTCTTGGTTCGCGAAAGCGCAGATGGCGATGCCAAACGACAATTGTGTGCTCTTTGTGGATGAATCGATCAAGATAGAGGGCGGATGTTCCTTCCATCGATACAGGCCACTCGTGTGCCGGTTGTTTTCAGCAAGTTACGTGAGAAGAAAAAACAATGTAGAAACTCTATCTTGCCGATTCTTGAAGGCAGAACTTTCAAAGAGGATAGATCGTTTGATAGATGCTCAGACGTTTTTCGAAAGACTGTACGATATCGATCCTTACCTTGCGGTTCGGAGGAGAGATATCAACACAGCTTTCAGAGAGGCTTTAGAGTACGTGGGAATGAGACTTTTGTTGAACACGCCTCCTTCTCTGCCCTTCGCGAGCTGATTATATATAATAGTCTTCGGACTGCAAGGAGCTTTGCACATGCCGAAAGATTTGACCGAGGGAAACCTCAGCAGGAATCTTTTGTACATGGCCCTGCCCACGATGGGTGGTTTTGCCGTTCAGATACTCTACGATATCGTAGACATGTTTTGGATCGGCAAGATCTCTTCACGCGCGATAGCTGGGGTGGCGGTGTTCTCGGCCATCTTTTGGCTCATCTCCGTTCTGAACGAGATCATCGGTACTGGGTCAGTATCCATGATTTCTCAAGCGTACGGAGCCAAAGACTATGAGCGTGTGAATCGTACGATCGAACAAACGATAGTGTTCAAGATCTTCGTCGCCTTGATCGCGGTTGTTCTGTTGATCATCTTTCTCAAACCTCTGATGGTGTTCTTCAGCAAAGATGAGGAAGTGATCACTGCGGGGCTCGACTACGGTTATTGGCGCATCTTCTTCTTACCCATCTTCTTCGCCACCTATTCCACCTATACAGCCCTTCGAACCACGGGTGAATCGAAACTACCGAACATCATGATGGCGGTTGGCGCTATCATGAACATGGTCTTGGATCCTATCTTCATGTTCGAACGTGTAGCTGGTCTCAACATCAGAGGCTTGGGACTTGGAGTCAAAGGTGCGGCGATCGCAACGGTCGTATCTTCGTCAGCGGTTTTCGTTTGGGGTCTGATCGTTTTATTCAAAGGTCAGGGTGTGATCAGGATAACGCTGAGAGGCTTGTTCAAATTGGACTGGTCCATAGACAAAAAGCTGTTGACGGTGGGTTTACCGAGTGGAGTTGAAATGCTTTTGAGGAATCTTTCGAGCATGATCATGGTGAAACTGTTCGGCATGTACGGTTCTACTGTGCTGGTGGCGATAGGTATCGTCGATCGCATGATGGGACTCGCGTTCGTGCCTTTGATGGGTTTTTCGATCGGAGCGAGCACGATAGTTGGACAATGCCTTGGGGCGAACAAGATCGAAAGGGCGGAAAAGACGGTTTTGCTCGCAGCACTTTACAACGCCCTTTTCCTCTCGGCCTTCGTCGTGCTCGCGAACATATCACCAAGGTTGGTGATCGAGTTCTTCACGAAAGATCCGAACGTGGTCCATGAAGGTGCCTTCGCGATAAGGCTCGGTTCCTGGGTGATGCTCATCGCAGGTTTTTCCATCTCTCTCATGAGCGCGTTCTTTGGTGCGGGTTACACCAAGGCGGCGATGTTTTCGAGCATCGTGGGCAGATGGTTCATCCAAGTTCCCTATTCCGTGTTGGTGGCGATCGTGCTGAAACTACCGATAAAGTATCTGTGGTTTTCTTTTCTGATCGCTGAGATCGGCGAGATATCTTACGCGTCCATCGTCTTTTTCAAAGGCAAGTGGAAAAGTTACCGTGTGATATGATAAAATCTTGTTGGCGATGGAGTCCGCCACAATCGCCCAGTGGGCTGATGACTCCTACCGTGAGGGTAGGAGTTTTTTGTTTGGGTGAGACGAATGGGTCTTGTTGAAATCAGCTTGAAGGATGCGATCACTCATGCCAAACTGGAATGTCCAATATGTTCGCTCGTAGATAAGGCTTTAGATTCAACCATCGATAGCCTTCTGTACGAGATGGTGAACGACGTGACTGTTAGGTCCGAGCTCCGATCCAAAGGATTGTGCCGTAAGCACGTCGCGAGAATAGAAGCGTATCTGTCACGACACATGGAACTGGGGTACATGGGCTTGGCAATAATCTATTCGGATCTTTTGGAACATCTTGCCGAACTGTTGGAGAACCACTCCGATTTGGATCGTGGCTCGAGTTGTTTCTTGTGCGAGAAGGAGAGGACCTTCGAGTTGCTGTACGCCAAGGCTTTCTTGAACAGCATCGGCGAACTACTTGACCTGTACAGATCTTCCCAGGCAGTGCTGTGCTTCGATCATTACGCCTTCGTTTTCTCAAGGCTCAAGAACTCTTTCAGAGAGACTTTCAAGGCGATTCAACTCTCGAAGTACAAACATCTGATAGAACTGCTCAACTCTTTCGTCAACAAGCACGATTACAGAAACAAAGAAAGCTTCACTCCTGAAGAGCTTGCGGCGAGAAAATCTGCTGGGAAACTCATTGCGAAGAATCTTCATCATTGGAGGCGTTTGAAATGAAACAGGTCGCAGACTTTGCTGAACGCGTACTGAAGAATGTCTCACGCGTGATCGTGGGCAAGGACGAGGTCATAAAGAAGATGCTGGCGGCTTTTTTGAGTTCAGCGCACGTACTCATCAACGACGTACCCGGAGTGGGAAAGACCATGCTCGCAAGGTCTTTCGCCATCTCACTCGGTTTGAACTTCAACAGGGTGCAGTGCACTCCAGATCTCACACCTTCTGATATCACAGGCTTCAACGTGCTCGATCCAAGAACAGGACAGTTCAGCTTCAAGAAGGGAGTTCTCTTCGCAGACGTTCTGCTGGTGGACGAGATAAACAGGGCTACGCCGAGGACGCAGTCGGCCTTGCTTCAGGCAATGGCCGAAAAGCAGGTGAGTATCGATGGGATGACGTACCAGTTGAGTGAGCATTTCTTCGTGATAGCGACTCAGAACCCCGTTGAGTTCGAAGGCACCTTCCCCTTGCCCGAAGCTCAGCTGGATCGATTCGCGATCTCTCTGAGCCTTGGATATCTCGAGAAAGAACAAGAGATGCAACTTTTGAAGAGACTGCAGAAAACTCACCCTATTGAATCGCTCGAACCTGTGTGTGAGCCAGACGAACTTTCGAGGATGAAAGAATTCGTAAAAGAAGTCTACGTTGATGATTCTGTGATGGATTACGCCGTCAGGATCGTGGCGAGGACCAGGAGCCATCCGGATGTGGCGCTCGGAGCCAGTCCGAGGGGAACCATCGCGCTCGTTCATCTGTCGAGGGCTTTGGCTGCGATGAGTGAGAGGAATTTCGTCTTGCCAGACGATGTGAAGAGCATAGCACTCGATGTGCTTGCCCACAGATTGATCCTCAAGCCGGAAGCCAGATTGATGAGAAAGAGCAAAAAGGAAATCGTAGAAGAGATACTCAACAGCGAGGAGGCACCGATAAGAGGGTGAAACTAAAGCTCAGATCTATCAGCTGGAACGTTCAACCACTCATCGTTCTGTCAGTGACCGCGATCGTTTGGTTGATCTTGAGCGCTACAGTGTTCAGTGTGCTCTTCTTTTCGCTGTGTGTCTTTCTGTGGTTGCACTTCTTGGAAACGAGACGAGACATATCAAAATTGAGAATCGAAAGAAGAATCTCAACTGAGAGGGCCTTCACGAACCAAGACGTTTCATTCCACCACAGTGTTGTATCGTCGAAGCGTTTGAAGCTCACGCTTTTGGGACAGATCGAGGTGGGATCTTCGCTGACGTACAATCTGTTCGAGAGAGATGTTTTTGTTGGTTCCGAGCCTGTACGAATCGATGTGAAGACCTCTTTTCCAACCAGGGGTCGGAAGGTTTTGAAGGACCTGTGCTGCTATTACGAGCATCCATTGGGTTTGTTCAAGATCTGGGCACGGTTCAACACGCCGCAAGAATTGCTCGTGTTGCCAAGGTTGATGCCTCTGGAATTCTTCCCATCGCGCTTGAGAGAACCGTTACCGGGCAGAAGATCCGACTTCAAGTTGTTCGAAGATCCTTTGAGAATTAAGGGATTGAGAGAATATTCGAACGATCCAATCAAAAAGGTTCATTGGAAGGCGTCGGCGAAGTTTGGAAAACTGTTGGTGAAGGAATACGATCACACGGCGATGAGCAGAACCTTTTTGTTCATCGATCTGAACATGGCAAGTGAGATCTTCGCGAGAAACGTTTGGGCACAGATTCGCACCAGTTACGAAGAAGAAGCCGTGCGTGCGGCTACGGCCATTCTGTACTGGCTCTCTCAGGGAAACGACACGATATGCATGAGCATCGTTGGAAAGCAAGTTCTCGAAATGGACTGGGCTTCGCAGGATGGCTGGGTGAGGGCGGTGGAGATGTTGGCGCTCGCCGAGGGCGCAGAGGATGGACCACAACTGAGCGAAGTGCTCTTCTCACAGGTGCCCAAGCTCACCTTCACTTCGACCGTGGTCGTGCTCTCGATGTACTTGACGGACTCGATTCTGCCCGTGTTGCTCGAAGCGAGGGCAAGATGTGCACGCGTCATGGTGTTCTTGATACCGTATGGCTATCGAGATCCAAAATACAGAGCTGGAAGAACCTACGAGATGTATCCTTTGGACATGGTGAAACTCAACGAGAAGGCGAAGTTATTGGAACAAGAGCAGATCATCGTGAGGATCATCAAACCCAGTCAAACGCTTCAGGAGGTCTTCTATGAAATCGATGAAGCTCGCTGACTTGCTCGTGAGTTTTGCCGCTTGCTTTTTGTCTTTGCTGCTTCTGGGTCAAGACGCACCATGGTGGTTGTACTTGGTCTTGCCCAGCGCTGCCTTCTGTGTGACGTTGTTTTTGAACCGAAGATCGGGCTGTTCGGTGCCGTTTTTTTCTTTGGTGCTCTTCGTTTCAAGCTGGATTTTGCTCTACGCGATTGTGAAGGACGGTTTGCAGTCGTTCCTCACAGCGTTGTGTGTCGTTGCCTTGGTGAACGTGCTCACGTCGAAGGACAACTTTCTGTGGCTTTGGCTCATCGTTCTGGGCGTCGCATTGAATTTTTCTTCGTGGATCGAAAGATGGCAGTCTGTGATCGTGTTCGTGATCGTTCTGCTCGTTGTTGTGTTGTCGAATGTTCGGCTCGAAAAAAGATGGTTTTTCGCGCTCTTGTTTGTTTCGATCCTCTGTATTCTGCTTCTTGTTAACCTCAACTACTCGATTGTGGCGCGAATGCTCAGTTTGATTCCACAAAAAAACGCACAGGAAGAAAAGCAAACGGTTCAAATCACGCCAATGGAGCGCATCGCAGAAGAGAGTTCAAACCAGTCACGGAATCACTCTCGCATCTTTGACATCGCACTGGAAAGGATATTCTTCCCGATCTTTCTGACCCTCTTTGGCGTGTTTCTGCTAACGCTGAGCTTGAAACTGTTCAAATTGAAAGGAACGCTCCTGCTTCTGCTCCTCGGCGCAGTGACCTTTGCTGTGGTGTTGTCCCTGCTTTCTATCGTGTTATCGTTCCTAAAGCCTAAGTTCGAACTGACGCGAGCAGAGTTGCCGCAGAACACATTAGAGGCGGAAACTCCACAAACCAAGATTGAGTTCGTGGAATCGACACCTGTGAGGGTGGCCGAGACGCAGCGTGATACAAGAAGAATCGTGGATTTCCTGAACTGGGCTTCACTGGCTTTGCTGATCTTCGCAGGCGTTTTCATGATTTATCTGACCGTCTACGTTTCGAAGAACGTCGGTGCTCTGATCGAAGAACATAAAACTGCCGGGCCAGTCGCGGAAGAAGACTCACGAAACGAAGAATCTCTGAAATTCTATCTTTCCGAGCATTTCGTTGTTGAGGGATACTGGTGGTTGAGAAAAAGATTCTTTGCAGGCTTTGATCATCTTACTCCATACGAGATTTTGAACGTGAAAGATCCATACGAGCCTTTGAGGAAGCTCACGGACATCTACGTTAAGCTTCGTTATGGCAACAAGAGACTGACGAACGAGGAAATCGAAGCGTTCCACGAGCACTTGTTGAAGACCGTCGACTGGCTCGAGGAAAATTCGCAAACGCAAGAACCCTCATCCTGACGAGGTTGATGGTGGCGCTTCCACTGCGCTCTAAGGTAGAATGTTTCTCAGAAGGGATGGGAGGTGAGCGTTGTGCGTTTCGTTGATTGCAAGACTGCGAGTTGCTCGCTGCCAGTTTTTGAAGTCAACGGCGAGGTGGGGGTTCTGTTCGTTCACGGTTTCACAGGTTCGCCGCACGACTTCACTTACATGGCGAAGAGGACCTGCGAAGCTGGCTTCACGGTCTCAATTCCACGCTTGCCTGGTCATGGTACGTGCGGTGAGGATTTCTTGACCACCACGGCACACGATTGGCTCCGTCGGGCGTTCGATGCCTACTACGATCTGAAAGCGATTTGCAAGGATGTGCACATAGTCGGTCTGTCCATGGGTGGAGTCATAGCGATCATCATGGCGTCTGTTTTGAAGCCAAAAAAACTCGTGACCTTGGCTGCTGCCACGCACCTGAGCAGTAACAGAATAAAACTCGCTAAGTTCGTCGCTCTCTTCAGGGACAAACTCCCAAAGCAAAAATCGCAGACGTATGAAGATCCTGCCATGGAGACTCTCAACAAAGAGTATTGGTCCTACGAATGGCCCAAGCAGGGTGCAGAACTCTACAAGTTGATCAAGTTGTCGAGGAAGGCTGTGCGGCAAATAGTTTCTGAAACGCTCGTGGTCGCGGCGCGCAACGATGAACTGGTGCCTCTGAAAGCTGCGCAGTTCATCTACGATAACGTGCGCTCTGAGAAGAGAAAACTCTTGATCTTCGAAAAGTCGGGCCACGTACTTTCCAACGACGTGGAGAAAGAAGCGGTCACAGACGCAGTCTTGGATTGGTTGAGATCTTGAAGGAGTGATCGGGTGAGTTGGAAAGTCGTGCTCGCAGGCTTCTGCGTCTCGTTCATTTTCGGTTTTTCCTTCCTTTTCACCAAGAACGCGCTGGATCATTTGAATCCTTTGACATTCCTTTCGTACCGTTTTTTCGTCGCGAGCGTTTTGTTCGTGGCACTCAAGTTTTTCGGTGTGGTCAGGTTCGAGAAAAAGCCATACTGGAAACTCTGGAGATTGATCATTTTTCAGCCCATTCTGTACTTCCTCTTCGAAACGATGGGAGTTGCGAGGATCAACTCTTCTGAAGCCGGCATGATTGTTGCACTGATACCCATCGTTGTGAACGTTCTTGCGATCTTCATGCTTAGAGAACGGGCTGATAGTATCCACTACGCTCTGTTGCTCACAGGCTTTCTGGGTAGTGTGTTGATAGTGGGTTTCGATCTGACGGCTCAAAATTTGCTCGGTAAACTGTTGATGTTGCTCGCAGTCTTTTCGGCGGCGTTCTACACGATCAATGCGAGGAAGTTGTCCAAAGAATTCACGCCAGAGGAGATAAGTTTTTTCATGATGATCTCTGGATTCATTTTTTTCACTCTCGTCAGCATGCTTGCTGGTCAGTTCAAACTCCTGCTCAACGTTCACACGGTCTCGGCGGCGATGTATCTTGGAATTCTTTCATCGGCGGTGGCTTTTTATTTGCTCAACTACATGGTGAAACACGCTTCGCCCATTCTGACCAGCTTGTTTTCGAACCTGACCACGGTTGTTGCATGCTTGGTAGGTGTGGTTTTCAGAAGCGAAAGAATAGGCTCCGAACAGATCCTTGGAGTCACGATCGTACTCACATCACTCTTCGTGATGACGATTAGAAGTCGTCAAACAAAGACGGTATCTTTCGATCATGGCAAAGTTACGCACGATAATGAGAATACGATCATCCACGTGAATCTGTTGGGGAAGAACCTTCTTCTGACTCCGCACGCGTACCAGAGGATGATCGAAAGGGGCGTGAGCTTGGAGGAGTTGAAGAAGGTGCTCGAGTCTGAGGATTCGCGTGCGCTGGTTCAGAGGAACGGGAGGATCAAGGTGAGTGACGGACACATCGAAGCGATCCTGCAGCCTTCAGCTGGAGTGCTGTACCTCGTGACGGTGATGAAGAAAGGAGAGCGAAGGCGGATTTGATCATCTATTGATTGAAAGATTTCTTTGGTCCTATTGCCTGAACTCACCGCGAAAGAGAACTCGTTGTGACGAAGAAAGTTCTACCTATGAAGAAAAGGTGCGGCGTGAGCCGCACCTTTGTTCATTCGAACCATGCGTACTTGAGGATGACGAACTCTGTGGGCAGCAACCAAACGTTCTTTAGCTCTTTCTTGTGCGCTACGATGTTAGTCATGTTGTAGAGGAAGATCCACGGTGCGTCTTGAACGATAATCTTTTGTACTTCCGCGTAGTACTGCAGAAGCTTTTCTTTGTCGACCTCTTGGGCGATCTTGTCTATGAGTTCGTCAACCTTGGGATTGCTGTAGAAGGTGTTGTTGTCTCCTGTACCGTTCGGATTCACGTTGGCAGAGTGGAAGAGCGGATACAACACCCAGTGACCCTCACCGGTCGAAGGAGCCCAACCGAGCAGGAAAAGCTCGTAGTCCCAGTCTGCCGGGTTGCTCGAAAACAGCCTGTTTATGTAACTCGCCCACTCCATGGGTTTCACATCGACCGTCACACCCACTTCTTTCAACATACCCTGCACGGCCACAGCAACTTCGTAATCGTTGAGGTACCTGCCCTTCGGTGTCAACAGCTCGAGCTTGAGATTCTCGGCACCAGCTTCCTTCAACAACTGCTTCGCCTTCGTTGGATCGTACGGATAACCGCCAGTTGAGTAATAGCCAAAGGTGTATTTCGCAAGCGGTGAGTCGGACGGGATCGCAAGATTTCTCATGATCGTAGCGCAGAGTTTCTGCTTGTCGATCGCATAGTTGAGCGCCTGCCTAACTCTGACATCGTTCAACGGTGGCTTTCTCGTGTTAAAGCCTATGTAGATCACCCTCAAGCTTGGTTCAACCCTCACGACGAGTTTTTCGTCCTTCTGCAGAACGGGCACGAGTGCAGGTGGTGGGTTGAACATCACATCCACATCGCCAGCCCTCAACTGTGTGACCCTCGAAACGTCTTCAGGGACAATGGTGAACACGATGCCATCCAAGTAGGGTTGACCCTGTCTCCAGTAGTTCGGATTCTTAACGAGCTCTATTCTTTCTCCAATCTTCCATTCCTTGAGCATGAATGGGCCGGTCCCAACAGGATTTCTACCGAGTTTGGCTGGATCGCTGCCGTATGCATCGATAGCCTTCGGTGAGACTATCAGGGCGGCTTCGTGAGCGAGCCTGTTCAAGAACGGAGAATATGGCTTTTCAAGAATGAACTTCACCGTGTAGTCATCAACGACAACGATCTCTTTGACGATACCTTTGAACAGACCGGTTCTTCTGAGAGAGCCGTTCAGAACATAGTCATAGTACTTTTTGACCGCCTGGGCATTGAAGTCGGCTCCATCGTGGAACTTCACACCTTTTCTTAGGTAGAAGGTGTACTCGGTACCATCTTGAGAGATCTCCCACCTTTCCGCGAGAGCAGGCGTGATGTTCAACTTTTCGTCAAATTCGACAAGACCGTCGAAGATGTGGCGACACACCGTTCCGCTGATGTTGTCGGTCTGGTTGGCTGGCAGCAAACTGACCGCGTCGGCGCCCATCACGTAGCGAGCAACTCCACCGTACTTAGCTGAGAACGAGAGGACTGCGATCAGAACCAAAGAGATCAAAAGAAACTTCTTCACCAGACACACCTCCCCATCGAAGTTTCGAAATATTTTACCACGAAATTTAGACAGAAAAGCACGTGTGTTCACTGATGAGCGTTGTTAACCGATGCTGCACAGTTTTTAAGCAACTTCATACAGTGTGCAGCTGAATCGCCTGAATCAGTTTGATGACGTGTAGGTTCTCCTTGACATCGTGCACTCTGACGATGTCGACTCCGTTCAAGACGCAGTAAGCTGTCACTGCGAGGGTACCGTACAACCTCTCCTCTGGAGGTAGGTTACCCAAAACCTGACCGATGAAGGATTTCCTTGAAGCTCCCACGAGCAGAGGCTTCTTCAAACTGTTGAATTCCGAGATACGTCTTATGATCTCAAGGTTGTCGACAAGCCTCTTTCCGAAACCGATGCCGGGATCGATTATAACCTTGTCTTCCAAACCAATTTGTTGAAGTTTCTCGATCCTCTCTTTGAAGAAGTAGAGAATCTCTTTGACGACGTCTTCGTAATAGGGGTTCTCCTGCATCGTTTTCGGTTCGCCCTTCATGTGCATCAGCACCACCGCAGGTTTGTAGGTCTTTAGAACATCCATCATCGCTGGATCGAATCTGAGGGCGCTCACATCGTTCACCATTTCCGCACCATTCTTCAGAGCTTCCTCCGCAACCTTCGCTTTGTAGGTATCAACAGAAATGACGACATCAAAGTTTTTCCTCACGATCTCGACAGCGGGTACGACCCTGTTGAGTTCTTCTTCTTCGCTGATTCTATCAGAGCCGGGTCTGGTCGATTCACCGCCAATGTCGATGATGTCCACACCTTCTTTAACCATTCTCGCGGCAAAATCGATCAGTTTATCTTTCTCAACACGACTCGCCGCGTAAAAAGAGTCCGGTGTGACGTTAACGATGCCCATGATCAAAGGTTTCTCGAACTCCAATTTTCGACCAGATGGAAGCTCTATGGTACGAACTTTGGTCTCGAAGAGACAGTTCTTTATGTCCCGCGCGATCTCATCGAGGTTCCAGTAATGCATCAAGGAAAGTTTTTCAATGAGCTTTTTGTGTTGCGCAAGCGTTCCCATCGTCAAGACGTTTGTGTGTTGCACCTTCAGCGTGATCGAGTGTTTGTGAACGGCTGCGTCTCCACCAGCGGCGAGCATTTCTTGTTTGATCACGTTCGCGCTGATCGCTGGAACGTCGTAGATGAGCAAGCTCACGAACTCGCCTTTGTTTCTGAAGATCGGTATCGACGCAGGATCGACGCCGACTCGCGAGAGATGTTCAACGGGGTTGGTTAGCTTGGTGATCAGAAAGTTCATCTCTGAATCCCTCCAGTAATTGTTTTATCTTCACCAGCGAATCTCTGATTATCCTCGCCGTCGCACCCCATATCACGATCCCATCGATGACAAATCTACACGTTCTGCCACCACCTGGAAGCACGATCTCATCGCACGAAATTCTATCGAACGACGATAAACTGACGAGGTAAAGATCCTGCACCTCAGATTTGTTAAGTCTGAAATGCGGTCGGTCAATTTGAACGAGGAACGCTTGAACGAAGAGGTTTGACTTTCCCGTCACGGTCGAAGACAACGTACCAAGTAAGCGGCAGCGATCTTTTGCCACGCCAATTTCTTCTTCGAGCTCCCGAAACATAGCTTCTGCGAGCGTTTCACCATCTTCGACTACGCCTCCCGGAAAGGCAACTTGATTCGCGTGTCTGAGTAAATGCCGAGCTCTGCGTATGAAGATCACATACGGTTCATCGAAGATGAAGACGATCGGAACCGCAACCACGGACAGCAAAGTTTTTTCACCAGGAGTGATTATACCAGATGAACTGTAAGAAATTTATAAGTAACTTTGATTGATATCCTCCACATCTTGGATCGGACCGTAACATGTGTTAAGATTGCAATAGTTCCGACACGGAGGTGATGTATGTGAAAATATGCGTAATTGGCGCAGGCAATGGTGGTCAAGCTCTTGCGGGTTATTTGGCCTTGAAAGGATACGACGTCTCACTGTACAACAGATCTGAAAAAAGGATCGCACCCATTTTGAAGACGAGAAAGATCAAGCTCGAGGGTGAAGTCAACGCGACGACGCAGATTTCTTTCGCGACGACGGACATTTCAGAAGCGATCAAAGGTAGAAAACTTCTCATGGTGGTCGTTCCGGCCAACGCACACCGCGAAGTGGCCGAAAAGCTTGCCGCACTACTCGAAGATGGACAGATCATCGTGCTCAATCCCGGAAGAACGGCGGGAGCTTTGGAGTTCGCCAACGTGTTGAAGGAAAAGGGTGTGCAGAAAGACGTTGTCATCGCTGAGGCACAAACGTTCGTCTTCGCATCACGCATGTCGAACCCTGGCGTGGTACGAATCTTCAGAATCAAGAACGCCGTGCCAGTTGCGGCTCTCCCTGCGGCGAGAAACAAAGACCTGGAAGAAACCCTTCTGAAGGTCATGCCCGAGTTTGAACTCGCACCGAACACGCTTTACACGAGTTTCAACAACATAGGTGCGGTTTTTCATCCCGCCACGATTGTCTCGAACGCTGGCTGGGTGGAAACGACGTTCGGAAAGTTTGAGTTCTACTTCGAGGGCATAAGTCCGTCCGTGGCAAAAGTGCTGGAAGCAATAGACAAAGAGAGGTGTGCAGTCGCGAGGAAGTTCGGGATCGAACCCATGACGGCCGTGCAGTGGTTATCCTACGCGTACGATGTGAAGGGAAAGGATCTGTACGATGCGATACACAACAACGAAGGTTACAGGGGCATACAGGCGCCCACGAGCCTCGAAAACAGATACATCTTGGAAGACGTGCCCACAAGTTTGGTGCCCATATCAGCCTTCGGAAAGTTGGTTAAAGTAAAAACACCCACGATCGATGCCATCGTCAAACTCGCCTCGATCATGATGGGCGTTGACTTCTTCAAAGAGGGTAGGAACTTTGAAAGACTTCATCTCAAAGGGAAAACCCTCGAGGAGGTCAAGCGCATCATGGAGGAGGGATGGCAATGAAGATGATAGGTGCCTCCCTAGGAAGCTGTGTTCACAACGTTGGTTTGCTCAATTTTCTCAACTTGGCGAGACAGAACGGTTATGAGACGCTGTACATAGGTTCCGCCGTACCGGTAGAGAAACTCGCGGATGAGATAGAGAGACACAATCCTGATGTCGTTGCGATGAGTTACAGACTCGGTGCGGAAGCACTGAGAAATCTTCTGCAAACCTTGGAACATCTGTTGAAGGAACGTGGTCTTCTGAACAAGACATACATCTTTGGCGGCACGGTGGAGACGGCCAGTGTCGCAAGAACGTTCAATTTTATAAGCAAGGCCTTCGATGGGACCGAAGAGATGGATGAAATCGTCATGTTCTTGAGAGGAGAGGCGAGGAAATTACAAAAAATGGAGATTTACCCGCAGAGGCTGGGTGAAAGAATAAAATTCAAAAGCCCTTTTCCTCTCATACGACATCACATAGGGTTACAAACGCTCGAAGAAACCATAAAAGAGATCGAAAAAATGGCAGATTCTCAATTGCTGGACGTGATATCCATCGCGCCGGATCAGAACTGTCAGCAGTTCTTTTTCGAGCCAGAAAAGATGGATCCAAAGCAGGATGGCGCCGGTGGAGCACCGATAAGAACAAGAGAAGACTTCGTGAGGTTGTACGAGGCCAGCAGAAGAGGAAATTATCCGCTCGTCAGGTGCTACGCGGGCACGAGACACATGGTGGAGTTTTCAAAACTGCTGAAAGAGACACTTAACAACGCGTGGGCGGCGATACCGCTCATGTGGTACAGCGACCTCGACAGGCGCTCCGACAGACCTTTGCTCGAAGCGATTAAGGAGAACATGGAGGCGATACGCTGGAACGGCGAGAACGATGTGCCAGTTGAGGTGACCGACTCTCACCAGTGGGCTTTGAGATTAGCACACGATGCTGTGGAAGTTGCCGCGGCGTACCTCGCCACCTTCGCGGCCAAGAAGCTCGGTGTGAAGGAGTACGTGCAACAGTTCATGCTGGAAACACCCGTGGGTTTGTCACCGAAAGGTGACATCGCCAAGATGATGGCGAAAAGGGAACTCGTCGAAAGCCTCGCAGATGAAAATTTCAAAGCTTATCGAATGATAAGAACGGGTCTGATGTCTATGCCAGCAGACCTCGATGCGGCAAAGGGACAGATAGGCGTCTCCATGTTCTGCGGGATGGCGCTCGAGCCGCACATAGTCCACGTCGTTGCCTATTGTGAATCTGAGAAGAGAGCCACGGCAAGGGAGATCATAGAGAGCGTCAAGATTGCCAGAAGGGCCATAAACGTCGCACTGCGTGGTGTCTCAGATCCTTTGGCGGATCCATGGGTTCGAAGCGAGAAGGAGCGGATCAAAGAAGAAGCTTTGCAGATAATCGATGCCATCAAGTCACTCGGCAACGGCACTGAAGATGATCTCATCAGGCCAGAAGTTCTTTTCGAAGCGGTCAGAGTTGGGATCTTGGACGCTCCGGCACTCAAAGGTTTCTCCGTGGCGAAAGGCCAGGTCAGAACCGCGATAATAGACGGACAATGCAGGTGCGTTGATGAAAACGGAAGAGTAATGAGTGAGAAGGAAAGACTTGCAAAAATTCTGGGGAGGTCACATGAATGAAAGTTGCCGTCGTCTACGATCTTGAAAACCTCGACGAATCACGTGTCAAAATGATCGACAGCGTGTGTGAGGCTTTGTCGAAACATCACGACGTTGAAAAGCTTCCATTTGGCAATGACTTCATTGAGCGCGTCAAGACCTTCGATGCGGTCTTCAATCTGTCGACTGCACACCTTCAAATGCACGTTCCTGCGATACTCGACGTTCTGAGAATACCCTATACGGGTTCTTCTGCACTCGCACACGCTCTTTGCACCGACAAGATCTTGACCAAGATCCTTCTTCAGCATTACGGAATACCAACGCCGAATTTTTCCGTCGTACCGGTGGGTGAAGATCCACAAACTCTGGATTTTCGTCCCGCCATAGTGAAACCTTCGAGACAGGGCAGTGCGAAGGGAATCGACGCCGATTCGGTGGTCGAAAGTGTGGAAGCACTCAAAAGAGCTGTGAAGAGGGTGCACGAAGAGTTCAAAGAACCAGCTTTGGTGGAAGAGTTCATAGAGGGAAAAGAACTCAGTGTGGGTATCGTCGCAGAGGAAGTGTTGCCCATACTCGAGATAGATTTCTCCGCCTTGCCCGATGGACTTGAGCGGTTTTACTCCTACAGGGTGAAACATTACCATGGTGAGCAGACGCGTTACTTTTGTCCTGCTCGCATCGATGAAGATCTGAGAAGAAAGATAGAGCATTACGCACGAATGGCTTTCAAGGCTTTGAACTTGAGAAACTACACTCGCATGGATCTTCGCGTGAGGGGGAACGAAGTCTATTTCCTCGATGTGAACTCGCTTCCGATGCTCACTCCAAACTATTCCGACATAGTCAAGATGGCTGAAGCAGCAAAGCTGAGTTACGAGGAATTGATCCTCAAGATATTCGACGACGCAGTGCGTTGTTCACGAGACCTTTGAAATGGCACCTTTGTTGTATAGATCTTTGAAAATTCGTGCTGGATCCTCGCACAAGATGTAGTAATATAGATCCTTGATGAGAAGAGAGCTGTTCCTTTTTGACGAATTTTACAGATCAAGTTTTGGCACCATCATAGGAGTCGACGAGGCTGGGAGAGGTTGCATAGCGGGACCCGTGGTCGCCGCCGCGGTTGTATTGTTCGAGCCACTGGATGTGTACGATTCGAAACAACTGAGTGCACACCAGAGAGAGCGTCTCTTCGGGGAGATACAAAAGTGCGCGAAGGTTGGAGTGGGAATAGCATCCGAAGAAGAGATAGACCTCTACAATATCTTGAACGCGACAAAGATAGCCATGAACCGTGCACTCGAGAATCTTCACTATCCCAACGCTTTCGTTTTGGTCGACGGAAAGTCACTGAAACTTTCTCAACAGGGTACGTGCATAGTAAAAGGTGATATGAAGAGTGCTTCCATCGCTGCGGCATCGATAGTTGCGAAAGTGACGCGAGACCACCTCATGGAGGAGCTCCATGAGCGATATCCCAACTACGGTTTCCACAGGCACAAAGGTTATCCAACCAAAGAGCATCTGGAAAACCTCCGTCGTTATGGCCCGACGAGTTTTCACAGGCTCACGTTCAAGCCCGTTCTGGAAATGCTCACTGAAGAACTGCTTGCAAAGATAGTTGAAAGAGATTCACAGCGTTTCTGCGCCGTTCTGAGGAAGATGAACCGAGTTGTTTCTTCCACTTAATTTCCCTTAACTCACACGCAAAATTCCCCGTCTTAAAATACATCCATATAAAAATTGCGAAGGGGGAGTCAAAATGAAAGCGGAGGATGTTTTGAAGCTCGTGGAGGAAGAAAATGTTCAGTTCGTGAGGTTGCAGTTCTCGGACATCAACGGGAACATCAAGAATGTGGAGATACCCACTCAAGAGCTATCCAGAGCCTTTGAAAGGGGCATCATGTTCGACGGTTCATCCATCGAAGGCTTCGTGAGAATCGAAGAATCGGACATGTACCTCAGGCCGGATCCAGAAACTTTCGCTATCTTGCCGTGGACAATCGATGGTATCAAGAGTGCGAGGATGATCTGCGATGTGTACAAGCCTGATGGAACACCATTCGAGGGAGACCCGCGATACAGACTGAAACTCGTCGTCGAAAAGGCAAAGAAGATGGGCTTTGTGGCCTACGCCGGTCCTGAACTTGAATTCTTCGTTGTACCGAGAGATTCGAGAGGTTTTCCAATTGCGGAGACGCTCGATCGAGGAAGCTATTTCGACTTGTTACCGCTGAACCAAGTCGAATCTTTGAGAAGTGAAGCAGCTGTGGCGCTCAGGACGATGGGCATCGATGTCGAAGCGTCACACCATGAAGTAGCGCCCTCGCAGCACGAAGTGGACTTTCGTTACGGTGAATTGGTCAGGACGGCAGACAATACACAGACCGTGAAGTTGGTTTTGAAAACGATCGCCATAAAGCACAACTTGCACGTGACGTTCATGCCGAAACCTTTCTTTGGAATCAACGGTTCAGGGATGCACACACACCTGAGTCTCTTCAAGGACGGAGAAAACGCTTTTTATGATCCCAGCGCGTCGGACGGCCTTTCGAAAACGCTGTATTACTTCGTCGGAGGCTTGATCGCACACGCGAAAGAAATCACCGCAATCACGAATCCAACAGTGAACAGTTACAAACGCTTGGTACCAGGTTATGAAGCTCCCGTGAACATCGCATGGTCGAAGGCCAACAGGAGTGCTCTCATAAGAATTCCGGCCGCCAGGGGCAAATCGACGAGGATCGAGTACAGGGCACCGGATCCGAGTTGCAACACGTATCTGGCACTCGCCGTGATAGTGGCGGCAGGACTGGATGGGATCGAAAAATGCATCGAACCACCTTTGCCCATTGAGGAAAACATCTACGCAATGAGCGAAGAGAAGAAAGCTCAGAGCAAGATAGAATCCTTGCCTGGATCATTGAAGGATGCCTTGGAGGAGATGAAGAACTCCGCTCTGGTGAGAGAGGTCCTCGGTGAGCATATCTTCAGAAAGTTCTTGGACCTCAAGAGGAGAGAGTGGAGAGAATTCAGCATCAGTGTGACGGATTGGGAGATCAAGAGGTACTTGAACGTGTGAAGAGTGATAAACTATGAAAATGTGAAAGCATATGGCCAACATCTTGGTAGTTGACGATGAGAGGAACGTCAGAAATCTCATCAAGAAGATCCTCGAGGAAAACGATCACAGTGTGACGACGATCGCCACCGGCGAGGAAGCTCTTGTAGAACTACGCAAATCGAAGTTCGATTTGCTCGTACTCGATCTGAAGTTGCCAGGCATGTCCGGCACAGAACTGTTGAAACGCATGAGGCAGGAAGGCATAGAAGTGCCGACGCTCATAGTTTCCGCAGTCACCAACGCCGCACCTATCGTCGAAGCCATGAAGCAAGGCGCCGAAGATTATCTTTCTAAACCTTTTTCGGCGCAGGATCTTCTGAAGAAGGTGGAGGAATTACTCAACAGAGAGCAGTTGGGCTTTGAAAGGCTTGCGCGCCTGGTGGAAGAGAAGCTCGATCAAGGTAAGCTAACAACGGCTGAGAAGATCGCGCGCGAGCTCTTTTCGATAAGACCAGATGCTGAGGCGCATTTCATTTACGCGATGGTCATGGAAAAGATTGGTAACAAAGCGCTCGCTCACAAATACCTGAAGGCGGCGCTGGCGCTCGATCCAGACCACAAGAAGGCATTAAAGGAGATCGCGAAGTATGAAGAAAACTGAATCGTTGTACGTGGTGATTGCAGGCTGTGGAAGGATTGGATCGATCGTGGCGACGAGCCTCTCCGTTTTCGGAAGCAACGTTGTGGTGATAGACGCCGATGAAACTGCGCTCGAGAATCTGCCTGAGGAGTTCACCGGATTCAAGATCAACGGAGATGTGACTGAGATCTCCATCCTGAGAGAAGCACGACTCGACAAAGCGGACGTCTTGCTAGCCCTGACGGGTGATGACAACACCAATTTCATGGTCTCTACGGTTGCGAAGAGATTCTTCGGCGTCAAGCGGGTGATAGCGCGCGTCAACGATCCATCCAACGAAAGCATCTTCAAAGAATTCGACATCGATATCATATCGCCGACGAGACTCACAGCACTGAGAATTCTGCAGGAGTTAGGGGTGCAAGAAGCTTGAAGTTCGTAATCATAGGTGGGCAGAAGATCGCTTATCATCTGGCACGCATGATGATTTCGAAGGGCTATCACGTGTACATAGTGAACAAGGATCCACGTGCATGTGAGAACCTTGCGAAGAGTCTTTCTGCGGTGGTCATCTTGGGCGATGGAAGCAAGAAGAGCGTACTCGATCAGCTCGACCTCAGTAATGAGGATTTGGTCGTGGTGCTGACGAACACGGATCGGGACAACCTCATAATATCGCAAATGGTTCGGCACTATTACGGAGTTGAGCGCATAGTCACTCTCGTAAATGATCCAGAGGACATAGAAATCTTCCATCGACTCGGTGTGAAGGCGGCGGTGAGTCCGACAAACCTGTTGTTGCAAACGATCCAAGGTCTTTTGCTCGTCGATGAGATAGAGGAGTTCTCACCCGTTGAGGAAGGGAGGCTCGTTTTCCTGCGTCTCGAGATACCCGAAACTTCCCCCTCCGCTGGTAGAAAGCTGAAGGACATACCACTACCGCACAACTGTGTCATCGGTGCGATCATAAGGAACAACCTGGTTGTGATACCCCGAGGCGAGACGGAGCTCTTGGCCGAGGACAGGGTCATGGTGCTCTGCGAGCCGAATGTTCAGTCCCAAGTGATAAAGTTGCTCGTCGGTGAGTGATATGGGACCTTCTCTGAAAGAATATCGTGTTGTGTTCCACACTGTGGGTCGGCTCTTGAGATTCTTTTCTTTGATGTTGCTCGTCCCTCTCGTTTGGGTCTTCAGAGAAACAACAATTGGCCTCTGCTTTGTGTCCTTCGTGTTTCCCTCGCTTCTGTCCCTCGCGATCGGTTTGATCCTGAATCGCCTATCGAGAGACAGTAAAGAAGAAGTCATAACTGTCAGGGAAGGAGCTGTCATCGTAAGTTTTTCTTGGGCAACGGTGATCGTGGTCTCCGCGTTGCCTTACATGATCTACGGGCTTTTGAACTTCTCCCAAGCGATCTTTGAGGCAACGAGTGGATGGACGACGACCGGTCTAACGATGTTTCGAAACGTTGAGAGTCTACCCAAGCCAATCCTGTTCTGGAGAAGCCTCACCCAGTATCTCGGAGGAGCTGGTTTTGCCGTCATCATGATGAGCACGATCATAGGGCCAACGGGTTTGGGTTTTTACCAAGCTGAAGGTCGTGTGGACAACATCGCACCGAACATAAGACATTCCACCAGACTCATAATGACTTACTACCTTCTCTACGCTCTCTTCGGAACGATCGCCTTGAAACTCACAGGTTTGAGCCTGTTCGATGCGTTGAATCATTCCTTCACTGCGCTCGCTACGGGAGGATTCTCAACCAAGAACAACAGCATCGCATCTTTCAACAAATTATCGGTAGAGTTGATACTGATGTTCCTCATGTTCCTTGGAGCCATGGGGTTTGGAATCCACCACGCTTTCTGGAGCAGAGATTGGCACGCTTTGAAGAAGAACAGTGAGCCCAAACAGATGCTGATACTCATTTTCCTCGGCACGGTGAGTGTAGCTTTCGCTGGCGTTGGTAAGGCTTTTTCAACGATGCCGGATGCCTTCAGACACACGGTCTTCCAGATAGTTTCTGCCCTAACTGGAACCGGTTTTTCAACCGTTGATCTGAGATCATGGCTGGTTTTTCCAACAGGATTTTTCGTAGTCATAGTCTTCATGTTGCTTGGAGGTTGCATGGACTCAACGTCCGGTGGCATAAAGCAGTACAGGCTGTCCGTACTCATCAAGACGTTCAAGATCTCACTCAAAAGGTTTTTGTTACCCAAGAGTTCCGTCGTGTACGTCGAGATATGGAAAGGTTCGGCAAAAAAGTACCTCGAACCGCAACTGATCAGAGAAGCATTCGTGACGAGCGCCGCGTACATCCTTTCTTACGTTCTGGGAACAGTCATCCTCACACTCTTCGGTTATGCCTTAGAGGAAGCCATGTTCGAGTTCGCTTCCGCGCTTGCCGGTGTCGGGCTGTCGTGCGGGATCACGTCAGCGGACATGCCTCTCGGTGCGATGTGGACGCTCACCGTTGGAATGTTCATGGGAAGGCTTGAGTTCCTCGTGGTCGTGTACGCGCTCGCGAAGATCTTTTCGGACTTGTTCAAATCATTTTCGGAACAGGCTTGAGTTCATAGCATCTCTGAGGTACATCGGCCAACCTGCTGTGGGTGAACTGTTCAGCTTGTAAAGGAGTATTCTGTCTTCTGCCATCAAAGCAAGCAGACCCGACTCGGCCAGCTTCGCCTTGCCGGATATCGAAACCGGCAAAGACTCTTCCAGAAGAATCGAACCATCTCTTGCCGAGAGTAAATACAGCTTCTCACCGGCGGCGATCAGACCAGCTTGTGTCGACAAAATGGTTCTCGCGGAGAGATTCTCTCTCAACCAGATCGTTTTATTGGAGAAATCCAGCGCACAAACGTTTCCTGAGGTGTCACAGAGATACAGAGTTTTGCCGTCGCTGACTGCCTGAAATAATCCCGTCTTCTCGAAAGATCGCGTCCATCTTGTTCTTCCATCTTTGATCTGGATACACCATACCGATTTCTGAGTGACGACAAAAACCAACTCATCCGTCACCACGATCTCTGCTGAGTTTGTAGACTCCGTGATGGATGACCAAACTTCTTTTCCAGAGAAATCCACAAGGTGCAGTATTCCAAGCCAGTCCAGAACGAGTATCCCATAATCTTCATGCACTGCAGGTGGACAAACGAACCAACCTGTTAGGCGCACTTTGATCACACCTTCATTCCCTCTTGAATCAAATATGTACAGAGTTCCATCGTCGTCAACAGCGACAAAACCACGTGGGGTTTTCGAGGCGGCCAAAGAGACGTGTGAATCTGTGCTCATCCTGACTATTTTGTCAGTAACCACACATATGTTCTTATCCCAAGATCCCAACACGATGGATCCATCGTCCATAACGAGTGGGTCAGCGGTGAGTATGAACGCTACCTTCGTCGACTGGATCTTGAGGGTGCTTGGATCTACTCTGAGTAAATTGCCATCGAGCGTGGACATGTAAAGCTCCCTGCCGATTGCCAAAGTCGTGTTCAGTTTCTGTGGCAGTTTCGCTTCTCCGAGGAAACTGATGAGCTTTTCTTCCTTAGGTTTCACCTGTTGAACTGTCGTTTCGGTAGTTGTTTGAACTTCGACGACGGTAGTTGACCGTAGCAGATCTGTCTCGGTCACACCCGCCCACTTCACGTTCGTTGTGACGGTCTGAAAAAGTTTGAGAGAGTTGGGAAGCACACTCGCAATCAGGATTGTGCCTTTGTCGGTGACTATGTATAGATAGTCTCTGTAGTTGCTTACCGAAACTGCCGGAATGTTCAGTTTATCCACAACTGAAAGGTCTGACCGCGAGAGCAACAGGATGGACCGATCCTCCAGCAAAGCGACAAGGTTGCTCCTTGTGGAGAAGATCTGTTGAAAGTTCAGAGCAAATTTGTGCTTCGATTCGAGTACTGGTGCACCTTCAGAGATGTTCATGATGTAGAATTCCTTCTTTGTTGAAAACATGAGACTGCTTCCCACGACCTGTGCGCTGATGATGGGATCCGGCGCTGAGATCTCCCAGACTCGCTTGAGAGTTCTGTCGAACGCGATGATCTTTCCATCCGAAAGTGCGATCAAGAGCTTCGAATAAGTACCCACTTTTGCCAACCTCTCGTTCAACGTGTAAGAAGCTTTGAGGTTCAGGTTCTTGTCGAACACGCTGATAGAATAGTCGTGTATGACGTAGAGATCTTCCAAGAGAACGGCGTCGATGACTTTACGATTCAGCTCGATTGCCCTCACGGGACGCAAGTTCCGATCGAACGCCTCGATCCTCATTGTGCCGAGCACATAGACATAACTGTCGCTGGACAGAACCTTTACAGCGTCGGAAACGTCAATTGAGCCTGATCTGACCGGTATGAGTGGAACGGAAACGTCGTAGAGTTCGACAGTCCCTTCCTTCACAACGAAGAGAGTCGCAGCGAGAGTCACGTGCGAAAGGAGCAACAGTGCAATCAGAACATGCTTCACCCAACCACACCTCGGCTCTATGATATCAGTTTTCCAAGCCGTTTCTTGAACCACCACGTCAACAGTGCGTTGAGTGCGTAGAACAGTGTGCTAACCAAAAGGAGCTTTGTGTAATCCCGTGGGCCTTCAACGATCCAACCGTAAAGGTAGGCTGCCAATGCACGGGAAGAATTGTTCAAGAGATTACCAAAACCGTTGGCCGACATGATCATCTGCTCTGGGAGGTTGCTGAACACCAGCACGGTGAAGGAAGGGTTCACCATGTTCATCAGCATGAATCTCACGATGTAGAGGCTCGAGAAAGCCACCAAGTTCCTTGTGAACGAGAGTGAAAGCATCAGTGGTACAACCGCCGTGTAACAGGTCAAAAGTACCCTGATCGTGCCGAACTTTCTCTGTAGAAAACCGCTGCTCATGCTTCCCAGAGCCGTCATGAGTTGCGCCGAAGCCATGATGAGACCGACACTACCCAGCGGTAGGCCGAAAAGATCGTAGAACATCAGGTTGCTGAAGTTCAAGAACAGTCCTGCCCCAAATCCAACCAGTACGTTCGAGAGGATGTAGTAGGAAAACACACGCTTTTGAACTGTGTCGAGCGAGAAACCCCTCAACAAATGGCGATCTCCCTTGACGTTGCCGATCTTTTGAATCAAAAACGCTGAGCACAGCTGCAAAATCGCTGCGAACAGGAGACTGAAAGAGTAACCTAAGCGGTCTGCCATGGTTCCACCGAGAATGTTCCCCAAGACGTTCGCCGCCATGGAGATCGAGAACTGAGAACCAAACACCGAATATCTCTTCGTCGACTCTGTCTTGGCCAAAAGAGTGGCAGTCAAGACGATGCCTGATAAACTGGAAATAGCACCAGAAATGAAGGCAAAGAACAATTGCATGGGAAACTTCAGAATCACAACCCTCAGGATCATCAAAGCTCCCATCGAAAGGTTCGAAAAGAAGAGGAGCCTTCGCTTGTCAAACTTGCTCAGAACCACGGCAAGAATCAATCCGAAGATGGCGCTTCCCCAGAGGTTACTGGATACAATGGCGCTTATCTGCGCGTTTGTGAAGTGCTGCCTGCGCATGTGCAGGTTGAAGATTATTCCGTATGCTTGCCCAGCGAAACCCGTCAAGAATGTGAAGCTGTAGAAGGTTTTCCTCGATACGCCCACAAGTGTCGATTATAAACGTGTGGTTGTGAACAGTTGTACACGCAGTCGTTAAGGAACTCGTAGTTTTCTCGAGTTTGCTTGACTGAGTGGAGACAACGGCGTAAAATAGGGTCAGAACAAAACGTACGTACATAAGGAGGTATTGTCCCATCGCACCCAAGTACAGACTCATCGAGCAGTTTTTGCTTTCACAAATAAAATCTGGAAAGTACGGGTCTGGCACTAGATTACCTACAGAACAAGAGCTCATGGAAAAATTTGGCGCGAGCAGAGAAACCGTGAGGAAGGCCCTGGACCGTCTCGTTGTGAGAGGCATCATAGTTCGAAAACCTGGCGTTGGATCCTTCGTCAATTCCGACAGGGCTAATCACTTGGTCGGCATAATCGTTCAGCAGATAACCAGTTACATATTTCCCTACGTTGTCTTTGGAGCAGAGGACTATCTGTTCAGAAACGGTTACAAGTTGTTGCTTGGTAACGCATCCGAGGATCCATCTCGAGAGAAACAGATCATAGAAGAATGGGTTGAATCTGGTGTTACAGGTTTGATAGTGGATCCCGTTTACAGTGCTACGAGACGTTCCAACAGGGACTACATGAAATCACTCGTCAAGCAAGGCATCAAAGTGGTTTTGGTGCACAGCGACTGGAACATAGAAGGAGCAGGTTGTGTGGTCTTGGACGACACGTACGGTGGTACAAAAGCCGCCGAGGTCTTTCATCAACACGGGCACAAGAGGGTAGCAGTCCTGTACAAGTCGATACATCTGCCAAGCTTCATGAGAGCAATGAGTTTCATTCAGCGAGCGCGCGAGCTTGGCTTTGAAAAGATCTACGAAAAATCTTTCAACGTCTCAGAGTTCACGGGTGCACCCATGCAGGTGGCCTACGAGCTTCTCACGATGCCGAAACAACTTCGACCAACCGCGGTTTTCTGCTACAACGACGCGACAGCCCTGCAACTACAGTTGGTTGCGAAGAGATTGGGTCTGACCATTCCGGACGATCTGTCCGTCATAGGTTTTGACGACGCACCCATTGGTGATTTCAGGGACGTACTCACCACCTTTGCCCATCCCAAGGAAGAGGTGGGTAGAAAGGCCGCTGAGATACTTCTGAAGATGCTTTCTGGTGGGGAAGCAGAAAAGTGTGTTCTTCAACCAGAGTTCATCGAAAGATCATCCGTGGCACCTCCACGGTTTGAGTAATGAAACGTACGTACAAAAAACTGTGCAATTTCCGCTGGTTCAGCAATGCCTGAGTTTAGCTTCGAATGCGTGTTTCTCTAAGTCTTGACATGGACACGACAAGGGTTTATAATGATGACGTAAAGAAATTGACCGTACCTAAGAAGATCATGGTCATTGGGGGTTCAACTCTGTTGGAGGAGGTGTATCTCATGGTGCGGAAGTTTCTGACGATCGTTGTAGCCTTGCTTGCCGTGGCAGCTTTCGCCGCAGTCAAAATTTCCGTTCTGTGCTCTCCCGACAACGCGGACGCTCTGAAGTGGCTCGCAGGCGAGTTCATGAAGCAGAATCCAGACATTCAAGTCGAGATCGTACCACTGTCTTGGGAAGTTCTGTACCCTAAGTTGTTGCAAGACCTGAGGTCCCAAGCTGGTTCGTTCGAAGCATTCACCTACGACGTCATGACGACCGGCGCGGTTTCCTTTGGACTTGAGGACCTTGGAGAGTTCATGAAGAAGTATGCAAGCTTGTTGCCGGCCGACTTCGACATCGACGATTTCATACCGCAAGTTCTCGAGGAATCCGGCAAGTGGCAGGGTAAGTTGATCGGTCTACCGTTCTACAACAACACGATGCTGTTCTATTACCGCAAAGATCTTTTCGAAGATCCGAAACTGAGGCAGGCGTTCAAGGAGAAATATGGCAGGGAACTGACTCTGCCAGTCACGTGGGAAGAGGTCAAAGAAATAGCTGAATTCTTCACGAAGAAGTTCAACAAGAACTCCCCAACCGAGTATGGAATCGCACTCATGTTCCCAAGAACACACACTCTGTTCTACATGTACCTGTTGTTCTTCGGTGAGTACAGGAATGCCCCACTCGGTATCATGAAACACGGAACGGCGGATCTTGAATATGGTGAATACTTCACGGCAGATCGCAAGCCCGCGTTCAACAGCGAGGAAGGTTTGAAGGCTCTCGAAATGATGAAAAAGCTCATGCCTTACAGTCCAGACCCACTCGGATCGGATTATGGTGAAACGATCGAGTACTTCAACCAAGGCCTCGTTGCGATGGTACCGCAGTGGACGGGTCCTTACTTGATATTCAAATCGACGGTTGGAGCTGCCAAAGTTGGTATCATACCGATGCCGGGAAGGTCCGTGAGCGGTCAGTGGGCGCTTGCCATCAACAAGTTCATACCTGAGGACAAAAAGGTCGCAGCGTTCAAGTTCATAACCTTCGCAACGAGCAAATGGGCGGACAAGCAGAAGTTCCTCAGGTTCGCTGTTGCGCCTGCGAGGATGTCGACACTTAAAGATCCAGAAGTCAGAGCAGCTGACCCAAGGGTTCCAGCGCTGGAAGTCACCTACGTATCTCAGACTCACAGACCAAGAATTCCCGAGGAACCGAGACTAGAAGACATAACGGTCGAAACGTTCTCAAAGATACTCGCTGGAACCTTGCCACTCTCGATGGATACCTTGAACGATTTGGCAAAGAAGTGGCAGGAAGTACTCGGGAAGTGAAGGGGGTGAAGAGGGGGCGCTGAGCCCCCTCGTTTGTAATGAAGAACAGGTTGGTCCCTTGGTTGATGGTTCTACCAGTCTTAGTCCTTTTTCTTTCTATGACGATTTATCCTTTCGCCTTCATGATATGGTCCTCTTTCAGACAGTACGATCTTTCCAAGGGCGCAGAGACACGTTTCATAGGTCTTGCCAACTACTTTGAGATATTTTCTGATCGTACGGCAATTGAATCCTTCAAGTTCACAGCCAAGCTCTTGGCCATCGCTGTCCCGATCGAGCTCATGCTCGGAATAGGTGTGGCGTTTCTGATCAGGGGTGTGCGAGGCGAGAAAATCATACGTTCTTCCCTGTTGGTACCCATGATGGTTCCCGCTGCAGTTTCAGGTGTGGCCTGGAAGATGCTCTACAACTACGCGTTTGGCCCTGTGAATTGGTTCCTCTCGTTGTTCGGGGTTTCGAAGATATCTTGGCTGGGTGACATGAACTACGCTCAACTTGGGATCATCCTCATCGATGTGTGGCAGTGGACACCCTTTGTATTTCTCATGATTTACGCGGGCCTCCAATCTGTGCCTCAGGATTTGATAGACGCAGCGAGGGTTGACGGCGCCGACTGGGGAAGGGTCTTTCTCCACGTGGAATTTCCGCTGCTTCGGCCTCTGATCCTCGTAGCGCTCGTGCTGAGAATCATCGATTGTCTCAAGACCTTCGACATCGTTTTCATGACGACTTGGGGTGGACCCGGAGCCGCGACGCACACGTACAGCTTCTACATCTACAAAGTTGGCATTTCGTTCGGCTGGAACATCGGATACGCTTCTGCCCTCAGTGTTTTACTCTTGTTGGTGAGCATGTTGTTGGTGAACGTCGTGTTCAGATTGGTGAGAATGAGGCAGCAACTCGGCTTCGGGGGTGAAGAGAGATGAGAACAATCCTGAGGGTGTTTAGATACATCTTGATCTTCGTCTGCCTGATATTCTTTCTTTTCCCCGTCTATTGGCTCGTGATAACTGCGTTCAAGCCATCGAACGAATGGTTCACGTGGCCACCAAGGTTCTGGCCCACCCAGCTGACGTTCTCAAATTTTCTCGGAGCCAAGGAAACCGAGGTGTTCGGTGGTACCACCGGCTCGATAGAGAACATCTTTCCATATTTGAGAAACAGCATCATCGTCGGTATATCTGTCTCGCTGATTGCGACGATCATAAGTGCCTCAGCTGCTTACGCGATAGCGAGGTACAAAGTTGGTGGCGCCTTCTTGGCGGAATGGATCATTTCGATCAGAATGCTTCCTCCCATCGTCTCCGCCGTGCCTTTGTACGTCATCTTCTCACGGTTGAGACTCATCAACACCTGGTGGGCATTGATACTATCGCATCTCGTCATCGTGGTTCCGTTGGGAGTTTGGTTGCTCATCAGTTTCTTCAGGGAGATTCCCAGAGAAATAGACGAGGCAGCCTACGTGGATGGTGCGAGCACGTTCCAGACTTTTTTCTACGTGATCTTTCCTTTGAGCGCGCCTGGCTTGGCAGCTGTGGCGGTGCTCTCGCTGATCCAGAGCTGGGGTGAATTCCTCCTCGCACTGGTGCTGACGAACGATGCGAGGGCGCAGACGTTGCCCATATTCCTGGGTAGGTACATCACTGGTTGGCGTGTTGCCTGGGGTCCGCTCTCGGCGGCAGGAATAGTCACCATGTTGCCGGTCGTAGTTTTCGCCATCTTGGCACAGAGATATCTGATAAGAGGTCTCACGTTCGGAGCGGTCAAAGGTTGATAAGAGTGTGAAGCGAAGGTGGTGTGATTCTTTGTACAGCGTGTTTGTCGATCCTGACAGGTTGACGAAAACAGTGAGTAAATACATATACGGTCACTTCATTGAGCATCTGGGTAGGTGCATCTACGGTGGCATCTACGAGGAAGGCTCTTCGCTTTCGGATGAGCGTGGCTTCAGAAAAGATGTGATGGAGGCAGTGAAGAAACTCAAGGTCCCGATACTCAGATGGCCTGGCGGGAACTTCGCTTCAAACTATCATTGGGAAGATGGAATAGGTCCGAAGGATCAAAGGCCTGCGAGGTTCGATCTTGCTTGGCGGAGAGTGGAAACGAACAGGTTCGGTACGGACGAATACATCGAATATTGCAGAGAGATAAGCGCAGAGCCGTACATCTGCGTGAACTTGGGTACAGGGACGCTGGATGAGGCGTTACGTTGGCTCGAGTACTGCAACGGTGAAGGGAAGACCTACTACGCGAATCTCAGAAGGAAATATGGGTGTGTGGAACCGTACGGTGTGAAATTCTGGGGTATCGGCAACGAGATGTACGGTGAATGGCAAGTGAACCACATGAACGCCAATGAGTACGCCAAGACTGCGAAGGAGTACGCGAGGTGGATGAAAGTCCTCGATCCTTCCATAAAGACTGTCGCAGTGGGGTGCGACGATCCAGAATGGAACCTGAAGGTCCTCAACGTCGCGGGAGCTCACATCGACTACCTTTCCTACCATTTCTACACGGGTTCAGAGGATTACTATGAAACAGTCTCCACGGTCTATCTCCTCAAAGAGAGATTGTTGGGTCTGAAGAAGTTGATCGACATGTCTCGTGTTTCACAGAACAAGCAGATAAAGATTGCCTTGGACGAATGGAACGTTTGGTACAGGGTCACGGAAGACGGACTCGAAGAACCGTACGAACTGAAAGACGGACTCTTCGCGTGTGGCGTGCTGATCACTCTGCAGAAGATGAGCGACATCGTTCCGATAGCAAATCTGGCGCAATTGGTGAATGCGCTCGGCGCGATACACACAGAGAGCGATGGTCTGTACTTGACACCAGTGTACAAAGCGTTTGAACTGTTGGCGAACCATTCTGGACAGAACTTGGTCGAAACCCACATTGAAACCGAGACCTACGACATAGATGGGAGAATGTTCTTCACGAAAACGCCGTTCAAACTTAGAGATGTACCTTACATGGATGCCTCAGCAACGGTGAGTGCGGACGGTAAGAAGCTGTACTTAGCTGTGGTGAATTACAAGAAAGAAGATGCGGTAAAAGTCTCGATCACGATCAAAGGTATGGGTGAGAAAATCGCACGTGCTTACGTGCTGAGCGGACCAGACGTGCACGCACGCAACTCGATGGATCATCCAAACGCTGTCGATATCGTGTGTGAACAAATCAACGTTGCCTCGCAATTCATTCACGTGTTCAAACCTTTCTCATGCACAGTGATTGAAATTGAACGAAACTGAAGAAAGAAGAGGTGAACCATTGTGTACGAAGAAATAAGGAAAGACCTTCACGAAGCACACCTAACGTTGGAGAAGTACGGCTTGGTGGCGTACACGAGTGGAAACGTGAGCGTGAGGGTGAAGGAGCATGTGATCATCAAACCGTCTGGAGTGCCTTACTCACTTCTGAAGCCGGAAGATTATGTCGTTGTTGATCTGGACGGAAACATCATTGAAGGGAACAAAAAGCCATCCATTGACACCGCTACGCATTTGTACCTTTACAGAAACATCGAATGGGCAAAATCGATCATACACACACACTCGACCTTCTCCACCGTTTGGGCCGTGGCAGAAAAACCTATCCCAGTTCTGTGCACGGCACACGCGGACGTCTTCGGAGAGGAAATTCCACTGAGCGAGTACGCACCCGTGGGTTCCGAAGCGATAGCGAAGGCAGTGCTGAAAGTGCTTGGAAAATCTGGTGTGGTACTACTGCGAAAACACGGCGTCATGGTGGTCGGCAACTCTCTGGACGATGCCATCAAGAAGGCTATCTTCTTGGAGGAAGTTGCGAAGATCGCTTATTTTGCTCAAATGATGAGCGTGCCTGTGCCACTGGCTAAGGACGAAGTCGAGAGGCTGTATTTGCAGTATCATACGAAGTACGGACAGAATAAAGGTTAGAATGTACATGAAGAAAAAGTTTTTTCGGAGGTGTGAAGAATGGCGGAGAAAATGACGCTGGGTCTCCTCGTGGGTAACAGGGGTTTCTTCCCAGACTGGCTCGTCGAGGAAGGCAGGAAGAGGGTCCTCAAGGTTCTGGAAGATATGAACGTCAACGTTGTGACTTTGTCTACGGAAGATACAAAATACGGAGCCGTTGAGAACCTTCAGGATGCCGAAAAGTGCGCAAGGCTTTTCAAAGAGCATGCACACGAGATCGACGGTATTCTTGTGACTTTACCAAACTTCGGTGACGAGGGTGCTGCCGCGCTGGCGATACGCATGTCAGGTTTGAACGTTCCTGTCTTGGTCCACGCTTTTCCTGACGAGCTCGGCAAGATGGACATTAGCCACAGGCGTGATTCTTTCTGCGGAAAGATTTCTCTGTGCAACAACCTCGTGCAGTACGGAATTTCTTTCACGGACACAACGTTCCACGTGGAATCGCCCGAGAGTGATGAGTTCAAAAAGGATCTGGAGAAGTTCCTCGCTGTGTGTCGTATAATCAAGGGGTTAAAAGGTCTCAGGATCGGTGCCATAGGTGCGAGACCCGCTGCGTTCAACACGGTGAGGTTCAGCGAGAAAATTCTGGAAAGACACGGTATCAGCGTTGTGACCGTGGACCTTTCAGAGATCATAGCGCGTGCCAGAGCCTTCGAGTCGAAGTCGGACAGAGTCGTACACGAACTTGAGAAACTCAAAAGGACGTTCAACGTTAAGAAAGTTCCAAGCGAAGCTCTCGAAAGAATGGCGCGTCTGGGTGCGGCGATAAACGAATGGATCGAGCAGAACAAGGTTCAAGCGATGGCGTTGCAATGCTGGACAGCGTTGGAAGAGCTCTACGGTGTCGTGCCGTGTGCAGTGATGAGTCTGCTGTCGGAGTCGCTCTTACCCAGCGCTTGTGAGACCGACATCATGGGTGCACTTTCGATGTACATATTGCAGCTCGCGTCCGGTAAACCTTCAGCGTTGCTGGATTGGAACAACAACTACGGAAACGATCCAGAAAAAGCGGTGATGTTCCACTGCAGTAACCTTCCAGTTTCGTTCTTCAAGAGTTGTGAGATGTCTTATCAGGAAATAATCGCGGGCACCGTCGGGGCGGAGAACGCGTACGGAACTTGCGTGGGTAGGATCTCACCGGGTCCTGTAACGTTCTTGCGACTTTCCACCTTCGATGACGAAGGTATCATCGCCGGGTTTGTGGCGGAGGGAGAGTTCACGGACGATCCGATCGAAACTTTCGGCGGTTACGGTGTTGCAAGGATCGAGAATCTCAGATCGCTTTTGAGGTTGATCACCAAATATGGTTTTGAACATCACGTCGCGGCGAACAAGAGCTTGGTCAAGGAAGCCATCGTTGAAGCTCTCGACAATTATCTCGACTGGGAAATCTTCACAGTGGACGGTTGTCAATGTCACAGGGAGGAATGAACCATGTACTTGCTTGGCACGGACATAGGAACGCAAGGAACCAAGACAGTACTCGTGGACGAGAAAGGAACCGTCCTCGCCGAAGCTTCAAGAGAGTACGACGTGATCACACCGAAACCCAACTGGGCCGAACAGTGGCCGGATGTGTGGGCGAAGGCAGTCTTCGAAACGGTGAGGGAGGTCGTTGAGAAAACGAACGCACCCAAGAAGCAAATCGCAGGTATAGCCATAAGTGGTCTCTACGGTGGTTCGGGTGTGCCTGTTGACAGGTACATGAATCCATTGAGACCCTGTTTGATATGGATGGACAGGCGCGCCGTGAAAGAGACTGAATGGGTTAAGAAAAACGTACCAAAGGAGCAGATCTTCTCCATAACTGGCAACTATGTGGATTCTTACTTTGGCTTCACAAAGATCATGTGGATCAGGAACAACGAGCCGGAGATATGGAAGAAGATCTACAAGTTCGTGACACCGAAGGACTACGTCATCTACAAGATGACGAATCAGTTGGTGATAGACTACTCGTCCGCGGGAAACCTCGGTGGTGTTTTTGACATCAGAAAACTCACCTGGTCAAAAGAGATGTGTGACGTTCTGGGTATACCGATCGAATATCTTCCTGAGCGAATCGTGAAGTCCTCTGACGTGGTCGGCAGAATCAGCAAGGAAGCTTCTGAGCTGTGTGGTCTTTTGGAAGGTACCCCCGTCGTGGCCGGCGGAATAGACGCGCCCGTGGCTCAGCTGTCTGCAGGTGCGTTGCAAGAAGGAGAACACGTTGCAATGGTCGGGACCTCCACGTGCTGGGGAACTGTGCACGATGGGAGCAAACTTGCCTTCGGCCTGGTAAGTTATCCCTACGTGGTTTACGACACAGAAAGGATCTACACCTTTGGTGGATCCGCAACCACTGGTGCCCTCGCGCGCTGGTTCAAAGAACAGTTCGCAGAATCGGAAACGATCGTTGGAGAAAGAACGGGGATATCTCCCTACCAACTGCTCGATCAGGAGGTTAAGGGCATACCAGCGGGAAGCGATGGGATAATCGTTTTACCTTACTTCATGGGTGAAAGATCTCCAATATGGGATCCCAGTGCTCGGGGTGTCATCTTTGGTGTCACGCTCTATCACAAGAGGGCTCACATCTACAAAGCTCTCATGGAGGCAGGCGCGTACGCGTTGAGGCACAACATAGAAGCTGGATTGAACGCGGGGTTGAAGCTGAACGATGAATGCTGGATCGTGGGAGGAGTCGCCAGATCTTCCGTCTGGGTTCAGATCTTCGCCGATGTGACGGGATTCAAGATGAGGCAGGTGGCGAGCCTCGTGGAAGCTCCGTTCGGTGATGCGTTCTTGGCGGGTCTTGGCACAAAAGTGATAGACAAACCTGAACGTATCAAGGAATGGGTGAAGTACAGAGAACCTGTGGAACCAAAATCCGAGAACAAGAAGCTTTACGACAAATATTATGAGATCTACCTGCAACTGTACGAAAGAACGAAGGATCTCATGCAGGCTTTATGAGTGAAAGCCCCGCTCGAGCGGGGCTTTTTTCGAGTATTTCAGATCTCATTTCTGGATTGTACTTTTCGAAAACTGGCACAGATCATTCAAAACGCAAAAGCCGCATTTAGGTCCTCTCTTCTTGCAAACTCTCTTCGCGTGCTCGACCAACAGTGCGTGGTATTCCTTCATGGTTTCTATGCCTTTGATAGCACGGTGAAACATCGATTGGATCTGCGAGTAGTTCTCCTTACCGTTGAGAGTGCCAACCCGGGTGAAAATACGTCTGGTGTAATTGTCGATGACGAAGACAGGTTGTTCGAAGGCGTACAGAAGGATAGAATCGGCGGTTTCTGGACCGATTCCGGCGACCGAGAGTAGCTCATCCCTTGTGAGGGATTCTCTGAGGCGATAGAAATCGAAATCGTATTCGGAGAGTTTCTTGAGTAGATTCTTCAACCTTCTTGCTTTCAACTTCCAAAAGCCTGCAGGCTTGATCAGCATTCCTACGAATTCATCGTTGGTTTCGTAAAGCTTTCTCGGTTCGAGCAACCCGACTAGCTTCAAATTCTCAATGGCCTTTTCGACGTTCTTCCAAGCTGTGTTCTGAGTGAGGACGGCGCCAACGACCACCTCGAACCACGTTTCGGCTGGCCACCAACTCTGTGGCCCGTAAGCTTCGTACAGTCTTCGATAGATTTCCGCGATAAGGTCCAAGCTTGATTCCTCCCAGTCTTTGAATGTTATCATAGCAGGGGGTGAGAAAATGAGAACGAACAAGGACAGATTGGTCATGATTTCTGTTCAAGGAACGATCGTCAAACCAGAGCACAGTGGAAGGCACGCGGTCGCACACGATGGAAAACCCTTCATGCTCCCTGGAACAGGTGGAATCACGTACAACGTCAAGGTGGGAGATCCCGTCTTTGGCTGGGCGGCAGACCACGTTGAACCGGGTGTTTCGACGATCTTGGATCAGGAAAAGCGTGATTCTGGTCCGAACAGGGGTTACAACTTCTACGCCTGCGTCGGAAACGAAGCTCGAGTCGTCAGCGGAGATGCAAAGGGTGCCAAGGGAATCGTCACGGGACATCATGGGGGCGCGGAACACGTCTTGATAGATTTTCCAGATGAAGTGCTCGAGAAGCTCACGATGGACGATAAGATCTTGATAAAGGCTTTCGGTCAAGGGTTGGAACTTTTGGATTATCCGGATGTACACGTGTACAACATCGATCCGAATCTGTTCGAAAAACTTGGTATCGAAGAGAAAGATGGAAAACTCTTCGTTCCTGTGGTCGCAGTTGTACCGCCCTACTTGATGGGTTCAGGCATAGGTTCCACGAGCATGGGTACGGGTGATTACGACATCATGACGGCAGATCAAGACGCTTTGAAGGAGCACGGACTGTTGAACCTTTGCTTTGGCGACATCGTTTACATCAAAGACCATGACAACAGTTACGGTCGATGCTACAGAAAAGGTGCAGCAAGTATCGGAGTTGTGATCCACAGCGACTGCAAATATGCAGGCCATGGGCCCGGTGTGACCATATTTATGACTTCCGCCAAGCCCCTGATTGAGCCCGTTTTGAATCCAGATGCGAACATTGCAAAGATCCTGAAGATAGGAAGGTATCGTGAGCACAGTTGAGATCAAAAAGCCCCGTCCTTCGAGGGTGGGGCTGGTCTATATCAGCAAGAATCCATCTTCTTTGAAGAAGACTCGTTTCTTGAGGCCTTGCCTTTCGGTCGTTTCGTAGTCGATTCGGTGTCGCTGCCGATGAGATAAGGAAGCTCGCAGAACAGAGCAAGCAATCAACCGAGAAGATAAGCCAGATCCTCGGTGGGATAAAGCAAGAGGCTGAGAAAGCCTCCAACGCAGCCAAGGACATGGTTACATCGGTTCAGCTCATGAGTCAAGAGTCTGGAACAGTCTTGATATCGCTCAACAACATGGCACAACATGTGAACGAGATAGCGTCCATGACGGACAATCTCGCTGCAAGTGCACAAGAGCAGAGTGCCTCGGCTGAAGAAATGAGTGTTGCGGTGAAATCTCATGAACAATCGATGAACTCGATCTTGGACAAAGTCGGAAAGATGGGTAAATCCGTAACAGATCAATTGAAGATCAGCGATCAAATGAGCGGAGCGAGTAAACGTTTGGTGGAACTTGCGCAGATTCTGCGGGAGCATATGAATCATTTCAAGATGTGAGCTGAGACGGTCGAGGTCGATCTTCACTTTTCAGCGTGGTCTTTTCGGTTTCGACAGACGAAAGGGTATAATTTGGAAAGGGTGTAGGAGATGCCGAGTGAGGCTAAAAGCAAATTAACCATCGTTTGCCAGTGGTTTCTCGCTAAGGGCTGTACGGACATTGAAAAAATAGCTTTACTCACGTACCTGTCGGACAGGGAACATCTACGAAGGTATGGAAGAACTATAAACCGTGAACTCTGCCGCAGAAGCGGACATGAGATTCTGTACTCGTTGAACGTGGGAAATTTCAAACTCGAGAACAGAGTCTTTGGTGAAGACGAGCTGTCTGACACCGAGCGTGAGGTCCTGAACCTCGTCTGGAATCTATTCGGTGCACTGGATGTTGCTCAGCTCGGTGACATAATCTCGAGTTTTCCCGAGTTTCACGGTACCATCTCCTTGGAGTCCGTTCTGATCGGCAGATGGTTGGTTGATTATCCAGAGGAGAGCAAGCGGAAGATGCGCTTACACAACGTCAAATTGGATCTGCTTGAACTGAGCGAAGCCCACTTGAAAGCTGTGAGGCGCTACTTGGTCGATATCTTCGCTTTACCACTGTGAGACTGTCAGCGTACGGAGGTCATCATTCGAGCATGAATCCGGGTAGCGATGTTCGTCTACAGACGAGGCGTGGTTATCCAAAACTCGGTGCGACACCGGACGACAGCGGCGTTAATTTTGCCATTTTCAGCAGAAATGGTAGAAGGGTGATTCTCGAACTCTACCAGAACCACTATGATGAAAAACCTTCTCACAGATTCGTGCTGGATCCCATTAGGAACAGGACGGGGGACATTTGGCACATCTATGTCTACGGTGTTGGCCATGGTCAGTACTACGGTTGGCGCATCGACGGTGAATACGATCCTCTGAATGGAAAAAGGTTCAACGTCAACAAACTGCTCTTCGATCCGTACGCCAAGGCGATTTCTTCCTCCATTGACTGGGAAGAGGATTACATCTACGGTTACGACAAGAATTCTACACAGAAGGATCTCTCTTTTTCAACACTCGACTCGGCACAGAGTCCGGCCAAGTCGATCGTCATAGACGATTCGAAATACGATTGGGGAAACGATAGAAGACCCAAAATTCCGTGGAAGGACACCATCATCTACGAAATGCACGTTCGCTTCTTCACGATCAGTCCAACGTCCAAAGTGAAACATCCGGGCACCTATCGTGGACTCATCGAGAAAATCGATCATTTGAAAGAGCTTGGTGTGACAACCATCGAACTGATGCCTGTCTTCGAGTTCTCTGTCGATTCGAACATGAACGTGAATCCTTACACAGGAAAACGACTGAAGGACATGTGGGGATACAACCCCCTCGGATTCTTTGCTGTCACTGGCAACTATTCGACCGGTGTGAAGCTGGGTGAGCAAGTCTTCGAGTTCAAAGATCTGGTGAAAGAACTGCACGAGCGTGGGTTTGAGGTCATACTGGATGTTGTTTACAACCACACCGGTGAAGGGAACGAGCTTGGTCCTACGCTCTGCTTCAGAGGCATAGACAACGAGATTTACTACATGCTCGATCCGAAGAACAAGAGGCGGTATTTGAATTATTCGGGTTGTGGGAACACGCTGAACTGTAACCATCCAGTAGTCAAGGAGATGATCATAGACAGCTTGAGATACTGGGCGACCGAGATGCACGTTGATGGTTTCAGATTCGATTTGGCCGCTATTTTAGGTAGAACCCCGGATGGAAAATGGATCGGTGATTTCTCACTTCTCAAAGACATCTCCGAGGATGCGATACTGCACGATTTGAAGCTCATTGCAGAGGGATGGGACGCTGCGGGTGGATACTTTCTGGGTCAATTCCCGGAGGGATGGGCGGAATGGAACGGAAAGTACAGAGACGTGGTGAGGCGATTCGTCAGGGGTGATGAGGGAACCGTCGTAGAACTGGCAACGCGCATCGCAGGTAGCGCCGATTTGTACGCCGGTAGATCGCCGCATGCGAGCATAAACTTTGTCACCTGCCACGATGGATTCACGCTGAGAGATCTTGTGAGTTATCGTCACAAGCACAACGAGGCGAACGGGGAAGGAAACAGAGACGGTACCGATGAGAATTTCAGTTGTAACTATGGTGTCGAAGGTGAAACGGACGATCCAGAGATCAACAAAATCAGAAAGCAGCAGGTCAAGAACTTCGTCGTGTTGCTCATGGTTTCGCATGGCACACCCATGATCCTGATGGGTGACGAGATGTACAGGACACAGAAGGGCAACAACAACGCCTACTGCCACGACGATGAAACCACTTGGCTTGACTGGACTTTGAAAGAAAAGCATGCCGACATATTCAGGTTTTTCAAGAAAATGATTCAATTCAGAAAGTCTCACCCGGCTTTGAGAAGAGAACATTTCTTCACGGGACAAGCTACAGACCGTGGCATTCCCGATCTCACGTGGCATGGAGTGAGACCCTTTGAACCAGACTTTTCCCCGTGTTCCCACTCGATTGCCTTCATGATCAGTGGTGATGTGGGAAATGGCGAGCAAGATGACGATATCTACGTTATCTTGAACCAATGGAGAGAGCCTTTGAAGTTCGTGCTTCCGTACATTCATGGAAAAAGTTGGTACAGGGTGGTTGACACTTCAAGGGAGCCTCCAGAGGATTTTCTTGATGAGCCAGACCACGTTGGCTACGTTTATGTGGCACAGCCCCACAGTTCGGTCATCTTGGTTGGCAAGTGAAAAGCGTCAGAGGGGTGATAATTCTTGAAGAAGATTGGCATCATCGGCGGTGGGCAACTTGCCAGAATGATGTGTTTTGAAGCAAAGAGAATGGGATTTCACGTCACCGTCTTGGATCCAACACCCAAGAGCCCTGCAGGGCAAGTGGCGGACGAAGAAATCGTAGCGGATTTCTTCAATCGGTCCAAGATCGAAGAACTGGTGAAAAGTGTGGACGTCACAACATTCGATCTTGAAAACATCGACGTTCAAGTGCTGAAGACACTTGACAGGCAAGGATACGAGATTCATCCTTCACCGTACGTGTTAGAGATCATTCAGGATAAACTGACTCAGAAGGAGTTTCTGAGATCCAAAGGGATCCCAGTGGCGGAGTACAGGAGTGTATGTGATCTGAAAGAAGACATAAAACAGTTCGGTTTTCCAGTCGTTCAGAAGATGAGAAGGGGAGGATACGACGGTAGAGGAGTCTTCATTTTGAGGAACGAAAAAGATCTGCAACATGCTCTCAAAGGGGAAACGTATCTGGAAGAATTCATACAGATTGAAAAGGAGATAGCAGTGATCGTGGCGAGAAACAAGAAGGGTGAGACAGCTTGTTATCCTGTGGTCGAGATGTACTTCGACGAGAATGCAAACATATGCCAAACCGTGATCGTTCCGGCACGCATCAGCGAGAGACATGCAAAGCTGGCACAAGAAATCGCCGTGAAAGTGATTGAGGTGTTCGAAGCGGTTGGTGTGTTCGGTATAGAAATGTTCTTGACCAAGTCTGGTCAAGTGTTGATGAACGAGATAGCCCCTCGCCCGCACAACTCTGGACACTACAGCATAGAGGCGTGTGTGACGAGCCAGTTTGAACAACACATACGTGCGATCACAGACTTACCCTTGGGATCGACAAGGTTGCTGAGTCCTGCTGTGATGGTGAACCTCATGGGCGAAGTTGGGTGTGTGGGTAGAGCGAAGATAAAAGGTCTTGAAGAAGCACTTTCAGTAGAAGGACTTTCCTTTCATTTCTACGGCAAGCAACAAACGTGGCCTTACAGGAAGATGGGTCATTACACAGTGTTGGATGAAGACGTGGAAAGGGCTCTTGAGAAAGCACTGAGGGTCAGGGAGTTTCTGAAAGTTGTATCCGAGGAGGAACCAGTATGCCTAAGGTAGGAATAATCATGGGTAGCGACTCGGATCTCGCCGTCATGAAGATGGCAGCTGAGGTACTGGAAGAATTCCAAGTGGAGTATGAACTCACGATAGTTTCGGCACACAGGACACCAGACAGAATGTTCGAATATGCAAGAACTGCAGCTGAGCGCGGTTTGGAAGTCATCATCGCGGGAGCAGGTGGAGCTGCACATCTTCCCGGAATGGTTGCGAGTATCACCCATCTACCAGTGATAGGTGTTCCCATCAAAACCTCTGCTCTCAACGGATTGGATTCCTTACTTTCCATTGTTCAGATGCCTGCTGGTGTCCCTGTCGCAACCGTCGCCATAGATAACGCGAGGAATGCCGCGATACTCGCCGTTTCCATTCTTGGAGTGAAATATCCAGAGATCGCGCAAAAACTCAGAGCGTACAAAGATCGCATGAGAAAGGAAGTAACAGACAAGGCTGAGAGATTGGAGAGAATGAACTACAAGGAATACCTTCAGCAAATGGGTTGATCAAAACAGTTTTTTGAGTAGTATAATCCAGTTAAGAACACTTTATTGTGATAACTGGCAGTCTCGGCGGTTCACAATCTTCAATCAAAGGGGGGCTAAGGATGAGATGGCTCATTGTGTTCTCCACCGTCGTGGTAAGCATCGCAGTTTTGGCTTTCGTGCCTGTCACAGCAGATTTTGCTTTGCTCATCAACGAGTTTAATCATCTGAAGAAAATTTTACCCGACAACTTACTTGTCAGCGAACTACCCGAAGGTTTCCTGTGTTCATTCGGAAAACTCACGTTGAATCTTGCGGCGGCTTTCGAGGTTTTCGAATCTGAGGACATCGAAAACCTACAAAACGTCATTGAGCTTTCAGTGGTCACGAACGATCCTGAATGGGTTAAGAAGAACTTGCCCGAGGTCGTTAAGAACAGCGAGTTGATCGAAGCTGATGATTTGTATTACTTTGCAGGCCCTTCTATGGTCGAAGATGTGAGGGCGTTGATCGAAGGAAAGCTACCATCTCTCGAACTCGACAGGACCACGATGATCCACGGAAGACTCCGTACTGTACCTTTGCTCGGGATCTTTCTGCACCTGTTCGGTTTCAACGAAGGTGTTCCCATGGAGGACGAATTCGTGATGAAAATCGAGGACGAGGTTTTGAACTTGCTCATCACATCAAAGAAAGTGTGCAAATCGGACTGGGAATTGAAGCAGTTGGAGAAAAAGGTTGCACCGAAAGGTTTGAAGACACTCACGCAGGCGGATGTGAACATATTGTTGCCGACCCCCTTGCTCAGACAACTGACTTGGGAGCTCGTCGAAGAGTTCGCATTCGACATGAGAGGTTTCGATGAGATCTTATCCAAGACCACTTACGTCTCGATCAGCATGGCGCAAGAAGGAGAGAGAATGCTGGTTTCCTTCCACTTACAAGAAAAAGATGTGCAAGACGTGGTCACAGCACTCGAAGCCAAAGATTTGGTATCGAAGCAGGAAGGTGAATTCATCTTGTTCGAGTCTGACAACTTCACGCTGAAGATACCCACCAAAGGTGGGATCGGTTTAATCTTTTCAAACGTGAGTGATGAAGATATGAAAGACGTCGATCCCAGTGCGATCTCGAGGTTCGCGCTTTCCATGGACGGTTACATCGTCGATGTTTCTCTTTTCAGGGATGCGTGTTCTGTGATAGTGAAAGCAAAGGTCTCGAGCGCCCTGTTGAAAGGATGGCTTTCCGAGCTCCTCTACAATTTCATGCCAAAACCGAGCGAATTCAAAACACTTGAGAGAATAGTTCAAGCCATAGATGATGCCCACGATTACGAGAGCAGAAACCCTCCCGAAGACCTTGAGGAGCTGGAAGCTCTCCTTGGTGAAAGCTTGCCTGAGAACGTTCTCTATTCGCGCAAGGAGGAGGACGGTAGTTTCCTCGTGGAAATCGGCATTGTGAGCCCTCTTGCGCTCAGCCTCAGTGAGGAAGATGTCGCGAGATTCATGAATTACAGCGTGAACTGGGCAAAGATCGACAAGGAAAAGCAGATCATCTTTGTTTACAAGAGCTATGAGAAGTACGAAATGCCATCAGCCTCTGAGATCATACAGAGCTTGGTTAAGGCGTTCAGAAGTTACGTTGCCGACTACGAACAATTCCCAGATGATTTGGGTATCGTCGTACCGTGGTACACCGGGCTTCCCTACTCGGTGGTCGAACTGATAGATTACGAAGTGGACGAGGATGCAAGAACCATAACGCTGAAGCTGAAGAGCGATGAAGAAATCGATGAGGCGTTGATCGAGGAGCTGTCCTTGGAGAAGCTCTTTCATGAAGATGGATGGATCGTTGTGATATTCAAAGTAGAGTAACTCAGCGAACTCGTGTCGAGGGGGCAGCGCGCTGCCCCTTTCTTTTTTCGCAACTGTGCTAATCTAAACACATGGAGTGGTTTCATGTTCTTGCCAACGACAAAGGAAGAGGCGGAAAAATTCGGTTGGAGGGAGCTGGACATCGTACTCGTGACGGGGGATGCCTACGTGGATCATCCCTCCTTTGGTGTTGCTTTGATTGGGCATTATCTTGTTTCGAAAGGTTACAAGGTTGGTGTCATTGGCCAACCTGATTGGCGATCGGACAAAGACATAACGCGCCTTGGAAGACCACGTTTGTTCTTCGGAATAACTGCGGGAAACGTCGATTCGATGGTTGCCAACTACACGGCCTCGATGAAGAAGAGAAAAAACGACGATTACAGTCCGAAGGGTGAAGCGGGAAAAAGACCTGACCGCGCCACGATCGTGTACGCGAACTTGGCAAGAAGGTATTTTCCGGACGTTCCCATCGTTCTTGGTGGTCTCGAAGCCAGTCTCAGGAGATTCGCACACTACGATTGGTGGCAGGACAAAATCAGAAAGTCCGTTTTGGTGGATAGCAAGGCTGACCTGCTCGTGTACGGGATGGGTGAGAGGACAGTGCTCAACATTGCGAGGATCTTGGAAAGCACTGGAGACGTTGAAGCATGTAAGGGACTCAGAGGTGTGATGTACTGGAGCTCACACAAACCAAACGACGCCATAGAACTTCCAAGCTACGAAGAAATCTCTATGGATAAGAAAAAATACGCTGAGGCAGTCAAGATGCAGCTTTTGCTTACAGATCCTTTCAGATCTGTCAAACTGTGTCAGAAACAAGACACCAGGTACGTTGTTCAGAATCCACCAGAACTACCTCTCGAACAAGCAGAACTCGACGAGCTTTACCTTTTACCCTTCGAGCGGAGGGTACATCCTTTCTATGAGTCGATGGGACACGTGAAGGCCATAGATACCGTCCAGTTCTCGATCATTGCGGTGAGAGGATGTTATGGTAACTGTTCTTTCTGCGCTTTGACGCATCATCAAACCACGCATGTCGTCTACAGAAGTGAAGAATCGATACTGGAAGAAGTGAAGCAGTTGACGAAACATCCAGACTTTAGAGGAACCATATCTGATGTAGGAGGACCAACCGCGAATCTGTACGGTGCACGCTGCGAAAAGAGAGAAACACAGGGTCAATGCGCGCGTTACTGTGCCTTTCCAAGTCCTTGTGAACGAGCCGTGCCGAATCATTCATCCTTTTTGAATTTACTACGCAAAATCAAGTCGATACCGAAGGTGAAGCACGTGTTCGTTTCTTCCGGCATCAGACATGATTTGGTTCTGTCGGATCCATCGGCTGAAGAATTCATCAAAGGGCTGGTTCACTTCACGCCGGGCCAGTTGAAACTCGCCCCAGAACACGCGCACCCCAGGGTCTTGAAGCTCATGAGGAAGCCACCGGTCGAACTGTTCCTCGCCTTCAAAGAAAAATTCGAGAAGTTCGCCAAAGTCCAAGGCAAGGAGAGGTACGTGATAGGATACTTCATCGTGGCGCATCCTGGAGAATCTGAAGAGGAGAACGATTATTTGAAGAAGTTCATACAAAGCAAGCTCGGTTACAGACCACAGCAGGTTCAAATATTCACGCCATCGCCTGGCACCTTGAGCACTGCAATGTACTACAGTGGGATCGATCCGCTTACGAATGAAGATGTCTTCGTGGAGAGATCTTTGAAGAAAAGAAACTGGATGAAAGAGAACATCGTTGGCTCCAAGGATACCCGAAGCGAGGACTCCACCTAACGTGCCACGTATCTGAGATCGCATACCTTGAACAAAACACGAGACAAGTCCTTGCTGAAAAGCACTCTCGGTCGGTGAAGAATTCAGAACAAAGTGAGTTCGATTCGTCTAAATGATCTCTCTAAACTTGTTCGTCGTGGGCATGCGCCAATCTTTGCCGAAAGCTCTGACGGATATCTTCGTTCCTATCGGGGCTTGCTTTCTTTTGTACTCGCTTGTGTGAAGCATCTGCAACACTTTTCCAACGGTGGATGGATCATAGCCTTTCTGAACTATCTCCTCAGCATCAAGACCTTCTTCAATGCAAAGACGCAGTATACCATCGAGCACATCGTAAGGTGGTAGTTTCTCCTGATCCGTTTGATTGGGTCTCAGCTCGGCCGTCGGTGGTTTGACGAAAACCCGTTGCGGTATTATCTCTCTGCCTTTCCAGTCGTTGTACCAACGCGCTATTCTGTAGACATCGGTCTTGTAGACATCTTTTATGACGGCGAAACCTCCCGCTGTGTCACCATACAGGGTACAGTAGCCCGTGGCGATCTCACTCTTGTTTCCAGTGGTCAAAACCAACCAACCGAACTTGTTCGAAAGCGCCATCAAATAGTTGCCCCTGATGCGCGCTTGAATGTTTTCTTCTGTCGCGTCCCTCGGCATGTTCGAAAACATTGGTTCGAGCGTCTTCAAATAACTTTCGTACACCTCAGTGATGGGTATCGTGAAAGTCTCGATCCCGAGATTTTCGGCCAGAAGAGAGGCATCCTCGACGTTTTCTTTCGATGTGTACATCGAAGGCATGAGAACACCCTTCACGTTCTCCGCACCGAGTGCTTCGACCGCTATCGCAGCGACCAAGGAAGAATCCATTCCTCCACTCAGTCCCAGAACCACTTTCTTGAAACCATTCTTTCGCACGTAATCTCTGAGGCCGGTGACGAGAGCCATGAACATCTCTCGTTCTCTTACGAGCGGCTGCGCAATAGAAGGGTTCAACTGTTGTTTCTTTTGTTTTGGTTCATCGAACTGTATAACTTCCACAGGTAAGTTTTCCATGTACGTGTAACGACGCCGAGGTTCGGTCAAGTTTACTCTAATGTTTTCCTCGAGATCGACGTCCACCGTGATCAGATCTTCCTCGAAGGATTTCGACCGTGCGAGCAACCGGCCGTTCGCATCGCAAACGAAACTTGATCCATCGAAAACGAGTTCATCCTGTCCACCGACCATGTTGCAATAAGCTATCGCTACATGGTATTCGTATGCCTTCATCGATACGTACGACTCTCTGAATCTCGGCTTCCCGACACAATAGGGAGAAGCTGAGATGTTCACGACAAGCTGTGATCCAAATCCGTTGACCAACGAAGCGAGGGGCTCGGCAGGGCTCCAGATATCTTCACATATGGTCAGTCCCACCTTGGCAGAACCGAATTTCAGCACAAGCAGTTTGTCACCGGCTCGAAAGTATCTTTTTTCATCAAACACGCTGTAGTTGGGAAGGAAGATCTTTCTGTAGATACCCTTCACCTTTCCATCGTACACCACTGCGGCGGCGTTGTACAAGTCTTCGTCGAAGTCTATGAAACCTACGATGGATACAACCTTCTTGTTGGATGTGCTCTCGGCGAACTCCTCCAGTGCTTTGCGATTGGCCTTCAAGAAAGAGATTCTGAAAGAAAGATCCTCGGGAGGATAACCTGGGATGAACAACTCGGGTATGAGCAGCAAATCACTCTGCAGGGCGTGAGCCTGTTCGAGTGCAAGCTTTGCCTTGCGAACGTTGCCCTCGAAGTCTCCAACGGTCGAATTAAGTTGTGCAAGAGTGAGCCTAATTCTCTTCATGTTCGATCACCAAAACGAATGATATCACACCCTTGAGATGAGCAACATGCTAAAATTGATGCAGGAGGTGGTTCCAGTGAAAGTGAGATATTTGGGTCACGCAGCTGTGTTGATCTTCCATAAAGATAAGAGAATCATCATCGATCCTTTCATCACGAACAATCCGCAGGCACCGATCAAGCTTCAAGACATTCCGAAGATCGATTACATACTCGTGACGCACGGACATGCAGATCATTTGGGAGACACCGTGGCTCTGGCAAAGCGCGACGGTTCGACGGTGATAGCAAATTTTGAGCTCTGCAGTTACATTTCGAGGCATGGTATCAGCACCCATCCGATGCACATAGGTGGCAAATACGTTTTTGATTTTGGTAGTGTGAAGTTGACGCCGGCGCTCCATGGTTCGAGTATCGTGGAGGAAGATCTGCCAGTGTATGCAGGAAATCCATGTGGCTTCTTGATCGAGATCGATGGTAAAAAGATTTACCATGCCGGGGACACCGGATTGACCAAGGATATGGAGCTTTTGAGAAGAGAGAACATCGATTTGGCGTTTTTACCAATAGGGGGAAACTTCGTTATGGACCTCTGGGATGCGGTTGAAGCGGTGAAGATGATACAACCTCGCTTGGTCGTACCGATGCACTACGACACTTGGCCTGTGATCAAATCCGATCCCGGAAAGTTCAAAGAAGAAGTCGAGAAACTGAACGTGAAATGCGCCATCATGAAACCCGGGGACGAGCTTGAACTGTGAGGCGATGTACATGCGTCTCACGATCGTCTTCCTATTGTGTGTGTCGAGTGTGGTTTTGGGGATGATCTACTACACGCCCGTTGGAAAAGTACTGCCCAACGAGTTGTACGAATGGGTGGGCACTAAGTCGGCCAACTTCCAGTACATGGTCCTGAGCTACGAGCCGGACCTCGTCTTGCTTATGAAAGGCTGGATCTTCTCACCCGTCTCGGTACCTGGGCAGGAGGAGTATGTCTTCAAGATCGTCATAGAATCGGACGACTTCACACACGAAATCCGCCTGAGCGGAGAGAGGAGCGGTATATACGTCTACATGCCCCAGCATCTCTTTGTATTACCATCGAACACAAGATCTTTGAATCTGAACGGGTTCGTCGTAGAGATTCCAAAAAGGTGCACTTTCTCAACCAAGCAACTACCGCGCGGAGGCATGGAACCTGGTGTTCGTGTACTGGATGAGTCGATGAGAGAAACACATGTTTTTGAAAGGGGTCAGAAGGTCTTTCTGAGGGTTGATGCGGGTCAAAAGAACACCGGTGGATATTCTGTAAAAATTGACGAAGTGAGATTTGCTGGTAGAACAATCTTTGTAAGGGCACATGTTGAATCGCCAGAGCCAGGTGCGATGGTTACACAAGCGATAACGTACCCCGCGGCTGTGATCGAGATTCAAAAACAACTGGAGCCTGGTTCTTACGTGGTCAAATGTGTCCTGATCGATAGAAACGTGGAGCAAACGTTCGAAGTTGAATTCGAGGTGCGTTGAGACGTGAAAGTGCTGGACAACGAAGTATCGAAATTTTTCGAAAATCCATTACAGGATGTCGGTTTTTCGCTCAAGAAGATCGATTCAAAAAACGCTGTCGTGGTGAAACTCAGAAGAAGCGATGAAAAACCATTCGAGATCTTGAGATGCAACAGAATATCGTGCTGGTCCTTCTCTGAAAGATCTCTCAAACACGTCTTCATGGAGAACGACACATTAGTTGGTTTCGCAGGCTTTGAAGAAGTTCGGATCGAAGAAGACGCTGAGCAGGTGGCTGTTTTTGCGAAGCCACTCGTTGAGGCCTTCATAGTTATCGTTCGAGGCCCCGACAAGCTGAACCTGCTCAAGGCTTTCTACGAAGTCCTGTGGAGCGAGTGCAATTTCCCCACAAAGATACCAAAGTCTTTGCTGATGGAGGATTCCTTAGACGAAACGCTCGACCGGCGGAGTGCTTTTTTACTGCTTTCTTCAAACGAAGAGGAAAAGGTGAAAAGGTACCTAAAGAAGGGCGTCAGAGTTGCTGTAAAGCTGGAGAGTTGGGGAGAACTTCAAAGGTTCTACAACGTAGGGGTTCGGTGTTTTCTTCTGAACGACTTCAAAGATGAGTATCGCGAGAGATACGCCGATTGTTTCTTCATCTTGCAAAAAGCTAATGTTGCTTCTGCTCTCGCAAGGGTCGACGGATTGATCGTCACTGTCAAAGAATTTTCTCTGGAGGAGATCGTCCTTGCAAGTTTGGTGAACCGCTTGTTGCCTCTGTACGTTTCCGTAGAAAGGTTCGATTCGAAGCTGTTGGACGTACTGGGTTTCGGCGCGTTTGGCTGGCGAAGGTGTACGAATTCCATCTTCACCAGAATCGAACGGGAACGAGAAAGGATATATGAAATCTCTTACGTGAGTGAATCCAACGTTCCTGGACGTGTGTGGATCGACGTTTCGAAAGATTCTCCGGAATGGTTCTTTGAGCAGAGCGAGACAAGCTTGAGAAAACAAACAGTAGAGAGAGAAGATGGTAGATACTTTCATTTTTACCGGGAAGGAGTATCGTGATGCTTGAGCTCAGGTACAATCCCCTCACGGACGAGTGGATCATCGTTTCTGCTGAAACACAGAAAAGGCCCGTTCAACCCTCGCAGCAAAGCTGTCCCATATGCGTCGGTGGTGTCGAGCTACCTGAAGAATACGACCTGGTCAGTTTCGAAAACAGATTTCCAGCGTTGAAGCGGAATCCCCCACAAGTTTCATCTGAATCGGACATCTTTATGAAAGAACGTTCCTTCGGTATCTGCGAGGTTGTGGTTTACACTTCCAAACACGACGTTGCCTTGCCAGGCATGCCTTTGAGACAGATAGAAAAGCTCGTGGAAATGTGGGTCGACAGAACCGTGGAACTCTTCTCTCACGAGTTCGTTGAGTACGTGTTCATCTTCGAGAACAGGGGTAAAGAAGTGGGAGCGAGTCTATCTCATCCACACGGTCAGATCTACGCCTTTCCTTTCTTACCCAAGCGAATCCTCGCCAAAGTTGAAGCCTTCTCGAAATGGCATGCGCAAAGAGGATCCTGCCCCGTGTGCGATGTTGTCGCCGAGGAAGTCAAAATCAAGAAGCGGGTTGTCTTCGAGACCGGCTCGTTCGTTTCACTGGTACCTTTCTATGCTCGCTTTCCCTTCGAGGTTCACGTTTATCCAAAAAGACATGTTACGAGTCTGCCAGAACTCACGAGCCAAGAGAGAGCTGAGTTGGCGAAACATCTCAAGATCATCACCTTGAAATATGACGGACTTTATGGTCAAGAGTTTCCCTACATGATGATGTTTTTCCAAGCGCCGATGAAGAGGTTGGACGCAGAACTGTTTCATCTCCACGTCGAGTTCAACCCACCCAAGAGGGACAAGGACAAGATCAAGTGGATGGCGAGTGTGGAAACGGGCACCTGGGCGTTCATAAACCCGATGGTTCCCGAACAGGCTGCGGAGATGCTTAGGAAGGTCGAGGTGAACGAGCTGTGACAATCAAGATCAAAGCTCCAGGACGTGTGAACATCATAGGTGAGCACACGGACTACAACGATGGCTTCGTGCTGCCTTTTGCCATCGACAGGTATGTCGAAGTTGAAGTGAGTCCGTTCAAGAAATTCGTTCTCACATCGAAGCTGTACAACCAAACTGTGGAGGTTGAGAAGAACGAAAGACGCAGGAGTTGGACCGACTATGTCATGGGTGTTGTCTGGGCGCTCGAGCAGGCAGGCTACCGTGTGGAACCTTTCGAGATGCAAATAGATTCAACGCTGCCGACGGGCGCAGGGCTTTCGAGTTCTGCAGCTTTGGAAGTCGCGACGGCCGTTGCGATCGTCAGGTTGATGGGTCACAGGATTGAGCCGAAGGATTTGGTTCAAATCTGTGTAAAAGCGGAGAGAGAGTTCGTTGGCGTACGCTGCGGGGTGATGGATCAGTTCACCGCCGTGTTCGCTAAGAAGGATCATGCGATTCTGCTTGATACGATGACTATGGACTATGAATACGTTCCGCTGAACTTGAACGACCATGAGTTTGTGCTCATAGATTCCAACGTGAAGCACGAGTTGGCGTCTTCGGAATACAACAAGAGAAGGATGGAGTGTGAGATGATCCTCAAGACACTCAAGAAGCGATCCTTCAGAGATTTGACGGAGAAAGACATCGCCTCACTCGACCCGACTTTGCGAAAACGTGCCAAGCATGTTTTGAGCGAGAATGAACGCGTTCTGAAGATGGTGAGCGCTCTCAAAGATAATCGCCCGATGCTTGCTGGATGCTACCTTTATGAATCGCACGCGAGCTTGAGAGACCTCTACGAGGTTTCGTGCGACGAGGTTGATTTCATCGTGGGTTATCTGAAAGGCAGAGCCGGCATCCTGGGAGCCAGGATAGTCGGTGGAGGTTTTGGAGGCAGTGTTCTTGCCCTGGTTAGGAAAGGTTTCATTGATTTCAGTTTTGAAGATCTCGACAGAGAGTACAGAAAGCTCTTCGGCAGGAGCATCAAGGTCCTACGCGTGAGCAGCAGCGATGGAGTTCTGTTTTCTCACCTCATATCTCCTGGATCCGAGAGTGCGACCTGACGCGTGTTCTTGCGTAGACTATCAGTACTATCAACGTGAGAATAAACGGTATCATGTTGGTTATTTCGGACGGTATTCTCAAAGATTGCAGGGTGAAACCTGTCGCTTCTGCAATTCCAAAGAGCAAAGCACCAAGCGCTCCCAGAATGGCAGAGTTTCCACCCAATGCTTGTGCTGCGATGGCGATGAAGCCCCTTCCACTGGTCATGTCGCGTGCAAACCAGGAAACATAACCCATCGAGAGGAATGAGCCAGCAAAGCCTGCGAAGACTCCACTGAGCAACAACGAGAGATACTTCACACGCAACATTGAAACACCCACGGATGTGGCGGCGTCGGGATTTTCGCCAACTGCCCTCATGCGCATACCGAGAGGTGTCTTTCTGATGAGATAGTCTACAAGAAAAATCGAAATCAAAGCCAGATACGTCAGAGCGTTGTGGTTGTTCAAGACCTTCCCCAAGAAGGGTATGTCCCTCAAAAACGGTATATCGAGCCTTGGAATGGGCTGACTACCCAGAGATGCGGACGTTCCTTTCTCTCCAGTGAGTGCGAAGAGCATGAACACGGTGAAGCCTGATGCGAACAAATTCAAAGCCACACCGGCGATCACCAAGTTCACCCTGAGTTTCAAATGCGAAAATGCCAAAAGCAGTGACATCGCTATGGCGCTCGCAACACCAGCGAGAAGTCCGATCCAAGGATTCTTCATGAACGCACCGATCACATTGCCCCAGAACGCAGCCATGAGCATCATGCCCTCGATGCCTATGTTTATCGAACCCGAGATGGAGCTGACCAACGCCGCCATGACGGCGAACAAGAGAGGAGTTGAGACTCTGAGTACGCTGTACCAGAAAGCGGGATCTATGAAATTCTGAAAGAAATTACTCACCCTTCATCGCCTCTCTCTCGACGATTCTCTTCTTGAATCTTTCCAGCAAGGCCTCCGCCGTCACAAGCAGGATCATAACACTCTGTATAACAATCACGACTTCCGGCGCCAGACCTGTCATTCTGCTCATGATGTTGGCTCCAACTCTCAAGTACGCTATGAAGAGCGCGCTCGGTATCACCAAGAAGGGATTGTTCCTTGCCAAAATAGCCACGATGATTCCGTCAAAGCCATAGCCTGGCAGCGATTGCCAAACGAACCTACGATACATCGCAGTCAGTTCGATTCCACCAGCCAAACCGGCGAGTGCTCCAGCGAGCAGTTGCACCCAGAACGTTGTCAGAACGACGTTGATGCCCGTGTAGAAACCAAACTTCTTGTTGGCACCGACCACGCGTATTTGATATCCATACTTCGTGAAGTAGAGAATAAAACCGATCAAGACAGCCACGGAAAGAGCGATGAAGAATCCGCTGTTCAGTCTGTAGCGAGTGAGTGTGGCAAGCCAGGCTGTCTGAGGAAAACGATAGGAAACGAGTGCACCGGCAGCCTTGTCCCTGAAGTAGTTGTTAACCAAGAACAAGACCAAGAGATAGGCAATGTAATTCATCATGAGTGATGACACCAGTTCACTTGCTTTCCACTTCGCCTTCAAGACGGCTGGTACGAATGCCCAAGCAGCTCCAAACAAAGCCGCAGAAAATAGCGTGACTACGAGATGCAGGAACGAAACTTGAGGAAATTTGAGCGCCACCAGCATCGCGCCGAAGCCGCCGAAAAACAGGCATCCCTCAGCTCCGATGTTGAACACCTTAGCTTGGAAAACCAGCGAAAGTGCCAAGCCTGTCATTATGAGAGGAACTGAGTTGTTAAGGAACTCTACAAACCTTCTTTGGTTTGACAAAGGGCCGTAGAGAAACCACTTGAATGCCTCGCCAACGTCCTTCGTGCTGAAGAGCAGGAAGATGTATCCTATCAACAGGGCAATGAGAATCGTCAATGTCATCCTCACTATTTCGAGCAATGCGAGCGATCTTTTCATAAGACCAACAACTCCTTGAGTTCCTCTTGACTTTGACGTTTTGCACCAAGCATGTAGAAACCGAGGTCTGTCTCGGTGAGGTTTTCATTTTGAAGATGAGCCACGATCTCACCTTTGTACAGAACCAAGATCCTGTCTGCTATTTGCAAAACTTCTTGCAGGTCTGTCGAAATTAGAAGCACACCCTTGCCTTCGTCCCTCATCTGCAACAACTTTTTACGAATGAACTCGCTCGACGCAACGTCAATACCGTGCGTTGGTTGGTTCGCGATCACGATCTTCGGCTCGTTCGTCAGTTCTCTCGCAACGACGACCTTCTGCATGTTGCCACCGGAGAGCATTCTCACCAAAGTTGTGGGAGATTTCACCCTGACGGAGAATTCCTTGATCAATTTCTTGGCGAACTCAACGACGGATCTCTTTCTGTAGATGACCCGTCCACTGAACGGAGGATGATCGTATCTATCGGATATCATATTCTCGGCCACGCTCATATCTAAGGCGCTTCCTACTTCGATCCTGTCATCTGGGATGTGTGAAATTCCAAGCTGTCTCAGCTCCCAAGGTTTGGCACCCAAAACGTTTTTGCCGTCAACCAGCATTTCGCCGGACGCCTTCTCACGAAGCCCTGTGAGAATCTCAACCAGTTCTTTTTGCCCATTTCCCTCCAGCCCAGCGATAGCCAGGATCTCACCGGATCTCAGGGAGAAAGATAAGTTTTTCAAGATGTGCGCCCCATCTTCTCTGAAGTAGTTCAGGTTTTTCACGACGAGCAACGGTTCGCCCGGTACAGCCTTTACTCTGCTTATGTCGTACTCGAATTTCCTTCCGATCATGAGTTCCACGATCTGTGACTCACTGAGCTCTTCGTTCCTGTAAGTACCAACAACACGTCCCTCTCGCATGATCGTTATTCTGTCGGCGATCTGTTTGACTTCGCTCAGCTTGTGCGTGATGAAGATGATGGTAATGCCCTGCTGTGATAGGTTCTTCAACACCACGAACAACTCGTTCACTTCCTGAGGTGTGAGCACCGAGGAGGGTTCGTCGAGTATGAGTATCTTCGCACCGCGTATCAAAGCCTTCATGATCTCGACTCTTTGTTTGACACCGACCGGCAGATCCATGACCTTCTCCCAAATGGGAAGTTCAAAGTTCATCTTCCTGGCGTACTCATTTATGATCTGCTCCATGCGCTTGAAGTCGAGTGAGAAGAGGTTCTTCCTTGGTTCGATACCAAGCATGATGTTCTCTGCCACAGTAAAAGAAGGAACGAGCATGAAATGCTGATGAACCATACCTACACCCATTGCGATGGCATCGTGAGGTGAATTCAGTTGCACAGGCTTCTCGAAGATTCTTATTTCACCGCTCGTTGGTTTTTCCATTCCGAAGAGGATCTTCATCAATGTCGTTTTGCCGGCGCCGTTTTCACCGACAACTGCATGGATCTCACCGACTGTCGCAGAAAAATTCACATTCCTGTTCGCAACAACACCGTTTGGATAAACCTTTGTCACGTTGATCGCTTCTATCGCCTTCATATCGACGCCTCCAAAAGAGCGGGAGCCAAAATGGCTCCCACCCCAATCACGGACGGACGCTCGCTCTGAGTTTGTTGAGCTCGTCGGTTGACATTCCGTAAGCAGTGCTGACTTTGATTTCTCCTTTGAGAATCTTTTGTTCGAGCTCCTTTATCTTCGCGCGTATCTGCTCGGGCACAAGTTCTCTGTAGTATTTGTTGTCCGCAACACCGACCCCGCCTTCGGCGATACCCAACGCTTCAGCCTGACCGTACTTCAGCTTTCCTTCAAGGTGCAGTTTCAGTCCACGGAAGATGGACACGTCGACGTTCTTCATCATGGAAGTGACGATCCTCTTCGCGATCTCTTTGTCTATGTCCTCGTAGATCAGCGCTTGGTCGGAATCGACACCGATCGCCCATTTATCGGCTTCCTTCGCGGCTTCGAGCAGACCGACGCCCGTGTTGCCCGCAACGTTGAAGATGATGTCTGCACCTTGTCTGTACATCGCAAGGCTCAACTCTTTACCCTTCGCAGGATCGTTGAAGCTTCCAACGTAAGAGATCAAGACCTTGATGTTCGGATTGATGTACTTCGCGCCTTCGATGTAACCAACCAAGAAGTCGTTGATCACGGGTATGTCCATTCCACCCAGGAAGCCTATGATCGGTTCTGGGTTGGTCTTGGGCATGCCGGAGGTCGTTATCAACGCGGCCAACGCACCGACCAAGAATGATCCTTCGTTCTGTTTGTAGAGTATCGAGTAAACGTTGTTCAAACCGGGCTTCTTGTAGTCGACGGCGGTGTCAAAAATGAAGTACTTCTTCTCTGGGTGCATCGGTGCAATCTCTTCGAGGATCTCCTGCATCTGCCAAGTTCCAACGATGATGATGTCGTAGTCTTGGTCTGAGAGGTCTTCCAGGTATGGTCTCCACCTTTCCTGCTGGTAACCCGCTTCGATGATTTTGGCCTGGATTCCGAGCTCTTTGATTGCCATCTGGATACCTCTACCCGCAGAGTCGAAGAAAGACTTGTCACCGAGTGTACCGTTCAGCAAGAGTGCGACCTTGAGCGTTTTTGCAAAGCTGAGCACGAACAGCGTTGCCAAGAGTATCACCAAGAACTTCCTCATGAACCAACACCTCCCTCTATGAGAATTTCAATGGCTTTCACAGCAATCTGGATCGACTTTTCCAAGCCTTCCTCGAACCTTGGACCGGCTTGGATGTATCCATCCTCTGAGAGTTCTTCCCTCACAGTGAGTACTGCTCCCGTCTTCAAACCTTTTATTCCCCCGACCACGTAGAGCGCACCGATTTCCATCTCCACGGCCAAAACATTCGCTTTAACGAGTAGCTTCTCCATATGCGAATGTCTCTCGGGATCAAAATTTCTGCCATAGTAAGAGTCTGTGGAGGCGACGATGCCAACGTGGTAACGGTTCTTCACAAGCTCAGCAGCACGTACCAAGGCACTGACAACGCGAAAATCAGCGATCGCGGGATACTCTGGCATGATGTACTGCGACGTTGTTCCATCCAAACGAACAGCCCCAGTCACGATGATGCTGTCACCGAGTTTGAGTTCCTTCTGGAACGCACCCGTCGTACCCACTCTGATGACCACCTTGGCGTTGGTCGTTGCGAGTTCCTCGATCGCTATCGCCATAGCGGGTGCGCCCATACCCGTGGACATCACGCTGACCTTCTTGCCCTTGACGTAACCTGTGTAGGTCAGATACTCTCTGTTGTCGCCAACTTTCTTCGCGTCCGAGAAGTACTTCGCGACACGTTCAACTCTTCCCCTGTCACCGACAACGATAACGAATTCACCCACATCTTCTGGCTTCACCCTTATGTGATACCTTGGATCCACCAAAGCCATCTACCTCCCTGCAAGTGAACCGAATTTCTCGAACAATATATCGAAGAACTTCTCCCTACTGACCTTCAAAAGCACTTTCGCGTTCGGTTTGTTACCCGTGGTTTGCCAGACATCGACCACCGTTTGACCGTACGTGAGTTCACCCTTCGTTTCCACATCCACGAAATAGTCTTTCGCTTCGAAGATCTCAGGATGTAGCAGATACATCACGGTGCAGGGATCGTGTAGGATCGCACCATCGATGTTGAAAACTCTCTTGTAAGTGGATTTGAAGAACATCAAAAGATCCGCCATGATCTGGAACTTTTCACCCATGCCTCTGAGTTTCTCAGCTTCTCTCTCAGTCGCCACAACTTGGTGCGTGAGATCGAGCGGTGCCATGACTATGGGTATACCCGATTTGAAAACGATCTTTGCGGCCTCAGCATCGGCGAATATGTTGAATTCTGCAACAGGTGTCACGTTTCCAAACGCGATGCCACCACCCATCAAAACTATCGTGGAAATTCTTTTCACGAGTTCAGGGTACTTGAGTATGAACAGAGCGATGTTCGTGAGAGGACCTGTGGGGACCAAGACGAGATCGTCGTACTTCTGCGCCATCTGGGCAATGAAATCAACAGCGTGAATTTTTTCTATACTTCGCTTTGGTGGAGGCACCGTTGCACCATCAAGGCCAGACTGACCGTGTATCTGAGGCGCCACGACGATGTTTCTCAGCAACGGTTTGGCACAACCGGCAAACACGGGTACGTCCAGGTCGAAGAGATCGAGCACCTTCCTTGCGTTGATAGTGGTGTTCTCGAGATAGGAATTTCCGACGACCGTGGTCACGCCGAGAAGTTCTATTTCTTTCGAAGCTGCGGCGAGCAGTATCGCAAAAGCATCATCGTGACCAGGATCACAGTCGAGTACTATTCGCAAGGTTTCCACCTCCGCTTTCCCAGAAAATACTATCATATAATGTGTACAAGAAGACAATAGCGGAGGGGTAAGGATGAAGTTCTGTAAGATGCCTTACGAGAGGCCAAACATAGACAAGATGAAGGTCGAATTCGAAAAGGCTCTAACGAATCTAAGAGACGCGCAGAAGCCCTCACAAGCTGTTGAAGCTGTGAAAGCTGTCAACAGGTTGAGAAACAATTTCCATTCGGCGCTCAGCCTGGCGTTCATTCGCTACTGCATGAATACGAAGGACGACTTCTACGCAAAAGAGAGAAACTTCTACGATGAGACTCTGCCGCACATGGAGGCGTTGCTGTTCAGTTTCTACGAGACGTTGCTGCAATCCAGGTTCAAAGAAGAGCTCGAGAAGACCTTCGGACCTCAACTCTTCAACATCGCTGAAATGACCATCAGAACCTTCAAACCGACGATCCTCGAAGATTTGGAAAGAGAGAACAAACTGTCCACGAGTTACGCCAACCTCGTTTCATCTGCGCAGGTCGAATTCGACGGTCGGAAACTCACCCTCTCACAACTGAGGGCTTACGAGCTCTCGCCAGACAGAGACACGAGAAGGCGTGCTTGCGAGGCGAGATACGAATTCTTCGCGAGGAACGAAAATCAGTTGGATGAAATCTACGATCACTTGGTCAAGGTCAGGCACGAAATGGCGAGAAAACTTGACTTTCACTCCTTCGTACCGCTCGCCTACTTGAGGTTGAAGAGGTCAGACTACACGATCGAAGATGTGGCGAAACTCAGAAGGGCGGTTCAGACAAAGGTCGTGCCACTCATTCAAAAACTCAGGGAAAAGCAAAGGAAAATGTTGCAGCTAGACAAACTCAAGTACTACGACAGGCCCATACTGTTGAAGGAGGGTAATCCCAGACCGGTGGGATCACGTGTGGAACTGGTTGAGGCAGCGAGAGTGATGTACGAACAGATGTCGGACGCGACGCGAGAGTTCTTCAACTTCATGCTGACGAACGAACTGATGGATTTGGACAGCAGGGAAGGCAAATACCCTGGGGGTTTCTGCGACTTCATACCTGATCACAAATCTCCGTTTATATTTGCAAACTTCAACGGAACTTCCCACGATGTGGAGGTGTTGACCCACGAGGCGGGTCATGCCTTCCAAGTTTACAGGAGTCGGAACTTCGAGGTCGCCGAGTACTATTGGCCTACCACTGAGGCCTGCGAGATCCATTCCATGGGTATGGAGTTCCTCGCATGGCCCTGGATGGAGCTCTTCTACAAAGATCGTGCAGAGCAAGCGAGGCTCGTGCATGCATGGAGTGCTCTGAACTTCGTTGCGTACGGTGTCTGTGTCGACGAGTTTCAGCACGTGGTTTACCAGAATCCAGACCTAACACCTCAGGAAAGGAGAAAACTCTGGAGACAGCTCGAGGCCAAATACATGCCGGAGATCGACTACGATGGAAACCGCTACTTAGAAGATGGAGGCTTGTGGCAACAGCAAATGCACATCTATGAAAGCCCCTTCTACTACATCGACTATGTGATCGCCCAGTTCTGTGCCTTTCAGTTGCTCAAACGCAGCTTTGAAGACAGAGTTTCCACGCTCTATGACTACACAAAACTCTGCGATCATGGAGGTAGCTTGTCTTTTCAGGGTCTCTTGAAAGTAGCGAACATCCACTCGCCCTTCAGCGAAGGAGTGGTCGAATCTGTTGGCAAATGGCTTTATGAACTGATCGATTCACAGATCAACAGATTGAACAGTTCCTCGTAGGAACTCACCCTTCGCCCGTCGAAGTTGGAGTGAACCGAGTCAAGATCCAGAAGAACAAAATCCGTTCCAGCGTTCTTGGCTGCAAGATAGTCGACCACGGGATCATCACCGACGTACACCGAGCGTCTCAAAGGTACACCGCTAACGCGTGAGGCTAGTAAGAACATCGCCGGGTCTGGTTTTGGTTTTCCGGCAAGTTCTGATGTTATCATGAACTCGAAAAAACGTTCGAGCCTCAACAGTTTCGCCCTTCTTTCCTGCACTGACTGAACACCATTCGTGAGTGCGGCCATTTTGACGTTCAGAGTTTTCATCTTCGTCAAGAACTCCTCAGCACCGGGCAAAAAGTAGGCGCAGTTGGACAACTTTTCCAAGTATCTCTGTGAGACGTCGAGTGGAGAAATTTCAGGATGTCCCAGCCAAGACAAGAACTCCTCGAACCTCGCAACTATGATTCTGTCTTTCGAAACTTTCCCCTCAGAAAACAATCGCCACCATTTCTTGTTGATCTCAACGTAGGTCTGTATCTGATCGTCGCTCAAAGGGATGCCGAACTCTTCGAGAACAGCTCTTATGGATTCTCTCTCCGCCTTGGCGAAATCCAACAATGTGCCGTCGAGATCGAAATAAACCATTTCGTACTTCATCTATCGAATCCCTCAAGTTCTCTTTCATTCAAAAACTTCACAACCTCTTCAAAAGCTGGTATTGAACTCTGTGCTCCGAGTCTCGTTACACTTATTGCGGCCGCAGCTGTTGCGAAAACCAAAGATCTCTGAACATCTCTACTCTTTTCAAACCAAACTGCAAATGCTGCGTTGAACACATCACCCGCTGCGGTGCTGTCGACAGCGTCGACCTTGAAAGCATCCACCCTGAACGTTCCAAGCTTTCCTGTGAAATAGCAACCCTTGTCACCCATCTTGAGCAGAACGTTTCCACAGCCTTTTTTCAGAAGTTCTCGTGCTGCAGATTCTCCAAACTTCCCCGTGAGCTGGTGCGCCTCGGACTCGTTAGGTGTGATTATATCGACGTACTCGTAGATCTCATCCGTGACGCCTATGGCTGGAGCTGGATCGAAGATCACAAGCTTTCCCTTCTCCTTGAACTTCCTCGCAGTCTCGAGGTTCACTTCGAAAGGTATTTCGTTTTGAAGCAGGAGGATATCGGCTTTCAGAAGCTCGTCCAGATGGTCCTGAACGAGTTTCACATTCATTGCTGCATTCGCACCGGGAAAGATGATGATTCTGTTTTGACCATCGCGTGTCACCTCGATCATCGCAAAGCCGTTCGGAAGTTCCACACGCACCAAACCGTCCCTGAGCCCTGCTCGCGTCAGTGTTTCAAACGAGAATTCACCGTTTCCATCGTTGCCAACACACGTGAGAAAATAAACCTCCGCGGTGAGCTTCTTACAGGCCACAGCCTGGTTTGCCCCTTTACCACCCGGAAAACGTTCGTACGAAAGACATCTCTGGGTTTCCCCAGGTTGTGTGAAATGATCCACCGTGAGAACGAGATCGACGTTGTTGCTACCAACGACTGCGATCATCGAATTCCCCCTTCAAAAATCTCTTTCCCGTCCTTCTGTAGTTTAATTGTAGCTGATATGGTACACGAGGTGCTGGTACAAAAATTGGTAACGAAAACGAAAATTCCCATAGCCAGATACGTTGTCAACCCGTACATCGGTTGTGGTCACGGGTGCAAGTATTGTTATGCTCAGTTCATAGGTCCATTCAAAAACAAAGCTGGCGTATGGGGAAGGGATGTCTTCGTCAAAACGAATGCGCCTGAATTATTCGAGCGCGAATTGTACAAGCTGAAGGGAAGCATACTGTTTTCGAGCGTCTGTGATCCGTACCAACCGATCGAGGAAAAGTACCAACTGACGAGGACGTTGTTGAAGATCGCCTCAGAACATTTCAGAACCGTGCGCATCCTGACGAAGTCGAATTTGATTCTGAGAGATCTCGACATACTCAAAAGCACAAACGTGAGCGTCACCATCACAATAACGACGGATGATGATAGAGTGAGGAAGATACTGGAACCGAACGCTGCACCGATAGAACAAAGGATCGAAGCGGTGAAGAAGCTTCGAGAATCGAACGTTGATGTATCAATCTTCGTTGGTCCCGTGCTGCCCATGAACCCAGAAAGACTGGCAAGTCTGTTATCGAAGCACGTCGGAAGGATCTTTGTGGACAAGCTAAACTATCCGTGGCTCGTCGAAGGCATCTATCGCAAAAATGGTTGGACTGCGTGGTTGAGGGAGGAAAAGTTCCACGAGGTCGTGGCTGTCTTCAAGAAGTTTCTCGACGTCGATTGATCACAGGTTTGTGAGCACATTTTCCATGAGATATTCCATGGCGCCAATCAACATCGCATCTGGATGCTTCTTGGATTTTCTAACCTCGACATTGAAGCCATAGAAGTGCTGTTCAACTTCTGTTTCTACCTTCGAAAGAGTTTTCTCGCTGATGTCGAACACCGTTCCACCCACAACGAAGTTGACAATATCCAAAACTGAGACCACGTTGAGAACTATCGTGGACAACAACCTGACGATCTCGTCCTCCGAATGAGAGCTCGATCTGATGAGTTGTGAGTAAACATCTCCGACGGTTCGAAACGTTTGCGGATCGTACAGAATCTTGCCAATTTCACCTGCGTAACCCCTATCTCCGCGGAATATGCTTCTGTCGATGATGAGTCCGCCACCCAACCCCTCACCCATGTGTATGTAGAACATGTTGTTCACCTCTTTCTCCATCTTCATGAACTCGCCGAGAGCTGAAAGATTCGCGTCGTTCTCCACAACGATCGGCAAACTCAACTTTTCCCTTAAATAGTCCACCAATCTCACGTTCCCCAGCCCCTCTATGAGGCTGCTACTGATCTTGCCAGTCGCTGGATCCATAACGCCAGAGATGGCGACACACAGACCGAGGATCCTCACATCGTTCGCTTGTTCTTTCAAGTGGTTGCACACGTTGACGATCGATTCCAGAGTTGAATAAATATCGCTGTCAGCATCCAAATTACTCACAGTGACAATGCTGAGGACACAGTTCATCAGAGCGACCCTTATCTTGTGGCCCGAGAGATCGACGACGATCCCGTAAGCGGCGTCGGGGTTCATGCTCAAAAGCTTTGGTGGCCGTCCACCGGTGGAATCGCCAAGCATGGACTCTACCACTATCTTTCTGTCGATCAAGGGTTTCAGCAACTGTACGACCGTCGAATGACCAACGTGCAATCTCTTTGCCAAAGCTGCCTTCGAGATCGGCTGATGTTTCAGGATCTCCCTCAACAAAAGCCTCAAATTGCTGGACTTGAGAAAAGCTACATTCCTGATGCGAGTCACAGTTTTCCATCACCACGAGCTAATTATAGCAGATAGAGGACCAACGGCCCCAAGCTTATGTCACGGCTTGACATAAGTATGTCAATATGGTAGATTAAGAGCAGATAACAACCTTTAAGGGGGTGTTAGCATGAGGAAACTGCTAGTCGTGCTGTTCTGTGTTGTTGCTCTTTCGATGTTCTCTGCGACCAAGATACGTTTTTCGTTCTGGGGTTCGCCGGCAGAACTACCACCGTACCAAGAGATCGTGAAACAATTTGAGGCAGAAAACCCGGACATCAAAGTCGAGATCATCAACTACCCGTGGTCGACGTATTTCGACAAGATTCAGGCTATGATGGCAGCAGAGGACGCTCCCGACGTGATGTTCCTCCACACGATTCCGAGCTGGGCCGCAAAGGGTGTGCTCGAAGATCTGACACCGTACATCGAGAAATCCAACTTCCCAGTCAGCGCTTACAATCAGGAACTCCTGAGCACTTTCATGTACAAAGGCCGCATCTACGGATTCCCGAGGGACAACGACACAACGGTTCTCTTCTACAACAAAGACCTCTTCGATGAAGCTGGTGTTCCTTATCCCGACTACTCATGGGATTGGCAGAAGTTCCTCGATGCGGCGAGAAAGCTCACCAAGAAAGATGCGCGCGGTAGAGTCATCCAATGGGGTGTTGTGCTCGAGAGGAACAAGTGGCATCTGTGGATACATATGAACGGTGGAAGGATAGTGGACAACTACGACAGCCCAACCAAATGCACGCTCAACGAGAGGGCGGCTGTGGAGGCAATACAGTTCATTGCCGACCTGATACTGAACTACAAAGTGGCTCCATCGATCGCAGAACTCGCTCAACTTGGTTCCTCTGCGGAACTGTTCACAACGGGTCGTGTGGCGATGGTTTTGACCAACGCGGCACAGATCAACATGTTCCTCACGAACAAGAGCCTCAGGTTTGGTGTCGCCCCACTTCCGTACAAACTAACACGATCGAACACACTCGGTGGAGCTGGATTCGTGATGTATTCCAAATCAAAGAACAAGGATGCCGCTTGGAAATTCATGCAGTTCCTGTGTGGGCCCAAGGGGCAAGCCATATTCGCCAAGAGTGGAGACGCCGTTCCTGCGATGAGGACACCTGAAACCGTCAAGGCCTTCGTCAGTAACCCACCGAGTGAACAAGAGAGGTTGATTTTCTTCACAGAAACGAGCTTTGGTGTTAAGTTCCCCCAGATTCCCGGTTGGTGGGAGATCTTCGAGTACGTGACGCGTGAGCTCGACTACGTCTGGACGGGACAAAAGTCTGCCGTAGAAGTGTTGGAGTACGTGACCGAGGAAGTCAACAAGATGATAAAGAAGTTTGGAACTTGGTGAGTTTGGCGCGGCGCTCAGCGCCGCGCTTTTAAAGGAGATGATGCTGTGATCCCGCGTGTTTTCGATGTGCACGTGCACTTCGTCGAGGATGAAAGGCTTTACTTTGACAGAGTGGAACAGTTGTTACGCTACGCTGAGGAGTTCAACGTACGAAAGATCGCACTCATTGGAAATCTCGGAGCTAACCACTTGGTTGAAAAGGCGTTCAGAGAATATCCCGACGTGTTTGTGGGCTTGGCCAGGGTCGATCTAGATAACGATGAGCCAGAAGCGATCGACGAGTACAAGAAGAGAGGCTTCGCTGGTCTGAAAGTGATATTGACACGGAAAGACTACGACGATCCTTCGTACTTTCCTTTCTACGAAAGAGCCGAACAGAACAACATGGTGGTTCTGTTTCATACGGGTGTGATAGGTGGGCCCGTGGATTATCTGCTGCAAGAGCCAAGCGCTTTCTCAAAGAGTGAAGAGGTTGTAACGCAGATGCTCAAGGGAAAATCTTCCGCTCGAATGAGGCCACTGTTCCTCGACACCATCGCCAACACCTTCCCGAAGTTGAAAATCATAGGAGCTCATCTCGGTTGGCCGGAGTACCTTGTGTCTTGCGCAGTTGCTCGATGGCGCCGAAATGTGTACTTCGACATCTCCGGTGGCGAGGTGGTCAGAAGGCACATCATTGAAGGAAAGTACATAAAGAGGGAAATTTCAGTGAAGAAAGTACTCTTTGGGACTGACAGCAACGTTGAAAAAATGCCGAGAGAGATCGTCTGTTGGTACGATGCGCTGAGGGGAATGGGATTGACGCACGAGGAAATAGACTCGATCATGTACGGCAACGCTGCAAACGTCTTTGGTGTGGAGGAATGAAAAACAATGACTTTGAGAAGAAAGGAAACCTTGGCCGCGTGGTTGTTCTTACTTCCTGGATTCGTAGGTTTCACGATATTCGTCTTTGGTGCAGTCGTGTTCTCTTCCGTTCTGAGTTTCTTCGAATGGGACATGCTTACGAAACCAACGTTCGTTGGCCTGAGGAATTTCACCAAATTGTTCCTCGCGGACAAAACCTTCCATCTGGTCTTCAGGAATACTCTTTGGTTCGTGCTTGGCACTGTCCCCACGCGAGTCTTGCTCGGTTTGATCTTCGCACTGATCTTGGTTCGTAACGTCCCAGGCCGTACGTTCTTCAGAGCCGCGATCTTCCTTCCAGTGATAATTCCAACGGTAGCGGCAGCCATGGTCTGGAGATGGATTTTCAACGCTGACTTTGGTTTGCTGAACGATTTTCTTTACCAAATCGGTGTTTCAAACTTGCCCAGGTGGCTTTCGGATCCCAAGTGGGCACTCGTTGCGATCGTGATCCTCAGTGTTTGGAAGGACGTGGGATTCTCAACTGTCATGTTCATGGCGGGCCTACAAAGTATACCGACGACCGTGTATGAAGCTGCAAAACTCGACGGCGCAAACGCTTGGAAGACCTTCGTTCACATAACACTGCCGCTCCTTTCGCCAACGACTTTCTTTGTCATCGTCATAAACGTGATCTCTTCGTTCCAAGTGTTCGATCAAGCCTACGTCTTGACTGGTGGTGGACCTGGAAACGCCACTAACACCATCGTGTACTACATTTACAACAATGCCTTTCAGTGGTTCAGGATGGGCTATGCAGCTGCGATAGCTTGGGTGCTGTTCGGCATAATATTCATCGCGACGTTCGTTCAATTCAAGTACCAAAGAAAGTGGGTGTACTACGAATGAGGATCAAGGAAAAAGTCCTGAATTGGTCTTTGTTCTGTCTGATGGTAATCGTAGCCTTCATCATGCTGGTGCCTTTCTTCTGGATGTTCTCAACATCGCTGAAAAGCCTGGGAGAGGTATTTGAATACCCACCAAAGTGGATCCCGAGTCAACCTCGCTGGGAGAACTATGCACGCGTCTGGTCCGTGGTGCCTTTCGGCAGGTATCTACTGAACAGTGTCATTGTGTCTGGGTCCATAACCTTGCTACATTTGCTCGTCGCTTCTCTGAGCGCATTTGCATTTGCAAGATTGAATTTCCCTGGGAGGGACAAACTGTTCTTGCTGTACTTGGCGACACTCATGGTCCCGGGTCAAGTCACGATGATTCCAAATTTCATCTTGATCAAGCTACTTCGTCTCACTGATACCTACACGGGTCTAATCCTTCCCAACGTGTTTACAGCCTTTGGAGTCTTTCTGCTCAGACAGTTCTTCATGACGATACCCAAAGATTATGAAGACGCAGCACGCATAGACGGAGCTTCGAGGTTCTACATCTACTCGAGGATAATTCTGCCTTTGTCTGTTCCGGCCCTCTCCACACTGGCGGTTTTCACATTTGTCTTTCAGTGGAACAACTTGCTCTGGCCGTTGGTCGTTGTGAGCAAGGACTCAATGAAGACCATAACCATAGGGCTTGCGAGTTTTCAAGGCATGTACGGGACAACGTGGAACTTGCTCATGGCGGCGGCTGTGATGGGTATTTTACCATCGATAGTAGCCTTCCTGATAGGACAGAGATTCCTCATAAAGGGTATCACACTGACTGGACTAAAGGCTTAGACCAAGCCTATGTCCTTACGAAAGTACATGCCTTCGAAGTGAATCTTGGCAATTTCAGAGTAGACCTTCTTGCGAGCCTCCTCGTAGGTGCGGCCCGTCGCACAGACGTTCAGGACCCTACCTCCGTTGGTGAGGAACCTACCATCCTGCCACTTGGTTCCAGCGTGAAAGACCATAACACCTTCGACCGATTCCAGACCACTTATGGTGAACCCTACTTTATAATCGTTGGGGTAACCGCCGCTCGCGATGACGACGCATACACCTTTTTCCTCTCGCCAAACGATGGATAGCCTTTCTAAGTTCCCTTCGATGACGGCAAAGCACACTTCGCTAAGCTTCGTATCGAGAAGGGGTAGTAAAACTTGAATCTCCGGATCACCGAACCTGCAGTTGAATTCGAGCACTTTGGGACCATCTTGAGTGACCATCAGACCCAGATAAAGGACACCTTTGTAAATCACGTTTTTCTTCTCGAGCGCTGGAAAAAGTTTATCCAAGATTTCCTCTTTCACACTTCGCCACAGGTTCTCGCTGTAGTGTGGTGCTGGTGCGATCGCACCCATGCCACCTGTGTTGGGTCCCCTGTCCCCATCGTAGATTTTCTTGTAATCCATGGCACTCATCATGGGAACGTAAGTCTTGCCATCAGTGAAGATCATCAAACTCATCTCTCTTCCCTGCAGAAACTCCTCGACAACGATCCTCTCACCCGACTCTCCAAAGATCTTTTTCCTCATCAGTGAGTCGACAACGTTGAACGCCTCTTCACGACTCGTCACGACGTAGCTTCCCTTACCTTGCGCCAAACCATCTGCCTTTATCACGACTGGAAGATCACAGCGCTCAACGTACCTTTCCGCTTGATCAGGATCGTCGAACAACTTGAACCGTGCCGTTGGTATCTTGGACTCGTCCATGAGTAGTTTTGCGTAAGCTTTGCTGCATTCAAGCTGAGACGCTCTTTTGTTCGGTCCGAAGATTTTGAGACCGTGCGATTCGAAAACGTCGACTACACCTTGTGCCAGGTACGCCTCGGGACCCACGACCGTTAGATCCATCCTCTCTCTCAACGCGAGCTGTAACAGTTCATCCACGTCTTTTGCTTCGTGGCACGTTGCATCCCGACAAATACCCCCATTACCCGGGGCACAGAAAACTTCGAATCCTTCCTGACGAAGTTTCCACACCAACGCATGTTCACGACCGCCAGAACCTATGACGAGCGCCTTCATGGTACCACCTCAGTGTTTGAAATGTCGTGTAGACGTGAAGATCATCGCCACGTTGTATCTGTTCGCCATCTCGATGACCTCTCGGTCCCTCACCGACCCACCTGGTTGTATGATCGCCGAAACACCTGCCTTTGCGGCGATCTCGACGGCGTCTGGGAACGGGAAGAACGCATCGGATGCCAGTACGGAACCTTTTGCCTTTTCTCCAGCCTGTCTGATGCAATGTTCAGTTGGCCAGACTCTGTTGGGCTGTCCTGTACCCACGGCGAGCGTAGCACGATCCTTTGCCAAGACGATCGCGTTGGATTTCACGTGCTTGACAACCTTCCAGGCGAAGAGCAAATCTATCAGCTCTTCCTCGCTCGGTGCACGCTCGCTCACCACCTTCAACTCTTCGTATTCAAGCGAGTCCAAAGTTTGGACGAGCACTCCTCCTGAGATTTTCCGCACATCGTAGAGTTCATCGTTTCGGTTCAAATCGATTTGAAGGAGCCTCAAGTTCTTTTTCCTCTTCAAAATCTCGAGTGCTTCAGCATCGAAGTCTGGTGCGAGTACCACTTCGAGAAAGATCTCAGAAAGCTTCTCAGCAGTCTCAGCATCGACACGTCGATTGAACGCTACGATGCCTCCGAAGATGGAAATTGGATCAGCTGCCCTCGCCTTCTCGAAAGCTTCAAGAGTTGAATTTGCACAAGCAACGGCACAGGGATTGGTGTGCTTCACCACAACACAAGTGGTATCTTCAAAATCTTTCACAACCGAGAAGGCAGCGTCGGCATCGAGATAGTTGTTGAAAGAAAGTTCTTTGCCATGGAGCTGTCTTGCGTTGACGATACCAAAGGGGGCGAGCATATCTTTGTACAGGGCCGCTCGCTGGTGTGGGTTCTCACCATAACGAAGTTCGCATACCTTTTCGTAAGCTAACGTGAGATGCCCTGGGAAGAGTTCTTTGAGGAGACGGGAGAAGTACTGAGCAATCATCGCATCGTACCAGGCGCTGTACCGAAAAGCCTTCGAGGCGAGCCTCAATCTATCCTCCGTGGTCAGAGATCCGACCTTCATCTTTTCGACAAACCAGTCATAGTCAGATGCATCACACAGCACGGCAACGTGTTTGAAGTTCTTTGCTGCGGCCCTAAGCATCGCGGGTCCCCCGATGTCTATGTACTCAACAAGCTCGTTGAGCTCTTTCCCTTCGCGCATCGCGTGCGAGAATGGATAGAAGTTCACGATCACCACATCGATGGGTTCTATTCCGAGTTGCTCGAGTTCTTTCATCTGAGAAGGATCATCACGGTTCGCAAGGATCGCTGCGTGGATGTAGGGATGCAAACTCTTCACTCTACCTCCCAGTAGTTGGTTGAAGGATGTAACGTTGGACGTGGGAACGACGTTCACGCCGTTCTTGGACAGAAAATCAGCCGTCCCACCTGTGCTGATGATTGTGAATCCAAGTGCTGCGAGTTCACGCGCGATGTCCGCCGCTTTCGTTTTGTCCCACACCGAGATCAAGGCCCTGGCCATGGTTCTCCCTCCTGATCAGGACTTTCCTACCGATTATGCGCAACCTGTCTTCCGCGATCAATCTGATTGCCTCAGGTAACGCTTCGTGCTCAACTTGTTTCACTTTTTCGGCGAGAGTCTCAGGGGTATCGTCATCGTCGACCTCGACGGGTCTCTGCAGTATGATCGGACCTCCATCGACGCTTTCGTCAACGAAATGAACCGTCACGCCTGTGATCTTCACCCCGTACTGGATCACGGCTTCGTGCACTTTCATTCCGTAATAGCCTGGACCGCAAAAGGCAGGAATCAAAGATGGATGCACGTTGATGATCCTCCATCTGAAGGCATCTATGAAGTGCGGAGAAAGTATGTTCAGAAAACCAGCGAGGACGACCAGATCAACGTTGTGCGCCCTGAGAATGGTTATCATCTTGTCCTCGTATTCGGTTTGACTCTGAAAGTCTCTCCTCCTGACCACGTACGTAGGTATGCCCAAAGATCTTGCTTTTTCCAAGGCTGCAGCGTTCTCTCTGCTACTTATGACGACCGAGACTGTCGCGGGTAATTCCCCTCTCAAGCATTTCTTCGCGATAGAATACATGTTCGTACCGGTCCCGGACACGAGAATGCCTAAGGAAGCTTTCCTCAAAGAACGATCCTCCTTTCACCCCTTTTGATCTCACCGACGATCCACACGTGTTCGCCGGTGTCCTTCAACGCTGCAGCGATTCTGTCCGCGGAGTTCCTTTCTACGATCAACATGAAACCTATTCCCATGTTGAAGGTTCTGAACATCTCCGACTCGTCTATTTTCCCCAGTCGCTGGATCAGGCTGAATATGCACGGCACCGGCCAGGAACTTTTGTCGATTCGGGCCTCCAGACCATCAGGTATGACTCTGGGAAGGTTCTCGAGGATACCCCCGCCCGTGATGTGTGCCATCGCGTGGACAGAACGATCCAAAACTTTCAACACACTCTTCACGTAGATCCTGGTCGGCGTGAGCATTTCCTCGCCGAGTGTTCTGCCGAGTTCCTCGACGTAAGAATCAATTCTGTAGTGAGTCAGTAGGATTTTCCTCGCAAGAGAAAAACCGTTGCTGTGAAGACCACTCGATGCCAGACCGAGTACGAGATCGCCTTCGCTGACTTTTGAGCCGTCCAACAGTTGATCTTTCTCGACGATACCAACCGCAAAGCCAGCCAAGTCGTACTCGTCCTCTCCGTAAAAGTCTGGCATCTGTGCCGTTTCTCCTCCTATGAGCGCACAGCCTGCCTCCGTGCAACCCTTCACGATCCCCGTGACGATCTGTTCCACACGCTCGACATTCAGCTTCCCCAGCGCGAGATAGTCAAGAAAGAAGAGAGGCTTTGCGCCGTGCACCAAAACGTCGTTGACGCACATCGCCACGCAATCTATGCCCACAGTGTCGTGTTTGTCCATCATGAAAGCGATCTTCAGTTTCGTCCCTACACCGTCCGTGCCGGACACGAGCACCGGCTGGCGGTAATTCGACGGCAGTTCGAAAAAACCACCGAAGGAGCCTATTTCACCGAGCACTTGTGGCGTGTAAGTGAGCCGCGCCAAACGCTTGATCCTCTCGACACTTTTGTCGGCTGCGTCCAGATCCACGCCTGCCTCTTTATAAGACCTGGCCAAGGTTCTCACTCCTTTTCGAAGAGATACTTCGTGCAGACACTTGGAACTTCCAGCGGATAAGCACCATTGAAGCAAGCCAGGCAAAGTCGATCGGAAGGTAGACCAACCGCGTTCACCAATCCTTCAAGGCTCAGATAACCGAGCGAGTCGGCTCCAATGAGTTGCTCGATCTTCTTTTCTTCGAGGATCGCCGCAATGAGTTCCCTTCTGTCGGATGTATCGACACCGAAGTAGCACCCGTATCGGATGGGAGGTGAAGCGATGCGAACGTGTATCGACCTTGCACCTGCGGATCTCAACATCTTCACAATTTGACCCATCGTTGTGCCCCTCACGATGGAATCGTCCACCAAGACTATGTTCTTTCCCTTCACGAGCTCTCCCAAGGCGTTCAACTTGAGTCTGACTCCCAGATTTCTCAGCTTCTGCGACGGTTGTATGAAGGTCCTACCAATGTACTTGTTCTTGATGAGACCCATCCCGTAGGGAATACCAGACTGATTCGAGTAACCTATGGCAGCGACGGTGCCGGAGTCCGGTACACCCACGACGAGATCTGCATCGGCAGGTTGTTCGATCGCCAGTATCCTGCCAGCGCGTTCTCGTGTCGAGTAAACGCTGATGTTCTCCAGCAGGCTGTCCGGCCTGGCGAAGTACACAAATTCGAAAACACAGAAGGCACTCTTTGAATGGGACATCCTGTAAGATTCCACACCGTTGCCACTGACCATCACTATCTCTCCAGGTTCGATGTTCCTGACGAACTCGGCTCCCACGGCGTCCAACGCGACCGTTTCTGAGGCGAACACCACACAGTCATCCAATCTTCCCATGCAGAGTGGCCGAAAACCGAGTGGATCTCTGATGGCGATCAATCTCTCTTGGTCCATGACGAGCAAGCAGTACGCACCCTGAAGCAGGTGCATTGCATCGAGGCAAGCACGTAACATGTCACGTCCACGTTCGATCAGGAGCAACGCAACGATTTCACTGTCCGTTGTTGAACGAAACGAGGATCCCTTACTCTCGAGCTGGTTCCTGAGTTCACGCGTGTTGATGATGTTTCCGTTGTGTGCTACCGCAAAGGTGCCCCGTTGAGTTGCAACGACTATGGGTTGGGCGTTCTCGAACACGTTCGAGCCAGTTGTCGAATACCTCACATGGCCAATCGCAACGCGTCCGGAAAGCTCACCGAGGACTTCCTCTTCGAAGACGTCGTTCACCAGTCCCAAACCCTTATGATACTTGATCTTCTCTCCGTCAGTCACTGCTATACCCGCACTTTCTTGGCCTCTGTGTTGGAGGGCGATGAGACCGTAATAGACGGTTCTGGCAATGTTCGGGTCGGGTTTTGGAGAAAAGATTCCGAACAGTCCACACGATTCCTTCATTGGTTCACCAGCCTTTGCAAGGAAGACTCATAGACCTCTTTGATCTTCCTCACCGGTTGATCGATGAGCTTTCTTCCGTTCAGTTTTACGACGAGTCTGTCACCCGTGACCCTTCCGAGGACCGCTATGGGGACGTTTTCGTTTTTGGCGAGCTGGATCAATCGCTCGAGGTTCTTTTCGGCCAAGCTGACGAGCATCCGCGATTGTCCCTCACCGAACAACAGAAAATCAGCTCGAGAATCGTTCCACAGTTCGCACACCGCTCCAATGCCTCCAAAGATGCAACATTCGGCGAGACCGACTGCGAGGCCGCCTTCGGAAAGATCGTGCGCAGAATTCAACAACCCATCTTTGATCGCGTTCAAGCAACATCGTTGAACTCTCTTTTCGAGCTCGAGATCGATCTTTGGAGGGAGCACGTGCTCGATCTTGTGTATCAGCCTCGTGTACTCACACAAACGCTGATCGTCAGACATAGGTCCGAGAAGGACTATGACGTCGCCCGGATTTTTGAAACTTGCAGAGCAGATTCTCGATGCATCCTCTATGAGTCCTACCATGCCGACGATCGGTGTGGGATGAACTCTGCTCGCTTCCGTTTCGTTGTAGAAGCTCACATTGCCACTCACCACGGGAATATTGAGTGCTGTGGCTGCATCTCTCATTCCATCGATCGTCATCTCGAACTGGTAAGCAACCTGTGGTTTGTCAGGATCACCGAAATTCAAGCAGTCCGTCAAAGCCAATGGTTCGGCGCCCACAACGATCAGATTCCTCGCAGCTTCGCACACGGCTATCTGTGCGCCGACGTAGGGATCCACAGAACAGTAGAACGGGTTGCAGTCTGCCGTCACCGCCAAGGCTTTGCTCGTCCCTTTTATTCTCAACACCGCTGCGTCGTGTCCAGGTCTGACGACGGTGTCGATTCCAACCATGTGATCGTACTGTTCGAAGACGTATCTCTTACTGCATATGTTTGGACTTGCGAGAAGCTCGAGAAAGACTTCTTCAAGGTTTCTCGGCATCGGTAGTTCAACGCATGAAGGACTGAGAAGCACCGGGGTGGGATCGAGTTCGACCAAAGGAGCCTGCGTGAGAAGCGCCGCAGGAATTTGCGCAACGATCTTTCCATCGTACAGGGCTGTGAAGAAACCATCATCTGTCACTTCGCCTATCCTTGCGGCCCTCAGACCCCATTTTTTGAAGATGGATTCGACCCTTTCCTCTTCTCCTCTTTCAACCACCAAAAGCATCCTCTCCTGCGACTCGGATAGGAGTATCTCAACTGGTGACATGCCCTTCTCCCGAACCGAGACACGTGAGAGATCTATCCGGACGCCTTTGTTGACCTTTGCTGCGATCTCCGAGCAAGCGGAGGTCAAACCGGCCGCACCCAGATCTTGTATCGTAAGAACTGTATCGAGCTTGGCTGCTTCAACGCAGGCTTCTATGAGGAGTTTTTCCATGAAAGGATCAGCTATTTGAACGCAAGGCCTTTTACTCTCGCTCTCCTCCGACAAAGTTTCGGAAGCGAAACTGGCACCGCCTATTCCGTCTCGACCGGTGAGCGATCCAACGAGCAACAAAGAGGCGCCGGATTTGACAGCTTTGGAGAACTTCAGATGTCTCTGCTCAGCCAGACCCACACACATAACGTTTACGAGTGGATTTTGTGTGTAACATGGATGAAAGTAGATCTCGCCGGCGATTGTTGGGACACCTATGCAGTTGCCGTAGAACGAGATACCCGAGACGACTCCACTGAACAAATACTTGACCCGCGGTTCAGACAGATCGCCGAACCTCAGCGAATCGAGCAAAGCTATGGGACGTGCGCCCATCGCAAGCACGTCTCTCACGATACCACCAACGCCAGTCGCCGCACCGTGGAAAGGTTCAACAGCCGAAGGGTGGTTGTGACTCTCCATTTTGAACACGACCGCCAAGCCATCACCTATGTCCACGACGCCGGCGTTTTCTCCGGGTCCTTGAATCACTCTTGGTCCTTTCGTTGGCAACCTGCGCAGGGAAGACTTCGAGTGCTTGTAACTGCAGTGTTCAGACCACATCACGGAGATCATCGCTATCTCGACGTCGTTCGGTTCTCTCGCAAGTGTTTCCAGGATGTGCTGATACTCTTTCTGACTGAGACCGTAATCTTCAATTCGCCTCATGTTCTTGCCTCCGAACAAAGTGAGTGATTAGGGATTCGAAGATTTTCCTACCGTCCGTGTTCCCAAGGATTTCCTCACAGCACCTTTCGGGATGTGGCATCAAACCGAGAACGTTACCTCTCTCGTTTGTCATTCCCGCTATGTTCAAGAAAGAACCGTTGGGATTGGAGTCCTCGGTCACATTCCCGCGCTCATCGCAGTACTGAAAAACTATTTGATCCTCCTTCAATTCGTCCTTGGAAACGAAGTATCGACCTTCGCCGTGCGCTATGGGCATGCGCAGGACCTGCCCTCGTTCAAGCAAACAGGTGAACGGTGTTGCGTTGTTGACAACCTTGATGTGAACGTCCTTGCATACGAACTTCAGATTCTTGTTTCTCAAAAGAGCACCGGGTAAGAGTTTGCTCTCGGTCAGTATTTGAAAGCCGTTGCATATACCCAGGACGAACTTTCCACGGTTCGCTGCCTCTCGAACGCTCTCCATAACAGGAGAGAAGCGTGCGATGGCACCAGCGCGAAGGTAATCTCCGAAGGAAAAGCCACCTGGAAGAACTATCAGATCGAACTCGTTTGGGGGGAACGTATCTTCATGAAACACGTAGTGACAATCGAGGCCAAAAACATTCTTCAGAACGTGAAATGCATCTCGGTCGCAGTTGGAGCCGGGAAAAACCACAACGGCGCACCTCATGAGACTTCCTCCACATCCAACAGTTGGTAGGTCTCGATGATCGGATTCGCCAACAGTTTCTCGCACATTGCCTTTGTTCTTTCCTTCACCTGCGATTCGTCCTCAGCATCGAGAACGATCTCGATCAACTTTCCCAATCGGACCTCTTTCACTTTCTCGAAGCCAAGCTTTTCGAGAGCACCTTTCACCGTTTGACCCTGTGGATCGAACACGCCTTCTTTTGGGAGTATCTGTACTCTCACTCTGTACATCTTCCTCACCCGCAAACGCGCTTGTAAATTTCCCAGTAAGCCTCTTCGACGTTTCCAAGATCCCTTCTGAATCTGTCTTTGTCGAGTTTTTCTTTGGTGGAAGCATCCCAGAAACGACACGTGTCAGGAGAAATCTCGTCGGCCAAAAGGATTCGATCGTGGTGCCTACCGAATTCCAATTTGAAATCGACCAAAACGATGTTCTTCTCCGCGAGGAACTTTTTGAGAACTTCGTTGACCTTCAAAGCGATCTCTTCGATCTGCTTGAGTTCATCTTCGCTCGCCAGCTCCATGGCCAACGCGTGGTGATGGTTGATCATCGGATCGCCGAGCGCATCGTTCTTGTAGCTGAATTCCAGAACCGTTCTTTTCAAGACAGTACCTTCCTGCAGCCCCAACCTCTTCGACAAGCTACCCGCAGCTATGTTTCGAACGATGACTTCGATCGGTATTATCTTCACAGCTTTGACGAGCATCTCTCTGTCACTCAAGAGTTCAACGAAATGCGTTCTCACACCGTTTTCCTCCAACAGCTGGAAGAACGTGGCCGAGATCTTGTTGTTCAACATGCCCTTGTTCTGTATCACGCCACGCTTTTTGCCATCGAAAGCGGTTGCATCGTCTTTGTACTCGATCACCAAGTAGTCCTCGCTGTCAGTTCTGTAAACCCTTTTGGCCTTCCCTTCATAAATCATTTCGAGTTTTTCCATGCGCTTATCCTCCCCTCAAAGATCTCTCTTGCTTGCCCCTTTCTTGAGCGATTCACGGTGCGAGAGAAGTCTCTGCTTGAGATTGGCATTCTTCAATGGCAAAATCGACACCGCAAACAACGCGGCGTTCTTGGCACCATCTATCGCCGTGCACGCGGCCAGGAACATTGGTCGGCATCTGAACGATGGAGAGTAAGGCATCCAACCCGTTCAGAGAGACGTTAAGGGGCAGGCCTATAACCGCTAAAGTGGTGTTCGCAGGGATCACTCCAGGAAGGTGCGTGGCTTTAGTTGCCATGGCTATTATCACGGAAAAATCGTTCTTTTCTGCGTCTTTCGCGAACTGAATCGTTTCGAATGGGTTCCTGTGGGCGGAAAGAACGTGAACCTCGTAGGGCACTCCAAACTGGGCCAGAACTTCTGCCGCGGCTTTGGCATGACTCAGATCCGTTTCACTGCCTACCAGTATCGCCTCTTTCAAACAATTCACCTCCATAAAAACAAAAATCCGGTAGGCCTTGGTCTCTACCGGTAAAGAAATGAGCCCTTGTAGCCAGGACAGTTTACGGCTGTCCGGTAGAGACCCCCGAGCCATATTCCCGGGGTTATACAAGGGCCTTCCCCTGTGGGAGGGAATATTCACTTTACATTAGGATTTTACCACGGCTCGCGGGGATGTGAACGCGGGATGTGTTGAGACACTGTTACAACGAGTTGGATCGCAGGATCACTCAGCTGTGGTGTGTTCTGTAACAAAGCAAAAAAGCCCCATTGCTGGGGCTGGAATTGCGCATTCAGCTTTCTTTCGTTTACCTCAGTTTTCAAATCTTCCACCTCTCGTTCCCTTCGTGAGGTCTTCCTCAAACCTTGTGATATCGAAACCTCTGTACGCTTCACACAATGCATGCGGGGGAGCACAAAAAGTATATTCTGTTTTGTTCAGACGAATGACCCAACGGATTAGACCTATGCCAATTGAAATGCTCAACTGTGACACGATGGCATCTCTCGAGGAGCGCTCCCCATATGCCTATATACGAACTTGACCATTGATGAAACTTCACGAAATTGTTTCCAGAAGATGAACGCGGAAGTTCTGTAACTCTCGCTTCAATTTGCCGTGCACAGTCTCGTTCTAAGATCCGGTTTGGAGGTGTGCGAATGCTCGAAAAGTCGTTGGAAGGAAAGAGTTCGGTCGTAAAGGTCTTGATTGCACTGGGGTTCTCAGTCTTGACAGGCGTGGCGGCACAGATCAGGATACCACTTTTCTTCACACCTGTTCCGATCACCGGGCAAACTTTCGTAGTTCTCCTCACACCGTTTCTCATAGGACCTTGGTCGGTGCTGAGTCAAACACTGTATGTGGCGTTAGGTGTTGCAGGTCTTCCGTGGTTCAGCGGTTGGAAGGCCGGCATGAGCGTCCTGTTGGGACCCACGGGTGGTTATCTGGTTGGCTTCGTACTCGCTTCAGCATTTCTCTCAAAATTCAGGGCCAAATCTTTCATGGGAAAAATAGCTTCTCTGATCCTCGCCAACTTTTTGATCATACACGGTCTGGGCCTGATCCAATTGACACTTTGGTTCTACGCGAGAGGCTCTAACCCAGACCTGTGGAAGCTGCTTTCCATGTCTTTCCTTCCGTTCGTACCAGGCGATTTGGTGAAGATTTTCTTACTATCCTCAATCGTTACAAGATCCCGCTCTACGAAAGAGTGAACCCCTACGTGGGGTTCACTCTTCGATGGGTTCAAAGTCTTCCTTAGGTGCACCACACACTGGACAGACCCAATCTTCGGGAACGTCGTCGAAGGGCGTACCGGGCGCGATGTCGTTGTCTGGATCACCTTCAGCAGGGTCGTAAACGTAACCACAGATGATGCATCTGTACTTCTGCATGGGAAAACCTCCTCGAACTGTTTTCTGTCATCTCAGGTTTTGACTTCTCTCATGTCTCTGTTTGTCTTGAGATATTCTATCATGCGGAAGATGAATTATACTCATTTTGGTGAGAAAGAATGCTGCTCGAAAAGATTGATCAGGGTTTGTTCAAACCGGACTACGAGAACTTTTCACTGGTGAACTTGTCCAACTTCGTCCTCAAGCATTTCAACGCTCAAATCAGCCATGCACCGTATCCTTTCGAGCGCTTCATATCTGGTGTGTCCAACGGTGTCGAAAAAATTGTGTTCTTCCTCATAGATGCTCTGGGCATGTCAAGTTTGGAAAAGATCTTGAACAAAGATCGCGTCTTTCAAGAGTACGTTGTGTTAGAAGCCACTTCGGTCTTTCCTACCACGACGTCTGCTGCGATAACTTCTCTTTTGACAGCCTCCACACCCATCGAACACGGCGTTCTGGGTTACATCCTCTACATACGACAGCTCGGAACACTGTTGAACATGATAGAGCTCTCTTCACCAATCATGGGAAGGGTCACTTCGACGCTGAGTAACAAGGAGCTCATGTTTGAAAAAACCCTGTTCGAAAAACTGTTGGAAGTAGGTGTGAGAAGCTTCGTTCTAACCTCGAAAACGATCAGGGGTTCTGGCCTTTCCACTCTCATCAACGTTGGGGCGTCGATCAGGTCTTACCAGAGCTTCGGTGACATGTTCGCGAAGTTCCGTGAGATCTTGCAGGAGGATGGACCATCCTTCAGCTTCGTGTACTGGGGACTCCTCGATTCGATTGGCCACAAGCTCGGCGTCAATTCCGATGCGTTCGAGAGCGAACTCTATTGGTTGCTGAGGATGTTGTCGAGAGAAATACTGCCTGTATTGCCACGTAACGTGCTGTTGATAGTCCTTGGGGATCACGGGCAAATCTTCACTCCTTGGGAGAGAGAAACTTGGTGGTCGTGGAAGGACGAGGTTTCGACGTACTTTTCCGTGCCACCCGGTGGAGAGATGAGGATGATGCACATCTATACCAACCAGCCACAAGCGATGATAGAATATCTAAATGAGAAATACAGAGATAGGGCCTTGGTGTTGACGAAGGAACAATCGCTGAACGAGAGACTCTTCGGTGACCTTGCTTCGATCCCCGCAGCGAGCATCGAGCGAATCGGAGACGTTGTGCTCATTGCAAAAGAAAACTACTCCTTCTACTTCAAGTACACGGGGAAAGAAGAGAGCTTGAAATCCAAACACGGGAGCCTCACTTTGGAAGAACTGTTGGTACCCTTGATGATATTCAGGAGGTGATAAGTTCTTACTGAAAAGTCCAACTCATGGAGAATTGGAGATCGACGAGGTGAAATCGTACGTTGACAGATTTCTGAACAATGGCTCTTTCAAGCTGTTCATAGGTTCCGACAGTGATGAGAGAGACGGTGTTGTAACGTTCGCTACAGTGTTCGTGGTTTACAAACCTGGTGTAGGGGCCATATATTTCTACACCATCAAGCGTGAGCGCCGTTACTATGACATGTATTCGAGGATCTTCGAAGAAGCCCACCTGAGTTTGGAGATGGCCAACTTCGTGAAGCAGAATTTACACCTTGACAGTGCCGAAATCCACATCGATGCAGGTTACGATGGCACCAGCAAGCAGATCATACCTTCGATAGTGGGTTATGTGAAAGGCATGGGATACAGTTACAGACTGAAACCTTGGGCCTTTGCGGCAACAAAGGTTGCCCACAGACACACCAAGTGAGTCACGCTCAACTCATCGCAAAGATCTCGGTTAGTCTTTGTTTATCTATATTCCCTCCAGAAAGCACCGCCACTACTTTCTTGTTTTTTGATGGTACCTTTCCAAACATGGCCGCGGCGACGGTCACAGCGCCGGATGGTTCAACCAAGATCTTGCAACGTTCGAGCAAAAAGACCACAGCTTGAGCGATCTCTCTTTCAGAAACGAGGAGAACATCTTCAACGTACCTCTGCACGATCGGAAAGGTCAGCTCACCTGGACTCGCAGTCCTCAAACCGTCAGCGATCGTTTGAATGTTGTGAAGCTCTACTCTCCGTCCAGCCTTGAAAGACAGATAAGTGCTGTTGCTCCGGTCAGGTTCCACTCCGTAGATCCTCACGGAGGGACGTTTTTCTTTCACGTACGTTGAGATACCGGCTATCAAGCCGCACCCACCGCAGGGGACCAAAATGGCATCGACTTCATCGAGTTCCTCGAGTATCTCCAGTCCGACGGTCCCCTGACCGGCCATGATCCAATAGTGGTCGAACGGGGGTACGAAGACTCTCTGCTCCTGTTCTGAAATCTCTTGAGCTCGACGCAATCTCTCCGTAGACGATGTGCCGAAACGCTCGAGTTTCGCGCCGTAACCCTGTATCGCTGCGACTTTTGCCGGCGAGGCATCCTGTGGTACCACAACTTTTACGTCGATTTTGAGCATCTTTCCAGCAAGCGCCAGGGCTTGACCGTGGTTGCCGGAAGAACCTGTCACGACGCCCCGCTCACGCTCTCGCTCGTCCATCGACAGAAGAAAGTTCAGCGCACCACGAATTTTGAAAGATCCGCTCTTCTGAAAGTTCTCAGCCTTCATGAAGATCTCCAAACCACTAACTTCGTTGAGCGTTTTCGACGTGAGAATGGTTGTTTTGTGGACGTAACTATGAATTCTTTCGTATGCTTGTTCCACGTGTTTCGCAGTCAGCATGTTCATCGCCCCATTTTTCTCATTTTCCTGGCCATCTCAAACAATATAATGCCCGCGCTCACCGAAACGTTCAGCGAATCTATGTCGGCGTACATGGGTACCGCGATCAACTGATCACACTTCTGCTTAACGAGCCTGCTCAAACCTTCGCCTTCGCTCCCTAAGACCAACGCCACGGGTGGTCGAAAATCCTCCTCGTAGATGCTGGTTCCCTCCATGTCGGCACCATAGACCCAGTAACCTTTCTCTTTCAGATCATCTATGGTTCTGGGAAGGTTCGTCACCTTAACGACGGGGATCCTCAGCAAGGTGCCTGCCGATACCTTCACAGCTGAGGGCGTGACACCCACGGAACGATCCTTGGGTATCACGATCGCTCCGGCTCCCGCTGCCAAAGCGGTGCGGGCAATCGCACCAAGGTTGTGAGGATCGTTTATGTGGTCGAGTAGCACCACGAGGTCACCTTTGATTTCGGATTCATCCGCGTACCTGAACTCCAGATCAACCACGACACCTTGATTCTTCGCTTCACCGCAGAGTTCGGCAAGTTTCTTGTCTGGGACGAAGGTGAACGGACAATTCAGTTTCTTGAGTTTCTCAATGAGCTGAGAAGGTCTATCTTTTTCATCCTTCCTCAGATAGACCATCTTCACCGGATGATGCGATTTCAGAACCTCTTCGAGGACGTTCCTACCGTACACGATCATCGCCGTTCTCTGTCAAACTGAAGCTCAAAACTTCGAGCAATCGGTCCCGATCGCCTGTGAGATAGAGATAACCTATGAGCGCTTCCAACGCTGTGCTTTTACGATAATTTTCATCGTTGCCATACTTCTTCGCACATTTACTGTTCATGGCGCGTTTCACCACACTGAGCTCACGCTCGCTGAGTCGAGGAAAGAGTTGCTCGAGACATTTGGCTTGGAACTCCCTCGAAACCAAACTGGCGACTTTCTTGTGTATCCGTCCGACGCTCAGGCTGTTCAACGATCTGACCTTGGCGAAGAAAGAATGTACGGCGTCTCCCAAATAGGCAAGCGTTGCGACGGGCAGAGAGGTCACGTCAATCCCGCTTTGAAGAAGCGAACTTTCTAATAGCCAGTTCGTCAAGGTAGAGTCTGTGCGTTCGATCCTGCTCGAAGACATACGTTCTGAACCTTCTTTCCCTCAGATTCTGCAGTATTTTTCTTTCCTTCCTCGCTTCGAGATACTGGTCCCTCAGAACGTTTTCCTGTTGTCTGAGTTGAGCCAACCTCGAGTTCAAAAAGCTGAGTTCGGCTTGAAGCGATTCTCTGTAGGTTAGAAGCTGCGAAAGCTCGAAACCGTTTATTCCTCGCGATGACGAGGACAGGGTTTTCAAGAAGATGTTTTTCAGTTGTTCCTCACATTTTCTCGCACTATCTTCGATGCGTCTCATCTCAGCCCTGAGCGCGCTCAGCTGTATTTTGAGCTGTTCCTCTTGCGACATTTTCAGCGAGAGGAGTCTTGACAGTCTGAATCTGAACATGCCCACACCCAGGAATATTATAAGTGATACAATGATTCTCAGAACAATTGTGGAGGTGCGACGATGGATCTGGTGGACTTCAAGATGACGAAGGATGGGCTTGTGCTCGTGATAAAGCACTATGAGAGCATCCAAGTGATACTCGATCAGATCGTGTCGAAACTCTCTCAGATGAAGGGATTCTTTGCCGCAGGAGACAAGATCATGCTAATGGTGGAAAGGCACGAAATGCACTCGCACGACATACCCAGGATCGTTTCACTGTTGAGGGAATACGGGATAGACGTTGCTCAGATTCTGATAGGCGATTCTTTTCAGAACGATTTGAGTTCCATGAGCAGGATGAAGCTGCTCGAGGAGCGAGAGACGAAATCCGGCACCAAGGTTGTGAAAAAGCACGTGAGATCGGGTCAGGCTGTGGTACATTCGGGAGACATCGTGGTTCTGGGCAACGTTCATGCAGGCGCAGAGTTGCTCGCGGGTGGATCCATCGTCGTTTTCGGTAACGTCAAGGGTACACTCAGAGCCGGTTTGAACGAGGGAGACAGCGCGATCATCGCCGCTCTGAGCATGCAACCGACACTGATACAGATTTCTGGATATACCCTCAGAGAAGTGTCGAACTACGAAGAACCAGTCATAGTTCAAGTGAAAAATGGTAAGATCGTTGTGGAAAAAGCCAAAGCTTGATAGGTGTACTGGTCTCCTCATCACAAGCCATCGTTGGAGGAGTCTTAGGAGCGGCAGAGGTGAACGTTTATCATAGCCAAGGATGGTCATAGAATACTGGTGGCATGGGTCGAAACCCCTGTCGTGTTCGGTTGGTATGACTTCTTTTTTGCTCAAAACGTTGTTTGTTGGTAACCAACTTGAATCAACTGGTTTTTGGAGGTAACATGATGGAGATCGAAGTAGTCGAGCTTTGTCTTGAGTCATTGAGGTCAGGTTGTTTTCCGGTCGGTTCGGTAATTACAAATGCTGAAGGACAGATAATCTCGAAGGGTAGAAACACCATTCACGAATCAGAGCCTAAAGGTTATCCAGTCTTTGGTAACAGCATTGCTCATGCTGAATTGAATGCACTGGTTTCTATGAAAAGAATCCCAGACGATTTAGACGTCTCTGATTACGTTATTTATACTTCTATGGAACCGTGTGTCATGTGTTTTGGAGCGATCTACATGTCGGGAATAAAAAACGTGGTCTATGGAATGAAAGACGGTGTGGGTGGTGGACTGAATCTGTACGGTTTGACCCAGTACTACAGCAGAAAGAAGATAAACATTTCTCAAAACAAGAGACTCGAAAAGATCCAGGCGGTTCTGGTAGGTTTTCTGTGCGATAAAAGCTATGTGCAACGCGCGGGATTTTGGCAGACTTATATTTCGATGTATCCAGCTGAATATTCCATAGCCGAACAATTAAGAGAAAGGGGTGTCTACGATAAAATCATGGCTAACGAACTCGGCGCAGCTCAATTCATTGATATCGTTGAAAGATCTACTCGTGGATGAATCGATCTTTACTCAAAAGGATTTGCGTTCTTCATAACACGAGCATGTTCTGATTTTCCACAAAAGATTAGATCCAACAAAAAGCAAGATGTCAAGAACACCTTAAGTATCAAGTTCGGAGACGAAGGAGTGATGTGTGTTGAACACGAAAGAACTACTCATGCAACTGTCGAATCTGGACGGACCGTCTGGCTTTGAAACGTTGGTCCTCGATGTGATAGAGCCCATTTTGGCGAAGGTGTGCGACAGAACTTGGCGCAACAGAGTTGGTACCCTTGTGGGCGAAAAGAAAGGCTCTGGAAAAAAGAAAGTCGGGATCTTTGCCCACGTCGACGAGATAGGTCTCGTCGTGGCAAGGGTAGAGGAAGGAAACTTTCTGAGGTTGGAAACCGTCGGGGGGGTCGATCCGAAGGTCTTGCTCGCGCAGAGGGTCAAGGTGTATACGAAAAAGGGAACCATCAGTGGTATCGTGGGAACGCTTCCGCCCCATCTTCAAAAAGAAGAACACAGATCACGTTTTCCAGATTACGACAAGATCTTCGTTGACGTCTCGTGTGATAGTTCCGCGGACGCGGTGCGTGTCGGTGACGTTTGCGTCTTCGACGTCAAGGCAATGGAGATCAACGGTAAAGTCTGTGGGAAGGCCTTGGACAACAGGGCTGGTTGTGCTTCACTCTTGCTTGCGGCAGAGTCACTTCAAAAATTGAAGCACGAATCGGACGTGTATTTCATCTTTTCGAGTCAAGAAGAGATCAATGGTCCGGGAGCCAGTTCGATCGCTTACGAGCTCGAACTGGACGAAGCGATCGTCGTAGACGTGACTCACGCGAACGTGAAGCAGGGCGCGTTTCCGACGATCAAGCTTGGTGAAGGACCCGCTCTCGCAGTGGGACCTGCGATCGATCCAGAATTCTATAAACGTTCGGTAGAAATCGCACAGAGAAACGGTGTGAAGACACAGATTGAACCAATACCAGCTCGTTCCGGCACGGACACGGACCAAGTACAGATCACACGGATCGGTGTCAGAACCTTACTCGTGTCGATACCGCTCATGTACATGCACACGCCCGTCGAGGTAGTCGATCCGAAGGATGTCGAGGAAACATCAAGACTCTTGGCATTGATCGTGGCCGAGTGAGGAGGTGTTGGTTTTGTATCTTAAAGAGCTATCGTTGATCAACGGAACTTCAGGTGACGAGAGCAGAGTGCGCAGTTTCATAAAGCAGAAGATTCAAGATAAAGTCGATGAGATTTGGGAAGACAGGCTCGGGAATCTGATCGCTTTCAAAAAGGGTACAAAAGCTAATCGAAAGATTCTCTTCGCCGCACACATGGACGAAGTGGGATTCATGGTGACGAACATTGATGAAGACGGTACGCTCTGCTTCGCTCCAGTCGGGTCTGTGGAAACTCAGGTGGTGTTAGGCAAGCAGGTGAAGATCAACGATTCGATTCCCGGCGTGATTGGATTCAAGCCGATACATCTTCAGGAGAAGGATCAACTGCTCAGGCCACCGAAGTTCGAAGAACTGAGGATCTACATAGGGGCTAAGAACAAAGATGAAGCGCTGAAGATGGTCAAGATAGGTGATTACGTGAACTTCGTCACCGAATACAGGGAAGACGGTCGCAGGGCGAGTGGGAAGGCTTTCGACGACCGCGTGGGTTGCTCGGTGTTGATGGATGTCATAGACATCCAGAAGCGCTATGAGAACGACGTATACTTCGCTTTCGTCGTTCAGGAAGAAGTAGGGCTGCGTGGCAGCGCCGTGGTGGTGGAGCAAGTGAAGCCAGACGTTGCCATCGTCATAGAAGGTACTATCGCTGGTGATGATCCAGGACTGGAGAAGGACCGTTGGTCGACGCACTTGGGTGAAGGTCCAGCAGTGACCTTCATGCACAGTGGCTACGTGGTTAACCAGAAAGTTTTCCAAGCAATATTGTCGGTCGCCGAGAAACACGGAATACCTTATCAGTTCAGGAGAAGAACGCAGGGTTCAACGGATGCCGGCAGGCTTGCCAGAACGGGCCCTGGAACAGCGTCGGGTGTGATTTCTGTTCCGACTCGTTACATTCACAGTCCTGTTTGCATGATTGACTTCGATGACTACGCGAACACGGTTCGTTTGATAGAGAAGATCCTCGAAGAAGGGGAGGTATTCGCAAAATGACAGAACTCATCAGGAAACTGACAGAAGCTTATGGTCCGAGTGGTAGAGAATCAGAAGTGCACGGGTTGATCCTCGAAGAGCTGTCAAACTACATAGACGGTTACAAGTTCGACGCGGTTGGAAACTTGCTCGTGTGGAAATACGGAAGCAGTGGAAAGAAGATCCTGTTCGATGCGCACAGCGACGAGATAGGATTGGTGGTGACGAACATCACCGAGAAAGGTTTCTTGAGGGTTGACGCCGTTGGGGGAGTGTTGCCTCAGACTTTCGTTGGGCACCGCGTAAGATTTGCAAACACGGTGGGGGTGGTGTACGTTGAGGGTGAAACAGAGGAAGAGAGGAAGAAGAACTGGACGAATCTCACTTTGGACAACATGTTCGTCGACATAGGCGCGAAGAGCTATGAAGAAGCCAAGAGCAAAGTGCCCATAGGTTCCTTTGGTGTCTACGACAGCTACTTTTGTGAGATGGGAGATTATCTGGTGAGCAAAGCTATGGACGATAGAATAGGTTGTGCAGTGATCGTTGAACTGTTCAAGAGGTTGAAGTCTTGCCCGAACACGATCATAGGTTCTTTCTCGGTTCAGGAGGAAGTTGGCTTGGTTGGAGCGTCCGTCGCTGCTTACACACTCGTCCCGGACGTGTGTATAGCGATCGATGTCACAGATTCAGCGGATTATCCTAAGGCATTCAAGAGACATGCCATGGTGCTGGGAAAAGGTCCTGCGATAAAGGTCAAGGACAAAGCTTCGATCAGCAACAGGATGATCGTTGAAAAACTCGTTGAACTCGCTGAAGCCAGTGGAATTCCTTACCAGATGGAGGTTCTCGCCTTCGGAGGTACCAACGCCGCAGCGTTGCAGCGGACCAGGGCTGGTGTTGCCTCCGCAACAGTTTCGATACCAACGCGGTACGTGCACAGCCCCAGCGAAATGGTTTGCAAAGACGACGTGGAGAACACCGTGCGGTTGTTGATCGAGTACGCCATGAAAGGAGTGTGATAATGCCGCGCAGAGAAATCAAATTGACCGATACGCAGGCGCGCATACTGGCCTTGTTGATAGTGATCTTCGGCTTGGGATTCGTGGGATTCAGCCTTGCGACGTTCCTCTTGGTCAAAAGTCGTGAAAGCGTGAGAATCGAAATCGTGGAACTTCCCCCGGCGAAGGTTGAGGTGCCGAAGGTTGAACAGAAAACTGAACAACCAATTGTTCCGCAGCAGCTCACTGAGGTGTACCGGCTGGAGACTTACGACTACAAGAAGCTTTTGCTTGAAGCCGCGGAAATGGTTGAGAGGGGTGTGACGGTCTCAACGTACGTGTTGGAACCAAATGAAGCCCTCGGGGTGATCAGAGCGGCGAAGAAACCTTTCCTGATCACTCAGCTATCACGTGAGATGTGTAGCATCAGCGTGGTTGGGGGTCACAAATTGCAAGACAGGCGTGAATACACAACACTGTACGGTGTGTTCGTCCTGTCCAGTACGAACAAAGATTCGGCGTTGGAAAGGATGCTCGCGCTGAGGAGTGCGGGTTATCCGTCGTACCTGATGAAATTCACCAGAGACGGCAGGGACTGGTTCACGGTCGTGGTTGGCGCCTTCCCGACGATCGAATCTGCAGAAGAATTCAACAAAAATCTGAATTGGAACGAGGTGATGAGAATATCCAATGTTAGTAAACCTGGCTATGCCGGGAGGATCAGTCCTTGAAGTTTTCCACGTCGGAGAAGAGGGTACTGTTGTTGCTGTTCGTTGGAGTGCTCCTACTGAGTGGGGCGATAGTGGAGTTGAAGGCAAGAAAGAACGAACAAACAAGCGTAGAGACTCGCAAAACCGTTGAGTTCCCAATAGACATCAACACGGCAAGCGAGAAAGATTTGTTGGTCCTGCCTGGCATAGGTGAGGTGAAGGCAAGGTCGATCGTGGATTACAGACAGAAGAACGGTCCATTCAGGAGTTTGGCTGATCTTGAACGTGTACCGGGGATCGGAAAGAAGACGGTGGAGAGGTTGGCACCGTACATTAACCTCACCGAAGATCGGGTCGATGGAACTCAAGGAAAGATCAACGTGAACACAGCGAGCTTGGAGGAACTGATGAGTCTACCTGGCATAGGTGAGGTTAAAGCGAGCGAGATCATCAAGATGAGACAGCAAACACGTTTCTCAAAACCAGAGGATCTCTTGAAGGTACCGGGCATAGGTCCGAAGACGTTGGAGAAGATCAGAGATTCCATAACATTTTAGGAGGTGCAATGAGAGTGAAGCGTGTCGTGACTGTCGGAGCAATTCTTGCATTTGTGCTTGTTTTTCTCTACGGATCGAGTGCTGGCAACCCGCGCATCGTTTTTGCGGACGTGAACCGAGTGGTGCAGGAGTATCCGAAATGGATAGAGCTGAACCAAAAATACTCGCAGGATGCCCAGTTCTACCAGCAGAAGTTGAACGAGCTTATGGCAGAACTCGAGAAACTTCAGAAAGCCGGAGCGCCACAAAGTGAGATTGAAAAGAAGCAGGCAGAGATAGTTTCGAGGAAACAACAGTACGAACAACTCTTGCAGAGTGAGTATCAACCGAAGATGCAGGCAGTGCTGGACGAACTCGCCAAGAAGATAGACACCTTCGCAAAAGCGATGGGCTACGACTTCGTTCTTAAGAAAGATGCGTTTCTTTATGCGGACGACGCGTACGATGTGACAGAACAGTTGGTCAAGTATTTGAAGAGTCAATGACAGAAATGGTCTGCGAAGGATTGGTCAAAAAGTTTGGAAGAAAGACCGTCGTGAACGGCGTTGATTTGCGCGTACGTCAGGGTGAAGTAGTTGGACTACTCGGACCGAACGGTGCAGGGAAGACGACTTTGTTCAACATGATCCTCGGTTTGGTCACACCCACGAAGGGTGAGGTGTATCTGGGAGACAAGAAGATCACCAACATGCCTGTTAGCCGTCGTGCGAGACTCGGTGTGACGTACCTGCAGCAGGAAACGTCGGTCTTCACAGGGATGAAGGTGTGGGAGAACATCGATTTCGTGCTCCGATTCAGAGTGAAGGACAAGCTCGAGCGTCGAAAGCTGGTCGAAGAGCTCTTGCGGGAGTTCGGCATCTGGGAGTTGAGGGACCAGTACGCGTCAGATTTATCCGGTGGAGAAAAGAGAAGACTGGAACTCGCACGGATGATGGCTTTGAAACCCCTCTTCTTGCTCTTGGACGAACCTTTCGTCGGGATCGACCCAAAGACGGTCAAAGACATACAGCAGATGATTCGATCGCTGAGCGGTAGGAACATAGGTATAATCGTGACTGACCACAGTGTGGACGCGCTGGTGCCTGTCGTGGACAGACTGTACATCATACACAAGGGAAAGATCATCGCGCACGGCGAGCCGCAGGTGGTTCTGAACGATCCTGTGGTGAAGGAGGTCTATCTGGGTACATGAACGTTGCAGTCGTGGGTTATTCTGGTCCGATCGATTTTCCACCAGTCCGTGACGTAGCGGAGGTCTGTTTGGAACTCGGTGAAGCTTTGGCAAAGAGAGGCCACACGATCGTGTGCGGTGGGCGAGACGGTGTGATGGAACTGATCTCTCAAGGTGCGAGACGAGCCAACGGCACTGTCATAGGTGTACTGCCACAGGGAGAAGAGGGCAACGCACACTTGACGATCAGGATCAAGACTCCGTTCGACAACGTCACGAGGTCGCTGGTTTTGATCCAGACGAGCGACGTGGTGATCTCGATCGGTGGGGAAATAGGAACAGCGATAGAAGTTCTGATAGCGTACGCGAGGGCAAAACCCGTGATACTCTTCGAAGGTACGGGTGGCTGGACGGACAAATTCGCTCAAGTACTCATAGAAGGCAAGTACCTTGACAGTCGTAAGATCGTCGAGATCTACAGAGCGAAGAACTCAGTACAAGTACTCGAGTTGTTGGAAAAGATGGGGAGGTAAGATCGTGAGTGAAGTGAGGTTGAGATTTGCACCGAGTCCCACAGGTTATCTGCACGTTGGTGGAGCCCGAACGGCACTCTTCAACTGGTTGTACGCACGGAAGATGGATGGAAAGTTCGTGTTGAGAATAGAGGACACCGACCTGCAGCGATCGACGAGAGAGTACGAACGAGCCATCCTGGACGCACTGAGATGGTGTGGGTTGGACTGGGATGAGGGTCCCGACGTGGGTGGCCCCTATGGTCCTTACAGACAGAGCGAAAGGACCAAGGCCGGAATTTACTCAGAATACGCGAAAAAACTCGTCGAAATGGAACGCGCGTACTACACTGTCTACGACAAGATCGACAGGAAGAAGGAGTTGCTGAGAACCTTCGATTTTCCGAAGGATTACGTCGATCAAGGCCATGACGTGACGATCAGTTTCAAAGTACCAGAGGGTAAGACGAAGTTCTACGATCTACTGAAAGGCGAGTTGGAATTCGACAATTCCACGATAGAAGATTTCGTCATGATCAAGTCCGATGGCTTTCCGACCTACAACTATGCCGTCGTCATAGACGATCACCTTATGCGCATAAGCCATGTCTTTCGCGGTGAGGACCATGTTTCCAACACACCGAAACAGATCATGATTTATGAAGCTCTTGGCTGGGATATACCTCAGTTCATGCATATTCCTTTGATCCTCGGTTTCGATAGAACTCCCCTGAGCAAGCGGCACGGAGCCACGAGCGTTGAGCACTTCAGGAGCATTGGCATACTGAGCAGGGGCTTGATGAACTACCTCGCACTCTTGGGTTGGAGCGTAGGGGAAGAAGAGATCTTCGATGTCAGAGCGAGGGTTAAACAGTTCGACCCAAGCACGATATCGAACAAGGGCGTCATCTTCGACCCATCCAAACTGGAATGGGTGAACGGAAAGCACATGAGGATGTTGGACGCCGAAGAACTATTCAAAGAATTCAGCGACTGGATAAACTTCACGGGCAGGAAGATGCCACAGATTGAAAAATCCTATGCTCTGAGAGTCGTTCAGGTGTGCCGCGAAAAAGTCAACACACTCGCACAGCTTTACGAGTTCGCCTATCCGTTCTTTTTCGACGATTACAACTTTGAAGAGCAGTTCATCTCGGAATATTTGCTCAGTCCGTATGCTGAAGAGCTATTGAAGAAAGCGATCGAGAAGTTCAGCAATCTCGAAGATTGGAGTGTTGCGGGCACTGAAAAGGTATGTCGTGAGTTGGCAGAACTTGGCATCGCATCGAAGAACAAAGTATTTCAGACGCTTCGTGGAGCGGTGACGGGACGATTGGTCACACCTGGTCTTTTCGAGACTCTTTCGATCCTCGGAAAGCAGAAAACAATTGAACGATTAACAAGGGCGTTGGAACATCGCCAAACGAAGACTCAGGAAAGAGCAACTCAAGCTTAGTCTGGAACGCGAACCAATTCCCATCGGACAGCAAACTTTGTTGAATGAGGCGCACCTTAGGTGCGCCTTTTGCGATTGAACAAACACTCGAATCGGGATCAACTTTTCGGCGAGAGTATTATGACTGCCAGAAGCACAAGGTCTTCATTTGAGTTGTTCTCTACAGAATGTGTCTCGCCCGACATAGTGAGACAGACGTCGCCTGCTTCTATCTCCGTAGGTTTGTCGTTGTCGTAGAAAGTTCCCTTGCCGGAAAGGACGAAGAATATTTCGAATTCGTTCTCGTGCCTGTGCGGACCTATGGATGTTCCAGGTTTCAACGTGAGTCTTGCGAACAACCTTGCCTCGTTGGCGAGCTGGTTTCGTTCGACCAGGTGAACTATCTCCACTTGCCCCTTTCCGCCTCGCATGTTCTGAACAATTTCTTTTCTCATACCCTCAGGTTTGAAGACCATCGCGGCACCTCCAATTTTTTTGTACCACATGTTCCCTTCTCAAAGACAACGGCTCACCTTTCTCATGAAGAGCTTTGAAGATATCTCAACACCGCTCAGTCGAAAGGCCTTCATGATCTTCTCACTATCTCTGAAAAGATGAAGCTGAAGTGTGTCCATCGGCTTAACATCACTGAGTGAGACTCCGAGCATTCTCACCGGTGCTTCGCCAACGGTTCTCGAGAAGATCGAATCCAAAAGTTCGGTGAACTTCAAAAAATCGTTCGACCAATCACTCAAACTCCTCGAACAGGAAACTGTACCAAATTTCGCGCTTTTGACGATCAGAGAAACGGTCCTCGCACCGTAACCTTCTCTGACCATTCTCAGATAAGCCCTATAGAGAAGGTATATCGCCACTTGCTTCAGGGTGTAATTTTCCGACACGTCGAGATCGAAGGTTTTCATATGTGAGAAACTCTTTGGAGGTTTCCTCCTGAAGAATTCCTTTCTGTCGAAGCCTTCACTCAGAAGAGAGGAAACAAGATCCTTTATGCTCTCTGGCGCAGAAGGTGTTTTGGAGAATTCTATCAAGTTGCCCACAGTTTCAACATTCATGCGCTTCAAGTACTCTTCCGTCTTCTGACCAACACCAGGAATAACGGAAATTGGTAGATGTTGTACAAAAGGAAGGATCTGTTCTTTGTCCACCATTTTAAAGCCATTCGGCTTGCACGTTTCAGAGGCGATCTTGCTCAAGATAGGGTTCGGTGCGACTCCAATGGAGCAAGTAAGACGATGCTTTTGAAAAATTTCCTGTTTCAATCTCTTCAGCCTCTCGATCGGGTTGGCAATGTTGAGGTCTATGTAAAATTCGTCTATGCTACTTCTGATGTAGATGGGGAAGAACTTGCACACGAGTGATTCTATGTCCAGCGAAATGGACTCATACTCGGCGAAGTCAGCCTTCACCAAGACCAAGTTTGGACACAATTTCTTGGCGATCTGCGGCGCCATACCAGTCTTTACACCGAACTTCTTCGCAACGTAGTTCGCGGAGGATATCGCCGTCCTTTTCCCCCAACCTATCACCGCAACGGGTTTACCATTCAAAAAAGGATTCCTCGCACATTCCACGGAGGCAAAGAAAGCATCCATGTCCAACAATGCCACCATCGGATACACCCCACACAATTATAGTATACTTATGATTAAATGTCAACTTATGAATACTTATAAACCGGGGCACGCATCGTACCAATTTCACGATCTTTCGCTCTTGTTCGCACTTCGTATGAGATCCAGATATGATGGATCGCTCAGTCCAATATCAAAATTCGTCACGGTCGGGATGAACACTGAGAGGATGGCAGTGATATAATCATCTCAGACCTTGTGAATTTCTTAACAGGAGGTGAAGCAATTGCAGGACGTCTGTGTGACGGGAGAAAGACTCTTCAAAGAACTCGACGATTACATGAAGTCCATCAACGCAACACCTGACAAGCTCATCTCTGTACTTCAGAAGGCTCAAGAGATCTTCGGTTATCTTTCACCACAAGTTCAGCAGTACATAGCCGATGCACTCAACATTCCAGTGTCACAGGTCTACGGCGTTGTCACGTTTTACAACTTCTTCTCGATGACGCCGAAGGGCAAGGTACAGATAAAGGTATGCCTGGGAACGGCGTGTTACGTCAAGGGAGCTGATAGAGTCTTCGAACGTTTCTTGGAAGAACTCGGTGTGGAACCAGAAAAACCGACCAAAGACGGACAGTTTTCCGTACACGCGGTCAGATGTTTGGGTGCGTGCAGTATGGCACCCGTCGTCTTGATCGGTGAGAAGGATTTCTACGGCAGGCTGAAACCCGACATGGTACCGAGGATCATAGCCAAGTACAGGGAGGTGAAGTCATGAGTAAAGTTAAATCCATTGAGGATCTCATGAAGATCAAGGAGAAAGCCCTGAAGGATTTGCAGCTCAGAGACACGGGTAAGAGGGGTAAGATCACCGTGGCGATGGGTACGTGTGGTATTGCGGCCGGTGCAAAAGAAACGCTGCGAGCGATCGTTGAGGCCCTTGCAGAAAACAACATCAACGACATCTCCGTGGTGCAATCTGGTTGCATGGGGCTCTGCGAGGTGGAACCCACGATCGAAGTTCGCTTGGAAGGTCAGGAGCCCGTGGTGTATGGGCACGTGACCCCGGAAAATGCAAAGCGAATCGTGAAACTTCACATACTTGGGAATCAGATCGTTTCCGACCTGTTAGTACGAAAGGGAGAGATGTGATGTGCCACTCACCACGAGTACCATTCTGATATGCGCTGGAGGTGCATGTATCTCGTCCGGAGAAACCAGCGTGAAGGAGGCTCTTCAGAGGGAAATAAGGAAGTACGGCCTCGAGGAAGTCGTAAGGATAGTTGAAACGGGTTGTATGGGCGCATGTAGTCTTGGTCCTATAATGGTGGTATATCCCGAGGGCGTTTTCTACCAAAAGCTCACACCTCAGGCTGCCGAGAAGATAGTTCAGGAACATCTGCTGAAGGGAAGGATCGTGCAAGAGTATTTGTACAAGATGCCCACAGGTGAAGCTGTGCCTGAGGCAATGGACAAGCTTCCGTTCTTCGCCAAGCAGGTAAAGATCGCGACGCGCAACGTTGGATACATAGACCCAGGGAACATAGAAGAATACATCGCCAGAGATGGTTATTTCGCCCTGACAAAGGTACTCAACGAAATGACTCCAGATCAAGTCATCGAAGAGGTGAAACGCAGCGGTTTGAGAGGCAGGGGTGGAGCTGGTTTTCCAACGGGTCTGAAGTGGGAACTCACGAGAAAGGCCAAAGGTGACAGAAAATATGTGGTATGCAACGCCGATGAAGGGGACCCGGGAGCCTTCATGGACAGGTCTGTGCTCGAAGGCGATCCTCACACGGTACTCGAAGCGATGGCGATAGCAGGTTATGCGATCGGTGCTCAGCAAGGTTACATATACGTGCGTGCCGAATATCCACTCGCCATAGAGAGACTCCAGATCGCGATAGCTCAGGCAAAGGAGTATGGCTTTCTCGGCCAAAACATTCTTGGTAGCGACTTCAGTTTCGACATCGAGATCCGTATAGGTGCCGGTGCGTTCGTTTGTGGCGAGGAAACAGCACTCATCGCATCCATAGAGGGTAGACGGGGTCAACCGAGGGTGAAACCACCGTATCCTGCGCAGAGTGGTGTGTGGGGTTGTCCCACGGTGATAAACAACGTTGAAACGCTCGCCTGCGTGCCACCCATCATCATCAAAGGTGCGGACTGGTTCAGGAGTATTGGAACTCCAACATCACCTGGTACCAAGGTGTTTGCACTCGCCGGTAAGATCACGAACACGGGCCTCGTTGAAGTCCCAATGGGTATCACGCTGAGAGAACTGTTGTACGAGATCGGTGGCGGCTCTTCCACGGGGAAAAAGATCAAAGCCGTGCAGACTGGTGGACCCAGTGGTGGGTGCATTCCTTCCGAGTACTTCGACACACCCGTGGACTACGAATCACTGCAGAAGCTCGGCGCCATCATGGGTTCTGGTGGCATGATCGTGATGGATGAAGACGACTGTATGGTGGACGTTGCCAAGTTCTTCTTGGAGTTCACAGTCGACGAATCTTGTGGTAAGTGTACTCCTTGCAGGGAAGGAACGCGCCAGATGTTGAAAATTCTCGAGAAGATAACCTCGGGTGAGGGAACAGAGGAAGATCTGGATGAACTTGAAAGGCTCGGCACGATAATAAAGGATACCTCGCTGTGTGGGCTGGGTCAGACAGCGCCGAACCCAGTTTTGAGCACGCTGAGGTACTACCGTCACGAGTACGAAGCACACGTGAAGGAGAAGAAATGTCCCGCGCTTCGTTGCAAAGCTCTCGTGAGGTACGTCATAGATCCTTCAAAATGTGTCGGATGCACTGCTTGCGCACGCGTGTGCCCCGTGAACGCAATCAGTGGCGAGCTAAGAAAAGTTCATTCCATCGACAACGACGTGTGCATCAGGTGTGGAAGCTGTATCGAAGTGTGCAGGTTCGGAGCCATAAGCAAAGTCTCACCGTGAGAGGGGGAATCGCTGGTGGTCGACCGTGAAGCTGTTGCAGAAATGGTGAGAAATATCAAGAAGCAAGCACTCGAGGAGAGAGACATGCTCATCAACGCTCTGCACCAAATTCAGAATCGTTTTGGCAACTACATACCTGTTGAAGCGGCGAAGGTTGTCGCTGAAGAACTGAATGTAGCCGAGTCCAAGGTCTACGAAGTTCTCACTTTCTACACAATGTTCTCCACCAAACCGAGGGGAAAGTACGTCATAAGGGTCTGTGTGAACCTGCCGTGCCATGTCACGGGAGGCAGGCAAATTGTCGAGACGCTGAAAGAAGCGCTTGGTGTCGATTTCGATCAAACCACAAAGGATGGTTTGTTCACGCTCGAGCGGACGAGCTGTCTGGGCCTCTGCGGCGTCGCCCCCGTCGTAATGGTGAACGACGAATACTACGGTGACTTGACACCGAAGAAGGTGAAGGAAATCATCGAAAGCCTGAGAGCAAGGGGTGATGCGAAATGAAGCCGATACTCGTTCTTGTCTCCGTTGACTCAAACAGCGTTCTTCTGGGAGCAAAGCAGTTCGTCAACTATCTCAGAGAGGCACTGGAAAAGTACAATTTGAAAGACTCGGTCGATGTGCTCGAGACGGGCAGCATGGGTGTTTACACTCAAGGTGTCGTGATGGCGGTCTTTCCAGACGATGTGTATTACTCGGTGCGCTCAGTGGCAGATGTGGAAAAGATCGTTTCGGAGCACCTGTTGAAAGGAAGGCCTGTGCTGTCCCTCGAAATACCCAGAGAACGCCTGAAACTCGTTGTCGAGAAAGAGAAGGTCACTGAAGAAGTCAGGATCGTGCTGAGGAACGTCGGAGTGATAGATCCAAGAAGTATAGATCAGTACATCGCAAGGGATGGTTACTTTGCGCTTCACAAAGCACTGTTCGAGATGAAACCGGAACAGGTCATACAAACCATCAAAGAATCTGGTTTGAGAGGTAGAGGTGGCGCAGGTTTCCCGACTGGTCTGAAGTGGGAATTCACGGCGAAAGCTCAGGCTGACCAGAAGTACGTGGTGTGCAATGCGGACGAGGGTGAACCTGGGACCTTCAAAGACAGGTTGATCATGGAAGGAGACCCCCACTCGGTCATAGAAGCGATGATCATCTGCGGCTATGCCGTTGGGGCGACGAAAGGCTACATATACATCAGGGGCGAGTACTACGGCTCGGTGGAAAACATACAGAAGGCTATCAAGGATGCGTACGAGTATGGTTTTCTCGGTAAGAACATCCTCGGTAGTGGTTTTTCGTTCGATCTCACAGTCAGACTTGGGGCCGGTGCATACGTTTGTGGTGAAGAAACCGCACTGCTGGAATCGATCGAAGGAAAGTCTGGCAGGCCCAGGCTCAAGCCACCATATCCACCCACGAACGGTCTATTCGGCAAACCCACGGTGATAAACAACGTCGAAACGTTCGCCAACGTTCCACAGATAATACTCAACGGTGCGAACTGGTTCAAACAGTTTGGTACGAAGGGTTCGCCTGGAACAAAGGTTTTCTCGCTGGTTGGGAACGTCGTCAGGAGAGGTATCGTTGAGGTACCCATGGGTGTGACCGTCAGAGAACTGATCTACAAGTTCGGCGGAGGATTGGTGGGTGGAAAACAGCTGTACATGGTTCAGACAGGTGGAACCGCAGGAACCTTCATAGGTCTCGACAAGATTGACGTACCACTCCACTACGAATCCTTCAGGGACCATGGTGTATCGATCGGCTCGGGCGTGATACTCGCCATGGACGAGGACGTGTGTCCTGTGGACGTCGCTCTGAACACCATGGAGTTTTTCGAACACGAGTCGTGCGGAAAGTGTACACCATGTCGTGAGGGTACAAGGCTCGCGGTGGAGATTCTGCGCAGGATGAGCAAGGGTCAAGGGAAAAAAGAGGATATCGACACATTGAAACAGATCGCCATCATCACGCAGGAAGCCTCGTTGTGTGGTCTTGGTCAGAGTATAAACGTTCCTCTGATCTCGATACTGGACAATTTCAGAGACGAATTCCTCGCTCACATCGGTGCCACGGGCTGTCCGAGGGGAGTTTGCAAGTTCGAAAAGCCAACGAAAGTCAAGGCGAAGGTGTGACGGTGTGCTCGGCCTCCTGGCCGAGCACGCTTTCTATTGCAATCATATCTCTGAAAGATTTGCTCAGATCGTACAGGTATTTTCCTGCTTTCTTCCTTCGCGTGAGAACTCCGGCTTTGTGTAAAGATCTCACCAAGTGAGAAGATTCCTTCCCCCTGATCTCGTTGATCGCCGCGATAGTCAGAGGTCCGTTCAAAATTATCGCGGCCACTATCTCCAACTGATTGGTAGTGAGTTTCACGGCGCGTAGACTCGTCGCGTTCATGACGAACTGTGCGTACTCGGGTTTGGTGTAGAACTTGTACACGTCACCCAGCTTTCGGAGCTCCACGCCGTGTTCCTCCCCGAGGTAATCTTTCTCGATCTGCTCGATGACCTGCGAGAGTTCCTCCTCCTTGACCTTCAACAAGTGCGAAAGCCTTTTCAAAGTCATCCCACGGCTCGCAAAGATCAGTGCCTCAACCACTGCCCTGAGGTTCAAACGTTTCGTACCCCCTCACGAAGAGTGTACCGTCCCGACTCACTAGTTCAATTTTCTTGAAGTGTATCAATTCCAGTATCGCAAGAAAACGAACAATCAGCTCGTATTTGCTGTTAGATTTTCTCAGTGTTTCGTAAACATCGAGCTCGTTACCGTCGCTCAGCTCGTTCAAGATTTCGCTCATCACCTGATCCACGGTTATGGGAAGTTTCTTGAGCCTGAGTGCGGAGTTCCTTATGTTCATCTCTTCCAAGAGAGCTTTGAGAATCTTCGTCAACTTCTCTTGCTGAACATAGGGCATTGGTGTGACCCGCACCTTCCTCCTGGACAAGAAGCTGGCAATGTTCTTTTCGAGTCGATCCGCGAGCTGCTTCACCTGTTCGTAGAGCTCGATGCGTCTGTAGATATCTTCTTCCAATTTCTTGAGTTGCTGCCTCTCCCTTTCGGAGAGGGAAGGTAGCAAGTACTTCGACTTGAGTTCCATCAACTGTGAAGCCATAACGAAAAAGTCAGAAGCTATCTGTAAGTCGAGTTTCTTCATTCTTTCCACGTACTCGATGAACTCGTCGGCGAGCTGCGATATGGGTATCTGACGCACGTTTATCTTGCGCTTCTTGGCGAGATGTAAAAGTAAATCCAGTGGTCCCTCAAACTGTGGTAGCCTGAAAACCAGCTCCAAGACATCACCTCAAAAGAGCAGATTCATCCTGCTCCTGACCAGCGCCATCGTTTGCTCGGCCGTGCGCTTCGCTTTGCGGTTCCCCTCAACTATGACATCCAAAGCGAACTTTGCGTCTATTCTTGAGTATCTCTGCCAGATCGGTTCAAGTTCCCTTAACATGTTCTTCAGCAAAAGTTTCTTACAGTCGATGCAGCCAATCTTCGCAGTCGTGCAGCCATCGAAAACCCATTGTTTTTCCTCTTCATTTATGCCGAAGGCCCTATGGTAATCCCACACGGGACACTTGTTCGGATCACCTGGATCGCTCCTGCGCTTTCGTGCGGGATCCGTCATCATTGGAAGTATGCTCTTTTCCAGTTCCTGAGCGCTGCACTCGAGAGGAATTATGTTTCCATAGCTCTTACTCATCTTTCGTCCATCGGTTCCAGGAAGCTTTGGCACAACGGACAGTACCGCCTGCGGCTCGGGGAAGGTTGGTCCATAAAGGTAATTGAACCTTCGTGCGATCTCTCTCGTCAGCTCAATGTGATACACCTGATCCTCTCCAACGGGAACGCCCTCTGCCAGATACATCAGTATGTCCGCTGCTTGAAGCACTGGATAGAGGAGAAAACCCGCGTTGGACAGGTCTTTTTCGGAGAGCTGTTGTTTCATTTCCTTGTACGTCGGCACCCTCTCCAACCAAGGCAGTGGTACTACCATCGAAAACAACAACGCCAGCTCGGCGTGCTCCTTAACGCCAGATTGAACGAACAGAACAGATTTCCCAGGGTCCAAACCGCAGGCGAGAAAGGCGCGCATCACTTCCACCGTGTGATCCTGAAGCTGCTTGGTGTCATCATAAGCAGTGGTCAAGGCGTGCCAATCGGCAACGAAGAAAAAGCATTCGTGACCTTCTTCCTGAAGCAATTTCCACGTTCTGAGCGCCCCAACGTAGTTTCCGATGTGCGGTTTACCCGTAGGTCTCACACCGCTGAGGAGTCTCAAACGTTACCACCCCTCGATGCGATTCGCGCGACACGGTTCATCAGTATGGCTGTGGTCACGACGCCCACCCCACCGGGCACAGGCGTGACCAAGCATTTCTTTTCAACCTCAGGATCCACGTCCCCAACGACTTTGTCACCCACGACATTTATGCCCACATCTATGACCAAAGCATTCTCCCTCACCATATCGGGTTTCAAAAAGCCCGCACGACCCACCGCCACGATGACTATGTCTGCCTGGGCTGTCTTCTCTTCAAGCTTTTGAGTCTTCGTGTGGCACACCGTCACGGTTGCGCTCCTATCACGTCTCAGAAGCATCACGCTCAAAGGTAACCCAACCGTGTTGCTTCGGCCGATTATCACAACGTTCTTTCCGACCACATCAATGGTGCGGGTGAGAATTTCGATGACTGCCGCAGCGGTACATGGCGCGAAACTCTCTTCAGCGTACATGAGTCGTCCAAGGTTGACTGGGTTTCTCCCTTCAACGTCTTTCGCTGGATCGATGAGCGAAGCAACCTGTAGCTCGTCAACACCCTTCGGTAAAGGATGTGCCACGAAGATTCCATGCACCGTCTCATCCTTGGAGAACTCCAAAAGCTTTTCTGAAAGAGTTTCAACGCTGTCCAACACAAAAATTTCATGCTCGACGTTCAAACTCTTGGCCTTCTTCTGCTGGCTCTTCAGATACGAGATCGTTCCTTCATCTGGATTCACCGCCAAACTGACCAACTTCGGTTTGGTTACTTTCGTGAGGGCCATCGTTTCCTCGTCTATGGACTTGGCGATGCTCTTACAGTCAATGAACAAATGACATCACCTCAGAAAAGTCCAACGATGTTGCCATCGTCGTCGATATCGATGTTCACCGCATTCGGCCTCTTTCCAAGCCCAGGCATCAACATAATGTCTCCCGACACAGCGACCACAAAGCCCGCTCCGGCGGACAAAAGAAAATCTCTCACAGTGAAGGTGTAATCTTTGGGTGCACCGAGTTTGTCAGGATCGTCCGAGATGGAATACTGCGTCTTTGCGACTATCACAGGTAAGTTGCCGTAGCCGTTCCTCTCCAGCCTTTCGAGAGATGTTTCAGCTTCCTTGGTGAAGGCGACGTCTTTGGCTCTGTAGATCTCTCGAGCGAGAATTTGAAGCTTTTCACGGACAGATTCTGATCCTTTCAAAAGGGGGTTATACCTGGAATCGTCCGCCACACGGACAACTATTTCCGCCAATTCGATCGCACCCTCAGAACCTTTCGCAAAAGCTTCGTTCACCGCAACGGGAACGTCCATGCGCTCAACGTACCTCCTTAGGAACTGAAGTTCGTCATCGGCGTCGGTCTCGAACTTGTTGATCGCAACGACGACGGGAACTTGGTACTTTTTCATGTTCTCGATGTGAACTCTTAGATTCTCAACTCCCTTTTCGAGGGCTTCAAGATTGGGTTTGGCCAATTCCTTCAAATTCATTCCCCCGTGGTACTTCAGCGCTCTCACCGTCGCAACGATGACGATGGCGGAAGGTCTGATGTTGGCTGTCGGTGCGACGAAATCCAAGAATTTTTCAGCACCGAGATCCGAGCCAAAGCCCGTCTCTGTTACCACGAAGTCGCTCAAACCAAGTGCCATCTTCGTGGCGATGATGGAATTGGTTCCGTGCGCAATGTTTGCAAACGGTCCACCGTGAATGAAAGCAGGAGTGTTCTCGCTCGTCTGAACGAGGTTCGGGTTGATTGCATCCTTCAAGAGAACCACGACCGAACCTTGAACCTCGAGGTCCGAAACCTTGACGGGCTTGTTCGTTCTTGTCCAGGCAACGACCACATCACCGACGCGCTTCTTCAGATCCTGAAGGTCTTTGGCCAAACACAGTATGGCCATCATTTCGGACGCCGCGGTGATCACGAATCTATCCTGCCGGGGATAACCGTTCGCGTGCCCGCCCAAAGCCACAACGATGTCTCTCAATGCACGATCGTTCATGTCCATCGTTCTGGGCCAGTTGATCTTCGTCACGTCTATGTCGAGCTCGTTGCCAAACCTCACGTGTGCATCGATCATGGCGGAGATCAAATTGTGCGCACTCGTCACGGCGTGTATATCACCGGTAAAGTGAAGGTTGATGTCTTCCATGGGTAGTACCTGAGACTTGCCGCCACCGGTCGCACCACCCTTTATACCAAAGACTGGACCCAAGGATGGTTCTCTCAGTGTCACAATTGAACTGTAACCGAGTCTGTTGAGTGCCATCGACAGGCCTATGCTCGTGGTCGTTTTACCCTCACCGGCCGGTGTCGGAGTCATCGCAGTGACGACGATCAACTTGCCTTTCGGCTTTAACTCTGAGAGCAGTTTGTACGAAACCTTGGCCGTGTAGTCCCCGTAGAGCTTGAGGTACTCCCTCGGGATAGAGAGCCTCTTCGCAACCTCCTCGATGGGTAGCAGGCGAACCTGGTTAGAGCCTGCCATCAATGGTTCCTCCCTTCACAGGCGCCATTTTTCCTCGGGAACATACTGTTTGGCCAACCTATCGAGCACCCCGTTGACGAACTTACCACTGTTGTCTGTCCCGTACCTCTTGGCCAGTTCTATCGCTTCGTCGAGCGTCACCTGTACGGGCACATCCGGCTCGTACAGCAACTCGTAAGTTCCCAATCGCAAAACACACCTGTCCACGGACGACAATCTCTCCAGAGTCCAGTTCTCTAAGCACGAAGATATCTTTTCATCTATACAGTCGATGTGATCGTATATGCCCCGCACGTACTTCTCAACATCTCTGCGAATTGAATCTGACTTTTCTTTACTGAGAACTTCCTGAAGAACCGTATCGACAAGATCTTTTCGGAACTCGTTTTGGAATATGACTTTGAAGACTAAGTCCCTCATCCTGCTGCGACGCGCCATCTCGGTTTCACTCCTTCGTCTCTTCCTCCCCTTGTTCTGTTACGCCCGATTCCTCAACGTCCTCGATCGTTACGTTCACAGAAACCACCTGCTGATCCGTCATCCTTTCGATGTCGAGCTTCACCTGCTCCATTAGCTTTCGTCCTATTTCAATCAGAGGCTTCCCAAAGGGTACAGTGATCTTCATAGAAACTATGATGTTGTCTTCAGGCGTTCGGTCTACGTCGATGGACTTCTTGAGCCTTTTCTGCTTCTTTTCATCATCGATCTCCAGCACGGAACAGGCACTCCTGAAAGCGATCTCTCTTATAGCGTTGTCGGATATGTCGATCGTTCCAAAACCTTTCTCCATGTTGCTCACCCCTTCAAGCTCTCTCTATGTACTCGCCGGTCCTCGTGTCGACCTTGATCAACTCGTCTTTCTCGACGAAGAACGGTACGGTGATACGCAGACCGGTCTCGAGAAGCGCTGGTTTTCCTCCGCCAGCGACAGTGTCACCCTTGAAACTTGGTTCTGTCTCAACGACCTTGAGCACTACAACGTTGGGAAGCTGGATCCCTATCGGACTCTCATCGAGCATCAGAATGTCCACCTCAAGGTTTTCCGTCAGATACCACTTCGCATCTCCGATCTCTTCCTCACTGAACGCAACTTGCTCGTAATCGTCCAGAGACATGAAGTAGTAATGATCTCCGTCGTTGTACAGGTACTGAGCCTTCTTGAACGACAGTTCCGCTTCAGCCACCCTGTCGCCACTGCTGAACGTGACATCTCTCACGAGGCCAGTCCGAACGTTTTTCAGCTTCGTCCTGACGAGCCCTCGACCCATCGCCATGTGGTGCTTGTTCACGTCGACCACCCTGTAGGGCTCTCCTTCGTACATGATCACGATACCTTTTCTCAGGTCAGTGACTTCTATCAATGCTTCCACCTCCGTTCACAGAACTTGAAGCTTTCTTTCCAGATGGGTGAGTCTTTCCAAGTGGTCTTCGCGGATCACGACATCCTCTTCTATTCTAACACCGAATTTACCTTCGATGTAGATCCCCGGCTCGATTGTCACCACGGCACCGACAGGTAGCATCGATTCGTTGCTCTGGTTCACCCTCGGTGCCTCGTGAACCTCCAACCCCAGACCGTGACCAAGGCCGTGACCGAAGTACTCACCGAAACCGCTGTTTGCTATGTGTGCGCGCGCTATAAAATCCAGTTCCTTTCCACTCATACGAGCTGAACCTTTCTCGAGCGCTAAGGATTGTGCTTCAAAGACCGTGTTGTATATCCTCACGAACTCTTCATCAGGTTTCCCAAGATAGAACGTCCTGGTTATGTCCGCACAGTAACCGTTGAACTTCGCCCCGAAGTCGAAGAGCACCGGCTCGTTCATCCTCAGTTTCCGTTCCGAGGCTCTGCCATGCGGCAAAGCCGTTCTCGGTCCTGATATGACGATCGTTTCGAACGCAATGCCATCGGCTCCGAGAGTCTTCATTCGATACTCCAATTCGGCGGCGATGTCCTTCTCCGCCACGCCATCTTTGACGAAGGGCAGAACTTTGAGCAGCGCTTCTTCGCTTATGTGAATCGCCTTCTTGATGAACTCTATCTCCTGAGGCTCTTTGATCATGCGCATCTGTTCAACGATGTGATCGATGGGTTTGTAGAGGGCTTGGTACTTTTCAGATAGCTTCAGGTACATCTCGTGGCTTATTCGAGAAAACTCCAGTCCAACTACCTTAGGTTTGATCGTTTCAAGTACACCAACGATGGTGTCATAAATGTTCGTTCCGCGATGTTCGACCAGTGCGAACTTGGTCTGTTGCTTGGCCTGTTCGAAATACCTCGAATCTGTGATTATGAACTGAGAGTCCTTCGTGATGACGAGAAAACTGAGTGAACCAGTGAACCCCGAAAGATACATCGTGGTTGGCCGAGATGAGTACTCCACGTTGCATATGAGCGCAGCATCGATGTTTTCCTTCTCCAAGGCGGCGACGAACTTCTTGATTCTCTCCATCCTTCGATCACCTCCATCGCTTCGATTGTACAATATTTCATGAGGTGGACGATTCAATGAACGAGCCTGCCAAGATTGTCGAGAAGATAGTCAAGCTGTTCCCCCGAGGAAGGTTTTCTTCCGATCCTTTCAGGATTCTCATCTGCACCATACTGAGCCAACGAACTCGGGACGAAAACACAGAGAGAGCTTGCGAAAAGCTCTTCGCTCGCTACAGAGATGTCTTTGAGCTCGCCAAAGCATCAGCGCCCGATCTTTACGAGCTGATAAGAGAAAGTGGGATGTACAAACAGAAGGCTCAGAGGATCGTTGAGGTGGCGAAAATTCTTGTCGAAAAGTACAGCGGAAAGATCCCGAACACACTGGAAGAACTTCTGAAACTACCCGGTGTAGGTAGAAAGACAGCGAATATAGTGTTGTACCAGGGCTTTGGTCAGCCGGCGATCGCCGTGGACACACACGTACACAGGATCTCGAACAGGCTTGGCCTCGTAAAAACAAAGCGACCTGATGAAACTGAAGAGCAACTCAAGAAAGTGATTCCGAAGCACCTGTGGGGACCTATGAACGGTTCCATGGTGGAGTTCGGGAGGCGCATCTGTCAGCCAATCAAACCAAAGTGCGAGGCTTGTCCTTTGAACAGCGAATGCGAGTACTTTTTGCAGAAAGGATGTTGAAAAGTAAAACAAGACACCAGTATAATTAGATTAAACTTGGTTTAGGGGGCGATCAGATGAGAAGGTTCTTGGCGGCTTCTCTGGTTGTGCTGGCATTCGTGGCGGCATTCGGCCAGAAACAGACCATGGTTGTCTACGCCTACGGTTCTGAAATGATAACGCTCGATCCAAGCACCGAATTCTCCAACTCCATCATCGTGCTGAACAACGTCTACGAAACCCTGACACGCTATGTGGATGGGAAACTCGAACCGCTTCTCGCTACAGAATGGTCAGCGAACGAAGACGGCACAATGTGGACCTTCAAGCTCAGGAAGAACGTCAAGTTTCATGACGGCACTGAGCTCACATCCGAAGCTGTGAAGTTCTCCATCGAGAGGACCATCAGGCTTGCAGGTGGACCAGCCTACATTTGGGACAGCGTTCAGGAAATCGAAACGCCAGATCCTTACACGGTCGTTTTCAAGCTCAAGTATCCTGCGAACATTCCGCTCATTGCTTCAGCTGGCTATGGGGCCTTCATATTCAGCCCGAAGGTGGCTCAGATCGGAGATGACGAGGCAGTCGCGAAATGGTTCAACGCTGGCAACGATGCAGGTACAGGTCCCTACACCATCAGCAAGTACGATCCCAAGACTCAGGTGGTCTTGAGGAAGTTCGATGGTTACTGGCGAGGTTGGACCGAAAGGAAGTTCGACATTGCCGTCATTCAAATCGTGCCAGATCCTTCTTTGAGGATGCAGACGGTCACCTCTGGCAAGATTCACATCACACGGGAATTGATCTACGATGATCTGAAAAAGTTGGAAAGCAACCCGAACGTTTACATGAATCAGAAACCGAGCTTTCAGGTACTGTATCTGTTCTTCAACACGAAGAAGTTTCCATTCAACAATCCAGATTTCAGAGCCGCTGTCGCTTATGCGATATCATACAAGGAGATCATCGATCACGTTCTGCTCGGTTACGGTCTGCAACCTTCAGGAATCATACCCAAGGGCATGTTCGGTTATGCGGATCATTTACCATTGCTCTCACAAGATTTGGAGAAAGCCAAACAGCTTCTGGCCAAATCAAACGTCGATCCAAAGAACGTGAAATTAGTGTTGACATATTTGCAGTCCAACGAGAGCGAGAAGAAAGCGTCTGAGCTCATCCGGGCCAGTTTGAAGAAACTCGGCATTGAGGTGGAATTGAGACCCATGAACTGGGAACAACAGTGGGCCTGGGCGAGAAGCGATCCATCGAAGGCACAAGACATGTTCATCATGTACTGGTGGCCCACAGTGATGACGCCGTACGACTTTCTGTTCAGCATGTTCCACACGGAACAGGAAGTGCTGTTCAACCTTTCCTACTACTACAACGAAGAGGTGGACAAACTTATGGACGAGGCCGTGCAACTTGAAGGCACGAATCCAAAGCGCGCCGAGCAACTCTACAAAATGGTCGAAACGATACTGCGCAGAGATCTACCCGCGGTTCCCTTGTACCAGATCAACGATATTTATGTTGTTCACAGATCGATCAAAGGATTCACATCGAATCCCGCTTATCCGAATGTGGTTTTCTTCTACGAACTTGAAAGTGGATCCTGAGGTTGATCGCGCGTGAATTTTCTGAGGTACACTGTTTCGAGACTGTTTTGGTCGATCTTCGTCGTGCTCGGAGTTGTGTTCGTGGTCTTTTTGGTTTCGAACGTTGTACCCTCTGATCCAGCCGCACTGTGGGTGGGTCCGAAAGCCACCCACAGTGCGATCCAAGCGGCGAGAGAAAAATTGAAGCTTGACAGACCGATACTTCTGAGGTTTGGTTATTTTTTGAAAGACCTGCTTCGATTCGATCTGGGCACATCGATAAGAACGCACAACCCCGTGATCGAAGACATACGAAAGGCTTTGACGGCGACCTTCGAACTCCTGTTGCTTGCGGAATTCCTCGCAGTGGGCTTGGGTATTCCACTTGGAGTTCTCGCGGCGGTAAAGAGAAACAAATGGTTTGACAACCTAAGCAGGGTCTTTGCTGTCGCCGGTGTATCACTGCCGAGCTTTTGGTACGGTATGATCCTGCAACTTCTCTTCTTCAAATGGCTCGGTATATTGCCTCTGTCGGACAGGATCGATACGTTTGTTTCGCTCATCCATCCGTTCGAAGAGAAGACAGGTTTCTATCTGATCGACACTTTGCTGGCGCGAAACTACGTCGCTTTCTTCGACGTGGTGAAACATCTCATACTCCCAGCCATAACACTGGCTGCGTATCCAATAGGTTTGATCATGCGGCAAGTGCGTTCCATGATGGTCGAGGTACTACAAGAGAACTACATAAGAACAGCCTTCGCGTACGCAATTCCTGAGCGAAAGATATATTTTGGTTACGCGCTCAAAAACGCTATAGCGCCCGCGATGGTAACGGTTGCTCTTTCTTTCGCCTACACACTCGTGGGGGCATTCCTTGTCGAACTGATCTTCAACTGGCCGGGACTGGGTAGATACGCCGCGAACGCGATACTGAGCATGGACTATCCAGCCATCGTGGGGATAACGATAGTGGCGTCGGTGTGCTACGTGCTCATCAATTTCGTTGTTGATCTGATCCAAGCGAAAATAGATCCGAGGATAAGGTTCTGAGGGGGAATCTTTCTGACTTTGAAATTGATTAGACTCGCTCTCAAGAACCGACTCGCCAAGTTCAGTCTCACGATAGTCTCGATCTTTGCCTTGCTCGCGCTGATCGCTCCGTGGATAGTACCCTACAAGGAGCAGGCCTTGGGTGAACCGAACATGGCGGAACGCTTGTTGTCACCGAGTTTGAGACATCCCTTTGGCACCGATCACATGGGTCGCGACATCCTCAGTCGCATGATTTACGGTGCGAGAACTTCGCTCTTTACAGCGGTCTCAGTCGTCTTCCTCTCAGCTCTGATAGGTGTTCCGATCGGTATCGCAGCAGGTTACTTTGGAGGACTTGTAGACAACGTTCTCATGCGTTTCACAGATGTTTTTTTGTCGTTCCCTCCGCTCTTACTCGCACTTTTGATCGCTTCGACGCTTGGCAAAGGTTTGTTCAACGCCATCTTGGCGCTCGTGATAACTTGGTGGCCATGGTACGCACGCTTGGTACGATCCCAGGCTTTGTCCACAAAGTCACTCGCGTACGTTGAGGCAGCGAGAGCAGCAGGAGTTTCCAACTTCATGATCATGTTCAGGCACATCCTTCCGAGCTGCATCGCACCACTCGCGGTTCAATGTACTATGGATATGGGTAGCGCCATCCTGGAAGCTGCAGCACTCTCTTTTCTTGGCCTTGGAGTTCAGCCTCCCATGCCTGACTGGGGTTTGATGATCAGCGAAGGTAAGGCTTACTTCTTGAACTATTGGTGGGTGCCAACGTTCCCAGGTTTGTTCATGCTGGTTTTGGTCATGTCTTTCAATTTGCTTGGCGACGTTTTCAGAGAGCTCGTAGATCCAAGGTTGAGGAGGAGAATGTTGATTTGAATGAACTTGTGAAATTCGAGAACTATTCCTTGACTTTCAAGACTCTGTACGGTGATGTGAGAGCGCTGAGAAATCTGTCCTTCACGATCAACAGTGGTGAAATCGTGGCGCTGGTTGGAGAGACAGGTTGTGGCAAGACTGTGACTGCACTTTCGATCATAGGTTTGCTTCCTGAGAACGCCTCGCAGACCGGTAAGATCTTTTTCAAAGGGATTGAGGTGAACCACGAAAACGTCAAGAGAATACGTGGCAAAGAAGTTGCGATCGTTTTCCAAGACCCCACTTCTTCGTTGAACCCACTCTACAGCATCGAACAACAGCTTGTAGACGTACTCGTGAGTAGATGGGACATACCTAAGAGCGAAGCGAAAGAAAAGATCGATGGACTTCTCAGGCAGGTTCAGTTGTTCGACGTTGACAGAATCCGACGAGCCTACCCGCATGAACTTTCTGGAGGTATGAGACAGCGGGTTATGATCGCCATGGCTCTCGCATGTGAACCAAGTCTCCTCATTGCCGATGAACCGACGACGGCCTTGGATGTGACTGTGCAGAGGCAGATACTCTATTTAATCTGGGAGTTGCAAAGAGCAAGGAAGTTCTCGGTACTCTTCATCACACATGATCTTGGCATCGTTGCACAGCTCGCCGACAGGGTTGTGGTCATGTACGCAGGCAACATCGTTGAGATGGCTCCTAAGAAAGAATTGTTTTCAAACCCGCTACATCCTTACACATCCGGACTTCTGAACTGCGCGCTGGATCCACGTAAGAAGAAATTGCCAGAACCGATCCCTGGTTCTCTACCATCTCTCACCGGGCTTCTGGATGGTTGTATCTTCAGAGAAAGATGTGGGCGAGTCCAGAACGATTGTGGCATCTTGACGCCTGAACTGGCAGAGGTACGGCCAAGCCATTTCGTTGCTTGCCATCTTTGGAGGGAACAGCGTGGTTGAGGTCAAGAAGCTCAAAAAGTATTTCGTCCTCAGGGGTAAGGGACTGTGGGGAAAGAAATATTTCGTCAAAGCGGTCGACGATGTGAGTTTCTTCGTCAAAGAAGGTCAAAGTGTTGCGATCGTTGGAGAATCAGGTAGCGGGAAGAGCACACTGATCCGCTGCATCAACGGCTTGGTCAAACCCACGAGTGGACAAGTGTTCTTGGATGGCGAATCCGTCGTAGGGCTCAAGGGAAATGAATACAAAGAAAAGGTCGCAAAGAAGGTCCAGATGGTCTTTCAAGATCCCACAACTTCTTTGAATCCGAGACTCAGAGTTTTCGACATCATCGTCGAACCCGTTCTCGCACAGCAAAGGGTTCCTAAGGCCCAACTCGTCGATCTCGTGAATGACTTACTACGAAAGGTGGGACTCGATCCTAAGCTTTCAGATAGATATCCTGGCGAGCTAAGCGGTGGCCAATGCCAAAGAGTGGCGATAGCAAGAGCGCTCTCCGTGAGACCCAAGGTCCTGCTCTTAGACGAACCCACCTCTTCGCTGGATGTATCAGTTCAGGCACAAGTTTTGAAACTGCTCAACGAGTTGCGCCAAACTTTCCATTTGACTTACATCTTCGTGAGCCACGATCTGGGCGTGGTGAGAAACGTCGCAGAAAGGGTCTTCGTGATGTATCTTGGAAGGATTGTAGAAATCGGTCCCACAGAGGAGGTCATAGATCAACCTTTGCATCCTTACACGAAACTTCTTATCGAGTCCATTTTTTATCCGGATCCAAATGTTGAAATGAAGAAACCAGCGATCGTTGAAGAGGTGGAAACGACAATGAACGCCGGATGTAGATTCAGAAATAGGTGCCCGTTTTCTACAAAAGAGTGTGAGATTTACGACATGAAGCCACTCGAAGCATCAAGAGATAGGTACGTGTCGTGTATCAAATGGGAGGTGATGGAAAGATGGTCGAGCTGAGTTTGAGGGATATCGAGCAGATCCTTTTTGGCTGTGCAGTTCTCGGAACAGGCGGAGGAGGAGATTTGCAAAGGGGTTTGGAAACGGTCAGAAGAACCGTGAAGGGAAAGGTCGTGCTCATGGATGTTGATGAGTTCGGTGACGATGATTTGGCGACGTGCCCGTACTTTGTTGGGTCTGTTTCACCAACGACGAGAACGAAAAATCTTGAAAGAAGGATCGAATCACCTGTTTACGAATCCTTCAAACTCCTCGAGCGTTACATGGGAAGGAAGTTCAGCGCAGTCTTCCCAACGGAACTCGGCGGTGGAAATACAGCCGTCGCGTTCGAAGTTGCTGCACAAACAGGTGTAGTCGTTCTGGATGGAGATCCTGTTGGAAGAGCTGTTCCGGAAGTTCAGCATACAAGCTTCTACTTGCTGAATGTCCCTATGACCCCATTCACAGTCTGCAACCATTTCGGTGACAAAATGATAGTCGAAGAGGTAAGTAGCGACGAGCAAGCCGAGCAAATCACGCGTGCTATGGCGGTCGTGAGTGAAGGCAAGGTCGGTGTCACCTCGCACCCACTGAAAGGCTCCGTGCTGAAAAAGAGCCTTGTGAAGGGTACGGTGAGCCTCGCGTGGAAGGTTGGAAAGGCGAGAGAAGATGCTCTCGTCGAAGGAAAAAATCCCGTGGAAGCGATCGTGGATGTTCTGAACGCGACGATCCTGTTCGAAGGAATGGCTGAGTCCGATGCCAACTGGGAGGACAAAGATGGTTTCACCTACGGTGAGATGCACTTTGCTGGGGTTGGACCGTTCAAAGGCAGGAAATTCAGAATCTGGTTCAAGAACGAAAACCTCGTAGCTTGGATCGACGAAGAGGTGTGTCTGACCTGCCCAGACCTGATCATCGTTCTCAGGGCCAAGGATGGAACGCCCGTGCTGAACCCACATCTGAAAGAAAATGAACACGTTGTGGTCCTCGGTGTTGCTACGAACGAGCTCTGGAGGAGTCCAAAGGCGATCGAAATCTTTGGACCGAGACACTTTGGGTTCGATTTCGACGAGGTACTTTTGAATGGGAGGAACAAAAAATGAGGTTCGATCTCTCCAAAGTTGCGATGAAATTAGTCTGTGACATTTTCAAGGTCAAACTCAACGAAGAAGTCGCGATCACGTACGACACACTTTCACATCCTGCAGTCGTAGAAGCTGTGGCCAGCGAGATTGTTCGCGTCGGTGCGAAGCCACTCCTACTGTGCGTTCCAGCTCCGAGAGGAGTCGGCAAGGCTGCGGATCCTGATCTTCCTCTGAAGTCCCTGAGCGCTGCGCTCCAAAACGTCGATGTATGGATCGAATTCAACCAGCAATGGTTGCTGTATTCCTCGGCATTTGAGGCGGCGATAAAGAACAAAAGCCTCAGATACATGTGCTTGGTCGGCATGGATGAAGATATGTTCGTTCGCACGTTGGACATAGATCTCGAGAAATTGGCAAGCTTCATGAAAGCGCTGGCGGACATCTTGACGACTGCCAAGCAAGTCAGGATAACGAACCCTTCTGGTACCGACGTGAGATTCCGTAACCATCCACAACGTCCCATAGTGTGCGATTACGGTCATGCAAGCAAACCTGGAATTCACATGTTGCCCGGCCAGATGAGCTGGACTCCCATTGAAGAATCGATCAACGGTAAGATCGTGTTCGACGGTTCCATCGTTCCCCCACTTGGAGTGTTGAAAGAACCCGTCACGCTCGTTGTTAAAGAAGGAAGAATCGTTGAGATAGCCGGAGGGAGTCAGGCGCGACAGTTCGAATCGTGGTTGAAGTCTTTCAAGCATGAAGGTATGTTCAGACTCGCACACATCTCACTCGGACTCAATCCGGGAGCCAGGTTGAGTGGAAACGTGCTCGAGGATGAACGCGTCTGGGGCTGCAGCGAATGGGGTATAGGTTACATCAGTGAAGATCTCACCCCCGACGAAGTTTACCCGGATCAAGCACCATCTCACTGTGATGGGGTATGTTTGAACTCAACGATCGTGGTGGACGATAGAGAAATCTTCGTCAACGGCAACTTGGTGGACGAGGAGCTGTGCAGGCTGCTGGAAGACTGATTACATGTATGTACAAGTAATGTTCATGCCAAAGATGCGGTAAAATCTTTTCCAGAAGGGGGGTTTCAGCGATGAAAAGGTTTCTAACGGTACTTCTGCTCATCGCCACGATGATATTGTTCGCAGCGAGGCTTACGATCCTGCACATCAACGACACGCACGGTCATGCGTGGCCCTGGAGTGAGACGAACAATCCAAACATCGGTGGATTCGCTGCGATAGCAACGATCGTTGAAGAGGTGAGAAAAGAGGTTGAAGCTTCGCAAGGTCACATGCTGTTCTTGCACTCGGGTGATATGAACACCGGAGTTCCAGAATCGGACATGCTCGATGCCGCACCGGACATCGTTGCCTTCAACATGATGAAGCTCGATGCCATGGTCTTGGGTAACCACGAATTCGACAAACCAAAAGAAGTGCTCGCAAAGCAGATGAAGCTTGCCAAATTTCCTATGCTCAGTGCTAACTTCCGCGATCCGGAAGGGATCGTCAAACCACAGCCTTACGTCATTAAAGACTTCGGCGATCTCAAGGTCGCGATCGTCGGACTCACGACGGAAGAAACCGCGATCCTAGAACCACTTCATCTGAGAGGTGCCGCCTTTGCAAATTGCGTGGAGACGACCAAGAAGCTCGTCGAAGAGCTCAGAGACAAGGTGGACATCGTGGTCGTTTTGGCACACCTGGGATGGGAACCGGAAGGCGAAGGAAAAACCACGAGCAAGCAACTCGCTCAACTGGTTGATGGCATACACGTCATAGTCGATGGTCACAGCCACACGAAGTTCGATAAAGCGCAAGTCGTGAACGGGGTCATAGTGGTCCAAGCCTGGGAATGGGGTAAGTACGTTGGAAGGCTCGATCTGGAGATAGAGAAGGGGAAGATTGTCTCCTACAGCTGGAAACCCATCCCAGTCAACTTGAAAGTTCATAAAGGTAAGGATGCACAAGGTAAAGACATCTACGAGTTCGTCGACAAACCTTACGAGGAACATTTCTACGTCAAGACTGTGCTCGACTATTTCAGACAACTCGGTGAGGAGAAACTCGGCACGGTGATTGGCAAGACGCACATCCTGCTCGACGGTGAGAGGGCGAACGTGCGTTCAAGGAGCACGAACTTGGCAAACATGATCTGTGACGCGATGATGTGGAAGGTCAACGCCGATGTTGCACTCATGAACGGTGGAGGCATAAGGGCTTCCATAAAACCTGGTGACATCACCGTGAGGGACGTTCTGACGGTTCTACCGTTCGGAAACACGCTGTACGTTCTGAAGATGACGGGCGAACAACTGATGAAAGTTTTGGAATACGCCGCGACCGTCAAGGAGGGCCAAGGAGCGTTCCTGCAAGTTGGCGGTCTGACTTGGAAGAGCGTTGGGGATAAGGTCGCCGAAGCGAAGGTGAAAGGAGAACCGATAGATCCCAACAGAGTGTACGTGGTCGTGACGAACAACTACCTCGCAGGCGGCGGGGATGGTTACACGATGCTCACAAATCTTGCCGGTTACGACACCGGCTTCAGACTCGACAGCGTCCTAGTTGAATTCATACAGACTGTGCTGAACGGAGAGATAAAAGACTACGATGCATCGCTGAGGTACGTGAGGGAATGAAAGAAAAAGGGGCCTTCGGGCCCCTCTTTTATTCACGTAGACTCTCAATCGAGTGGTTGCCATTCAACGTGGAACGTTCCAGGTTTATCGATTCTTTCAAAGGTGTGAGCACCGAAGAAGTCTCTCTGAGCCTGTATGAGGTTCGCAGGTAAATTATCACTCGTGAGACTGAAAAGGTAGTCCAGACAACCGTTGAGTGCGGGTGAAGGTATCCTGAGCAATCGTGCGAAATGACTCACTCTGACGGCAGAATCGAGTCTTTCCTCAACGAACCTTTGGGCCCTCTCGTCGTTCAAGAAAGTCACGTTGGCTTGTGAGTCCTTCAACAGCTGTCTCAAAAAGTCGAGCATCTTCGACCTGATGATGCATCCACCTTTCCAGATGCGCAAGACCTCGAGTAGATCGATGCCGTAATTGAACGTCTTGGACGCTTCCTGAATCAACCAGATGCCTTGTGAGTAAGAAAGAAAATATGCCAGCGAGAGCGCTTTTTTCAATTCTTCTGTAGTGACACTCTCGGACGGAGTCGAACTTTTGTGGTACAACTTCGACAATCTTTGTCTTTCCTCTTTGTAATACGATACGACACGCGCGAAGACTGAGGCGGCCATAGAGAACGTGGGAACTCCAAGATCGAGCGCAGCCTGAGTGGACCACTTACCGGTGCCTTTCTGCTCAGCTTTGTCGAGTATGAGTTCAACGAGTGGCTTTCCTGTTTCCTCATCCTTCCATCGCATGATCTTGTAAGATATCTCCATCAAGAACGATGACAATTCACCGTTGTTCCAATCCTCAAAGATGGATCCGATCTGTTCAGCAGAAAGACTCAATCCTTTCCTCATGAGATCGTAGATTTCTGCGATGCTCTGCATGATGCTGTACTCAATACCGTTGTGCACCATCTTTACGAAGTGTCCTGCTGAACCATCACCAACGTACGTGCAACAAGGTCCATCCTCTGTCTTGGCTGCTATGTCCAGCAGAATCTTTTCGACCAAGACGTAAGCGTCCCTCGTTCCTCCCGGCATCAAAGATGGACCATGCAGAGCACCGTACTCTCCACCTGAGACGCCCATACCCAAGTAGAGGATACCTTCTTTAGCGAGTTCTTTCAGTCTTCTGTCTGTGTCTGCATAATGTGAATTTCCTCCGTCTATTATGAGATCTCCCTTCTCCAGATGTGGCAAAAGCTCGTTGATCATATCGTCGACAGCTTGCCCGGCCTTGACCATGATTATTATCTTTCTTGGCCTCTGAAGACTGCTCACGAAGTCTTCGATGCTGTAAGCAGGTACTATCTTTTCAGACTTCACCCTCTCTTCGATGAACCTCTTCGTCCTCTCTGCGGTTCGATTGTAGACAGCGACAGCGTAACCTTTCCGCGCGATGTTCAGAACCAAGTTCTGCCCCATCACCGCAAGTCCAATAAGCCCAATGTCTGCCTTCACCATGTCCGACCTCCTCTACAGTAACAATAATACAACACGAGCTCAAGTGTACACGAAATAGCTACCTTCTCTCACTAAGATTTGCACTGGTTCGTCCAGCTGGAACTCCTCTTCGCTGTTTATGAAAATGGTGTCTTCGAGCTCCTGCAATTTCACTTCGTAACGCGTCTTCGCACCGAGATAGAGCTTGCCGACGATCACACCCTTCAACAACAAGTCGTTCGAAGTTTTCTTGATCGAAGTGTTGGAGCGACTCAGGATGGCTTCCTCCGCTCTTATGACCAAGCTCAGTTCTTCACCTTTTTCTGGAACAACAATACCCAGTTTCTTGATCAATTCAGGCTTCGTTCGAACAACACAGTTCACCCCGACGAAATCGGCAACGAAAAGGTTCACTGGCTTTCGATATATCTCACGAGGCTCGCCCACCTGGAGTATCTTACCGTTGCTCATCACGGCTATTCTGTCGGCTATGCTCAGTGCCTCTTCTTGGTCGTGTGTCACATAAAGTGTGGCGATCTTGAGTTTTTTCAACATGGCTCTCAACTCGAAACGGATCCGCATCCTTATCTTCGCGTCAAGGTTCGACAGAGGCTCGTCCAACAGGAGTAAGTCAGGTTCAACAACGATCGCCCTTGCGAGTGCCACTCTCTGTTGTTGTCCACCGGACAGTTGACTCGGTTTTCTGTTCGCCAAGTGTCCTATGTCGAGGAAGTTCAAGACCCATTCAACTTTTTCTTTGATCTTTTCTTTGCTGAGCTTCCTCACCTTCAGGCCGTAGGCGATGTTTTCGAAAACGGTCATGTGTGGCCACAAAGCGTAGTTCTGGAAAAACATGGCAACGTTTCGCCTTTCCGGGGGTAAATCCGTCACATCCCGTCCCTTTATGTAAATCTTTCCACCGTCCAACTGTACAAAACCTGCCACAGATCTGAGCAACGTTGTCTTTCCCGAACCGCTCGGACCGATCACCGCGAGCAATTCTCCTTCTTTGATCTCGACCGAAACGTCGTCCAAGGCTTTCACATCGCCGTAGTATTTCTTCAAACCCTCAGTCTTAAGCACTACCATGATTTCATCCCCCAATTCCAGCTATGTATTCTGCCTTCAAGAACCTCTCGATAACCAACATGAACAAGAGGGACGGTATCATGAGAACGATTGCGATTACACTTGCGATCTGCATGTTGTAACCGGCACTCGCTGTGTACATTAGCACGGGGGCCGTCTGTATGAAAGGAGCTCCAATGAAGAACGCCGCGTTGAATTCACCCATCGACCAAAGAAAGACGTGTATCGCACCAGCTATGACACCCGGAATTCCCAAGGGAAACGTGATCGTCCAGAACACTCGCCATCTGCTCGCGCCAAGGTTCTGTGCGGCCTGTTCCAGATCGAGTGGTATCGATTTGAACGTCGCAGTTATGATCCACAAAGAGAAAACCAGCGAAGCCATCGTGTGAGCCATAACGATACCCCACATGTTGCCCCTCAGTCCCATCCTTCCGAAGACTCGAGCAAGATTGATGAAAATTGGGAGCTGTGGAAATGCTTGAGGCATAAGAAAAAGAAACAACAAGATGCGTTCTGCGGGCAGTCTGTACCTCGCAAACGCGTAAGCAGCGGGAATAGCGATCGTTATCGAGAATCCCACAGTGAGCAACGCGATCTTCAAGCTGAGCAAAAGCGAGTCGAGCACTCTACCCTGCCTGAACACCTCGGCCCAGTAACGCAACGTGAATTCTTGAGGAATTGGGTTTGGCCAATACCAGATCCTTGCAAAACTCCAAATCGCAATTCCAACGAATGGCCCAACGACGAGCAAGAGTATGATGAACACCAGGACAACCTTGAGTGTGAGCTTCAAAATTGAAAACCTTCTCACGCCTTGATACCCCCTCGCTCGGCAGCCATGAACCTGAGATAGTAAATAGCAAACACCATGACGATCAAATAGGAAACCACACCCAGGGCGTTCGCAGTTCCCCAATCGTTGAAATAGTTCACCCTGAACATCATGTTCACCGTGATCATGTTCGGACTTGCCGGTCCAACCATGATGGGTATGGTCAAACTGCTTATGGTTCTGACGAAAGTGAGGATGAAGGCCACCATGATCGAAGGTCTACACATGGGAATCAAGATATCGATCACGATCTTCCACTTCGAAGCACCAACGTTCTGTGCCGCTTCGATGTACGCACTGTCCAAGCTTCTGAAAGCACCAAGAACGATGAGCGTGGCGTAGGGGGTCATGATCCAGACGAAGGCCCAAACCAATCCGATCCAGCTTCTGGAGAGCCCTGGTAGTTCCTCAATCCTCAGGATCCTCGTCAACAAATTGTTCAACGTGCCGTGGGGTGCGAGGAAGACTCTCATCGCATGCCCCACGATCAAAAAAGGTATGAAGAGGGGTAGCTTGTACATCAATTCAAGAAATTTCCAGCTCTTGAAGCGAAGATAGCCAGACACAACAACGCTCACGATCAGTGTGGCCACGGTTGTAGCGAAGCTTATCGCCACACTGTAGATGATGTCGCGCCAATATATATCGAACGCCTTCACATAGTTCGTCAAACCGTACCTCCCTTGAACTGTGAAGCTCGTGTAGACGGACAAGATCAGAGGATAAACGTAGAGTGCTCCCAGGACGATCAGTGCGGGCAAAATGAGCAGAAAACCGACGAAAAGATCCCTTCTGCGCTTCATTGGTTCAACCTCCATGAAAAAGGCGAGGCTTTATGCCTCGCCTTTGGTTATTTCTCAACCCATCGCTCGTAAGCTTCGAGCATTCTGGTTCTATAATCGGCTATCGGCATTCGTTTTCCGAATTTGAGTAGGTCTGCCTCTTTGATATCCCTGTAGAGCCTTTCGAAAACTTCCTTACCGAGATGGGGTGTCACGTATTCTACACCGATCGCTGGGTACCAGTTGAACTTGTCGACGATGTACTTTGCGTGGACAGCTGGAGACGTAACGAACTCTATCAACTTCAGTGCGTAATCAGCGTTGGCTGCCTTTGTAGGTATCGCGAAGTACATCGGCTGGCCCGGCATACCCGGTTCTGGCAGGATCAACCTTATGTTTGGATCCATCCTTCCTTCCCTTATCCAGGTGTAGAACATATCGACCCACACTGGACCCATCCAAATTTCGCCTCTGTTCAACGCGTCGAGTGTACCGGCGTTCCCTGCAGTCAGCGTGACGTACTTGTTGAATTCTTTGAGCTCGGCGTAGATCTGCGGCCAGTCTTCCATGTACTTCTCATCGAATGGCCCGTTCATGAGCACGTCTGGATTCTTAGACTTCCAGTAGACCCATCCGAAGACGAAGGAAACACCAGACATGCCACCCTTGATACCGTTGTAACCGAACTTCTTCGGGTTCTTCTTCACCCACTCGACGAGCTCCGCGTAACTTTTCGGAGGATCCTTAACGAACCTTGGGTTGTACGCTATGGCTGTCTGACTGTGGAACATCGGCATGACGTAACCGTTCACGTTCACACCCAGCGCGACCTCGGCTGTCTTCATTGTAACCAGTCTTCTGGTCGTCAGAAAATCCGTGTACGGCCTTATGAGACCGCGTTCGATTGCCCAAATCGTTCCAGCTTCGTGTATCACGACCAAATCGATGGCCCATTTGTCTTTCCCTGAATCCTTCTCGAGCTGAAGCTGCTGAATGATCTGCTGAGAACCAGCATCACCTGGTCCGGTACCCACGACCTTGACCTTGACGTTTGGGTATAACTTTTCAAACTCCGGCGCGATCTCGTACTGGAAGAAATCGACCATATTTTGATCTCCCGCAACCATCATCGTGAGTGTGACTTTGATCGGTATGTTCGCCTGGGCAAGCAACACCGCGGCGACGATCAACAACATTACGCCGCACAGCTTCCTCATAACCTCACCTCCCCTTGGAATTCAACCAGCAAAGCTTCAAAGCTTTTTCAACGTACTTTGCAAAGTCTTAAAGGCCAACTTCGCCGATTCTTCTGATCCACCTGGTAGTGGCAAACACTCCACCGAAACAAAACCATCGTAACCGGTGTCGTGCAGCGCTTTCAGGATCGAGACGAAGTTCAAGTGCCCCGCGCCCGGTGCCCACCTGTTGCTGTCCGCAACGTGAAAATGTTTGATCCATTTTCCGAACTTTGTTATGCTCTCTTCGATGTTGGCTTCCTCTATGTTCATGTGAAACGTGTCCGCGAGGATCCCAACGTTGTCTCTCTTTAACAACTCGAGCACGGACTTCACTTCCTCAAGTGTGTTGAGAAAATCTGTCTCATACCTGTTCAACGGTTCGATCACCAGTTCAACATCCTTCTTTTCAGCATAATCGGCGAGTTTCTTCAGGCTTTCGACGAACAGTTCGAGCACCTCATCCAAAGCTCGCTTGTTCCTCTTTCCACGTACGAGCCCGATGATCACCTTGGCTTTGAAGATCGAAGCGAACTCGACATGGCTCTTCAGCCTCTCCATCGCACGGTTTCGAACCGAAACATCTTGTGCCGTGATGCTCAGGCCGTCTGCGAGGTACGCTTGACCGGTAGCAACAGCGGCGACAGGCATGTGAAGCTCGTCGAGCAGTTCCTTCAATTCTTTCACATCCACGGTGCTCGGATCCCTTATGGCGATCTCGACGGCATCGTAACCAATCTGTTTTGCCATCTTTACACCTTTCGTCAGATCTCCCTTGAAAGCAAGTGCATCAAAAGCCGCATCCGAAGTGCTCACCACGAGCGCAAGTCTCATGAGGACACCACCTTCTCAACGAATCTCTCCACGAATTCCCTCAAGCCAAGATATCCACAGTTATGTAAGAGTATTCTCGCGTTTTTCTTCACAGATTCTGGTGCGGAAACGAAACTCACACCAAGTCCCGCTATCCGTAGCATCTCTGCATCGTTCTCACCGTTGCCAAACGCGGCGACCTCCTTCAAGTCGATCTGCAAAAACGTGCAAAGCCATTTCACTGCCTCCGCCTTGCTCACACCAGCAGGCAAAACTTCGAGAAGATCCTCTTCCGATCTCGTTACGTTCGCTTCGTGACCGTGGTGAGATCTGATGAACAACTCCAGCCTGCTCAATTCGGAAGTGGGACCGGTGAAGACCAGTTTCGTCACCTTCGCGGTGTGTAGCTGTGTGCGGTTCTCGATCGGATGATAGCTGAGTCCATCTCGAAAGATATAGTTGGTCGCGTGCAGAGACACGTTCATGGCGTAAACGTCTTCGTCGATGAAAAAGAAGACAGAAACGTTGTGATCTTTGAAATCCGAAACGATCTTCTCGATCAAGTGGCTCGGCAAGAACTTCGAATACAGATAACTCTTACTCACTGGGTCTAAGATGCGCGCACCGTTGAACAGTATCAATGGCATCGTGATGGCGAGAGACTCGACGAAACCCATTGCACTCTTCAACGAACGTCCCGTGGCGATGGTACTTCGAATCCCTATGCTTTCAAGTTGTTTGAGCAGTTCGACCGTTCTGGGATCGAGTGATGCGTCATTCTCCAGAAGTGTCCCATCCAGATCGAAAACGAGCAGTTTCATTCCTTCTTCACCACCGCGACAGAAGATCTCTCAAAATCCACACCCACGATCTCACCAACTTGAGGAATTGCCCGCATGTCATGACTGTGCATCTCAACGCTCACCTGTCCGAGATCCGTCTTGATCTCGAAATAGAATGTAGAACCTGTATAGACCCGTGTGATCACTTCTCCACTCAGCAACCCTTCTTTGCTCGGAACGAACTTGCCACCTTCTGGTCTGAGAACAAGCAAGACCTCTTGCTCCGGTGAGAAAGTAACGCCTGGCCTGATTTCGACGTTGATCTTTTTGCCGTTTCTCAGTTCAACGAGACATTCATTTACCCTCTGTTCGATCAGCCTTCCCTCAACGAAGCTCGCCCGACCGATGAAACTGGCTACGAACACGTTCGCAGGGAACCTGTAGAGCATCTCAGGGGTATCAGTCTGAACGATCTTGCCATCCTTCATCACAATGACATAATCAGAAAGCGTCATTGCCTCGAGCTGGTCGTGTGTGACGTAGATGCTCGTGATCCCAAGGTTCATCTGGATCTTTCTGAGTTCCACCCTCATCTGTTCACGGAGCTTCGCGTCCAGGTTCGACAAGGGCTCATCCAAGAGGAGCACCTTTGGCTCGACGACCAGCGCACGCGCCAATGCTACTCTCTGCTGTTGGCCTCCGGAAAGTTGGTTGGGATATCTCTTCTCCAGACCCACGAGCCCTACTATGGCGAGCACGTTCATCACCTTTTCGCGTATGATTTCCCTTGACATCTTTCGCGCCTTCAACCCATAAGCCACGTTCTCGAACACGTTCAGGTGCGGAAACAACGCATAACTCTGAAAAACCATCGCTGTAGGACGACGATTGGGCGGAAGATCGTTGACAACAGCGTTATCGATGAGTATCTCGCCAGAGGTAGGTATCTCAAACCCACCTATCAATCTCAAAGTCGTGGTTTTTCCACACCCTGAAGGCCCCAAAAGGGTGACCAACTTTCCTTTTTCGACACCAAAGCTGACCCCATCCACAGCCCTCACGGTGGAGCGGGTGGCCGGATCTTTGAACAGTTTTACCAGATTCCTTACCTCGACATAGTACTCGCTCACTTTTCAACCCTCCTGAGCCTCATCTGGTAAGAGATGTTGACAGTAACAAACCTCATGAGGAACATGACAACGACGATGATACCGATCAGCGTACAACTCAGTGCCGCAGCCTGTGCCAAATCTCCGTTGCTCACGGCCCCCAGGATGCGCACCGTGATCAAATTCCACTTCGCCGACACAACGAAAATCACTGCGCTGATGGCCGTCATGCTTCGGACGAAAGCGTTGAAAAGAGCTGTGAAAAATGCCGGCATCAAGAGAGGGAGTGTGACTTTCCAGAAGGTCCGATAACTGTTACACCCAAGGTCCATGGATGCTTCCTCTATGGACTTGTCGATCTGATACAGCGCCGCAACACCGTTCTGAACCCCCACGGGGAGTTCCCTGAAGACGAAAACCAAGATTATGATCAGGGCGGTTCCTGTCAGAATCAGAGGTTCTTGGTTGAAAGCCAGAAGATAACCAATGCCCACCACCGTACCCGGGACAGCGAAAGGAAGCAGGGAGAAGGCCTCCATGAGTCTCCTTCCGAAAAACTCTTTTCTCGCGACCAAATACGCGATCATTATTCCCAGCACGCCACAGATCGGAGTGGCTATCGAGGCAAGAACCAGCGTGTCTTTAAGATACTCCCAGCTGAAGTTAAAAACGTACTTGTAATTGTCGAACGTCAACGAATGGTTCACACCCCAAAGCTTGGTAAACGAGCCAAACAGCACCGTTCCGTAGAAAAGCATTATCGAAGCTGTGAGTATCAAGCACACGATCGTCAGTATCACCTTGGCCAATTTGGGCAATTCCATCGCCTTGGAGAGGAAGGATTTACCCGTTACGGTCACAAAGGACTTTCTCGAGAGCCAGTAGCGCTGTACGAAGAACGCGATCAACGTTGGGATCAGCAGTATGATGGCGAGCGCCGAACCGTGGGGAAGTCTATAGCTACCTGTGATCTCCAGGTACGCAGAAACGCTCAGCACATGGAACTTGCCACCTAGAACGAGCGGATTTCCAAAGTCGGCCATCGACTGCGAAAAAACCAGCAACCACGCCGATAGAACACCTGGTAAGCTCAGTGGAAAGGTCACACGCCAAAATGTTTTCCACTTGCTACACCCAAGACTCTGCGAGGCTTCTTCCAGATCTGAGCCTATGGAAAGCAGTGTACCCTCCAGGGTCAAGAAAGCCGTAGGAAAATACGCCAGAGTTTCGACTATAACCAAACCCCAAAAGCCATATATTTCGAACGGCATAGTTCCACCGAAGAGTTTTCTCGTGAACAATCCATTCCGACCGAACAAGAGTATAGCTGCTAAGGCAACAACGAAAGGTGGTGAGACTATCGGGAAGGTAGCGATAGTTCTGAAGAAATCCTTTGCAGGTACGTTCGCCTTTGCCACAGAGTACGCGAAAACGTAGCCAATCAAGACACCAAAGCAAGCCACGGTCACGCCGAGTTTCAAGGTGTTGAAGATAGGAACCAAGAAATATCTCTTCGAGAATATCGTTCTGTAAACAGATAAACCAAACACGCCGGGCTTCGGTTCGAAGCTCTTCAGCCCAACCATGAATAACGGATAGACGACGAACAAAGCCAACAGTACCCACACCAAGACAATCATTGCGAGAAGAACAGGTTCGTTCAAAAGTCTTCTCATCTGCTTTGTGAACATTCTCCCTACACTCCTCAGAAAGCTGGTGCGGCAAAGCCGCACCAGCGTGAGAATTCATCTTCCGTACTCGATTTCTTCCTTCCAACGTTCGATGAGCCTGTCCTTTTCCTTACCGAAGTAGTCGAAGTCCATCGGCACGAGCTTGACTTCTTCAAGCCTGATTGCACCCGCCGCAACTTCAGCTTGTGGGTTTGCTGGCAACCTGTACCATTCTTTCATGAGGTTCTGCGCTTCGACACTGAGCATCCAATCGATGAACTTGGCGGCAAGGTCCGGTTCCGGTCCACCTTTGATGAGCGACATCGCGCCGATCTCGTAGCCTGTTCCCTCTTTGGGGAACGTGAGCACCAACGGATAACCTTTGGCGATACCTCTTGCTATGATGTCGTGCGCAAAGGCGATACCAACCGCAGCTTCGCCCAGACCTGCCTGTACCACTGGAGCGGAACCAGACTTGGTGTACTGCTGAATCTGTTTGTCGAGCTTTTTCCAATAATCGAAGGCGGCATCTTCTCCCATGAGCGCGACCAAAGACGCCAAGACGGTGTAGGCAGTACCGGAGGTGTACGGGAACGCGACCGTGATCTTACCTTTGAACTCGGGTTTCAGCAGATCGTACCAGGAGGTTGGTGGATCAACATTCAGCTTTTTCAAGATTTCAGTATTGCTTGCAAAACCAATGGCGCCGAAGTAGATGCCAACCCAGTAGCCCTCAGGATCCTTCAAAGCTTCTGGAACTTGCTCCGTCATAGCTGATTTGTAGGGGGCAAGCAGTCCTTTCTTTTTGGCAGCGATTTGATCCACGGCGGGACCTCCGAACCATATGCTCGCCCTTGGATTCTTTGACTCGGCCTCGACGCGTGCGAGCAACTCGCCTGACGAAAGTCGGACGACCTCGACCTTGATACCCGTCGCTTTCTCGAACGCCTTCACGTAGATGGGCCACTCGTTCTCATCCAGAGCCGTGTACATGTGCAGGACTCTTTCCGCGGACAGTCCCAAAACCACCAGCAACGCTATCAACCCGAAAGAGACAAACCTTCTCACGAAACCTCACCTCCTCTGTAAGGTCCTGCATACTGCATTTTTGACGATGTTACCTTGGCGGCAAGCTCGACAGCTTGTTTCAGATTCTTCCCACTGAGTAGAGCAGCGAGAAAGGCTGCCAAACAGGTATCCCCACGGCCTGTACGACCGATCAATTTGTACTCTGAGAAACTTGCTTCATAGAAATTTTCCCCATCGTATGCGACCACACCGTCTTTGTGAGTTGCCAGAACGACTTTTGGCCCATAGTTCGATATTCTCTTGCAAGCTTTTTCCAAAAGACGCTCTCCGGTCATAACAAAAGCTTCGTTGCTGTCCACTTTGAAGATGTCTATGATCGGAAGGTACACGTGCTTGAACTCCCAATCGGAATAACTCATGGTCCCATCTTCGAGCACGTTCCTCAGAAATCCCTGAGCATCCACCGCCATAGTTTCCACCCGCGTTCTCAAATGTTCTAAGAGTTTTTCCGGAAATTCGCCGTGCCAAAGTGCACTTACGACCACTATCTTCGTTTGTACCCGTTGCAGGTCATCCAAATCGAAGGGATCTGCCCTGTGCAGTATCCTGCTCTTTCTCTCGTCTGGATTGCTCGAGGGATAGACATTCTCTATCGTGGTGGTCTCAGCACTCAATGAGACGATCAAGCGAGCGCCTGCATCTTCGATTGGCTTGAAAAGAGAGAGATCCTTCGACGAAATCTTTGTCACCACCACACTGGGTACGCTCAATTTTTGCGCAGCGATCGAACCGTAGAAAACCCCTCCGCCCGGTACGACGACCGTCTCGGTCGAAGTCTTGTTGATATCCTTCGAAACGTGTCCAATGAAAGTCAGCTTAAACAATGAAACCACCTCATTTGACACCTGCAGCAGCGGCGATCAGGTCCATCACATGCTGCGGTGTGACTTCTTCGCGCTTGTAATCGCCGATCTTTTCGCCGTGCTCCAGTATGACGAGTCTGTCCGCAACTTCGTAAACGTGGTAGATGTTGTGACTGATGAACACGACAGAGATCCCTCTCTTCTTAGCTTCGAGTATGTGTTCGAGCACTCTTCTCGTCTCACCAACCGACAATGCGGCAGTTGGCTCATCGAGTATCAAAAGTTTCGCACCGAAGTGTATGGCCCTCGCTATGGCAACGGCCTGTCTCTCACCACCGGAAAGGAAAGCCACCGTATCATCCACACTGCGAACACTTATACCGATCTCAGCCAGTGCCTCGCGTGCAATCCTTCTCATTGTTTTTCGGTCAAGGTATCGAACTGGACCGAATCGACAAACGATCTCTCGTCCCAGGAAAAAATTCCGCCACAACGGCATGAGATTGACCAACGCTAGGTCCTGATACACTGTCTCTATGCCGTGCTCCCGAGCTTCTCGTGGTGAACCAAACTTCACGCGCTTGCCTTCGAAGTAAATCTCCCCATCGTCGGGCTGATGGTACCCCACCAAAACTTTGATGAGCGTTGACTTTCCGGCGCCGTTGTCACCCAGCAGGCCCACCACCTCTGCGTGTCCGACGCTGAAATCGACTCCCTTCAGCGCCATCACTCTACCGAAGCTCTTTTTGATGTTTTTCATCTCGACCAGTGGTTGATTCATCCTGCCACCCTCTTCCTGATGCGAGCGTTGATCACGGCCGCGACTATGAGTATGACTCCGATGAAGGCTCTGTACCAATAAGCTGGGGCTCCGGCGAGCACGAGTCCGTTGCGCACCATGCTGATCATGAACGCCCCTACGCATGCACCTACTACGCTACCGTAACCTCCTGTGAGCAACGTTCCTCCCATGACTGCACTCGCTATAGCCTCAAGCTCCAATTCCTGACCAAAGGTGGGATCAACGAGCTTGAACCTGGCAAAGGTCGTGAGACCCGCAAAACCCGCGAGAACGGAAGAAAAGATGAAGTTGACGAGTTTCACACGCGTGGTTGCTATTCCCAACGCACGTGCTGCACCGAGGTTTCCACCGGTAGCGAACACCCAGTTTCCAAAGCGTGTCTTTTCAAGAACGATCCAGAAGACGAAGGCGAGTACGACGAACCAAATCGCCGAGTACCTCAAGCCGCCGTGAACTCTTCCACCGAGGTACTGCAGCATGTCCACTCTCCGCGAAAGTATGATTGGAAAACCCCCGGTGATCGCCAACAGTATGCCCCGCCAGAACATCATCATACCGAGAGTGGTTATGAAGGATGGAATACCCGTTTTCAGTGTAACGGTTCCGTTCACCAGGCCTATTCCTGCGCAGACCATCAAGGATACGATCAGAGAAAGATAGGGATCGTATTTCGCGTTGACCATCGTTGCGAAGATCATTGGAGCAACGGCAAAGACAGAGCCAACCGACAAATCAAACTCCCCACTGATGATGAGCATAGCCACACCTATCGAGATGATGCCGAGTTCAGCAGCCATAGTGAGGGTGTTGAAAACGTTCTCGGTCGTCAAGAACTTGTTCGACAGAAGAGAGAACAGAACCAAGAAAATCGTCACACCCACTATGGCACCGAATTCTTTTATTCTCAGCAAGTCGCGCAGCGTGGCCTTGTCTCTTTTCAAAGGTCTCCCTCCTATAAGAAGGGGTGGTCGCGAGGCCACCCCCTGGATCCTGAGGATTGTTCTGATCAGCGATAACCGAGTTGAACGGTTTTCTCAACTATGTCCACGTTGCTCTTGTCCACGATGGACGGCCCTGTAAGAACGTTCTCGTGAGGTATCAGACCGAATTCCTTGTAGAGATAGAGGAAAACGATGGGTAGATACCCTTGCAGGTACTGCTGCTGATCGATCGTGAACACAACCACGCCTTTCTTGATCGCGTCCGTTATTCTCGTTGTGAGGTCGATCGCACCGATCTTGACTTTGCCCACCAACTTCTCTTCCTCGACCAGCTGGATGGCAGGGTGCGCACCCAACGGTCCGAGCGTGAAGATGGCATCGGTGTCTGGATACTTGGCAAGATAGCTCTTGAGCAACGTCAGAGCCTTCGTTGGATCGGTGGTTATGTCCAGTTTCTCAGCCGGGATCTTCTTCTCCTTCAGCACATCGATGATACCCTTCGCCCTCGCTTCCAGTCCCACGTGTCCCGGCTCATGGATGGCTATGACGGCGCGTTTGGGGGTGAACTCTTGTAACATCCTGCGTGCCGCGTACACACCAGCGAGATACTCGTCCATTCCGACATAGCACAAATACGGTATCTTCTCTTCAGCAGGTCTGTCGTCCGGAACGTTGATGGCTACCACAGGTATGCCCATTTGGATTGCCCTTCTCAGTGGTTCATCGAGGGCAACAGGGTTGGTCATCGTTACGACAAGTCCGTCGGGCTTCTTGGCTATCGCGGCGTTGACCAGATCGATGAACTCTTTCAGCGAGAACTTCTCTGGACCCAAGTAGACCGCTTCGACCCCGAACTTGCTTGCTGCGTCCTTGACACCCTTCATCACGACACCCCAGAAGGGATCCGCAGGACCACCGTGCGATACCACGTAGAATGTGTAACTGAAGCCAGCAAACACGAGTAGGACAGCCAGAGCTGCCACAAGCAACCTTCTCACACACATCCCCCCTCAAAAACGGGCCCACGAGGCGCCCGCAGTGTCACCACATGTTACCAATGCTGTAGATGCTTCTCCAACCCTCTGAAAGAGGCTGTTTCAGCGCAGCGTCGAGCTCTTCTTTTGGTCTCTGTGAAAGCTCGTGCGCGGGTGGCAGTTTGCCCACCGGGAACCTCTCCATGATGTCGTTCACCAGCTTTTCAAGATAGTCCAACAAAGCTTCCACACCCTCTTTAGCTTTCTCAGCACTCGCTGCAGTCGCCTTTCCAACGACACCTTCTGGGTACGCGACCACTTCTATCGGTCCTCCACCCACATGACCGTACCAGGCGATGGGTCTGTGCAAAAGGTTCCCCGCTTTGTCAATGTGTCCTTCCGGTAAATAACCACGCGGTTTGGTGTCGACTGCCCATTCTTGATGGCAAAATTCTGGAAAGAGCGCCAAACTCCACGACGTTTCAACTTCGTCTGCATGAATGAACCTTGTCTCGTAGGGTCCTCCTTCTTCTTTGGTCTTGAACTTGTCCTGAATCGCGTGGTACCAGTTCACGTTGACGATCAGCGCGGGAACTTGGAATATCTTCGCAAACTTGTGCATTGCCACGGGTATCACGAACTCTTGCCCATGACCGTTCAGTAAAATCTGCTTTCTGAAACCGGTGTTCCAGAAACCTGCGATCACGCTGACGAGAAAATCGATGAAAGCCTCATCCTTCACGGGCACCGTTCCTGGCATACCGATGTGATGGTACGGGTGAAAGCCGTACCAGATTGGCTCTGCGACCGTGCAACCGGTCTTGAGCGCAACTTGCTCTGCCATTCGCGTCACGAGGAAGGTGTCTTCACCCGTCGGTGCGTTGGGACCATGGTTCTCGGTGCTACCAACCGGTATGATGATGAGATCGCATTTTTTCAGCCGCTCTTGTATTTCTTTCATTGTCATCGTTTGGAAATAGACCCCTGTGGGCCTTTCCATGTGACCTCCATCGGGAGGTATGTTCCATTTAGACATCTTCACCCCTCCATTCTCACGTGCGCGTTCCCACGTTCAACAGCCTTATAACAAGCGTCTATGATGCGGATCACAGCAACCCCGTCCGAGACCGTGACTGGCGGTGTCTTCTTCTCCTTGACGCAGTCGATGAAGATCCTGTTCTCCTCGACGTAGCCCCATTTCTCTTTGAAATCGACCTTCATGAAATCGTGGCTCTCAACCTCTTTGCCCAGTCCTTTGCAGAAGTGAACCTTCTCCATTTCTTCGTTCATGAGCATGTTGTGTTCACCGTACACTTCGACTCGCTCGAATGGGATCATCCAGCTCGCATGAGCGCACGATGTGAATGTTCCTATTAGGCCATTCTTGAGCTTCATGACGATCGCCCAGTCGTCCACATCAAGATAGACGCTCTTTTTGCCAAGCACGTACATCTCCTCGACGTCTCCAAGGAGCCATCTGACCATGTCGAACAGATGAATGGTGCTCTCGAAAAGAAATCCGCCGGTGTAGTTCCTATCACTCGTCCAAGGTGGGTTCAACAGCTCGCCACGGTTCATCTTTATCTGGAACGAGAGTGGCCTGACTGAACCGTTCAGTATCTTCTCCTTCATGAATTTGTACACGTATGCGAATCTTCGATTGTGCCCAACCTGGAACACCAGGTTCTTCTCTTTGACCTTCTTCTCGAGTTCAATCGCGTCTCTCAAAGAAATGGTCATCGGCTTCTCGCAGAACACGTTCAGACCCAGATCGAGTGCGCTCATGGCGTAGTCGAAATGAGTTCTGTTCGGAGACGTTATGTACACCGCATCGATACCCGCGTCGCGCATTTGCTTAAGGTCGTCGAACACCTTAGCGTTGAACTTCTCTGCCACGGCCTTTGCTCTGCCCTTGTCCACATCCATGACACCTATGATCTGCACGTCTTCAAAACCTGACAGTATCTCCAGATGCACTTGTCCTATGAAGCCACTGCCAACGACTCCGACCTTAACTTTGTCCATGTCCCTTCACCTCTCAGGGGTTGAGCATGGTTACTTTCACCAGCTCCTTATCGGTCTGAAGTCTCTTGATGTACTCCGGAATCTCGTCGATGCTCACCGTTTTGGAGATGATCTTGGTCATGTCCATTCCCGTAGCCATGAGGCTGATCACCCTCGGGAAGTTTCCATGGCCTGAGTGGCCCTGCGATCCAACGACCTGCGCGCGTCTCACTTGGAACACTTCACCGGTGAGTGGTATCTTCACGTCGGCTCGTGCGACGATGACAACAGTTGCGTTGATGCCCCTTGCTCTCCAAATGACTTCTTCTATGTCTTTCCAAACGATCTGTGGTAATCCCGTCGCCTCGAGGTACAATTTGGCACCCATTCCGTTGGTGCTGTCAAGGACAGCCTCAACGAAGTTTTCCTTCGTTGGATCGATCACGACGTCTGCCCCAAGTTGTTTTGCGATGTTTCTTCGCGTGACTGATGGTTCTGAGAGTATCACCTTGGCTGCGCCTGCCCTCTTCAAAATCGCTACCGCCGCAAGACCAATCGGTCCACCACCGAGTATGACGACGTTGTCGCCCGGTCTTATGCCTTCACCCCTTTCTATCACGGCGTTGTATGCGACGGACGTAGGTTCCACCAAGCTGCCTGCCATGAACAGTCTGTCTCCTTGGTAAACGCCTTCGAGCTCCTTAAGACTCCAGAGGTACTTCGATTCAAGAACGATGTACTCGGCGAAAGCTCCATCCACGTCGAAACCCATTTCGTGTAAGTTCTCGCAGTGGTTCGGATAACCATCCGCACATGGTCTGCAGTGTCCACACCAGAACATCTCTTCGGACGTCACAGGTTCGCCTGGCTCAAAACGCTTGTTGGTCCTCCTGTTGATCGCCTCAGGACCAGCGTCAACCACGATACCTGAAAATTCATGACCGAGCGTGGTTGGGAAACCTGTGAGACCCGGATACAGCATGTAACCTTGTTCATCGGTCTGGGCCATGTGAACGTCGCTGCCACAAATGCCGCAAGCCTTGACCTTGATGAGCACCTGGGTGGGTTTCGTGATCTTCGGTTCTGGAACTTGTTCGACACGAACTTCAGGATACCTCCACACTTTGCTACCGAGCCAGCAGACTTTTCCTTCAACATCTTTCGGACCAAGCTTGAATCCCGGTCTTGGATCCCACTTGGCGTGCAATCTGACCGCTTTCATCTTCGTCCCTCCCGTTCTGCGACACTCTCCGTCACTAAGTTTATAACGAGGTGAACTCGATTACAAACCTCAAGATTCGCGGTTAACACCCCCTGAATTGGCTTTCACTTCTATTTTCTTTTTCTTTCTTACTCTTGCGCAGTTTTTCCAAAACTTTCTCTTGATTTCGAAACACTCTTTCGCAACCGCAGGTGCTATAATCACACGGGGGATCGATGTTATGTTTACAGAAGAAAGAAGGAACATAATCCTCGACATCCTGAAGCGAAAGGGAAAGGTGACCGTACAGGAACTGGTCGAAAGGTTCAACGTGAGCAGCGTAACAATAAGAAAGGATTTGGAATTCTTGGAGTCGAACGGTTCGATCGTGAGAACCCATGGTGGCGCGATGCTCGCTGACCATTCGAAATCCGAGTGGAACTTTTTGAAAAAGATCCACCAGAAAGAAGCTGAAAAAAAGCGTATCGCAAAGAAGATTGTTTCACTCATCGAGGATGGAGACACTGTGATTTTGGACAGCAGCAGTACGAATTACTATGTCACGTACGAGCTGAGACACGCAGATTTTTCTTCGATCACCGTCGTCACCAACAACGTCTTCATCGCGGGAAAGCTCATCGAACAGGGTGTCGAAGTGATCGTTCTGGGTGGCGTGGTACGAGAAAACAGCCTTTCGCTCGTTGGACCGTGGGCGTTGAGGTTTCTGGAAGGGATAAACGTGGACAAGGCCTTTCTCGGCACAACGGGCTTTTCAATCGAAAAAGGTTTCATGACACCGAGCATAGTCGAAGCGGACGTAAAAAGGGCGATGATCAAAAGTGCATCGAAAGTTTACGTGGTCACCGATTCAACGAAGTTCCACAGAAGCGCCTTTGCATCTTTCGCTATGCCCGAGGAAATCGACGGTGTCATAACGGATATTGGTATTCCTGATGAACTCGAGAAGTTCCTGATCGAAAAGGGTGTTGAAGTGTACAAGGTGTGAAAGGAGTTGGTCCCATGTTTGATCTCTTTGCACAATTTCAGCGGATCACGAAGGGCAGATTCGTTCCCTATACGGCTTCGTTGAGGAAGACTGCCGATGCCACGTTCTTTCTCGTACGCGACCAGATCCAGAAGTATTTGATCGTGATTGGGAAGAAGGGAATCTGTGAGCTGTTCGAAGGTCAAAAGATTGGCGAGATCGATCGACAAGACGTTGTTTTGTGTGCTAAGAACGATCGAAACTGTGAAAGCCTCATGAGCCTCTTTCCTTCGCTCAGACCAAAGACTTGTAACATGAAACTTTCCTTTGGTTTTGGAGATAGGCTCGGTGTTGCTACAGCTGCGCACGCTCAGTGTGTTCAAAAAGAAGAACTGTTTCCGATCTTCGCCCAGCAGTCGGTCCGGGAGATATCACGAACGGAGAGAAATTGGATCGATGTGCTCCACAGCGCTGTATGGGGTGTGGTGGAGAGTGGCTACGATGGTCCATTCGGGGCGGACGCGGACCACGTGAAAAAGATCGAAGATTTGGAGAGCGCGGCACACGCAGGCTATACCATGTTCACGATCGATCCTTCGGACCATGTCAAGGATCCTGCAAAATTTGACAAGAGAGAACTCGTCAGGTTCTACGAAGAGCATCCGATGCGGCGCACACTCGAAACGAAATACATCGGAAAGAATTTCACAATCCTTGGAGAAAGACTCACGTTTGACGAAGAAAACTTCGCGGAGGTGTTCGTGACCTACATCGACGCGATCGAACACGTGGAGAAATGCTACAGAGCACTGCAAGCAACGTGCAAGACGAGCTTCGATCTGGAGGTCTCCATAGACGAGACATCGTTACCAACAACGACTCTGGCACACATTTTCTTCGTTCAGGAACTCGTGAGGCGTGGTGTGGAATTCCAAACCTTAGCGCTGAGGTTCCCGGGAGAGTGGCAAAAAGGGATCGACTACGTAGGCGACATCGAACTGTTCACCCAGGAGCTTGAAAAGCACGTCGCAATCGCCAAGATGCTCACAGGTTACAGGCTGTCCCTACACTCCGGTAGTGACAAGTTCAGCGTCTATCCAATCCTGGCTGAGAAAACGGATAGAACCATCCACGTCAAGACGGCTGGAACGAGCTATTTGGAAGCCATCAGGGTCGTCGCGAGGTTCGCTCCGGATCTGTACAGGGAAATCCACAAGTACGCCCTTTCGAGGTTCAATCAAGACAAAGCTTCCTACCACGTCACGACGGACCTTTCGAAGATCCCAAACGTCGATGGGCTCTCAGACTCAGAGATCGTCTCTCTACTGGATCAACCCGACAGCAGACAGCTGATACACATAACTTACGGTTCCGTTTTGACTGCGAAAAAGGACGGTGGAACTCTCTTCAAAGATCGTATAATGAAAGTATTGTTCGAGCACGAAGCTGAGCACTATGATTTTCTCAAAAAGCACCTCGGTAAACACATCCAGCTTTTGGGTGTTTGAAAGGAGTGTGAGGATCATGAACGAAGCGTACAAACTTTTCAGTCTCGAGGGCAAAGTTGTTGTCATCACTGGAGGGGCTGGAATCTTGGGATCCGCGATAGGAGAAGGCATGGCAAAGTTTGGTGCGAGCATTGTGATATGCGACATCAGAAACTACGAGGAGAGAGCTAACGAACTCAGATCCAAAGGACTCAGCGCCAAGGGTTATCACATGGACGTGATGAACATCGAGAGCATCAGGAAAACTCACGATGAGATACTCAAAGACTTCGGCAAAGTGGACGTGCTCATAAACGCAGCGGGTGGGAACATGCCAGAAGCGACCACCTCACCGCAGCTCAGTTTCTTCGACATACCCTTGGAAGCACTCCAGAAGGTAGTCGGTCTGAACTTGTTCGGCGGCGCGATACTACCATCTCAAGTGTTTGGAAAGACGATGGTGAAGAATCCCGAGGGTGGTTCGATCATCAACATCTCCTCAATGTCCGCCTTCAGGCCTCTGACGAGGGTACTGGGCTATTCTGCAGCAAAGGCTGCCGTGAGCAACTTCACTCAGTGGCTCGCGGTGCATTTGGCGTTCGAGTACAGCAAGAAGATCAGAGTCAATGCGATCGCTCCAGGTTTCTTCCTCACCAACCAGAACCGATACCTCTTGCTCGATGAGCAGGGCAACCTCACCGCAAGGGGTAAAGCGATCATCGATCACACGCCGATGGGCAGGTTCGGCGATCCCGAAGATCTCATCGGTGCTTGCGTTTGGCTTGCATCCGATGCCTCCAAGTTCGTCACCGGCACGGTCATTCCGATCGACGGAGGTTTCAACGCCTACTCCGGTGTGTGAACAGAGGTGTTCGAAATGAGTTACGTTGAACGATTGCAGGATGGTCTCGACAAAAGCAACTTACAGCAATTGATCCAGGAAACCCTTCCAGACAGAGGGCTTGAAAAGGTCCTGCTGGTCCATCCAGATTACACGCGTGTCGATTTCTCACACGTGCTCGTTCCTATCATCCACAGGGAGTTGAAGAAGAGAGGTTTGAGAATTCTTCACACGCTCAACGCGAGTGGAACCCACAGAGCGATGAGTGAACAGGAAATAAGAAAAAAACTTGGACTCTTCGAAGAAGACTTCGTCATGTTCAACCACGAGTACGCGAATCCAAATGCGTTGATGGATGTCGGTGAACTGAGCGCAGAATTCGTGAGCCAGAAGACCATGGGAGATTTGCAACAGACTCTACCAGTGACACTGAACAAGCTTTTCTTTGAAAAGTACGATCTCATCATAGTGCTCAGTGGAACCTCTCCACACGAATCGACTGGTTTTTCTGGCGGGCTGAAATCGATCGTACCCGGTATCGCGGGACCCGATGTCGTTGGGCTCTTCCACTGGGCGGCGGTGCTCATAGGCATTCCGAGGTTGATAGGCCTGGTGGATAATCCCGCGAGGGACGTGATCAACGAGGCCTGCAAGATGGCGTTCGAAAAGGTCCGTTCCCCTGTGATCTTTTACAACATGGTCTACGAAGAATCTTCGTCCGGCGTTGTGGCGAAGGGCCTTTACTTCGGCGAAGGGTACGATGGGGCGCTCGAAGCTTACAGAAGAGCGGCGGAAGCGAGCAAGAAGGTTCACATCGTGTACATCGACAAGCCCGTGAAACGCGCCGTGCAGGTCATCGATGAAAACTACGACGAGATCTGGACAGCGGGCAAAGGTTCGTATAAGTTGCAGCGTCCTGGCGTTATAGAACCCGGTGGGGAGATCATAATCTATGCACCGCACATAAAAGTCTTCCACTCGAACAAAGAGATGGACCGAGCCATAAGACAGATCGGTTATCACTGCAAGGATTATGTGAAAGAGTTTTTGAAGAGGCATCCCAATTTCGACAGGAACGTTGCTGCGCACGTGATAAACGTTCGAGGCGATGGAAGGTACGACCCCACGACAGGCGAAGAGGAATGCCTGTTCAACGTCACGCTCGCCACGGGCATAAGCAAGGAAGAGTGCGAAGCCGTCTCGCTCGGTTACAGAGCCTATCAATCAATACACCGCGAAGATTTCATGGATGAGGATTCTTTGTGGATCGAGCACGGGGGCAAGTTTCTCTACGAACTTCGCCGAAGCAATTGAACGTCATTCGATGAAAACCAACATTTAACAATCGTGCGCAATAATACTTTAGCCAAAAAGCACGCCTTCTGATCCCGAGCCTCGGTGCCCTTGACAGGGTCGGCAAGGGAAATGACGAAGGCGGAAGGTTCAACCAAATCGGGAGGTGTTGTGATGCCAGTTATAACGATGAAACAGTTGCTCGAAGCGGGTGCACACTTCGGTCATCGCACGAGACGTTGGAACCCCAAGATGGCACCGTACATCTACGGCAGCCGCAAGGGAATCTACATCATTGACTTGCAGAAGACGCTCAAACTCATTGAAGAAGCGTGTGAGTTCATCCGAGCCAAGGCCAGTGAAGGTGGAACCATGATCATGGTAGGTACGAAGAAGCAAGCACAACGAGTCATCGAAGAAGAAGCCAAACGTTGTGGTGCCTTCTATGTCAACAATAGGTGGCTCGGTGGATTGCTGACGAACTTCAAAACGATCAAATCCAGGATTGACAGACTCATCGAACTTGAACAAATGGAACAGAGCGGAGAACTCGCGAAATTACCAAAGAAAGAACAGAGCAGGTTGAGAAAGGTGCTTGAAAAGCTTCGCAAGAACCTTGGTGGTCTTAAGGGTATGGATAAACTGCCTGAGATCGTGTTCGTCGTGGACCCGAGGAAGGAGAAGAATGCAGTCGCTGAAGCGAACATTCTCGGCATACCCGTCGTGGGGATCGTAGACACGAACTGCGACCCGGATCCAATCGATTACGTAATCCCAGCAAACGACGACGCGATAAGATCTATCAAGCTGATCGTTTCCAAGATAGCCGACGCTTATCTGGAAGGTAGAGAGGGTGTCTCCTTCGCTGAGCCAGAACCTCAGGAGGCACCGAAAGCTGAGGTTCCCGAGGAGAAGGAGAGCGAGATAGACATCTCGGATCTGTTTGAAGATACGGACCTCGAAGAGGAGGAAGAATGAGGGGGAGTCGATCCCCCTCTTTTCATTCATGAGGGTGCATTTCAAGACCTACGGTTGTCAGATGAACGAGAACGATACACAGATCATGGCAGGAATTTTGCTTCGCGAAGGCTTTGAGATCGTTGATGAAGTCGAACTCGCCGATGTGGTCATACTGAACACGTGTGTGGTGAGGCAGAAATCACAGGACAAATATCACTCGGCGCTCGGCCAACTCGTGAAGTTGAAGAGACAAGGTAAGATAAAGCTCATCGGAGTAGCCGGCTGTGGTTCCAACCTGGAGGGTGAAAAGCTTTTGACACTCGGAGCCGATTTTGTTATTGGTTCACGTTCGATTGTGGATGTCGCTGAAGTGCTGAGAAGATCTGCAACCGGAGAGAAAGTGGTTCACCTTGAAGACAGAACGCACCTTCTTGAAGCGGATCTTCCAAGGTTTCGCAAGGTGAGACATCACGCTTGGATAACCATCATACACGGTTGCAACAGGTTCTGCACTTACTGCATCGTGCCTTACACCCGTGGTCGAGAGCGTAGCAGACCCATGGAAGATGTGCTGAGAGAGGTGGAGAAACTCGTCGCAGAAGGCACGATCGAAGTCACCTTCTTAGGCCAGAACGTAGACGCCTACGGGAAAGATCTGAAAGATGGCACAAATCTCGCGAAGCTGATCGAGGCGACAAGCAAGTTCGAACAAATAAAGAGAATATGGTTCTTGACATCTTATCCAACCGACATCACCGATGAACTCATAGAAGTGGTCGCGGAAAATCCCAAAGCGGCAAAGTCTTTCCACATCCCAGTGCAATCGGGCAGCGATCGTATTTTGAAAATGATGAATCGTCGTTACACTTCGGCACAGTTTCTGAATCTGGTGGAAAAGATACGGGTCAAAGTCCCTGACGCATCTATAAGTAGCGATGTCATCGTGGGATTTCCGACGGAAGCTGAACAAGATTACAGAGCCACGGTCGACTTGGTGCGTCAAGCAAGGTTCGAAAGACTCAATCTGGCCGTTTACTCACCTCGACCTGGCACGGTGGCGGCAAGGTTCTTCAGCGACGATGTACCGAGGGAAGTCAAAGTCGAACGGCTGAACCAGCTGCTGGAAATCCAGAAGCAGATAAACGCCGAGCTGAACGGTGCGTACCTTGGCAGAGTGGTGGAAATCATCGTCGAAGGTAAGACGAAGGATGGTTCTTACTACGGGCGTGACATCAGGAACAAGATCGTCATCTTCACGAGCGATGGGCAACTGAATCTTGGTGAAACGGTGCGCGTGAGAGTGGAAAGAACGACAGCAGGGCCACTGTACGGGAGAAAGGAATAGAAAATGCGGGCCCTGGTGGGCCCGCCAAAGCCGTGGGGGGTGTATCTCAAGGGGGATAGGGGGGTTCCTGTGTTCACTTTCCAACTACATTGTAAAGGTTCCAAGTTACATTATCTATCAGTTTAAGTTCCTGTGTGACAACGTTTGTGTTAACAAATCTCTGACTAAACTGGTCCAGGATTCTGCCTCATTATTCTTGACCTGTCCGCCTGATCTCTGGTTCAAACACCTTTGCGAACCTTCTGGGTAATGAACTGGTTCAACACGTCCTCCAAGTTGGGCCTTCCTATCTCCTGCAACTCGTACCTGACCCTAACTGCAGGTTTGTTGAGCTTCATGAGTCTTCGCAGATCGATCGGAGTGCCGATGATCACAACGTCCGCATCTGCGTTGTTTATGGTCTGCTCGAGCTCTTTCATTTGTTTTTCTCCGTAGCCCATCGCGGGAAGTATCAGGTCCAGATGCGTGTACTTTCTGTAAGTGTCCAGTATCGAACCTACGGCATACGGTCTAGGATCAACGATCTGCGATGCACCGAACTTCTTCGCTGCTACGAAACCTGCACCGTAACGCATTTCCCCGTGAGTTAGAGTTGGGCCATCTTCCACAACGAGTGCCCTCTTGCCTTTGATGATGCTTGGATCCTCGACGAATATGGGTGAGGCAGCATCCACGACGATGGCCCTCGGATTCCATCTTTCGATGTTCTTCCTGACGATCTCTATGGCCTCTGGTGAAGCCGTCTCTTCCTTGTTTATGACCACAACATCCGCCATGAGCAGGTTGGTCATGCCGGGGTGGTATGTTACCTCGTGACCTGCCCTATGCGGGTCGGTCACCACGATCAAAAGATCGGGTTTGTAGAACGGAAAGTCGTTGTTGCCACCGTCCCAAAGGATGACGTCTGGATTCTCCGCCTCGGCGCTGTCGAGTATCGCTTTGTAGTCAACTCCAGCGTAGATCACCGACTTTCTGTCTATGTGAGGCTCGTACTCCTCGCGTTCTTCGATCGTACACTTGTACTTGTCCAAATCTTCGTACGTCGCAAACCTCTGTACCTTCTGCGCCACCAGATCTCCGTAGGGCATCGGGTGTCTTATCGAGACTACCTTAAGACCCTTCGATCTGAGTATGTCCAAAACACGGCGTGTCGTTTGACTCTTGCCACATCCAGTCCTGACCGCACAAACGGCCACGACGGGTTTGTTGGAAGGGATCATCGTGTGCATCGGTCCCATGAGCTTGAAGTCTGCACCTGCGGACATGACAATCGCGGCTCTTTCCATGACGTATTGGTGTGATAGGTCACTGTAAGCCAAGATCACTTCATCGACGTTGTACTTCTTGATCAACTCGACGAGCTTGGACTCAGGTTCGATCGGTATCCCGTTCGGATAGAGTTTGCCTGCGAGCTCTGGTGGGTAAACTCTGCCTTCTATGTCCGGTATCTGGGTCGCTGTGAACGCTACCACCTCGTATTCTTCGTTGTCTCTGAAGTAGACGTTGAAGTTGTGAAAGTCCCTGCCAGCCGCACCCATGATGATGACTCGTCTACGCACCTTGAACACCTCCCGTTCAGTGTCTGCCGCCTCGATTAATATAGCAAGAAAGATCTCTCCTGTCACGTCTCGAAGCCACCATGTTTCACGTTTTCGGAACCGATTTCACCTAAGTCAATGGCCACTTTCTCGAGTATGCTCACGTATGCACAGGTATGCTCGAGTATGCGTCTTCTGATATACTTTGCTCAGCGAACGATCGGCGAGGTGATGAGCGATGCACTACTTCTACTTGATCGTAACACTGCTCTTCTTTTCCTCCATCGAGGTTGTCACGAAACCTGTTTCTGGAAAGATCGATCCTTTCTTTCTGACATTTTCTCGGTTCATCGTTGGAGGAACCTTTTTGATTCTCTTCTCGCTCTTCTCCAAGAAAAAAGTGGAATCACATGATCTGCCGAAACTCGTACTCGTTGGGTGTCTGAACGGGGTCATTTCGATGAGTTTGCTGCAGCTCTCCGTGAAGTATTCAAACGCTTCGACGGCAGCGACTCTGGTGGCGATGAACCCGCTTTTTGTCAGTGTGTTTGCCCAAATCTTCGGTAAGGATAAACTGAGCAGAAAAAAGTGGTTTGCTATCGCACTCGGTGCCATCGGAGTGTTGGCCCTTTCATCAGCAAACGTTTCCGGGGACAGTCCATTGGGTATCGTTTGCGGTATCTTGGCCTCCGTAAGTTTTGCACTTTACACCGTGCTCATGAAAGATTTCTCGAACAAGTATGGTCCACTTCTGGCAACCTCCGTGTCCACGTTTGCGGCCGGAGTCGTGTACGGCATCCTGCTCGCTATCTTTGGAAAACTCTCGCTGCCGCATCTGAGTTGGTACGAGGGCTTGATTCTCCTCTACGTAGGTGTCGGTGTCACTGGGATTGCGTACGTCACTTTCTTCAGAGCGATTCAGCACTTTGGACCTGTGAAGACGAGTGTCATATTTTATTTGAAACCAGCCGTAGCGAGTTTCCTGGCATTCTTGTTGTTATCGGAAGCCGTCAACGCTCAAAAGATCATCGGAACGATCATCGTGGTGGTGTCTTTGTTTTTGAAATGATGATGTGCTATCATCGTAAATGAGGCAAAAACTGTGAAACACGCAGTGTTGATTCTTTTACTTGTTTGTTCTCTTTATTTCGCCATGTCTTTGAGAGTGGGGATCTACGACAACCCTCCACAGGTCTTTCTGTCTGGGGGTCGCCCCACTGGTCTCTACATAGAAGTGCTCGAAAAGATCGCGAAGGACAACGGTTGGAAACTCGAGTACGTCTATGCCACTTTTCCAGAGCAACTTGAGAATCTGAAAACTGGTAAGATCGACATGCTCGTGTCCATAGCGTACACGGAAGAACGCGCGAAGGTGTACGACTACAACAGTGAACCTTTGCTTCTGAATTGGGGCGTGGTTTGTGTTCAGAAAGATTTCCAGTACAGAGATATCACAGATCTTGCGGGGAAGACCGTGGCAGTCGGCAAAGGAGACGTTTACGCTCAAGCGTTTCTGAGAGAACTGCAGCGCTACTCGGTGCCTGTGGACTTGCTCGAGGTGCCCGATTATCCAGACGTTTTGAGGACCGTTCGGGAAAGACGTGCCGTTGCTGGCATTGTGAGCAGGATATATGCCGTACAGAATCATGAGAAATTTGGTGTGAAGATCACGGGCACCATCTTTTCTCCAATTGAGTTGAGGTTCGCGTTCCCGAAAGGTTCCGCAATCAACGCAACGTTGATAGAAAAAATCGATGAGTATCTCAGAAAACTCAAGAGCGATCACGAAGCTTACAACAGTTTGATCATTCGCTATCTGGGAATGGAGAAGCGTGTGGTTCCACGTTGGTTGGCAACACTCCTTTTGGTGACTGTTGTTGGGCTCGCCGTTTTTGCGTCTTGGACTTTGAGCCTGCGTGTCTTGGTGAAGCTTAAGACGAAAGAGCTGTTGAAAGCGAACGAAGACCTCAAACAGTTGAACGAAGAAATCATGGCACAGCAGCAAGAGCTTTCGGCGCTAAACGAGCAATTGGAGGACACTTACGCGCGATTGGAAAGTTCTTTGAAGCGTTTCAATGACATGCTGAGTTTTCTCTCCAGCATCTCGCCAGATGTTTCGCGTGAACGCTTTTACGCGATGTTCTTGTCCGCTGTGCAAAGGTTCGACACCAACGCACTCGTAGCTTTGGTGAACAAAAGAGATTGCTACTTCCTAAATGAAGGTTCTATGAACAAGGTCGAAACGGCACGATCTGCACCCTTCGACAGCAAAGACGAATTGGTCGGGCTCTTGAAGAAAGCTTTGGGCACGAACTTCGAAAGGGTTGTGTACGAAGTATCAGGGAACGGTGAGACGGCGCTGTTGTTCCTCTACAGAGACGTGGCCGTGTGTTGTGTTGAAGACGACTTGGTGAAGGCACTGTGCTCGGTCCTGACAATCTACACGAAACTGAAGGAGCACGAAGAAACCCTCACTACTCTGAGCGAAGGTGTTTCCCATGCGTTTCTCAAGGCGCTCGAGTTTCATGAGCATCACACAGTGAAACATTCAGAGACGGTGAAAGAGTACGCAGTGAAGATGGCGAGAAAACTCGGTCTGGACGAGCGCCAGGTGCGACTCATCAGTTGCGCTGCTTTGCTTCACGATCTTGGAAAACTCGCAGTTCCAAGCGCGGTTTTGAACAAACCTGCAAGATTGTCACCAGAGGAGTTACAGCTCGTGAAACAGCATCCAACGATCGCCGCGGAAATCATCCAGCACATCAAGGGACTCGAAGAGGTCGCAAAGATCGTACGACACCACCATGAAAGGTGGGATGGTAAAGGTTATCCAGACGGTCTTTCAGGCGAGGAGATTCCACTCGGTGCGAGGATCTTGTGCATTGCGGACGCCTTCGAAGCGATGACTTCGAACAGACCTTACAGGAAAGCGATGAGCATCATCGAAGCGGTATCGGAACTCATCAACAACGCAGGCAAGCAGTTCGATCCCAACTTGGTTCAGATCTTCCTTGAAATACTCAAAGAGGAAGGGGTGAGTGTGGTTGAAGGCTGAAAGGTCTCGTGTGGCTTTGTCAATGTTCTTCATCGTCGTGCTCATTGTCCTTTTGAACGCCGATCAAATGGTCATGTCACCGAACATTGGCAAGATCGAGGAAGAATTCAAGGTGAGTGACGCACAGATAGGCTTCGTTGGTGCAGTCTTCACAGTGATCGGTGCCGTCATCAGCTTGGCGTGGGGTTACCTGGCAGACAAGTACAACCGAAAACGTCTTTTGATCTATTCGATACTCGTTGGAGAGATACCGTGTTTGATGACGGCTTTCTCAACGAACTTCGGTCAATTCTTCTTCTGGAGAATGCTGACAGGCATCGGCGTTGGTGCGTCTTTTCCGATCGTCTTTTCACTGATTGGGGACATGTTCGATGAAGTGAACAGAGCCAAAGTGGCAGCGCTGATGGGGGCAGCGATAAGCGTTGGAAACATCCTTGGTATGATCGTGGGAGGCTTCGTTGGTCCCACGTTCGGTTGGCGCCTTCCCTTCGTGCTGGTTTCTCTGCCCAACGTGGTCTTAGCCATGGTTGCCCTGTTCGTCCTTCAGGAGCCAGCAAGGGGAGCTTTTGAGAAAGGCATAGGAGAACTCGTTAGGGCAGGCTACGCCTATCCGAAGGTGCCAAAACTTGAAGACTATGCGAAACTGGTGAGCATCAAAACGAACTTTCTCTTGTTCCTCCAAGGCATAGCTGGAACAATACCTTGGGGTGCTATACCGTACTTTCTCGTCGAGTTCTTCAGAAGGGAAAGGGGCCTGTCTGTTGAGCTTGCGACGTTCGTGTTCGTGATTTTTGGTGTTGGGAACATCCTTGGAACGATCATCGGTGGTTGGCTCGGGGCTATTCTGTACAAGAGAACGAAATTGCTTGTTCCTCTGTTCTGCAGTTTTACAACCGCCGCAGGCGTTTGGTTGACGGTGCTGACGTTCGATTATTCCAACGCGACTGGTTCTGGCCTGTACGTCCTCATGCTCCTCGGTTTGCTCGCGGCACTCACCGACAGCTTGACGGGGCCCAACGTGAAGATGATGCTCTTGAACGTGAACGAACCACAGGACCGTGGCAGGATCTTTTCGATCTTCAATTTGACTGATTCTTTGGGCACGGGCATCGGGAGGTGGATAGGGGGGTTGCTGTCTGTGGGCTTGGGTTCACTTGGGGCAGCGATGAAGGTTTCTGCATACTTCTGGTTGATCTGTTCGTTCTTTCTCTTTCTTCTCGTCTTCAGATTTGCGAAGGATGTCGAGACTTTGGAATCACGGATGGAGGCTCTCGCCCAACAAATGGAGAAGTGAGGAGGTGTGGAGATGTTCCCGAAAGATTATCTCTTCGGTGCATCCATGTCTGGTTTTCAGGTCGAAATGGGTTATGCGAAGGGCGATCTCGATCCGAACACGGATTGGTTTGTATGGGTGAGGGAACCTGAAAATCTGATCAACGGCGTTGTCAGTGGGCACCTTCCCGAGTACGGTGTGGGCTATTGGTACAACTTTCCGACGATCCACAAACTCGCATCCGATTTTGGAATGAACGTGCTTCGAACGAACATCGAATGGTCCCGCATCTTCCCACGCCCGACTTTCGATGTCAAAGTGAGAGTGGAACAGACCGAGTCGACCGTCACGTCCGTTCAGATCGATGAACGTGCGCTCAGAGAACTCGACGAACTCGCAGACAAAGAGGCGGTGGAGCATTACCGCGAGATCTTCTCGGACATGAGGAAGAAGGGTTTGAAAGTTTTCGTCAACCTCGTACACTTCACACTGCCGATCTGGTTGCACGATCCGATCGCCGTGCACAAAAGACAAGCGACCGATAAACTCGGTTGGGCGAACGAGAGGAGTGTTGTGGAGTTCGCCAAGTTTGCAGCTTATGTCGCCTGGAAGTTCGACGATCTGATCGACATGTACAGCACCTTCAACGAGCCCAACATCGTGAGCCAGTTGGGCTACGTTATGAGTGTCTCTGGTTTTCCCCCAGGAGTATTCGATACGGAGAAATTCTTTGCCAGTTTCGTGAACCAGATCGTTGCGCACGCAAGGGCGTACGATGTCATGAAAGCGTTGACGAGAAAACCTGTTGGATTGATCTATGCAGCATCGGTTTACGAATCGACCAACAACGATGCGGAACTTGAAGAAAGCGTTGGTCAGTTCATGAACTTTGCGTTCCTCGATGCACTCAACAGTGGAATTCTCTTGTTCCAGACGAGGGAGGACCTCGCAGGAAGACTCGACTTTCTCGGCTTGAACTACTACACCCGTACTGTGATTCAACGATCAGCTCAGGAATTGAGCTTTGGAATGGTGAACATGAACTGGTCCATCGTTCCAGGTTACGGTTACAGTTGCCAGCCCGGCGGTTTCTCGCGAGACGGAAGACCGGTGAGTGATTTCGGCTGGGAGACTTACCCAGAAGGCTTGCTGAAGTTGCTGCGTATGATGAACGAAAGGTACGAGTTGCCGATTTACGTGACCGAAAATGGTGTGGCGGACGCTCGCGACTGGCTCAGGCCATACCATCTTGTGGCACACATGTACGCTGTGGAAAAGGCCGTTGAAGAGGGCCTGAACGTGAAAGGCTACTTGCATTGGTCCATAGTGGACAACTACGAATGGGCGAAGGGATACCACATGAGGTTCGGTCTGGCAGAGACGAACTACCAAACCAAGTCGTACAGTCCCAGACCCTCGATGTACATCTTCAGAGAGATCGTGAAAGAAATGTCGACGGAGAAGTTCAGAAACTATCTGTTTTCTCCGTACCAGATTTGGAGGCAGTAGAACTAAAACGATCGAGAAACAGTCTGAAGGAATTCAAAGTGCACAGAACCATCACGCCTGTGTCGGCGAAGACACCCTGCCACATGGTTGCCTTACCCATTGCAGCCAAAATCATGAATGCCACTTTTGTACCGATGGCAAGGACGATGTTTTGAAGAACGATCCACCTGGTCCTTCTGGAGATCGTGAAGAGGTGCCATACTTGTATCGGCTCTGCATTCATCAGCACGGCATCGGCAATTTCAACCGCAATGTCGTTTCCGAGCGCGCTCATGGCGACACCAACGTCGCTCCGTGACAACGCTGGCGCATCGTTGACTCCATCGCCCACGAACATCGTTGTGCCGTCCCTCATTATCCTTTGTTCCAACAGTGCCATTTTGTCCTCAGGTCGAAGGTTGGAGAAGTACTGAACTTGCCCTAAATTCTTAGTGATTTCTTTGACCGCACCCTCAGAATCTCCACTCATCACGTACACCTTCAAGCCTGCCTGTCTCAACTTTTTCACAGTCTCCTGCGCTGTGTTCTTCAGTTTCTCCTTGAAAACGAAAGTTCCTGCGTACCGTCCATCGACACCGAGGTGCACCGCCTTTGCCTTAGTTTCGCACACACTCTTCGGATGTTCCACGTGTTCTTCGTGCAGAAACCTGTCGTTGCCGAGATGAACAAGCCTATCCGCGACGACGGCCCTCACGCCGAGCCCAGGGATTTCTTTCGAATCCTTCAGCAAGCTCGCATTCACCTTGAAGGATTTAGAGAGCGTCCTCGACAGGGGATGGTTCGAGCCTAAAGCCGCATGCGCTGCTAAAAACAAGACTTCATCTTTGGAGAATCCTTCTTGGGGCTCAACGGAGGCAAGTTCGAGCGTCGTCTCGGTCAACGTGCCAGTTTTGTCGAAGACGACGTTCTCGACCTCCGCGATCGCGTCCAAGTACTGTGCACCTTTCAAGAATATTCCCTTTCTCGACGCCTTACCGAGTGCAGCGACGTAGGTTAGTGGTACACTGAGCACCAGCGCACAGGGACAAGAGATTACCAGGAGGATGAGGGATCTGTAGAGAGATTCAGAGAAGCTCAGAGCAAAAACAAAATGGAGCACGAAGATCAGCACCATCGCACTGATGACAACCGCTGGAGTGTAGTACTTCGCGAACTTCGTGATGAACCTTTCCGCCTTTGTCTTCCTCTCCTGGGCTTTCTGCACGAGCTCGACTACTCTCGCCATCGATGAATCTCTGTATCTTTTGGATATTTTCACCTTCAAGGTCCCGTTTTCAACTATGGAACCAGCGTAGACATTTTCTCCTACAGTTACGGCTTGTGGCAAAGGTTCACCGGTAAGATGTGCCACGTTGATCTGTGCCGATCCTTCAACTACGATTCCATCGCTTGGAACCTTCTCACCGGGCCTCACCAAGACTACATCTCCCACCATCAGTTCGTCCACGTGAACCTGCTCGATCGAGCCCTGTTTCAACCTCCAGGCGTACCTCGGCGATTCACTCAAGAGTCTCTTCATCTCTCTTTCAGATGCATCGCTGGTGTAATGTTCGATGAACTCTCCGAACCTGTAAAGGACCATCACGGTTGCTGCCTCTGGAAATTCTCCAAGAAACAAAGCACCAAGTGTGGCGATGCTCATCAGACTGTTTTCATCGAAGAACTTGAACTGAGCAAAATTCTTGATGGTCCTCTTGAAAACTTCGAAGCCTGACAAAAGATATGCGAACAACGAAATCTGCGGTTTTCCAGTGAGCAAAGATACAAGAAGCGAAGAACCCGAGAGGATCAACAAAAAGAGGGTCGAAGAGCGTCTTTCTTTGTGATCGACATGGCACACTTCGCAATTTTCCAACTTCACTCACTCCTTTGCGTGTTCCAAGGCTGAAGAGATGAGTTCAAGCACGTGTCTGTCCTTGAGTCTGTAAATTACCTGCTTGCCAATCCTGATGGAGTCTACGAGATTCGAAAGTTTCAACACTCTGAGCTGGTGAGATATAGCGGAGGATGAAAGCGATAGGATTTCAGAAAGGTCGCACGTGCACAAGCTGGCTTTCGAAAGGGCTATGAGAATCTTCAGTCGAGTTTCGTCCGCGCACGCCCTAAGGAGTTTCACCATCTTCTCTACGATCTCTCTCGTTTCAAGTTCAGCTTTGATCTTTGAGACCCGTTCTTTGTGTTCGTGCCTCTCATCGCAAACGTTTCTCACCCAATCACCTCAACAATTGAGCAATTGTTCAATTGTAAGTATAACACAAAAACCCTTTACAGTCAAATGCATTGATGTTCTTCAGACACAAGGCGGCGTTCCGAACGAGCGTTTAAGGCTTACGAATTGACCGTCCTTTCAAGAGTCGTTCTCCTTGACCAACGCATTCAGCGGATCAACCAAGTCTTCACATGTTTGATCTTTGTTTTCTCGCTCAACGGTTCTTCTGCTAGGTCCACCTCGACGAATTGACGCGTTGTCCTCATCGATGGTGAAGATCCATCCGGACAAAACAGCCTCAAGATCACGCCTTCTTCGGATGGTTTGAAGGCAGACAAAAAGCCTTTTTCGACTCCAATGTCGATCTTCGGTAACTTTTCGAACCTCGCTTGAACCGCAAGTGGTGTTATTGCGCATTCTCTGACGGCCTTGTAGACGTTTTCAATGTCGTACTCGTCGTGCAAAAGGATAGAAAAACTCACCTTGTGTTCTCCCAATCCCTGTGCTTGAGGTGTTTCGAAACCCGGCCCAGCGTGCCCGGGACGAGTGATCAGATCGTCTCTCGAAAGCCATCCAACGCTTCGAAGTATCGTCAAATGAAGGCCGTTTTCGTCCACGAAGATTTCTCTCAATCCCTTGGGGACTATCGTCATTTTGTACTGTGGAACGCTGACGAACCAGTATGTTGGGAACTGGTTTTCGGGTAACTCTGACCAGGAAGAATAATCGCCTTCGAGCTTTTGGATCGATCTCTTCACGGGTCCAAAATAACCATCACTGATCAGTTCACTCAAACCTTCCAACGGAAAAACAACGCTCAATCTGTGATCTTTCGCGGTGTTGTTGAAGAAGACGTCCACATCCACTCTTTTCATGTCTCGATGAAAGGTGTAGACAAATCTGAAAGGTATTGAAACGGTTTGCTCGGATCTGTTCTTTCTGTCTGCCGCGATCTGGGCGGGTACTTGGAGCGAAAAACGCGCCTCGAAGCGCTTCAAGAAACTCGAATCTATCAGTGTCTCGATCCCAGCGGTGCAGTTCTTCGAATCGTACTTCTCTTTGCACGCGTAACTGTAGTTGTACTCGTCACCGACATCCTCGACATCTTCAACGTAACACAAATTTTTGAGCAACTTCCCACGGTGCTCCACACTCAAAGTACCATTTTGCTGGACAGCGAAAATCGATTCAAAGGTATCAACTTTTCTTCTTTCTCCAGGAGCGAAACTGAGTCGTTTGAACGACAGACCTTCGACAGGTGTTCTCAAAAAACATTTGTACCAGCGGCCCTGATCTTTGAACACGTCGTTCGTCGAAGAGTAAGAGTAGAAATCAATCAACGTGTTCAAATCTTGCTGAACATCTTCAATGGGGATCAAAATGTGATCAATGACTTCACCCTCTTCACTGACGAGCTTCCACGCACCCTCGGGCAATCGAACGTTCAGCTCGACCACACAGTTGTAGACACTTTCAATTGGGTTGAAGAGGGTGATGCCCATTTTGTCGACGGGCTTGCCGCACACCTCGAGCAAGTTCCTCACCAGGATCGCCTTTCCATGGTTGATTGCCCTTGCCAATCTATCCTGAACGTTCTTGTGAACTTCGTCCACGCTACAACCACACAAACTGTCATGTGGATGACATTGCAGAATCAGTTTCCAACCGTACCATAGACTCTCCATGGGCAGATCGATACCGTTGAGCTTTGCGACGGCGAAGAGTGGTTCCACATAGTACAGATAGAGTTTTTCTGCCTCGTATTGCATGAGCTTTTCCCAGATTCTTGCAGACAACACATCTTTGAGTATGGGTGCACGCTTTGGACTTCTCAGTTCTCCAATCAAGCTTTCTTTCGGTTTCTTCAACTTCGAAACGTACTCTTCGAGCGAGGCGTGCACGAACTCTATTTCTTCGTCGCTGATTTCTTTCAAGATCTTTCCCACATCTGGTCTGGGGATCTCGTGGTCTGTACCGTTCATCAACAGTGGTTCGTTCTCGCTATCAATATCGATCAACGCCTTCGCCTCAGAACACAACTGCAGCTTGAAGCGTTCCTCGTCCCAACCCCAGTGCGCCGCATTCGAATAGCTGTGCACCAGATAAACCGTATCTATGGACTCGCCCGTTGGAGAACTCCAAACGAAGCTCGTACCCTTAACATCGTCGACACCACGCCAAACCACGGCCCATTCCATTCCAAGACCTTTCAGGATTGTCGGTGTGTAAGCGTTGTGACCGAACATGTCTGGCAGGTAGGCAACTTCTGACAAGGGCACACCGAATCTCTTGGCAACCACCTGACTGTACAGATAATTTCTGATGAAGGATTCGCCACTCATCAAGAACTCATCGGGGAGCACGTACCAAGGTCCCACGGCGATCTTGCCCTGCCTCACGAGCTCAAAGAACTCTTCTTTCATTCCATCGTTTTCAACGAAATCTTCGAGCACCACGGTTTGACCGTCCAAATGAAAGTGCTTGAAGGTATCTTCCGCCTTGAAAATCGACACAAGCTGGTTCAAAAGGATTGAGAGCCTCTGTCTGTAGACCTCAAACGTGGTGTACCATTCCCTGTCCCAGTGCGTGTGTGTCACGACGAACACCTTTTTCATCTTTGCTCACCTCTAATCAAACGAACGGGATTGCTGATCAAGGTTGGTCTTCCCTTATCATCGAACGCAATTAAGACCAAGAGATCTTCTCTCTCCTCGATCTCGATCTTTTCTTCAAGAATCCCGCCAACGTTGAAACTCCGTACATTCTTTTTCATCACAACAAGCAAGTTAAGCCTCGGCAAGTTTTCTATTCGCAGGATCACGCTTCCGTCGTGTTTCACAGTTTCGCCAACACTCTTTCCAGAAACATCGATGTGAACTTTCCCAATTGCGGAGAGATAAGTTCTACCGAACTTGATCGACCACAGTACTTCAGCAAGCTCCAAGTGTCTCGCCAAGACGTAGTTCGCGATCCACTCTCCCTCGTCTCTCCTGTGCAGGTCTCTACCAGCCGCGGCGACCACACTTTTTCCGTTCCTGACCGCTTTCAGCCAACCCCCTATGGCTTCGTAGTTCAGTTCCAACCTGGACAGATCGGCGTTCCAAACTTCGACAAAATCCGCGTCGAACGGATCGAATTCGTACGTCCATTTGCATCCCACGCATGCTGGTTCTCCCATTACGAATGGATGTGCAACACCGATCAGGGCGTTCTGTGCGTGAGCCTCACGGACGATGTCACCGAAATCTTTCTGTCTTCCCTCTTGATCCTTCCAGTCGATGAACGTCTTACCGCCAAGTACAAGCGCATGGCCTTTGAAGGTGTTCATCTCTTGGCCAGGAAAGCCCACAACACCGGGAAGCTCTTCGAGTTCCCTCCAACCAGAAACGTTGCTATGGTCGGTTAGAAAGAAGAAGTCAAAACCTTTTTCTTTGAGGAACAGCGAAAGCTCACTCACACTCATGGCTCCGTCGCTGTGAAGAGAGTGTGTGTGGAATTCTCCCTTGAAGGTTTTGAACTCTTCTTCACCTTCACACAGAATCTCGAGTCTGTAGCAAACATCGCTGAAGAGATAGTGGTTCTCGAAAAATACTGTCCATCTCCCAGGTAACGGACGGGTTTGAACGGCAGCTTCGCTCGCTTGTGGAGCGACAACGAAGTTCTTCGTAGCTCTGTCGTACCTGCCCATGAACCTCCCAAGAGAATCGTAGAAAAGAAGGTTCACATGGTTCTGCACGGGGCCAAGCGATGTGGGAGAGTAATCGAAACGTACGGTGATTTTGTTGGTGTTGGGAGGAACGCAGAACTCTATCTTCTTCACAGTTTTGCTCTCACTGAGTTCTATTTTACCTTCGAAGATCACGCTTCATCTCTCCTACGTATGCGAGCTCCACTTTCGTCAAAAACGTGCAGTTTGTCTTTCCTGAGTTTTAGAAATATTTTATCACCGCTTTTGTAGGGTACATCCTCGAAGACCAAAACTCTCAAAGAGCTTGTGTTCACTTTGACCGTCACCACCGTTTCAAACCCGAGTGGTTCCACCACGTACACTTCGCCGATGAGATCTCCCTCTTTCGTGTGAAAAGCGATGTTTTCCGGTCTTATTCCTATGAAGCCTCTCTCCTTCGGAAACTCGCTCAAAGGTAAATCCGAGAGATCGATCCTTTGGCCGTCGAGAACGCACGTCGAACCATCGAAACGACATTCGACGATGTTCATCGGTGGATTGCCTATGAATGACGCTACAAAGGTGTTCGCGGGTGTATCGTATATCAGTCTCGGTGTTCCCACTTGGAGCACATGGCCCTGGTTCATCACAGCGATCTTTGTCGAAAGCGCCATTGCTTCGGATTGATCGTGCGTCACATAGACCACACTTGTGCCAAGTTCCATGCTGAGCCTCTTCAAGAAACTCCTCGCCTCTATCCTCAGCTTCGCATCCAAGTTACTCAACGGTTCATCCAACAAGAACACGTTTGGTGTCTGTATCACTGCTCTCGCCAGTGCGACTCTCTGCTGTTGTCCTCCGCTGATCTGTTGAGGGTATCTTTCGAGCAAATCGGATATCTGAAGGCTTTCCGCAACGAACGCAACCTTCCTTTCTATCTCCTTCTTTGGAACCTTCCTCACGAACAACGGATAGGCGATGTTCTCCCTAACGGTCATGTGGGGATACAGTGCATAATTCTGAAAAACCATCGCCACGTTTCTGTTCTTCGGAAGTTCCATCGTGACGTCCCTTCCAGCGATGTAGATCTTTCCTTCATCTGGAAACTCCAGTCCCGCGATGAGTCTCAGCGTGGTCGTTTTTCCACAGCCGGAAGGTCCGAGCAACGTGAAGAAATCTTGCCTTTCGATCTGCAAATTCACCTCGTTGACCGCTACAACGTTTGAGAATCTCTTCGTCACATTCTCCAGAACGATCCACGACAAAGTTCTTACCCCCTCAACCTTTGATACCACCGTAGAAGGAGAAGCCGAACTTGCGTTCAATGAGTACATAGGCAAAGATAACGGGCAGGGTGTACAGAAAGGCGTACGCCGATATCATGCCTATGTCCGGAACGCCCACTTCACTGAAAAAAGTGTAGATAGCAACAGAAACAGGGTACTTGCTCGTCGATCTGAGAAGCACGAACGGCACGAGGAAGTTACTCCAAGACTGTGTGAAAACGAGCATCGCTATGACGATGACCCCCTTGCTCGAGAGTGGTAAGAAGATGCGGAACATGACCTGCAAAGGGGAACTTCCATCCACGAGTGCAGCCTCTTCGTAAGTTCTGGGTATCGAATCGAAGAAGTCTTTCAGAATGAAGAGTGCTGTGGGCATGATTCCACCAGATAGCGTCAAGATCACGCCGAGTTCGGTGTTGATGAGTCCAAGTCTCAAATTCAAGATGAATATCGGCACCATCGCGGCAGCACCGCTGACCACACTCGAAAAGAGCACAAGCATGTACAGAAGAACGTTTCTCCCCTTAAAATCTTGCCTCGAAAGAACGTAGGCTGCCAGCAGCGCACACGTCGTCACCAAAACGACCACTGAAACGGAGATTATGAGGCTGTTGCGAAAAGCGTTTACTGCGGTCCTGTTCTGAAAGACCCGCGCGAAATTGTTCAACGTGAATCCGTTCAAAGAGATGAACAGAGAGGGCCTGATGGAGAACGGTGTGACGATGAGCCACAGTATCGGGGAGACAAAAAAAGCAGCGATGGGGGCAAGGAGTATGTACGAAACGATCCTGCTCGCTCTTCTTGGATCTCTCATGTTCTTTTCCTCCTTGACAAACTCAAATAGAACATCGCGAGCGCGAAGTTGATCAACAGGGCGATCGTGGCGATGGATGCACCGTAGCCGAGTTTGAAGTATCGAAATGCCGTTCGATAGATGTATATCGATAGAAGTTCTGTCCTGAACGATGGACCTCCCCCGGTGAGCAAGTAAGGTGTGAACACGTTGAAAGTCCAGAGTGTTATGAGAATCAGATCGGTCAAAATGTACGATCTTATGTTCGGCAGAATGACGTCTTTGAACTTTCTCCAACTCGATGCGCCGATCACTTCCGCAGTCTCGAGATAAGAAGGTGGAATCGTTTCCAAGGCAGCGGAGAACAAGAGCATGGAGTACGCGGTTCCCCGCCAGACGTTGAAGACGATGATCGTCAACAACGGATGCTCGTAGAACCAGTTGATCTTCCTCAAACCGATCGCGGAAAGAAGCATGTTCAGTGTTCCATAGTCTTTATCGAGGAACGCGATCCACAGATAGGCAACCACGACTTCTGGTATGATCCACGCCAAGATCACCACACTCTGAATGAAACTCTTCAGCCTCCTCCTTCTGTAGGTGAGCAAGGCGAGCGAAAGCCCGAGACCCGCTTGACCGATGATCGCAGACCCAAGGACAAAAAGAAGTGTTATTCTCAATGCGTTGTAGAAAAATCTATCGCTCAGAACCTTGGCATAGTTTTCAAACCCCACAAAATCAGGATTTCTCGCTTTGGGACCAGTGAGCGTCTCGTTCGTCATACCGATTTTCAGAACCCAAACACCAGGCAAGATGAGGAACACAAAGATCAGGCTCAACGCGGGTATCAGAAAGAATACGATGACCTTTCTACCCATCAACGATCGCTTCAATCTCTTCACCACCAAAAAGGGCGGGCAGAGCCCGCCCTCATCTCACGGCTTCTCTATGACGTTTTCTTTGCCCACGATCTTTGTCACTTCTTTGGCGAACTCTTCGATGGCTTTGTCGACGCTCATCTGTCCGGTTACGACCCTCTCTGTGAGCAACTGGGCTTGGAACGAGATCTCAGGATACACCGGGAAAGCAGGTCTGAAGGTTGTGTACTTAACCAAAGCACGGCTCGTTTCCGCGATGAACTTGTCTTTGTTGACAGTCCAGCAGGAATCAGCAAGATCTGACCTGGGCGATACGAACGGTTTCATCTGGAAGTAGGACAGCTGGGGTTCAACGTAGAGCAATCTCTTCAGAACCTCCGCGACGAGCTTCGGGTTCTTACAGTTCACATTGACTGCGAAACCTGTACCGCCAGAGATCGAAACGAACTCAGGATCTTGTGGTTTGCCACGACCAGGCATTGCAGCCCAACCGATGCGCTCGTCCCTGTCCGGGAAACCCCAGGATGGGTTGTTTGGGTTCAGCACGGAGGTGTAGAACCAAGTTCCTTCGACGTACATCGCGATCTTCTCCTGTCTGAACAGTTCGAACGTCTTTTCTCTCGCACCTGGAGACACCTGCAGAGCCGCATCTCCAAGTTTTTCGTCCACATAGATCTGTTTGTAGAAATTCAGCGTGTCTCTCAAGGCACTGCTCTTGATGATCCATTTACCCAGCTGCCAATCGTACAGGTTGCCGCCAGCGCCGAGCAAGACCATGAAGAAACCTTGCATCGTGGTCGCCTCACCCATCTCGGTGCCCGCGTTGAGCTGAATGGGTATCACGCCCGGTAGCTTCTCCTTGATGATCCTCGCCGTCTTGATGATATCCTCCCAGCTCTTCGGCTGCCACGGTACAGGGATGCCTGCCTTCTTGAACAGCTCTTTGTTGTAGTAGATCATTCTGACATCGGTGCTCGCCGGTACCAAGTAAGTCTTGCCCTTGTAGCTTCCCATCGCTTTCATCGAGTCGTAGTAGTACTTCCACGCGGGTATCTCGGCAAGTATGTCGTCGATGGGCCTCAGATACCCAGCTTCGACGAACTCGGGCACCCAGAAGCCATCGATCCACAGTATGTCCGCTCCGCCGCCACCTTTGATGTCCAGAACGATCCTTGCCTTGAAGTCCTCGTCCTTGATACCCGTCTGGATCAACTCAACCGTGATGCCCAGATCCTTCTCAATCTCGGGAATGTACTTTTCGAACCAGTCAACCACCTGCGTGTTCTTACCACCCTTGATGGCGTTGGCGATGATCGTTACTTTCTGTCCGAGCGCGAAGACTACCACGATCGACACCAGCACGGCCACCAGCCACTTCCTCACAGTAACACCCCCCTCAGGAATGATGGTGCTCCCCACATCCACACGAATTTCTCACGATCAATTTCGTTGGAACGTAATGCTTTTTGATGGGAATTTCGCCCCAACTCAAGAGTGAAAGCAGAATTGCGGCAGCCTTTTCTCCCATTCGTTCAGGATACTGCCTTACGGTCGTCAAGCTCGGCTGAATGAAAACACTGAAAGGTAGATCGTCGAACCCCACCACTGCTATGTCCCTTGGAACCTGAACACCATGCATCTGTAGACCTGACATGATTTCAACCGCAAGCAGATCCGTGCACGCGAAGATCGCATCGAAGTCTTTCAATTTCTGGCAAAGTTCTTTGACCTTGCCTCTTTCGGCTTCGACCAGCGCCAAACTGGCGTTCGCTTCGCTGCAGGCCAAGGTTGCGCCTTGAAATCTGTCCCTCACACTGCTCACCTTCGGCTTCTCCCACGTGACGAATGCGATGCGCTTGTATCCGTGTACCTCGATCAGATGCTTGGTCACGTCGTAGGCACCTTTTCGGTTGTCCGATTCCACAGAATAACCGTCGAGTCCTTCCACGGTCCTGTCAACGAACACGATTGGACGTTTCTCGACGACGAGCCTTTTCACCAACTCGTTCTGTGGAGTGCTGACGTGTGGAAAGACTATGAAGCCCGCCACGTTGAGCTCCAACAGCCTCTCGAACTTTTCTTTCTCGGAAGAACCGTTCTCATCTGCAAACTGAACCACGGCGTGGAACCCCAACCCAGAAATGTGCTGTTCTATGCCTCTGAGTATCCCGACGCTGAGAAAATCCGATGCTGAGCTCAGGAAGATCCCGATCAAGTTTGACGCTCTTTCGTGCTCTTCCCTCTTTTGCACGAAACTTCCTATACCCTGGAGCCTGTACAGATAACCCTCGATCACGAGTTCGTCTATCGCCTTCCTCACGGTGATCCTGCTGACTTGAAACATCTCCATGAGCTCTTTTTCGGACGGAACTCGATCGTCCGGCAAAAGCTCACCAGTTTTTATCTTGCCCAGCAGGTACTCCTTGACAACCTTGTACATGGGTTTCTGCCTGCTCGCACTCATCATAACATGTTATATCATGTCGTTGCGAAAATGTCAAGATATTGGACAAAATTGTTCCACTGAGGCTACGCGTCACTGTCTTCGAGGTTGATTATCCACACTTCTTCACTCAAACAGGCTTCAGTCGTGAGAAACGATCAGGCTCCATGTTCGTGGCTGGACAGTGCTCAGTGTAAGGGGAAAATTAAAAACACCTAAAGCAAGCGAGTTATTAGATTAAGTTCACTCGTTAAAGGGCTGAGGTGCAGAAAAACTCGCGCACTTCGAAGAGCATCTGGAACGACAACTGCACGCTGATCGATAAGAAGGCGTAGGCCAGAGCATCTTCAGGCCTGCCCCTCTCTGAACATTTCTCTCAAGGCATGGTACAGTTTCTTGAATCTCGCGTAAACCTTCCCATATCTTTCTGTGTTCTCAAGGGTCGGTTTGCTTGTCTCCTTCAATTTGAACCAAGCTTTAGATACCTTTCTCACATCGACGTTGGAATATCCTGAGTACGCTAAGATTGCGGCACCGTAAGATGCCCCTTCGTCTACCAAAGGTTTCTGTATCTCGATGCCGAGTGCATCCGCCAACATTTGGTTCCAAACCTTACTCTTAGAACCTCCTCCAGCGATGCGCACATTCTTAGTGTTCACGCCCAGTTCTTTCAGGGTTTCGAAGGAATCTTTTATCCCGAAGGTTACCCCCTCAAAGATCGCGCGCACCACATCCCACTTCGAATGGAAGGAAGACAGTCCGAAGATTACACCCCTCGCATGTGGGTCCCTGTGAGGTGTTCTTTCGCCGTTCAGATAAGGCAAGAAAATGATCCCGTTCGAACCGATCGGCACCTCAGCCACGCACTCGTTTATTTTGTCGTATCCCTCTTCCAAGAATCTCTCCTTGAACCATTCCAAAGAGTACGTTGCAGTGAGCATCACGCCCATGTGATACCTCATGTTTGGGACCGTGTGTGCGAAGAAGTGGACTCTACCTTTCGGATCGTACGAACCAACGTCCGTTGGTGCCACCACAGTTCCAGAGGTACCGAGGCTCACCATCACGTCTCCCGGTTCGGTCACGCCCACACCGAGCGCCGCACAGGCGTTGTCCGCACCCCCTGCAACCACGATCACATCCTGAAGATGGAGCTCTTCCGCGAGCTCTTGCTTCACCTTTCCGACGACCCCGTCCGATGGCAGAATATCAGGGAGGATCTCAGTCGGTATCTTCAAAGTTCTGAGAAGTTCTTCGTTCCAACGCATCTTCAAAACATCGTACATCGTGGTTCCGGAAGCATCCGAATGGTCCGTTCTTATGTTACCGGTGAGCATGTAATTGATGAAGTCCTTTGGAAGCATGATCTTGTGGATTTTCTTGTACAGCTCAGGTTCATTTTTCCTCAGCCAGAGCAACTTTGGCAGCGTGAAACCGGGCAGGATCGGATTACCAACGCTCCTCAATACCTGTTCTTCACCTCCGAGCAGATCCGTGGCCTCCTCACACTCAAGGTAAGTCCTCTGATCACACCACAGTATTGCATCTCGCAGAACACGACCTTCCCCATCGACGACCACAAGGCTGTGCATCTGTCCACTCGTGGCGAGTGCCCGTATCCTTCCGCCAATCTCACGCGAACGGTTTGAGAGTGCTTTCAACACTTTCAACGTTGCGGACCACCATTCATTGGGATTTTGCTCTGCCCACGCGGGTTTTGGGGTCGAGAGCGAAAGTCTTTCACCGTGCACGGCAACGAGGCTTCCCCTCACATCGACGAGGATCCCTTTCACTCCGGTCGTTCCAAGGTCTAAGCCCACGAACAATTCCAAGAGTACCACCTCACTTCACGTTCTCAATGATGTTCTCGACGGCGAGGACCGCAGCACCCACCAGGTTCGAACTTATGGTTCCGAAGATCGAAGGCCTTATCTTCAACTGCTTCGCCGCGTCCTTCAATGCCCTCCGCTTGACCTCTTCCTGTATGATCCGGTAGAAGTACTCTCCAAGGTCTTGAACTTCTCCACCCAGTATCACAATCTCTGGATTCAGGATGTTCACGATGTTCACGATACCGATAGCGATGTTCTGCGCCAACTTTTCTAAGACTTTTCTGCTATCTTCTCTCTTTTTCAACGCCGCGAACTTCTCTATCGCGTTCTTCCCGTCCAACTTGCCTTCGTAGTGTTCTATCGCCCAATTGATCGATGCGTAGAATTCCCAACAACCTTTGTTCGAGCAGTGACAGCGTCTGTTGGAGTGCATGTCCACCGTCATGTGCCCAGCCTCGCCCGCGGTGTACGTCGGACCACGGTACAGCTTCCCGTCGATCAGAACGCCCGTGCCAACGCCTTCTCTAACCACTATGAAGACCGCCTCTTTCACGTCCTTCATGTCCGCCGAGTGGTATTTCTCCGCAAGTACGGAGAGGTTAGCTTCGTTGTCTGCGAGTATCGGAACGTCCAGTTGCAGCAACTCACTTATCGAGACGTCGTGCCAACCGAGGTTCGGTGCCATAAGTATTCGGTTCTCCTCCATGTTCACCATGCCCGGCACGGATAACGAGACACGGCTGATCTTATTGTCGAGCGAGTATTTCTCGAAAATTTCTCTCACTTTCATGAAGAACTTTTCCGGTGCTCTGGGCGTCTCGAAAGAACCACCGAGCGACACTCTACCATCGAAATAGCCGAGGCCATAGGTGGTGACGTTCACGCCGACATCGAACACGAGACTGAGGAACGCCTCGTTCTTTATATCGAGCAGGATTCGACGTCGACCAGGGGAATTCTTCCCTTCGGAGCCTATTTCTTGGACGAAGCCCTCTTCGATCAGCTCTTTTGTGATACGCGTGACACTGCTCGGTGTCAAGCCAGTGATTTCGGAGATCTCCGAACGCGACACGGGTCGATTCTCATGCACGATCTTCAAAATGTTCCTCTTGTTGAGCACTTTGATCCACGGAGAGTTGTATTTCAAGGCTCATACCTCCCGCGACGAAAACACCTCTTGCAAGAATTGTAACTTATGTCTCACGTGGTACGACCCCCCTCCCTCATGGCCGGCGAAAGGGTAGACTTCGATTCTCTTAGGTCCAGCGTAGTGGTTGTAGGCAGCGAAGATTGTGGAAGGTGGACATATGTCGTCCATGAGTGCCACGGAAAACAGGGCCGGACACTTTGCTCTCACCGCAAAGTTCACTCCATCGAAGTAAGACAGTGTCCTGAAAACCGTCTCGGTTTGTTCTGGATGAACCTTGCAGTACCTACTGATCTCGGCGTAAGGCATGCTGTCCACCAGTTTCACTGCCCGCTCGAAGTGACACAAAAACGGTACATCACAGATCAGCCCCTTCACCCCTTGAGCAAGAGCTGCGGTGGCGAGCGCTATGCCGCCACCTTGGCTCGTCCCCGCCACGGCTATCCTCTTAGAATCAACACCTGGAAGGTGCTTCGCGGATTCAACAGCCATCACCGCATCGGTGAAAACCCTTCTGTAGTAGTAAGTCCTCGGATCGAGTATGCCCCTCGTCATGAAACCAGGATATTGGGGTCCAGCAGAAGGCTCGTAGTCCGGCGTGTCGCCTTTGAGCCAACTACTTCCTTGACCGCGTGTATCCATAACGAGGTGCGCAAAATTTGCACACGCGTAGAGTAGCCAGTCGTGTGGGAAACCTCTTCCACCGCCATAACCAACGAACTCGACCACGCATGGAAGTTCATCCTTTAAATCCTTTGGGACGATGAACCACGCCTTGATATTCTGACCCATGTATCCGCTGAACGTCACATCGTAAGTCCTCAGCAGTTTCAGATTGAAATCCACTTCTTCAAGAACTGGTGGTTCGAAGTGTTCCAGGCTCTCACTTATTGTCTCGCGCCAGAAAGCATCAAAGTCCAATTCCTCTTTCCTCTCGGGTAGGTATCGCCTCAACTGTTCCAGTGGCAAATCGTACTGCGCCACTCAGAATACCTCCGTTTCGCTGAAAAATCTCCTCAAAGTTGGGACCTTTCTCTCCTCGCCCACCAACTCCACCTCATCCGAGAACCTGATGTCGGCAGATGAAGCGCCCACCATGAACTTGTACACACCAGGCTCGACAACGAGCTCCATCCTTCTGTTGTAATAGGAAAGGACATCGGTATGTATCTTGAACTGCACCGTCTTCTTCTGACCGGGCTCGAGATGCACTCTCGCGAAACCTTTCAGTTCCTTCACGGGCCTTGTCACCGAACCGTATTCTCGACCAACGTACAGTTGAACGACTTCTTCCCCCTCTCTGTCTCCAACGTTCTTCACATCAACCTTCAGGACGATCTCGCCGGCTGTGGGGACTCGCTTGGATTCGATGTGAAAGTTCGAGTACTCGAACTTCGTGTAGGACAAACCGTGTCCAAACGGATAAAGCGGCTCGACCGATTCATCCACGTAGTCTTTGTGCCAGTGTGATCTGCCTCCGGAAGGTTTCACGTAGTGGAACACGGGAATCTGACCAGCGCTTCTTGGAAAACTGATCGGAAGCCTTCCAGAAGGGTTCACCCTGCCGAGCAAGACGTCCACGATCGCTTGTCCACCGGCTTCAGCCGGCAACCACGCTTCCAGTATTGCGTTCACCTTGTCCTCGACGCTTCCCAGCGCGTACGGTCTGCCGGTCAAAAGCACCAGCACGATGGGTTTGCGCGTCTTCGCAAGCTCCAGCAGCAATCTTTCCTGTATACCGGGAAGCCTCAGATTCGCGCTGTCCCTCGACTCACCCGATGTACAGTCCTTCGTCAAACCAGACCTGTCACCCATCACGGCCACGATCACGTCACATTTCTCCGCCAGATTCACTGCTTCACGAATGGTGCTTTCGTCTCCTTCAAGCACACCGCAACCTTCCGCCCACTCAACATCGACACCCTCACTCTTCAACGCATCGTACACACTCATGACGCGCTGCAGTTCCTTGTTGACGATCTCCTCTAATCTCTTCAGATTGAAACTCGGTGCGTTGATCGATCCCAGATTGGCGGTGTCGAGCAACGCCCTTATGTGTGTGTAGTAAGAATAGTCGCCGAACATGTTCCGTACACTCTTCGCGTTCGGCCCCACCAATGCGACCTTGGTGTTCTTCTTCAAAGGAAGTATTCCATCGTTTTTCAGAAGAACGATCGATTTTCTCGCCACTTCCAATGCAAGATCATCGTGTTTTGGCAACGATGCACACGCTTCGACGTACGGTTGCTCGAACAGTCCGAGCTGGAACTTCATCAGTAATACCCTGTAGACCGCTTCATCCAGAGCACTTTCAGAAAGCTCACCCGCTTCAACGAGTTTCTTCAGTTCATAGTAACAATCTATCCTGGGAAGTTCTATATCGATACCTGCCTGGAGTGCCAATTTCGCTGCCTGGCCTTTGTCTTTCGCAATCCTGTGATAACTTCTCAAAACATCGACGGCAAAATAGTCGGAAACGACGATTCCCTTGAACCCCCACTCCTTCCTGAGCACATCGCTCAAGAGTTCCTCCGAGCAAGCGCACGGAACGCCGTCGATCTCACTGTAGGCGTTCATCACCGACAGGACGTTGGCGCACTTCACGGCGGCTTCGAATGGAAGCATGAAAACTTCGCGCAGTTCCCTGCAAGCGACGATGCTCGGTGCCCAGTTCTTGCCACCCTCGGAGGCTCCATAAGCAACAAAGTGTTTCGTGGTCGCCACGACGCCGTTTTCCTGAATTCCCTCGATGTAAGCGACTCCCATGCGTGCCACGAGGTATGGTGACTCACCGAAGCTTTCTTCAGTCCTTCCCCACCTTGGGTCTCTCACCACGTCCACCACGGGCGCAAGCCCCTGATGTGCACCAACTTTCTTCATGTCGCTCCCGATGGCGCACGCCACGCGATGGACCAGATCTGGATCCCATGTACTCGCCATCGCTATGGGTTGTGGAAAATTCGTCGCTCCCAAGCCCATGTACCCTGCGAGACATTCTTCGTGAATCATCGCTGGAACGCCGAGTCTGGTCCTTTCAACCAGGTACCTTTGAATTTGGTTCACAAACTTGACGACCTCTGCTGGCTCCAGGTTCGTTGCCCCACCAGGCCTTGTTATCTGTCCTATGCCGTGCCTCAACAGTTCGTTCGCCCTCTCTTCAGAGAAGCGTCCTTCTTGGTCGAGCAACTCGTACCCCCAGACAGAACCCAGCTGCATCATTTTTTCTTCCAAGGTCATTTTCGACAGCAAATCCCTCGCTCTGATCTCTGCCGGTAAATCCGATCTCTTGTAAAGTTCCACGTTACCACCCTCCTTCAACGGTACAGGAAACACTTCACCCTTACTCCGTCAACATCGTAGTGGATTGGCGATTCTCTCTTACAGATTTCCATTGCACTCGGGCACCTTCCGGCAAATTTGCAACCTGTCCTCAGGTATTCCTCGTGCTCCTGTTCTGCGAGTAACACCTTCGAAGTCCAACGTTTTGAAGGATCCGGCTCCGGCACAGAATCTCTCAGCAGTCGCGTGTAAGGATGCTTAGGCTCCTGCAAGACTTTCTCCGCAGGACCGAGCTCGACGATCTCACCGCGGAACATTATCGCCATTCGATCGCTCACGTAGTACGCCGTGGCAAGATCGTGCGTTATGTAGAGAACGCTCAGGTCGAACTTCTCGCGCAGGTCCTTGAACAAGTTCACTATAGACATTCTGAGCGAAGCATCGACCATGGAAACGGGTTCGTCTGCGATGAGGAGACTTGGATTGGTCAGGAGCGCCCGGGCAATGGAGATTCTCTGAAGCTGACCTCCGGAGAACTCGCTTGGGTATTTCTCACAGAACTCCTCGTACGCCACGCCGACGGCCTCAAGTTTTTCCTTAACTATCCTCACGGCTTCTCTTTCTTCTTCCACGATTCCGAAGTTTCGAAGCGCCTCAAAGAAGTACCTATCTACCTTTCTCAGCGGATTGAAAGTGGAAAAAGGATTTTGAAAGATCGCCTGTATCTCTTTTCTCAGGCTGAATCTCTCGCTGGCCTTGATGTTGTCTATCCTGCGCCCCTTGTATTCAACGAGTCCTGCCGTGGGATGTTCGAAACCCAACAGGATCTTTGCGATCGTCGTTTTGCCGCAACCACTCTCACCCGCAAGCGTGAAGATCTCCGCCTTCTTTATCTCGAAAGACACATCGTTCACCGCGATTATCTTCGCCCGGGAAAAGATACCACCGATGGTGAACACCTTCGTCAGGTTCAGAACTCTCAGCAGTTCTGTCAAGCCTCATCCCTCCGCGAGCCAGCATGCAACCTTGTGCGATTCGCCCACGTTGAAGATCACAGGTTCTTCCTTCTCACACCTGGTCATCTTGAACGGGCAACGTGGATGAAACGCACATCCCTCAGGCAGGTTGAAGAGCGACGGAGGACTGCCTGGAGGACTCTCCCTCTTCGATCTGTCACCGAATCTCGGCAACGACTTGATGAGGTACTGCGTGTAAGGATGCCTCGGGTCCTCGAACAGTTCCTCAGTCCTTCCCTCCTCTATGATTTTTCCTGCATACATCACACTCAACATGTCCGATATGTTCGCATGCACCCCCATATCGTGTGTGACCAAAACGAGCGCACTGCCCTGTCGTGACTGTATGTCCTTCAAAAGCTGAATGACGCCTCGTTGAGTTACCACGTCCAGCGCAGTCGTGGGCTCATCGGCGATGATGACCTTGGGTTTCAAGACGGTGGCGAGCGCGATGGTGACTCTCTGCCTCATGCCACCGGAAAGTTGGTGTGGATAGGCATCCAAGATCTTGAAAGGCAGGCCCAACTCTTTGAGGTGCTCCTTGGCCATCTCGTACGCTTCAATCTTGCTTCTCCCCTTCAAATGGCTCGAAATGAAGTCCCTGAAGGTGTCTTTTATCTTGAGCACGGGATTGAGCACGCTCATGGAGCCCTGGGGAACATAGGAAGCAAAGGACCATCTCAGTTTCTTTCTTTCTGACTCATCGATCGCGTAAAGATCGATGGCCCCCGTGCCGTTCAAATAGTACACCTTCCCATCGACCATTCTCAACGGTGGCTCGACCGCCGCGAAGAGGACCTTGAGGAGCGTGGTTTTGCCGCAACCACTCTCGCCAGCGATTCCATGCACCGAGCCTTCCAAAACGTCCAAACTCACTCCGTCCACAGCCCTGACGGTCCTCTGTCTTCCGAAGATCTCAAGAACGTAATACGCCTTGATTTTCTTCACTTCGATCAACGTCTTCATTCGCAACACCTCAGGCTCGACCTACTCTTTGAATTCTCATTCGCGGATCGAGGTATTCGCTGATGCTCACTGACATCAAATAGAGCGCGATGAACAAGAAGACGCTCGTGGTCACAGGCGTGAGGATCCACCACCAGTAACCCAACAGAATCGATTGGTAGTTGATGGCCCAGTACAACATCGTTCCGATCATGGGTGTTTCCAGATTCAAAACGCCGAGGATCGCCAAGACGATCTCCATGCCGATTGCCCAAGACATGTTACCGATGAGCGTGGCGAAGACCAGCGGAACCAGGAACGGCATATATTCCTTAAAAACTATGGCTAACGTTGAAGAACCCGAAAGGATGGCAGTGTAAGTGAAGTCCCTCTCACGCAAGCTCAACACCTGCGATCTTATCACTCTCGCATCCCATGCCCAACCGAACATTCCGAGCAACAGTCCCAGTCCCATCAGGTTCATCCTTCCCTTGACCATCACCGCGAACATGAGGATGATCAAAAGCAGAGGAATGATCAAGAAAGAATCGCTGAGGAACATGAGAATCTTGTCAATCTTTCCACCCTTGTGCCCCGCCGTTAGACCAATGATGATGGCTATCACACGCGATACCATGCTGGCAATCAAAGATATCGTGAGAGAGTTACGCACAGCGAAAGTGAGCAACCAGAAGAGGTCTTGACCGGTAGAGGTCGTGCCGAGCACGTGTGGCCACTGAGGTGGAAGATCGCGTGGCACAACGTTCCACCTGTAGGGATCGTAAGGTGAAAAGAAGGACATCACAGATAGAACCAGAAGAATCAAACACACCGTGAACGCGAACCTGAATCTACCATCCTTTAGAAGATCTTTGAGTGTCCTCATCGTATCCACCTCATCTGTACCTGACCCTCGGATCGAAGATTGGATAGAGCAAATCTATCACGAGGATGCTCGTTGTGATCACGAAGATCGACATGGTCATTATGCCCATCAGTAGGTTGTAATCACCCGTGAAGATCGCATTGTAAAGCAACGTGCCCAAACCCGGGTAAGAGAAAACGATCTCCGTGATCAGCGCCCCGCTGAAGATCTGGCCCAACGAAAGTGCCAAACCAGTGATCTGTGGGAGCATCGCATTCCTCATGACGTATCTACTCACGATTTTCGATTGGCTCAAGCCTCCGAGCCGCGCATAAGAGACGAAATCTTCGTTCTTCACGCTTTGAACAACGAGCTTCATGGCCTGAAACCAGAGAAAAACACCTATCAGTATCAAAGACATCGCCGGTAGAAAAGCATGCTTGAGCAGTATGAGAATGCTTCTAAGATCGAAACTTATCTTTCCTCCTATGAGAAACCCCCCACCCAGAGGAAAGATTGGAATCAAGTATGCGAAGAGTAAGAGCAACGACAAAGCCAGAACATAGTAAGGCATGGGTCTTATTACCATGGAGATCACGTCGAGGATTTTCGCCCAGCTTTTCTGAGGAAAATAACCCCCCAGGGCTCCCAAGAGGTTACCCAAGATCCAGGAGACCACCGTGGTAGTCAACAACAACCCAAGCGTCCACGGTAAAGACTGTCTTATCAGCGATATGACGGGTACAGGAAATTGATAATAAGACGGTCCGAAATCTCCCCTCAACAACCTTCTCCAAAAACCCCAGTACTGTTCCCAAAGAGTACCCTTCAAGCCGTACAATTCTTTGAGTGTTTCTATCATGTAATTCAGCGTTTTCGGGTCCAAATAGGCTCCGGTCGAGGTGATCTGCCCGATCATCTGTTGGATGGGGTCTATGGGGAGCAACCTGGGAATGATGAAAACAATCGTGACTCCAACAACGATCACAAGAAAATAGATGATGATCCTCGGAAGGAAATAAGTTTTGAAGAATCTCAAAGCTCCGACCTCCTTTGAAAATGCTGGGGCGCGTGCACGCCCCAGCGTGGAGTTATTTCCTACCCGTTGGCTTCAAGAACGGGAGCATGTACTTGAAGTTTGGCCAGTGATGGTATGGCTGACAGTACATGTTCTCGGCACCGGGATAGTTCGTCCAGTAATATTCATCCCACGCCACGACACCAGGATAGTTGAAGGTTGGTATAGTTGGCATTTCCTTCACCAACAGCTTGAGACCTTCCAAGCCAACATTGATGATGCTCTCGGTGTCGTTCCAATCGGTGTCCTTGAGCTTAGCGATGACAGAGTCCATCTGTGGGTTGCTCCAACGTCCGTAGTTACCCCACGGTGCGTTCTCTCCTATGGGCACGAGGTACTGAGAGCTGAATGGGTCCAGCACTCTGAACAGGTCAGGGTGACCTCCCCACGGCTCCGCAGCGGGCCAGTCGGTCGTCACTTCGAACTCTCCACGTTGGCCCAACGTGGCCAGAGCGTCGCTCGTCATGACAGTGACATCGATACCGAACTTCTTCCAAGCCTGCGAAGCAGCGAAGCCATTTCTGTAACTTGGATGCGCGGGGTTCGTGGTCGTCAAGATCGTGATGGTCCAGGGCTTGCCGTTCGGTAACAGCCATTTGCCCGTCTTAGGATCTCTCTTGAAACCGTTCTTGATCAACAGTTTTTCCGCCACGTCCGGCGCATACTTGTACCAACCCGGTCCGAAGATCTTCTTGATCTCCTGTGGGTCCGTTGGAACGTTGTAACCCCTCTTTTTGGCATACTCGGCGAGCCTCTGTCCCGCGGTTGGATCGTACGGTTTGAACTTTTGCCCATCGCCAAGATCAAGTTCGAAGGATTTGAGCCATTCTTCGATGCGTGTGAAGTACCAATCGTAGTAAGCGCTCGTCAGCGGTATGTGGATCGGACTCAGCGTCACGGCACCGTCGAACGCGTTCGCAGCGTACTCAACGATATCGATGGCCAGCGTCAAAGCCCATCTGACTTCGGGGTTGTTGAACGGTTCGATCGCGTTGTTGAGATGTAGTCCTGTCACACACGGGTCTATGTTCACAGACCACGGATAGTCTCTTCTCCAAGCCCTGGCGGTGTTGACTCTCTGTAGTACCGCCCTGAGCCCTTCCATGGTCAGGTCCGCCGCATCGAGCTCATGTCTGGCCATCGCAAGCACTTGCTGTTCCGCAGTACCGAACGTTTGGAACAAGACGTACTTCGGTGCAGGTTTACCGTAAAGCATTCCCGTGGGTGTCCTCTGCCAGTCCTCTCTGAGCTCCCACAGAGTCCAGTATCCACCTGGGTCGTACGCCTTCAACACGTACGGCCCCGTGCCGACCGGTGGGTTGAACTCGAACGTCATCGGATCTTGCACCTTCTCGAACACGTGTTTTGGTAGCATCCTGAGTGCGCCCCACCTGTCCAGCAAGTAAGTGTGGAACCTCGAGTTCGGCTCGGTGAGTTTCAGCACGACGGTGTAATCATCAATCTTTTTCACTTCTGCGACGGACTGCATCTGCGCGTTGTAGCTCATGCCTGGCACTCTCTTGACGAGTTCGATCGTGTACACCACATCGTCCGCCGTGAACGGCACACCATCGCTCCAGTAAACGCCCTTCCTCAACTTGATCGTGAGCTCCGTGAAATCCAAGTTGTAGATCGGTGGTTCTGCCGCCAAGGCGTTGATGATCTCACCGGTCGCATACTCCACACACCAGAGCGGTTCAAGCAGCAGGTTCTGAATACCTCTGTCTTGCCAGCGCCAGCCTGCCCAGAGGTTGAAGTTTCCTGGTGTTCCAACACGTCCTGTCAGCTGGTTCGCAATGAACGTTTCGTGCCTCGGCACGTTGGCTGCAAGCTGTGCCAGAGTCAGGCAAGCTGAGAGCAGTGCTGCTAGCAACAGTACCTTCCTCATGCGTACACCCCCCGTTTTGATTTCTTCCTGCAAAAATTATAATAGAAACGTATTCCCGGTTACAAAGTCCATTCCAGCCTATCTGCGTCCACGAATGCTCGCTATTTTCAATTCTTAGCCTGGATCTTTCCTTTTCGTTCAATATCTCACTCTTTCTCCCTTTGTCTCCCTCGCACACACAATGTTACAATCTGCTGGTTGGAATTCAAACTCCTTTATGGGGGTGACACCATGAAGGCACTTCTTGTCGCGGTTGTCTTGTTGCTCGTAGCAACTCTGTTCGCGTCGGACGGATTGGAGGGAGAACCTTTGAGATCGTTAGCCGAGAAACTTGGCATCTACATCGGTTACGCTTCGATCAACCATTTCTGGACTCTTCCGGATTCAAACAAGTACACAGAAGTGGCAAAGAGGGAGTTCAACATACTCACGCCAGAGAACCAAATGAAGTGGGACAGCCTTCACCCAGAGCCTGACAGGTACAACTTCAGCTACGCGGAGCGTCATGTCGAGTTCGCTTTGGAAAACAACATGCTCGTTCACGGCCACACACTCGTTTGGCACAACCAACTTCCGTTCTGGTTGAACAGACAGTGGACCAAAGAAGAACTCCTGAAAGTCCTTGAGGACCACATCAAAACAGTCGTCGGTCACTTCAAAGGAAGGGTGAAGATTTGGGACGTGGTGAACGAAGCGGTCAGCGACGTGGGCAGTTACAGAGAGACCATTTGGTACAAGACCATCGGACCCGAGTACATCGAAAAGGCATTCGTGTGGGCAAGACAAGCCGATCCGGAAGCGATCCTCATATACAACGACTACAATATAGAAACGATCAATCCCAAATCGAATTTCACCTACCAGCTCATCAAGGAGCTGAAAGAAAAAGGTGTGCCGATAGACGGCATCGGTTTTCAAATGCACATAGACATCAACGGAATAAACTATGACAGTTTCAGAAACAACCTGAAGAGGTTCGCTGATCTCGGTCTGAAGCTCTACATCACGGAAATGGATGTGAGGATACCCAAGGACGCAAGTCAAAAAGACTTGGACAGACAGGCAGAAATCTACGCGAAGATCTTCGAAATCTGCTTAGAGAATCCTGCGGTCCAAGCCATACAGTTCTGGGGTTTCACGGACAAGTATTCCTGGGTGCCTGGTTTTTTCAGCGGGTACGATCATGCGCTGATCTTTGACCAGCAATACAAACCCAAGCCCGCGTATTTTGCGATAAAGAGGGTGCTCGAAGCCAAGGTGAGCAAGGGACACTGAAACTCTTCTGTTTTCGGCACTCTGCCCCGCCCGCGGGGCTTTTTCTGTTAGAATCTAAGCTTGAACTGGGGGTGGCCAGGTGCGGTTTGCCATTTTCGATTCGCTTTGCCCGAACTGTGGTGGCCGAATCGCTGCCGAACGACTCGAGAAAGGTTTGGCGTGTGAACGTTGCCTTCCAGAGCCAAAGGAAGGGGATCTGTGCGAACTACTGGAGAAAAAGCAGCTCTATGCAAATGTTTGTGAGCTTTTGGAAAAAGAGCAACGCTTCGTCGAATTCTTCTGCGGTGGTGTCGCTAATCCTCCGTGGTCGCTTCAGAGGCTTTGGGCAAGACGCGTCTTCCAGGGTCAAAGTTTTGCCATTGTCGCGCCTACCGGTGTGGGTAAAACTACTTTCGGTGCGGCCATAGCGAGTTTCTTGGGGGGCAAGACTTACATCCTCGTTCCAACGCGTGCACTCGTGAAGCAAGTCAAGCAACGTTGTGAATCTCTTTCCAAAAAGAGTGTGGTCGCTTACACGGGCAGAAAGAGCGAGAAAGAGAGAATTCAGAAGGGCGATTTCGATATTCTTATCACGACGAACATGTTTCTTTCAAGAAATTTCGATGCACTCGAAGATAAAAAATTCGATTTCATCTTCGTCGATGACACAGACTCTCTTTTGAAATCTGGCAAGAATGTGGACAAGGTGCTCAGATTGCTTGGCTTCACCCAGCAGCAGATCGATCTGGCTATGAAGAACCAACCTCAGGAAAAGCCTGAGCCAAAAGGCATACTGGTTGTGTCTTCAGCAACGCTCAAGCCAAAGACGAACCGTGCGATACTTTTCAAAAAGCTTCTCGGCTTTGATGTCTCACCCGTTCGCGTTTCACTCAGGAATGTTCTGGACACTTATCTGCATGTTGGAAACGAAGAAGAAGCGCTTGAACAACTGCTGGAATGGATCAGAAGGCTCGGAGATGGTGGGTTCATCTACGTCAGTTCAAAATTTGGCAAAGAGGGTGTCTACAGGATCGTGTCTTGGTTGAAAGAGCACAAAATCGAGGCAGTCAGTTACGAAGAGTTCGACCCGGGGGAGTTCAGAAAAAAGAAGTTCAAAGTCGCCGTGGGAATCTCTGTGCCCAACAACGTTTTGGTCCGTGGGCTCGATTTACCAGACGCTGTACGATATGCCATCTTCTTCGATATTCCACACGTGTCTTTTCCCATGAGATTCGAGAACGAGAACGTTCAACGTGCTTTACTCGTGGCTCTGAGAAATCTCGTTCAAGACGAGAGGATAGAGAAATACCTGTCTTGGATAGTTTCGAAGCGTAGAAGGACCATCGATCAGTCACAGGAAATCGCGAAATTTCTCAGCGAACAGCTGAACAAAGAAGAGATCTTGGAGAAACTCACAGGCTCCAACGATGTGCTGATCGAAGAGAGAGATAATGATTTGTTCATCAGCCTTGCGGATGCGGCAACGTACGTTCAAGCTTCAGGCAGAACTTCGCGCATGTTCGCTGGTGGTGTGAGTCGAGGAATTAGTCTTGTGATTTTTTGGAACGAAAAGTTGTTCAGCAATCTCAAAAAGAGGCTCAGACTGTTCTTCGATGAGATCGATTTCGTCGACGCAGAAGACGTTGATTGGCGGCAAGAGCTCGAGAGAGTTGACGAAGATCGCAACAAGATCGTGAAGCTTTCTTCCGCAAAGATGCCTGCGCAGATCTCCGTGAGATCGAGCTTGGTGATCGTTGAATCTCCGAACAAGGCTCGAACCATTGCACGCTTCTTCGGTACTCCCCAGATGAGGTTCGTCGACGATGTGCTGGTGTGGGAAACGACAACGGGGGATCGTGTGATCGCCATAACGGCCTCGCTCGGTCGTGTGTTTGACCTGATCGAGAACGAAGGTTTGTACGGCGTTTTAGAACAAGGTGACCATTATGTGCCGATCTACACATCGATCAAGGTCTGCGAGGAGTGTGGGGAGCAGACAACGAACAAAACTTGTTCCAAGAAACATGCCAAGATCCAGGACAAACTGAAACTGATCAGCGCGTTCAGAAGGCTTGCGCTACAGTTCGATGAAATCTTGATCGCCACAGACCCTGACGCCGAAGGGGAAAAGATCGCTTACGACCTGACCTTGGCTTTGAGGCCCTTCAACGGTAACATCCGGCGTGCCGAATTTCACGAAGTCACCAAGAGCGCGTTCACACGTGCCATCGATGTTCCAAGAGCCATCGACAAGAATATGGTGAAAGCCCAAGTTGCCCGACGTATTCTGGACCGATGGGTTGGATTCGAACTTTCGAGCAAACTGTGGCGTGCTTTCAATAGGTACGACCTCTCTGCTGGCAGGGTGCAAACACCTGTCTTGGGGTGGGTCATCGAACGGACCAAGCTCGTGAAGCAAAGAAAAGCACTTGTGAAACTGCTCGTTCGAGACGAGATTCAAAACAGTGTGTCGCTCAGTTTCGAAATGGATGATCCAGTTGCTGCCAAGAAGCTCGTAAGCGAGCTGGTTGGAAAGAAGCTGAGCACTGTTGGACAGTTTGAACAAGACCTCCAACCACCCAAACCTTACAACACCGCAACGATCTTGAGCGAGCTCGCAGGAAGAGTCTCCTCTTCGATGCTCATGGAGATCCTTCAAGAACTGTTTGAACAAGGGCTCATCACTTACCACAGGACCGACAGTTTCACAGTCTCAGAGGCAGGGATCAAGCTTGCCGAACAGATCATTTCAGAAGATTTCTCACGAGAGTTCTTTCATCCGAGGCGCTATCCGTCAGAGGGTGCTCACGAATGCATAAGGATCACGAAGCGTTTGAAGACCGAAGAAATTCGACTCTGGATTGAACTTGGAAAGGTCAGCTTCTCTAATCCAAAACAATCCTTGTTCGTGTACGACGCGATCTACAAGAGGTTTCTCGCTTCGCAGATGAAACCAACCAAAGCCTTGAAGAAGAGGCTCCGACTCGAACTGGCCTTTAACACTTTCGAGTGGGAACTCGTCGACAGCATCGTTGAGCACGGCTTCGATTTGATATTGCCATTCAAAGTGCAACATCTTGAAGGCGAGCTGTTTGTAGCTTCAGTCGACATCAAGCTCGTACCCAAGATGGTCCCTTTCACGCAGGGAAGCCTCATAAAACAGATGCAGGAGAGGGGCCTTGGGAGACCGTCTACGTACGCGAAGATCGTGCAGAATCTGCTCGAGAGAGGATACATAGTTCAAAGAGGAGAGTACTTGTTCGCCACTGCACTTGGATTCCGAGTTTTTTCATGGCTGAACGAGCACTATCCCAACTTCGCCAGTGAGTTACTGACGCGGGAACTCGAGGAAAAATCAGACCTCATAGAGCGTGGTGAGATGGATCATCAGCAGCTCATCAGATCGCTTCGACTGAGTGAACTTTTCTCTTGAAACGGTGCTAAAATATTGTTCACACTGTTGTGGCACCATGAGGTGGTAATGGATGTTGTACGTGCTTTCGGCAATTTTTCTGGGTTGGATCCTCGGCGCGAACAACACGGCGTCCATCTTTGGACCTGGTATCACATCGGGTGTTTTCAGTCATAGAAAAGTTGCGTTGATTGGCTCTGTTTTCGTCGTGTTTGGTGCGATGATCAATGGAAGCGAAGGATTGAAAAACCTTTCTTCGTTGGGTTCGAACTATCCTCACGATGGAGTTGTAGTTCTCCTGTGCGCGGGATTCGCAATGCTTATGTTGACAAGGATCGGTTTCCCCGCTTCGGCCACGCAAACTGTTCTCGGTGGTATGATCGGCGTGGGTTTGGTGCGCTTGGGCGTTGCGAGTATGAACTGGCACATGGTTGCACGATTCCTGCTGTCTTGGGTCTTGACACCCTTTTTTGCCGCTCTGGCTGCCTTTTTCATCTATCACGTGCTCGCGTTCTATCTGAGGAAAATTCGTCGAACTCAAGTACAGGATGTCTTCATCTACACTGCTTCATGGCTCGCGGGACTGTACGACGCCTACGCACTTGGTGCCAACAACGTTGCGAACGTCACGGGCCCGGTACTGGTTCATCTCCCCTCGATGGGAATCGCGGCATTGCTTGGTGGTTCTTCCATTGCCTTAGGTGTCATCTTCAGCAGTAAGAGGGTCATCAACACCGTTGGTAAACAGATCGTTTCACTCGATCATTTCTCATCGCTCGTTGCGATGCTCGCTCAGGCTACCACACTCTTGACTTTCAGCTTTATCGGAATACCCGTTGCCGCTTCACAGGCCATCGTGGGCGGAGTTATAGGAGCAGGTTACGCAAGGGGTGTCAAGCTCTCGAGTTGGAAAACCGTGATGTCAATGATGAGTGCTTGGTTGTTGGCCCCCATTGCTTCCGGCATACTCTCGGCAGTCGCGTGCAGGTTCTTTTGAATAAGCACTGGTATAATGTTGTTGAACCACACTCTTTTGGAGGTGAGCACATGAGAAAGTTGCTGATCTTTCTGCTCGCGGTTAGCCTGTTGAGCGTAGGAGTGGCCGAGAAATGGCCAGCCCAGCTGAGGTTCGTTTCTGGACCTTCGGGAGGAACCTGGTTCGCGCTCGGTGGTACGCTCGCTGGAGTGTGGACGGAAAGCGTTATACCCACGACGAGCGGCACAGGTGGAGGAACTGCGAACATCCTCACCATCTCCAGAGGACAGGCGGACATCGGTTTGACCACGCTGTCTGTCTTCAACGCGGCCATCAAGGGTATTGATCCGTTCAAAGAACCTGTGAAGGGTACGGTGTTGTTCGCCAACCTGTACAGACAGTACGCGTACTTCATCATGAGAAAAGACTACGCGACCAAGAATGGCGTCAAGACGCTCGGAGACGTGATCAGAAAGAAACTGCCCATCAGGTTCGCGACATTGACTCCCGGCACTGCTTCTGAGCTCGTCATAAGATTGCTCTTCGAAAAAGGTTATGGTGTCACTTGGTCGGACATCAAGTCCTGGGGCGGCAGGGTTGAGTTCGCCTCCTACACGGACGGTGCCAACCTGCTGTGTGACAACAACTTGGACATGTTCGCGTTCCAGATAAGCCGTGTCGCATCGGTGATCATGGACATCGAGAGCCGAATCGATGTCGTCGTATTACCCGTCGATGAAGAGGCTATTCAAGCGCTCGCAAACTATCTTGGGACAACGAAGTTCTTCATAGAACCTGGTATTTATAAGAGTGTGACTGAACCCGTTCCAACGGTGGGAGACTACACGTGCTTGGTGATAAGGGAAAACCTTCCCGAAGATCTGGTGTACAAACTTGCAGAGGCGCTTTGGAACAAGAAGGAGCAGATCGCAAAGGCGTTCGTGGACATGGCCGAATTGAACCCACAAGAAGCGATCAGCCGAGGTGTACCAGCGCATCCCGGATCGATCAAATTCTGGTCGCAGCTCAAATGAAACTTGAGGGGGCGAAAGCCCCCTCAGTTCTTCAGCGAGGTGATCGAGATGCGGAAACTCAAAGGAATAACGTACTATTTCGCATTCTTGTCACTCGTGGCGATGGGCATATTTCACATCTATACCGCTATTTTTGGTACGTTCGAAGCTTATTTGCAGAGGAACATACACTTGATCTTCGCTTTGCCACTCGCTTTCATCTTTTATCCGGCCACGAAGAACAGTCCCAAAGATAGAGTGCCTTGGTACGATTGGATTTTCGCCATTTTGGCTATGTTGCCATGCCTCTATGCCATTCTGAATTACGAAACGATCATCTACAGGATGGTCCAAGTCGAAGAAGTCACCACAGCGCAATTGGTTCTCGGAACGATCTTGGTGATCATGGTACTGGAAGCGACCAGAAGGATCGTTGGACTCGCTCTGACGATACTTGCGGCAGCTTCTGTGTTTTACATGTACATAGGACACCTTCTTCCAGGACAGTTCAAGGGCATGTACGTCACTTATGACAGGATCATCGAACATCTGTATTTGACTGGAGAAGGCATCTTTTCCACACCCCTTGGAGTTTCTGCGACTTTCGTGATGCTCTTTCTCATTCTCGGCGGATTTTTGGAACACAGTGGTGTCGGCGAGTACTTCATGGACCTTTCCAAAGCGTTGGCAGGTAAGGCAACAGGAGGACCTGCTAAGATAGCAGTCGTGAGCTCAGGTTTGTTTGGGAGCATCTCTGGCTCGGCCGTAGCCAACGTTTATGCGACCGGCACCTTCACGATACCGATGATGAAACAACTGGGTTTTTCTCCAATGTTCGCTGGCGCTGTGGAAGCCGTTGCGAGCAGTGGTGGACAGATCATGCCCCCCGTGATGGGTGCGGCGGCGTTCATCATGGCTTCTTTTCTTGGAATCCCCTACAAGCAGGTCATGATCGCTGCCTTCGTACCAGCGGTGCTGTACTATTTCTATGTGTTCATGTCGGTCCATGCGAGAGCTGTGAAACTTGGACTCAAAGGTCTTTCAGACGAAATGATCCCGTCGATGAAATACGTTCTGAAGAAACTGTACGTTCTGGCACCCATAGTCGTTCTGGTAGTTATGATCATGCGAGGTTACACTCCCATGAGATCCGCACTGTTCGCGATAATCGTGAGCTGGTTTGTTTCACTGCTCGACAAAAGGTACAGGATGGGCCCAAGAGGTGTACTCAACGCTATCTATGATGGTTCAAAGAACGTCTTCGTTGTGGCGATCGCTTGTGCGGCAGCAGGGATCGTGGTTGGTGCCGTGACATTGACGGGTATAGGTTTCAAGCTGGTGAGCTTCATATTCAGCTTGGCGCAGAATGTACCATTCCTGGCGCTGATCATGGTCATGCTCATGGCGATAGTGCTGGGGATGGGTTTGCCCACGACCGCGGCGTACATCGTCGCCTCCGCACTCGCTGTTCCCGCTCTAATAAGGCTCGGCTTTAAAGCATTACCATCCCACATGTTCGTTTTCTATTACGCGGTTTTCTCAGCTATCACACCACCCGTGGCGCTTGCAGCTTATGCGGCGAGTTCAATCTCCGGTGCGAAGCCCTCGGAAACGGGTTATCAGGCGTTTCGGCTTGGTTTGCTCGCCATGATCATACCCTTTGCCTTCATGTACGACACCGGTTTCTTGCTGCAGGCAAGCTGGGTCAGGAATCTGTCCTCGATTGCCACCGGGTTGGTCTCAGCGATGGCGCTCAGCTACGCGATCGAAGGTTTTCTCAAGACGAAGCTCAACTTCCTGACGAGAACGCTGTTGAGCGCGATAGGTGTGATAGTACTTTTTCCGATTGTCTGGCTCAGAATTCTCTGTATTGTTGCGTTTGGGCTTGTCTATGCGCAATTCTCTATGAAGAAACAAAAAGTGTGAAGGCGCCTTTCGGCGCCTTTTCAATGGACACAGGCTTTCAGCTTCTCGAAGGCGATCTTCGTTGTTTCGCACACCGGCTTGTTCCAATAGTTCTCGTTGAAGAGCTCGACGCTGATTGGTCCATCGTAACCAATGTTCTTCAGCATCCTGAAGAAATCTCTGAGTGGGAGTATCCCATCGCCTGGCATGACCCTGTCCGAATCTGCAACATTTTCGAGTTTGGGCAAATCGTTCACGTGTACAACGATGATCTTGCGAGGATCTATCTTCTCGAGTTCCTCAAGCCGTGAACCGCCCGAGAAGAAGTGGCACGTGTCCACGATCAGACCGACGTTATCTTCATTCACTCGTCGGACGATCTCCCAGGCCAATGGCATTTTGTTCACTGAGCAGTCCGAGAATCCAAGAAACTCGAACCCAAGTCTTAGGCCAAACTGTTTGGCAATATTCGACATCTCCTTCAACACACTTACGGACTCTCTAACGATCGTTCTCTCGTCAAGCCTTTCTTTCAAAAACCCCGGTACGATCACAATGGCTTCAACGTTGAGTTCCTTCGCGATTCTGCATAGCTCTTCACACTCTCTGAGCTTCTCCTGTCTGTTTTCAGAGAAGGTGGCTTGCTCGATCGAATTGATCGTCAAAGGCTTCAGCTGGTTCTGCTCGAGCAGTTGTTTTACAACCTCGATTCCACCAGTCTTGAGCGTACTCAACAGTTTGTTCTTCCAGATTTCGATCATCTCGAATCCTGCCAAACGTGCACAAACGATGTCTTCGGCCAAGCCTGCCTTGATAGTCGTGGCACCGTTGAACGCGAGTTTCAAGCCTCTTCACCCCCGTTCAATCATACCGCGACCAGTTCGAATACGGACAAATGGCGTGCTAAAATAACAGCGGTCCGCAAAGAAAGCAAACTGGAGGGAAGTTGGTGAGAAGGTACAATCCTTTTTTACTGTATCTGGTGGATTACGCCACAATTGGTCTCATCTATTTTGTGCTGAGTGGCTCGTTCGCCGGCTCACTTTTCTTGCCTTTGGTGTGTTGCTTGTCATTGTTCTCCTTCAGAGCTTTGGATAGAGAGCATTTGACCGATTTCAACCAGTTGCTCGTGAGATCGTTTGTAGCAATTGCACTTGCGAACTTGATAAACTACGCGATCCTTCGTTTGATCTATCTGTCATTCTTTTCAGGCATTGGAAGGGTAAGGCTCACGACGCTTGCCATCCACACGTTCGTTTGTGCACCAGCCGTCGCGTTGTTGAGTTACTATCTTTTCAGAGTTCTCAAAAATAAGATCAGGCCATGCAGCTACGCCGTTATCGGTCGAGAAGAGGAATTGAAGGAACTGCTCGAAGAAATCGAACAGAAGAGTGACGAGTACAGGTTCGTTCAGTTCATCGAGAGCAAGGATCAAGTGAAGAAACTAAGGGATGGGATTGCCGGCATCGTTGTTTCAGACTATTCTCTTTACGAAACACTTCAGCCAGAACTCAGAAGACTGAACTGCAACAACGTGATCTTTCTTCCGCACATCGCGGAGACTGTGTTGAAGAGGATTCCTTTAAAACTCGTAGAGAAATTCAAAGCTTACTACGAAACTTCATTCAACGCTATCGTGGAGAACGCTTACAAGAGGATCTTGGATGTGATCTTAGCCACTTTGGCGCTCGTCATCACTTCTCCCATTGTTCTGATCATTGCAATACTGATCCTCTTGGAAGATGGACGACCGATCTTTTACAGGCAAAGACGTGTTGGGAAGGATGGCAAAGAATTCGAGTTCGTAAAGTTGCGTTCGTTGAAGCAAAAGGGTTTTGATCCACAGAATCCAAACAAGAACATCGAGCAGAGAGTGCTGAAAATAGGGAAGTTCGTTCGAAAGTACAGACTCGATGAGTTACCACAGTTCTGGCTGGTGCTGAAGGGCGACATGAGCGTCGTTGGTCCGAGGCCGGAGATGGTGGAGTATCATCTGCAGTACGTGAACAGGATTCCTTACTATCACTACAGACTCAAGCTCAAACCTGGCTTGACTGGTTGGGCACAGATAAACTACCAACACACGACGACGTTGGAAGAGTACAGAACGAAGTTGGAGTACGATCTGTACTACGTCAAGAACCACTCGATCTTGCTGGACTTGAGCGTGATACTCAAAACATTGGAAGCAGTCGTCTTCAGGAGAGGTGCACGCTGATGAAGTGTGTAATCCTGGCTGGTGGTAGTGGGGAGCGCTTTTGGCCGATTTCAACACGAGAAACGCCAAAACAGTTTTTGAGACTCTTTTCCGAAAAAACTTTGTTGAGGGAAACTTTCGAAAGGATCTCGGCAAGGCTTGATCCGAAAGACATCTACATCGTTACCAACAGAGCTTACGCGGAACTCACTCGCGTGGATGTACCGGAGGTTCCCACGGAAAACATCCTTCTCGAGCCACTGAAGAAAAACACCGCACCCGCGTGCACCTATGCCACGTTGAACTTTGATCCAAGTGAAACGATCTTCATTGTTCCGGCGGATCACTACGTCCCAAACGTTGAAGATTTCTGGCGTTACGTCCAACTTGGTCAAAAGACTTTGCAGGAGCATGAAGCGATCATCACCTTCGGTATAGTTCCTTCCCGAGCCGAAACGGCCTATGGGTACATCGAGGCAGGAGAAAGAATCGATGAGTACGTCTTCGAAGTGAACAAGTTCCACGAAAAGCCTGATCATCAGACGGCTCTGTCTTACTTGGAGAAAGGAAACTACTTTTGGAACAGCGGCATGTTCATGTACAAGGTTGGATATTTCATCGAACAGATGAAGAAGCACGCCCCTCAGGTGATCGAACCGTTCTTGAAGAAAAGAGACTTGGAACAGATCTATCGAGAAGTTCCATCGATAAGCATAGACTATGCGCTCATGGAGAAGGCAGACAGGATCGTCATGGTGAAAGCTGAATTCGTCTGGTCGGACGTGGGCAACTTCAATTCACTCAAGGACCTCGGTGTGAAGAACTCACAGCACACTGTAGTCATGAACACAGAAAACCTCTTCGTTAAAACGAGCAAACCCATCATTGTGATAGGTGTGAGCGACACAATCATAGTGGAGAACGAGAACGGTATCTTGGTGTGCAAGATGGACCAGCTCGACAGACTGAGAGAAGCTTTGAAAGTCTTGGAGCAAAAGTTGAAAGATCACGAACGATGAATTTAAGGATCTTGCTTGCCCTCGAAAGCTTGTTGATGGTTCTCGAGTCCTTGTATCTTGCTTACACTATCTTTTGACCCTTGGATCCACAACGAACCTCCACAAGTAGATCAGATTGAGCAGTCCGATCACACTTGTCAAGAAGAAAGGGATCGCATATCCAAGAACGTCGATCATCTTTCCACAAATGAGTGGGGCAACAAAGGAGAAAGGTGCTGTCAGAAAATACAATGAGCCCATGTAGAGTTCTTTGCGTTTTCCTGAAGTCATATCCAGCGTGATCGCCATGCTCCCAACCATGCCCGTCGTGTTCACTACGCCCATGAGGATGTAAACGACGTAAGCTTGTTCCACCCTTTTGCACAACAGAGCCATGAGGATCGCTGAGACGTAGCAAACTTTACTCACGAGCAAATTCAACTTGTGCCCCATTCTGTCGCCCAATGGTCCAAAGAGAAAAGATGAAACACCTTGCGAGGCGAGAACAACCGCGGTGAAGATCGCAGCCGAATCGTCGGGAAGGGAGAGTTTCTTGAGGAGATACACCGTGACGAAGCCACCGGAACTGGACATGAAACTACTGATGATCCTCTCTACGAGAAAGTGTCTGAAGTTCTTGTCCTTGAACACGCGCTTCATGTTTCGGATGTAATTGAGAACGGGTTCATCGTCATAAACACGCTCGTCTGGCACCTCTCTGGTGAGCGATAAGAAAAGTAGCGACAGCATGAAGAAGATGAAACCCGTGAAGAACACGTAGGCAAAATTCTTTGGGAATGGGTGGTTTGCGAGCAAATTCCTCGCGATGAACGATCCACCTATACCCATGATCGCCCCAAGACCGCTTCCCATGGCGAAGTACGTTCCCCTCCTGCGTGAGTCTATGACTTTCTCTATCATGCTCATCCAAGGTGGACCCAGAAAACCCATGGCAAAGATGGCGATACCCATCATTGCGATTGAAAGATAGAGCGCAAGCTTGGGAGAAATACCAACCAAGTACAGCGCGATGAGTCCTATGAACAAGTACGGAACCCTCTCCAGCATCGTCACCTTGAGAACGAGACTCAACTTTTTGGATGACCTTTCTGCGTACTTGGCGCCCCAGATCGCCGGTATGCCCCAACCCAAGTTCGTTATCGCTGAAATCAATCCCAGCTCAACGTTCGATGCCCCGAGATTCTTGGCAAAGACGGGAAACATAGTGAAGACGGAGCCAAAGGTCATACCAACGCTGAAGAAGGCATTGTCGATAGAATTCACAATGAAGTTCCAACGATAATCTTCTTTTGTGAGTCTTCTCACATCCGTACGCCAAAGCTTCAGAAAGTTCATCAAAAACAACGCAACCTCCCAACAGATCGTACTACAGGTGAGTACTCTGTGTTAAGCTCTTTGCGTTCGATCTTTTCGTGGAGCCGACTTGCGATATCTGACGAAGCTCTTGAACTTTTGCACCAACTAATCAATCACGTCTTATCTTTGGCAAAAGAAATTCAAATCGATCTTAGTTCCAGAACAGCACACCAGGCCTAAGGTGTTCATCACGTTCTAACTCGCCACAGCAACGAGCTCGCTACCAAGTCTCTTTCCACATGACCCTCGTCCGAAAGGTAACTGAGATAGGCGTGAACCGTGGATCTGTAGAGCACATACTGCACAAGGTTCTTGACTTCGATGTTGAAACCGTTCAACAGTTTTGTCAAGAGCTCATCGAAGGTGCGCGGCGTCTTCAGGAGCTTGAGAATCTCGTTCGAGACGTTTTCAACCACCTTCCTGTTGAGGTTTAACAGCTCAGTTATGTCGCCGGTGAGATCGCCATGGGATGGCAGGAAGAAATCGTACTTCGATCTTTCGAGCAGATCGAGTGTTTGTAGAAAATTTTTCACGTCATACACAACGAACATCTTGTATTTCTCAATAGCTCCTTTCGAAAACAAGGCATCCGCACAGAAGAGAATTTTGTCCACGGCAACACCGACCTGGTTGGGTGAATGACCGGCGAGCGGAACGATGCTCAACGTCACATCCCGAAGTGTGAGCGTGCCGGGTTCAAGCGTTTCGTCCACTCGACATGGTTTCGCCATGAGGAACTTGGTTTGGAGTTCCTTCGGCGGAGCAGCACCGAACAGGTAAAACGGTTCCAGGATCGGACTTTCTATGATCTGTCTTTCTATTTCTGGAGCCAGTACGTGAACCGAAAATTTGTCCTTCAAAAATGCGTTGCCACCACAGTGATCGGCGTGAGAATGCGTGTTGATGAGAAACTTCGCTGGTTTCTCCAAGAGTCGGCAAAGTTTCCTCGCAAAGTTTTCATCTATCCCGCTGTCCACGAGTACAGCTGAGTCCTTTGTGTAGACAACACAAATATTCACTGGGTTGGGAACGTAGTGAACCTGGCCTGCGATTTTTCTGATCTCCATACTCCACCTTACCTACAGTGTAGGTTTTCTTGCTATATTTCGATTATAACTTATTTAAGGGATATCTACCTTCACTTTCGAATGGTAAACTCAAAAATGAAGTCACGTCGGGGGGATGAAGGTTGCGAAAAACTTTGAGCCTGTTTTTGTTATTTGCTGTGTTTTCGTTGCTCGTCTCCAATCCGCTCGTGTTTTTGAATGATCCAGAGCCAGCTTTCTCTTTCGACTTTCAGCCCAACTGTTTCAGATTCTCACTGTTTGTCCCGCTGGTACGAACCATAGCACCAATCGACTGGTTTTTGCCGAAAGAGAACGCAGGATTACTGAAAGGACTGATCAAAGTCGAATCGGACTTCTACGTGCATGCGCTCTCAGAAAAAGGCGCGAAGGGCTTGACCCAGTTGATGCCCTCGACCGCCAAAGAACTCGGCGTGCTGAACCCGTTCAACGTCTTCCAATCGTTAGACGGCGCCAATCGCTACTTGAACGATCTTCAGAATCGTTTCAACAATCTCGAACTCGCCTTGGCTGCATATCACGAAGGACCCACGAAAGTCGCGAGGGAGGGACCGAGCGTTGAAGGGTTGAGGTACGCTCAGAAGGTTTTGAAAAGCGCAAGGGATTTCGGAAACAAGATGGCTTTCTTCAAAGATGCGATGTACTTTGAACCGTACGTGGAGTTCGGGAAACATTTCTCAACCGGCTTGAACTTCTATCTTTCTGTGCTGGGAGCAGCCTATCTGTCTGGTGGTTTGAACGTTTCTGACAAAATCTCTCAACATGTGCTCCTCTATCCAAACATTACCGATTCTTTTTCCCTAATTCTCGGTGAGAAGGACTTGAACTTGGTTGGTGGATTCTTGCTCAGAAGGATGCCAGATTTCAGCTTACAGGTCGTCTTAGGAAAAAACGAACTCGATGTGAGCGGGCTCGTTCGAGTGTGGAGGTTCTACGTGAAGGCGGGATTTTCAAAGCAGAGATTCCACGTAGGTTTCATCTTCAAATGATTGGAAAAAATGAAAGGCCCCCTCGCGGGGGCCCACACTCAGAGCAAATTGAAGAACTCGTTCGTGGTCGTCTCGACTATCGCCGCTCTGTCTTTGACGAAGGTCGAAGGAAGTGCTCCAAGACTTATCAGCATGTCCATGGCCTGGGATAGCTGTTCGCTCGTCAGATCTTCCTTGGGGTTCGGTACAGTGATCCTGCGCCTCTTGCCGTCCTCTTCGCTCACAAAATCGAGGAACAGTCTCTTCATGGTTCACACCTCCTCATATTACCTGCGTGGTGGTGACGAGGTAGGCTTCTTGAACGGTGTAGTTGCTCAGAGAGTCGATCAGGTTGGCAATTTGTTCTGCCTGCACCGTCGTGACGGAATCTTCCACGGCAAAGGTGCCACGTCTGAGGATTGGCCTACCGTTTTCGTTGACCTCACCCGTGTTGTAAACGATCCTGAGTTGCTTCACATCCAACACCTCCCTTCGGCTTTGGGAGCGCTCCCATAAAGATATATACGGAAGTATACTTTAACAGTCACAAACGGCTACATGGTGAGACTGTTTCGAACGTGCAAGACTGTGTTTCTCGAGAGGACGAGGCGCTTGTTGATGGACAAAATGCCATCGCCGTGGTATTATAGTCTCAAAGGTGAGCGATCGTGGGTGTGTTTGATCACAAACTTGAAACTCTGAATCTCGTGCACCATCACGTGTTTGACCCGGTAGCTTTCCCACCGGGCGTCACTTGATGGTGGAAATCTGGAAGGCTACCGGGTCACATCCGAAAGGGTGTGACCCTTTTTCTTTTAAGGAGGGGAAAAGCTTGAAAAGAATCGACAAACTCGTTCGTTCTTTCGTCGATGAGGCGATGAGTGAAGGCTTCGAACTGTTCTTGAGTCCAGAAACCGAAGCGTTAAGAGATCTTTCACAGATCAACGACAGCGTTGTGTTCTTCCAAGCCAAGGGTGGAGGACTGTTCAAAATGAGAAACGACTACACGACGAGCGTCGTCGAGTTCTACAACAAGAACCGTTCAGATACGCTGAGAGTTTGGTACTCAGGCTTCGTTTATCGCTACGATCAAACTGGTCAAATCCAGAACACCTTTCAGCTCGGTTTGGAAATCGTTCCCTACAACTCACCCCAAGACAGTTTCGTGGTCTTGAAGGTCATGCTCGCATCGATCCTTCGCTCGCTCACAGACCAGTTGCTCGTCGAAGTGGGTGACTCACGAGTGATAGAAAGATGCATTCAGCACGTGCCGAAGAAGTTTAGAAAGAAATTGCTCGAGCTGGTGGACAGAAAGGATGTATCCGAGCTTGAGTTTTTCGCTTCTTTGAACAACCTCGATCTGAAAGACGTGCTGAAACTCGTGGAGGCGAGTTTCACCAAAAGGAGCGTGAACCAGCTGAAAGAATTCGAGCTGGATCCATCGATCGAAAGAGAAATAGTCGAGCTCGTGGAGTTTCTGTCGAAGTATCCCGGCGTAACGGTGGAGATAGATTTTTCGCTCGCCAGAACCGTTGAAGAGTACGATGGGCCAACTTTCATCCTATTTGATCTGAAAGATCCAGCGCTCATCGCCGCGGGTGGGAGGTACAGGGTGAACGAGAACAGACTTGGAGTCGGTGGAACGATCTTTGTGGAGGAGAGAACATGGTCAAGTTAGCGCTCGCGAAGGGAAGGTTGGAAGAAGAGGCGTTCGCGTTCTTGGAAAGGTGTGGTTTTCGATTCAAAGAAAGGAGTGAGAGATCTCTGATCGTCGAGGACGTGGAGGAGCAGTTGAAGATCTTCATTGTGAAGCCTTCGGACGTTCCAACCTACGTGTTCAACAACGTTGCGGACATCGGTATCTGCGGTACGGATTCGATCGTCGAATCGCAGTTCAGGCTCGTTCAACCCATGAAACTGCCGTTCGGAAAAGCGAGGATGGTCGTGGCAGGTTTGGAAGGTTTTAGGGTGAAGAACGGAAGTGTCAGCGTGGCAACGAAGTTCCCAGTGACTGCGAAGCTCTACTTCGATTCGAAGGGGCTGGACGTGAAGATCATAAAATTGCACGGCTCAGTGGAGCTCGCACCCATCGTGGGTCTTGCACCTTTGATCGTGGACATCGTTCAGACAGGTAGAACACTGAAGGAAAACGGCCTTTCGATCTTGGACGAGGTGTATTCCATCAGCGCAGTGGTGACGTTGAACGAGGTGTCGTACAGGACCAAACGGGCCGAGATTCTAAACTTGCTTGGAATGTTGGAAAGGGGGCTTGAGCGTGAGGGTACTCGTTGAGCCAAGGAAAGGTCAGATTCTCGAAATCTTGGAAGAAAGGAAGAGAAGCTTTCTGAACATCGAAGAAAATGTGAAGCTCATCGTCAACGATGTGAGAAAGAACGGTCAAAGCGCTTTGGAGAAGTACATCGCGATGTACGAAAGGTGTCCCCTGAAAGGTGAGCAGATCGCGGTGAGTCAAGAAGAATTCGAGTCGGTGAAGGTCGAGAGAGAGTTCGAAGAGGTCTGTGAAAGACTCATCGAACGGCTCGAGAGGTTTCATTCGATGCAGCTGGAACGTTCGCTGTGGAGCTTGACCGAGCACGGTTCTTTCACCGCACAGCTCATAAGATCGATCGAGAGCGTCGCGATCTACGTGCCTTCGGGAAAGAAGGTCTACTTTTCAACGTTTTTGATGTGTGCCGTTCCAGCGAAGATAGCGAACGTTGAGAGGATCGTCGTGGCGAGCCCACCTGACGAAGAAGGTAAACTTTCACCATACGTGCTGCAACTGTGTCGAAGATTAGGCGTAAAGGAAGTGTACAAGATGGGTGGAGCACATGCGATCGCGGCACTCGCCTACGGAACACACCTTGTGAAGAAGGTCGATAAAATCGTCGGACCGGGCAACGCGTACGTTTCTTGCGCGAAGAAGTTGGTCTTCGGTGATTGCGGTATAGACTCGGTTGCAGGTCCCACGGAGCTTTTGATCGTTGCGGACGAAACTGCCGATCCGAAATTGACGGCAATCGACATGCTCGCACAAGCTGAGCACGACGAGATGGCGATGAGTGTGCTTTTGACAAACGACGAAGATCTGCTGGACAAAACACTCGAGGAACTCGCAAAGCAGCTGAACGAACTGAGTGAACCGAACAGGTCGATCGCCCAAGCTTCGCTCGAGAGAAACGGACTTTCCATCTTGACGAAAGATTTGAACAACGCGATCGAGTTCGTCAACCTTTTCGCTCCAGAACATCTGGAGTTGATCGTCAGAGATCCCTTCTCACTTTTACCAAAGGTCAATAACGCAGGTTCCGTGTTCCTCGGCAGCTGGTCAGCAGAGGCGTTCGGTGACTACGGTATCGGACCCAACCACGTGCTTCCGACTTCGACCAGCTCGAGGTTCTCGTCTGGCTTGAGCGTTCAAGATTTTTTGAAGAGGATCTTCGTGACGCGTGTGAGCGAGGAAGAAGTCCTCAAAGAAGGAAGGTTCTACTCAACTTTGGCGAGGCTTGAGGGCTTCGAAGCACACGCTCGTTCGATCGAAGTGAGAATGGAGGGATCGAGGTGAGTTTCAAAGCGGTGGTTGAAAGGATCAGAAAAGACGTCGAAGCGTACCAGAGCGAAATGAGATCTTTGATCTACCTGGCCTTGAACGAGAATCCTCATCCTTTTCCAGAGGAGCTGATCCAACAGTGCTTCGAATCGATCGATCCATCGAAGGTGAACCTGTACGTCGATTCTCCCTCGAAGGAGTTTTTGAAAGAACTCGTGGACTACATTTCGACCGATTCTTGGAGAGTACGAGAAGAACAGATCAGCGTCGGAAACGGAGCGGATGAGATCATATACGTGCTCTTGCTGATGTTCAAGGACCTCTCCATATACGTCTTCCCTCCAACATACAGTTGCTACGAGATCTTCGCCAACGCGTTGGGTGTGAAAGTGAACAAAGTGCCGCTCAGGGGAGAAAGGATCGATACGAAGGCGTTGAAAGGCCTGCTGAACGAAGACTGTGTCGTGTTCTTGCCGAATCCGAACAATCCAACGGGCCATCTGTTCGAAGACGAAGAGATCTTTTGGCTTTTAAGCACTAAAGCGTTGCTGGTTCTTGACGAAGCTTATTACGAATTCAGTGGAAAAACCTTCGCACCTCTGATAGAACAATTCCAGAATCTCGCGATCTTGAGAACCTTCTCGAAGGCTTTCAGCCTCGCATCACAGAGGATCGGATACATCGTCGCAAACCCTTTCTTGATCGACGCTTACAACAAGGTTCGTCTGCCGTACAACGTGAGCTATCTGGGTCAAATCTTTGCGACGATCGCGTTGAGAAACAAGCGCATCTTTCAAGAGCGTGTGAGAAAGATCATCGAAGAGAGAGAAAGGCTCAAGAACGCGTTGAAGAACATGGGTTTGAAGGTGAGCAATTCGAAGGCGAACTTCGTCTTTGTCTATCTCGAACGGGAGCAAACCGAGAGAATCTACAGAGCTTTTCTGAAACGAGGAATCACGGTGAGAAAGACGGAGTTCGGGCTTCGCGTGGCCGTCGGTCAGCCAAAACAGAACGATCTTCTAATCGAAGCGTTGGAGGGATCGCTGTGAGGATAGAAAAACAAACGAATCGATGCTGCGTGGAAAGGGAAACCCTCGAGACTGAGATAAAGCTGTGGCTCATCGATGATGGGAAAGGAGAGCTCCTGGGATCGAGCAAGATCGGCTTTCTCGATCACATGCTCAAGACGTTCTGTAGATTTTCAACCCTGTCCTTGAGCTTGGAAAAGTTCGAGGCGGACTTGCACGTGGACATGCACCACGGGGTCGAGGACCTCGCGTTGGCTCTGGGGACGGCCTTCAGGGAACTCTTCGATTACTCTAAGATGAAGCGTTTCGGCCATGCGATCGTTCCGATGGACGAGGCGCTGACGTTGTGCTCAATCGATCTTTCTGGGAGAAGTCTTCTCAACTTCCAAGTGTCCTTCGAGACCCAAACCATCAAAGATTTCCCAGTCGAGTTGCTCGAAGAATTCTTCAAGAGCTTCGCGAACAACGCGAGAATAACTTTGCACATCGTGAAGATGTTCGGAAAGAACTCACACCACATCGCCGAATCGATCTTCAAAGCCTTCGCCATCGCCACGAGGAACGCGATCGAAAAGAGCGAATCTACCCAGAGCACGAAAGGGGTGATAGATTGAACGTGGCCATCGTTTCGAGTATGCCTGGAAACGTGATGAACTTGTACAGGGCCTTGAAGGGGCTCGAACGGAACTTGAACGTGGAACTTTTGGAAAAGCCGGCGTGGAGCTCTTTCGATGTGATCTTCTTGCCAGGCGTTGGGCATTTCGAAGAAGCGATGCAGCGGCTCAGAGAAAACAAAATGGAAGAATTTTTGCTGAACCAAGTTGGGAGGAGTTTCATCGTGGGAATATGCCTCGGTATGCAGATTCTCTTCGAAGAGAGCGAAGAGAGCTTTTCAAACCGATCGGTTCGAGGCTTTGGTCTGCTCGAGGGCAAGGTAACGAAACTGAAGGCACAAGTTTTACCCCACGTCGGTTGGAACCGAGTGAGATTTCTGAACGGCAAGTTCAAGGATCTGGACGGAAGGTATTTTTACTTCGTTCATTCGTACAGGGTCCTGTGCGAAGAATCTTTGGTTGTCGCAACCTGCGAGTACGAAGAAGAGTTCCCCGCGGTTGTCATGAAAGACAAAGTCTTGGGAGTTCAGTTTCATCCGGAGAAGAGCCACACGGTAGGAAAAGCCTTTTTGAAGAAGGTGTTGGAATGCGCGTCATCCCAGCGATAGATCTTTACGAAGGTCGCGTCGTGAGGTTTGAAAAGGGTGACAAGAAGAGATCGCACCCCTACGAATTTGATCCAGTGAAACTGTTGGAGCACTTCGTCGAGGAGGGTTTCAGGCTCGTGCACGTGGTCGATCTTTCGGCCGCTGTGGATGGTTCGAGCGCGAACGAGAACGTTTTGAAGAAAATCTCCGAGAGAGGCCTTGCAAAGTTCGTTCAGCTCGGTGGAGGTATAAGGTGCATCAAAAGAGCGCTGTGGTTGAGACGGAATGGCTTTCAAAGACAAATTTTGAGTTCCACGTTGATCGAAGATCCGACGTTGATCTGTAAACTCCTCGAACAATGCATCGATGTGGTGTTCTCGCTCGACACAGCTGGTGAACAGATACGAATGAAGGGATGGAACGAGACAAGCGAGCTGAACGTCGTGGAGCTTTTGAAAACACTGAAAGAGCTCGGCTTGAAAGAGGTGATTCACACCGACGTCGAAGCCGATGGAACACTTAAGGGAAGAAAACTCGATCTCACCAAATGCCTGGCGCAGAAAACCAATTTGACCTTCATTGTCGCAGGTGGGATAAGTGGTGTTGAAGACCTCGAGAACGTCAGAAAGTTGAACCTCGAAGTTCCGTGCGTCGATGGCGTCGTCGTGGGCAGGGCCTTCTACGAGGGAAAGATAACACTGAAGGAGATGAAGAGTTATGCTCGCTAAGCGCATCATCGCGTGCTTGGACGTGAAGGATGGTGTGGTCGTGAAAGGAAGACAGTTCGAGAACCTCGTCTACGGTGGAGATCCTGTGGAACTGGCACAGAAATACTGCGAATCTTGCATCGATGAGTTGGTCTTTCTCGACATCACGGCTTCTCTGGAATCGAGGAAGACCATGATAGATGTGGTTAGGAGGGTCGCGGAGAAAACGGACATTCCTTTCACTGTGGGTGGGGGAATTCGTGACATTGAAACTGCATCGGAGTTGATCTACGCGGGTGCAGACAAAGTGAGCATCAACACGGCCGCGGTGGAGAATCCGAAGCTGATAGAAAAAATTGCATCCAGGTTTGGATCTCAAGCTGTTGTAGTCGCAGTAGATGCGAAGAGAACCCAACTGGGCTTCGAAGTCTTCACTCTTTCTGGGAAGAAGGCGACAGGTATCAAATTGGAAGACTGGCTAAGAAATGTTCAAGAGTTTGGCGCAGGCGAAATTCTTCTGACGAGCATAGACAAAGATGGCACAAAAGAAGGTTTCGACCTTGAACTCATCTCGTTGGCTAGAAGGATGTTGAAAATTCCACTGATCGCATCGGGTGGTGCCGGAACAAAACAACATTTCCTCGAAGCGTTCAAGGCAGGGGCGGATGCGGCACTGGGTGCATCGGTGTTCCATTTCGGCTTGATCGACGTTCAAGATTTGAAGAGATACCTTTCTCAGAACGGGATCAACGTGAGACTGGATTGTTGGGAGGTCGAATGACGTGCTGAGACCCGTGGTTGTCCAAGAAGCTTTCACGAAAGAAGTTCTCATGCTGGCCTACGCGGACGAAGAAGCTTTGAGATTGACGAAAGAAACTGGCTTTGCACACTTCTATTCCAGATCGAGGCAAAAGATCTGGAAGAAGGGTGAAGAGTCTGGAAATACTATGAGAGTTTTGCAGATCGTTGAAGATTGCGATAGGGACGCCTTGTTGTACCTCGTGGAATTTTCCGAAGACAAAGTTGCATGTCACACGGGAAGAAGGAGTTGCTTCTTCAACGTCGTCCACGGAGAAAACGCGAAGGACGGGCTCGGATTTCTTCAAAGACTCCACAAGATCGTCGAAGACAGGAAAAACAACCCTGCGGAAGGTTCTTACACGACGAGCCTGTTCAAGGCAGGTTTGGACGAGATCCTCAAGAAGTTCGGCGAAGAGAGCATAGAAGTCATACTGGCGGCGAAACACCAGACAAAGAAAAGACTCATCAACGAAATTTCAGATCTCATCTACCATCTGATCGTGTTGATGTGCGCCGAGGATGTTTCCTGGAAGGACGTGATTGGGGAACTCGAGAAAAGATCGAAAAAGCGTCCGGAGAATGGAAGATCGTGAGAACTCGTGTTGAGGAGAATGTCACGAGACGGATGGCTCCGAAAAACGCAGACTATGCGTTTTTAATCACCCACTCTTTGAAAAACGCAGAGTAGCACAAAGAAACATCTCTGCAAATTGCTTTCAGAGTCAGAAACTGCGGTGCCCTTCGAGAAAGGCTTTGTTACTGAGCATCGGTATGAAAAGCACTTCGAAATCCACGTAATACGATCACGCCAAATAACGTTTTGGGATCTTCGCCTTTGCTGTTAGATTTGGATCGACGAGCTGGCTCACGCCGACGTCGACGATCAGGCTCGCGAGCATGTAAGCTTCTTCGAAAGAGAGTTTTCTTGCTTCACTGATCATCTTCACCGCGACGCGCGTTGCTTCTTCGAGCGCGTCCTCCAACTTTGACAGAGAAACGAGGACGTAGAGGTCTTCTTTCGTCTCCACGATGGGCCATTCGATCGTTCTGTTCTCAACGTCCAACTTCACCGTCACGATCGCTGGAACTTCGCACGCAGAAACGCACACTTCACCATCGCCCATCACGGCATGAACATCACCCAGAGCGAAAAGCGCACCGTCCTGAAAGATGGGAAGGTGGATCTTACTCCCAATGGTTATCTCTTTCGTGTCCATGTTTCCACCGTGTTTGTGTGCAGTACCGGTGGGAAACTCCGTTTCTTCGGGTGCCACGCCTATGACTCCGATCATTGGTTTGATTGGGATCGAAAGATCGTTGAAGATGACATGACCATCACAAATCGGCAAGATCTTGGCCTTGAAGCCTTTGACGACATTCTTGAGCACACCGAAGCCTTCCTCGGCGACTATCACACCATGGTCCGATGAGATGTTTATGTCAAGAATTTCCACCACGAGCGTCTGACCTTTCTTGGCACCTTCAACGTGGATCGGTCCTGTGGCAGGATTGACCTTTGAGAAATCGAGGTTCATCACGTCTTCTTCGTTTTGAACTTGTCCGCCGAGCGCATCGAGCGTTTCGAACTGGACTATTTCACCGGCTCCAACCCGTAGGACGGGATCCATGTGCGGGCTGAACGCGTGGATGACTTTATCCTTCGGAACGAGTTTCATCGTGCTCACCTTCCATCTTTCCCCAGAGTTGTTCCAACCTCTTCTTTATCGAAGACTCCTTACCAACGTCCTTGGGCACGTACAGCCTGACATCTTCAAGACCCTCGGGCATATAGCTTCTCCGAACGAAACCTCCAGCATCGTGTGGATAAACGTAACCTTTGCCGTAACCCATGTTCTTCATCAGTTTGGTCACAGGATTTCTCAAGAACAGCGGCACTTCAGCATCTTTCGTTTTCTCTATTAGCTCTTTTGCTCGAGACAACGCCTCATAAGTAGAATTACTCTTTGGAGCTGTCGCGAGGTATATCGCTGCTTCCGCGAGGTTCAGCGCGCATTCTGGCATACCCACGTGTTCCACCGCTTGAGCGGCACTGACGGCGATCACTAAAGCGAATGGATCTGCCAAACCTATGTCTTCACTCGCGAGGATGATCATTCTTCTTGCAATGAATCTGGGATCTTCACCAGATTCGAGCATTCTCACCATGTAGTAGAGCGCCGCATCCGGATCGCTTCCTCTGAGGCTCTTTATGAACGCCGAGGCCAGATCGTAGTGGTTTTCTTCTGTGTAGGTTAGAACCTTCGACGGCGAAAGCGTGGCCAGGTCTTCGAGACGAAGTTTCTTCAAACCTTTTGAGAGTGTTGCTTCAACGATCGTTTCGAGTGTGTTCAACGCATATCTCGCATCACCGTTCGATTCTTTCGCAATGTACGCGAGCACCCCTTCTTCTATTTCCACTCCACTCCTTTTGAACAGTTCATCTCTTTCAACGGCGCGCTTCATGATTTTCAGCAAATCCTCTGTGGTGAGTGGCTTGAGCTGGATCACTCGGCAGCGCGAAAGCAAAGGTGCGATGATCTCGAAAGAGGGATTCTCCGTAGTCGCACCGATGAGTACGATCGTTCCATCCTCCACTCGCGAGAGTAAAAGATCCTGCTGAGCCTTGTTCAGTCTGTGTATCTCATCGATGAACAGTATGGTCCGTTTACCGTACTTTTTGAGTTCTTGGGCCCTACTGAGCAGTTGTTTTATCTCTGCAGCGCCGTGGAGCGATCCACTCAAAGAATGGAACTCTGCATCGACGTATTTTTTGATCAGCTCGGCGATGGAGCTTTTGCCACAACCTGGAGGGCCGTAGAGGATGCAGGAAAAAATCGACCCAGATTCCAGAGCACGACGAAGAACGCCGTTCTCACCGAGCACATGGTCTTGACCCACGAGTTCGTTGAGATCCTTGGGTCTCATCCTTTCTGCGAGAGGCTCCGAACCTTGCGTGAACATCACCCTCCAGATCTGAAGAACTCTACCGTGAGAGCCAGTCCCGTTTTCAAATCCGTTTTCGGTTTCCAACCAAGAATTTTCTCGGCCTTTGAACAATCCAGGATGCTCTTTCTGAGATCACCTTTCCGTGGTTCGGCATAAATTGGCTGTTTTGAATAGTTGGTCAACTCTGCGAGCATTTTGAAGAGCTGGTTCACCGTAGTCCCAACACCCGTTGCGATGTTGAAGATACCACTGACCTCAGGCTTCAAAGAGAGCAAATTCGCCTCGACTACGTCTGAGACGTACACGTAATCCCTCACGTACTCACCATCGCCAAAGATGTAGACTTCTTCGTTCTTCAGCATCCTCGATGTGAATATGGCCACCACGCCAGCCTCACCGTTGGGATCCTGTCTTGGGCCATAAACGTTGCCATAGCGAAGAGAAACATAATCGAGGCCCTTCTCCTTCTTGAAGAAATCCAGATACATTTCCACACTTCTCTTTGCGATGCCGTACGGTGAAACAGGTTTCGGGAAGATTTCTTCGTTAGTCGGTATGGGCACATCGTCACCGTAGATGGCGCCGCCCGTGGAAGAGAAGATGAACTTCTTCACACCATACTTGACACTCTTCTCGAGCAACACCAAGCTGCCAACTATGTTACTCATCGCATCCTTGACAGGCTCTTTGACCGACACGCTCACGCTCGCCTGCGCCGCGAGATGAAAAACATAGTCGAAACGATGAAGCATGAATACACGTTCCATCATCTCTTCGTCCTGGACACTCTGTTGGTAAAACAGAGCCTGCCTGTTCAAATTCTCAATCTTACCGTTGCTCAGATTGTCGACCACGACCACCCTGTGTCCAGCACGAAGCAAGGCATCGACCAGGTGTGAACCTATGAATCCAGCTCCTCCCGTTACCAAGATGTTTGCCACACTCATTCACCCTCTTCTTCTTCCTCTGGTTCCTTCTCCATGGCTTTAAGATCTTCGATCACTTCTTCAGGGAGTGCGGTGACGTTCACGAGTTTGCGGCTCTCCTCGATGAACTTCCTGAGTTCCTTCGCCTTGTCCTCGGAAAAATCGATGATCAGTCTGTAGAACTCCTTTATCCTCTCGCGAGTCCTCGCGGTCAGATAGTGAGACAGATGTCTTGCCAACTTTTCTGAGACGTCGATGGAGATACCGAGCACGTAGTGGAAGAAATTCTTGATACGTTTCTGCAAGGCGTACAGACTCTGAGCCTTCCTTTTTCCACGTGAGGTGAGAATGATCAAACCGTACTTTTCGTACTCAACGTACCCAAGGTCTGCGAGCCTTCTGACCGCATTGGTGACACTCGGCAAACTCACGCCCACCTTCCTTGCAATCGTGCTAATCCTCGCTGCAGGTTGCTTCTGCTGGATCTCGTAGATCACCGTCAAGTAGTCTTCCAGCGCGGGTGTCAAGGTCTTCTTTCTACCCCTTGGCATCTTGATACCTCCCTTTCAGCTCATCATAGAATTTTCGGACCTTCTTGATGTCCTGCCAAGTTAGATCCTTCGGAGAACCTTTCTCCCTCGAAGGGTTCCTCAGCAGATAACTCGGATGGAACATGGGAAACAGTTTCTTAGCTGCCTTCCATTCGATCTCCTTGCCGCGATAGTCAGTGATCGAGGCATTCTGGTTTAGAAAGAACGAGAGTGCCGTACTACCGAGAGGGACGATGATCGTTGGATCCACAATCATGATCTGCGCGTAAAGAAAATGCGCACAAGCTTTCTGTTCCTGCGCGTTTGGGACCCTGTTGTTGGGTGGCCTGCATTTGACGACGTTGCATATGTAGACTTCCTCACGAGTCAGTTGAACGGACTCAAGGATCTTCGTGAGCAACTGACCCGCTTTACCGACGAACGGTCGACCCGTCTTGTCCTCCTCCTCGCCCGGGCCTTCCCCAACGAACATGATGGGTGCATAGAGGCTGCCCTCGCCGACGACTACGTTGGTCCTACCTTGAGCAAGTTGGCAAGCTGTGCATTTTTGAACTCGTTTCGTCAAGATTTGCATCAGTTCCTCTCTCGTCAAGACTGACCCTCCACGGTGTACATAATCAGAAACTATGTTATAGGCATCGACCATGGTTCCAAAAACATTCTACCACAAAGAATCGTCCATTCGTTTGGACCATTGAACGGGACAAAAAGTTCTCTCTCTAACTGCGTTCGAGGGTCTCAAGGATGGCGTTCAAAACAACCTCGACGTCCCTCGTTTCATATATTCTACCAGCTTTCCTGTCTTCAAAACGTCTGAGAGCGCTGTAAACCTTCTGAACGAGTTTCTTTTTACAGTAGACCCACACACCCCAAGGCATTCTCCCCAACAGAACCGAGAGAGAAAGTGGATACATAGCTATGTCTGCAACGCAAAGAAATTCGTCGTCATCTTTGCACTCGACTATTCCTATCTTCACCTTTGATTCAACAATTTCGATCTTCGAGAGTCTGGTGAGAAAACCTGTGACGTCTTTCACTCGATCTTCCAAAATCAATTCGAAGACGTCTTCGAGCACATGTCTCCCGATGAATTTGGAAAGGTACGTCAGATCTTCACAGCTGGCCGTTCTCAGAAACGCAGTCTCGCTCACTAAGGCAGCAGCAAAACAAAAGAGTACGTCATCGGGGAGTACCTGGTGAGAGAGATCGTACAAGTTCAACACGTTCGCACTTCTGAGCCTGATGTGGGTGTAGAAGGCCTTTTCGACGAATTCTTCATGCGAATTGTTGTGGTGGTCGAAGATGCAGTAATGAGAAACAAGGAAAGGCAACTGCTGTGGGTCCGAGGTGTCGTAAATGAAGAAAAGTTGGATCTTGGGGGGAAAGTGATTCCTCACGGAGAATCGGTCCATCAGCTTTCGCACTGTCAAGTCTGGCTCGTCTATGTATATTCCACCGCCGAAGAGTCTGTAGCCCCAGTAAGCGCTCGCGAAGCTGTCGGCATCAGCTTTCTTATGGGAAAGATGCAGAAAAGGAAGATCACCACAGACTGGATTGGTCCGGATGTACCTTCCTCCTTTTGATCTTTCTCAGCCTCTCGGTAGAAACGACGCGCAGTTTGTTTTCAAGTTCGCTTTTTTCGGATATCGTCTCGAGAACTTCCCGCGCCCTGTCCACGATCTCTCTCGGTAGGCCGGCTATGTGGGCGACCTCGATCCCGTAGACTTTGTCTGCTACGCCATCGACGACCTTGTGCAAGAACACGATGGTTGATCCTTCTTCCGCCACCTGCACCGTCTTGTTCAGGATACCTTCGTAAAGGTTCGCGAGCTCCGTAAGCTCGGTGAAATGCGTGGCGAAGACACACTTACAGCCTATTTTGTTGTGTATGTACTCGCTCACCGCCCAAGCGATGCTGATGCCATCGAACGTGCTCGTGCCCCTACCAACTTCGTCGAGCAGGACCAAGCTGTCCTTCGTTGCATGGTAGACGATTTTCGCAACCTCGTTCATCTCGGTCAAAAAAGTGCTTCGACCGGCCACCACGTCGTCGCGTACACCCATCTTGGCGAAAATCCTGTCGAAGATCGGTAGAATGGCTCGCTCCGCTGGGACGAAGCTTCCCATCTGTGCCATGACGGCGATGAGCCCGATCTGTCTGACGAAGGTGGATTTCCCGCTCATGTTGGGACCAGTCAACACCACGAAGGAATTCTTCTCGTCGAGGACCAAATCGTTGGGCACGAAGTTTTCAACTTTTGTCTCAACTATGGGGTGTCTTGAATTTTTGAGCACGAGTTCACCACGGGAGAAAGTAGGTCTCACGTAGTTATGACGAACGGCAGCCATAGCGAGCGAACAGAGCACGTCGAGTGTGGAAAGCACGTCCGCGAGCTTGGCAAGCCTTGCAGAGTTCTCCCGAACCTTAGAGCAGAGTCCACTGAAAAGCTCCTTCTCTTTCTTGTCCAGTTTTTCCTTCGCCGTGAGAATCTTCTCCTCGAGTTGCTTCAGTTCCTCGGTGATGAAACGTTCAGAGTTGACGAGCGTCTGTTTTCTGATGTACTCCTTCGGCACCCTCGATAGATTGGACTTGGTGATCTCTATGTAGTAGCCAAACACCTCGTTGTAACCAATCCTCAGATTGCTTATGCCTGTTCTCACTCTTTCGCGCTGTTCGATCTGTTTGAGAAAATCCTCAGCGTTGAAGACCAAGTCTCTCAGTTCGTCGAGTTCCGCATCGTATCCAGTCTTGATCACGTTCCCTTCACCGACGTTCATGGATGGTTCTTCCTGCAGGGCTCTATCCAGTTCGTCGTGAAGGTCTTCAAGGCAGTCCAGATTCGCCATTTCGCCGAAGGCCTCATTCGTCTGCATCGCCGTCTTGATGGCCGGGCACACGGACAAAGTCGATCTGACGTGCACCAAATCTTTCACTGTGGCTTTGTTGTACTCGAGACGGCTTAAGATCCTCTGAAGGTCCTTCACGGCTGCCAGATACTCCCTCAACTCGTTGAGCAGCAGCTGGTCCTTCACGAGGGCTTCAACTTTGTTCAATCTCCACTCGATCTCGTTCTTGTTCTTCAAAGGTTGTAACAACCACTGCTTCAAGAGCCTTGCACCCATGGATGTCTTTGTGAAGTTCAGAACGTCGAACAGACTTGTTTGCTCATCCTTCACCGACAGTCCGAGCTGTTCTATCGTCGTGGCGTCGAGGAACACGTAATCGTTGGATCTCAAAGTCTTCGGAGGCTTCAAGAAGATCTGTTCTGACATTAGAGTGTATCTGATGTACCTCACCAGAGCAGCAAAGGCCAGCTTTCCTTCCGATAGTTCCAAGTGATCAACGATCGCCACATTCAACGCCTGGGCTATGTCGCGGTCGATGTTTGTAAGATTCAAATGCCAATCCTGAAGTGGTTCAAGAACGATATTGTTCGTGAATCTATCCTCGAGTTGACCTTTCAGGGAAGGTTCGTAGAGGATCTGGCTGGTCCCGATGGATTTCAAAAGATCACACAGTTCGTCGAGATCGTTCAAAGAAGTCCAGAAAGTTTCACCCGTTGACACGTCCGCTCCGGCGGCAACGTAGCGGTCGCCCTGCTTGCATACGACGACGAGATAGTTGTTGACGTTTCCGTCCAGCAACTCCTCTTCGAGCAGTGTCCCAGGCGTGACGATCCTGGTAACTTCTCTGCGGACCAATCCTTTGGCTGTCGCGGGATCTTCCATTTGATCGCATATCGCGACTTTGTATCCAAGCTGGACAAGCCTTTTCAAGTAGGAATTCAGTGCATGGTACGGTACGCCCGCCATGGGCGCACCCTGACGCTGCGTGAGCACTATGTCGAGCTTTTCGGAAACAACCTTCGCGTCATCGAAGAAAGCCTCGTAGAAGTCACCAAGACGAAAGAGCAGGATCGCATCCTTGTATTTGGACTTTATCTTCATGTATTGTTCCATCATTGGGGTGAGTTTCAAGAAACTCACCTTCTTTTCGGTTCGATCACCTTGTCTATGAGTCCGTATTGGAGCGCCTCGTAGGCGTCCATGAAGAAGTCCCTGTCGGTGTCCTTTTCGATCCGTTCGATGGGCTGATTGGTCTTTTCACTGAGTATCTTGTTGATGAGGTTCTTTATTCTGAGCAATTCTTTGGTGATGATCTCCACATCCTTCACTGGTCCTTCGGCACCGCCCAAGGGTTGATGTAGCATGATCCTTGCATTCGGTAGCGCGAAGCGCTTACCCTTGGTACCACTCGCCAAGAGAACGGCTGCCATGGAAGCAGCTTGACCGACACATATGGTCACGACGTCACACTTCACATATTGCATCGTGTCGTAGATCGCGAGGCCCGCGGTGACCGAGCCACCTGGACTGTTTATGTAGAGTTGTATGTCCTTGTCAGGATCTTCAGCCTCGAGGAAGAGTAATTGAGCAACCACGAGGTTTGCCGTGTGGTCATCGATAGGGTAACCTAAAAAGACGATCCTGTCCTTCAAAAGGCGTGAGTATATGTCGTAGGCACGTTCGTAACGACCCGTCGATTCAATCACCGTTGGTATCAGTTGCGCTGTTTGCTCCAGGCTCATTCGCCCTCACCTCCTCAGGTTTCACGTCCAAGACCTTGCACTTCTCAAGGATCTTGTCGGCGATCTTTTCTTTTATGAGTTGGTCCCGCACATCTTCGTACACATCCTTCCTGTTTTTCAAGAGCGACTTCGCACGTTCCACGGAAATGCCCCAAGCGAGCGCGAGTTTCTCCGCCTGTGCCAGAACCTCTTCATCACTAACTTCGATACCGTTCTGACGCGCTGCCTCAACGATGGCGTACTCCGCCTTGAGATCTTGCAAGTAGTATCGCTTGATCGCTTCCAAAGCTTTCTGTTCGTCGCCATCGTATTCTCTCAGCAACTTCTCGTACTCATCGCGGTTGGATTTGATATCCTCGAGTGCGCGTTTCGCGAGCCTTTCGAGTGTTTTGTCCGAAACCTTCAGCTCGCTGGTCCTGATCAACATGTCTATCGCTTGATCGCGCAAGAAATGTTTGATGTCCCTCTCGTAGATCTCGTTTGCTTCTTTCTCGATCGCTTCCTTGAGTTGCTGGAGCGTTTCGTACTGGGAGTTCACCGTCTTGGCGAACTCGTCGGAAACGACCGGGAGGGTTCGGTTGTTGACCTGCAAGATTTCTATTTTGTAGTGGTAGGTTTTGCCGTCTTCGAAGGTCTTTTCGAACTCGACGACCTCGCCAGTTCTTTTGCCGATCAGCTCAGTGACGATGGGCCTATCATCGTCATTGTGCAACACGTACTCGATTTCTTTGTTGTCCACGATCACCTTGTCGCCTGTTGATATAGTCATCTTCACCCTTACGAGGTCTCCATATTCCGCTGGACCTTCCTTGGGTTGAACGATCGCGTGCTGCTCCTGGAGTTCTTTCAATCTCTCCTCAACGTACTTGCTCAGCACGGAAGGTTTGTCGATTCTCTTCAGCTCGAAGTCTTCGAACGGTTTGAGTTGAACCTCAGGTCTTCTATGCACCTCGACGATGAACCTTGCGCCTTCCCTTTCCAAATCGATGTCTATGGGATAGACGGGCAGAATGATATCCTCTTGTTTCAGATCTTCCAAAACCTTTGACATCATTTCCTCGAGTGTTTCGGCTTTCAGCGTTTCCGGGAACCTAGCACGAAGGATAAACTCTGGGACCTTTCCCTTTCTGAAACCGGGCACTTCGACGTCTCTTGCGATCTTTTTAAGTGCCAGTGATTCTGCCGCACGTCTTTCTTCATCGTTGAACAAGTACTCGTACGTCACAACGTTCTCGTCGACGTTCACAACGTTTCTTTCCATCTCTCTTCCTCCTTCACACGCCACATTATACAACGATCACAAAAAGGGCGGGCACATCGTCCCGCCCCACATCGTCCTGGCTGGGAGGGGAGGACTCGAACCTCCACCGGCGGATCCAGAGTCCGCTGTCCTACCGTTAGACGACCTCCCATTGCCTTTGTTATTGTACCATCATTTTTGGTCGTTTTCAAGTTGGTCGGTTCAACTCGCTGTGGGTTATAATGGAATAAAGATGCAAGACCGAATCAATGTCGACCATGCGGTTGGAAGACCGTGTTGGTTCACGAATTGGATCGATGGGTGAGGTGAGGGAACATGAGGCGCGTTTGGTTGTTAGCTTTGTTTCTTGTTTGTACAGTAGTGCTCGCGCAGTACGTCGTGGTGGTGAAGACCGAGCCGTTCTCTTGGGTGTACGTCGACGGCATCTACAGAGGCATGACAAACATAGAGGGTGTTTTGGTACTCACGTTCCAAACGACTGGTCAGTACAGGATCACGGTGAGCAAATCTTTCTATCTCCCGTTCGAAGGAATCGTGCTCGTCACGCAAACGGGACAGGTCATAGTTCAAGCACCGTTGAAACGCGCGGGACAGTTGAGGGTGTTCTCCAACGTTTATCCACTCGAGGTGTACGCCGAACAATACTACCTTGGAACACTCAAGAGCGTGAAAGACACAGTTCTGGTGCCAGAGGGAAGTCAGTATTTGACCTTCAGTGCGAGCGGTTATCAACCACAGACGCATTTGGTTAACGTGGCATACGGTAAAGAAACGACATTGAACTTGACGTTGATCGAAGAAACGCTCGTGGTAAGCCTTAAGGTCGAGCCGAAAACCTTCTCGCCGAACGACGACTGGTATCAAGACACGACGACTTTCTACATATACCTGTCTAAACCTGCAGACTTGATCGTGAACGTCGTCGACAAATCAGGAAAAACGGTTTGGACAAAATCGCTCAAAGGAAAAGCTGGTACCAACATCGTAACTTGGTACGGAACCGAAGTTGAAGACGGGGAATACGTGGTGGAAGTTGTCGCGAACACGCCAGACGAATCCTACACCGCCAGGGAGGCGGTCATCGTGGATAGGAGCGTTTACACGTACACGAAGGAGAAGATCCTGACGATATCCGCTATCGGCTTGGGAGCGGTTCTTCTGATGTTCTTAATCTCATCTTCTCGATGATTCTGTAGGTGGACGCAACTGGCTTGACCGTGACTCGTTTCTTTTCGTCGGTCTGCATCCAACCTATCAGACCGAGTTTGAGCGCATAATCTATGACACGCTCATACTCTTCTTTAGTGATCCTTCTGCCTATGTTTGGGTCTTTCCGCGCACCAAAAACGGGATTGTACTGTGACATGATCGACACAGGAACCGAAGGAGAAAGGCTGAAATAAATGAAATCGAGCACGCGCTGAGATCTTGCCACATCGTTGGGGAGCACCAGATGACGAACTATCAGGCCTTTCATCCTCTCTTCGTCGAACGGTCCGACCTGCCGGTGCATTTCTACCAAAGCCTTGCTCGCCACAGAGAAATAGTTGGGAACTTTCGAGTATTTCCGTCCAGTTTCATCGTCAGCGTACCTCAAGTTCGCAAGGTATATGTCCACGATTCCTTCGAGTTTACGTAGCGTTTCGACACTCTCATAGCTGCTAGTGTTGTACACAACAGGTAAATTAAAGCCACGTTCCTTTGCGATGAATAGCGCTTCCACTACGAATGCAACGTTGGGGGTCGATGTGACGAGGTTCAACGTCTTCGCACCGCTCTGCTGCAAATCCAAGAAAAAATCTGCGAGTTCTTGTGTGCTCACCTCGACACCCAAACCTTTCTGACTGAAATTCATGTTTTGACAATACACGCAGCGCATGTTACAACCAGTGAAGAAGATCGTGCCAGCGCCGGTATCTCCACTGATTGGAGGTTCTTCACCAAAGTGCAAGATCACGCTGGAAAGCTTCGGTCTGACACCAACCCCGCAGCGACCAACTTGATGGCGCCGATCGACACCACACTCGAGAGGACAAAGTTTGCAATTCGAAAGGTTGTTCTTGAACCAATCGAGTGCACGTTCAACCATTCTCGTACTCCACGATCGCGGAAAGTTTGCTGAGTTTTAGCGTCAAATCCTCGTATCCTCTGAAGATCTGATCGATATCTTCGATGATCGTCGTTCCCTCGGCCATGAGACCCGCAATCACCAGTGCAGCCGCAGCCCTCAGATCTGTGGCTTTCACGATCGTACCCTGCAACCTCTCCACTCCATAGACGATCGCCGTTCCATCCGTGAGTTCGGCCTTCAATCCAAGCCTTCTGAGCTCGTCCACGTGTTGGAACCTCGATTTGAAGACCGTCTCAACGATCACGGAAGTGCCATCGGCGACGCTCAGATAGGCAATCATCTGTGGTTGTAAATCCGTGGGGAAGCCTGGGTAAGGGGCCACTTGGAGTTTGAGTGGCTTGGGCCGTTCGTTCATCTGAACCAAGAGGTTGTTACCATCGATCTTAATCTGAGCACCAGACTGGTTCAACGCTTCGATCGCAGCCATCATGTGATCGGGGCGAACGTTCTGTAGAAGTACCTTGCCTCGCGTCGCTGCAGCCGCTATAGCGTAGGTACCAGCCTCTATCCGATCCGGTATTATTGAATGCTCACAAGATCTCAATCGATCCACGCCTTCGATTTCGATCCTTCTACTCCCAGCTCCAAGTATCTTGGCTCCACAACTAACAAGGAAATTTGCGAGGTCGACTATCTCTGGTTCCATCGCGGCATTTTCGATGATCGTTCTTGTCCCGTCGAGCAAAGCGGCAGTAGTCATTATGTGCTCCGTTGCCCCAACACTGGGGAAGGGAAAATACACGTAGCACTCTCCAAGTCTCTTCTCTCTCTTCGCTTTGACGACGCCGTGCTCTACGTCGATGGAGAACCCAAGTTTGCGAAGCCCTTCCAGATGAAAATCTACAGGTCTAACACCGATGGAGCATCCTCCAGGGAGGGACACGGAGGCCTCACCACACTTGACTGCCAGTGGTCCAAGAACGTTGAAGGACGCCCGCATCTTTCTGACAGGCTCATAAGGCACTTGACCCTTCAAACTCGCTGACGGTTTCACCCATATTGTGTTCTTTTCGAATCTGACATTGAAACCTATCGATTCAAGGATCTCCATCATCGTACGCACGTCCAACAGATCCGGAACGTTGTGAATCAGGACTGGCTCATCGAGCAGAATCGTTGCCGCGAGGATGGGAAGAGCGGCATTCTTTGCGCCAGAGATCCTCACGGAACCGTTGAGTCTTACTCCACCGTGAACAACGAGTTTGCCCACTTCAACTGACCTCCGCTTGCATTTGCTTCACCATGTCTTCGAGGTTTGAACCGTCTTCGGGGTACGACCTGAATGAGATCTTGACGGGAATGGCGAGATGCTCGTTGATGAAAGACTTCATTCTCTCCACGACTTTGCTGGTATTTTCCTTAGATATTTCCGTCAGCAGAACGGCAAAGGTATCTTCGTTGAGTCTTCCTATGCTGTCCATGGGAACTCTGACAACGTTCTTCAAGAGTTTCGCCAGTGCGAGCAAGTTCGCGTCGAAGTCCTCATCTCGCTCGGCCAATCGCACGAGTATCAAACCATAGCTGCGGTTCTCCTCAAAAGCGCGTTGATGGTAATAAGTGATGAGTTTGCTTATGTGTTCCGCGGAATACACCCTCGTGTAAGGATCGATGATCTTGCTGGTTCCAATGTCGCGAACGAATTGATCGTAGATGTCGAATTGCCTGCGAATGAACTCGTTGTACTCCTTGATCAGTTGCTCCATCTGAGCCTCGCGTGCTCTGTAGTATTCCAGCTGGTCCTCCAACATCTTGATCTTTTGGAGAAGTTCTTCTTTCTCTCCCACGAACCTTCCCTCCCTGCTCTGGTCATTGTGCATGATTCTCAAACCCACCCGTTCAAAGTGTTTGCTCACCCGACTGGGTCAGAAACGCTCGCTGTTTGCGTCGAACATCTCATAAAATTATACCACGCAGGTGAAATCTGAGTTTCGAACGGTTCAACTTCCATGCCGTCAAATATTGACGACGTGCTTTCTTGTGGTATCATTTATAGGGTAACAAAAAGTTCGAAAGAGGTGAGGCCAAATGAAGAAGGACATTCATCCAAAGATGAAGCTTGTGACAGTGAAGTGTGCGTGTGGTGCAGAGCACAGATTTTATACGACGAGGGACACCATCAGGATAGATGTGTGTTCGAACTGTCATCCCCTTTATAGGGGACAGGCGGGCGCTGGCTTGGTCATAGACACTGAAGGACGCATCGAGAAGTTCAAGCGCAGGTACGAGGGTGTCGAATACTGATGCTTCATAAATCCTTAGGGAGGGTTAGTTTGTGGTAAAGGTTGGCGACGTTGTGAAGAGCAAAGTCACACAAATAACAAAATTCGGAGCAGTCGTCACGCTCGAGAACGGAGAAACAGGGTTCATTCACATCTCCAAGATTGCGAACCAGTATGTGAAGAACGTCGAAGATTTCTTGAAGCAAGGTCAGGAAGTCACAGCGAGGATCATCGGCAAGACGCGCGACGGCAAATGGGAACTGTCGCTGAAAGAAGAGAAGAGCCAGGAGGAACAGAAAGACGCAAAGAAGGCCGAGTTCGAAAAGAAGCTCGCCAGATTTCTCAGAGACAGTGAGAAGAAGTTTGCCGAGTACAAAAAGAGGGCAGAGAAAAAGGGAGGAAGGTTCTGATCAGAAGTTCCACTTGATTGGAAATTCTTCCGTGCTTCTGATCACTACCACCTTGGTTCCGACATCAACGAACGCATCTATGGTTTCTATGTCCTGATTGAACATGCGGATACAACCGTGGGAGATCCTCTTTCCGATTTCCCACGGTTTTGTTGTTCCATGTATCCCGTAGGTCGGGTTGGACAACTGGAAAAATCTCGTGCCCAAACCGTTTATGGGAGAACGCGGCGGGATGTACTCACCGAACCAGTAGAGCGCAGGATCAACTTCTTTCTTCATGATCCAGTAAGTCCCTGGTGGAGTCATGTCGCTGCGCCCCACGGCCACGGGAAAAACTCTCACGAGTACCCCGTTGTAATAGAGTGCCAACCTGCCAGTCGCCGTGTTGATCACTATGCTCGTCAAAGAAGAATCGAAATACACTTTAGCAAGCTTCAGAACGGTACCTGACACAATACGATTTCCGTCGGGAATACTGTTCGCCAATTCGAGGTCTGGAACGGTGAGACCGTACATGTTGGCGATCGACCAGAGGGTTTCGCCAGGCTTGACGATGTGGGTGTAGGGAGCCACTGGTTCAACTCGCATTGGCGCTGTGGAACCCCTCAACGAGTTCACCAAGCCGCGGAAGACGAACACATCCAAACTCGCTGTCTTGCGCAAACCGTACGGTAGTTCGAAGGTCAGTTTCAGGGTGTGTATGCCATCCTTGGGCTTGTCGGGCGTATAGAGGTACAAAAGACCGTTGAAGGAGAACCTTCTGAAGCTGAGGTTTTGAAAATCACAGCTTAAGAGTTTCCAATCTTGTGGTAATCTCACAGCGATGTAGAAAAGCTGCTTACCAAGATCCGTGAAGAAGAAGACCTGTGGATCTTGCCTGTAACTCGAGAGTTTCAAAAGCGTTGGTCGAACACCGCGCATAGGATAACCAAGACTGCTTTTGCCGAAACCCTCCACGATGATCCAGTCGGTGTTCGAGACATCGAAGGTGAAGGAGTTTTCCTTGGTGAACTTTGCGAGCCTGTGGCCCGTCTGAGTGAAAAGGTACACTCTGGGCTGCTCGCCAATCGTGTAGATCGGCCGCAGGGAGAGCTCTATCGTGTTCTTCTCGAAAGACTTGATGAGCAACTCATGAGCCGCACCAAAGATGAGCGAGCTCGTCAAGAATAGCCAGAGCAATGCGATCCTTCGCATCTGGACCAACTCGCTTCTTCGAACCGTCCCTCTTTATGATCGTGACACTGTTTTGATCGCTGCCCATCGCCTGCACATCGTTTGCGACGATCATGTCGAGGTTCTTTTTCTTCAACTTTTGTTCCGCGTAGGTCTCCAGCTCGTCAGTCTCCACGGCGAAGCCAACCAAGATCTGTCTGTTCTTTCGCCGACCGAGTTCTTCGAGTATATCCTTCGTCTTGACGAGTTCGATGGAGAGTCTCTCCTTTGATTTCTTCAGTTTCGAACTGCTCTTCAGCGCGGGGGTGTAATCGGCCACGGCTGCCGCCATGATGACGCCATCGACCGAGTCGAACCTCTTCGTCGTTTCTTCAAACATTTGCTGAGCGCTCTCCACCTTGACATACTCTTTGATGAAAAACGGAGGTCTCAAACACGTGGGACCAGCGATCAACGTGACCTCGGCACCAAGCCGAGCAGCCATCTTGGCGATCTCGAAACCCATCTTTCCACTGGAACGGTTCGATATCACCCGCACCGGATCGATGCTCTCCCAAGTGGGCCCAGCAGTCACGAGCAAGCGAAGTTTCTTGAGAGGCTTGTCGCTGCCGAGTACGTATATGGCCTCCTGAACAACCTCGTTCTCTGGATACCTCCCACGGCCAACCTCACCGCACGCGAGGTGTCCCTCTTCGGGATCCAAGACCCACCAACCCATTCGACGGAGTTTCTCGATGTTTTCCTGCGTGATGGGATTTTCGAACATGCGCACGTTCATGGCGGGCACTAAGAGCTTCTTGTCCTTCGCGAAGGCTAAACAAACCATGGTGAGCAAGTTGTCCGCGACGCCGTGCGCGATCTTCGCGATCGTGTTGGCGGTGGCCGGTGCTACCACAAGGACATCTGGCCATCTGGACAATTCCGTGTGCGGTATCCAGCCATCTTTTATGTTGAATGCGTCCTCATCCGTGTACACCGGACAGTTGCCAACGGCAGAAAACAGATCCTTCGAGACCAGTTTCTGCGCACTCTGCGTCATGATGATCCTCAATTCGTGCCCGTCTTTGCGGAGGCCGCTCACCAGTCCTACAACTTTGTACAGGGCGATACAGCCCGTCACACCGATGAGAACGTTCATACGATCACTTCACGTTGGGAAGCAGTATGCGCAGGATCTCTTCGTTCTTTATCCTCACATAACCAGCTTGAATCTCTTGGAAGGCTATCGAGACAGGGTTGTTGTCCACTGGCGTGACGTAAGGCTTTGCGTACTCCTTGAGCGCCTCTGCTCTCTTCGCCACAGCTATCGGTATGGCGTACTTGTAAGGGATCTTCGCTGACAATCTGTCGTAATGCAATATCTGCTTGCTCACCGAGAATCACCTCCATCCGAAAAGATCTTGTGAAATCCGAGCCGTTCTATCACCCTGTTAACCTTCAGTTGTTCGGCAACGATTATAGAAGTGAGTTGGTCGATCGATTCCTGAAGGTCAACGTTCACGATGAGATACTGAAACTTTGGTATCTGTTCCAGCTCCTTCTTAGCGTCCTCGAGCCTCTTGATCATATCCTCCTGTCGCTCGGTACCACGTTTCAACAAACGCTTCTTGAGTTCATCGAAAGAAGGTGGTGCTACGAAGATGAAAACAGCATCTTTGAATTTCTTCATCACCGTCATCGCACCTTGAACGTCTATGTCCAATATGACGTTGATGTTTTTTCTGAGCTGTTCTTCAACAAACTTGCGCGGAGTACCGTAATAGTAACCATGGACGACGGCCCATTCCAAGAATTCGTCCCGTTCCACCATGCGCATGAAAGTCTCTTCGTCCACGAAGAAATAATCTCGGCCCTCGACTTCGCTCGGTCTCTTGGGCCTCGTCGTGCACGAGACTGAAAAGACCACGTTGTTGACTCTTTTCATCACACCATCGATGATCGAAGTTTTCCCAACGCCGGAAGGACCACTTATCACGTAGAGAAGTCCTGCCACGGATCTACCTCACTTTGCTCAGAGTTTCCTCGATCTCCACCATGGACTGCTTGAACCTCTGGGCTATGGTCTCAGGTTGGATCGCACTGAGAATGATGTGGTTGCTGTCCGTGATGATGATGGCACGCGTCTTTCGGCCGTAGGTTGCATCGATCAGTTTTCCCTCATCCTTCGCTTCCTCTTTGAGCCTCTTCAGAGGTGCCGACTCCGGGTTCACGATCGCGATGACGCGATCTCCCGAAATGACATTCCCGAACCCTATGTTGATCAAACCGTACACGCTCTATACCTCCTTGGAATATTTCATTCCAAGTTTTGAACCTGTTCTCTGAACTGTGATATCAGTACCTTGCCCCTCAATGCCAAATCTATCAGACCTACATCTTCTGACTTGGAAAGCATCGTGTTGAGTTCTCGAAGGATCTCCTGAGCAAGAAAATCCAGATGGTTTCCAACGGCTTCCTTGCTCGACAGCAGCTCCATGGTCTTGCTCAGGTGAGTCTCCAACCTATCGATTTCCTCACGAATGTCCAGCTTCTGCAGGCTCATCGCGATCAGATTTTCAAAGAGGTTCGCATCGATCTGAGCGTTGCTCAAAAGCTGCTGGATCTGCTCGCGGAGTTTTACCCTCAGAGATGGTAGTGCTTCGCCCGCCGTTTCCCTGAGTTTCTCAGCAAGAGCGCTCAGTCCTTCCACGATCGTTCGCAGTTGCCTTGAGAGTTGCTGACCTTCCCTCTCGCGTTCTGCATCCAACTTTCGAAGAGCTTCTTCTACGACTTCTTCACAGATGTTCCAAATATGCTCTTCTTGCTCTTCAGAAAGTTCAAACTTCACGAGTTCTCTGAACCTGAGCAAGTGATCGAGATTTACCGGTTCTGGAATTCCAAGTTTTGTGACCAGCTCTTCGAGTCCATCGTAGTACACCTTTGCCAATCCAAAATCGATCCGGAGTGCTTCCGTTGGTGGGACCAAGAATTCGACGAACAGTCTCAAAGAAACCTTTCCTCTCTTGATGTATCGCTGGATCAACTTGGTCAACTCAATCTCACGTGAAGAGAGAAAGGACGGACAGTTCAGCTCAATGTTGAGATAACGAGAATTGAGAGTTTTCAACTCGCAGCTGATCCTGTATTCTTTCGAAAGTCTTTCGACCTTGGCGTACCCCGTCATGCTTTTCGGCAAAGATATCACTTCCTTATGCATTATAGCATTTGCACAGCAAATAATGCCCAGGATGGGCCCGTTTTCTTTCAAAATCTCCTTGTTTCTTCAGAAACCTGCGCCGAACCTGAAGAAAGGCTTGAAGTTCTCCCAGGTCCACTGACCGTTGAAGTCGTATGCAACGCCAAAGCCCAAGACGCCAAGCAACGGTATCGCTATGTCGAGTTCGGGACCCGCAGTGAGCCTAAGAGTGGGCTGAGCCAAGGTTTCGCCCGTTCCACCGGCATCGACGAAAACAAGCGCGTACATGGGCAGTGTTTGGGATTTGAGGTTGTACCTCAACTCTCCGCTGGCCAAAATTCCAGCCTTCGCCTTGCCTCCATCCACGCCTCGCACTGAGTCGATCCCGTAGAAGAGGATCGTCTCTGGAGTGGTCCCAGGGTTCTTGTATTTTTCAAAGAGGACCGCGCTCGTGAAGAACCTGAAGGCGGTGACGAGTTGATCGTTCCACACGGGCATGAACATGCGTGCATCCAGTCGAAATTTCCAGTAGTCTCGGTCCGCAAGAAAGCCGAACGGACCGGCCTTGTCCACACCAAGGTATATGTACTGACCGCGGGTCGGAAAGATAGGATCACTCCTCGTATCGTAGGAGTAGTTACCAGAGAGAACGAGCGTGTTCTCGGTGAAGTCAGTGTACATTCTGTTCTCGTACGTCACACCAGCCCCGAAGGCGTGGCCAAAGAATCTGAGCGTGGAGGCGTTACCTCCAACCTTGAGAACTTGCACGCTGTCTGTCCATTCATAGCTGAACAGCGCACCGAGAGTTGCGGGTATTTTGAACGGTTTTCTGATCGAGTAATCGAACTGGATGAGCCTGCTCTCGAATCCCAGCTTCAGCGTGGTGGAGAAGGTCTGGCCGTAACCGAACGGGTTTATGGTTGAGAATGAAAGTTCACCGAAGAAGCCTTCGTACCACGGTTTATCTTTGACAGGACTCCAAGAAATTCCCCCAGACAGCGTGAACTTTTTGTCCTTCTCCTTGACCTCCACCACGACGTTCACATCGCGACTCTCTGGCGTACCAACAGGGTAAACCCTAACGCCTTCGAAGAACTGTGTCCTGTTCAGAGCCGACGTTGTGTCGTAGAAGTCTTTCTCCGTGAGAGGTTCACCCGCTTTGAAAGTCACAAGATCGTCCACCACGTAGACCTTCGTTCTGTCAAAACCTTTGAACTCTACGTTCGCAACGTACTTCTCGACTATGTTGAAGCGGAGCGTCTTGCCTTCGTCCACTGGCACGACGTGACACATGGGATAACCATTTTCTTTGTAAAGATCGATTATGGCTTGCATTGATCTCAAGACTTCTGGGTTTCTAACGAGTCTGGACTCGCTGACCGATACGACCTTGCGTAGTTGTTCGGAACTTATCAGATTGTTTCCTGAGAACTCGATCTTCTCGTACACCTTGCCTTCCTCGGGCACGAACTTCGGTTGGACGACCTTCACCTTCATGACGACGGCTTTTTCAGAAACATTTGGTATTTCTATCTTCTCAAAATCAACGGACGTTTCCTTGCCAAAGTATACATAATTTGCAAGCGTGGACAAAACGGAAGAGATGTCACTGAAAGTTGGATAGCAACGTTTTATGTCCTTGATCAGGAATCTCAGAAACGCTGGAGTAGTGTAGAAATCTTTGAGTGTGCTGATCTTTATCTGTTGTCGCACCTGCGAAATGTTCAGTCCTTCCGTTTCACCTTCGAAGTACACGTCCCACAGCGCGTATGGAACAACGTTGAAGACGTAAACACCATCTTTGAAGTCTCCGCTGAGTTCGACGAGGAAATAACCAGCGTCGTCAAACATCTTCTTCATCGCACTGAGGCTATCCTTGACCCTCACCATGCTGAGCGCTTTATTCTTTTCGAGCGTGACAGCACTGGCAAGTTCCGTCTTTTTCACTATCTCTGGACCCTCGAGGTTGATCTGCCAATCCCTCACGATGGGGTTCTCCTGAACGACGATTTGTAGGATGAAACGGCCCTCAGAGGCAACCAACTTCGGTTCCAGGGAGGAGAAGTAACCCGTATCGAAAATCTGTTTGGCCATGTCCCGAATGGCTTCATCCTTCAACTCTACCCCAAGATAGTCCTTCACCAACGGCAGTAACTCTTTCTCCGATATGGTCACCAGACCCACGAATTTCACGTCCGATATGACAACACCAAAGAGAACCAATCCCAGGATCGATGAGACCAACAACGTGAGAACCCTCTTCATCTCGATACCTCCCCTTCGAACAAGCTCTTCTCCAATTGATCGATAACATCGTACAGGGATCTGATCACAACCGGAGAAGAAAGATCACAAAAGATCTCGATCAACTGCAAGGTCGATATCTCATAGCACACATCCTCGTAGCACCTTTCTACGCACAATTCTACACCTTCCGGGGTTCCAGTCAGCAACGTGACCAAGCAACCTACAAGATCTCCCACCTCTTGGCAGTCCACATGCGACGTGTTGAAACACGCTGTCACTCTAGTGCCTTTGCCCTTTTCGCTCTCCAACTTTACGAACCCACCAGTGGCCTCTGCCGCCTGCTTTAGGAACGGAAGGCCCAATCCTACCCTTCTGACTTTCGGATCGCGCGTTGTATAGAAAGGATCGAAGACCCTGTTCAGTTCGTCTTGCGTCATGCCAATGCCATCGTCTTCCACAGTGAAACAAAAACTGTCACGCGTTTGAGAGATCTTCAGTCGCACTCTCTTGGCCTTCGCCTTGAAGGAATTCTGAACTATGTCCATGACGTGGTCAACGATCGTTCTCAGCCCCATATTGTCAACACCTTACTTGGATCAGGGTTCTTCAAGAAGTCGAAGAATTCTTCACTGTTAAGTGTGTCAAGGTCGAAACGTGTGAACCTACAGCCGATTTCGTCTGGTCTGTGAGCGTCCGAATTGGTCAAGGGTATGTAACCTGATCTCAGGGCCTTCTGCCATCCTTCCTTCGTTCTGACCTCGGCCATCCTGACGCGATCGTCTGCGGGAAAGATACCAAGCTGGTACAGCACACCAAACAGCCTATCGATGTGCGCGTAAACTGGAACACCATCGAAACTCAGGATCAATTCCACGATTTTCTCCAAACTCATGTCGATAGCCACGTGCAGGTATCCTTCCTCCATGGCCACGAATTCGTCCTTCTCGTTCACGATGAGTTGATAACCCAACGCTTCTGGCTCAAACTCAACCTTCGGTCGGTGATCTTTCAAGATCTTGGAGAACCTGTTCGCCGCTTCGGTTGAACGAAAGTACGCAAGTACATGAACTTCTTCCTGAGACGTGATCTCTATACCCGCTAACATGGGCACATCACATGCTTTTGTGAAAGATTCTAAGTTCGCGCAACTGTTGTGATCGCAGATAGCTATGATGTCGAGTTGTTTCTCCTTCGCCTTGGAACAGACCACACTCGGAACCATGGTTATGTCGGCGCAAGGCGAAAGACAAGAATGTACGTGAAGATCGGCCTTGATCACGGCTCTATACCCATCCCGTACAACCTTCCGACTATCTCGAAGGGACTCTTATCTGACCTCAGCAAGCAGATACCTTCAGCCTTCGCCTTCTCGATCGTCTCGCTTGAGAAACTGTGAGCGTTGCAGAGAACGATAGCACGTATTCCCGTGATAACCGAAACAGCGACGATGTTGACGTGCGACTGGACCGTGACCCATATCGAATTCGCTTTGGCATGTGCCATCACTTCACTCAGAAGGTCCCCCACACAGCCGTACTGCACATCGATCTCATAGTTGCCGCAACAAACTTCCAAGTTCAAGGCTTTAACGATCTCAGAAAGTTTCATTTGCTTCCCTCCTTGCTTCTGCGAAATTCCATCTCCACGACAACCCCCGCTCCGACCTTAGAGACAACCATCAAATTGTCTGAACATCTCTTCATGTTCGTGAAGCCCATACCCGCACCGAAACCCAATTCACGCACGTAATCTGGTGCGGTCGAGTAACCTTCCTTCATCGCAAGCTCAACGTTGTCGATACCCTTTCCTGTATCCTCTACACGCACGAAGATGCTGTCAGGCTTTATGAAACAGTAGATCGCACCCGTGCTTCCACTGTGTATCACGACGTTGGTTTCCGCCTCGTAGGTGGCGATCGCCACCCTTCGCGCAGTTTCGGGATCGACCCCCTTGGAAAGGAGAAACTGCCTCAGTTTCGAGGCACCGACACCAGCGAGGTTGATGTCGTAATAATCTATCGGAAAGAAGAAATCGGCCCCGGTCTTGTCGAGCCTCTCACCTGTGATCAAGGATCTACCGAAGTACTCAGGACTCTCGAGCACCTCTTTCCTTCGTTCATCGTGCAAATACACCAATCCAAGCTTCGCGAGCAGTGCCATCATCACATCGTTCTTCGTGACGATGCCCACCACTTTCTTATTCTCGTCGACCACAGGGAAGCGTCCGTAAGAATACTTTTCGAACGTCTCTATTACCTCCTTCAAAGTGTCTGAGGTCTTCAAGCAGACGACGTCCTTCGTCATGTGATCTTGAACCTTTCCGTCGATGTAACCTCCCTCGAGAGCCTTTATGATGTCTTCGATGCTCACTATTCCAACGATCTTTCTCTCATGATCAACGACGGGCACGCCGGAGATCCGCTTTATCCTCAGTATCTCCTTGACCTGCCTGAGTGTTCTATCCGGATGCACCGAAATGACGTTCGGGTTCATCACTTCAACCACGGGCATGTCGAGAAAGAAGCTCTGAACACGATCGAGGACCTTCTCCATCCTTCACACTTCCCAGATGGGTCTGATGCCTTTCGCGTAGAGTCGTCCGCACGCCTCGAACATGGACATCTTGGTCGCGGCAAGCACGATACCGGCAGTCTCTGCCATCTCGACCGTTTCGGACGGTAAGCTTTCTCTTCTCACGACTATCACCGCCGGTATGCCGACCACCTCGGCTGTCCTGACGACCTGCGGTGTACACAAGCCGGTGATCAAAACTACGTCAGGTTTGGCGATCGCCAAAACCTCGCTCATGAGATCGGAAGCAGCCGCGTGTTCGAACTGCATCTGATCCACTTTGTGCGCGTTGGCCAGGACCTTGGCCTTCAGCTCCGCCAAGATCTCCGTGAGTTTCATTCGGCTCACCCCTTCAGCAGATCACCCCTGTAGGTGTACTTCACAAACGCCTCGTAGCTCTTTGGACAAATCGATTTGAAAATCTGAGCAACGGCGAGAGCGTACTGTTGCATCTCCCATTGTGCATGCGAATCGGCACGGAGAGACAAAAAGTTCATCAAGCTTCTCGCGTTGACCGTCCAGACGAACTGGGTGTATATTGCCATCGGGAGTATCATGCGGGCGATCTCCTTTCGCACGCCCGATGCGATCAGCTCCTGATAAGTTTCATAAGCGAGCCTGTAGGCCTTCTCGATCTTCTCTATCGATTTCTCATCGAGTCTGTCTCTCCCCGGAACGTAGAACTCATCCTCGTATTCACTGTAACGTCCACTCAGCTCGTTGTAGGAGGCGATCCTGTGCCTCATCCACTGCCTCGCCACGAAGATGGGACACTTGACGTGAAAGGTGAACGTCACATGCTCAAAGGGAGTTTCGTGCCTGTTCTTCATCAAAAATTCAATCAACTGTCTGTCGCGCTCTTCATCGCCTGGTTGTGACGCATGGCAGATCCTGGCAGCCCTCACGACGGAAGTATCGTCACCCATGTGATCGATCAACGCCACAAAACCATGGTCCAAGACATCGATGTGCATCCTCACTCCTCCTTGTGCTTCGTCACACACGCGTAGGCGTTATGAGCGTGTATCGATTCGAAACTCTCCACTTCTACTCGATACCAAAAGATCCTCTCATCCGCGTTCAGTTTCAATGCGATTTCCCTTGCCACGTCCTCGACGAATCGGGGATTGTCGTATGCCCTTTCGGTGATGTATTTCTCGTCGAGCCTCTTGAGTATAGTATAGACCGGCGCACTCGCAGCTTGTTCCGCGTATTCGATGAGCTCCTCGAACCAAACCAGCTTCTTGGATCTTATATGTATCCACGCAACGGCACGTTGGTTGTGCGCACCGCGCTCGCTTATCTCTTTTGAACAGGGACAAAGCGTGAGTATGGGGACACCAACACCCACGAGGAAATCGTACTTTTCAAAGGTCTTTTGTCCTTCGATCCTACAGGTGTAACTGAGAAAACTCTTCTGACCAGAAACGGGGGCCTTCTTAACCACGAAGTACGGGAACTCTATCTCGACCCTCGCCGTGGAGGCTTTCAATTTGGTCCTCAGCTCTTCGAGCATCTGTTTGATGAGTTTTGGATCGATTCCCAAACGGTATTTGTTCAAGACTTCCACGAACCTGCTCATGTGAGTTCCACGGAAATGCTCGGGCAGATCCACGTACATGTTGATCTTTGCCACGGTGTCTTGATAACCGTTGGTCTTGTCCATTACCGTTATGGGATAGGAAAGATGCCTTATCCCGACTCTCTGCAGATAGACGTTCCTGTCATCCCTTTGACTCTGTACGTCCTTCATCGTTCGATCCCCTGTACGTGACGAAAGAGTCCGCAGTTTCCCAGACTGTCACTTCGTAGAGTCTCCTTCTCTCATTCCTCAGGAGTGGTTCAAGCTTGCTCCAAACCCATCTGGCTATGTTTTCAGCTGTCGGCTGAGGAATGATCTGGTTCAAATAGTTGTGATCCAACAAAGAGATCACTTGTTCGTTCACCAAGCGCTTGAGCTCCACGAAATCCATGACCATGCCCTCTTCGTCTGGGAGTCCAATCAACGTGACACGCAGACGGTATGTATGACCGTGGAGGTTTTCACACTTGCCTTTGTACTTTTCCAGCCTGTGGGCTGCATCGAACACGAAATCCTTTGACAACAAGAACATCGCATCACCTTCTCAAGAACAGCGCTGCAAAAAACATCGCGCCTTGAACGAGAACCATGAGTGCTCCGGGCGGTGCATCGATGCCGAGGGATAGGAGCAGCCCCAGAACTACGCTGATCGAGGAAAGCAAGGGAGCAAAGATGAAGGCCCAACGGTAATCCTTAAGAGAGATGGTCGCTGTCGAAGCTGGAATGATCAAGAAAGCCGAAACGAGTATCACACCAACAGTTCGAACGCCTACAACCACGCTGATTGCGAGGATCACCAAGAAGAGCTGGTAAACAAGATCTATCTTTGGTCGCATGAGTCTGGTAAAATCTTCGTCGAACGTGAAATGAACCAAGGCATCCTTGAAAAAGATGTTGAAAAAAACAACGATGCCCGTGATCATCAAAAGATACAACAGATCGCTGTTGGTCACAGTGAGAACATCGCCAAAAAGCTGTGATGTTAAGCTTCGTTGCTTCTTCGCAACAGAAAATAGGACGATGCCAACAGCCATGGTCAAAGAGAAGAGAACGCCGATCGCCGCATCTTCGCCCAAGCCTCTTCGAGAAATCCTTCCGAGTAAGAGAGAGACCAGCACACAAAGGATCAATGCACTGAAGAAACTCGAGAAACCTAAGATCACACCGATCGCCGCCGCGGCGAAACCAACGTGGGCGATCGCATCACCAAAGAACGCCATCCTTCTGAAGACGACATAAACGCCCATGATAGCAGTCGAAATGGCCGTCAAGATCCCAGCCAAGAGGGACCTTTGATAGAGTTCGAGAAAACTCATCATTCGCCTTCACCGTGCCCGTGTGTCAAGGGTTTGACACCGTAACCGTAGAGCTTCACCAAGAAAGAATCCATCGAGAACTTATCCTGCGAAGAGATGTGGCAGACGAGCGTTCTGTTTATGCAGAATATCTGATCGCTGAAATCCATCGCGAAACCAACATCATGAGTTACCATCAAAACCGTGGTTCCGTCTTCTACAAAAGATTTAATCAACAGATAAAACTCGTTCTGACTCTCGTAATCGAGTCCCGTGACAGGTTCATCCAAGACCAACAACTTAGGTTGTGAGACGATGGCCCTTGCGATGAGCACCCTTTGCTGTTGTCCCCCGCTCAGGGTGGAAAAGTTAACCTGAGAGAACTGACGCATACCGACCTTCTCCAGAGCGGTCATGATCAGATCTCTTTCGTTTTTCGCTTCGCGAAGACCCATCTTCACGACGTCGTAGACTCTTATTGGAAAGAACCTTCTGAAACTCGAACGTTGGGGCAAATAACCTACGACGTTTCTCTGAAGGTATTCGTAGTTGGGTTGATCGAAGATGTAGACGCTACCACGAGCGGGCTTCAGAAGGTTCATGATCGTCCTCACGAGGGTGGTTTTGCCACCGCCGTTGGGTCCTACGATCACATACAAACCTTCCTTCTTTATTGAAAAGCTCACATCTTTGATCACTTCTTGCCCGTTCAAGACGACAGTCACGTTTTCCACCCTGAGTGGTTCCAAGATTCGTTCCTCCGAATTCATTTTATCATCAAGAGTTTGTGTACAATAAAGGAGAGGTGACGAACGTGGAAACGAACAAACGCTTCGAGCAGGTCAGGGAGAGGCAGAAAAGATTGGAAGAAAACATGGCACACGTTAAGCACAAGATAGCCATCCTGAGCGGCAAAGGTGGGGTTGGGAAGACAACCGTCGCTGTGAACACCGCTGTCGCGCTCGCCGAGGAAGGTTTCAAGGTGGCATTGTTGGATCTGGACCTTCATGGGCCAAACGTACCGCGCATGCTCGGAATCGATGACGCTCCAACTGCACGCGATGGTTTAATCGTACCCGTGAAATATGGGCCCAACATGTCGGTTCTATCCATCGGCATGCTTGTTGAACCTGAGCAAGCCGTTGCATGGAGAGGACCGCTGAAACATTCAGCGATAATGCAGTTTTTGGCAGACACGGCTTGGGGGGAACTCGATTTTATGATCTTCGATCTTCCCCCCGGAACTGGTGATGAGGCGATGAGTTTGATGCAACTGGTGAAGCTCGACGGAGTCGTCTTAGTGACAACACCACAAAAGGTCGCCTTGGACGACGTTCTGCGCGCCACGCACTTCAGCCAAGAGATGGGCCATCGAGTGCTTGGCTTCGTCAACAACATGGCTTATTTGATCTGTCCACACTGTGGAGGGAGGATAGACATCTTTGGTCAGGATTCCTCGAACGTTCTTTCGGAACTTCTTGGTCTGGAATGTCTCGCGACGATTCCATTGGAACCGAAGCTCGCAAAGTTACTGGATGAAGGAAAGAACGCTTTGATGTACATGAGAGGCTCTGAAGTCGAAAAAGCCTTCAGAGAACTCGCAGCGAACATACTCTCAAAACTTGGGGGTGAACACGCATAAACCTTCTGGCCGTTGCATCACACTTCATAACGGATTTCTTCGTTTCTTTTCTCAATCCGCTCGCGCCCTTCTTCATGCGGAAGTTCAACATCGGCGTGAGGGAGATAGCGCTACTCATAACATCGATCAGTTTCTTCTCTTCCATCTTCCAGATCATCTTTGGCATGATTGCCTCCAAACTCGTAAGCTTGAAGCGCGGTTTGTTCGCCAGTATGCTGATCACGATTGGCTCGATGGCGCTGGTGGGTTTCTCCTTGAATATCGTTGTTTTACTCTTGTTCTTCTTGGCGGCTTACTTCGGTAACTCCGCCTTCCATCCCATTGGAGCTGTGATGGCAAGGGGAAGCAGTCCTTATTCTCTATCGATCTTCGTCGCTGCCGGGACATTGGGAACAGCACTGGGCCCAGTTTTTGTAACGCAGTTCATATCACACTATGATTTTGAAGAGCTCTGGATTGTTGCAACTGTGAGCCTCGTGATCTTCTTGTTGCTGTACGTGAGAGAACCGAATAAGATGAATGTGGACAAAGTCAAAGATCGAACCACGTTGAGGGATAGTCTTCAGGGGCTCAGGAAAATAATCATACTGTGGTTTGTCGTGACCGTGAGGACTTTGGTGATCACCCTGTCGAACACGTACGGGCCCATCATAGCGAGCAAGAGAGGACTTTCGCTCGTGTTCGGCGGCCTTCTGTTGACGCTGGGAATCGGGCTCGGTGTGGCTACAACGATGGTGGGCACGTGGATGAGTCATAGATTCGGTAACCACATCACGAATCTTGTCAGCTTCGCTGGAATGGCGATCGGCGTTCTGATCCTCTCTCAGCCAGTGTCTGCGCTCCTACTGGTCGTAGGCTATCTGCTCGTGAATGGATGTGGCTATCTCACCATGTCCACAAACGTTGCTCATGCACAGCAATTGATGCCCGAGAACGCAGCGCTCGCATCATCAACTGTCATGGGTTTCGCTTGGGCGTGCGGTGTCGCACTCAGATATCTCTTGATACTCCCGTTCGGTGATAACATATCAGCACAGCTGATGGTACTCTTCGCGATTTCGATCATCATGGTGCCAGTCTCGATGTTGAAAATCGAGAAGAACGGTGCGGTCTTGAACGGGAGGGAAGTTTCTTGAAAGAGAGAAACTTCGCTCTCTATTACACGTTGCTTTACACGGGCATCGTTATGTTTCTCTGGATCGTTTTCAAGTCGTTCTTTCAGATATGTCTCTTCAGCTTCATACTCGTGATGGTTGTCGATGCAATAGCAAGCCTGCTGAAGAGGTTTTTCAGATTGACACATAAAAGAATTGCCACGGTCTTGGCTTTGGTTCTGTTCTTCTTTCTCTTCGGCTGGGCTCTCGTTGAAGTGTTACCGAAGGCGATCACACAGCTCGCCGATTTCTATAACCTGATGGCAAAGGTGATCCGTGAGAAGGCTTGGCAAGAATACCTTACTCAGCAGGAAGGTCTTGCAAGACTGTTGAACGACCTGGCCGATTACTTGGTGCCGTATTTGGATAAGTTGTTGGAGTTCGTCCTGAAATGGATAGCAACCAATGCTCCGAACTTCTTTATCGTTATATTCTTCACGATCTTGTGTGGAATCTACGCCTCTTTCTATGCAGGGACGATGGCTCGATTCGTCCCGAACCTTTATCCAGCGAGCTGCAGAAACATGGTGAATGAGTTCGTGAACGACTTCAAGGTGAGCATGAGGAAGTTCATAGGTATCTTGGCGTTGAACGCGCTGATAGTTGGCCTGGCTTTTGGCGTTCTTTTCGCGTTCCTGAGCCCGCGTTATGCGCCGCTAATTGGAATATGGGCCTTCGTGACGAACTTCATACCCATAGTTGGTGTTCCTCTCGAACTGGTGCCGATCCTTTTGTTTTCTCTCACTCTGGGTTTGGAAACGCTCCTGTGGGTGTTCGTATTTGCGGTCATAGTTCACCTTTTTGTGTTCGTGTTGTTTTTCGAGGTAACGAAGACCACGATGCGAGTCAATCCTGTTTTGATGATTCTATCGATCGTGCTTGGAGGCATGCTGTTCGGCTTTGCTGGTGTGTTCGTCGGTGCACCCATGGCGGCGTATGCCACGATCTTCTACAAACACTTTTTGAAAGCAAGGTTTGAGGAAACATGAGTATGAAGAAGTTCCTTTTGGTTCTGTCTTTCTTCCTCATCGTGAGTGTACTCGCGCAGAGCTTGGAAGATCTCGAGAAGAGCTGGCTTGAACTGCTACAGAGGGTGGTCCGTGAACCCGACTCGGACGAACTCGTAGAACTCGGTAGGAAACTTTCTGCCAAGAGAAGGCTCGCACAACTCGAAACTTTGAAAGACTCGGTTCTCGAGGAGAACCTCGACAAATTCGTGGCGAACTTGTCCGAAATGAGTGAAACGAGGGACGATCTTTTGGACGAGTGCTTCGTGCTTTTTCCAAAGTTGAAAGCAGACGTTGCGAGCTTCGAGCGCGGTGATAATTCCAAGTTGAACAGTGTTTGCGCTCTCTGGAAGCTCGGATACAAACCCGTTGTTCCACAAGGTTTCGCAGCGTGGCTGGTTCAAACGTTCTTGAGTGATCCCTTCTTGATCGATTGGAACTTGGTGTTCTTCCTGAAGAATTCTTCAAACAAAGACGTGATCGCCAAACAAATCAGGCAAGAATGTGAGAAACTGAAGGATAAGGAGAAGGACTACCCAGCTCTGTACAGATTGATGATCCTTGCAAAACAGCTCGATGGAGCTGATTCTCAGCTCGAAAGTGAACTTAGCAGGTACATAGAACTCATGACGAGTCTGGAAAGATACTCATCTGAACGTCTTTCGAATGAAGAATTCGAGAAGTTCTCAAGGGCCCTCAACAACTTGAATTTAAAGAAGGACAACTTGAAGGCGATCCTGTCACACCTTGCAGAAAGATCTGGCATTCAAGACTCTTCAACGAAAGGGCTTGAAAATCGCAAGAACCTACAAAAACTTATGACACGCTGGAGATTTCGCATCGACTTAATGATCCTGGTTCCCTCGGCGTTCTTTCTAACGTTCTTCTTCTTGCCTAGGAGATGGAAGATATCGTTCTTCGCGTTCTTTAAGGCTTACAAGATTGCGATAAAGCTTTCCCAAAAGGAGCTCAGCAAGGATCCCACCGACATACGCTTGAGGACTCTGCTCGCCATGTTCTACGAGCGCATCGGTGAGAACGAGAAGGCATTTCAGGAGTACAAGATTGTACGCGATCTATCACGTATGGTCAAGAAAGATCGGATCCTCCCACGTGCGTGACCTTCGAAGAGACCTTCAGCGCACTTTTTTCCCACGCTCCTGACATGTAGAACAAGAGTTTGAGCACACTCCTGAAGCCCATATCGCTCATCATCCCGAGCCAGGCGCCCAGAAGACCGAGGCCCATCTTCACCGAGAAAAAGTACGCCAAAGGCAACCTGATGGCCCACATCGAGACGGTGGAAACGATCATTCCGAAAGTCGTGTTCCCAGTCGCCCTCAGCACACCGTTCATGCTGGATTCCAGCGCGAGGAAGATTTGAAAAATCCCAACCAACCGTACAGGTATCTTCGCAAGCTGGACGATCTCAGCTTGACTGGTGAACAAACTTATCAAGAGCTCGGGGAAGAGAAAGATGAACACACCCGCTGAGACCTGTATCAGCGCAGCTATTATGAAACCCTGCCTTGCCACCGCCGTGACTTTGTCGAGTCGTCTTCTGCCGTTGTACTGGCCCGCCAGCGTGGTGACCGCCACCGAGATGCCCCAACCCGGCATGAAAGACAGTGACTCGATGTTGATTCCGATCCTATGACCAGCGTACGCCATTGGACCAGACGCCAAGAGTATACTCGCGAAGATCAGTAGACCCGAAGAGAACATGAAGTTCTCGCCAGCAGCTGGTAAACCAACCGAAACAATGTCTCTGAGGTTCGTCAAATCCAACTTGATGACTTTCCTTATGTCTTCGTCGAGGTGAGGGTTTCTCATGACTGCAAGTAAGAGCACAAACACGCCCACGAACCTCGAAATCACTGTGGCCAGGGCTGCGCCCAAGACTTCCATACGTGGAAAACCGAATTTACCATAGATCATAGCGTAGTCCAAGAAAACGTTCAGCAAGTTCGCAATCCCTGTCGCGAACATGGGGGTTTTCGTATCACCCGAACCGCGCAGAGCGGCACCCAGGACCGCCATCAATGCCATGCTCGGCATGCCAAACAGGATCGTTTTCAGATACGTCGAAGCATACTCGAAGACAACCTTGTCCACGTTACCGAAGATTCTCAAGAAATTCGAAGAGAGCGGAGCCAACCCCATGAGAAGGGCCGACCAAAGTAAACAGAGATGCACTCCGTTCCACAGTGAACCGCTCGCCTTGTGTTTGTTGCCCACACCTGTTGCGTTCGAAACGATGACGTTCACACCCACAGCCGCTGCCACAACCACGACCTGGAAAACGAAGATCAACTGGTTCGCCAATCCGGCTCCACTCATCGCTTGCCACGACAGATGTCCCAGAAAGGCTGTGTCAACCATTCCAAACAGCATTTGAAGCGAGTTCTCGGCCATCGATGGAATGGCAAGCTTCAAGAGCTGTTTCGAAATGAATCTCAATTCGTCTCCACGGACAGATTGTCTCAGCAAAGAATATTTCAAGTTCTCCACCCAGCCATAGTCATACCAAAAATGGGTTGCGAAATTGGTTCGCACAGTTAACTTTTTGGGTGACGTGTTCTGTTATACTCAATTGGTGCTATGGGAGGCTATTACAGCTTAAGGGACCAGATTCTAAGGTTCACCTCGGAAATAGCAGGACAGCGCGTGATAGTCGTCAACACGGGTGCGGAGGACGTTTTCACGAAACTCCTCGTGGATAGGGCTGTCTTCACAACGACCGACGAAGAATTCTTGAAACTCGCCGATCCAAGATCGATCAGGTTGGTGATGAACCCCACGAAGCTGTCCTTTGCCCCGGAGACCTTCGATGCCGCGGTCCTTTTCTTCACGTTCTTCTATCTGCCCAAACACGAAGCGATAATCGAAAACGTCAATCGTGTTCTAAAAAAGTGGGGAAAACTCTACATTTGGGACGTCGTGATACCAAAGAAGATGGCACACAAGAGCTTCTTCGTGGTACCTCTGTTGATGGACACGGGGCAGGAACTGGTCAGGACTGTCCATGTGACGAAATGGAGGCGGGAACAGCCCATAGGATTAGTGAAGAAGATCGCACGAGAGAGAGGCTTCAAAGTGACGAAGGAAGAACTGTACGATCAAGTCTTCTACCTCGAGATGGTGAAGATCGCGCCGCTCAAGCTACAAACGCCCTGATGTCACATCGAGGCAAGTTTCATGAGCGCGTTCACTGTTTCCTCAAATGATGGTTTCTCTGCGATGTCCTGCTTGAGAAAGGCATCTATCAAGCCCTTCATTTTTATGGCTTTGTCTATCAACTCGTTCGAACCGGGTTTGTATGCGCCCACGTCTATGAGGTCCTTAGCCTCCTGATAGGCCGCCATCAAACTTCTGAGCGCTCTACTCGCCTTCAAGTGCTCCTCACTCACCACATCTATCATGAGCCTGCTTATGCTCGCCAAGACATCTATCGCTGGATAGTGATTCAACTCTGCAAGTCTCCTCGACAACACTATGTGCCCATCAACTATGCTCCTGACCGTGTCGGAGATCGGTTCGTTGAAATCGTCTGCCTCCACCAAGACGGTGTATATGCCCGTGATGCTGCCCTTGTCAGAGTTTCCAGCCCTTTCGAGGATGCTGGGTAAACCCGCGAAAACGCTCGGAGTATAGCCCCTCGAAGTGGGCGGTTCACCTATCGCCAGGCCGATCTCCCTCTGTGCCATCGCCCAGCGCGTGAGCGAATCCACCATCAAAAGGACGTTGTATCCCAAGTCTCTGAAGAATTCGGCAATGCTCGTGGCAGTGTACAGAGCCTTGGCTCTCAACAGCGCGGGCTGATCCGATGTTGAAACAACGACGATAGACCTTTTGAGCCCTTCTCCGAGGTCCTTCTCGATGAACTCTCTCACTTCCCTTCCGCGCTCTCCAATCAAGGCAATGACGTTGATGTCAGCGATCGTGTTCCTCGCAATCATGCCGAGCAGAGTACTCTTTCCGACACCGCTACCAGCGAAGATACCCATCCTTTGACCCTTCCCAATCGTGATGAAACCATCGATGGCACGTACCCCCACAGGGAGTGGCTCTGTGATGCGCATTCTCTTCAGTGGATGAGGAGCGTTCCTCAACAGTGGATATCTCTTCGCAGCGGTCAGCGGTCTGCCATCTATCGGACGTCCCAGACCGTCCAAGACTCTGCCGAGCATATCTTCACCCACGGCGACATCGAGCTGTCTGGACGTGCCGAAGACCAGAGTACCATGCTTGGCACCAGAAATGTTTTCAAGTGGCATCAGGAGGACTCGTCCATCTTTGAAACCAACGACCTCGCAGAGCGCCCTCCTCGAGTCGAGATCAACCTCGCAGACCTCCCCCAGAGAAGCGTCTGGTCCGATCGATTCGACGGTCAAACCAAGGATTCTGACGATCTTGCCATTGTACTTGGGAAATTCAAGATTGCTGAGCTTCTCCTTGAACTGTCTGAGAAACTTCGTTGGTTCCGACAGGGCCGAAGACCTCCTCTATCAACCTCTCCACCAACATGACGGCCGCTCTGTTGGTTCCATCGAGGACTCCAAGTTCCGTATCTACGAGCACCTCACCCGGTTTCAAAGATGAAGATCGCACGACCTCGAAACCCATTGCTTCGCACTGTTTCAAAATCTCTGGGAAAGTCTCGGCATCCTTTTCGTTGAAGATCACCTTGGCGCTCCTGACCTCGGACAGTTTTGAGAAAATCTTCTTCATCTTCTGGCGAAAATCAACCTGGTCGAGTGATCTGAAGGCGATCTTCTCTATCAAGATTCTCAACAGATCGGTCAGTTCTTCGAACATCTCTTCCCTCTTCTGATCAAACTGCCTTTGAAAGCTCGATACCAAAGCGTTGAGTCGCTGCGAAGCTTCCCCAACATACTTCCGAAACTGCTGTCTCTCAAGCTCGATCTCCTGGATCATCTTCTGCCTCTTCTCTTTGGCTTCGTTCAACATCTTGGACGCTTCGGCTTCAGCCTGACGGAGAATTTCATCGGCCTTAGCCTTGGCTTCTTCCAAGATTTTCGTCACGGTCGTGGAATCGAACGCATCGTTCGAATCGTTGTTCTGCCGTTCTTTCTTTCCGACGATGCAAGGAGCGTCTATGAGAAGCTGTCTCTTCTTGATGATCATACGATCAGCTCCTCACCGCCACCACGCGCAATGACGATCTCTCCAGCTTCTTCGAGTCTTCTGATGACGTTTATGATCTTCTGCTGAGCCTCTTCAACGTCCTTCAACCTGACGGGTCCCATGTATTCGAGCTCGTCCTGCAAGAGTTGTGCGGCCCTCTTGGAAATGTTCTTGAAGATCTTCTGCTTGACTTCCTCGGATGCACCCTTGAGTGCCAGTGCCAAATCTCGCGTTTCGACCTCTCTGAGCACGATCTGCACCGATCTGTCGTCCAACTTGACGATGTCTTCAAACACGAACATCCTTCTGCGTATCTCTTCCGCAAGCTCTGGAGAATCGTAGGACAGTTTCTCCATGATCTTCCTCTCGGAAGTTCTGTCTATGCTGTTCATGATCTCCGCTGCAGTGTCGACACCACCCACTTGGCTAAAAGTCTGCATGACGAAACCAGAGAGCTTGCGTTCGAGATTCTTCTCTATGTCTCTTATCACGTCCGGAGAGGTACGCTCGAGCAACGCGATCCTCTTTATCACCTCAATCTGCAGTTCTTCTGGAAACGCCGAAAGGATCTTGCCCGCAAGTTGTGGCTCAAGATAACTCAGTATGACTGCGATCGTTTGCGGATGCTCGTTCTGCAGAAAGTTCACCAACTGCAGAGGGTCCGCCTGTCTCAAGAAATCGAACGGCTTAACCTGTAGATTCGAAACGAGTCGCTCTATGATCTTCATCGCCTTCTCTGGTCCGAACGCTTTTTGAAGCACCTCTTTCGCGTACTCTATTCCACCCTGGGCGATCATTTCCCTGGCCCTCGCGATGTCTTGAAACTCTGTTAACACCTGCTTTTTCTCTTCGTCCGTTATCTTGCCGAGGTTCGCTATCTCGATGGTGAGCTGTTCCACATCGGACTCGTCGAGGTGCTTCAAAACTAAAGCGGCCTTCTCCGGACCGAGCATTACCAACAAGATTGCGGCCTTCCTTTTACCGGTGAGCTGCTTCTTTTCTGGCACCTCAGGTCCCTCTCTCAACCAACCAGAGTTTTATCACGTTGGCAACTTCCTCGGGATCTTGTTTGAAGACCTTCTCCAAGTTCTCCCTCAGTTCCTGCATGGCCTTCTCCTCGGGCGACACTGGCACTTCCTTCACCTTCTCCTCTTCGAGCATTCGCTTCAGTTCCTCCTCCATCTTCACTTTTCTCGCTTCTATTACCCTTCTCGCCTTCACGCGTCTGATCTGCAGGATGATCAGATACACCAACAAGAACGATAATCCCGCCAACAAAGATAAGCCTATCATCACAGTGATTTGTCTCCTGCGTTGCTCCAGCTCGAGTTGACTCTTCCTGAATTCCACTTCCAAGCTTCTATCGAACGGAAGGAAGGCGACGGAGACGGACAGATTTCGCTCTGAGGGGCTCGCTCCTATGCCTTTCTCGACGAGATCAGAAACGATCTTGGCCCATCTGTTCATTTCATTCTCGTTGAAGCCACTGAAGACACTGGATGAAGCGTCGATGATGACAGACAGCGAAACGGATCTTATTTCGCCTTCTTTGTTCTGAACGAGGTTCTCGACGACCGAGCTCAGTTCGTAGTTGGTGATCGTCCTTGTCCTTTCGTACGTGGATGTACCTTGCTGTGTCAGGCTCGGATAAGTGGGAGGAATGTTCGCCTCGCTACCCACCGGGCCACCCGTGGCCGGCATGTTGACACTCTTTTCGCTCTCTTGTTCTTGACTCCTGATCAAGCCACCCTGTCTGGTGATGGGTTCGTACTTGGTGATCTGCCGCTCGATTTTTTCCCAATCGAGTTTGATGTCTGGTATGACCTCGACCCTCCCCGCGCCGAAGACGGCTTCGAGCGTTTGCTTCACCTTCTTGGCGTAATAGCTTTCCAAGTTCATCTTCAATTCAGTCCTGTCAGCAGCGACAAGCATCTCCGCCGAACTCGTGACCCTGTCGCTCAAAACGCGTGAATACTGATCGATCACACGAACGTTTTCAAGCTTCAGTCCTTCCACGGCTCCCGCGACGAGCTGCATGATACCTTTGATCTGAGTCTGACTGAGGTCTTTGCCAGGCTCCAAGACCACGAGGACTGATGCCCTGGGCTCGGCCATTTCTCCACGCACGTAATAGGTGTACTTTGGAAGTGTTAAGTGAACGCGTGCGCTCTTCACGCCAGAAATCGTCATGATACTCCTTTCAAGTTCTCCTTGAAGCGCGATCTGGTAACGCACTTGCCTGTCGAAACTCGTGGCACCAAGGCTTTGCTGATCGAGGATCTCAAAACCCCGCGTCATGGGTCCCAAAATCCCTGCAGAGGCAAGCCTCATGCGCAGTTCGTAAACGTTGTACTTTTTCGACACCAAGATCCTTCCTGGCTCGACCTTGTACTTGATACCCATCGCGTCGAGCTGCTGCACTATGTAACCGGCCTGTTCCTCGGACAGACCGCTCACAAGTGGCACGTACCCCGGTGCGGCGAGCACGACAGCCATGATCACGATCACGACAATGATTGAAACAACGATGCCACCAAACAAAACCTTGCTCGCGGTTGGCAGGTTTTTCCATTTATCGAGGAGTTTGGAGAAAAATTCCTTAACCCTCCCGAGGAAATCCAGAAGGATCACTCCTGTCAAGTTATTTTACCACCGATTGAGCCTTCTGGTTCAAATTTCTCCTCAGATTCCGAAACACCATCGTAATGCCTCGAACCAAGAAAATCTTTAAAATTGCTTCGAAGATCCGTGCGGTGTACAATGAAATTGGAGTGAGTATATTGGACTGGACGATAAGTGTGGAAGATGTTTTGCTGAAGAGGAGATTGATCCTCAAGGGTGTTTTCGAGGCTGAGTACGTAGACGCTCCAAACGCTCGTTGCAGGGTGGTCGAGCCCATAGAGGTAAAGATGGTGGTGGTCGCAGCGCGCGATGGAATAGCGGTCGGAGGGTACGTGAGAACCACGATCGAGCATCCGTGCGACAGGTGCTTGAAACCCGTTTTGTTACCGATAAGCGGTACAATAGAGGCGCTGTATAAACCTGTTTCGGAGATTCCCACAAGTGAGGAAGAGGAGTTGAAGTCACTCAGGAACGTGTTATACTACGATTCGGACCGGATCGATCTGACGGACAGGATAATCGAAGCCATCGTGGTCGAGGTACCCATGAAAGTGTTGTGCAGCGAGAGCTGTAAAGGGCTTTGTCCGCACTGTGGTGCCGATTTGAACGAAGAAAAAGAACACAAATGCACGCATGATGACGTCGATCCGAGGTGGAAAAAACTTTTCCTCGTGAAGCAGAACCTGACGAAGGAGGGCTGAACCGTGGCGAACCCGAAGCAGAAAAGATCGAGATCAAGAACCCACATGAAGAGGGCCAAAACCTACAGGGCGATAAGCGTCCCGATGGCAGTGTGCCCGAACTGTGGTCAACCTAAGCTGCCCCATAGAGTCTGTCTGCACTGCGGTTACTACAACGGCAAGCAAATCCTCGAAGTAGCGGAGTGAGTCATGCCGAGGATAGGTCTCGATGCCATGGGAGGCGACAGGGCGCCCGTCGAGATCGTTGAAGGCGCCAGGTTGTTCCTTGCGGATGGAAAGTGTGACCTTGTCTTGATCGGAACCAAACAAGCACTGAGCAACGTCGAGGACGCAGAAAAAGTCGAAGTGGACGACTTTCTCCCCATGGACGTGAGACCCACCGAAGTGTTGCGCAGGAAGAACTCCTCCATGTACGTGGGTTTGCAGCTCCTCAAAGAGAAGAAGATAGATGCGTTTGTGAGCGCCGGAAACACCGGCGCTCTCTTTGCTGGTGCGACCTTCGTGCTGGGTAGGATCGAGCACGTGGACAGGCCGGCATTGGCCGTACCCGTTCCATCCATCAAAGGTTTCACGATCCTGATAGACGCCGGGGCAAACGTTCGGGTGAGGGCCGAGCATCTTTTGGATTTCGCGATCATGGGTCTTGCATACGCGAAGGTTTTGGGAAAACAACAGCCAAAGCTGGGATTACTCAACGTGGGAGAAGAAGAGAACAAGGGTGACGAGACCACGAAGGAAGCCTACGAACTCTTGAAGACTCACCTGTCTGAAAGTTTCCTTGGCAACATCGAAGGGCACGACATAAACACTGGAAAAGTTGACGTAGTTGTATGTGATGGTTTTTCGGGTAACGTGGCTATGAAAACGATGGAAGGTACGGCGAAGATGATCGTCACAACCTTGAAGGACCAAATAAGGAATGCTGGTCTCTTCGCGAAGCTTGGAGCACTGATGTTATCACGGACTCTGAAGAAAATGATGGAAAAACTCGACCCGAGAACCTACGGTGGAGGTTTCATATTGGGCGTCAACGGTTTGGTCATCAAGGCGCACGGTTCTTCCGACAGAAAGGCTATGAAGAACGCGCTAGAAGTTGCGCTGAAGGGTGTTCAGATGGGCCTAGTGGAGAAGATCGCTGGGGAGATTGCTCGTGTGCGGGATAGTGGGGTTGGTAGGTGAGATCTTCGTTTCTGATCTCATAGAAGGCCTTGAGAGACTCGAGTACAGGGGTTACGATTCGGCAGGTGTCGCCTTCCTTCGAAATTCTTCGTTGCATGTTGAGAAGAACAAGGGCAGGGTTGCCTCGCTGAAAGAAAAGCTTTTTGAACTTCTGCAGGAAAAGATCGCCATGGGAATTGCACACACACGTTGGGCGACGCACGGAGAACCCAACGACATCAACGCACATCCCCACACCGACTGTCACTCAAAGCTCTGCGTCGTACACAACGGAATCATAGAGAACTTCAAAGAGCTCAAAAAGAGACTCGAGGAAGTTGGACACAAGTTCGTCTCCGATACCGACACCGAGGTGATCCCGCATCTCATCGAAGAGTACTACACGAACGATCTCGCGGAAGCGGTGAGAAGGGCTGTGAAATTGCTCGAAGGAAGTTTTGCGATCGCCGTCATCCACGTCGACCATCCAGACCTCATCGTGGGTGCGAGGAAAGGTTCTCCTTTGATCTTGACCGTCGGTGACAGAGTCGCGGGAATAGCTTCGGATGTAACGCCTTTGTTGAAGTATTCCAGGAACATGGTCTTTCTCGAGGATGGGGACATGTTCTACGTATCGAAAGGTCACTACGAAGTTTTCGATGTGCTCGGACGGAAGAAGGAGAGAAAGCCTGTACGCATCGAGTGGACTTACGAAACAGCGCAGAAATCTGGTTACAAACATTACATGTTGAAGGAGATCTTCGAAGAGCCATCTTGCATTGCCGCGACGCTCTCTGGAAGGATCAAGTCTGGGAAGGTCCACTTGCCTGAGATAGAAGAGCTCCAAGGAGTGCTTGCGAGTTCGAAAGCTTTGAAGGTCGTCGCCTGTGGAACCAGCAGCTACGCGGCGCTCTCTTTCAAATATTTCCTCGAGAATCTGTGTGACGTCTACGTGGATGTGGAAGTTTCCTCGGAATTCAGATACAAGAGACCAAACTTTGACAAAAACACTGTTTTGGTTGCCGTTTCACAATCTGGAGAGACCGCGGACACACTGGAATCTGTGAGACTGGCAAAATCGAAAGGCGCGAAGGTCCTTGCGGTCACCAACGTGGTTGGCTCAACGCTCATGAGAGAATCGGATCACACGCTCCTTCTGAACGCGGGACCAGAGATAAGCGTTGCAGCAACGAAGAGCTACGTGACACAACTGGTGCTTTTGTTCATGCTGGGCTTGAAGATAGTCGAGCTCAAAGATCAATGGAACGAACGTTGCGAAAAGTTGCTCGATGGCATGCTGAGACTTCCCGAAGTCTTGGACGCAACGTTGAGCAGAGCAGAACACGTGAAGGGAGTCGCTTTGAAGTACAAGGATTTTCAGCATTTCATGTACATAGGAAGGGGTCTGGGATATCCGACGGCACTCGAGGGGGCATTGAAGCTCAAGGAGATAAGCTACATCCACGCGACCGCGTACCCCGCTGGTGAACTGAAACATGGGCCGATCGCGCTGCTCGGGCCAGATTTCCCAGTCTTCGCAATCGCGCCGCTCGATGCACTCTACACCAAGATGAAGAACAACATGATAGAATGCAAGGCCAGAAAAGCGAAGCTCATAGCTCTCACGAGCGATGATTGCGAAGACGTCCACGAGATCGCGGACGATGTGCTCAGCGTGAACACGTTTTCCGAGCATCTTTATCCCGTTCTCATGGCACCGGTGATTCAACTGTTCGCCTACTACATCGCCGACGCGCTCGGACACGATCCGGACAAACCCAGAAATTTGGCGAAGAGTGTGACGGTGGAGTGATACAATGGAACTTCTGAAGAAATTGTTGGATCTGATGAACGAAAAAGAGGCGATCAATACCGTAGTGCTCGACATGAGAAAAACACCGATGCCTGCGGATTTCTTCGTGATCGCTACCGCGAACTCTCAAACGCACATGAGTACGTTGAGGGATGTCGTGGTCGAGTTCTTTTTGACCAACGGTCACTCACTCATCTACTACGACAAAGGAGAAGGTTACGACTGGCTGTTGATAGACGCCGGCGACATCGTTGTGCACGTTTTCACAGCGCACGGCAGGGAATTCTACGATCTCGAAGGTCTGTGGAGCGATGCGGTCAAGCTCTTTCAAGCTTGACCGCTGCAACCAAGAACGTTCCTCATCTTGTGCTTGACGACCTGCTTTATCGCCTCGCGCGCAGGTCCAAGATACTTCCTCGGATCGAATTCCTCAGGGTGTAGTGCGAACACTTCTCGTATCGTTGCGGTCATCGCGAGCCTCAGATCCGTGTCGATGTTGACCTTGCATATACCCATCGTTGTGGCCTTCCTTATCATGTCTTCAGGTACACCTTGAGCGCCTTCGACCTTTCCGCCGTATTTGTTCACTTTCTCAACAAATTCCGGCAGAACACTCGAGGCTCCGTGGAGAACCAATGGGAAGTTTGGTAATCTTTTCGCGATCTCCCTGAGCCGATCGAAATCAAGCTTTGCTTCTCCCTTGAATTTGTACGCACCGTGACTGGTCCCAATTGCGACGGCGAGCGAGTCCACTCCAGTTCTCTCGACAAACTCAACAGCTTTGTCCGGATCGGTCATCGAAGCTTCCCTCTCACTGACCACGACGTGTTCCTCGATTCCCACAAGCCTTCCGAGTTCTCCTTCCACCACGACGCCCCGTGGGTGTGCGTAATCGACAACCTGCTTTGTGAGTTTAACGTTTTCTTCGAAAGGAAGGTGCGAACCGTCGATCATGACCGAAGTGAAAAAGCCTGTGTCGATGACAGCCTTACAGAGTTCGAAGGAATCACCATGGTCCAGATGAATGCATATGGGAATGTCCGGAGCATCTTCCAAGGCAGCCTGAATCAGCTTGATCAAATAAACCTGCTTGGCGTACTTGCGTGCGCCCGCAGAGATTTGCAGTATCACGGGTGCTCTTTCCTCTTTCGCTGCGTCGATGACACCTTGAAGGATCTCCATGTTGTTGACGTTGAAGGCCCCTATGGCGTACTTACCGTAAGCCTTTTCGAACATTCCTTTAGAGCTGACGAGTGGCATACGCAGACCTCCCAATTGGTGTATTGAAAGCTGGCGGAGGCGGTGGGACTCGAACCCACAAGGGGGCTTCACCCCCACCGATTTTCAAGACCGGCTCCTTAGCCAGTTCGGACACGCCTCCATTTCATATTATACTCGCAAGTGAAGCTCTTGCAAAGGAGGTGCACGAATGTTGATACTCGGACTGGACGGCGGTGGAACGAGCCTCAAAGCCACAGTAGCGAAGGATGGTCAAGTTATTAAGAGAAAGGTCTTCGAAAAGGGTGTCAACATAAGCGCGGTGAACGTTGAGGAGCTTGAAAGAACGATCAGAGAAGTGAGAAGTTGGTCTGGACCAGTGGACGAGGTGAGGGCGGCATTCTCGGGTGCGGGTGATCCTCAGCGAAAGGAGGTCTTGGCAACTGTCCTTGAGAAGCTCTTCCCAAGATCGTCTCGCGTGATTTTGTCCGATGCCGAGGCACTGATCGTTTGTTGTTACGAAGGAAAGCCTTTGGCAGTGGCGATCGCAGGTACTGGTTCCATAGTGGTAGGTGTTGACCAAAACGGTAAGTTCGTTCGTGCGGGTGGTTGGGGCCATTTGTTCGACGACGAGGCGAGTGCGTTCAGCATCGTGAGAAGCATCATAATCGAGGCGCTGTTGCACGTGGATGGGCTTGCGGGACATGATCCAGTTTTCCACGAGTTGTTGAACTACTATGGTTTTGACAAGCTCGAACAGCTTGCCAACTTGCAAAGATTAGGTGATTTCAAAGAGAGAATCGCTTCTTTCGCTAAGGTAATGCCGAACACGGAACTGGTGAGGAGAATAATGAAGAGGGAACTGAAACTCTTCACTGACAGAGTTCGTCAAGTGCTCGCCGTAACGAATGCCGATAGAGTGCTTGGCTTCGGTGGTATGTTCTCTAACGAAGAGTACAGGAGAATCTTTTGCGCTTTTTTGAAAGATGTGGAGTTCGAGCATCTGAAGTTGAATGTCGACGAGGTACTCGCGACGAAGGTCGAGTTGAAGACAAACTTCGCATAAAATTGGTCGGGGCGACTGGACTTGAACCAGCGACCTCCTGCTCCCAAGGCAGGCGCGCTTGCCGTCTGCGCTACGCCCCGACCACGTTAAAAATCATACCATCATCGAAAGTTCTTTTCAAGACCCTTCGACCACGTATTTCACAATCTCACGCCGTCTTCGAAGTGAAATTGAACGACTGAACCTTCATGTACGGTGCGACTTGAGGGAAGTATTCCGAAGCGACGGACTCGACCTCTTTGGATATCGCTTCAATGTTTTGAGTGAACTCGAAGAACTTGACGTTGAACCTCATGTTTTTCAAAGCCTTCGTAAGCTGTCCGTTCTCTATGATGAAGGTTCCATCCCGCGTCATGCCTGTGAAGATGGCTTCTTGTGGATCAACGATGTTCATGTAGTGGAACCTGTTCACGTAGATTCCGCTCTTCGTGCCCTTGATCATCTCCTCAACGGGCATGGTTCCAGCATCTACGACCAAGTTCACGGGTACGGCGCTGTCCAGATCGTCCAAGCTGAACGTGTGGCCCGTGGGTTTCTTGTTGAACCTCAGTGCCGCTCCGTGCGCGTAGAACACGTTCTTGAACACGCCATTTTCTATGATCGCCGTCTTTTCCCTCTTCTTTCCGCACAGATCGTACACGAAGGGCAACTGCATCGGATGCGTGGGATCATCGTAGACATTCAGCTCGTTCGGGCCTATCTTGGTGCCCAGATATTTCGCAGAAGGACTTATCTTCAGTTCGTGCGTGTAGCCGTTGGTGCAGAGCCAGCCAAAGTACATGAACAAATCGCTCACCGCCTCTGGTCCAAGTACGACGGTGTAGCTTCCGGGGTCTATCTCCACAGGGTTCCTCGACATCTTCGCAAATCTCACAGCCCGCTCAACCTTCTCATCCACGCTTAGCTCCTCATAACTCTTCGCTACTCCAGACGCGTACCCACTCGCAGATTCATTCATCGCAACGACGTTGAACGAAACACCTCCGAAAGATTGGTATAAGAACGTGCCGTTCGAGCTCATGACGACGTTCTCGGTTACGTTGTCGCTCACATAACCGAAAAGCAACACGTCGTTCGCCGCAATCTTGAGCATTCGATCAAAGATGATGGCCCTTTGCTCTGCGAAAACCTTCTTGAGCGATTCGGCCACGTTTTCCACAGGATAACCCATGGAAACTTCTGGAAGCCTGAACTCGTAATCGAGAGGCGTTGCAAACCTGAGCATGGTTTCGAGTCTTTCCCTCAGGGCTTTCAAACCCGGAACGGTCAAGTCGTTGCTCGTTGCGAGTGCGATCTTGTTGTCCTTGGTGGCCAACACCGAAAGGGAAGCTTTGCGCTCTGCCACGTTCTGATGAATCCTGCTGTTAGCGAAACGCGTCAGAGCTTGATCCTGTTCCCAAACGACCGCGAGGAACTTCAAGCCGATGAAATGTTCGTTCATGAGTCTGAACAGGTTTCTGTAGAACGCTTCACCCCTCATCTTTTAACACCTACCTTCACCTTCCTGAACCTGGCTGGAGATGTTCCGTGGCCCACGTGCATCACCTGCATGGGTTGACCCTTTCCACAGTTAGGAACGCCCCACACGTGCCAGTAGGACTCGTTCGCAATTCCATCACACTTGTTCCAGAAGTTCGGTGTTATGTCGTGATAAACTGGGTTCTTGAAGATCTTTCCGGTGAGTTTGCCACCCTTTATTTCGTAAGCAATCTCGGTGGCGAACTGGAAGTTCAATCTGAGATCATCTATCGACCAACTCTTGTTTGTGTCCAACAAGAAACCATAGTCTATCCCGGCGATGAGTTCTTCCAGAGTGTAGTTGCCCGGCAACAAGTTTATGTTCGTCATCCTTATGATGGGTGGGTGAGACCAGCTGTCGGCTCTGGCAGCACCGTTGGATCTCAGACCCAACTCGGCCGCAGTCTGCCTGTCCATCAAATAGCCCACAAACAAACCGTTTCGCACGATATAGCTCTTCTGTGCTTTCACACCTTCATCATCGAACCCGAAGCTCCCGAGCCCCCCTATGATCGTGGCATCCGCGGTGATGTTGACATGTTCACTACCGTACTTGAGCTTTCCAAGCTTATCGAGCGTGAGGAAACTTCCACCTGCAAAGCTCAACTCGGAACCCATCACCCTATCGAGCTCGCTGGGATGGCCGCACGACTCGTGTATTTGCAATGCAAGTTGATTCCCGGAGATGATCACATCGTACTCACCAGGTTCTATCTCAGGTGCGTCCACGAGCATCGCTGCCTCTTCGGCCACCTTTGGCGCATGCTCGAGCAGCTTCATCTCCTCGATGAATTCCCAACCTCTCGTGGCATGATCGCCCCCAAAGCTCGCTGGGTAGGATCTTCTTTGAAAACCAGCTTCTCCAAGTGCGTCAGCCTCGATACCAGCACCCGTGATGTAGATTTCTTGGTTTATCACGGAACCTTCCGTGCTCAGAAAAAGTTTATCGATCCTCCGGAAGCTCATCGAACCTGTCGCGCGAACCACTCTCGAATTCTCTTTCATCTTCAGTGTCGCCGCTTTGAGTAAGTCGATCTTTTCATCATCGCTGATCAGGAAGGGATCTTTCATCACCCAAGATTTGAACGCGGCCTTGTGCGCCGGTTCCAAAGACAACTGAACTTCCTTGTTCGACCTCTTGTTGGAAGCCATCGCGATCTCCAAAGCCTTCAATGCTGTTCGTTCGAGCGCCGCATCACCTCGCTCGTCGGTTGCCGCAAAGCCCCAACCGTTCTCGTACAGAACCCTTATGCCCGTTCCCACATCGACGGAGTGGGTGAAACTCTTGAGCACTCCGTTCTCAACGAAAAGCTCTTGCCTCGTGTGCTCCTCGTAACGGACATCCGCGTACCGAGCACCCTTACTCGTCAAGAAACTCAGTAATCTTTCTAGTTTTTCCTGCATCCACCTACCTCCCTTCGCAACAACGAAGAAAGCAGGGATTCAATCCCTGCTTTCCTCTTCGTCATCGTTGAGTATTTGCTTGAGAGCTCTTTCTATGTTTTCCTCGTTCATTTTCTGTCCAGACTGGAGTATCATGAGAGCCGCTTTGATCACGACGATACGAGGATAGTGCTTCATGAGTCTTTGGATCGGGTCGGGTTTCAGGGTCTTGGTTTCCAAGGTGATCACCGTCCTCATCGCCCTTGACACGAACAAGGGCTCGCTGTATAATGAACTGTGGTTACGGGCTCGTAGCTCAGTAGGTAGAGCGCCCGGCTCATAACCGGGTGGTCGGGGGTTCGAAGCCTCCCGAGCCCACCAACGAGGGAGCGAATAGCTCCCTTTTCTTATCTGAATTTTACCACCAAATCTGGTTTTTGTAAAGATGCATAAACCGAGCAAGTCTCTCACTGCCACTGAATCAAATGCACATGTAAATGGCAAAAAGCAATGCTTTCAGCGCCTCATGAATTGACTTTGAATTGGTTCCCGCTAAAATCAACTCAGCGTTTTCAAAAGTCTGCAGACGATAAAAGACGGATGTTTTCACTTGTTCTGAAGCTAAATTTTCTCAGCCCGTATATAGATATATGGAAAGGCGCGCCACCAGGATCCTGGGAAAAGCTGAGCGTACTTTGGGATAGGTCTATTCTGTCATGGTTCAGCTCATGATCTCGAGCATAGATTGAAGTCGTGAACGTTCGTAATGAGGAATCGCTTCAACTGACGAGCAGAGTAGAGAACTGAAAAGGTTCCTGGTAAATGTTGAAGTTCATCGGTTATGCTTCCAGCCTTCGAGCTTTGCTGGGGTGTACATGAGCAAAATGTTGATTTTTCCCAGCTGATCATACAAAATGGCTCTTCCGCGATCCGAACTGAACCAGCCGAAAGGTCTCAACAACGAATCAGTGAGCGTCGAGCCTGAAACACAACCAGATTTAGAGCGAGATGTGCCGAAAAACATCGAGAATCACAAAGAAACATTTCTTTCGTTTCGAAAAAGATGCTTCCATCACTCAAGTGAAAAGGCGGGCAAAAGCCCGCCTTTGGCTTTTTCAAGATCCTCACAGGGTCACAGGCATCGTGGGAACCTTCTCCGGAACGATCAAGCTCGCTGCGGTGTACTTGAGCACTTCGTCCAAAGTCGTCTCTGGAGCAATTTCTTTCAAGAGCAAACCTTTTTCCGTCACTTCGATGACTGCCAAGTCTGTGACGATGAGATTGACCCTCCTAACGGATGTCAAAGGTAGCGTGCACTTTTTGACTATCTTGGGGACTCCACCTTTTTCCACGTGTGTCATCGCCACGATGACCTTCTTGGCCCCCGTGACTAAGTCCATCGCGCCACCCATACCAGGTATGAGCTTGCCTGGGATCATCCAGTTCGCAAGATGTCCTTCCTCGTCCACCTGAAGACCACCCAGGACAGTTATGTCGACGTGTCCACCACGGATGAGTCCAAAGGAAGTGGCAGAGTCAAAAGCAACGGCTCCTGGCAGGAAAGTCACGGGACTTCCACCAGCGTTCGTCAAATTGGGATGTTCGTACCCGGGCTCTGGTGCTGGACCCATGCCGAGGATACCGTTCTCCGACTGGAAGAACACTGTAACACCCTTCGGTATGTAGTTCGCCACCAAGGTGGGAATGCCTATACCCAGGTTGACTATATCGCCATCTTTCAGCTCCAGTGCTACTCTCTTCGCTATAACAGTTCTTCCGATCTTGGGATCCTGGATCATTTCGCATTCCCCCTCACGATGTAGTCCACGACCGCGTGCGGTACGTGCACTTCGTTCGGATCAATGCCACCTACGGGAACGAGTTCCTCAACTTCGACGATCGTCACGTTTGCAGCGAAGGCCATGAGTGGATTGAAATTGCGCGCTGTGTAGTTGAAGACCAGATTACCCAGAAAGTCTGCCTTCTTAGCTTTGATCAATGCGAAATCTGCCCTTAAAGCCGTTTCGACAAGGAATTCTTTCCCATTTATCGTGATCTTCTGTTTCCCGTTCTCAACTACTGTTCCTACACCAGTGGGTGTGAGAATACCACCGAGACCAAAACCGCCAGCTCTGACGCGTTCGGCCAGCGTTCCCTGTGGTACGAGCTCGACCTCAAGTGTGCCCTCGATCATTTGTTTCTGAGTTTCAGGATTTGTACCGATGTGCGACACGATCACTTTCTTGACCAATTTGTTCACGATGAGTTTGCCGATGCCTTTGTCAGGAAAGGCCGTGTCGTTGGCTATCACAGTCAAGTTTCTCTTGCCAGCCTTGATGAGACCATCAACGAGAAGTTCAGGCGTGCCGTCACCAAGAAAACCACCGATCATGAGCACGGCACCGTCTGGTATCATCTCGATCGCTTGCTCGACACTGACGACTTTGTTTTTCATACACTGAAACCTCCTCAAACGTTTTTGATGATTACGGCTGTTCCCATACCTCCGCCTATACACAGACTTGCGAGTCCAAGTTCTACGCCGCGCTTCTTCATCTCGTACAACAAGGTGACGACGATCCTGTTTCCGCTCGCACCTATTGGATGACCAAGCGCGATGGCGCCACCGTTGACGTTCACGCGCTCTTCGAGCCAGTCATCGCTGACGCCGTGTTCCTTTTTGACGTCCCTCAGAACAGCGATCGACTGCGCAGCGAAAGCCTCGTTTAGTTCGATCAAACCGATGTCCGTGAGTTTCATCTTCGCTTTTGCGAGCGCTTTGGATATGGCGCCAACTGGACCTATACCCATGATCGCTGGATCAACGCCATGCTGAGCAAAAGAAACGATTTCCGCCATGGGTTTGAGGCCGTATTTCTTCACGGCGTCCTCAGAAGCCAGTATCACGGCAGAAGCACCGTCGTTGATACCGGAAGCATTGCCCGCCGTAACGGTTCCGTTCGGTTTGAACGCAGGTTTGAGCTTGGCGAGCGATTCAAGCGTCGTGTCGAACCTGGGATGTTCGTCGGTATCGAAGATCTTCTCACCCTTCTTTTCTTTGATCACCACCGGTGCGATCTCGTCTTTGAACCTTCCACTCTCGATCGCTTTTTTCGCCTTCATCTGACTCTTGTAGGCAAACAGGTCTTGTTCCTCTCTGCTTATACCGTACTTTTCGACCAAATTCTCTGCGGTCACACCCATGTGGTACATGTTGAACACGTCGGTGAGGCCATCGTAGACCATGTGATCAACGATCTCACCGTTGCCCAGTCTGTAGCCGAACCTCGCCTTGGGTAGCAAATACGGCGCCATGGACATGTTTTCCATACCGGCTGCAAGGACTATCTCCGCTTCGTTCATCATGATGTCGATGGCTCCGATCATGATGGCTTTCATCCCAGAACCGCAGAGCATGTTCACTGTATAAGCAGGTTTTTCCGCGGGAATACCTGCATATATTCCTACTTGCCTGCCTGGACCCATGCCCTGGCCCGCCATGAGGATGTTACCTACGATGGTTTCGTCAACCCATTCTGGTTTGACGTTCGCCTGTTCCATCGCAGCCTTTGCTGCAGTGACGGTGAGTTGCACTGCTGGTACGTCCTTCAAACTACCTCCAAACGTGCCTATCGCGGTTCTCTTTGCTCCAACGATGTAGACCTTTCTCATAGATTCACCTCCATATCAAAGAACGAGGAACAGAACGCTTGTAACGATGCCGCTCCAAATCAATGCCATGACGCAGTATCCCATTATATCCCTTATTTCGAGCTTAGCAACGGAAAGCAGCGGGAGAGCCCAGAAAGGTTGAATCATGTTCGTCCAAGCATCTCCCCAAGCAACCCCCATGATCACCTTCGGTACGGATGCGCCTATTTTCATTGCGGCGTCGATCATGATCGGGCCCTGGACGGACCACTGACCTCCACCGGATGGGATGAACAGGTTGATCAGACCCGCACTCCAGTAAGTGTAGAGAGGAAGTGTCCTCGCTGTTGAGAACGATGCGAACCAGTTCGCGATGGTTGCGGCCAGACCAGATTTGGTCATCATGCCCATGATGCCTGCGTAGAACGGGAACTGGACCACAATGCCCCACACAGTTTTACCCGCTTCGATGGCGGCATCGATGAAATTCCTGGGCGTGCCATGCAACAAGATACCCACCATGAGGAAGATGAAATTGAGTATGTTGAGATCCAGAGAACCTTTTTTGACGAAGAAATAGTAGAAGACGTATATCAAACCGATGATGCCGATTATCAAAGACAAAACCATGCTGTTTTCCATTCTCTCGGCAGGGGTCATCTGCGAGGGATCCTTCTTCGGCTTTTCTTTCTTCTCAACGAAGACCGATGGATCAACTTCTATGACTTGCTCTTTCTTAGGATGCATTCCAGCCATGATGAACGGCAGAGTGACCAAGAGTACCAACACTGGAACATATCCAATGGGTGAAAAGATCGTTTGGGAGACGGGTATCAAGCCGATCTTGGCTTGCAGGAAATGGCCCTGCGTGTTCACCAACAACGGTGCGGATGCAGAAAGGCCCGCGTGCCAAACGAGAAAACCAGAGTAAGCGGACGCGACCAACAACGGATAGTGTAAGCCCTTACCCTTCATGTTCCTGGCGATCTCTATAGCCAACAAGGAAGTGAATATGAGTCCAAAGCCCCAGTTCAAATAACTGGTGACTATCATCACGACACACGCGAGTGCGACAGCTTTGAACGGAGTGTTTGCAGCCTTGGCGATCGTTCTCAAGAGAGCTGCCATCGGCTTCGTCTGCGCAAGGATGTGACCAGTCATGAGCACGAGACACATCTGCATCGCGAACGCCAGCAAGCTCCAGAACCCATCGCCCATGTACACGATCATGTCGATGGGACTCTTCTTCTGAATCACCATTCCAAGCACAAACGTGATCAACGTGAGGATCATCGCAAAGATCAGAGCATCTGGTAGGTACTTTTTTGCAAACTTTGAAAAAGCATCACCGAGAACCCTTAGCACACCGATCCCTCCTTTGTGAGATTTTTCTTATGGCTTAAAATAGCATTTTTTAGAATGTGAAATCAAGTAGACAGATGTTGCATTGACAATGACTTTGTCATAGTGTACTATTACAGTGGTGAGAAGCGTGTGGTTCAAAATAGACTTCGCATCCCATGTTCCTGTGTACAAACAGATAAAGGAAAAATTCAAGCTGCTCATACTCACAGGCGAGTTGAAACCAGGTGATTTTGTTCCATCGATAAGAACGCTCGCCGACGATTTGAAGGTGAACGTCAACACCGTCGCGAGGGCGTACAGGGAGCTCGCCATGGAAGGTGTGCTGGAACCCGTGCGTGGAGAAGGTTATATTGTTAGACAGCTGAACGAAGAAGGGTTCATACGCTCCAACATCGAGAACTTCGTTGACGCTGTTGAGAGGTGTAAGGAAGTTGGGATAGGAATTGAACGTCTGATGTCGCTGCTGAAGGAGATCTATGGGAGGCGGGACGATGGTTCTGAGCGTGAAGAACTTGGTGAAGAGCTATAGGAACAAACGCGCTGTCGACGGTGTTTCTTTCGACGTCGGGAAGGGTCAGATCTTCTCTTTGCTTGGTCCCAACGGCGCAGGCAAGACAACGACGATCAAATGTGTCCTCGGACTCAGGAAAGCAGATTCGGGTGAGATAACGATCAACGGTTCGTACTCGTATTTGCCGGAACAGAAAGAGATGTATCGATATCTAACGGTGGAAAAGATGGTTCACACCAACGAGAGGATCAGCCGGAGCTTCGATGCAAAGAGGGCTCTCGACCTGCTCGAAGAGTTTCAGATACCTTTGAAGGAAAAGATTGCTAACCTTTCACACGGCATGAACACGCTCGCTTACCTTTCTCTCGTACTCGCGGAGGACGTCGATCTCTATCTCATGGATGAACCCACCTGGGGACTCGATCCACTGATGCGCAACAAAGTACTCGATCTCATAAGGACGATACCACAGAACGGAAAATCTGTCTTTTATACGAGTCACATCCTCTCGGAGGTGGAGAAGATAGCAGACATCGTTGCGATAATGGTGAAAGGCAGGATCGCGGAAATGGACAACTTGGATGATCTGAAGGAGAAGTATGTCGCGTGTGCCGTACCCAAAGGTCAAAGATTGAGCGGCTATCTCTATAGGTCTACCAAGGATGAAGACATCTACGTTGTAAAGAGAAGCGAAGCGAACGGAAAGATTCAACCTGCAGACTTCGATATGATCTTCGAAGCACTTGTGAAAGGAGTGAAAGCATGATACACAAGGAACTTGCCGACATGAAGCTGAGATCCTTGGTGATACTCCTTCTCGGTTTAGGACTCTTCTTTTTCGTCGCGCCATTGCACGAGTTTACGGTCGAAATGCTCAACGAATACGTTCAGTTCGAAAACATGCCGAGGTTCCTCGAAAGGTTCATCCCCAAGAACTTCATCGAGAGACTCTCCGATTGGAGCTTTTACATCTATACGCAGTGGTTCGGAAAGAACCTGGGCCAATTTGTTCCCATCCTCGCTATAATCATGGCCTTTCCACTCTTTGCGAGGGAGACGGAGAACGGAACGATGGAGTACCTGCTCACGCGGAACAGCAGAAAGAGAGTGTTTTGGTCGAAAGCTTGTGCTGCAACAGTTGTCCTGCTCGTCCAGATGCTCGTTTTTTCTTTGCTCCCAGGCATTTACTCTTGGCTGGCTTCCAAAGATTTCAAGTACGAGCATCTCACTGCTTACACGATTCACACACTTGTTGGAGCATTGTTTTGGTTCACGCTGACGATGTTGTTCTCCGTAATGTACGACGATCAGGTCAAGCCGATTTTGACTGCAGTGGGAATCCTTGCAAGCACGACGGTGGTGGGGATCTTCAAACCACTGAGGTTCATGAACACCTATTCCTACATATTGGGGAACAGAATCATCTCCACAGGAAAAATGGACGTCACCTACACGGTGGGGTTGTTGTTTCTTACAACCATCGTTTTGATAGTGAGTTACGTGATATTCTTGAAGAAAGAATTCTGAGGGGGTGTCAGTGTGCTGTTGACGACAACGGAGAGGCTCGAAGGCTACGAAATCGTAGAAACGCTTGGTATGGTCATGGGAAACGTGGTCTATTCGAAGCACATCGGCAAAGACATTGCCGCGGCCTTCAAGACGTTGGCTGGCGGTGAGATCAAGTCCTACACCGAATTACTCACAGAAGCAAGGAACATAGCTCTGCAGAGAATGATGGCCGAGGCTGAAAAACTCGGTGCCGACGCAGTGATCGGTGTTAGGTTTGGAAGCTCTTCGATCATGCAGTCGGCCGCCGAGGTTCTCGCCTACGGAACAGCAGTCAAGTTGAGGAAACTCTGAAGCCTGTTTCCTTGCTGTACAGGATCTCGGGCGCTCTTCTCAGCAAGTTGTAGTGTGAAGACATCGCGTAGCCGTAAGCGCCGACGTCCCTTATGACCAAGAGTTCGTTTTCTTTAGGCTGAGCCATCTCAAGGCTCTTTGCAAAGGTGTCTGCACTCTCGCACACCGGGCCGACCACGTCCGCAACGATGGTAGGCCTATCTTTTTGCTCGTAAAGGGGTTCGATCCTGTGTTTTGCACCGTAAAGTGCTGGCCTGATCAAATGTGACATGCCGGCATCGATCACAACGAAATTCTTGTTCTTCGTCCTCTTCACGTACTCGACCTTTGAAATGAGATAACCCGCCGGAGCGACAATCCATCTGCCAAGCTCAAGAATTATTCTACAGTTGAAACCTTTGAGGATAGGAAAGATAATTTTTCGATACTCTTCCAGATCGAGCTGTCTTCCATCACCGTAATCTATGCCCCATCCACCACCGAGGTTGACGAGTTCAAGCTGGAGGTTCAATTTTGAGGCGAAGCTCCTCATGGACTCGAAGGCCTGCCGATAAGGATCAACTTCGACGATCTGGGAACCTATGTGACAGTGCAAGCCCACGAGTCGAACGAATCTGCTGCTGGAGATGATCTGAATCATTCTCTCGGCGGTCTCGTAGTCCACTCCAAACTTGTTCTCCTTCAAACCTGTCGCAATGTGATGGTGCGTCCTTGGATCGACGTCAGGATTGACCCTTATCGCGACCCTCACGGGTCTATCGGCGACGGATTCGAGTCTCAGCAATTCTTCAAGACTATCGAGGTTGATGCAATAGACAGAATCTTCAACGTACTTTTTCAGTTCCCCTACACTCTTGCAGTTGCCGTTCACGACGATCCTGTCTGGAGTGAAGCCAGCTTTCTTCACACGCTCGTACTCACCGAACGAGACTACATCCACCATCGTACCGAGTTCGTTGAGCATGGAGAGAATGTCGAGGTTGAAGTTGGCCTTCACCGCGTAGGCGAGGTGAAAGTCGAACTGGTTGAAGAAATCGTAAACCTTCCTGACTCTGTCACGAATGAAGTCCAGATCGTAGAAGTAAAATGGTGTGCCGAATAACTCGGCTGCGGAAAGGAGGATGGAAGAATCGATCATTCGTCAACCACTCCTCATCGTTAAGTTGTCGCTGTTAGTTTGGATTTTATCATCGACTTGAGCTGGCTGGCTTGGATTTTTTGTTTCGATTTGTCGATACGAGCGATGATCTTCCCATCCTCCATGACGATCACAGTGTCACCGTACTGCTCAGCGATGTTCATATCGTGCGTGATCATCAAGATCGTGGTTCCGAGCATCTTGTTTATTCTGTCGGTGAGTTCCATGATCTTTTCGGTGCTCTTGGGATCGAGCGAAGCGGTGTGCTCGTCGAGCAAGAGCAGCTTGGGGTTCGAAGAGACGGCCATGACCATGGCGAGCGCCTGTTTTTGGCCTCCGGAGAGCTTGGAGGCCTTCTTCTTTAAATTCTCCTCCAGACCAAGCTCACAGGATCTGAGCAACTCGATTGCCCTCGGATCCACACGACCAAAGCTTAAGCCCCTGAACCCTTTCTTCCTCGCGAGCATGAGGTTCTCTTCGATACTCAAATTTGGAAATATTCCCAGATTCGGATCCTGACAAACTATGCTTCCACATTTGAAGATCTTTTCTTCTTTGAGCACCTGACCCATGATGCGACAGACTCCGAACGTCGGCTTGACTTCGCCAACCACCACTTTCATGAGTGTGCTTTTACCTGCTCCGTTCGCGCCCACGATGACCACGAACCGCCCATCCTCCACGAGCAGATCGACATCCTTCAACGCAACTTTTTCGTCGAGTGTGCCTTTGTTGTAGATCACGGTGACACGCTCGAGCTCTATCATACGGTCACCTCGCTCTTCTTAAACCTTCTTGCGGCTATGACACTGACGACGAACATCGCCGTGAGCAGCTTCATGTCGCTCGGTTTGAAGCCAATGCGATACCCGTATTTCATCGCGAGCGTCAACAGAATTTGATAGACCACCGAACCGACGATGGGAAAGAACAGCCCGTACGCAACTTCCTTGGAACCAAAGATGATCTCTCCCAAGATCACCGAAGCCAAGCACACCACAACCATGCCCGTGCCCATGTTCACGTCTGCAAAGCCGCTGTACATGCTGAACAAGGCACCAGAAAGGCCCACGAGAAAGTTCGCGACGGTCAGACCCATGAGCGCGAAGATGTTGGGATTCACACCGAGCACCTTGACGGCAAACCTGTTGCGACCATAACCTCTGAGCATAGTGCCGAGTTCGGTGCGCAAAAAGAGCCAGAGCAAGAAACTGATCAGCAAGAGCGTTGAAGCGATGAGAATCAGATCGTGCCCGTCGGCCTTGTTGTTGAACGGTACCGTCACTGCCTTCATGCCTTCTTTCTCATACTGCAGATTTCCAAGACCACCGAGTATGTCGTCCAACGGGGTTTTCCCAACGATTTGTTCGTAAGAGAGGACCTTGTCGGTACTGAAACGCGGGATCGGTAAATTTGGAGCGTTCATGATCCGTATTGCGACCGAGTAAAGACCCGTCATCACCATGATGGAAGCCAAGAGCGTATGGATCTTGAAACGCGTGCTGATCGAAGCGGTGATGAACCCAGCTGCGCCGGCGGCGAGCGCAGCCAGGAGTGTGGCACTTATCCACCCATGACCGGAGCGAAGAAGGACCACCGCGACGGCTCCTCCGACGATGTAGGAGCCGTCCGGCGTCAGATCAGGAAGATCAACGAGTCGAAACGATATGTAAACACCCATGGCGGCCAGGGCGAGCAATAAGCCTTGCTCGAGGATCGCGATCATCTTTTCACCTCTTGACCGTTCCGAACGATGATGTCCGCTCTGTCAACGAGTTCTTGTGGGATGTTCACGTTGAGCTCCCTCGCCAAGTCAAGGTTGATGAACAACATCAGTGATTCTGGTCCAAGCAAGTGTGACTCGAGCTCGCTGGGTTTTTTGCCTTTCAAGATCTCGACGACCAACTTACCCGTTTCGACGCCCACTTGGAAGTAGTTGAATCCAAAGCCTATCAAACCTCCCTGACGGGCAATGTCGATGTCCGCAGCCACGATGGGTTTCTTCAACCTGAGGGCGGCAGATCCTATGGCTTGCATGGAAGATGCCGCGGTGTTGTCGGTACCTATGTAGATCACATCCACATCTGGCCCTACGCTGTTGACCGCCGCGACCATTTCGCTCGCGTTCGTACCCGTCATGTCTAAGATGGTGAGCCCGAGCGACGGAGCGGCAGCCTTCGCCATGTTGGTCAAGGTGACGGAGTTTGCTTCGCCTGGATTGTAGAGTACACCCACCCTTCTCGCGTTCGGGAAGACGGCTTTGATCAGTTTCAGATGGGTTGAGACTGGTACCATGTCAGAGATACCCACAACGTTCGATTCGTTCTTTCCCAACTGCTTGATCAACCCCGCTCCAACCGGATCGGTGACTGCGGAGAAGATCACAGGCCTGTCCGTGATCACTTGAACACAAGCTTGGGCGCTCGGAGTTGCAATGGCAACAACGATGTCTACTTTTTCACTGGCGAACTTCCTTGCGATCGCTGCGGCGTTCTGCACGCTTCCTTGGGCGTTCTGTCTGTCGATGACCACGTCGGTGCCGACCTTGAACCCTGCGTCCTCGATCGCCTTGACGATACCGTTGAAAACCGCGTTGAGTGCTGGATGGTCCACGATCTGTGTGATACCGATTCTCACGGCTCCGAAGCTCAGAACTGACACGATCAGCAAAGCTACCACGGCGGTTAAAGATCTCCTCAACATACCCACACCTCCACACTTTGGATTGTTTAAAAAAAGAGGGCATCCTTTTTTGGATGCCCTCTTCCTTTTATCTAAGATTCCCCTCTATGTACCAAGTGGCTTGGGGGGAATCCCGGAAGAGGGCCTTCCCCTAAACCACCAATAAGCGTATGCAAATTCACCGAACCTGAGATTTTTTGTTGCCTCCATAGTAACCCCCGCTCACAGTTTGTTTGGTCAAAGTATATCACTGGATCGGGAACGTGTCAAGTGAGAAATGTAGTGGTGAAAAAATTTGACATCGATGCTGCGAATCACCCGAGAGGCTTGACCATTCTGCAGAAATTCAACACAAGATCCTTTGAGAGCTTCAATTGGAATTTCTCCGTGATTTCAAAACCCAACTTTTTGTACAAACCCAATGCAACGATGTTGTTCTCCTCGGTTTCAAGAACCAACCTTTTCGAACCGATGTTCCTTGCGTTTTCTTCAGCCTTTCGCATCAACGCCTTGCCGATCCCTATCCCTCTGAACCTCGGATAGACCGCCAAGTTGCTGATGTAATAATCCCCCTTGCCGAGTCTTCCCAAGTTGGAGTTGAACCTGAGTAAGACGTGGAAGATTCGAATCATCTTGAACCTCAAAGATTCGAACAACAAACCGCCTGTCCTGAGATATTCTCTTCGGTGGGTCCGAGCATCGTAGGAAAGTAACAAACCAGCGATCTCACCACTGACTTCAGCAAAACAGGCATGTTCAAAACTGAAAAGGTTCCGAGGCGATGAAAAGAGTCTTCTCAAGACTTTTCTCGCATTCTCTTTGAACAGTTCCGCAAAGAAAGGTGCCGAGATCAAGAAAAGCTCTGCAAAATCACTCTCATCTTTTGGTTCAGCTTTTCTCAACGAAATGGATGAATCCATGCTGACGTCCCCCTGGAATAAAATGGTGCCGGGGATCGGATTCGAACCGACACGGGGCCTCGCCCCAGCGGATTTTAAGTCCGCAGCGTCTGCCTGTTCCGCCACCCCGGCACCATAAAACAGTCTACAACCTTTTCACCTTACCAGTCAAGTGGAGAGAATCACGGTACACCTATGACCGTGCCTTCCCTCCGTGGATCCGCACCACCGTAGATCTTTCCAGTCTCCAGGTCGATCACTATACTCTGAACACTGCCCATGACGATCGGTGCTTCTGCCATCTTGTGCCCGCGAAGTTGCAATTCCTTCCTAACGTGTTCGGGCAATCCTGCTTCCCATTGAACGGTCGGATAACTCGAGCTGAATATGCGAGGTGCGTTTATGGCTTCTTGCACACTCATGCCATGATCGATCATGTTCATGATCACCTGCATGACGGTGGTTATGATCCTTGCCCCGCCGGGCGAGCCAACGCTGAAGACAGGTTTGCCATCTTTGAACAAGATCGTGGGTGTCATGCTACTCCTTGGTCGCTTACCAGGCTGTACCTCGTTGGCACCACCAGGGACAAAGTCGAAGTCAGTCATCTCGTTGTTGAGCATGAACCCGTAACCTGGAACCATGATCCCAGAACCGAACACGTCTTCGATAGTCGTCGTACAAGCGACCAAGTTACCCCATTTGTCTATCACGGTGTAGTGGGTTGTCTGAGATGTCTCGTTCTCATTGACCATCGCGAAAACGTTCTTCAATTCGGACGCAGGACAAGATGGGCTTCCCTCATAGAACCAAGGATCGCCCGCCTTGATGTCTGGATTGGCCTTCTGCCAATCTATCAGAGCGCGTCTCTCTTCGATGTACTTGTCGTCGAGATAACCTTTGAAGGGTATCTTCACGAAATCTGAATCTGCAAGGTACTTTCCCCTGTCTGCGTAGGCTATTCTCATGGTTTCGATCATCAAGTGCAGAGTCTGGGTCGTGTTGTGGCCGAGCGCTTTGATGTCGAAACCCTCAAGTATTTTCAACATCTGAATCAGTGTTAGACCACCGGAACTCGGAGGTGGCATGGAAACGATTTCGTAACCTCTGTAAGTCCCACGGATTGGATCTCGGAACTTGACTTCGTAGTTTTTCAAATCTTCCAGAGTCATCGTGCCTCCCCTGGCTTGGACAACTTCGACTATCGCTTGAGCTATCTCACCGGTGTAGAAAACATCTACTCCGTGTTCTTTGATCAGCCTGAAGGTCTTTGCCAGGTCCGGCTGGACCAAGAGCGCCCCTTCCGGCAGAGGTTGACCGTTGGGTGCGAACACCTGCTTGGCTGCCTCGTTGAATTTGTACATGCTGTCAACGATGGCTTGCGCAAGAACTTTGTTCACCGTGACACCTTTCTCAGCGAGCTCAATGGCTGGTTCGATCAGCTGTGCAAGACTCATCGTACCGAATTTCTCCAGTGCGGTCGCCACACCCTTCAAAGTGCCAGGTATGCCGACAGCGTGACCCGTTTGAAGTGCAGTTCTGAACGGCAGTGGTTTTCCTTCGGCATCGAGGAACATCGTTGGTTTTGCGCCCTCAGGTGCCTGTTCGCGATAATCGAGCACGACGATCTTGTTCTCCTTCGCAAGGTAGATCATCATGAAACCTCCGCCGCCAATGCCGGACATCATCGGTTCAACGACGTTCAACGCGAACTGAATCGCCACCGCCGCATCGATCGCGTTCCCACCTTGCTGCAGTATCCTCGCGCCAACCAGCGAAGCCAAAGGATGCGAAGTGGCGACCATGGCGGAGTACGGTGATGGAACGTCCTTGGGAACCCCCACGCTTGCTGAGAACAGGGTCACGAAGAGAGCCAAGACACAAAACACACTGATGACACATCTTTTCACTGAAATCACCCCCTTGGCTGAAGTATACCATTACCATGTGCTTTGAGATCACGATAAAATATGCTTAGATTCTCACCACAGGGGGAGTGTTGCGAGTGAAAAGGAGATTTCTCTGGGTGTTACTTTTTGTTCTTGGCACCTCGATCGTCGCTCAGGGTGTCGGTAACGTTCACGGTACGATCTCCTATGATCCTTTCGTCTACACTCAGCATCCACTGGGAACAGTGTGGGGCGATACCTTACCAGACGCACCAGCCCTCGCCGCGAGAGGTAAGTTCATGGTGGGTGTGCGAACGCTTCAGTTGCTCAACCCAAACCAGATCGATGTGCTGAACACCCTCACCAGCGATTCGACAATCGTCTATGACAGACCGCTCACCGTTGAAGTATGGTACCCGGCGGTGCTCGAACCTGGGCAAGTTCAGTTGACAGTCTACACAGATTTTCTCGGACGAGCTGACAAGCCAGCGACCTTGAGAGCGTACACCTTTGCAGGACGCGCAACACGAGATGCCCATCCAAACGTTGCAGATGGTCCTTACCCACTCGTGGTGGTCTCGCACGGCTATCCGGGCTCACGCTATCTGCTCGCGTATCTCTGCGAGAACCTCGCTTCCAAGGGATACGTCGTGGTCTCGATCGATCACACCGATTCAACCTACCGAGACGTTGCAAGTTTTGTGAGCACCGTCGTCAACAGATCTCTGGACCAAAAATTCGTGGCCCGTGAGATCCTAAACATGCCCATCTGGAAAGATCTCTGTGATCCCCACAACGTGGGTATCATCGGTTACTCTATGGGAGCCTTCGGGGCGTTGAGAACCCTCGGTGCGGGGCTTGAGGAAAACGATATCGTTAAGAGATACTTTGGAAAGTTCACCCCAATGATTGTTGCGAAACCCTCGGATGAACCTGATCCTCTCTTCAAGGCAGCAGTGCTGTTCGCACCGTGGGGAGGCGCTGTCGGGGCGAGTCCCACCGGTATATGGAACAAGGAGTCACTCGCGAAGATAAACGTTCCAACCTTGTGGATCGCAGGTTCTCAAGACGATGTGGCGGGTTATGAGGCCATCGTGAACCTCTTCAAGTCTACTGTTAATTCGAAACGCTACTTGCTCACCTACCTAAACGCCCTGCACAACGTGGCACCACATCCTGCACCATCGATCGCAAAGGAATTCGATGATTATTATCGCTTCGCTGATCCAGTCTGGGATATCTGGAGGATAAACAACGTCAACCAACATTTTGTCACCGCATTTTTCGATTATTACCTCAAACGAGACGAGAATGCCAAAACTTATCTCGAGGTGACACCAACAAGCTGGCCGGGATTCAAACCAAGAACGAAGGTCGGATTGGAGTTTCTAACTGCCGATCCGCAAGAATGATGGGCTATTAAAGTCTGTAAAAATCAAGGGTCGCTGAAATGAGAAAGATAGTGGCCCTCTTGTTGTGGGACTTTTGGGCTACAAAGAGCCGAGGTTCGCGTCCAAAGAAGTTTTCTTCAAACGAACAGAAACCTCACAATTGCATGCGCATGATTTCTCTGTAAGCTTCGACGATCCTGTTTCGAACTTCTGTGGTGAGTCTCAGCGCGATCGTGGCCTTCTCCGCCTCGATGATGACTTCGTGGATGTTGCTTATCTTACCCAACGCGAAATCTGAAGCCATTTGCTCGGCGTTCTTCTGAACTTGGTTGACCTTGTCGAAGGCTTCTTTCAGTATCTCAGCGAAATCTGGAGCCTTCCTCAACGTCTTATCCTGCTGAAGTTTTTGAACGTTGGAAGGACCGACCCCACTGATCCCATCTATCATTCAAATCAACCCCTCCCAATCTGCAACGCACTGTTTATCATCGATTTGGTGACGTTGAAAGCCGAAACGTTCGCCTCATAAGACCTCTGAGCGTTGATGAGATCCACCATCTCTCTGAGCACGTTCACGTTGGGATAGCTCACGTAACCGTTCTCGTCGGCGTCCGGGTGCGATGGATCGTAGACGAGCCTGAAAGGTGAAGGATCTTCCTCTATTCGCACGACCTTCACCGCCGAAGTACGGCTCTTGTCCAAAAGGTGCTCGGCGAAGATTGGCACTCTTCTTCTGTAAGGTCCTCCACGCTCGGTTCTCGTGGTCTCGGAGTTCGCTATGTTACTCGCTATGACGTCGAGCCTTAGACGCTGAGCGGTCATGCCCGAAGCGCTGACATTGAATATCGTGAACTCGCTCATATTATACACCTCTCAACACCGTGTTGTAGTATTCGATGTTCTTGGACATGAGCCTCGCGAGCACCTCGTACCTCAAACCGTTGGCAACCATCTGTGTGACTTCGTAGTCTACATCAACGCCATTCTGATCGTTCCTGTAAAAAACTTGCTTGTCCACTTCGACCTTAGCCTGCGGCAGAGATTGGCTCGAAGGAATATGACGCTCGTGCGTTGTGGCAAGTCTAATCCTTGAGGCTTCCTTGAGCAGCTCTTCGAACACAACGTACTTTCTTCTGTAGTTTGGTGTTTCAGCGTTCGCTATGTTCTGAGAGTGAACGCTCTGTCTGAGCATAGCAACGTCCATCGCAACCTTCAGAGTTTGAAAGTTCGTGTTGAACATGGTCCGCCTCCCGATGAACTTTTCTACATGAATGTGTGTCAGTCCTAAGGTAGAATCGACTTGATGAGCTGAGAGGGGTGTTCAAGTTGAGCATGATATTGAAGGTCGATCCGATCAATCCAACCACAGAGGTGATAAAACGAGCGGCCGAGGTCATAAAGAAAGGGGGAACGGTCGCGTTCCCGACCGAGACAGTCTACGGCCTTGGTGCGAACTGTTTCGATAAATCCGCAGTTTTGCGCATATTCGAAATCAAAAGAAGGCCTCCGGACAATCCTCTCATCGTTCACGTGTCGAGCCTGTCACAGCTTGATCTGCTCATCGACGACGACATCGAAAAGGCGAGAACTATCATCGAAAAGTTTTGGCCCGGGCCGGTGACGCTCATATTCAAGAAGAAAGTTGAAGTCCCGAAAGAAGTCACCGGAGGTTTGGAAACGGTCGCGGTCAGGATGCCGAGCCATCCCGTGGCAAAGATGCTCATAGACTTGAGTGGCGTACCCATCGCTGCGCCGAGCGCGAACCTTTCGGGCAGGCCAAGTCCGACGAACGCCCAACACGTCATAGAAGATCTCTATGGAATGGTGGACGTGATCATAGACGCCGGAGAAACACCTTTAGGATTGGAGTCCACGGTGATAGATCTTTCCAGAGGTAAACCTACACTCCTCAGACCGGGGCCCGCAACGATCGAGGAAATACAACGGGTGTTTCCCGATCTGTACGTGCCTGACTTCCTCCTCGGTAAGGGACAAGTCGAAAGGCCCCTTGCTCCGGGCATGATGTACAGACACTACGCGCCGAACAAGCCGATCATCTTGGTTGTGGATGAGAACAAGATGGACAGCGTGCTGATGAGATATCCTGACGCACCCATAGTGTGTCCAGAGGAGATGGCACAACACTTTTACGGGAGAAGGATCATCAACATGGGGAAACTTTCCGAACCTTACACGATCGCGCAGAACCTATTCAGGGTTCTAAGATCCCTCGATACGTTAGTTGCGGACGTCGCCATCGTGGTGGGCTTGCCAGAGAGGGGCATACTCTTTTCCGTGATGAACAGGTTGAGGAAGGCTGCGAGTCAAGTGGTCGAGTAGAACCTTCAAATTATGTTTGTACGCAGTTCACAAACATTTTTGCCCACACATTGTATCATCGTGATCAAAGGAGGATGAGAATTGGTTGAGCTCTACGTTCCAAAGATCGAAGAATACATGCCGGACAAAGCGATATTCTTGGCGCGACTGAGGACGCGTTACAAGAGCATCGTTGACGAGACGGAAATGCTTGTGCGTTTCAACGAAATTTTCCTCCAAGGGCTGAAGGTTTCAAAGCCTGTAGTTCATCACTGCGTTCGCCCCGTTGAAGAACTTCCCACCGCGTTGATACCTCACTCTTTCAATGGTGTGAAGCGAGTCAGCCTCTTTCTTTCTACTCTGGGAAAAGACATAGACGAACTGATAAATTCACTCCTCGAAGAGGGCAAAACTCACGATGCAACGGTACTCGATGCGTGGGCCTCAGAAGCGCTCGAGGCACTGAACGAATCCTTCGATAGAAGGTTGAGAGAAAGGTTCAACGGTGGAACGATGCGTTTCTCTCCAGGCTATGGCAACGTCGATGTGCGTTGGAACAAGTACATCGTGGAACTTCTGAATGTTGAAGACGTCCGGGTGCTGAGCAGTGGGATCATGGTTCCGCGAAAAACAACAACGTGCATGATAGGGTGGTACGATGAGAAGAGATGAATTTCTCAAACTCCTCGAAAAACGGGTGCTTTTCCTCGACGGAGCATATGGAACAGAACTGTTCAAGAGGGGCTTTCGAGGAAAATTGGTTGAGGCTTTGAACATAGAAAATCCTGAGATGGTGAGAGAACTTCAGCGCGATTACACGGATGCGGGAGCGGACATACTGCTGACGAACACGTTCAGTGCGAACAGGGTCAAACTCGCCCAGTATGGAATTGAGCAGCTCATTGAACGGATCAACGCGAAGGCCGTTGAGATAGCGAAATCTGCTTGCAAAGGCGACCGACTCGTCTTCGGCGATATGTCTTCGACGGGTACGTTCGTCAAACCCCTCGGAGAAGTCGATTTTGAAAGAGCGTACGAAACCTTCAGAGAGCAGGCTCAAATCTTGGTCGACTCGGGTGTCGATGGAATCATAATCGAGACGATGAGCGATTTGAAAGAACTCAAGGCGGCCGTGCTCGCCGTGCGGGACGTTTCAAAGGAAATTCCCTTGATCGTCTCCATGACCTTCGAAGAGGACGGTAAATCGGTGACGGGAACGTCCGTTGAGATCTTCGCCACGCTCATGAACGATCTCGATGTGGATGTGGTTGGTATCAACTGCACGCTGGAACCAAAACAGATGCTTTCGGTCTTTTCGAGACTCGCGAAATATAGCAGAAAACCTTTGTGCGTGGAACCCAACGCTGGCAAACCCATGCTTGCTGGAAACAAACTCGTTTACAGAACCAGTCCTGAGGAGTTCGCCATCTACATGAGAGACTTCGTCGAGTTGGGCGCGAACATCGTCGGTGGTTGTTGTGGGACGGGCCCGGAGCACATAAAGCTGATGAGGAACTACATAGGAAAGAGAACCCCCGTGCAGAGGGCTGTGAGGAGAGAGCAGTTCCTCGCTTCGAGAACTGTTCTGAAACCGATCGAACCGTTCTTGATCATCGGAGAACGCATCAACGCAACGGGAAAGAAGAAACTTCAGGAAGAGATAAGGCAGATGAATTTTTCACAGTTGGTCAGGCTCGCGCAGGAGCAGGAACAAGAAGGCTGTGCTGCCATAGACGTGAATCTGGGTCTCGAGAAAGTACTCAGCGAAGAGCATTTCCGAGGTGTAATCAACGAACTGGACAGGTATGCGAGCTTACCGCTCTCGATAGATGTTCAAACACTCAACTTTCTCGAAGTCTGTTTCAGAGAGTACGTAGGCAGAGCTCTTTTGAATTCAGCAACATGCGACGAGAAACATTTGCTTGCACGAATCGAGTTGATCAAGCGATATGGTGGTATGCTCATCGTGCTGTGTATGGAGAAAGACATACCCGAACACAGTGAGGACAGAGTGAGACTCGCAAAGAAGGCTGTAGAGATTCTGAAGGCGGAAGGTGTTGACTTGGAAAGGGTCTTCTTCGACCCACTCGTTCTCCCGATCGGTGTCAAGAAGGACCATCGCGTCACAGTGGAAACTGTCAGGAAACTCAAGGAATTGGGATTGAAGACGTCTATAGGTCTCTCAAACCTGAGTTTTGGCTTACCGGAGCGAGAAAACGTCAATGCGGCCTTCCTCTCACTCTGCATGGACGCAGGCTTGAGTGCGGCCATCCTGAACAGCAAAGAGCAGACGACCATGAACGTGTTGAGAGGTGCACTCGCGCTGAAGGGTGAGCAACTGGTGAAAGTTGACCAGCTCGAGGAGGAACCTTTGGTCAACTACATACTCAAAGGTCAGCGCGAACAGATAATGAACTTGATTCAAGAGACGCTGAAGGTCCACGAGCCTCTTCACGTGAGTCAGAACGTGTTGGCGAAGGCGATGGAACGAGTAGGGCAACTCTACGCTACGGGCAAGATCTATTTACCACACCTGTTGCTCGCAGCCGAAACGGTACAACCTGTGTTTGACTATCTGAACAGTTTGATCGGAAGCGACAAGAACACGCTCGGAAAGGTGCTGTTGGCCACCGTGCAGGACGATATACACGACATAGGAAAGAAAATCGTCGCCACAGTCCTGAGGAGTGGAGGCTTTGAAGTTGTAGATCTTGGAAAGAACGTACCGGCCGAGAGGGTACTCGAAGCTGTGAAGGAGCTCAAACCCGACATAGTCGGTCTTTCAGCGATGATGACCACGACGGTCGGTTACGTGAAAGAGACGGCAGACTTGCTGAGAAAGAACGGTGTGGAAGTTTTTGTGATCGCCGGTGGAGCATCGATGAACCAACAGCTGGCACAGCAGTTCGGAGTTTACTACGCAAAGGACGCGCTCGAGGCACTCAACTTGTGTAAAAGATTGCTCGGAGGTGAGAAGAGTTGAGCGGATTCGTCGTCAAGTTCGGTGGTTCGAACCTGAAGAACGCAGAGGACCTCTTCAAAATCTTGGAAGTCCTGAGAATGTACAACAAGAATCTGATCATCGTGATCTCCGCCGCATACAACGTGACGAACCAACTCATAGATGCTGTTGCCAAGATCGATCGATTGGACGTCGATGATTTCTTGAGCTCTCTCTACCAACGTTATCGCTCTTTTCTTGGCAGAGACGATGACCAACTGAAAGAAAGAGTTTTCCAAATCAGGAATGTACTTCTCGGTGCAAAACTTTTGGGAGAAGTTCCCGAACAGATCCAAGATCGTATCGTAAGCCACGGAGAACGATGCTCTTCTTTGATGCTGACCAAGTTTCTGCAAGATCACGGGTTCGAGTGTGAAGAAGCCCTTCCAGAGCAGTTCGGCTTGGTAACTGACGGAAGGTTCGGCAACGCGAGCGTAGATCTGGAGACGAGCCGCAAGAACGCCGTCTCGTTTTTCAAGAAAGGGAGAAATTATGTCGTTCCCGGTTTCTACGGCATTCACGAAGGAAAAGTCACGATACTGGGGCGTGGTGGTAGCGACTACACCGCAACTTGTTTGGCATACTGTTTGGATGCGGAGCGTGTCGATTTGTACAAGGATGTTTCAGGCTTCATGACCTGTGATCCGAAGCACGTGAGCAACGTCAAACCCGTTCGACTGCTCTCGTACGATGAAGCCGCAGAGCTTTCTTACTTTGGTGCGAAGATACTGCACCATGCGACCGTCGAACCACTCAGGAAGAAGGGCATACCGTTGTACATATTCAACATAAATGGGTTCAAAACGATCGACGAGCCGGACACAATAATAACAGCGAACGGTTCGATGACAGAAGACGTGGTCAAGAGCATCTCTTTCACGGACGACATCGCTGTCGTGCAGTTCAAAGGTTCCAACGTGGGTCGTGTGCCCGGTCTGCTCGGACAGATAGCCTCCACTTTCGGTGCGGAGAACGTGAACATAAAGTCGGTGATCACAGCCCAGACGAGCATAAACTTGCTCATCTCTCGCCAAGATCTGGAAAGATCTCGAAAGATCGTCTCAAGACTCAACATTCCAGAAGTCGAAGCGATCGATTTCAAAACGGACATTTCTTTGATCGCAACGGTGGGGAACGGGATTCTTCAAAGACACGGCATCGCGGCGAGGATCTTCACGGCCGTTTCGAAGGAAAAGATCAACGTATTGATGATCTCGGCTGGCGCCTCGGAGGTCACGGTCTATTTCATTGTTAGCACTGCCGACAGAGACAAGGCTTTGCGTGCCATCCACGAAGAGTTCTTTGGAGGTGAAAAAGATGAGGAGTGTTGAAGAGATCAACAAGAGGATCCTGAGTGGCGAAGCGGTGGTGCTCACCGCGGAAGAGGTCGTGAGGCTCGCAAAGGAAGAGGGCGTCAAGAGAGTGGCTGAGAAGGTCGATGTAGTGACGACCGCCACCTTCGCTCCCATGTGTTCGAGTGGTGCCTTCGTGAACTTCGGTCACACGAAACCCCCGATGAGGATGGAGAAGATAGAGATCGAGGGTGTGGAGGTCTATGGAGGTCTTGCGGCGGTGGACGGATACGTCGGTGCCACGCAGGAATCGAAGCACGACAAGAGTTTCGGTGGCGCACACATCATAGAATTGCTGATCAAGGGAAAAAACTTGAGGTTCAAGGCCGAGGGAAAGGGGACAGACTGTTATCCCAGAAAACAGTTCGAAGGTTTAATAAACAGAGACATGGTGAACGATTTCTTCATGTTCAACCCGAGAAACGCATATCAAAACTACGCGGCGGCAACGAACAGCTCTGACAGGATCATCTACACCTACATGGGCAAGCTGCTCCCACATTTTGGGAACGTGACCTATTCCACGTCCGGTGAGCTGAGTCCCCTGTTGAAGGATCCAAAGATGCTCACGATCGGTCTTGGGACGAAGATATTCCTCTGTGGTACGGAAGGTTACGTCGTCTGGCCTGGAACACAGTTCAGAAACGATGTGAAGTTGAACGAGCACGGTATACCCATCTCCGCTGCGAGGACGTTGGCGGTCATCGGGGACGCGAAGAGGATGAATCCCAGATATCTCAGGGCGGCTTACTTCAAAAACTACGGTGTAACGATCTTCATCGGGATAGGTGTGCCTATTCCAGTGCTGAACGAAGAGATCGCTTATTATGTGAGCAGATCGAACGAAGAAATAACAACGGAGCTGAGGGATTACGGCAAGGCGGAAAGACCTGTTATCAGATTGACGAACTACGCAGAACTCAGGTCTGGCTGGATCGAGATAGATGGCAAGAAAGTCAAAACTTCGCCGATCTCGAGTCTTGCGATGGCGAGAGAAATTGCACAGCTTTTGAAAAGATGGATCGTCGAAGCTCGATTCATACTCACCAGTCCCGTGAAACTGTTCGATGAACAACGCAGTTTGAAGAGACTCGAGGAAGTGAAAGAAGCTGAGGAACTGGAGAGGGAAGAACCAACGTGCGTGAACTGTGGCATGTGTGTGAGTGTGTGTCCGTACGATGCGCTGAAGTTGGTGAACGACGAACTCTCTTTCGAAAGAAATCTCTGTACGGAGTGTGGCCTGTGCAGCGATGTGTGCCCCGTGGGAGTGAGGTTGCCACCGCTGTGAGAAGGTTCTACAGAGACTTTTGTGACAGAAGATTTCAGTCTTTCATTGTTCGTTACAGAGAGACAGACCTTTGGATAGGCGTGGACAAATTCGATCCCGCCATGTCAAAGGCTGTTTTGGATTTGCTTCAGAGACTCTATGAACAATTTCTCGAACTTGCGAAGGTTTCACCACGGTTTTTCTGTTCGCTGGAGCCGGTGCAATTGCTCGAGGGACCGAGTATCGCTTTGAAAATGGCTCAAGCCGCAAATCGTGCCAACGTTGGCCCCACGGCGGCGGTGGCAGGAGCTATCGCCGATGAGGTTGGCCAGCTTCTGTTGAAAGAGTTCAACTGTAACGAAGTTGTGGTGGAGAATGGGGGAGACATCTTCATCAGCTGTGAGAGATCGATCATTTCACTCATCTACGCTGGAAACTCCCCACTTTCCAACAAGATCGCGATGAAGTTGCCATCGGGAACTTGGGGTGTATGCACCTCATCAGCAAAGGTGGGACACTCTTTGAGCTTTGGTAACGCCGACGCGGTCACGGTCGTCTGCAGGAACGCAACGATAGCCGACGCATTCGCCACCGCGTACTGCAACATGGTCAAGAGCAAGAACGATGTCGAAGATTTGCTCAGGAACGCAATAAACGAAGATGTGCTAGGCGTCGTGGTGATCTTCGAAGACGTGCTCGGTGTGAGGGGACAGTTCGAGATCGTTTTGCTGGATGGTGATGAGGATGAAACTCGTCGATAAGTTGAAGGAAGGACCGATCCTGTCGATAGAGGTACTGCCACCCAACAGGGGCCATGGTGTCGAGGAGATCTTCAAAACGATCGATGAGCTCATGGAGTTTCCCATATCCTTCATCAACGTGACCAAGCACGCACCCGAGTTGGCTTACATTGAGCTGGACGGACAGATCGTCAAGGTGACGAAAGTGAAACGGCCAGGTACAGTGGGGCTTGCCGCGGCTCTCATGCATCGGTACAGAATAGATGTCGTACCGCACGTGATCTGCTATGGTATGGACAAATACCAGATTGAAGATTTGCTGATCGATCTGCATCTCATAGGCATAAGGAACGTGTTCGTGGTGAGGGGAGAGTATGAAAATCCCATGAGCGAGCAACAAGACAGAAGCTCTTACAAGCACGCTGTTGAACTGGTGCAGCACATCGCAAACTTGAACAGAGGCATCTACCTTTATCCAACGGAAGGAAACGAGCCAACGGATTTCTGCATCGGTGTCGCGGGTTATCCGGAGAAACATTTCGAGGCACCCAACATGGAAGAGGATTTGATGAACCTGAAAAGAAAGGTGGACGCGGGAGCACACTACGTTGTGACGCAGATGGTGTTCGACGTGGAGATCTACAGAAAATTCGTCCAAATGGCAAGAAATTTTGACATCCATGTTCCCATCATACCGGGTATAAAACCCGTCGCGAGTTTGAAAAGTGTTTATTCTATTCCGAAGAAGTTCTTCGTCACGATACCTGCAAGCTTGGTTTCGCAGATGCAGCAGGCACGCAGCAGTGAAGAAGAGTTCAGAATCGGTGTGAAGTTCGCGTCGAAACTTGCGGAAGACCTGCTCGCCGTGGGGGCGCCAGGCGTGCACATCTTCACGATGGGCAGAGCGAAGGCGACCAAGGCGATGTTGAGCTTGCTCTATTCCAAACAAGTGTGAGGGGGTATGGAAGATGAGGAAAAGAGTGGTTATTTTGGGTGCGACGGGCACGGTTGGACAGCGCTTCGTACAGTTGCTGGCAAACCATCCTTTTTTCGAGATAACCGCACTCGCGGCATCGGAGGCGTCGGTCGGGAAAAAGTATGCTGAGGCGGTTCACTGGCACTTACCTTGTGAGATTCCAAACAAGGTGCGTGACATGAAGATCGTTGGCATAGATTCGGATTTCGATTGTGACTACATTTTCTCCGCACTACCTTCCGATGTGGCTGGACCCATAGAAACGCGTTTGGTGGAACGAGGTTATATTCTGTTCTCGAATGCGGCGAGCCACAGGATGGACCAAGACGTACCACTGTTGATTCCCGAGGTGAACTTGCAGCACATCGAGCTCGTTGAACGGCAGAAAACTTCGGGCAAGCTCATCACGAACCCAAATTGTTCCACAATCGGCTTGGTGATGGCGCTCAAGCCGATCATGGACCTGTTTGGAATCGAGTTTGTCAGTGTTGTGACCATGCAGGCAGTCTCAGGTGCAGGTTATCCTGGTGTGCCCTCGCTCGACATTCTCGACAACGTGATACCCTACATAAAGAACGAAGAAGAGAAGATGTGCACCGAACCGAAGAAGATCCTTGGAAGATTGACGGAAGATGGCGTCAAGCTCGCGACGTTCGACGTCGTCGCTCAGTGCAACAGGGTGCCCGTCCAGGATGGCCACATGATCAGCGCCTACGTTGAGACGAGTGAGAAGGTGGATCTGGACGAACTGATAAGAGCTATAGACAACTTCAAACCCTTGAAGGATTACAAGCTTCCCACGGCCCCGGACAACCCCGTTGTGTACCTACCAGATAAAGACGCCCCACAACCACGGCTCCACAGGGATGTGGGTGGTGGCATGACGGTGAGCGTCGGAAGGTTGGTGCAGGTCTCAGAGCGTGCCTTGAGGTTCGTCGCGTTGGTGCACAACACCATCAGAGGTGCTGCAGGATGTGCCGTGTTGAACGCAGAAATCTACGAAGCGTTGTACGGCAGGGGCGTGTGAGTTTCATCACGGTTCAGTTGCTCATATATTTGCTCGTTTCTCTATGTTTCATCGCCATCGCTGGCGTGTGTCTGAATACGGTGATCACGCATTTCTTTCAAATTACGAAGCGCCTGGAAGAGGATATCGATCTGATGATGGCGATCGATTTTCTCAGATACGACTTTTGGTTCAAATCGATCAGCACCGCAAAAGTGAGTCCTTCCGCGATGAGCTTTTGGGAGAAGGTCGATGGCAAGGAGAAAAAGGTGTGGTACAGGGTGGAAATTGAGCAAGGAAATTACGTGCTCAAAAGAGACGCGAACGATGGGGTCAACGTGGTCTACAGGTCAAAAAACCCCATCAGTTTTTACGAAGAAAAGGGGATCTGGGGTGTGAAGATCGGCGAGCTCTGCTTCGACATGGTGAACGCGACACCTTCGGACCTGAGGGAAAAGTTGAACCTCAAACCCGGTGAGCTGCCGTACTTTCTCAGGCCGAAACAGATCGACGTCTCAGAATGACGAGCTCACTGTCACCGTAGGTTCTCTCTTTCAGAACTTCGAGTTCTGTGGGGACGATGATCTTTTCTCTCTTCGATTTTTCCACGACGATCGTTTCGGCAAGCTTCTTTTCACTGAGCAATCGTACCGCTTCGTTCACGAAACCAAGTTCGTACGGAGGATCGATGAAAACTACGTCGAAGCTTTCTATGTTCTTCTCCAAGAATCTTCTGTAATCCATGCACAGAACAGTTAACTGTACCCCCAGTTTCTCTGCGTTCTGTCTTGCAACTTTCGTTGCAAGCCTCGAAACGTCCACCGCGACTACTCTCTTTGCACCCCTGCTGATGGCCTCGAGCGACACCACCGCGCTACCACAGAACAGTTCCAAAAAACTTTTGTTGGTCACATCTACCATGCTGAAGAGTGCCTGGCGCACCATGGAACTCGTGTAACGCGTTTTTGGATCCGGCACGGGTTGTACCTTCCTGCCTTTCAAGAAACCTCCCGTTATCTGGAGCAATGACAGCACTCCTTTTCAAAGAAGCTCGAAGTACCCTCTGTTCGCCTGGCATATCTCTTCCAGCAGTTCTCTCACATTGTGCGATCTGGGACCAAGAGGATGCAAGAGCAACGCCTTGATCGCCGTAGCTTTTGACTTTCTCAAATAGGCTTCGATGGTGAGTCTTTCGTACATCTTGACGGTGTGGATCAAACCAACGGCGAACGGATCGGCACTGCCCACGGTTATGGGCAGGACTCTGCTGGCTTTCGTCAGGCATGCTACTTCCATAACATAGTCATTCGGTAAGTTGTCGATCGCACCGTTGTTCCTTGTGTTGACGATGTGCACAGAGTTGTTCGAGAGCGTCAGATCTCTTATCAACCTCGCCGCGGCGGTAGAATAGAGGCTCCCACCTCTCTGTGAAAGTTCTGCAGGTATCTTGTTCTCTACTTCATATTTTCTGAAGAGCTGTTCTTCGATCTGAATAACCTTCTCTGCACGCGTACCCTCTTCGTAGATCTTCTTGAACATGAGCTGTGTCGAGACGTAATAGCGAAGGTACGGGTTCATCAAAAGTTTTACAGAAGTGATCAACCAGTTTGGAAATTCAGAATCTTCGAACTGAGAAACCGCCTGAAAGACCTTTTCTGTGACGTCTTCGCCCTTCAGCCACACCTTCTCGACGAAGCTCAAGTGGTTCAGACCGTAGTACTTGACAAACAGGTCCTCCGTCTTACAGAAAAGAAGGTTTGCGAGATGGTTCAGAAAATTGATCGGTACGTTGCACAGCCCAATGAAACGCTGAAAACCAAGGTAATTCAGCACGAACTCGGTCACGTGTCCAGAAGGGTTCGTGAAGTTGATGACGATCGCCTCACTGTGCCTGTCCACACAGTCGATGTATTTCTCCAGTACGGGGAATGCCCTCAAAGCAGCCGCAAATCCACCAACGCCGGTCGTCTCTTGACCAATCAAACCGTACTTGAGTGGGATCTCCTCGTCTGATTTGCGCGCTTTCAACCCACCGGGTCTGAACTGGAAGACCACGTAGCTCGATTCTCTGACGGCCTCGACGAAATCTTTCGTTTCGAACAGCTTGAAACGGTCCTTCACCAATCTCTGACAGAAACCATACATGATCTGAAGTTTTCTCTCATCGATATCGTGCATCCAGACTTCTCGTAAATCGATTTGCTCGGAAACGTCCAGAAGACCAGAGATCAGTTCCGGCGTATAGCTGCTTCCAGCTCCAATGATCGCGATCTTCATGTTTGATCCCCCCAGAAACCTATCAACTCTTCGATGGCGCGATCGTTGAACCTATATCCCACCAACTCACCGGCCAAGAGCACCGCACCAACGACGGGCGGGTGTTTCGGAACGATCAAGCGATAATCTCTCCCGAGTGCACTACGAATCATGTTCAAGAGTATGGGATCAGCGTTCTTGAAGAAGCTCCCTTCGAGCACGAGCTTTATGGGAGGTGTGAGTTCCAACTTCTTTCTGAACGCTCCGACGATACGAAGAACTTCGTCGACGATCTCGCACAGTATCCTCAAGGCAACGAAGTCATGATCGCGCGCAGCAGAATAGAGTGTTCTTATCAGTAGAACAGCGTAGTCTCTCATTTTTTCGTAATCACCCTCGTATTCGTGGTGCATGATGTCCTCGATCTTGGATCCAACCTGTGACTCGAACATCTCAACCATCACGGTGTTTTCGGACCTGCCATCCTTCGCCCTGACGATCGCGGAAGCCACTTTCCCGGCGATGATGTAGGAACCGAGGCGTTCGCCGAAGAACCTCGAAAAGCCTCCGATCCTCTCGACTCGCTTCCCGTCGCACGCGTAGTTGATACCTCCAGTACCACAGCTTATCATGATGCCAATGTCGTCCAAGGTACCAGATCTCAGGGCAATTCTACCATCGTTGTCGAAGGCGTATCTCTTCAGTCCGAGCCGCTCCAGTATGGATTGAACTATCCTGTTTTCGTATTCGAAATCGGCACCAGCAACACCGAAGAAGCTCGCATCCAGTTCATCGAGCTTCAAAGAGGCGCTTTTCAAGGCTTTCTCAATCAATTGTTTCAGAGTCTGGTATGATTTCTCGACACCAACTCCTTGGTAGTTCGCTCCAGGACCTTCCTCAAAAACGATCACGTTGCCCAGTTCGTCCACGATCAAGATGTGCGTCTTCGTTCCACCGACATCTACACCGAGAAAGCGCACTCGAATCACCCCGACACAATAAGAGTAGTATAATTTTCTCGAAAACCCGTCTTGGGAGCGATTGAAATGAGACCCAGAATCAGTGGCATTTTACTCATATTGTTGGTTGTTCTCATGGCTTTCTTCACACTGATATTCTACTGGATCGTGTTCATGTTTCCAAAGCTGCAAAGGACGCTGCTGGACTATCACATGAACAGCATAATGCATCAGCTGGATTTGGCGATCGCGCTGGTGAATATGCACTATTCCAACTACTTGCAGGGTCTGGAAGACGAATGGTCCGCGAAACAAAAAGCCATGAGACATCTGAAAAGCCTCTTCTACGGCCCAGAGGGCAAGGATTATTTCTTCGTGTTGGACTTTGACGGTGTACTGTTGGCGCATCCGTACCGTGTGGACCTCGAAGGCCAGAGAGGTTTCGACTCCAGCAATGAAATCTTTGCGAACGCAGTTCGAACCATCGTTGAGGGTGCGAAGAAAGGCCAGAAGTTCGTAGAGTACGATTGGTACCTGTACGGTAAAGAGAAAGTTGAAAAGAAATTCTCTGCGATCAGAGTCTTCGAACCGTGGGGATGGATAATCGGAACCGGTCTTTACAGTGAAACTTTGATGGAACAATCGAAAAAGATCGCGCGAGAGTTTCAATCTATGACGATCGTTTTCATGGTGATGTATTCGGCCATCGTTGCGTTTCTTCTGGCTTCGTTGAATCGTCAGTACAGAGAAAGGGAAAGACTTTTGACGCTGCATTTGCAGGAACAAGAGAGGCTGAAAACCATTCTCAGTTCAATCCCGCAGCCCGTGGCGGTCTTGAAAGATTCGCAGATCACTTTCGCGAACCAATCCTTTGAGCAAATGTTCGTGCGAGAAGCTGAAAGTTCACCTGCGCTGAAACAGAAGATCTCACGGGTGGTCGAGGAAACCTTGAACGAGGTGAGAAAGGCCAAGAAAAGCTTGGTCAAATCGTTGGAGATCGCGTTGGGGCAAGAGAAGAAGTGGTTCGATGTGCACGCCGTGCCACTCTTCAGCAACGAGCATATCCTGGAGACGGTGCTTCTCTTCGTTGAGACAACAAGGCAGGTGAAACTGATCGACTTCTGGAGGTTCAAAGCAGAGACTGATCCGCTCACCGGTTTGACCAACAGGAACGCTCTGGAGGAACTTTTGAAAGATCCGCACGTCCTTGGCGAAAAGTTCTGTGTGATCATGCTCGATGTGGATGGCTTCAAAGAAATAAACGACAGCTACGGACACAGCGTTGGTGATGAAGTACTGAAAGAATTCGCAAGGAGGCTCACCAAAAGTGCGAGAAAGGACACCATCTTGGTGCGTTTCGGTGGAGATGAAATGCTTGTGATCGTTCCAAACTCCGACAGAGAGACCGGTTTGAAAATAGCTCAAAGGCTTCAAGAAGTGTTGAAGAAACCACTTCACCTTGAGAACTTGACCTTGAACTTGAGTGCCTCGATGGGATTCGCGGAATTTCCGACCGACGGAAACGATCTTCGATCTTTGATAGACGTTGCAGACCGGCGACTGTACAAAGCCAAGAGCTTGGGTAAGGGATCGCTGTGTGTGGATTGACAGCTTGAACGGACACGTGGTAAAATTTTGTACGGGCTGCCGAGGTGGTGGAATTGGCAGACACGCATGGTTGAGGGCCATGTGGGTTTCGGCCCGTGCGGGTTCAAGTCCCGCCCTCGGCACCAGAGGGAGCGAAGGCTCCCTCTTTTTGTTATACTTTGAAAGGTGATCTTCTTGATCAAACTGGTGTGCATAGACTTGGATGGAACGCTATTGGACAGCGAGAAGCGCGTCTCACAGCACAACATCGAGGCCATCAGGCGTGTGGTCGAGCTGGGCGTGCACGTGACGATCTTCACCGGCAGGAGCTTCGGCTCCGCCGCACGTTATGTGAGGGAGCTTGGCATAAGAATCCCTGCAGTCTTTCAAAACGGTGCGCTGATAATCGATCCTGTGAGCATGAAGATCTACAGGAGCATAGAACTGAACGCCGATCTGGCAAGACAGTTCGTAGAGGAGGCGCACAAGAACTCAGTTTACCCAGTGGTATATGATTCATTCTTTTCCGAGAAGGACATGCTCATCGAAGGACCATACGTGGGTGCCTTTGAACGGTACTTCCAGTTGAACTCGCATCGAATCAGGATGGTTGAAAATTTGGCCGAAGAGCTGAGAAGAATACAAAGTGCGGTCGAAGTTGCATTAGTTGGGAAGACAGAGAGCGTGAACAGCGCGATCGAAAAGGTCTCGGCGAGATTGAAAGGTGGCTACACGGTGGTGGAGAATCAAAAGAAGGACGAAGAAGCGTTCGTCGAGATCTTCGGTCCTGAAGTAGGGAAAGAAAGGGCACTCGAGTTCTTTCTGAAGATGTACGGCATCAGTTCGAAAGAAGTCATGTACATAGGAGACAACCTCAACGACGCATCGATCATGCGCATGGTGGGAACTTCCGTAGCAATGATGAACGCACCCGATGAGATCAAACAGATTGCTACACATATCACAGACAGCAACGACGAATCTGGGGTTGCCAAAGCTTTGGAGAGCTTAGTGCTCAGGGAGCGTGTTCAAGGATGAGTCTTCTGTTTCTCGTTCTGTCGAGCGTTCTCACGGCACTCTCGATGCCAGGTTTTCTCTTCGGTTTTCTCGCTTGGTTCAGCTTGATCTTTCTTTTCATCGCCTTGGAAGAAAAGAAAGCTCTTGCGAGCACTCTCTATGGTTTTCTGTACTTTTACATTTTCAGTGCGATCAACCTCTACTGGGTTTTACCCGTGCTGGTGGAGAATTTACCGAGAACCTTTTCGAGGTTTCCAGGCTGGTTGGGTTTCTTCGTCTTTTTGCTCATGCTTGCCATCGAAGCGTTACCCTTCGCATTGTTCGGTCTGCTGTACTCGATCGGAACTTCCCTCAGGGATCGCCCATGGCTCGACGCTCTGTTCGTTGCGTCGCTCTACACCCTTGTGGACTTTCTCAGGGGTATCGGTGAGATGGGTTTCACGGGAGGAACGCTCGCAGACGCACTTTACAAAGATGTTGGATTGCTTCAACTTGCCCCGCTGATTGGTTCCTACGGTCTGACTTTCTTGATCGTTCTCATCAACAGGTTGCTCTACACTACGATGAAGAAGAGCTCCAGACCCATCGAAAGGATCGCGCTGGTCGTTCTTGTCATCGTTCTCATCTCGTACACTGTGGAACACGCTTTGCCTTTGCCAACGAAGGGTGAAACGAAACTCATCGCCTTGCAAACTTACGTCAAACCCCAGGAAAAGTACAGTTCTTCCTCGATGGAACTCTATTCAAAACTCGAAGAACACTTGGAAAAACATTCCAGCGAGCTGATCGTCCTTCCCGAGGACGTGTTTCCCACAGATCCGAAGAAGAACGAGGTTGGAGAAAGGTTACGCGAACTGGCGGAAAGGAGAAATCTCAAGATCCTCTTTGGGGCGATATCCACGGACGCTGGAGCAAAGAACAGCGTATTTCTCGTCGATGAATCGGGTGTGAGGCGAGTGTATTCGAAGGTGAAACTCTTTCCTTTCGTGGAGATGTTGCCGTACGAGAAGATTTTCGGCGTCTTCGGCTTCCTTCGGGGTTTGACTTATCTGCAACCTGGCGAGGGATTTTCTCCAGTGAAGATCGAAGACTATGCCACACTCGGAATCCAGATATGCTTCGAGTCCTACTTCGCTGAGCCGTCGCGCCAACTTGTGAAAAAAGGTGCAGAAGTTCTCATAGTGTGCACGAACGACGGATGGTTTGATTACAACACTGCCTTGATTCAGCATTTTTCGAAATCTGTTTTTAGAGCGGTGGAGACGAGGCGTCAAGTTATCCAGGTTTCTAACGCTGGTGTGACGGGCGTCGTCGATCCTTATGGAAGGATCGTCAAGACGTTGCCTGTGAAGAAGTACGATTCGATGAAAATAGAGCTTCTTCCAAGGGAGGGCGAAACGTTCTACGCGCGCTACGGTGATTTGATCGTCTGGTTCTGTCTGGCCATTGTGTTGTTGAAACTAATGTTGCCACGTGAGAAGAACATACACGTGAGGAGGATCTGGAGATGAGAGTTATCACGATCGTTCTCGACAGCGTTGGCATAGGGGAACTTCCGGACGCACACCTCTATGGAGACGAGGGGAGCAACACTTTGGTCAACACGGCGAGGGCCGTTGGTGGGCTGAATCTGCCGAACTTGGCCAAAATGGGTTTGGGTAACCTGGACGAAATCTTAGGTGTACCCAAGATGCCCGCGATCGGCGCTTACGGCATCATGATGGAGAAGAGTCCAGGAAAGGATTCAACGACGGGGCATTGGGAGCTTGCAGGTATCGTACTCAAAAAACCGTTCGATCTTTTTCCAAACGGCTTTCCAAAAGAGCTGATAGAAGAGTTCGAACGAAGAACTAATAGAAAAGTGCTGGGTAACAAACCAGCATCGGGCACTGAGATAATCAAAGAACTCGGTTTGGAACATGAGAGAACTGGTGCGTTGATCGTGTACACCTCTGCAGACAGCGTTTTTCAGATTGCGGCAAAGGAGGAAATCGTTCCAATCGAGGAGCTTTACAAATACTGTGAGATTGCGAGAGAGTTGCTCGACGAAATGGGGTTCAAAGTGGCAAGGGTCATCGCAAGGCCCTTCACAGGCGAGTGGCCCAACTACGTGCGAACAGCTCGCAGGCACGATTTCTCCCTGCCACCCGAAGGTCGCACGCTCTTGGACGTTTTGACGGACAACGGTATTGCCGTGTACGCTGTGGGTAAGATATACGATCTTTACGCGGGAAGAGGCATAACTGAGAGTTTCAAAACCGAAGACAACATGGATGGGGTCGACAAGACGATCTGGGTTATGAGAAACAGGAGAAACGATTGCGTGATCTTCACCAACTTGGTCGATTACGACATGAAATACGGACACAGAAACGACGTGAAAGGGTACGCAAAGGCGCTCGAAGAGTTCGATGCGAGGTTGCCCGAGATCTGGGACTCAATGGAACACGACGATGTGCTCTTCATAACGGCAGATCATGGATGCGATCCGACCACACCTTCCACGGACCATTCGCGGGAGAGAGTGCCGATCTTGGTCTGTGGAGATAAGGTCTGTCGAAACGTGAACCTCGGTATCAGGGAATCCTTCGCCGATTTTGGTCAGACCGTGGCCGACATCTTTCAAGTCGAAAAACTGGCCAACGGAGTCTCGTTCAAGCCCCTCCTTTTCAACTGTTGAATATGAGTAAAAAGAGCGTCGCGTACGGTAAACTCGTCAGACTCTTCCAAAAAAGGCCGATCTTGGCGCGAAGGTTGCTCAGCCTGGGCACAACGTTGGAACGTGCAAGGCGCAAGATCGTCGCAGGGACCAAGAATGACTTTTCGAGTTGGGTTGACCTCGCCGCGCTTTCCATCGTTGCGTCAGCGTTCAGCGGTGAAGAGGTCGCTTTGGTGAATCTGTTCTTCCCGAGTGAGATCATGGCTGGATTCGGCCTGAAATGTGTTTCGGCAGAGGGACTGGCAGGTATGCTGGCAGCGATGCACTTGGAAGATTTGGCACTCGCACGAGCTGAATCGATCGGCGTTTCGAAGAACACCTGTTCTTTCCACAGGGCTGGGTTGGGTTTGAACCTGTTGAGCATGTTGAAGAACGTGAGAGCTGTGGCAGTGACGAACATGCTGTGCGATGGAAACGTACCGATCTTCAAAACGATCGCCTCGTTGTACAAAATGAAGCTGGTTGTTTTGGATGTTCCAAGAAGTTTCGACGAAGCCAACGTTGATTACCTTTCTCGTCAGCTCGAGTCAGCCGTTCAACAGCTCGAAAGCCAGCTGAACAGGAGGTTCGATTGGAAGAAGTTCGAAGAGCAGATGAAGATCGAGTCAGAGATCTTCGAGACGCTGAGAGAACTCTATCCAAAGCTGTGTGAAAGACCGATCAGGATGCATCTTTATCAACATGTGAATTTGTTGTACACGATCCATGTCAGACCAGACCTGCACTTGCTGAAAGCTGTTCGAGCCCTCGAAAAGGATCTGGACAAAACCACGAACCAAAGCACAAAGAGATTCCTCTGGATGCATCTGAGCCCCTACTACGACAACGTTCTCAACGAAATCTTCTCCAAAGACAGTCCTCACACGGTGGTGGCGTGCGAACTCTGCTGGGACTGGCTCGATTGGAGAATAGATGTGCGACGTGGTTTCAAGAGCATCGCTGAAAAACTGTTGCTCAACCCCCTGCTCAACGATGCCAGAAGGAGGGCAGAGTTCGCAGCGAAATTGGCCAAGGATTTCAGAGTCAACGGGGTGATACACTTCAACCAGTTCGGTTGTAAACAGTCCTCAGGTTCCATCGAGCTGGTCAAGGGTATCTTCGACGAATTGAAAATTCCTTTTCTTTCTCTGGATGGAGATTGCGTCGATCACACCAGCAGCGCGTCAGAGCAGTTCAAAACGAGAGTCCAAGCCTTTCTGGAGATGATCGAATGATCGTTTACAACTGTCCTCTGGTACCATTCGAGTTCTTCCATGCACTCAGAATTCCATTCAAAAGGATCGAGCCCAGCTCGACTGAGTTTCAGAAGCTTTATCCCAACGTTTGCTCTTTTTGTAGGAGCGCTGCTTGCTCCGTGGATCCCACCGACGTCTTGGTCTGGATTGATTCGTGCGATTCGATGCGCCGAGCCTACGATTTCTTGAACCAGAATGTATCGTTCTACCTTCACGTACCGGTGAACAACGATGAGCTCGCCGTACAATCTCTCGCAAGGAATTTGAAGAAACTCTGGGAGTTTCTCAAAACCGTTTTCAACAGAGAAGTGCCTCTGAGCGAGCTTGAAAGGGTGCACAGGTGGTTCATTGAGAAGTCGATCCATCTGGAAAGGCTCATCGAGGAAGATCTCAACGAAGCGAAAACGGTCTTTGAAGAGTTATCGAACGAAGAGTGGGTAGGTTCAGTTGCCAGGAACGGTAAATGTGTTTTGCTGCTCGGTTCCTGGGCGAACCACGAATTGGTGAGGATCGTGGAAAAAGCAGGAGGTTTCGCACTCAACGCGACATGTTCAGGGCCGTACGGTTTGATCTTCGAGGCAGAACCAGTTCGAGACGTCTTCGAATCCATCGCGAGAAGAATCTTGAACAGAAGACTTCCCTGCGGAAGGTTCGCCGCAAGTAGGAGATTGGAGTCGTTGATAGAACGATTCAGACCGGATGCGATCGTTTTGCACACGGCGAAGTTCTGTGATTTTTACCATTTCGATGAAGAGACGTTGAGAAAACTGAAGATCCCGTTCGTTACGATCGAAAACGATTTCACCAACGCTTTAGAACAAGCCAGAACCAGAATAGAAGCGCTCCTCGAGGGCACGAAGGATAGAGTACGGGCTTGTTTCAAGGTCTCGTACTTCGTGGGGATCGACAGTGGTTCTACCAGCACGAAGATAGTGGTTGTGAACGAGCGCGGGGAGATCCTGTTCGAGCAGGTGTCCAAGACCGGCGCGGATCCGAAAGAATCAGCGAAAAGACTGATGAACCAAGCTATGAAGCATTTGAACTTCGATCTGCAAAAGAGCTTCATCGTCGCCACGGGCTACGGGCGTGACGCGATCGATTTCGCACACGAAAGAGTCACGGAACTCACTTGCCACGCCGTAGGGGTGAAGCACCTTTATCCAAACGTCAGAACGATCATAGACGTTGGCGGGCAGGACAGCAAGGTGATGAGAATCGAGAACGGAAAGATCGTGGATTTCGTCATGAACGACAAATGCGCTGCTGGAACCGGGAGGTTCCTGGAGATCGTTTCCTCCATACTCGAAACACCACTGCAAGTCATGGGCAGAGAATCTTTGAAGGCGAAGACACAGCTGAGCATCAGCAGCGTCTGTGCGGTCTTCGCCGAAAGCGAGATCATCTCTCTGCGAAGCAAGGGCTACAGCAAGCAAGAAATTCTGTGGGCTGCACACAATGCAATTGCAAGAAGGCTCGTCACCATGTACGAGAGGGTGAGGGGAAGTCCTTTGGTTGTGTTCACAGGTGGTGTAGCACTCAACGAGGGACTGAAGCGTGCCCTCGAAGAATTGCTCGAAGTAGAGATCATCGTTCCGAAGAATCCCGTTACGACTGGCGCGCTCGGTGCGGCATTGATGAAACTTCAACAGAAACTGTAACGTCCTCTGCGCTCATGCAACGCAAAGACGCAGCATCCCGTGCCAGTCAACTGAGCAACGATTGGATCAGTACTCCACGCTTGAGCTAAAGCTGTTCTTATTTCCGGATAAACCTCACACACCAAGGTTTGGAAGACATTGTAAGACATGCGCACGATCACTTCGTGTTCATGTTTCATGTATGCTTCGTACAATCTCTCGATGGGTCTTGGTCCCCTGTTGAAGTCCGTCTCTTTCAGCATGCCGTAAGCCTTCGCCGTGCTCACACTCACACCCGGGCAGAAAAGATCGACCGTGTAACCGCTAATGGGTGGCAGAGGTGTGACCCTCTCACCTTTTCCTTCGACGATCGCTGTACCGCCAAAGATGAAGAATGGGACGTCTGAACCTACCTGTGCGGCGATCAAAATAAGGTCTGAGCGCGATACTTTGAACTTTTGTGCGAGGAACCGCAGCGTGGCGGCTGCGTCTGAGCTACCACCCCCCAGACCCGACCCAATGGGTATGCGCTTCTTCAAAATCACCTTCAGACCGAAATCGACAGGGTAAAACTCCATGAATTTTCTGAAGGCTCTTTCCACGAGGTTCTGACCTTCGATGGGAATGTTCGATTCTACAACGATTTGGCCGACGTCTTCAGTCTGAATGAAGAGCAACTCATCGTGAAGGTCTATCGTCTGGAACAGGCCCACTATGTCGTGGTAACCATCCGAACGTTTAGCGACAACGTCGAGATACAGGTTCAGTTTGGCATGAGCTTTTTCAGAAAATCCAGCGCCAACTTCGACCATCCTTCCAGCTCTTCCCTCCGCTGTTCTATCTCTGTCAGATCCACAAACCAGAAATCGAACATGTCCGGTTCGTTCAAACCCAGGAACCTCACCTCCGCCAAGTACACCAGCCCGACGTGTACCCTGCTCACCGGCGAACTCGTGTCGTTCAGAAGGCCCATGTAGGAGAGTTGAAGGACTTCCACGTTCACCTCTTCGTGTATCTCTCTTTCCATGCCTTTCAAGAAAGCTTGCCACGGTGTGCTACCATCGTTCAAGTTGATGTGACCCCCAACACCCAGAGACAGCTTTCCATGAAGTCTTCTTTCCTGCTGCTTTTTCGTTCTTCTGAGCAAGAGGAACTTTCCTTGCTGGCGCATCAGCACGTATGGAATCAGTTGACGAAGCGTTTCGTCGTTCTCAGCGATGTCTCTGTCGACGAAGAACGCATTCTTTTCGATCAGATCCCTCAACTTTCCCAAATCGATCGGAAAAATCCCTTCGTCACTGTTCACCAGCTCTTCAACGATTCTCGTCGGAACCACCAGAACTCGCTCCATATGTACTCCCCACCAACCTGTTGTAGCAGTCCCTGCAGACTGCGATGTATTTTTCCTTTCCACCGACATCGATCTCCGAATCGCTGTCCGATATCTTGTAAGTGAGTGTTGCGTTGTATTCACCACATACGTGGCAGACAGCTTTCTTTTTGGTAACTTCGTTCGCGAGCGCAAGCAAAAGCATGGTCGTCTCGAAGGGATTCTGCTTGAAGGTCATGTCGAGTCCCGCGCAGAACACGTTGACGTTCTCATCCAGAAGCTTCCTAACCAGCTTGACCAAGTCCTTGTCGAAGAACTGGACCTCGTCGATGAACACCGCGTCGACTTTCTCTCGAAGGTACGGAAGCATATCTTTGGTGAATTCAACCGGCACGGCTTGTGCCTCGAGTCCAGAGTGTGTCTTGACAACGCTGGTGCCGTAACGAACGTCCAACGCGGGCTTGAAGAGCAACGTCTTCTTCCTTCCCAGTTTGTAGATCTCCATATAGGACAACAGTTCCGTGGTCTTACCTGAGTACATTGGTCCAACGATGACAGTTAGCTTTCCAGCCACAGTTCATTCCTCCTCCACCAGCGCGTTGACCGCCGCGAATTTCTCTTCGTCCAACAGATGCAGATATGTGCTCGTTGTTGACAGGTTCGCATGTCCCAAAAGCTCTTGAACAACTCTCACGTTCACTCTTTTCTGCAACAAATGCGTCGCAAAAGAATGACGCAAGGTGTGAGGATGTACCCTTTTTCTTATGTTGCAGAGGCTCGCGTACTTTCGTACGATCCTGAACACCGTGCTCGGATGCAACCTCGTTGCAGTTCCAAACAGATACTCCTCGGCTTCTTTCTCGTGCTTCTCTACGTACAATCTGAGTTTGCTTGCAAGACTGTTGTTGAGTGGAACGATGCGGTCCTTTCTCCCCTTGCCCATCTCGATCCTGACAAATGCGGGAGAGAAAGAAACGTCCGACACTCTCAGGTTACATAACTCGCTGACTCTCAGACCACAGTAATAGAGCAAGGACAGGATCAAATGATCCCTCTCTTTCTGCTCGCTCACCTTCAACATCCTTTCTACCTCTTCCTTGGTCAAGAAATCAGGAGACCTCTTTCTGAGTCTTGGAGTCTTCACCTTCACCCAAGGGTTGCTGGGCACGTAGTTCCTCAGGACCAGATAATCGAAGAAGTTCCTGAGTGAAGATATCTTCCGCGCTAAGGTGGAAACACTCAAAGGCTTACCAAAGTTCTTGGAAAGATCTCTAATATAATCTTCTGCATCCTTCACGCTGAAGGATGCAGGATTCATTTTTCTTTCTCGCAAGGTCCGTAGAAACTGTGCCACATCGGTTCCGTAAGCCGTAACAGTGTGATCCGAAACTCTGCGAACGTATTTCAAATATTCCACGTACTCTTTGAGCAGATCTTCCAAGAATCGATCACCATCCCATGAAGACCATCAGAACCACATAGAAACTGGCGATCGTCAAACCCAGCAAAACAAGACGAAGAGAGATGCGAAGAAAGTCTTTGAATGAGACGCTCTCATTGGTGAATCTCTTCAACAAAGAAATACCTACTATATTGACAGCCGCACCTATCGGCGTGAGATTCGCTCCCAGTCCCACACCCAACGCGATCGCCCACCAGAATTGCGTTGGATAACCCAATTCAACGAGGTATTTCACCAGTGGAACCAAAACGACCGTCGTCGGCACTGCGCTCAATAATGAGCCCATAACAGCTGAAAGCCAGACCAGAACGACGATTAGAACTACACGAGAATGAATCATAGAAATGAGGCTCGCGAACTTACTGAGAAGACCAAGTTCATGCATCACGTGAGTGAGCGAAAACAAGCCCATGAAGAAGAAAAGCGTGTCCCATTCGATTTCCTTGGCTACATCTTCAAAACTCTTTCTTGCAACGATGAGACTGAGTGCTGCTCCAAGCAAAGCGATGAATGCCATGTCGATCTTCAACGCTTCGTGAAAGGCGAAGGAAAAGATGGTGGCTACGAAGATCACTGCGATTCTCAACAACAATTTCTTGTCGGTGATCGCTTCCTTGGGATTGGTTGCAGCCAACTCTTTCAGACCTTTTTCGCTCGCTCGATCGGCAGACACCTCGCGTCCAAGCATCCTAAGTGATATGAGCAACACCAAGAAAGTTATTGGTGCCAAATGAATGATGAAGCTCACGAAGCTCAGCCCACTCGCGTTACCAATTACGATGTTCGGAGGATCTCCGATCATCGTTGCCATACCACCAATGTTGGATGCGATGACACCAAGAACAAGCACTCTGGTCGGTTCGATCCCAGCCGCATCACTGACCAAGAACAATATCGGTGCGAATATTAACAACGTAGTGACGTTGTCCAACAGGGCAGAGAGCATCGCTATGAAAAACATGAGCAAAGACACTGTCTTTCCTAAATCTCCTTTTCCGAGACGTACCGCATAAACGGAAGCCATCTGGAAAAAACCCGTACTCTTCAAGATCGACACGATGATCATCATACCGAGCAAAAGGCCTATGGTGTTGAAATCAACCACACGTGAGATGTTTTCTATCGTTAGTTCCTGCGACAGCTTCAAAACCGCCGCGACGAGACCAAGCATGAATACCTTTACAGCTGTTTGCTGAGCCCTGCTGAGTATCACGTAGTAAGCCATGAAGAACAAGAACATCGCCATGATCTGCTTGATCATGTGCGATCACCATCCAAACCAGAGTGGGTAGAATTCCGCAAGTTCTCCCGAGGAGAGACCTTCAACATCCGAAGGCACTCTGATGACGCCGTCAGCCCGCGTTAAGTTGGACACCTGCGCCGTCTCACTCTCCAAAGGCTCTGCCCAAACTTGACCTTGTTTCTCGAAAAGTTTCACTCTGATGAACTGTTCTCTACCTTGTCTGGAAGACACATTCCGTGTCAACTTGACCATGCCAGAGGATTTGAAAAGAAAATCTTTCTCTCCCTCCAGCCTTCTCATAATCGGCAAGAGCACAAATTTGGTGCTGATCGTGAAGGAAACAGGATTACCTGGAAGACCGACAATGGGTTTATCATCCACGATGGCGAGTATTGTGGGTTTTCCAGGTTGAATCAATATCCCATGGAACAGAACACCAGGCTTTCCCAAGCGATCGATGGCTGCTTCAGTGAAATCTCTCGCGCCTATCGAGCTTCCACCACTGACCACCAGCACGTCGTATTCATTGAACCAACTTTTCAGCGTTCGGAACAATTCACCTTCGTCGTCCCTGCACAAGCCCACACGGTTCGCCTCAAAACCCAGGGATTTCAACCAAGCGACGAGACCATAGCTGTTGCTGTCGCGAACCTGAACGAGAGATTTTTCCTTCACGAAAGGTTCAACGATCTCATCGCCCGTGGAAATCACGCCAACTCTCAAACGCCTGAAAACCCTCAGACGTTCTACACCGAGTTGAAGTAGGAGTTGAAGATGTCCTGGATTGATCCTCTCGCCCCTCGTCACTGCTGCTTGACCCCTCTTCACATCTTCGTTCTTTCTCAGCACGTTCTCTCCACTGGCAACTGGTTTCATCACCTCGACGTACTCGTTGAATCTCTGCGTGTGTTCTACCATCACTACCGCATCCGCTCCACTCGGTAACATTGCACCGGTCGCAACCCAAGCAGCTTCGTTCTCATTGATACTCCCAATCGGTTCCTCACCTATCTTTACCTCCAACGCGAGACGCAACATAACAGGCAGGTTTGGACTTGCACCTATCGTGTCTTTGGATCTCACAGCGTAGCCATCCACTAAAGATTTATCGAAACCTGGAAGGTCCTGCGAGGCGAACACATCCTCGGCGCACACAAAGCCGAGCGATTCGAGCGTGGGAACCTCCAGGGTCTCGCTGATAGGTTTCAAAATCTGAACGTACTCAGAATAGACTTGATCTAAACTGGCGAGTCTGAGGAACTTCAATGCCTTTCACCCTCTCGATGGCAATCTTTGGTTGAGCCCTTGATCTTTTCCAACGCGTGCGGTATCGCACCGAGTATGGCCTTCAAATTCTGCTCCACTGCGCTCGGACTACCCGGCAAGTTGATGATCAAGGTCTCTCCCCTGATCCCCACCACCGCGCGTGACAAAACGGCAGTAGGCGTTTGTTTCATTGCCTCGAGCATCATGGCCATCTCCATGCCGTAGAGTCTCTTTTCGATTAGTCCCATCGTTGCTTCGGGCGTCACATCCCGAGGTGATACCCCTGTACCACCACAGGTAATCACCAAATCGAATCCTGCCTCACACAGTTTCAAGAGTTCTCCACGTATCGATTCAACTTCGTCTGGAACGATCGATTCAGCTTCTATGTTACCACCTATTTGTCCAACAAGCTTTGCAACGGTGTTTGCGTTCTTGTCGATCATGGTGCCTTGACTCACCCTATCACTCACCACCACGATGGCCACTCTCATCAAGATTCGACCTCCTCGACAACTCTTCCCAGATCGGAGATATCGTAACCCGAGGACTCAGAAACGACATTTTTGAAATCACTCGAAGCCATCACATCGAGTATGATTCCGAAACGTTCATCCTTGAGAAACTCTGGGAGGACCAAAAGATCGTACTCTTCCCAGCACAGAGGTACGAAGTCCAAGTCCATCAGCTGCGCTACGTACGATACAGCCAAGCCCGCATCCGCGAGGTTTCTTTTGATTTTGAGAGCAACTGCCGCGTGCGTCAGTTCCTCTTTGTCGTAACCGTTTATCTGTCGTGGGTCTATCCCAAGTTTTGAAAGATAATAATCCAGCAGGATCCTGGTTCCAGAGGCTTTCTGCCTGTTCACGAACTTCACGTCTTTTCTCGCCAGATCGTGAAGCGACTTGATCGATTTCGGATTTCCTTTCTGGACCACGAGACCTTGGAGCCTCTTCACGAACTTTACGAGTACAAAATGTTTCATCATCTTCCTCAAGAAGGGTAGGTTGTAGGTTTCACTCTCACTGTCAAACAGGTGAACGCCCGCAAGGTGCGCGTAAGACTTCGCTATGGCTCTCACGCCACCGAGGCTACCGACGTTCACAACTGAGAGATTCAAACCGCGTTCGATGAGAAGATCACTCAGTCTATCGATGAGCGGATCGTTGCTACCGACGAAGAGCACCGTGTTGTCTATTCTCTTCCTCGAAGCTGTCAATAGAACTTGAACCTTCTTTCCCTCGTCTATCACCTCTTGACCCTTGGGTACGACGATCGTGCCGTCCATCTTGGTCAGCGAGGACATCGTGGCTGCACCCCTTTTTAAAGGAACGCAGACGTAACGATCCTTCACCTTCGCCAACATGACCCTGACGAACTCATCGTCACCGACAGAAGAAAACATTCTCGTCGCAACCTCGGCCTCCAGGAAATCTTCATTCGATTCACTTGAACGGTACCACGCTTGCAGGATGGGTTTGACCACACGCTCGATCACAGTGAAACAGGAAGCGGGAAAACCGGGAAGACCTATCACGGGCTTTTCCTCGACGATCGCGAGGATTGTGGGCTTACCGGGTCTGATGCTGAGACCGTGCACAAGAACTTCACCATGTTTTTCGAGCACACGGTAGACGTAATCTTTCTGCCCAGCCGAAGAACCCCCTATGAAAAGAACAAGATCGTGCGTTGGTAAGAGTTCTTGCAGGGTCGATGCCAGCTTCGCCAGATCATCGCCGAGCGGATCGTGGACCTTCACGTTGGCTCCGAGCCTTTCGAGGAAAGCTTTGACGAGTATGGAGTTAGTCTCAGGTATGGAACCTTCCTTTAGCTCACTGGAAGGATCGACGATCTCATCACCCGTGGGCACGACCACGCACTCAGGTTTCTTCACTACCTCCACTTCGAACACACCGGCGGCCAGCAACAGTGAAAGATCCTGCGGTGCGAGTCGATGGTACCTGCAGAAGAGCATATCGTACTCAACGACATCCTCACCGATCGTTCTGACGTTGTGAAAGGACGGCACAGGCTCGAAGATCTCCACCGAACCATCCTCCAAGAAATGGACATCCTCTATCATGATGACGGCATCGAAACCTTCGGGCATCGGTTGACCCGTGTTGACGATCGCGAAATGGTCTCTGTCAAGCCTCTTAGGTGCGTGTTTTGAGGCTTGAACCGTGTCGGAGGAGCGAACCGCTATTCCGTCCACCGCAGCCGAGTTGTAATGAGGAACGCTCCTGAGGGCAAAGATTGCACGTGCCAGAACCCTATCGAGCGCCTCACTGACTTTGATCTTTTCTGCCCTCGGTTGGAAGAAGCCAGTCTCTCTCAGACGGCTCAAATACAGCTCCAGTGCCCGATCGAGATCCATTTTCTTTAGGTATATCTTTCTGTCCAGTGCTTGCACCTCCGACTAACATTCTACCTCCATGACGTGATAATATGTGTCGTGGGGTGAAACGATGAAGTTTTCCGAAGTGCGAATCGATCAAGAGTACTCGGCAAGTTTTACCATCAGCGACGAGATGGTGAGAACGTTCGCAGAGATCACGGGTGACAAGAACCCTGTTCATTTGGATGAAGAGTACGCGAAGAACACGCGGTTCAAAAAGAGAATATGCCACGGTATGTTGGTGGCTTCATTGATCTCAAAGGTGCTCGGTATGGACTTCCCGGGCCCTGGAACGATTTTAGTCAGACAGCAACTGTCCTACAGGGCGCCAGTGTTCGTTGGAGAGACGGTGCAAGTACACGTCAAGGTTGTAGATAAGAAAGAAGAAAAACAGAGGCTCATCCTTCAAACGAACGTGATCAAGAGCGACGGAACGGTCGCGATCGAGGGGCAAGCGGAAGTTCTGATCGAACAGTGAGACCTCACGGACAACATTTTCTCAAGTGTGAAGACGTTGCACTCGAACTCGCAGACAGGTTGAACCCCCGCACCGATGATGTTGTTGTCGAAATAGGTTGCGGGAAAGGTTTCCTCACAAGGTTTGTGGCCCAGATTGGTTGTAAACTCATCTGTTACGAAGTAGATGAGTCGCTGGGTGAAGAATTCAAAAGGAACGTGCCATTCGAGAACGTTGAGCTCAGGTTGAAAGATTTTCTTGAGGTAGATGTCGAGGAAATCAAAGGTGCACGTTTGTGCTACGGTAGCATTCCATACCAAATATCTTCAAAGATCATCCGCAAGGTGATCGAGCTTGGCTTTGAAAGGTGCATTCTCATCGTTCAGAAAGAATTCGCGGAGAAACTCATCATGGGTCGAGATAGGCGAAGGCACACTCTCATGACCGTTCTGGGTCAGACATACTTCAACGTCTCAATCCTCCGACGAGTGCCGAAAGGTTGCTTTGAACCTCCACCCAGGGTTGATTCTGCCATGATCGAGCTCGTCAGAAAGCATGTGCAACTGGATCTGGACGGTTATGAACAATTTCTGAAAAAGCTTTTCGTGAGGCCGAACAGGAGCGTGAAAGCGGTTCTCAAGGAGATGGATGTGGCTCAGTGTGAAATTTTCGAAAACGAGAGGATCTCTGATTTGAACGCAGAGCAAGTGCTGAATATCTATTCGAGGTGGTCAAATGACGAGGGAAGAGCTCTTTGAAACTGTTCTGAACTCCATCGTTGAGGGCATCATAATTGTGGACAAGAAAGCGAGGATCGTTTTCATGAACAAGCAGGCGTCCATCATATTAGGCATTCCAGCCTCGAGCGCAATTGGTAGGTACGTGGTCGACGCCATACCGAACACCAGGTTGCACATCGTCGTTCAGACTGGCAAGGCAGAGATCGATAACGTTCAAGACATAGGAGACGTGAAGATCATAACCTCGAGGATACCGATCAAAGACAGCAATGGAGAAATCATAGGTGCGGTCGCAATCTTCAGGGACATCACCAGCGTGCAGAAGATGCTCGAGGAGGTCACAAACCTCAGGGAGATGGAAGCACTGCTCAAGGCAATCATAGAGTCCACGAACGACGCGATATCTGTTGCCGATGCCGAGGGTAAGATCGTGATGGTGAACAAGGCCTACACCAAGATAACCGGTTATTCGGCGCAAGAGGTCATAGGCAAACCCGCCACCATAGACATTGCGGAGGGCGAAAGCATGCACATCAAGGTTGCACAAACCAAGCAACCGATATATGGAGCGAGACTCCTGGTCGGACCAACCCGCAAGGAGGTAGTGGTGGACGTCACACCTCTGTTCGTCAAGGGTCAGTTCAGGGGCAGCGTTGGCGTGATACACGATGTTTCGGAGATCGTTCGTCTGAGCAGAGAACTTGAAGAAATGCGCCGGATCATGAGGCGCATGAGTGCGAAGTATACTTTCGACGACATTGTTGCAGAGAGCACAAAGATGAAGATCATCATAGAACAGGCGATGAAAGTCGCACAAACCCCTGCGACAGTCCTGCTGAGGGGCGAGAGCGGCACGGGTAAGGAATTGCTCGCACACGCGATACACAACGCCAGTGAGAGGAAGGATCACCCCTTCGTGAGCGTGAACTGCGCGGCGATACCAGAGTCAGTCCTCGAATCGGAACTGTTCGGCTATGCCCCGGGCGCCTTCACGGGTGCCAAAAGGGAAGGAAAGAAGGGTTTGTTCGAAGAAGCACACAAAGGTACGATCTTTCTGGACGAAATAGGAAAGATGCCTTTGTCTGTGCAACCGAAACTGCTGAGGTTCTTGGAGACGAAGGAGATAACACCCGTCGGTGGAACAAAGCCCATAAAGATCGATGTGCGTATCATCGCCGCGACGAACATGAACTTGGAGAGGATGGTTCAGGAAGGCTCATTCCTACCAGATCTCTACTTCAGGCTCAACGTTTTTCCCATACACATACCCCCACTGAGGGAGAGAAGAGAGGACATACCAATGCTTGTGCAACACATTATAAAGAAGCTCAACCAGGAGTACGGAAGAACAGTGGAGGGTATATCTCCCGAGGCCTTGCACAAACTCATGTCCTACGATTGGCCCGGTAACGTGAGAGAACTCGAAAACATCATCGGCAGGGCCATGATAACGATGGAACCGGATGAGAGGTTCATCAGAGCGCACCATCTACCGCCGTTGAAACTGTCCTATCAAGCCCAAGAAGTTGCGGTTGACGTGAAGGATCTCAGACGCGCCTTGAGAGAGTACGAAAAGGGATTAATAATGAAGGCACTGGAACAGAACGACTGGGACGTGCAAAAGACCGCCAGAGAGATCGGAATGAGTGTCAGGACACTGTACCACAGGATGAAACTGTTGCAGATCGTGAGGCCGATGAGTAAGAGACGTCAGTCTTAAACTTTGCTAAAAGCTGAGGTAATTCATACGCCGTAGTATTTGTAATGAGAGGTGATCCCATGCAGAGATCGAAGAAGAACCTCAAGACACTGTCTCAATACGAGTTGTTAAAGCTTCTCAAAGACGGGCAAGAAGAAGCGAAAGAGGAGATGTTCAGGAGGATGTCCTTGGAAAACGGTGAGGGAAATGGAAGAAAATCAAAAGAAAACAAGGAGCCATAGTTTCGTAGAACTGAGAAATTTCTCTCTGATCATAGACAATGTGCCAGTGCTGAAGGACATAAACCTCTCCTTCGAAGCGGGACAGCTCACGGTCATTTACGGTCCAAGAGGCGCGGGTAAATCCGCCCTGCTGAGGTCGTTGTCGAGACTCAACAGGGAAATCTATGAAAACGTCGATTCGTCCGGAGAGTTGCTCATAAACGAAAAGCCCATACAAGTCTACGACAAGAAATTGCTCAGGCAGATGGTATCTTACGTTGAACCTTCTTTCGTGGAAGCCATGGACGAGCTGACCTTCGCTGATTTCATAAAGATAACCCTTTCCGGCTCCAAGGCCTCCTTGGAAGATTTCGCTTCCGAACTCGACAGACTTGGGATACTCAAGTTTCTCAAGCGTGAACTCAAAACGCCCATCAGGCAGTTCTACACGATGGAAAAGATCATGCTGCTGCTCTTCGTGGCGATCGTGAGAAAGTCCATCATTGTTGTGTTCGACTGTATACTGGATCACTTGGACGACGACACGTTGATCCCGGTGCTTAAGGAACTGTTGAACATAAAGCAAGACAGGATAGTTGTTCTCAGCACCAGACAGAAATTGAGATTCCTACCGATCGCCGATCAGTTCGTAATGATGAAGAGTGGTAGAATCGAATACAGAGGACCTGCAAGAGAATTCGTGCTGGAGAGGTGAAACGTTGAAGGTCATAACTGTCACGTTGAATCCCGCCCTCGACAGGGAGTTCATAATCGAAGAGTTCACCGTGAACGCTTATCACAGGATCAAGGGCCAGAACCACATGATGATGAACCCTGGCGGCAAAGGTATCAACGTTTCCATGGCCTTGGCGAAGCTGGGAGTTTCCTCGATCGCCATAGGAATAATCGGAGGATACACAGGTCGTGTGCTTCTAACTGAGCTGAACAAAGTGAGTCCACTCATCAGCACCAGTTTCGTGCACATAGAGGAGGAAACGAGAGAGAACATCGTGATCGTCGATCCGGTTAACCACACCATGACTTCCATAAATTCTCCAGGTCCAAGAGTGGACAGGAAGGCAGTCGAGTTACTCTTGAAACGCTATGAGATATACCTTTCCAGAGCCGAGGCGGTTGTACTATCCGGAAGCTTACCACAGGGATTGACAGGTGAAATCTACGGGAAGATGGCGAAGAAAGCCAAAGAGAAGGGAAGAATGGTGTTCTTCGACATGATCGACGAGTACTTGACGGAAGCTTTGGAGATCTGCGTCCCGGATGTTGTCAAGCCCGATGTGAGGGGGAGTCTCACAATCTTGGGAGAACGCTTGGAAAGCCTTGAAGATTACGTTGAGGCTGCGGCTAACCTCGTGAAGAGGGGTTGCAAGCTGGCCGTTGTTTCGTACGAAATCAAGAACGACGTGGTCGCCACCCAAGATGGTGTGTGGTTGATCAGCACTGAGGAGAAGGTCGATCCTGAGAACATCTTAGGCGCTGGTGATGCCTACGTCGCGGCGATGGTTTACAAGAGACTGACAGAAAAGAATGTGAGCATGCTGGAGGTCGCAAGGTTCGGTTACGCTGCCGCACTTGCGAAGACCAGAAAACTCGCTAAGGAGATGCCCGAGTACGAGGAAATAAGTGAGGCTCTCAAATCGTGCAGACTGGAACGCCTCAGATGAGGCAGGGATGATACCGTGAGGGTCTACGATGTGATGGTCAGGGATGTGACCGCCGTCACGCAGGATGAGACTGTCGAGAACGTGGTGCGAATCATGGCCACTCAGTTTTTGAGTGGGATCCCCGTCGTTACTGAGGACATGAGAGTCATAGGTTTTGTGAGCGAGAGCGATGTAATACGCGCTGCAATACCAGGATATTTTTCACTTCTGCAGTCTACAACTTTCATCCCCGACATGAGTCAGTTCCTCAAGATGGCTGCCAAGTTGAAGGACAAACCGATTCGAGAAATCATGACGCATCCCCCGCTCGTTGTGAACGAAAACGCTTCTCTGGCTCATGTCGCCGATTTGATGATAAAGCACAACGTGAAGATCCTTCCCGTTGTGGACGAGCACGGTCGGCTGTTGGGTGTGATCACGAGGACGAACATCGTGAGGGCAGCAATGGAAGGATACCTATGAGGGCCTTCGTGACATTTCTGGGGTGCAAGGTGAACCAGTACGAGACTGAGCTGATCATAGAACAGCTCGAACGTGCTGGAATAGTGGTTTCGCCACAACCAATCGACGTCGACATATGTATCGTGAACACTTGCATGGTAACCAATGAAGCCGCGAGGCAGTCCCGTCAGTTGCTGAGGAAACTCAAAAGAATGAATCCAGATGCACTCGTCGTAGCTACAGGTTGTTATCCTCACTTGGACGTGCAGTCCATAATGGACTGTGGAGTCGATTTGGTACTCGGAAACAAAGAAAAGAAGGAGCTCGCGAAACATATAAACGAGTGGTTCCAGAAAAAGGAACAGAAGGCATTGGTCTCACAACCAGATTACGAAATCGACGAACGAGTGAACAGTTTCCTCGCAGATCGAGTCAGAGCCTATGTGAAGGTGCAAGACGGATGTGACGAGTACTGCACTTACTGCATTGTACCGCTCGCCAGAGGTAGAAAGATCAGGAGCAAGCCGGCAGAAGTTGTGATACAAGAAGTGAAGCATCTCGTCAGTTTAGGTTACAGAGAGATCGTTCTCACGGGAGTGAACTTGGGCAGGTATGGTCGAGACATCGACAGCAACTTGGCCCGTCTCGTGAGGCGATTGTTGGACGAAGTGTTGGGAGACTTTCGAATCAGGCTCAGTTCGATAAACGTACAGGACATATCGGACGAGCTTATAGAATTGTTTGAGAACAATGAGAAACTGTGTCCTCATCTGCACATACCAATCCAGAGTGGTTCGAACAAGATCTTGAAGGCCATGAACCGGAACTACACGGTTGAACAAGCTTTAGCGCTTTTCGAACGCTTGCGCAGCAGAGATCCTTTCTTTTCCATAACTACGGACATGATAGTGGGCTTCCCAGGTGAAACCATCGGAGACTTCGAAAAAACCTTGGCACTCGTCAAAGAAGCTATGTTCTCCAGGGTACATGCATTCAAATACTCCGAAAGGCCAAACACACCAGCGGCACGCATAAGGCAGAAGGTTCCGCCCGAAGAAAAGGACAGGCGAATGAAACTGCTCAGAGAGATCGCAGAGAAAGTCGCAGCGGATTACCGGGCAGCATCGGTGGGAAAAATCAGAACGGTGCTTGTGGAAATGAGCAAGAACGGTGTGAGTTACGGGTACGACCAATATTACGTTCGTCACGAGTTCGTGTCGGTCGGTACCAACGCTCTAAGGAAGGTTGTTGTGAAGAAACCAAACGGAACAGGGGTGGTGTCGCAGGTTGTTGATTTGGAGAAGAGCATGGTCGACTGAGGCCGAAACCAAGTTGGACATAGACGAACCAGGTTTTCTGTACGGGGGCGTGGCTTACGAAACCTTGCGAACGTACGATATGAGACTCTTCGCCCCCAAATATCATTACGAAAGACTACTGAACACGCTGTCACACATGGGTCTCGATCTGTCTTTGAACTACCCAACCTTCAAAAGAATACTCGAAGAAGGTGTTCAAAGGCTCGGCAAAGAAGCCTCAATCAGGGTCGTTGCCGTACCCAGAGGGAGGTTCAGCGCCTTCGAATACGCACCCAGCCACAGCGAGCTGATCGTTTACGTGCGTGAGCTTAAGTTGGAACCGCTGGGTTACGTCAAGGTGAAGGTGAGCAACGTGAGGAAAATAGATCCACTGTCTACACCTGCCGATCTCAAGGTTGCGGGCAGAACGGACATCCTCTTGGCCAAACGCTCTAAAGGCGATGCTTACGACGTCATAATGATTGGGAGTCGTGGGCAGGTGTGTGAGGGAACCTTCACGAACGTCTTCCTCGTGAAAGAGGGCAAGGTGATCACACCAAGCATCGACAGCGGTATACTACCTGGGATAACAAGGTTGAACACGCTGAGGTTGTGTCGAGCTCTCGGTATAACGGTCGAAGAACGGTGGGTTGAGCTGTCTGAACTTTACGGTGCCGACGAGCTATTTCTGACGCACACGAGTAGAGGTATAGTCCCGGTGAACGAGATCGATGGATGGAGGCGTTACGAAACCGAGCTTGGTCGATTCTTGTCGAGCAGGTTTGAAGAATTCATCAAAAGTGTCGGAGAGAACTGGGAATGAAAAGGTTGAGCGATGTTTTCGAAGGTCTCACCAAATCCGACCCACTCTTCAAGAATCTGAAACTCAGGTTGGTACTCTCGGACCTTGCGGGTATTTTGGGCGAATCACTTGCTAAACATTGTCGTTTTGTGGAATTCTCCAACGGAACGGTTTTCTTCACTTGTGACAGCGACGTGTGGTTGACCGAAGCTCGCTTCATGTCGAAAAAGATCGCTGAGAAGATCAACGAAAGACTGGGCGAAAGAATGGTGAACAACGTCGTTTTCAGGAGGGATCCAAATGGCGATCGACTATAGACCGGAAGACATAAAGGTGCTCAAGGGTCTCGAAGCGGTTCGCTTGAGACCCGGCATGTACATAGGTTCGACTGGAAAGAGTGGGCTCCATCACTTGTTGTACGAGATCATCGACAACAGCATGGACGAAGTCATGGCTGGAGCGTGTGACAAGATAAAGGTGGTTCTTCACGAGGACGGTTCTGCTGAGGTTGAGGACAACGGCAGGGGTATTCCCATCGAGGTTCATCCGGAGACCGGAAAGAGCACGTTGGAGACGGTCATGACAGTGCTTCACGCCGGTGGAAAGTTCTCCAACTCCGCTTACAAAGTCAGTGGAGGGCTCCACGGAGTGGGAGCCTCCGTGGTGAACGCGTTGTCCGAGGTCATGGAGGTGTGGGTTCGCAGAAACGGAAAGGTTTACTATCAGAAGTACTCGAGGGGCGAGCCATTGTGTGAGGTGAAGGAACTCGGAGAGACATCGGAGCGTGGAACGATCGTGAGGTTCAAACCAGATCCTGAGATATTCTCAACAACGGAGTTCGACCCCGACATCATCGAGAATAGGCTCAGAGAACTTGCCTTCCTGAACCCTGGCTTGACAATAGAGTTCGAGGACAGGATAAACGACTACAAAACCAAGATGAACTACGTGGGCGGCATAAAAGAATACGTCAGCTACGTCGTGAAAAACTCCAACTTGAAACCCCTGCACGACATCGTACACATCTCGGATTCGCACGAGGACATAAAGGTAGAGATAGCCTTGGTCTACACCGCTTCACAGGATGAGGAGATAACCTATTCGTTCGTGAACAACATCCGAACCATAGACCATGGAACACACGTGGTGGCGTTCAGAAACGTTCTCACGAGGTTACTCAACGACTATGGAAAGAACTTGGGTTACCTACGCAAAGACGAGGCATTCTCGGGCGAAGACGTCAGAGAAGGTCTTGTAGCTGTTGTGAGCGTTTTGATGCCGAATCCAGAGTTCGAGGGTCAGACGAAGGGTCGGTTGGGAAGCGAGAGCGCGGGAACCGCTGTGAGCAAGATCGTTAAGGAACGTTTGACGGAATTCTTCGAGATCAACAAAGCCGTGTTGAAGGTCATACTCGAGAGAGTGCAACAAGCGAAGAGGGCAAGGGAAGCAGCGAAGAAAGTCAGAGAACTCGTGAAACGAAAGAGTGCCTTCGATGGGGCGGCACTGCCTGGAAAACTCGCAGACTGTGTGACGAACGATGTGGAAAAATCCGAACTCTTCATCGTCGAGGGTGACTCTGCAGGCGGTTCTGCGAAGCAGGCGAGAGACCGAGAGTTCCAAGCGATATTACCTTTGAGGGGAAAGATCCTGAACGTGGAGAAATCTTCGATACAAAAGTTGCTCAGCAACGAGCAGATAAAAGACATAATCGTCGCGGTGGGAACTGGGATTGGAGAGAGATTCGACCGAACCAAACTGCGTTACGGTAAGATCATCATCATGACGGATGCCGACGTCGACGGCGCACACATAAGAGTTCTCCTTCTGACCTTCTTTTTCAGGTACATGAGACCACTGATAGAAGAAGGAAGGATCTACATAGCCGTTGCACCACTCTACAGAGTTCAGCTGCCAAACAGAATCCTGTATTTGTACAGCGACGAAGAATACCAAGCTCTGATGAAAGAACTCAACGGTTCGCAGAAAGTTGAGGTGCAACGCTACAAAGGCTTGGGAGAGATGAACGCGGAGCAACTTTGGGAGACAACGATGGACCCTGTCACAAGACGTTTAATTCGTGTTACGATAGAGAATGCGGAGGAAGCGGACGCGCTGTTCGAGATACTCATGGGAGAAGACACGGTCGAGAGGAAGAATTTCATTGAACGACACGCTTTGAAGGTGACTTATTTGGATGTATAATTCTAAAAAAGCGGTGATTTTCGTTGGCGTTCTCTGTTCGTTGTGTGTTTTCTTTTTTGCGGCCAGGTTTGTGAACTTTTCAGCCAAACCAAGGGAGGAAGAACGTGTTTTCTTGGTGGCTCACAGGGGAAGGTTGTGGTGGGTGGGACGAAGTGGGAAGTTGGTTGAAACTGCAAAAGCAGGGGATGTTGTATCTAAAGCGTACGTGAGAGGTTTGGAGATAGTGAATGCGCGCCTTGATGAGAACAGTTTACGGTTGATAGAAAAGCTGAAACCAGCTTTAGATAGTCCGTACGTGGTTGAGGTGCTTCCAAAGGAGAAGAGAGTCTTGTTGTTGAAAGGCGTGTCGGTGAGGTTCAACGAGTGGGAAGATCTGCTCAGAAACTTGCAGGCGTTACCCGAGGCGATCAAGAGGATGGAGCCCAAAGGGGAGTACTTTTTGTCCCCACAAGGGCTCTTCTACAAGCTAAGGGGTGGGGACGATGAGAAAAGGTGAAACCTATTGTCTGATTGACATCGGGAGTCACACGTGCAAAGGTGTGGTCCTCAGGCATACACCACAAGGCTTGGAAGTGCTGGCGAAGGGATCTGTGAAGTCGAGAGGAATAGAGGGGGGCGATGTCAGGGATGTGGCTGCGGTCATTGAAGTGATCGAGTCGCTGGTCAGTGAACTCGAACAGGAATCGAGAGTCAGGCGTGTGGATTTCATAGTCTCGAGCAGCCACAGCAACGTTCGATTGATTGATCACGGCACGGAGTTGAGCCTGTCGGAAAATGAGAAGAAGACGGTGGACGAATCGATAACTGACTCGCTCAAAAAAACTGCAGAAGAAGAATTATCAAGCAGCTACAAGCTCTTACACTTCTATCCGAAGAGGTACATCGTGGATGGAACAAAGTACGTGCTGAACCCGGTTGGGATGAACGCGAACAAGGTTCGTTTCGAGGTAGCCGCCATCGTGATGGAGAAGGACTCTGGTTCGGTTTTCGATTTTCTGTCTGACACTTTGCCAGAACCTCTCTTCGTTGGACATTCAAGTCTCTTCGCGGCCGAGTGTGCCTTGAGCGATGTAGAAAAGGAAAACGGGGTTTGCCTCGTCGACCTTGGACACGCTCACACCTTTGTGGTGATTTACCTTGCTTCCGTCCCCGCCAGAGTACAAATGATACCGCTCGGAATCAAGAACGTTCTTCGCGATATATCGATCGTGCTTGGAACATCGATAGAAGAAGCAGAACGATTGCTCAGGTCCGAAGGAAGTGCCGTTTACGGAGAATCATCGTACGCACAACAAGCGGTTGAGTACAGGGGACTGGACGGTAGAACCCTCAAGACCACCACGAAGGAGGAACTTGCGCGGATAATACACGCCCGTCTGAGGGAAATACTCATGAAAGTCAGAAGAACGATCAGAGAGTTCGCGATGCAGAATCCTATCAACGTGGTTGGGAAACTGCCAGGCGGAATTGTATTCGTGGGTGGGGGAGCCAAAATCCCTCGGCTCATAGACCTGGCTTTAGACGTGTTCGAAGGCCCAGCACGTGTTGGAACGTTCAACGTCACGAATGTACCCATTCTGAACGATGACGATGCCGCGGACGATCCTGCGATGTGTGGCGTGTTGGGGGGAATAGTTCAACTCTTGAAGCAGAGTCAACCCATTGTTTCAACAAAGACATCGAGTTCGAAAGAGGGTTTCTTCAGGAAACTCGTTGAGATGTTCAAGAGTTTGTGGTGAACCCGAGGAGGCGATCCTATGCCTTTCGAGCTGAGCAAACAAGAGAAAGGTAAAGAAACCGAGAAATTGACGAGAAAGAGAATCCCCATCATAAAGGTTATGGGGGTCGGGGGTGCTGGCAACAACGCAGTGAATCGCATGGCCAAGACGGGTTTGAAGAACGTCGTGCTCATAGCGGTGAACACGGACGTGCAGGTGCTCGAAGAAACCGACGCGGATCTGAAGATTCAGATAGGAGAACGCAGGACCCGTGGTCTTGGGGCGGGGGGAAATCCGAAGGTTGGCGAAGAAGCCGCACTCGAGAGTTTGGACAAGATAGAACAGGTCCTGAAAGACACCGACATGCTCTTTCTCACTGCTGGGTTCGGTGGTGGCACTGGAACGGGTGCCACACCTGTCATAGCCGATGTGGCGAGAAAGATGGGCGTGTTGACGGTTGCCGTTGTCACCACCCCGTTCTACTTCGAAGGCAAGGAACGCTGGCAACGGGCCATAGAAGGCTTGAGAAAACTGAAACCCAGCGTGGATACACTCATCAAAGTCTCCAACAACAAGTTATTGGAAGAACTACCTGCGGATGTGACAGCGGTCGAAGCGTTCGCCACAGCCGACGAGACGCTACATCAAGGTGTGAAGGGGATTTCGGAGCTCATAACCAAGAGGGGTTACATAAACCTCGATTTCGCCGACATAGAATCGGTGATGCGAAACGCTGGGGTTGCGATGCTTGGCATAGGCATAGGGAAGGGTACGAACAGGGCGGCTGAGGCCGCCAAGAGAGCCATGACGAGCAGACTCATGGAGCAACCTGTGGAGAATGCCAAGGCGATAATACTGAACGTCTCGGCACCCAAGACAGTCCAGTTGAGAGAACTCCATCTGGCCGCCTCGATCGTGAGACAGAGTTGCAGCGAAGATGCGGACGTCAAGTTCGGCTTGATCATCGACGACGAGCTCAAAGAAGACGAAATGAAAGTCACAGTCATAGCGACTGGATTCGACCAGGAAGAGAGGATACTCTTCCCCGAGATGGACATACCTGCGATCTACAGGTTGGGTTTGGGAGACATGACGAATGCCTGACCGAGTGAGGTACAGGCGGATCGGTGAGGTTCTCCTCGAAAAGGGCATCATAACGAAAGAACAGCTCAACAGAGCTCTGGAACACCAAAGAATAACAAAAAAACCTCTCGGTGAGACGCTCGTTGAGTTGGGATACGTGACGTGGGAAGAACTCACCGAGGCGTTGGCGGAACAGTACAACCTGCCTGTGCTCAAGGATCCCCCGAGAGCCATTCCAGCGGAAGTTTTGAACAGTTTACCCAGAGCGTTGATAGAAGAGCTGCGCATCATTCCTATCGACAGGCGCGATGGTCAACTCGTACTCGTGACCGACAGCGTTCTCAACCTGAGCAGGATCAAAGGAGAAGTGAAGTTCATCACCGGTCAAGAACCATTGATCTATCTCGTGACACCCTCTCTCTTCGCGCTCATGTACAAACAGCACATTCAAGGTGGAATCGCTGAGCTGGCACAACATATCTTGGTGTCGGAGGAATCTGAGCCTGAAGTGTTGACGATGGAGGAAACTGAAGAGCTCCAAGCAGAACCTGAGGCACCGATCATCAAGATGGTGAACGCTCTCATCCAAAAGGCTGTGCAGATGGAAGCGAGCGATATTCACATAGAACCTTTCAGGAACTACGTGCGTGTGAGGTACAGGATAGACGGTCTGCTTCGCAAGATAATAGATTATCCCAAGGCTCAACACGGCGCAGTGGTCACGCGAATAAAGATCTTGTCGGGATTGGACATATCCGAGAAGCGCTTGCCTCAGGATGGTAAGTTCTACATGAGCATACAGGGTGAACAGTACGATTTCCGTGTTTCGACGATGCCATCGGTTCACGGAGAAAAGGTAGTGATGAGAATACTCAAAGTCTCCGCAGCCTACAAGCAGCTCGAAGAGCTCGGTTTCAGTGAGTACAATTACAAGTTGATCTCCCAGCTCCTCATCCGGCCCAACGGTATCATCTTGGTCACGGGACCCACTGGTAGCGGCAAGTCCACCACGCTCGTTGCCATGATAAACAAACTGAAGGACATCACTGTCAACATCGTGACGGCCGAAGATCCTGTTGAATACACCATAGATGGTGTGACTCAGTGTCAGGTGAGCCCAGAGATAGGCTTGACCTTTGCAAGGTTTCTGAGGTCTTTCCTTCGCCAAGATCCCGACATCATAATGATCGGTGAGATGAGGGACAAAGAGACCGCGAATCTGGCAATCGAAGCGGCACTGACGGGACACCTTGTGCTCAGCACGCTGCACACGAACAGTGCTGCCGCCGCGGTAGACAGGCTGGTCAACCTTGGTGTCGACAGACATCTCTTGTCCACAGCTTTGATCGGTGTCGTGAGCCAAAGACTCGTGCGGAAACTTTGTGAGAATTGCAGGATCAAGGCACAGCTGAGGCCGGAGTATTTGCAGATGTGGAAAGAAGTTTTCCCGGATCTGGAACCAGTGGAATACACCGTTGGTCCTGGGTGTGCAGAGTGTAACGGTATGGGTTACAAGGGAAGGGTTGCGGTGGGTGAGGTCTTGATGCTCGACAGAGAGATCAAGGATGTGATAGTTGCCGGTGGAGGCGAAAGGGAGATATACGATCTTGCGTTGCGGAAGGGCATGCGTCCGATGTTCATCGATGGTTTCGAAAAGGTCCTGAAAGGGATCACATCCTTCGAAGAAGTGCTCAGGGTGACCACTTCGGTATGAAGTACCTCTCGAGGGATCCTGAGAGCTGGAGAAAGAAGGAGCAAGAAATTGTAAAGAGAGAACAAGAGAGAACCCAGAAGTACCGTAGACGTGGGTTTTATTTTTTATTGTTGAACATCGTAATCGTGTTCATCTTCTTTTTCGGTATCAGGAGTTACTACGCTCAGCTTTCCATAGAGAAGGCTCCAGCGAGCCAACTTTTGATACAGTGCGAGGACACACACAGCGTCGGTGTTCCGCTCGATGTGCAAGTCAGACTCTACAACAACACAGAGAAGAGACGCGAGATCGTAATATCGGACTTCACGTTTCAGATTTTCAACGCCCAGAAGCAACAAGTGTACAGTTTCAAACAAACACAACCTGTGAAAAGCGTTTTTGAGCCGTTCACGAGTCGTCTTCTCTTCGACCTCAAGAGAGAAAAGGAGATAACGACCCTCCCATCCGGAGAGTACATCATCTACGTGGAAACGAATGTGGATGGCAAGAAGGTTTCCACGGAGAAGAGATTTGTGAGTGTTGAGCGTTACCAGTTGATTGTGGAAAACCTGAAAGATTTTTACTTCGTGGGTGAAAAAGCCCAACTGAAGGTCAGCTTGGTGAACCAAACTTCACGTACTCAAAATTTGAGGATAGATCCTCTCAACATCACTCTGAGGCAGGACGGCAAGATCGTCTGGCACAGTACGGTCCAAGTCAAGCCTTTTTGGCAGGACGTGAAGATCGGTGAGATTGTTGAACTGGTGGAGAATATGACTGTACCTTTCGACAAAGAAGGCGTTTACTCGATACAGTTCGAATGCGTGGTGAACGGTTCAACGAACTCGTTGCTCTTGCCAGTGGCGAGCATCGGCAGCGGCGAGAAGAATTTGAAAAAGGTGAAGATCTACACGGATGCACCAAAGATATACAACTTGAGGAGTCCTTTGCAGTTCTCGGTCTATCTTTTGAACGAATCCAAGGAGGACGTTTTTCTTGAGGTTGAAGAAATAGTTGTATCTCTGCTCCCCTCTTCTTTGAATTTCAGAAAGGGACCCGTGCGCATGTGGTTGACGCCGTATTCTAAGTATGAAATCTTCAGGTTTTACCCCTACAGCGTGCCTGCCATCACACAGCCGGGTAACTACAAACTCTTGGTGAAGGTCACGACTAAAAACGATCGCCTCGATTTCGAAACGACATTACAGGTGAACGAGTAGAATATCATTTGGAGGTGCTTTCATATAGAAGTTCACACGTTGGAAAGACTCGATTACGACAAGTTTTTATCCTTGCTCGCAAGTTACGCTGTGACACAGCTCGGAAAGAAGTGCGTTCGCTCGTTGAGGCCCAAGAAAGACCCAGCACAGGAACTGAAGTTTGTGGAAGAAACCATACAACTGCTTAGATCGTCGGAGAGTTTGCTGCCGAACAACGTTGGCAGCGTGGACATAGAAGACGTGTTGGAGAAGCTGAACTCAGGTTCGACGCTCGAGCCACAGGAACTGTTGAGAACGGCTGATGCGATCGCCGTTGTAAACGTTTTGAGAGACAGATTTGATAGGCTCCCAAATTCCTTCTCGATCAAGGCGCTTGCCCAAGCCATCGAACCCGCCATGCACGTGGTTGAGGAGATTCACAGATGTATCGATCCGAACGGTTGGATAAAGGACGAAGCGTCTGAAAATCTGAAAGAAATAAGACAGCAGATGAGGTATGCACTCGAGGAGATCAAGAGAAAGAGCGATTCTTTCATCAAGGCGAACAAGATTTTCTTGCAGGATCCCATCTGTGTTCTCAGGGATGGCAGGCACGTCTTTCCCATCAAGGCCAGCCACAGGGGACAAGTCAGGGGAATAGTCCATGGCGTGTCGTCTTCGTCTGCGACTTGCTTTGTTGAGCCTGACGACTTCGTGCCCTTGAACAACAAGCTCCACGAACTCAGAGAAGAAGAGGCAAAAGAGATCAACAGGATTCTGAGAGAGTTGACCGCACTCGTCAGGCAGAACATCAGGCGCATCGAAGCGGGATTGAATTTCGTTGCGACTGTCGATTCTCTCCACGCCAGGGCGCTGTTCGCCATCGATCAGAAGGCCATCGTCGTCTATCCTTCATCGAGGAAGGTTGTGAGACTCGTTCAAGCCAGGCATCCCTTGCTCGATCGTTCGAGAGTCGTAGCCATAGATCTGGAGCTAGCCGAAGACAAGGATGGCTTGATCCTCACAGGTCCCAACACGGGTGGAAAGACGGTTTCCCTCAAGACCATAGGCCTCTTCTGCTGCATGATGATGGCCGCGATTCCTCTACCTTGTGAGCATGGTAGTGAGATCTTTGACTTTGAGAGCATCTTTGCGGATATCGGTGACGAGCAGAGCATAGAACAGAATTTGAGCACATTTTCATCTCACTTGAGGAACATTGTGCTCGCACTCAAGTTCGCCAACGAGAACAGCCTGGTCCTTCTCGACGAACTGGGTGCCGGAACCGACCCAGTGGAGGGAGCTGCACTCGGGCTCGCCGTGATAGAACAGTTGAAGCGAATCGGCTGCAAATTCGTGGTCACGACCCACCTGACACCGATAAAACTTCGTGCGGTCAACGACGAGAAATTGGTGAGTGCTTCTTTGGAGTTTGATCCCGAAACACTGATGCCAACTTACCGAATCCTCATGGGTGTGCCGGGTGGTTCCCACGCACTCGAGATAGCGCAGAGGTTGGGACTCGACGAGTCTGTGCTCGAGACGGCAAGGAGTCATTTGGGGAAAGATTACGTCGAAGTAGAAAAGGTTGTCGAAGAGTACCAAAAGCAACTGGCTCTCATGAGAAAGAGAGTCGAAGAACTGGAGAATGAGCGTATTAGGTTGGAAAAGCTGAAGCGTGAGTACGAAGAGAAATATCAGGAGCTCAAGCAGAGAAAGATAGAGGAACTCGACAAGGAACTCAAACAACTCTACGATTACATCAAGCAAGCCAAGAGGGATGTCGATGAGACCATACGTTCGATCAAGAATAAGGAAGATTTGTCTAGTCTCAGGAGTGCATCGAAGCATTTCGAAAACCATGCAGCAAAGGTGAGGCAGATACAACTCGACCAAGAACCTGTCGAAGAATCACAGATATCGCTCGGTGACATCGTGAGACTTAGGAACGGTGACGCCATCGGAAAAGTTGTCGAGAAGAGGGGAGACAAGTACATCATCGATTTCAACGGGTTGAGGCTTGAGGCACGCACGAAGAACCTGGTCAAAGTGGATCAAAAGGAAACGCAAGTTCAGCAGATGGTCAACATATTCAAAGCTGAACTCGAGAAACCCGAGATCGACGTGCGGGGTTTAACCGTCGAGGAGGCAGAACCTTTGATAGAGAAGTTCATCGATGATCTACTCATGTCCGACTTCAAGACTGGCTACATCATACACGGCAAGGGAACGGGCAGGCTCGCCGTTGGTATCTGGGAGATACTCAGAAGGGATTGCAGGGTCAAACGTTACAGGTTCGGTACTCCAAACGAGGGTGGCACGGGTGTGACGGTGGTCGAAATATGAAGAGCGTTTTCGCGTTAGACGTTGGAACGAGGAAGGTGGCGGGGCTCATCGGAACTTTCGAAGATGAAGTCCTGACCGTCGTCGACTATGAGTCTATGGAGCATCCGGTCAGGAGCATGTTGGACGGCCAAATACACGATATCAAGAACGTGGCGAGGATCATTGAGAAGATCAAGAAGAACCTCGAAAATCGTAACGATACCACGCTTGAGGATGTTGCAGTCGCGGTCGCGGGAAGGTTCTTGAAGACGCAGATCTTGGAGGCCAGCACGAAGGTTCCCACCGGCTTGGTCGATGAAAGAGTATTGAAAGAGCTTGAAGCACGCGCCCTTGCAGAAGTTTCTTTCTCAGACGATTCCGGAGCCAGGCTCTACTGTGCAGGTTATTCCGTCTTGGAGTACAAACTCGATGGCTTGTGGATCAAGAACCCGCTGGGTCACAGAGGTGATGAGCTTTACACCAAGCTCATCGTTGCGATGTTGCCCAACCAAGTCATAGACGCGATGATCAGCGCACTGCATCTTGCTGGTTTGAGGTGCTCCTTCTTAACACTCGAGCCCATGGCTGCTCTGGAAGTGGCGTTGCCGGACGAGCTGAGGTTTTTGAACATAGCCTTGGTCGACATCGGGGCTGGTACGAGCGACATCGCGATCGCTAAAGCTGGCACGGTCCTCGGTTACGACATGGTCGCACTCGCCGGTGATGAGATAACGGAGGCCATAGCGAAGCACTATCTGCTCGACTTCAGAACAGCAGAGTTGCTCAAGAGAAGCATCGGGCCCATGCAGAGCATCGAGGTGAAGAACCTCACCGGAGAAACGATCCTTGTGGAAAGATCAGAGTTGGAGAGAATCATAGAGCCCGTCGTCACACAGATCGTAGACAGCATAGCCCAACGCATAGAGGCATTGAACTTGGGTAAACCAAGCGCCGTTCTGCTCGTAGGTGGGGGAGCAAAGCTTTCTCTACTGAGAGAAAAGCTCGCCGAGGTCTTGAAGCTCCCGAAAGAACGTGTGGCGCTCAAATCGGTCGAGGAGTTGGACAGGGTCAAGTCACTCAAAGAAGGTTTCGTGGGTAGCGAGTTCGTGACTTTGGCGGGCATCGCATACATGAAGGCGAAGGAACTTGGTTCCATCTACGATGTGGTCAGGTTGAACGGTGAGGATGTGAGGTTGTTGAAGTTCAATAGAGCCCCAACGGTCCTGCAATTGCTCACCCAGTCTGGCTACAGCATAAGGGACCTCATAGGCGAAGTCAGGCCGTCGTTCGTCTACACTCTGAACGGTGAACCCAAGATTGTACAGGGCACGGTTCGCAAGAAGTACCGCATCAAAGTCAACGGCAGGGAATGTGCACTCCACGAAACGTTGAAGACCGGCGATGAGGTCGAAGTGGAGTCGCTCGAGGGTGAAGCACTCGAACCACCGAGGTTGAAGGACTTGGTCAAACCTGTTCGAGTTTTTCTCAATGGAAGCGAGATCTTTGAAATTTTTCCCACCGTTCTGGTGAACGGCGAGAACGTCACAGATTTGGAAAGGCTCGTGAACGACGGCGACGAAATCGTGGTCAAATGGCCAAAAAAGGAAGAGATAGAACAGCTTTTGAACGAAAGGCTTGGCTTCATCAGGTGCATCGTTGATGACCAGCCCACAGTTTTGCCAAAGTTCAAGTTGATCCTTCAGAGGGTAGAAGAAACACAAGAAGGTCTTTTTCATCACTTCGAGGGAACAGAGATGAAGGTGAAAGATCTGCTGCCTCGACCTCGGTCCATAACGGTGAAGTTCAACGGCAGACAGATCGAAATCATCCAGAAGAACCACACGGTCTTGGTCGACGGCGAGTATGTCAGCTCGGACAGAACCCTGTCAGACGGCATGAAGATTCAACTGCCGCAGTTTGCACCCATCGTTGCTGACGTGCTCGCCGGCGCGGAGATAGACACGAGGAACTTGAGAGATTACAAGATCAAGTTGAACGGGAGAGAGGCAAGTTTCGTGGACCCAGTCACTGAAGGGGACGAGGTAGAATTCATCGCCAGCTCAAAAGTTCTCGATGAAACCAAAGGAGCATCTGAAGCTTTCGGCGAATGAGTCCACCACTGAGAAAAATTCTCCCAAGCGATCAGTGAAGAACAGCAAGCTTCATGGATCAATCTTTGATCTTGTACACCATATCTATTTTGACATCGTTATTGGTGATATCGCTATTACTGTACGCTGTTAAATCAACACCGTTGAGTTCAAATCCTTGTTTTCTGTAAAACTCAGCTGCGCTGTTGTTCGTTTGTGTCTCTAACACGATCGCACGACGGTTCAGTTCTTGTGCAACTTGCTTGGCTTTTTCGATGAGCATTTTGCCAATGCCTTTGCCACGGTACTCTTCAAGAACTAATAATTCATGTATTCTGAGCCTGTTGTTCCAACTTTCTTTTGCAACAGTCATCCTCGCGACGATCTTTCCGTCCACCTCAACACCAAAGATCTGCGAGGTACCGTTGCTTTCATCGTCCATTCATCGCTCCCAGACGCATTCTCGATAGTCTTTCATGATCTCCTCTTCGCTGCTTTGACGCTTCAGTTCTATAACCCAGCCATCTTCAATGTTCTTGACATCTACTTTGTAAAATCTGCTGCTGGACCATCTGAAATGAAGCTTGAAATCTTTCCATTCTTCTTTCTCGAGTTCGACAATTTTCATTGAAATGCCTCCAGAACAGATCGTTCAAACGCAATACGTCATCAGGAGAAAGTACGAACGACCATGAAAAGCATCAACGTCGTTGGGTGCGTTCTTCTTTCGAGAAACTCACTTCTCGTAGGGCACACCGTCAGCCGCGGGTGGTCGCGTCTTTCCAATGAAGCCAGCAATGACAATCAACGTGACAATGAACGGGAACATGTTGAACAACGGTTTCGTCGTCGATGCAACCCTGAGTAATGGGCTGCTCTGCAGTTGGTTCGCGAAGGCCTCTGAAAAACCAAACAGCAGGCTGGCCCACATCGCTCCCACGGGATTCCAGTTTCCAAGGATCATTGCGGCGAGCGCTATGAAACCACGCCCTCCACTCATCAGTTCGCGAAAGTTGCCCACCTCGCCTACACTCAAGAATGCACCTCCTAACGAAGCCATCACACCGCTCATGAGCACTCCGAAGTACCTCACCGCGTACACGTTCACGCCGAGCGTGTCCGCAGCCTCTGGATTTTCTCCCACAGCCCTCATTCTCAGACCCAGTTTCGTCTTGTAAATGACAAACCAAGCAACGAAAACGGACGCGAACGCCACGTATATCATCGGGCTCAGCTCACCGATGGATTGCGCTAAGAACCTGTTCTTCATCAAAAATGGAATCTTCACCTCAGCGATCTTACCTACGATGTCTGTCTGACCAGGTCTTCCAAATATGGGTTCCATGAGAAAGCCCGTGACTCCCTGTGCGAGAAGTATGAGCGCCGTGCCAGAAACTATCTGGTTTCCCCTCCACGTTATGCTCGCCCACGCGTGCAACCACGCCATACCGAGTCCCACAAGAACGGCAAAGAAAACACCGATCCACGCGTTGCCCGTCAACCACGTGAAGACCACCGACACGAAGGCACCCATGAGCATGATACCTTCCAGAGCGATGTTCACGACACCTGTTGTCTCACTGAAAACACCCCCGAGTGAAGCGAAGATCAATGGCGTGGCGGCCGTCAGAGTGAGTTTGTAGAACGCTGGATTGGTGAATATGTCTATCAGAGCGAGGAAAAGCCTCATTTGGCCACCTTCTTTCTCAAAAAGATGGTTCTGACGATGCGATCTGCTGCGACGAGGAATATGATGATCGCCTGAACGATCATGATGATATGCTTCGGAACCCCCACGAACTGCATCTCGTTCGAGCCGTTACGCAACGCGCCCATGAGCAGGGCAGCAAAGATGATGCCTATGGGATTGTTCTGTCCTATCAAGGCTATGGAGATACCATCGAAACCCTTTCCACCAGAGAGAGTTCCCAAGAACCTGTGATGGACACCCATGACTTCTAATGTACCCGCAAGTCCTGCGAGCGCACCACTGATCGCCATCGCCAAAACTATGTTGTCTGCGAGCTTTATACCTCCATACTCCGCCGCGTACGGGTTGAATCCCGCCGCCTTCAATTCGTAACCTTTGCTCGTTTTGTCGAGCAAGATCTTCATCAGAATCGCAGCCAACACGGCGACTATGATTCCACTCGTAAGTTCCGTCGCCTGAACCACCATGAGTGGGGGTAGCTTAGCGCTCGACGCTATTTCAGGACTCTTGGGCGTACCAAAACCTACGCCCATGGGTACCGTTACGACGTAGCTCGAAAGATAATCCGCGATCCAGTTCAGCATGATCGTCGTCACGACTTCGTGTGCACCAGTTTTTGCTTTCAGAAACCCTGCGATCGAAGCATAGGCAGCACCAGCGACCATGCCCACCAGCATCGTCAAGGGGATCGCCAGAACTGCCGGCATCCAACCGACGTTGATCGCGAAAGCCGTTGCGACCATAGCACCCACGATCATTTGACCTTCCGCACCTATGTTGAACAAGCCTGCTCTGAAGCCAAATCCAACGGCTAATCCGGTGAGGATCAACGGTGTCGTCTTCACGATCGTTGAAGCGATCGCCATCTTCGAACCGAGCGCCCCTCTTATCAGGGCTGCGTACGCAGTGATGGGGTTTTTTCCTATCATCAGAATGACGAAAGAAGCGATGATCAATGCGACAACAACTGAAAGTACTGGCACGAGAAAGGACCAAAGTTTTTGGTTCAAGCCACACGCCCCCTGATTTCCTCTAATCTGTGACCAGCCATCATGAGGCCTATCTCTTCGATGGAAACAGCGTTTGGTTCCACTTCTCCCATGATCTGACCGTTGTACATAACGGCGATCCGATCCGCCAGTGAGAGAATCTCATCGAGCTCCATCGAGACGAGCAGTATCGCGACGCCCGAGTCTCGCAACTGAATCAATGTTCTGTGTACGAATTCGGTTGCGCCGACGTCCAGACCCCTTGTCGGCTGAGAAACCACCATGAGCTTCGGTTCCAGCCCCACTTCCCTCGCGATGACGAGCTTTTGTTGGTTGCCACCTGAGAAGTTGGCACCGAGCATCCTCACGTTGTTCGGCCGGACGTCAAACCTGTTGAATAGTTCCTCCGCGAAGGTCAAGATCTTGTCGTGAGCGAGAAACTCACCTTTTGCGAATGGAGGTCTGTAGTGCCTGCCCAGGATCACGTTGTAATAAGCGGGAAATTGGAGGATCAAACCATACTTGTGCCTGTCCTCGGGAATGTGTCCCATGCCCATCTCCCTCAGTTCTCTGGGTGTCGCGTGGGTGACATCTTTTCCCAAGAAGTACACCTTGCCCGAAACAGGCTTTCTCAAGCCCGTCAGCGCTTCGACCAACTCTGTCTGACCGTTTCCCGCAACCCCAGCGATCGCATAGATTTCACCGGCCTTCACTTCGAAGGAAACACCTTTGACGGCTTCCAAGTTCCTGTAATCCTTAACTCGGAGATCCTCAACCTTCAAGACCACACCGTCCGGCTTGGCAGGCGTCTTCTCCACTGTGAAGACCACATCCCTACCCACCATCAGGCGCGCTATCTCCCTGGGGTTGGTTTCATCCTTGTTGAGCACACCTGTGACTCTACCTTGGCGCATCACCGTGATACGATCGCTGACCCGCATCACTTCGTTCAACTTATGCGAAATGAAGATGATCGTTTTCCCATTCTCTCTCAGCTTGAACATCGTTTCAAAGAGTTCTTCCGTTTCCTGAGGCGTGAGCACCGCCGTAGGCTCATCCAGAATGAGGATCTCGGCACCTCTGTACAGGACTTTGAGTATCTCAACTCTCTGTTGCATGCCGACTGGTAGATCCTCTATCTTCGCGTCGACGTCAACGTGCAAGCCATAGCGTTCCGAAAGCTCCGAAACTCTTTTCCGTGCACGCTTCAGATCGAAAAGTGGCCCGATTCCTGTCTCGGAACCGAGCACGACGTTCTCTGCCACAGTCAAGTTGTTGACCAACATGAAATGCTGATGAACCATCCCAATACCCATCGAAATGGCGTCTCGAGGACCTCTAAAACTCACCTTCTTACCGAAGATGCGTATCTCACCAAAGTCAGGTTTCAGAAGACCGTAGAGTTGGTTCATGAGTGTGGTCTTTCCTGCACCGTTCTCTCCCACGATCGCGTGTATCTCACCTTTCAAAACCGTCAGATCCACATGATCGTTCGCAACCACTTGAGGAAAGCGTTTCACTATTTGGATCATTTCGACGGCTTTCTCCACGAGCCAAACCCCTCTTCGAAAAGGGGCGCCCGAAGGCGCCCCACGATTTTCAGAACGGGAACGTTATTGCGGGAACTTGGAAGGCCTTGAGAGCGTCCTCAGTGTCTGGGATCACCAATTTACCATCCTTTATGAGTTTCGTGAGGTATTCGAGCTCGGCGATGACTCTGTTCGGAATCATGCCTTTCGTGTACTTCATGGGGCTCACACCCGCACCGCCTTCTTTCACACCGAGAACCTTCAGTCCACCCTCAAAGGTTCCTTCCCAGGCAGACTTGACACCGTAGTACGACGCCATGGAGATGCCCTTCATGGCGCTGCAGAGCACGACTCCCGGAGCCATGTAGTCCTGATCGACGTCCACCCCGATCGCGAAGAAGCCTTTGTTGTTTTTCGTCACGTAATCAATTATGTCCACCAGCTTGTCGGAACCGACGAGAGCAACCATCTTCTCTCTTGCCGCCTCGATTCCACCGTTTCCACAAGCACCGGCCGCCAGGAAAACGATGTCCGCACCCTGCGCGTACTGAGCCATGGTGAGGTCCTTACCCTTCTTCGGATCCTCGAAATCGTTCGTGTAGCCCCTCAAGATGTCCACTTTTTTCTTGTGAAGCGTGGAGTAAATCTTAGCACCTGCTTCGTAACCATAGCGGAACCTTTCGACTGGTGGAATCGGTATGCCTCCCACGAAACCGATCTTTCCCGTCGATGTCATCGCTGCTGCTATGTAGCCTGCGTAGAAGCCCGCGTGTTCTTCTTTGAACACGAAGCACAACACGTTCGGCAAGCTCGTACCTTCGGGTGGGACGATGTCGATCCCGACGAAATACACGTTCGGGAACTGTTTTGCGACCTTGAACAGCGCGTCGGTCATCATGAATCCAACTGCGAAGACCACGTCAGCCTCCTGTGCCGCCCTCGTGAGGTTGGGTATGTAGTCGGCTTGCTCGTAAGACTGTATGACTTTGTACTCGGCGCCGATCTCTTTCGCTGCCTTGACGATACCTTCCCAAGTTCCGTCGTTGAAAGACTTGTCGCCGAGACCTCCAACGTCTGTGACCATGATGACCTTGAACGCCATTGCGAAGACTGAGAGCGCAACGAGCAGTGACAGTACGATCAATCTTTTCACCTCAACTCCCCCCTTCTGAAGAGTTTTAAAAGATTGACACCCGCCACGAACATGGCGGTCAAAAAGACTAGCGGGTTGATCAGCGAAGACGTTCGTAATGTGATCATGGGTGATGTTTGCTCGACGATCAACATCAAATTGTGAGCGTTCAACCATCCCAAGGCTGAGACAATCAAAAGGACGATCGATGGCCCAAGAGATATTTTAGGATTCAAAAAGAAGCCTGTCAAAAACACCAGGATCGTGATCAAAAAGATGGAGAGAGAATTCTTGTTGTTGAAAATTCTGACGTATGGAGCCGCAGTTTGCTGAGAATTTTCGAAAATCCGTTTTTCGAACGTGCTTCGCAGATCGGAAAGAATTGGATACTTCGTGCTGAACAAACCTTCGATGTGTTGTTTGAATTCTTGTCTCAGCCTCGGTGCCGAGTACTCCACCAGCCTCGCACTGTATCTGAGCAAAGAGTCGAGGTCCCTCTCAAAGTTCTTCATCCTTGATCTCTCGTCGAGCAGGTAGAACCTGAGCGTGTTCGACAGGGGTTGGAAGGTGTCGATCCTGTTCTTTGAGCCACTGTGGCTGAAGAAGCCAGAAAAGTCGTTGAAGAACGCCCCGTAATTCGATGAGAGGAGAATCTCTGTCACAACACCGCGTGAACTCAGGTTTGCCAGCGTTTCGACGAGATCGTTGACGATCGCCTTGGTGTCTTCCATACTCGTGTACATGGTTGAGGACAATCGCCTCACATACTGAGAAACTGGCGCAAGCTCGTCGACGTACAGTTCTCGTTTCAACAGATCGTAGAATCTAGACTGGAGAAATCCCTCATGCCTTTCCATCGATAGTTCTTCACACTTTGGCACCAGCGGAAAGATTGCTGCCAGTGCGATCAGGCTGATGCAGAGGGTGTCCAGCCATTTCGAACGTCTTTGTACTAACCTCAAAATTGCGAACACAAAACCCAAAACCAGCACCAAACCGTAAGCCAAGGATTCATACGTGGAGGTCGGATCGAAGAAAAAGAACAAATAGATCGATTCGAACACCAAAACGAAGTTCAAGAGCAAAGTCCGAACCTTAGTGAACTTCATCGCTACGAGCAACACGAACGCGTACACCATGAACCTCAGCCACCAGTAACTCTTTGCAACCGGTGTGATCCTCTGTACGGTCTGTGCCACGTGAGACTGAAAGTTCGTGATGGGTTTGACGATGTCTCGTGCCACGAAGGCCGCTTCTCTGTTTATATGTGCGGAGACTCTTGTAGGGTCCTTTTTCACGTTCTCTACAACCCTCTCCAAAGCTTGGACCAAGATCGATTGGATGTTGGGATCGGAATAGAAAGTGGTGAGATCGGCAAGGTGTTTCAAGTCGGTTGGAGGTGTGAAACTGTAATTAGAAATCTCCAACTGATAACTTTGAACCAGATCCAGCGGCGGTTTCTCTTCCGTGAGACCGATTTGGTAGGTAATGATCCAAGCGAAGAAGGATCTGGCTTCCCTGCTGACAACGTCCCTGTAACGTGTGAAGAAGTCGATGAACGAGGCGTCCTTCATAACAAGGTCTGAGGTCAAGCGTGTTTTCGCGAGCCTACTGGAAAGGTACGAAAGGAACAACGCTGCGGCGAGCTGCTCCTCCTCAGTTTGGTAGTTGTACGAGGAGTAGATCAAGCTGAGGTAATACCCAAGATCGGGCATCGCTTCTCTCTTGTCCACACTGCCAGCGATCAGGAACCTGTAGTAACGATAGAGCGCGAAGTGTTCCAAAGATTCTACAGTTCTGATGAGAAATGGATTCTGGATCGAGCCGGACTCGTACTCACGAACCAGCTCGAGGTAAAGATCCAACGCATCCGACAGCTGAAGTGCCGAACACGTCAAAGGCAAGATCAAAACTACAAGTAACAGAGCCTTCCTGAGCACCGTTCTACCCCCGTACGTTTCAATATTAGCATACGAGATACCGGATCTCAAATAGATGTTATAATGAGTTAAATCCGAGGGGGAAGACTATGAGAGTATTTATCTTCGACCAACCCAGAATTGAAGACGGTCAAGTGGTACACGACATAACTGAGATTAAATCAAGAAAGGCTCGGCAACTGTTGCTTTACTTCATCATCTTTCACGAACGGAGGATCCCTACAGAACTGTTGTGTGAAACTTTCTGGCCTGGCTTGGAAGAACGTTACGCTCGAGCCTGCTTGCAGACAGCCGTATCTTCGATCAGACGCTTTTTTGGAAAGGACATTTTGACTTATTCTGATGGAACATACTGTTTCGACAAGGACAACAAGGCGATCGTCGACGCAGAAGAGTTCGAGAGGCTGATCAAAAGCGCAAAGAGCTGCCAGGATGAAAAGGACAAGGTGCAGATTCTAATACAAGCTGTCGAATTGTACAAAGATGACGTTTTGCCTGAGTATTGTTATCAAGACTGGGTGGTTCAAGCACGTGAACACTATAAGGATCTTCTGATCAGTGCCCTGCTCGAATTGATATCATTCAACGAGAGGTGTGAACACTTCACGGAGGTTATCGACCTTTCAAAACGTGTACTGGAGAAGGATTCATTCAACGAGTCGGCGTGTTGTAGTTACATGAAGGCTCTGACCAAACTTGGACAAGAAGCCGAAGCTCTGTGTTTCTACGAATCTTTTTCCCGTAGAATGGAAAGAGAACTGGAGATTTTTCCGTCGCAGCAACTCAAAGATCTTCGTGACCAACTTTTGACCCACCGAAAGAGAATGACATGGATCGTCACTATTGAAACGAATCAAGTGAGCGAGGCGATGCAAATTCTCAAGAGTGTTCTCAGGGGAGACGATGAAGTCAGGATCCTTTCAGGTCAAAAGATTGGGCTGTTTGTAGAGAATGTCGACAGGGATGTTGCAGAATCGATTCGAAAAAGAGTTGAGGAAGCCCTCGACAGAGGATCCGTGCAAGTTAAGACCTCTCTCAGACTAGCCCGCTGATTCTTTGAGGTTTTTGAGCGGACGATCAGCAATTTTTGAGTGCCGCAGTTATACTTGGTCTGGAAAACGAGGTGGCCAGGATGGCGTACAAGTTTAAATGTGTAGATTGTGGTGACGTAAGTTACTCCGCCGCACCTTTGGAGCTACAGAAATTCCCAAGGTGTGAAAAGTGTGGGGGTAGAATCCTCAGAGTTCAGCCGCCCATGAAGTTAGGGGAAATCCTGATCGCTCTGGGAATGATGAGCTCGAAAGACCTGAAAAGAGCCTTGGAAGTTCAAAGCGGGATGACGGAACGTCTCGTATTGGGAAAACTTTTGGTCAAACTCAATCTCATAGGAATGAGCGAGGTGGAAAGGGCTTTACAAATCCAACGTGAGATGATGAGTGGCTCGCAAATTCAGTAAACAACGTAAGGTAAACCTGTCGAAGGATCACGTATTATCCTGAAGCAGGTGTTGTAAACTTGCTCAAGGTTTTCTTCCGTCAACACTTCCTCTGCCTTTCCCTCGGCGAATATCTTTCCTTCCTTCATCATCACGATCCTGTCGGAAAGTCTCGCGGCGAAATTTATCTCGTGGAAAGCCGCCAAGATGGTTCTCCCCTCCGCGTGAAGTTTTTTCATTATCTCGAGCACCTCAACGGCGTGTCCTGGGTCCAGGTGGGCCGTGGGCTCATCGAAGAGCAGTACGGGTGTGTCTTGAGCCAAGATACGAGCGATCGACACGCGCTTCTTCTCACCCGCGCTCAACTGATTGAAATATCTGTCCAAATACCCCAGTGCGTCGACTTTCGCGAGTGCTTCCTTCACCTTTTGAAAGTCCAGTTCGTCCCAAGATGCAAAGAAACTGCTCTTGTACGGAAGCCTTCCAGTCAACACTATCTGTTTCACCCGGAACGGATAGATGGGATTGAGATCCTCCGTCACGAAACCCACGATCCTTGCAAAGTGCTTTTTTCTCGCCTTACTCGGATCCATCCCCCTGACCATCACAGTCCCACGTGTTGGCTTCAACAGACCTGCTACCAATTTCAAAAGGGTGGTCTTACCCGAACCGTTGGGACCTATGAGCGAAACGAACTCGCCTTTGTCGATCTGCAGGTTTATCGATTTCAAAACCAGATCATCCGTATAACCGAAATCGACGTTTTTCAAAATGATTTCAACCATGGTTTTCACCCTTTTTCAGTAGCACCAGCATGACGGGCACTCCAACGAAAGCCGTAACCACACCTATTGGCATTTCCGAAGGGCTCACCATCACCCTCGCTATCGCGTCGCAAACGCACAGTAGGATCGCACCGATCAAGGCGCTCGAGATGAGCAAGACTTTGTGATCGCTTCCGAAGAGTCTTCGGGCCATGTGTGGTGTGATGAGTCCCACAAAACCTATCACTCCCGTTTTCGACACCACCGAAGCGGCGGCGAGGCTACCAAGGCTGTAAATGATCAACTTGACGAATTCTGTGTTCACACCACTTATTTTCGCTTGAACCTCACCTATCGCCATCGCGTTCAACTGTTGTGATAAACCCAAGCTCACCAAGAAGAAGATCAAGAAAAAGATGAAGGGACTGAGCAAATCGTCCCAGGTCATACCAGACAAACTTCCAAACAACCAAACGTAAGCGTGCGTTATGTTCCTCCTTATAAGCATCAACAGCGTGATCGTAGCAGAGCTGAACAGCACACTGACCATGACACCGCTGAGGATCAACTCCACGATCGGCACGGTCCCATTCTTCTTCGCGAGGACGATCGCCGTCAGCGATGCAACCATGGCGAACGCGAAGCTGAAGGTCGGCAATCTGTACAAGATACGATAGCCACTCATCGTGGCCAGATAGATGGACAAGACCGCACCAAAGGAGGCGCCGGAGGATACACCGAGGAGGTAAGGATCGACCAACGGGTTGCGCAAGAGACCTTGAAACGCGGCACCGACGGCCGCGAGGCTCGCCCCCGCCACGAGTCCCATGAGCACACGAGGAAGTCTCAGACCCCAAACGATCGATCTGTGCTTGGAAGTTTGGTCGAACAAAGCTCTGAGCACATCAGCAAAATCAACTTTGACCGATCCAACGGACAAGCAAAGAAGAACGAGAACGACGAAAGTCGCTGTGAGGGCGAGCCATTTGCCAAGCTTCATCATTTACCACCATAAAAGTCGTTGTAGAATTTCTCTATGTATTCTACTAACTGTGGAACCGGCAAACTGAGCAAATAGTTGTCGTAGACGTAGATACGCTTGTTCTTGACCGCCTTCAAGGACTTGAGTATCGGATGGTTGGAGATCTTCTCCTTGATCTGTTCCTCAGAGTTGGGAACGTAGCTCGTCACGATCAGCACGTCTGGGTTCTGTGAGACTATGTATTCCAGGGAGATGGGCAAAAACCCGTTCGGCCCTGTGAAAAGTGCCGCGATGTTGGCTCCACCGGCGAGAGTGATCAAATCGTTCAGGTACGAACCTTGACCACAGGTCCAAACTTCTCTCACGTCCGGACCGGGGATGTCCATCAAAAACACTACCTTCACCCTTTTGTCGAAAGGTATGTTGTAGGCCTTCTTGGCGATGTTCAAATAACGTTCCTGCAACTGGTTGGCGAGCTGTTTGGCTTTCTCTGGAATGCCCATGATGGTCCCCACCAACACCAAATCGTTCAAAATCTGCTGCACACTGTTGGCGTTCAAAACCACGGTTGTCAGGCCGTGTTGTTCGAGCTTGACAACCTCAGGCAACTGAAAGCCACCGAAGGTGAATATCAGATCAGGGTTGAGACTGACGATCTTTTCCAAGTTTATTGGGAACAGATCTCCGATCCTCTCGGCCTCGAAATCGTCCCAGTTCGTCACCGCGATGATCTTGTCCTCCAAGCCCAAGTACTGCAAGAATTTCGTTGTGGAAGGGGCAGCACAAATGACACGCTGCGGTCTTTGCGTGATCGTGACTGTTCTTCCTGCGTCGTCCACAACCGTGATCGGATAAGACCACACCAGAGCGAGAAACACGATGAGCATGACCAAAGTCACGAGCTTCCTCATACTAACACCTCCCGGCAAAATTTTTCACCACCTTCTCGGTTCCGGAGAAGGTGGTGTTTCCATCGAAGGGCAGGTCTCCCGGCTTCCGGATCATCCTACTCCCCACACCTTCCCGGCTTACGCCAGTGGCTCTCGTGGGTTTCGTCCCCGGTTACGGTGGCGTCCCCGCGCCGGACTTTCACCGGCTTCCCTTTTGAACCTCGTCGGTACCCTCCGACGCCCCACTGTTCACTTTTCGGTTCGATTATACAACGACTCGGCGCCGAGCCAAAACACTGGGAAGATGTACGCCATGATCGGTAAGTAGAGCCGCACTTCCCTCGCGCACCCCATGACGAAGTTCATCGTAATGAAGGGGATCATCCAAAGCCAGGTTTTTCTGAAGAAATCGTTGTCCTCAATGTTCCTCACAAAAAAGAGTGGCAGTGCGAAGAAGAAAAGAGGGTAAACCAACGCCCATGGATCTTGAACGTTTTCCACGATCATCGCGGCAGAGGTGTAGTACTCAGATTTTGGGAAGAGCACCTTGCTGAGTACGAAGGTCATGAGAACTGGGATCACGACCAATACGCCTTGCTGAAGAAGTTTTTTCTTCTCGCGTGAGAGGTTGAACAGGCTGTAGATCACCGCCGTGAACAGTGCATGGTCCGTTCTGACGAAACATTGGCCGATGACGAGCAACAACATGGTCCACCAGGGTTTCCTGCGATATATCAAGATCAAACCAGCTACGAAAAAGAATAAAGAAACGATGAATTCCTGCTGAGCAAAGTCCCCGTACCCGAAGGCAAGAAAGATGGAATATGCGAAGAGAGAAACATAGGCAGTAAACTCACGAACGAAGAACTTCATCCATGTGTAAATGATCAAGAGCAAAAAGATCGTGAACGTGAACCTCATCGTGGCATAACCATTCACGACCTTGGTCAGATCGCTGTCGTTGTCGAAGACATCCGTGATCTCACTCGGAAGTTCCTTAGAAATTTGTTCCAAGGCTTGAAAAGGATCCCTCACCAATTCTCTCCAACCGAGGTTGTTCAGAACTGTAAGTATGGCATTACTTATGAGTGAATTCTTCGTGATCTGCAAAAGTTTTTCCCTGAGAAAGTTCTCGATGTCCGTCAACATTTTTTCTCTCTCTTCAAGTGGTACATGTGCGTCCAAGCTGAGACGGTTGTTTTTCTTGACGATTTCCCTTGCGTCGAACCCGAGCCACTGTTTCAGCTTCACGTAGGTGTTGCTGTACCATCTGATCGGCGAATGTTTGAAGAAATATTCTACAAGCGGGTATGGGACATACCTGTACTGATTGGGTGCAGGTCCAACGCCTTCGATCAGTTTACGGTGCGTGTGATAAAGAAAGATCCTTCCAGCTATGCTGAAAGTGTCCTCCACCATCCAAAACCCAACTGAGGTCACTATGTACGAGAGAACCACGATGGTCAGTAGAACGAGAAGTGTTTTTCTGTTCACGTGTAACTCTCCCACAGTCTTCCCCATGGGCTGGATTTCCTCCAATCTTCGAGGACTTTTCTACCCTTCAGGTTCCACCAGAAGACATCGTGATAAACTTCTGAAGCGAGCACGAACAGATAAACCAAAGGCGTTCTGAAAAACAGATGCTGAAGCCTCTTCAAAGGACCAAACCACAACACGTCCCCAACCCTGCTCGCAAGGTTGTCTCCAACTTTGAAGTGATAGTTCAGACTCGACACGTCGTAACCAACGATCTCGATGTTCTCCAACCTTCCGTTGCCCAAGCCTTGCTCGTCCGCGATGCGAATGTAATGTATCGACATCGGATCGAAACCCATTATCTTCGCTGCGAGGGCATCTATGGCAACCTGATCATCGCTCGCCAGAATCAGATCCGTTCTGACAGGAACGAGTGTCCTCGGACCTGGACCGTTCCCAGCACTGGTTCCATCCATCACAGCAAAGATGCCGCTGTGAATTTCTTTCTGGATCTTCAGAAGGTCAACGAGCGTTTGGTGAATCCAACTGTGCGCATAATGGCGCTTCGTGTTCAGAAGACCACCAAAAGCATTTTTCATGGCTCCCGTGGTCGTCGTGTAGATGTGGCACTTCATCGTTGGCAGATGGACGATGTTTTTACCCATGAAGAAGTCAGGTATCTTCACTCCCTCGGGGAATATCTTGTACAACACGTTCAACTCACACTTGGGTCGGTAATCGATCCACTTCATGTGGCTCGGTTCGAAGTTGTAGAGGATCGGTACGTTGTACTTCTTGTACACGGATGCGAGTTTGTTCAATTGGGCACCCTTCTGCGGTTTCGTCACGACGGTCTTGTTTTCTACGGCGACGATCTGCTCGAACCCGAGTCTTTTCAAACCCAATATTGTTCCTTCGAGCTGCCACGGTGTCGTGTTGGACGACGGCATAGGTAAGTGCCAAGAGATGTTGTCCTTCAGTATCACTGGGCGCGATTTATCGAGAAGCACATCGACGTTGGCTTCCTTCAGCAACCGTGCTATGTCTTCGATTACCCCTTCGGGTGTTGTTCTCAACACGAACACTTTCGATTTGCCCATACAAAACCCCTTCAAATTGAAACAAGCCAGATTCCCGTTACGATGACGACCATACCGATGATCTTCGTTACCGTTACGCTCTCTTTGAACAAGAAATGAGAGAAGAGCGACACCAAGATGAAACCCGCGCTTGTCATGATCGGATACGCAACGCTGAGCTTCAGTTTTGTCAAGCTCACCGCGTAGAGAACAAAGGCAACGGCAAAGCAAACGAGGGCGAGCCAGATGTAGAGATTCTTCATCGAACCGAGCAGAAAGCTTACGATACCTTCGGTTTTCGCCAACGAAACAGCCGCCATCTTCACGAACACGTTTGCCAACGCGTTCACGGTCAACGCCGTCAGCAGAATGAGAAAACTTTCCATCGCTTTACCTCCCCAAATACAGAATCATCATCACACTGAAGAACCAGAGTCCGATCGCCAACCACAGCAGTTTGTCCTTGGTTAGAACGTCTGTCGGATCTTCCTCGCCTCGGCGCATGGAGAGGAACATGTAGCGGAAGACACCATAACAGACGAAGGGAACCGTCAGGTACAACTTGTCCGTACCGAACTGCTGTACGGTTCGAACGTCCAACGTGTAGAGCGTGTAGAAAACGATCGCCCCGGTACCCGTCGAAACTATGACGTTCGTGAGCAAGTTGAGATCGTAGAACTGTAAAGACGGCCGTCCGGCGCAATCCTCACCGTTCAAAGACACGAGCTCTGCCTTCCTCTTGCTGAAGCCCAAAAATAGAGAGAGGAAGAAGGTGCTGGTGATCAACCAACCCGAAGGTACGACCCTGATCGCATAGCTTCCACCCATGACTCTCAAAGCGAAGCCTGCGGCAATGCAGAAGACATCTATCAGAACCACGTTCTTCCCTTTCAAGGTATAAAACACGTTCAGAGTAAGATAAACGACGACACACGTCAGAAACTGCGGACCAAGCTGGGTCGCCATGAGTATTGAAACGCACAACAAAATGGAAAAGATAACGTAGGCTGACCGAACACCGACACGGTTACTCGCGATGGGCCTGTTCCTCTTCTTCGGATGCAACCTATCCAATGGCGCATCTCTTATGTCGTTCAAAACATACACGGCACTCGAGGCGACACAGAAAGCTGCGACAGCAAAGAAGGACATTAGAAGCGCAGAACAGTCGAAGAATCTTTTCGAAAAGATCAGAGGCGCGATCACAAAAAGGTTCTTCACCCACTGTTTTATCCTCAGCAACCTCAAGATGTCCAGTGCATTGACCCCCCAGCAGTATGGTTGATTCTATATTACCAAAAACTTTGGGGGCCAACGGCCCCCGAGTCCAACGAAAGGATGGTTCTATCTCAGCTCACAGAATGGCCTTCTGCGTCTCTTTGTCGAACACGTGTATCGTGTTCATGTCGAAGACCAAATCTATCCTTTCGCCCTCCTTGGCCTTCGTTCTTGGATCAACCCTCGCAACGAGTGAGTCTTCCCCGCACGTGACGTGCAACAGAGTTTCGCTACCGAGTGGTTCAACCACGTCCACCAAGCCCGTGATGGTGTTCTCAGGTTGCGGTGCCAAGGCGAAAAGCTTGTCGAAGATGTTTTCAGGTCTTATGCCAAAGACGACCTCTTTGTCGATCCAAGGCTCAAGAATGGGCTCGTGTTCTTTCACGACCTTCACTTTGAAGCCACTCGTCTTTATCCATATGCCACCTTTTTCTGCGACAACGACGGCGTTCAAGAAGTTCATGGCTGGACTTCCGATGAATCCAGCGACGAACATGTTCGCTGGCTTGTTGTAAACTTCGTAGGGTGTGCCTATCTGCTGGACCGTCCCGTCCTTCATGATCACGATCTTGTCCGCCATAGTCATGGCTTCGACCTGGTCATGGGTGACGTAGATGATCGTCGCGCCGAGTCTGTGATGCAACTTTTTGAGCTCGCTCCTCATCTGCACCCTGAGTTTTGCGTCCAAGTTCGAAAGAGGCTCATCGAAGAGGAACACCTTCGGATTCCTCACGATGGCTCTACCGACTGCGACGCGCTGTCTCTGACCACCTGAAAGCTGCCTGGGTTTTCTGTCCAGCAATTCTTCTATGCCCAAAATCCTTGCTGCTTCTTTGACTCTCCTGTCGATCTCGTCTTTCGGGAACTTTCTCAGCTTCAGACCGAAGGCCATGTTCTCGTAAACGCTCATGTGCGGATAGAGAGCATAGTTCTGGAAAACCATCGCGATGTCCCTGTCCTTGGGTTCAACGTCGTTGACGACTTTCCCATCGATCTTTATCGTTCCCTTTGTGACTTCCTCGAGACCTGCGATCATCCTGAGTGTCGTGGTCTTTCCACAACCAGAAGGTCCAAGGAGCACCACGAACTCTTTGTCCTCGACGGTCAACGTCACGTCCTTCACCGCAACGACTTTGTTGTCAAAGATCTTCGTCACGTTCTCGAGTTCCACTTTAGCCATTGACTCACACCTCCTCGATGTCTTCCTGAAAGAGTTCTCTCTGACTTATCATCCCATGGGCTGAGGGATCACCCACTTCGAGCAAGTAGAGATCGTACACTTGATCGAGAAAACTCATGATCTTTCGATAGCGTTCGTAGTCGATCAGAACCGCAGCTGGTACCCCATTTTTCGTTATGACGACGTCTCTCTGTTGAACCTTCTTCAACACCTCGGACAACCTCGCCTTCGCATCCGCAAGGCTGAAGAATTCAACCTGATTCCTCACCTCATTCCTCCCTGACCAGAATTATAGTCAAGTTAACCGAAGATTTCAAGCCCTCAGAATGGAGAAGGGTGAAAGCCTCAAGACAGGGTATAATACTAAGGAAAAAGCACTTGGAGGCGAAGTGCGCGGCATGCTGAATCAAATATCTTCTCATCGATTGTATTCGCTCCTCTCGAGCTTCATAAGGGAAATAATGAACGCGACGGAGCCCGATTTGCTTCTCGATGCACTCATGAGGATCTTTCAAAGGTTCGTTGATTGCGAGCACATAGTCGTGCTGGACAAAGATTTGAACGTCAAGAAGATCAAAGGTGGCAATGTTGAAATTGATGAAGAATTGAAGAAAATGGTCCGCTGGGTCGCCAGTAGCCATTCTCCGATGTCCCTACCGAAGCAAGAAATGTTCGTACACATCTTTCCACTCGTGAAAGCGGGCAAAACTTTGGGCGTGTTGCTCGCTTGGAGCAGGGAAGAGATCGTCGTCGAGACCTCCGAATTGCTTCGCACCTTCGCTTTCTTGTCAGCGGTTGTTCTTGAGAACCTCGAGCTGTATTCTTCTTTGCAGAGACAGCACATGGTACTCGAGGCAACCAAGAACTACATGCAGAGGATCTTGGACTCCTTTCCTCAGCACATCGCTGTGTTCGATCAAGATTCAAGGATCGTCTTTGCCAACAAAGGCTATTCGCTGTCCTCGTTCGGCGAGGATGTTGTTTCACGAATAATTCAGTTGGTTCAGAAAACGTTCTTGACAGGATCGCGACAGACACTCGAAGTCGAAGAAGGCGCGAACTTCTATTCTATCGTCGCTGAACCTGTAGAGTACGAAGGTCAGCCACAAGTGTTGCTCGTCATCACGGATGTAACGAACACGAAGGAAGTGGAGAGACTCAAGGCGATAGATCAGCTGAAGACGGAGTTCGTGGCGAACATCTCTCACGAATTGAAAACACCACTCGCAGCGATCAAAGCTTACGCAGAGACCATACTGACGAGCTTCGAAATGTTTGACCAACAAACCTTGAACGAGTTCGTCCAGATCATCTACAAAGAAAGTCAGCACCTGGAATCCATACTCGAAGGTTTGCTCGACTTTTCCAAGCTCGAGCAGAAGATGTTGATCCTTGAGAAAACCACCTTCGATCTCACTGGATTGGTCAGAGAAACGATGAGATCGGTCGAAGAACTCGCCAAGTCGAAGCAAGTCAAGTTGGAACTGTTGACCAAAGAACCCGTGCTTATCAGGGCAGACCAGAGGCGCATCAGACAGGTCATAACGAACCTTTTGAGCAACGGCATCAAGTACTCGAAAGAAGATTCTCAAGAAAAGTACGTCAGGGTGAAGATAGAGAGAAAGGATGATAGAGTCTTGATCGAAGTATCGGACAACGGCATAGGAATACCCAAAGAGTATCATGAGAAAGTGTTCGAGAGGTTCTTCAGGGTTGGAACTGTCATGGACCACAGGGTGGAGGGAACTGGTCTGGGACTCACCATAGCCAAGCAGATCGTTGAACTGCACGGAGGCCGCATCTGGCTGGAGAGCGAACCAGGCGTTGGTACAACCGTCTTTGTGGAATTACCGGTAGGTGGCGAGCGATGAAGCTGGAAGAGATCATCGCGAAGGTAGAGGAACTTCCCACGCCCGATCCAATAGTTCAAAAGATCATCGCTGTGGCCTCCGATCCGAACGCGTCGGCAAAGGATCTGGCTGATGTCATCAAGCTCGATCCGAGTCTGTCGGTGCGCGTTTTGAGGCTCGTGAATTCAGCCTATTATGGTTTACCAAGGAAGATCGCTCAACTGAGCGAAGCAGTGATGATCCTTGGCTTCAAGACGGTCAGGAACTTGGCGTTGAGCGTCTTCACCTACAGCTCGTTGATGAGAAGGAAAAGATCAACGATAGACCACACGGCACTGTGGAAGCACTTCATAGGTGTTGCGGTCGCGTCGGAGTTGATGGCTCAACTGGTTGGCTATCCCAACAAGGAGGAACTCTTCGTCGCAGGATTGTTACACGACATAGGAAAGGTCACACTCGAGTTCGTCTCACCGGAGATGTTCGCCGCCGTGGCAAAACTCACCAAAACGTTAAAGATCTCTTTTTTCGAAGCTGAGAAGAAATTGAATCTCCCAAACCACGCTTTGATAAGCATGAAGACCATCGAACGGTGGGGGCTTCCGGAGCTTGTGTCTCAAGCATGTGGTGGTCACCATACACCGGAGTCCTTCTCCGAGAGTCTGTACTCCGATGTCATAAGCATGATTCATGTGAGCGACTTTTTCGTGAACACGATCAACTACGGAGAGTCATATTCGTATGGAGGATTTGTCTTGTCACCGTACGCTCTGAACCTGTTGGGACTCAAGCCGAGGATGCTCACAAATTATCTGAAGAAGCTGAAGGAAAAGTTAATGACGGCGGATGAGTTTCTCAAAATCGAGCAGGAGGCGGTATCATGAGGCCAGATTACAGAAAAGCGATGCTCGAATCTGAAATCGTCAAGTTGATAAGTGAAGCTCTGAGGGAAGCAAAGGATCCGAAACTGAAGGATCGCATCATCACAGTCTCACGCGCTGAACTTTCCGCCGACAAGAGGTTCGTCGACGTTTACGTCAGTTCGATAGGAGACGAAGTCGAACGGAAGGGTCTGGTCGAGCACCTCAACAAGATCAAGGGCTATTTTAGGACCTATTTGGCGAACAATCTGGATTTGTTCGTCGCACCGCAGGTTCGCTTCAAGGAAGACCCAGGTATAGAGGCAAGCGTTCGCGTTCAGGAACTGCTGAACAAGCTCAAGGAGGAAAAGAAGTGAACGTGTCTGGGATTTTACTGGTGGACAAACCTAGAGGGCCTACTTCTCACGACGTGGTCGAGGAAGTGAGGAAGAAGCTGAACCAGAGACGTGTGGGTCACGCCGGAACACTCGATCCGTTCGCCACGGGTTTGCTCATAATCGGTGTGGGAAACGCCACGAGGTTGCTGGAATATCTCATGAACCACAACAAAATCTACAGAGTGAAGATGAAGCTCGGTCTCATCACCGACACGTTCGATATAACTGGGAAGTTCGAAGAAGAGAGGCCGTGCAACGCCACAAAGGATGAGATCATAGAAACGATCAAAAGCTTTGTGGGAAGTTATGTTCAGGTGCCACCTGCGTACTCGGCCAAGAAGTACAAAGGTGAACGACTGTACGAGTTGGCGAGACAGGGCAAGATCGTGAGATTACCGCCCAGACAGGTGACGATCCATCGCGTAGAGGATATCGAAATCGAAGGCCTCTTCGTTTCCTTCACGGTTGAGACGAGCCCTGGTACCTACGTGAGGTCCCTTTGCATGGACATCGGTTACAAGCTCGGCTGTGGGGCAACTGCCGTGGAACTGAGGAGACTCAAGGTTGGGCCGTTCAGGGTCGAAGACGCGGTGGACGTTTACAGCCTGAGTGCTGAGGAGATCACGAAAAGAATCATCCCTATCTCGAAAGTGCTCCACTTTCCAAAAGTTTGGATCAACAACGAAGCCAAAGAGAGAGTTTTGAACGGAATGAAGATTCACACGGAGGACATTCTGCATCACGAACCGTTCGAAAAGAACTCGATCGTTCAAGTGTTCAACGGAGAAGAACTTTTGTGCCTTGCGCGCGCTGAACGACGTTCGACGTTTCTGAAAACTTTGGTGCAGCAGGGAAGAAATGAAGCGGTCCTCAAACCGTTCAAGGTCTTCAAGGAGAGCTGATCATGTACGTCACGACGATAGGAGTCTTCGATGGGGTTCATCTGGGACACAAGGCGCTGTTGAAAGAGGTCAATCGACTCGCGCAAGAGAAGAAGCTTCGTTCAAGGGCTTTCGTGGTTTCCCACCCGTTCGAACATCTCAAAGGTGAATTCGATGGTTTGATCACAAGTCACGAGAGACGAATCCTTTTGCTCTCCCAGTACTTGGACGAAGTCGAGCTTTTGGATTTGCGATGCATCAAAGACATGCCCGCGCAGGACTTTTTCGAACGAATCCTTGCGAAGGATACCGCCGTGCTCGTCGTAGGAAGAGATTTCAGATTCGGCAAGAACGCGCTGGGCGATCTCAACATGCTGGAGAAACTCTGTGAAGATGGAAACATCATTCTCAGGAATTTCCCCGACGTTTTGGATGAAAACGGCGCACGCATAAGTAGCTCTCGTATCCGGAACATGATAAAAGACGGCAAGATTGAACAAGCCGAGAGATTGTTGGGTCATGAGTATCTGCTCGAAGCTGTCGTTCTGAACGTGAGCAGGTTGAATTCGAAGAACGTGGCCCTGCTGCAAACTGCGAAAGAATTGGTCAAGCCACGGTGTGGTGTCTTTCAAATCAAAGAGCAAAACTTGAACATCGTTGGAACGCTGATTCTCGAGCGAGAAACGAAGTTGGTTTCTGAGGATCTGAGGCTTGCCCCAGGAACGTATTTGTATTTGAGACTGATGGGGGGAAAATCGTGAACATAGGTGTCGTCACGGGTATAAACAGCTCCGATCCGTACGTGTTCTATGTGAGGCTCAGTCAGGAAGATGGAAAACCTTGCCACATGCTCCAGATAGACGATGTCGTCAAAGTTCAGTTCGACTACCATCCCCAAGGTTCACTCGTCTACTACGGCATCGTGGTGGAGATGAAGGCCAGGTGGGACTTTGGTCCCATATCTGGCTACGAAGAGGAGCTTGCCTTGAAGGGCCTCTCTCCGGCGAACCCCATCTTCATAGCCACGGTCATGACCACCAGGATGTTGAAGATCGAGAACGGTAAGATGCTACCGGACGCACCTCAGGTGCCACCACCACCCGGCGCAAAGGTGAGTGTCGCGAGCGAAGAAGAGATCGATATAGCGCTGGGCTTCGACGAGCTCTTGCAGAAGAACTGTGCGATTCCCATAGGCGTGTTCAGGAACAGCAGACCCGCGTACGCGGACGTGAGATACATACTGGGTGAGAACGGCGCACACATAAACATATCGGGTCAATCTGGAGTGGCTGCCAAGACTTCCTACGCGACCTTCCTCGTGAAGTCTTTTCTCGACACGGGAAACAGGTTGAAGGAAAAGAATGAACTCATGGCATGCCTGTCGAGGTCTCGTTTCATCGTCTTCAACGTCAAAGGTGAGGGGTTGCTGTTCTTGGACAAGTGGTCAAAGGAGTGGAAAGAAAAAGAGGAAGCAGAAACAGGAAGATCGTGGCGAAGAATGTACCAGGCGTTGCGGATGGAAGCCGAGCCGTTCAAAAAAGTCGCCTTCTTCGCACCGAAGAAGTCAACTAAGGATGAACCTTGGGTCAACAAGAGGTCCCAGGGTGTGCAAGTCTACGGCTGGGACATCGTTGACATAATGAAACTGGGTCTGTTCGAACTGTTCTTCGATCAAGAAGAGTTAGAAGAGAACCAAAATCTTCAACTCGCTGTCATGAGCGTTCAGGAAGTTTTGCAGTCACGTTTTGAGGATGCCATTTTGGAAGCGAAGAAGTTCTGCGAGCGTAACCACATAAAGATCCCAAACGATCCAGAGTTGATCATCAGAACGGCCATCGCGAATGGCTTTGACGTGAGTACAATGGCGCGCCTACCGGATGGCTTGGACGAGCTCATAGAGATGTTCGACAAAGATGACGACTTCAAAACGAAGATCATGCAAGAGGTGCAGGGAAAAGCCACTATCGCTTCACTCGTGAGGAGACTGAAGGCCGCGAAAGCAGTGGGCTTCGACCTTCTCTGGGTTCGGACGAGTTTTCTCAAATTCGATGTCTCAACGAGTAGACGCATCGATTGGGACAAGCCTGGCCAGGTGACGGTCATCGACATATCCAAGCTGAGAACTCGTCCGCAGAGCTTCGTGGTCGGTGCTGTGTTGCTCGAAGTCATGAGATCGCGAGAAGAGAAGACCAACCAAGATCCCGTGTTCATATTCTTGGATGAGCTCAACAAGTACGCGCCGCGCTTTGGGGGAGGCCCACTGTCTTCGATATTCCGAGACATCGCGGAACGGGGAAGGTCCTTCAGGGTGATACTCATCGGTGCGGAACAGACGGCCTCAGAGGTTGATTATCGCATCATCACTCAGTCTTCGACGACGGTCATTGGAAGGCAGAAAGGTGCCGAATTGGCGAAGCCAGAGTATTCACATTTGACGGATGAGCAGAAGGCCAGGGCTGCGTTGCTCCAACAGGGAGAAGTCATCGTGGATCAGCCCTTCATGAGGATACCGATCACCGTGAGGTTCCCATTGCCAGCTTGGTGCACGCGAGAGGACGATGCATATGTGATGAGTGAACAGGAAAGAAGGGCACTCGAAGAGAGGGTGTACAGGGGAGATTGAGATGACGTTGAAGAACTGTCTCGTGTATCGAGATGGTAACTTCGTCAGAATGGACCTCAACATCGAAAAGGGTGTTTTCGTTGAGAGATCGTCTGAACCTACGATCGATGGGACTGGCTACTATGTCATGCCTGGATTTGTGGATTCGCACGCACACGTGATAGGCACAGGACACAAATATGGCTATGTGAACTTGGAGAACGTTCACTCGATCGAAGAACTCTTGAAGATTCTGAGCGAACAAAACCACGAACCGATCATCGCCAGAGGATGGAGCGAAGGGAAACTGGGAACAAGGCCGACCAGACAACTGCTCGATCGATTGGAAAAACCTGTTCTTCTCGTCAGAAGGTGCGGACACGTCGCGGTCGCCAACACATCGCTCATGAAATTGGTTGGAAAGTGGAGAGAAGATGGAATCTTCAAGGAAGAAGAGTTGGAGACTTTGAGAAAGAGCTTGCCATCGAGGGAAGATGAGAAGTTCTTCAAGATCGGTCAAGAAAGGTTCTTGATGCATGGGGTGACCTTCGTTCATTCTGATGATCTGCACGGTTTGAATTGGAAGAGTCTGAAAGAGATCTTGCAAAGTTCCAAGATGAGGATCTTCGAGAAAGTATACTTTTCATCCACAACTGAACTCGAGAACTTCGATGACTTTGGCCAGATTTCTGATCGGGTGATCGTGAAGGCCGTGAAGTTGTTCGTGGATGGATCCGTTGGGGGAAGAACAGCTTGGCTCAGCCTTCCATACGCGGATGATCCTTCGAACCTTGGAATGAAACTCATCGATGAAGTGGATCTCGAGAAATTCGCAATTTTGTGTGAGAGAAAGAACGTTCAGCTCTGCGTGCACGCGATAGGCGATGAAGCCGTTCACACGGTGGCCAAGGTTTTCAGGACGCATCCGAACCATAGGGTGATACATGCACAGTTGATTCGAGAGGAAGACTTGCTACCCTTGAAGGAGAGCTTCTTCTCGATTCAACCTCACTTCGCTTTCGAGGACCGTCACCTCATCGAATCGGTGTTGCCCAAAAACTTGAAAGCCTTGCGCTATCCATTCTTGATGCTCTTCCAGCGGGGATTCAAGATCGCGTTCTCTACGGACGCACCGGTTTCTCCGGAGGATCCGAAGTACGTCATCGAGTCGGCGATGAGACTTGGATTCACGAAACGGCAGGCGATAGAGCTCTACACGGTTGCTGGCGCACGAATGGCGGGTTTGAACAACCTCGGTGAAATAAAGACCAATTTTCTTGCGGACTTCTGCCTCTACGAGAAAAATCCTCTCGATCTGGACGAAGATCCAGTCGCGGTGTACGTGGCAGGCGAGTTGGTCCATGAGAAGTAAAATGGAGCAGGCGGTGGGACTCGAACCCACACCCTCCGCCTTACCAAGGCGGCGCTCCACCGCTTGAAGCTACGCCTGCACCGTTTCAAGTATATCAAAAAGTGTCGAAGCGTGCAAGTGCGTTCGACACTCTGTTTATGCAAGATCGACCCTGTACCAATCCAAAAGCGGTCTGAAACCCAGTAATGTGACCTTCTTCCCGCAGAGAGTCGTTTCCACACATTCTAGTTCCGAAGCTCTCTCTACGTCGTGTTCGTCGAAACAATTCTGCATCTCGTACACGACACGCTGAACCTCGTCAAGCTTTTTTTGTTGAACGATCCGGCCTTCGGGAGTCAGTATCAGCGCGTAGTACCCGTCAGGAAGACGATCCTTCAAACGTACGATCGTGCATCCATCGCTCGCGAAGTTTTTCGAAACTCTCACCGCGACGGGTAAGATGCGTGATGAGGCGAACACCTCGGCGAGTGGTGCGAACCTCTTTTCATTCTCAAATTTGAGAGGCGTGAGGGCAAAACCGAAGGCTCTTTCTTCAAGTTCTGCTAGATCGATTTCGTCGTACGAGAGTCTCTGCTTCCTCTCAGCTTGTTTACCGAAGACCTTGGCGGCGACCAAGTTCAATTCTTGGTCGAATCCCTTTTGGAACGCTTCAAAGTCTTCCAAGACGGCCGGTCTGCTTCCATAGAGTTCGTCAAAAGCTCCCGCCCAAACGAGCTTTTGGATCGTCGAAGTGGGTAGTTTGGTCCTTTCCGCAAAATCCTTCAAATTGGAAAAGGGAGCCAGCTCTCGACACATGCGGGCGGTGAGTTCACCGATACCACCAACGGTTTCCAAAGGTAAGCGAAAAATTCTATCCTCAGAACCTCCAAAGTTCACGGATGGTGGAAGCACTTCATAGCCTAACGAGCGAAGCTCCTGCACCGCGAGGAAGACTTTAAACTGTTGGGATGAATGCTCGCGAATGTAAACGTCGAAGAACTCCTTCGGCCAGTGAGCTTTCAAATACGCCAGCTCGTAACTCAGATGAGAGTAGGCCACGCTGTGGGACTTGTTGAAGGCGTAGCCGGCGAACTTGACGAGAATGTCACAAAGCTTCTCCACAAAACTCGGTTTGTAGCCTCTTTCATGGAGCTTGACTCGGAACTTCTCCAGCGCTGGTTCGAGGATCTTCGGGTCCTTTTCTGAAATCGCTTTTCTGAAGAGATCCGCTTCCGCAGCACTGAAACCTGCCACCTCCATGGCAAGCTTCATGACCTGTTCTTGGTAGACGATGACACCATGTGTTTCTGTGAACATGTCTTCTTCAGCGTAGTGGCAACCTCTCTTTCGTTCGGCGTAAGTCTTTTCCAGCTTGGCTGCGAGTGGACCGGGTCTGTTGAGCGCAAGTAGGATGGAAAGCTCTTGTAAATTGCTCGGTCTTATCAACCTGCACAGGCTCCTCGCCGTCTCCGCCTCAAGTTGAAAAATTCCACACGTGTTTCCGCGTCTCAAAAGTTCGAAAGTTGGCCCATCGTTGAAAGGCATCTTTTTCACATTCACGCGCTTTCGTATTTTGTCAAGAACCGTCAGAGTTCTCAGACCAAGTACGTCTATCTTCACCACGCCGATGCGCTCGAGAGAATCCATATCGTACTCAGTTACAGGCTGGTCGGAGGATGGTACGAGCGGTAGGTTGAGTGGCTCGGCCGCGAGGACTATTCCCGCCGCATGAACACTTCTTCTCAGGGGAAGTCCGACGAGAATCTTGATCACTTCTGAATTCACCCTGATGTTCAACCTCTTCGCTTCGCTGGAGAGGTTCTTCTCAGTCAGTGTCACGAACGTCGAGATTTGGGCGAAGTAAGGGAAGGAGTCTTTCAACAAACCGAGAAGCTTGTCTCGCTGTTGGTCTGCCACATCGATGTCGATGTCAGGTGGTTCTCTCCGTTCTTCGTGCAGGAATCTTTCGAACATCAAATCGTGAGAGATCGGATCGATCGATGTGATCCCCAGAAGGTGGGCCAGAAGACTTGCCACAGCACTTCCCCTACCGGGGCCTATCAAGATGTCGTTCTGCTTTGCGATGTCCACGACACGTTTCACCGTGTAGAAGTACGACTCAAAACCGAGCTTTCTCACAACTTCAACCTCACGCGTCAGTCTCCTCTTGCGTTCGGTGTCAAGCCCTTCGAAGAGTTCTTCGAGCCATCCCGTCGGTGGGTTCAGAAGCTTGTGACTGACGTTCAAATCGTAACGGCGCGCCCCCAGAGCCTCTGCAGGGTCGAGAAACTCGCCCGAGGGATTACATTCTTCGCATGGTTCGCAGTTGATCAAACGGGCCATGAATTGGTGCGCCTCGAAAGAGGATCGATCCAAGTACCGTACGAGCTTCACGTCTTTAACGTCCAAGGAACTCAGGCATGGCTCACGGTTCTCGTTGTGGGATCTCACCAGCTCCTCGAACTCTTCACGGTCTCGTGCGTAGAAGATCTTCTGTCCCTTTCGAAGACCGTGGATTGGTATCAGACCGTTCTCTCGACAGAGCACGTTGAAACGAACGGCAGCGTGAAAGTTGGTGTCAGCCAGCAGTAAAGACTTCATACCTCTTTCTTTTGCAAACTCTATCAGTTGCTCCAGTCGGATCACCGAGCCGTCGAACGAGTATGGCGACACGAAACAGAAGATCATTTCGATGACTCCTCGTGCAGACGTCTCAGCGCATCCTTGAAATCTTCAGGAAGCGGGGCGATGAACTTCATCCGTTCGTTTCTCCTTGGATGTCTGAACTGTAAAATCGCAGCGTGCAACATCTGCCGTTCCACGGGGACGGGATCGGCTCTACCGTAGAGCTTGTCTCCCAATATGGGATGCTTGATGTACTTCATGTGAACCCTTATCTGGTGTGTTCGGCCCGTCTTGGGATACGCGGCGACGAGGGAAGCGAGATCGTCGAAACTCTTCAAGACTTTGTAGAAAGTTACGGCGATCCTTCCTTCCGAAGCGACGGTCATCTTCACCCTCAGAGTGGGATGTCTCGCCACACTGATCTGTATTTCACCTTCAGTTTTTTCGGGCTTACCTTGCACGAGCGTTAGGTACATTTTGAACACTTCTCTGTTCTTGAACTGCCGTGAGAGTGACCTGTGAGCAAGATCGTTCTTGGCAACTACCATGACTCCGGAGGTGTCTTTGTCCAAACGATGGACGATACCCGGTCTGAGTTCTCCTCCAATACCCTGCAGGTCTTTACAGTGATAGAGCAAAGCGTTCACGAGCGTACCGCTCGTGTGTGAGGGAATCGGATGAACGATCATTCCTGCGGGTTTGTTGACGACGATGATGTCAGAATCTTCGTACAGAACGTTCAACTCTATGGGCTCTGGTGAGATCTCTATCTGATGAGGCATGGGTCGGTCCGGCAGTGTGATCACATCGTTGGCCTTGACCTTGTAACTCGGTTTCTCGAGTCTATCGTTTACCTTGATCTGTCCGTCCCGTATCAACTTCTGAAGGAAGGAACGAGAGATGACCTTCGGCAACCTGGAAAGCAAGAAAAGATCGAGCCTCTGACCAGCCTCATTCTTGCCCACCTTTATCGTCAAGAGGCTGCTCACCCCTCAAGAGACTCACAAGAACGAGTATACCCCCTATCGTGATGAAGAGATCTGCCACGTTGAAGACGGCGGGAAAGTACCTCAGGTTTATGAAATCCACAACGTACCCGAGCCTGAATCTGTCTATCACGTTCCCAATGGCACCACCCACGATCATTTGCAAGCCCACCTTCGTCAACGTCGAACATTTGACGAACTTTGGGACGAGCGCGAGAAAGAACGTGGCGAAGAAGGTGACCCAAAGGATCCAAGGAGACCTCGCGAACATTCCGAAAGCTATACCAGTGTTCTTGGTGTAACTGAACCACAGCAACCCTGGAACGACGAAGGTTGGAATGGTCAAGAACCTCTCCACCAACATCTTGCTGAGCTGATCTATCAACACGACGAAAGTGACCCAGAACATTCACGTCACCCTTCGATAGAAGAATGGGCTCACGATCTTCAAACCTATCTCGGTATGATTGAAAATGCGCTCTGTGCTCCCAACAAACAGTATGCCACCGAGCCTCAAAGCTTTGGCAAAATTCTGATACAGCTGCGCCTTCGTGTTTTCCTCGAAATAGATGACGACATTCCTGCACACGATGAGATCGAGACCCTGCGGGAAAGGATCCTGCAACATGTTGTGCTTCTGAAACGTCACGCGCTTCTTCACGACGTCTTTGATTTTGTACATGCCATCGACGATCTCAAAGTAACGATCGACGTACGCCTTCGGTGTGCTTATCATCGAGCGCGATTCGTAGACTCCGTTCTTGGCTTCTTGAAGGGCTTTATCGTCTATATCCGTCGCAAGAACGTACGCCCCGGCAGGCGCGTTCAGCTCCTCAAGGAGTATGGCGAGTGAGTAAGGTTCTTCCCCACTCGCACAACCAGCGCTCCACGCCTTGAATCTAGATCTTGAAAAAGAGAGGAGCTCTGGAAGGTATTTATCCCTGAGTTCCCACCATTTCTCAGGATTTCTGAAGAATTCCGTCACGTTTATCGTGATCTTGTCGAGGAACTCTTCCTTCACAGAACTGTTTGTCAACAGCAAGCGTAGATATTCTTGGTAGGAGGACAGTCTGTACTTCCTTATCAATATCTCGATGCGACGTTTCATTCGGTGTGGTTTGTATCCACTGAGATCGAGTCCGAAATGTCTGTGAACTTCCCTAACAAACCATTGAAAGTCCTCCATGGGCAGTTCACCAGACGATTGGGAAAGAAAGTCCTGCATACCATCGCTCCTTCTGTAGTTTTATCATCAAAGCGAGTTTACCCAGTTTCAACCTCGCTTCTATCCCATCCGTACCGAGGAGGAACCACTCTTCATCACCGATCCAGGCCATGGAGACGGAGAAGTTTCCATCCAAATATTGTCCGATCAAGTAGACGTTCTTTCTCTCTACCGCAAACCGAAAACCGTTGCCCGGTATGATGAAGAACATGAACGGATCGAAGAGAACACCGAAACCATACCCACGGCTCGAAGTAAAACCGTTCAACTCCATCGGACCAATGGGTAGACTCAGTCCCGCATGGCGTTGTCCCTCAGAATCTATGCACACGCTGAAGAATGAAGTCTTGAAGAACAGCGCGCTCTCCGGGCCAACCACTGCACCCAGGCTCCCATTGAAGGCCCAGCCTACCAAGGAGCGTTCGTGAAAATCGATGTTCGCAAAACTTGTTTGCAGCAGATACGGTGCGTTGAAACGTAATCCTCCAGGATCGAGGTCGACGTTGAGGAACTTCAAACTCTCGAGCGGAGAAGTGATGGGAATGAGCCATCCTCCTGAAAGCTTCAGCCCAAAGGGGAAATCGAGGACAGCTTCGGCGCGCCAAAATTGCACGCGTGGCACTATCCTTACGCCAAGATAAGCGTCACTGCCCAACGCGTAATCAAAGTTGACCGTCGCAGCGGCACCGATGAACGCCACGAGCAACAGCAAGGCAAGGCAAAATCTCATTGTCCAAGCTGTGCCAAGAGGGCCTCCATCTCGGCGTCATCCATCTCGAAGTTCGAGAACACTTCCTGCACGTCGTCCATCTCTTCCAGTGCGTTCAACAGCGTCAAGAGCCTTTCGGCATCCTTGCCGGTAACCCTCACCGTATTCTTTGGGACGTAACCCACGGTCGCTTCGACCTTGTAGCCATTCGTTTCGAGCGTGTCCTTGACTTTCATCACGTCTTCGGGGCTCGTCATGATCCTGATTGGATCTTCTTGGTCCTTTATGTCCTCCGCACCTGCGTCGATGGCCATCATCATGAGCTCTTCAACGTTTGCAACCTGTTCTCTCGGTATCTGCACTATGCCTTTTCTCTCGAACACCCAGCCTACCGATCCTGGCTCTGCGAGGCTGCCACCGTGCCTGCTCAGAATGTGCCTGAGTTCCTGCGCCGTTCTGTTCTTGTTGTCCGTCAACGTTCGAATGTAGAGTGCCACTCCACCTGGGGCGTAAGCTTCGTAGATTATCTCCTGGAATTCGGCGCCTTCTATTTCTCCCGTCCCGCGCTTGATGGCTCGTTCGATGTTTTCCTTGGGCATGCTCGCCTCTTTTGCCCTCTCAATCGCAGCCCTCAGGCGTGGGTTCGTGTCGGGATTTCCACCACCTTCACGAGCTGCGACGATCAACTCGCGTATGAGTTTCGTGAACAGCTGCGACCTCTTCGCATCCTGGGCCATCTTCCTGTGCTTTATGTTCGCCCATTTGTTGTGACCAGACATGTTCCAACCTCCCGTTTTCAGAGTTCAGTTTTATCTTAAATATTTTACCACTACCAACGTCGAATCATCATGTTGCGGTGCATCACCACAGAAAAGCTTCAGCTCATCTTCGATCTTTCTCATCATTTCCTCAGCGCTCACGTTCCAACATCTCTTCACAGCATTCGTGAGTCTCTCCAAACCAAACTCTTCTCCAGCTGGGTTTCGTGCTTCCGTGACGCCGTCCGTATATATCACCAATGTATCCATCGGGTGCAACTGAAACTTGGTCTCCTCGTAACTCACATCTTGCATGATGCCCATCGGAAGCGTTCGAGCCTCCAACAGTTCGACTTGACCTTCGCGCACGCGCACGATGGGATTGTGCCCCGCGTTTATGAGATGGGCTTCACCGTTCTCATGAAGGCACATGAGCGCCATGGTTACAAACCTATCCTCTTCGAGATCTTCACACAAAACTCTGTTCAACTCCTCAGCCAAACGTGAGAGTCCAAAAGTGTTCTTCACGAGTGTCCTCAACGTGCTCCTCAAGGACGTCATGAGCAATGCCGCGGGAATACCTTTGCCGGACACATCTGCGACCGTCACGAACATCCGCTGTTCTCTCGAGATCACATCGTAGTAGTCACCTCCGACCTGTATCGCTGGCACCATCTGGGCTGCGATCTCAAAGTGGCGGGTTCGAGGCAAACGCTTCGGCAACAAACTCGTCTGAATGCGCTTGGCGATCTCCAGTTGTTCTCGGATCCTCTGCCTCTCGATCTCTCTCCACAAACGGGTGTACCTCTCACACGTTGCAGCCAACTGAAACGCCGCAGCCTCGAGTATCTTCCTGTCAGCCGCGGTGAAGATGCCACTTTCCCTTTCGACCAACGTTATGCGGCCCCAGTTCGTTCCACCACTGCTGACGGGAACGGAGAGCAAGTTCTTCAGTTCGGCGCCATGCTCGGGTTCTATCAGAACAACACCCTCAACAGTTTCAAGTAAACGCCTCGTTCGAGAGATCAAATCTTGCCTCTCGAAGCTTTTTTCGTAACTCAGAACCTTCCCCAGTACCGTCAAATCGATGATGATTGCTCCGAACGGTACCGTTTGCCTCAGTGTCTGGGTCAATGACTCAAAGATCTCCGAGGGGTCGACAACGCTCGCAAACATGCTGTTCAATTCAAAGAGCGTTGCTATCTCTTGGTAAGTCCTGGACAACTCTTCCAAATGGTCCTGCAAAAGCTTCGTGTACTCGTTGCGCAACTGATCCATTTGGTTCAAAACCTGCTCCAAAAGGCTGAACAGTTCTTTCTTGCTCAGCATTCTGTCATCTGATGCCATCTGAGTCAAATGGTTCAGTTTCTTGTACAGCTCCTCAAAGCTATCCACCACACCGTGTCACTCTCCGCACTTCCTCAACGAGTTTCACGGGGCTGAACGGCTTGGTGAGAAACCCGTTCGCCCCACTCTGCAGGGCCATCTTCGCGTCGTTTTCTCCACCTTTGGCGGTCAGTATGATCACCGGCACGTTCGAAAGCTCAGGATCGGCACGCATGCGCTTCAGTACCTCAAAACCGTTCAGGTGTGGCATCATGACGTCCAGGATCACGAGATCCGGTTTGTTCGATTTCATCTTTTCCAAACCTTCCAAACCGTCTCGTGCCTCTTCAACAACGTAACCTTCCTTGGTCAAGTTGAAACTGACTATCTTTCTCAACACGTCAGAATCATCGACGACTAAAACTCTACAGCCCAAGATTTCGCCCCCAGAACTTCGCTCAATCCAGTTTCACCGCAAATCGCCTCAAGCCTCTGCACCAGTACCAAAGGACATTCCTTCACAAGAATCGCTTGGTACAGGTGTTTCGCCTTGACAAGGTTCTCTCTGTTTTGATAATACACTACAATGAACAATTTGCCAACTTTTTCAAAGTGAACACGTTTGAAAAAGTCCTCCAACTTACCAGATCTGTTCTTCTCAGGGATGAAGACTTGAATCTGCGGGTCAAACCTTCCTGGGTCGATGCAATCTGACGGTAGGATCACTCTGAAGAGATAGCCGCTCACGATTCTGTTCACGTCCAAATCTGTCCACCAAAGTTGGACTGGTTCCAAACCCTTGAGCGCAGTACGTTTGAGCCGATGCAGCAAGTTTTCATCGTGCTTCCGCAAATGGACTGTCACGTACAGTGCCAGGTTGAAAACACCCGTCGGTGTGGGGTCAAGGAACGAGATTTTCGCCTTTCTGTGGAAACCTTGACTGAACTCGAGGGGTGCCTCGGTCCGTCTGAGGTTTCTCTCTATGGCGTTGGCTGTCTCTATGGCTGAGAGGAAACGAACCAAACCCGTTTTTTTGTATCTTACGACTGCGCGCACTCTCACCACGTCCATGCTCAACTCTTGTCCGCTCGATTATACTATGTTTGGAGGCGAAAACTTGTACTACAAAGTATCGAGGGATCCGATTCATTCGGAGATATTCCTCTATCCTCTCGAGATACTCGCGATCGATACCAGGCCTGTCCAGAGATTGAGACAGCTCTCCCAACTCGTGGGCGCAGAATGGGTCTATCCAGGGGCAAGCCACAACCGCTTCGCACACTCACTCGGCGTCATGCACATCGCTGGGTTGTATGCGGAAAGGTTGTTCCAAGAACATTCCAGGCGAAGGATCGTACGGCTCGCAGGCCTGCTGCACGACGTGGGGCATGGACCGTTCAGTCACCAGTTCGACGACGTGGTCTACAAGCGCATGGGTCTACAAGACGGCCACGACGAGCACAGAGAAAGGATCCTACTCGAACTGATGCCGAAGGAGATGTTCAAAGCCTACGAAAGGCTTTCCGATCTAAAGAAGAGGGAAGCGATACGAAAAGACTTGAAACAGACGATGGGTGTTGAGGACGTCACCATCGAGAGCTTGACGAATCTCATGCACGAAGTGAACAAGGTCTTCAAGGGTGAAGAAATGGGAAGTGCTGAGTATAACGTCGTTCAAGGACCACTCGGTGCGGACAGATTGGATTTTCTGTTGCGAGACGCATACCACAGCGGGACCACTCATTTCGGTGTCGGAGCCGTCGATCGGATCATCAGAAACGCCTATCTGAAGACGAGAGACTCAAAAACCATCCTGTGCTACCACGTGAAGGTGCTCGATCAGATCTACACGAGTCTGTTCGGTAGGTTCATGATGTACAAGAACGTCTACTTTCACAAGACTTCCAGGGCTGTCGATCTCATGATACAAGAAATACTGTCGCTCGTTTACAAACCGTTGAACCTCTCGGAGAGGGTCAACGATCTGGAGAGATTCCTCGACTTGACCGATCAAGCTCTGCTCACCGAAGTGAAGCTAGAGGCCAAGAAGATCTTCGAAAGGCACAAGGTTGACAACGAAGGTGAGATTGAAAGTTCCGATCTGAGCGATGATGAATACAACCTCATCGAAGCGTACAAGATCCTTCGCAGACTCGAGACGAGGGACCTGTGGAAACTGATCGTGGAGATCGCCTTTACAGCGGAAGGTGCGGATCCTTACGTAATGAGCGTTGGAATAGTGGCAGACACCTTGCAGAAGATCAGGCTGAGGCTGGAAAAACTCATCGATTCGAAAGATGTTCCAGACCACGATCGAAAGGTCATGAGACGACTCCTCGACGATTTCGAGGTCGTGTTCAAGTCCGACACTCCCTACAAACTGTCGTTGGTACACCCTCAGGAGTTTGTGAACAGCAACGTGTTCCTCTACGATCCACAGAGCGATGCCGTCATTTCTCTCGAAGATTACGTGAAGAATTATCCGGCTTATCGGATGTTGGCGAGCAACCTCGTTCAGATCGTCAGAATTTACGTCACCGAAGATGTGAGAGAACTGCTCACCAAGTACAGCATCGTGCCGAATGCGAAACTTCAACTCACCACGCGTTGGTGAATCAACCGAAGTACTCGGGACCTTCTTCCCTAGCCGAGTCGGGTAACACTCTCTTTAACGCGGCCATGGCTACTTCCAGCTGCGAATCGTCTGGCTGAGCCGTCGTGAGTTTTTGGAAGAACAACCCAGGGTAGAACAAAAACCTGAGCAACGTCGGACTCTTCGAGGATACCCTGAGCAGTTCGTAGGCGAAACCTGCTGTGAGCGGAAGAAGCACAAGCCTGCTGAGCAATCTCCAAGCGAAACTTCTCGAGGCAATTGGGCTCGAGAGAGAGAGCACCACAACTGAGAAGATCAAGAATATCATGATGAAACTCGTGCCACAGCGTGGATGGATCGTGCCGTACTTCTTGACGTTGTCCAGGTCCAATTGCTCATTGTTTTCATAAGCGTTGATCACCATGTGTTCAGCTCCATGGTACTGAAAGAGCCTCTTTACGTCCGGAAAGAGCGATATGATCCACACGTACAACACGAAGAACGTCAGTCTCAGGACACCTTCAACGATGGCAAAGAGAACCTCGTTTTTTCTCAGAATGCTGAACAATCCAGTGATCCACATGGGCAACACCACGAAGAGACCTATCGCCAAACCGAAGGCGAAGAGCGTGGTCCAAAACAGCTCCGACTTCTTGGCCTCCTCACCGCTGCTGATCTCTGCAGATCTGTTCAGAGCTTTGATACCGAAGTACAGAGAAAAGTACAGGCTCACGAAACCTCTCAGAAAAGGTACCTTGAAGAGTCTCTTCGTCGTCACAGAGCTTTTCGAGAGATCTTCCAGAACGATCTCTCCGTTCTTGTTCCTGACCGCCATTGACACCCTACTTCCAAGCATCAACACGCCTTCGATGACTGCCTGTCCTCCAACCTTCACATTGCTACCTCCTCAACATTTTGGAAGTTTCACGATGAACTCACTGCCCTTACCCACTTCGCTCACCACTTCTATGGTGCCGCCCATGGCCCTGACGAGTTTGTCCACGAGTGCGAGGCCCAATCCGTAACCCGGCGTCGAACGGGATCGATCGGACTTGTAGAACTTTTGGAAAATCTTCTTCTTCTCGGATTCCTCTATGCCGATCCCGAAATCTTTCACGCTGACCCAGCCATTTCCACACCGCAACACGATCTTCTTCTCCTGCGTGGAGAATTTCACCGCGTTTTCCACCAACGCCTTCAGAATGATCTGCAACGCTCTAACATCGCCACAACCTTCACCTTCACCCTCAATTTCGAACGTGAAATCTCTGAACTGCTTGGAGAACTCTTCAACTTCTTCCTGAAGGAATTTGTGCAAGTCCAGTCTCACGAGTTCCACCTTCGAGAGAGGCCTGGAAAGCGTTAGAAGGTTCTCTGTGAGATTCGTGACCTGTTGAACGGTCTCTCTTATCGTTTTCGCCGATTCCGCGACTATCTCACTGTTCGTCGAGAATTTCTCGATCAATTCCGCGTAACCTTGAATACTCGTTAAAGGTGTTCTCAACTCATGAGAAACGTCGTTCACGAAGTCGTTCTGCATCTCAAAACCAAGCTGAAGCCTGTTCAGCATGTCGTTGATCGTTTTAGCAAGGCTGGAAACTTCGTCCCCCCCTCCCGGATCAAACACACGCTTACTCAGATCCGACGCATTTATGTTTCTCAACTCCTCGGTGATCCTCCTCATCGGGGTGAGTGACCTGTTCACGAAGTATTGTCCCAGCAGGAAAGAAGCCAGAGAGAAAATGAGCCACAGAATCAAGAACATGCGTGAAAGAAGTTTGAGAAAGTCTCCTATTCCCCCCGCAGGTGAGAGGAGGAACAGTTCAGTCTGGCCAGCGAAAGTCTGGACCGACAGTCTCACCACGAGATACTCGTTGTTACCCAGTTTGATGTACGACGGTTTCTTGACTGTAAGAACGTGAGAGAGGAACTTCTTGAAATTCTCGTGTTCCGTGTCTACCGTGCCGAAGATCACTTCTCCCGAAGCGTTGATGATGGCCAGTCCTGTAGGTAAATTGGATCTTGGCGCGTTCCTGATCGGATTACGTAAATATGTTGCGACCGCTTGTCTCAAGAAATCCACGGACCTCGATATGTGCACCTGTTTGGTCACATTGTAGGCCAACAACAGCCCGAGTCCGAGCACAACCGAGAAAAGAACGGTCTGGATCACCGTGAGTCTCCACTTAAGTGTCGAGAACATAACCGACGCCTCGCACAGTCTTCAGAAATTTCGCACCCTCACCAAGCTTATCTCTCAAATACTTCACGTACACGTCCACCACGTTGCGACTGATGTTGTCAGTGTCTCCCCAGACCTTTTCGAGCAGTTCCTCCCTGCTGACTACGTTGCCCCTCTTTTCGCAGAGTAGTTCCAGTATTGCCGCTTCTCTGTCCGAAAGGCTCACCTCACTCCCATCGGGAAAACTCAGCTTTCTCATCTTCGGTAGGAATACGACATCACCTATGCGGAAGGCGTCCTTCTTTCTCACCCTTCTGGCAACGCTCTCCACACGTGCGAGTAGCTCATCCAAGTGGAATGGCTTGGGGACGTAGTCGTCTGCGCCCTTTTTTAGACCTCTTATCCTGTTTTCGACCTCGCCACGCGCGGTGAGCACGACGATTCCAACTTCTTCGTCGATGGACCTGATCTTTTCCAAGACCTCAAAACCATCCATGCCGGGCAACATCAAGTCCAGAACGACCACCAAAGGATCGAAGAGATGGAACAGTTGCCAACCTTCTTCACCGTCCCTGGCGATCTTGACTTCATAGCCGTGGTTCTCGAACAGGATCTGCAACAGTCGTGCTATCTTTTGATCATCTTCCACGATCAGTAAGCGAATGATTCATCAACTCCTTGTAGCGGTCGAGCACTTTGGTGGCGTAAGAACTCCTCGAATTGCCACCGTTGTACGCCTCGAGAGCCTTCAGTATATCAGCTGAGAATCTCTCGAGTTGATACTTCAAATACAGCGTTCCAAATTCCACGTTCAGTTTGTGGTCCCAAAGCAGCCTACCCCAACCTTCCTTGGGTTCTTCGAGACCATAGATTCGACACACGAACTGCGCGGTCTCTGGCTTGATCTGCATCAAACCCAGCTCGCCGTGCTTTCCCACCACGTTTCTGAACTCACTTTCAACAGCTATGAGTGCGATTATCAACAGATGGTCCACACCGTACTTTTCGCTGATTTCGATGATCGCTTCGTAGAGGCTCGCAACGTGAGCGTCGTCGGTGATCAACCCATGCTTCGAACGCGTCTCGACCATCAGTTTTGAAAACCAGTTCGGTACCTCGATCGCCAGAACGAAAACCGTCTGCAGCAAGAACAGCGTCGTTAGCCACTTCAAACTCCTCATCCTTCGTTCATCCTCCGCTTCTGATATAATCTACTTTTGGTGAAGCGCATGGAAGCACTGTATCGCAAGTATAGGCCCAAGAGCTTCTCCCAAGTAATAGACCAAGTTCAGGCTAAGCTGGTTCTCCAGAATGCTATTTTAACCGATCGCGTGTCGCACGCATACATATTCTCTGGCCCGCGGGGGAGCGGTAAAACCACGCTTGCAAGGATACTCGCCAAGGCGTTGAACTGCCCGAACAGGAAGGACTTTGAACCTTGCTGCACGTGTGAGAGCTGTGTCTCCATAGACAAGGGAAACCACCCAGACGTCGTTGAGTTGGACGCAGCATCGAACAGAGGCATAGACGAAATAAGAAGGATCAGAGATGCCGTGGTGTTCAAGCCCATGATGGGATTGTACAAAGTTTACATAATCGACGAATTCCACATGCTCACGAGAGAAGCCTTCAACGCCTTGCTCAAAACACTCGAAGAACCTCCCGAACGCGTCGTGTTCGTGTTGGCCACGACCAATTTGGAGAGAGTTCCACCAACCATAATTTCACGATGTCAGCTGATAGAGTTTCGAAGTTTCAAAGAGGACGACATTTTGCAGCAACTCAAGTTTGTCGCTTCCAAAGAGAACGTGCCCATCGATGAAGATGCTCTCAAGCTCATAGCGAAGCGCGCTTCGGGTGGCATGCGGGATGCGCTGACACTGTTCGAGCAGGTTTCGAGTTACGCGCTCAATGATAGAATCACGGTTGAAACTGTAGAGCGGGCGCTCGGCTTGGCTCCGATTGGAACGGTGGAAGAATACCTTCGCGCGTTGATGGATGGCGATCCGAGGCAGGCCAGTGAGATCGTGGACAGAGTGTACGAAGAAGGTTACGACATCGAACAATTCATTCAGATCTGTCTGGAGCAAGTGGAAGAAAAGATCACGGTCCACCCTTCTACGGAGATGATAGCCCTCGCGAGGGACCTCATGAATTTGACGAGCGAGATGAGGTTCTTCGAAAACAAAAAAATGGCTTGTAAACTGCTCTCAATGGACATCGCAGCCAAGAGAGGAACGAAGGCGCAACCGACCCAGCCTGCGCAGGAACAGACGAAGAATGTCGAACAAGTCGAACAGAAAAGTGAAGCTGTGAACGTACAATCAAAGCCTACTGACCAAATCGATATCGGTGCATTGCTGGATTATCTGAGAGAGCAGGGTGACATGGCGATGTACGTGGCACTCGTACAAGCGAAGATCGCAAAGAGAGATGGCACGGTAGAGGTATCCTTCCTTCCATCTCAGAGATTTCAGTACGAATATCTCAGAGAAAAACTCTTCGAGTTGGAGTACCTGTTCAAAACTCAGCTCAAGTTGAACGTCACCGTTGAACTCAAGGTTGACGAAGAACGTGAGAAACAGTTGCTCGAAAAACTCCAGAGGATGTTTCCGGGCAGAATCAAGATAGAGGAGTGATGTGCTTGAAGAAGATCAAAGGCTTCGGAGGGAGAAGTTACGGACCCGGTAAGGGAGAAGGGAAGGAAATAGACATAGGTTCGCTGCAGAAGGTCCAACAAGAGATGGCGAAGAAGTTGGAACAACTGGAAGCTTCCTTCGGCCAGATGGAAGTGATTGGAACAGCGGGTGGTGGCGCGGTCAAGGTGAAAGCCACATGCGATTATCGAATAGTGTCGATCGAATACGACGACGAACTGCTCCAAGACAAAGACATGTTCAACGATCTGATAGTTGCTGCAGTGAACGAGACGCTCAGAGAGATTCAGAGGCGCAGGGATGAAGAGATGATGAGGATAACACAGGAACAGTTGCGTTTGTGAATTTTTACACAATGGTGCCCTTGCCTCAAATGAGCTGTTGTATCATTCTGTTGAACGTCGAATCTGAAAGGAGGTTCATAGGGATGAGAGTCGCGATCAACGGTTTCGGTAGGATCGGAAGGTTGGTGCTCAGGGAAATCCTCAAGAGGAAATCTTCACAGATCGAAGTCGTGGCTATCAACGATGTCACGGATGCCGCAACGCTGGCGCATTTGTTCAAGTACGATTCGGTTCACAAGATCTACCCAGGTGAAGTTAGAGCCGAGGGAAACTCGATCTTCATCGATGGAAAGGCTTACACAGTCCTCAGCGAGAAGGATCCCGCAAAGCTTCCCTGGAAGGACCTTGGTGTGGACGTCGTTATCGAATCTTCTGGTGTCTTCACCGACAAAGAGAAGGCTGCGTTACACTTGCAAGCTGGTGCAAAGAAGGTTGTCATAACTGCACCAGCGAAAGGTGAGGACATCACGGTAGTTATAGGATGCAACGAGGACAAACTCACACGCGAGCACAGCATCATATCCTGCGCTTCCTGCACTACCAACTCCATCGCACCTATCATAAAGGTGCTCCACGAGAAGTTCAACATCGAGAGCGGTTTCCTCACAACGGTGCACGCTTACACGAACGATCAAAGGGTGCTCGACCTACCTCACAAAGATTTGAGAAGGGCAAGGGCTGCCGCGTTGAGCATCATACCGACTACCACGGGAGCTGCCAAAGCTGTGGCGCTCGTCGTTCCAGAACTCAAAGGCAAGCTCGACGGAGTGGCTCTCAGAGTACCAGTTCCAGATGGTTCCATATCGGACTTCGTCGCCGTCGTGAGCAAGGAAACGAGCATAGAAGAAGTCAACCAGGTCATGAAGGAAGCCTGCGAGACTCGACTCAAAGGTATCATAGCGTACAACACAGATCCCATCGTGAGCAGTGACATAATCGGAACGACCTACTCTGGTATCTTCGATGCCACTCTGACCAACGTGAAGGGCAAGCTGATCAAGGTCTTCTCCTGGTACGACAACGAGTACGGTTATTCTTGCAGGGTCGTTGACACGGTGGAATTGCTCACAAAACTTCTGTGAGGGAGCAACGCTCCCTCACTTTTTGAGGGGGTGAAAGAATGAAGAAAATGACCATAAGGGATGTCGATTTGAACGGAAAGACCGTTATCATGCGCGTCGACTTCAACGTTCCTGTAGAGAACGGTAAGGTCACGGACGACACGCGCATCGTGGCTGCCCTACCGACGATAAAGTACGCCGTGGAGCACAACGCGAAAGTGATTCTGCTGTCGCACTTAGGAAGACCGAAGGGCGTCGAGCTGAAGTACAGCATGAAGCCCGTGGCCGAACACTTGAAACAGATCTCAGGCTTGAATGTCATCTTTGTGCCGCACGTCGTCGGAGAAGAAGTGAAAAAAGCCGTCAAAGAGGCCAAGCCCAAGGACGTCATCGTCCTGGAGAACACGAGGTTCCATCCGGGCGAAGAAAAGAACGATATGGAGTTGGCAAAGGCTTGGGCCGAGTTGGCCGATATACACGTGAACGACGCGTTCGGTACCGCCCACAGGGCACACGCATCGAACGTCGGCATCGCTTCTTTCATACCGAGTGTTGCAGGATTTTTGATGGAAAAGGAGATCGAGTTTCTCAGCAAGGTGACCTATGAACCTGATCATCCTTACGTCGTTGTGCTCGGTGGTGCAAAGGTATCCGACAAGATAGGTGTCATCACGAACCTGATGAACAAGGCTGACAAGATTCTCATTGGTGGAGCGATGATGTTCACCTTCCTCAAGGCGCAGGGTCTGAACGTTGGCTCATCTCTTGTTGAGAACGACAAGCTCGATCTGGCCAAGCAAATACTGGAGCAGGCATTCCAGAAGAAGGTTAAGATGGTCCTGCCCGTGGACTGCGTCATCGCACAGAAGATTGAGCCCAACGTTGAGAAGAAGGTTGTCGATCTGAAGGATGGAATTTTGGAAGGTTGGATGGGTTTGGACATAGGTCCGAAGACAGTTCAACTGTTCGAAAAAGAACTCGAAGACGCGAAGACCGTTGTTTGGAATGGACCAATGGGCGTGTTCGAGATAGATGACTTCGCGGAAGGTACCAAGAAGGTCGCCCTCGCGATCAGCAAGGTGAAGGGAACGACCGTGGTCGGCGGAGGCGACACGGCAGCGGCGGTTGCCAAATTCAACCTGGAATCCGCATACTCACACGTTTCAACGGGAGGAGGCGCTTCACTCGAGTTCCTGGAAGGTCGAGAACTGCCCGGCATAAAGAGCATCGCCGATAAAAAAAAATAGAGCGACTGATCCTCGCGGGTAATTGGAAGATGCACAAGACCAACCAAGAGGCAAAGCTCTTCGTGAATCGACTGATCAACGATCTGGCGGGCAAGCGTTTCAAGATAGTTGTTTGCCCGCCTTTCGTTTCTTTGCTGGACGTTGTGGAAATGACCCGCGGCACGAACATTTCAGTGGGTGCACAGAACTGCCACTACGAGCGCAGTGGAGCGTTCACAGGAGAAGTCTCCGCAACGATGTTGAAGGCGATCGGTGTTGAGTACGTGATCGTTGGACATTCCGAGCGAAGGAAACACTTCAACGAAACAGACGAGATGGTGAACAAGAAAGTGAAATCCGTGCTCTCTGAGGGCATGAAGCCCATACTGTGCGTGGGTGAGACCAAAGAAGAACGCGAGAAAGGTTTGACGTTCTGTGTCGTTGAAATGCAGATCAGGCAAGCGCTATACGGACTCTCGAGGCAGGAAGTGGAGAACATCGTCATAGCGTACGAACCGGTCTGGGCGATAGGCACCGGTGTGGTTGCCAAACCCGAACAGGCCCAAGAGGTACACAGATTTATAAGAAAACTGCTCGGTGAACTTTACGATGCACAACTCGCAGAAAACATACCCATTTTGTACGGAGGAAGCATAAAACCGGACAACTTCTTCGCGATCATGGCCCAGCCTGACGTGGACGGTGGTCTGGTGGGTGGCGCGAGCTTGGATGAACAATTCGTCAAACTTGCCCAGATTGTGCAGTCTTTCGCAGTCTGAAACAAGCTCCGTCGAAAACTGGTACGATGGGATGAAGGTCGATTCGAGAACAGTATTCTATGTCTTTTAGGAATCCTTTTTCAATGAGTTCTCGACCGTGCTCAGATTCACAGAGGCTTCGGAAAACCGAATCACCACATTTCCAAACGGACTCGGCTATGAGCGCCGAGTCCGTTTTTTCTTTCGCACCACTCATCGTGACGATCGCACCCGCACACAACACGTCCTCCAGCGCGATCTCACCGCTCTGCCCGGAGCAAACTATTGTGAAATGATCGTGTCTTTCCAGCTCACGAACAACAACGGAAAGGTTCAAAAAGCTCGCAGCATAGAGAATCTCACACTCGATCTTTTGGACCGCACGAGTGCCGTTGGTGGTGGTCAAGACAATCTTCTTGTTGGCGACTTTCTCTTTCGAATACTCGTACGGTGAGTTTCCAAGATCGAAACCCTTTGGTTTGACACTCTTTCTCTCCCCGCACACGAGAACATCCGAAGCCTTTTCCGAGAGCGCCGCTCTCACGCTCGAGACGGGTTTCACAGAAGCTGCCCCGTTTGCCAAAGCTGTGACGATGACGCTCGTTGCTCTCAGCACATCTATCAAAACACACACGTGTGACTTTATCTTTTGCTTTGGGACAAAGATCACATCGATCAAACCTTCATTTCACTCCCAAGATCCTATCTATCTTCTCCTTGTCGAAACCTATGACTATTTGATTGCCGATCTCGATCACGGGAACTCCCGTTTGACCAGTCTTTTTGACCAAGCGTTCCGCCGCGACTGGATCACGCGAAACATCTATCTCGGTGAACTTGAGATTGAGCTGTTTTAGATAGTTCTTCGCCCTCGCACAGTACGGGCACGTGGGCGTGGTGTAGACGGTGATTTTAACGTGCTGCATCGTTTCACCTCCTCATGTCCTGCTTGATCGCCTCTATACTGTCGACATCCAAATACAGTCTTTGATATTTCTTACCATCGACAGTTATGGTCAAAGGTTTTTCAAGCGCCCCTTTCACCGTGTAGAACCTCAGAGCGTTCCTGCCAGACTCGTACACGAGTTTGTAGAGTGCTGCAACGCTCATCGTGTTTTCGTTCTTGAGTTCCTTCAGCCATCTTTGAACCAAGACGTGATCGAACGGGTTGGGTTTCCTCACGGCAAGACTCCTCAGAAGATTTTCGAAGCTCTCAACACCGTTACCCAGAAGAGACTTGGCGAACTTCTTGATCTGTTCCGAATCGACTAGCGCATAGTATCGAAAACTGGAAGAAAATTCGATCATGGACTCAGCAAAACTGAAAACCTCCAGCGGGTTCTGAACGTCGAGCGATCTGTTGTTCAACGGGTTGAAGGCATATTGGGGAAGCTCGATCACGTACATCATTCGTTTGCTCAAATCCACCCGTATAAAGTAAGCCTTCTGTTGGTCCTTTAGAATGAAGGCGTAATGAACCACGGGTGATGCGAATTCAGCAGATTTCTTCAAACTGTTCAAAGATAAGAAGAACCACAGACCGAAACCCACGGCTGCAAAGACGATGCCCAAAAGGATCCAGAAGAGTCCAGTCCTTCTCTTCTTGATTGCCATACTTCAACCTCCCTCGACTCCGTCTTGATCGTTCTGTATGAGCGATTTGGATCTTTTGTTCCGCAACAAACAGTTCCACATTTCAACGGTCTCTGAAAATAGAAGGTATTCCTTTTTCATCGCATAGCAGACCTTGCTTCGGAGAGTCTGGATCACGGCTTCGTCCAAATCTCTTTCCGCCAACCTTCTCAAATCTTCCACGCCTTCATAAGCCCTTGTCTCTTCGAGCGAGTCCGCGAGGAAAACGATCTTCGCGATCTCGCCCATGTTGGGCTTTCCACTCGTGTGGAAGGCAACGGCTTCCAGGATGTCTCGATCCTCGATTCTGAACCTTCTTCTCAAATACTCTGCAGCAACCTTCCCATGCAAAAGCACAGGATGCTCCAATTCCATTCCCTTTGGTTCGATCCCGTAAGCCTTCGCAATCCTCAACAACTTCGATGTTGGTACATCCCTGAACGCATCGTGTGCCAAACAAGCAACGGTGACCTTCTCTTCGTCAACATGATGCAACCGTGCAAGTTTTCTTGCAAAGTCACAACAAGAATATATGTGTCGGCGACGCCTTGTAGTCACCAAAAGATTCAATGCTCGGACCAGTTCTTTGACAACGTGCCGCACCTCTCACCATCCTTCTCTTTCCAACTCAACGACTTCCACACCGTAAGTTGACTCCAGAACGTTACTTATTTGCTCCACGGTGCTATCGACGACCTCTTTCGCAGAGTTCACGACGGCGATACCTATTTCGGCCCAACCCTTCGAGTCACACATACCAACCTCGGAAACGGAGACGTTGTATTTGCTTCTCAGTTCATTGATCAGCTTCTTGATCAAACTGCGCTTTTCCTTCAGACTGTTGATACCGAACAGCCTGATCTTGAAGCTCACCACAGCCACATGCATGGATCGATTCTCACCTCAGGCGTTCTGCTGTTCCTGTTTTCTTTCCTGAATGATCTTCTCCTGTATGTTCGGTGGAACCTCTTGATACTTCAAGAACTTCATCGTGAAGTAACCTCGGCCGCTCGTGATTCCAGACAGTCTACCGGAGAAATCGAGCATCTCGGCCAAAGGTACCTCAGCCTTTATCTTGGACATGCCACGACCCGCTGGTTCCATTCCCTGTGGTCTTCCCCTCCGGCTGGTGACCTCACCCATGACATCTCCCGCGACCTCGTCCGGACAGAATATCTCTACCTCCATGATGGGCTCGAGTATGACGGGTCTGGCGTCTTCCATACCCTTCCTGAACGCTTGGATCGCTGCGATCTGAAACGCTATGTCCGAAGAATCCACTTCGTGGTAGGATCCGTCGAACAGTGTCACGCGTACGTCCACCACGGGATAGCCGGCGAGAGAGCCACGTTTCATAGCTTCAACTATGCCCTTCTCCACGGATGGGATGAAGTTCTTCGGAATCGCTCCTCCGAAAATCTTGTCGACAAACTCGAAGCCAGCTCCACGCGGCAGTGGTTCCATCTCTATCTTCACGTGACCGTACTGACCGTGTCCTCCCGTTTGCTTCTTGTGCTTGTACTCAGCAATGGCTTTCTTGGTTATGGTTTCTCTGTACGCGATCTTGGGCTTGCCAACCTCCACTTCCACACCGAAAATGCTCTTCAGCTTTTCTATCATGACGTCAAGATGTACCGTTCCGAGACCAGACACGACCGTTTCTCCAGTTTCAGGATCGTATTCCCACTTGAAAGTAGGATCGCTCTCGGCGAGCCTCGAAAGACCGTTGCTTATCTTGTCTATGTCGGTCTTACTCTTGGGGTTCACGGACCTGGAGAACATGGGTTCAGGGAACTGCGGTGGAACGATCTTCATCTTTCTGTCCTTGTGAGTCAGCGTCTCACCCACACTACCCTCTTTGAGCTTCGGTAAGACCACGATTTCACCGCAGGATGCCGCCTCTATCTCCACTTGTTCCTTTCCACGTGCCCAATAGAGCTTGCTGATCCTATCGCTCGTCCCACGGTTCGCGTTCACAAAGTTGTCTCCGGGCCTTGCGTTACCTGAAATGATCTTTATGTAGCTCACTCGACCAACGAACGGATCCACCACGTTCTTGAAAATGTAAGCACAGAAAGGCTCCGTCTCACTCGCTGAAACCAACGTTTCCTCACCGCTTTCGAGAACAGCCTTCAATGGTTTCGCTTCGAGTGGACTCGCGCCGAGATCGACGATCGTATCCAAGAACAGATCGACTCCAATTCCCTTTTCGGCAGAACCACAGAGTGCTGGCACGATGGCACCAGACTTGTAGGCTTTGACGAGGGCTCTTTTCAACTCTTCTTCGCTGATCTGACCCCCCTCCAAGTACTTCTCCATCAGGGCATCGTCGCTCTCCACGATGTCCTCCAGAAGCCTGAGTCTGGCCTCTTCCACTTTCTTTGCCATATCTGCCGGCACATCCACAACTTTGGATTTACCATCCTCATAGACGTAAGCCTTCATTCCCACCAGATCCACGACACCCTTGAAGTTGGATTCGGAACCGATCGGCAACACGAGTGACACGATCTTGCACTCAAACGCTGACTTCACCGACTCCAAAACACTATCGAAGTTCGCCCTTTCCTTGTCCATCTGATTGACAAAAACTATGATGGGCCTGGACATCTCCTGAGCGAGTCGCCATGTTCTCTCAGTCTGTATCTCGACCCCCGAAACCGCGTTGATCACACTCACAACGTTCTCGCTCACGAAGATCGCGTTGATCACCTCGGCTATGAAGTCTCCAAAACCCGGAGTATCTATCGCAGTCAAAAGGTGGTCTTTCCACGTGAAAGTGAACACGTGTGAGCTGATGCTCGAACCTTTCGCCTCCTCCAATGGATCAATATCCACGAGCTTGTTTGAAACACGATCACTCAAGCCAACCGTTCTGAGGATCGAGCTCACCAGAAGCGACTTACCCGAACCGTTGTGACCGATCAGCACGAAGTTCCTTTTCTTCTCAGCCGCGATTGCCATCTCTATACACCTCCACCTTCTTTGTTTTCATTGCGACCTCTGAACCACGAGCAGTGAAACAGGGACAGCCCTCGTCCACCCCGTCGGGGTTCTGCTCACGATCTTGTCCCTGATGACCATCACAGAAGAACTTCCTCCATCGAAGTTCATGGCCGAGTAGAACCCTTTGCTCAAGCAGAAATCGACCAGCTCATCGTAGTTGACACCTCCAGACCCGTTTTGATCGCTTATGACCATCAAGGCCACCTTACCATCCTGTGTTGTGGCGATGAGCGTTCTGGTCGCGTTTGTCCTCGCGATGTTGCCCCCATAACGATTCTTTTCTTGGTTTCGATCCGGTATCGGAGCCCCTTGGTAGAGTAACAGAGGTCCAGCCTCAACAGCGTGCTTTATCCTGTACGGAAAGTTGGTGTTGATGACGTATTCGACGGGATCTCCAGCCCTCACTTCCTGAAGGTACTTCTCGTATTTGTTCGAAACCGCCAGCACGAACCCCTTTTCCGGAGCCTTGGATATCCAGCCTCTCGAAACAACCTTGCCATTTTCGACGACAAAGTAAATCGTATCGTCCCTCTTCGGAATTGGCAAGCCAAACTCTCTCGTGAAGACGAGTACGTCTCCCAGAGCGACTGTGTTGACACCCTTCACGATGAACAAAAGTTGTCCGACACGCACGTTCAGCTCGAAATAAAACCTCTCGATGTGCACCGTTCCAGCGTAACTGTACACGAAGATCGGCCTATCTCCGTAGGCGGCCTGTAAAACTTTACCATCCACAATCAGCAAGCCGATCGGGATCGCTGTGTTTGGGTCGAAGTAACTCGCGTTCACACCCGCTATGGCACCGCTTCTGGCCACCATCGCTTCGACACTTTCCATCGTCCCAATGCCCGAAGAACTGATTGCAGGTTTCAGTTCGACAACGCTCGGATCTATCCACAGATAGTTCACCAAGAGTTCCTTGTTACCGATCCGTTCAGTTGTTTGCTGCCAATAGACACCGTTGGCAACCCATTCTTTGCCGAGCATGGGCATCCTGAGTTCGAAGGAGAGCGCGTTCGCTTCAATCTTCATGACCATCACTGGTTCCACGTCCACACCTAAATCCAGTTCGACGATCACGGATGTACCATCAGTTGAGACCTTCACGGGCTCGAGAGAAATCGCGGAACTCAAGCACGGTGAAATTTCGACGATCAGCTTACCCTTCGACGTGCGCGCTGAAACCATCTGTTCGGAGACGAAGCCAACGAAGCCCAGCTTCAACTGGTTCTTTTCAAAAACTGCAGAAACAAGGATCGGGACATTGTCCAGAAGCGCAGTCTGGCCAGAAACCGTCGTATGAGCTTTCAGCCCGAGAATCTTCTGTAGAAGTTCCGTTTTGATGAAGACCCTTTTTCCAACGAACCTCGCAGATTTTTCGTAGACGTCCAGAAAGTCTACGGTCACGGTGCCATCCTTGTTGAGCAGGATGATCTTTTTTTCGAAGATCAAGTACGCCCGTCCGGAAACCTCCGATAATACGAAAGTCAGTCCCAACTTTTCCAGATCTTTCACTTCCACGAAACCTTCTGACTCCTGCAGCACGACGAATTTTCCTTGAAATCCCACGAGGACTTGACCCATCACGCACGACGCCAAGATCACGAGCAAGATGGAATGGAAACGTTTCATTCGATCACCTCAAGCACAGTTGATGGCGGTTCAACTGAATGCGTGGAAAGCACATATGCCGATCGAACAAGAGCCAAGGCCGAATCCAGATCGCTCCTGTTCGAATAGTACACCTTTGCGAGCACGTCGCCAGTCCTGACACGGTCCGAAACCTTCTTCAGCAACTCTATTCCAACGGAATGATCGATGTTGTCTTCCTTCTTCGATCTTCCTCCACCGAGGAATACACATGCTCTACCTATCGCCTCGGCATCGAGACGTGCGACGTAACCATCTCTATCGGATCGCACTTCAACAACGTTTCTGCTGATCGGTAACTTGAAAGGATCATCAACGATGCTTGGATCGCCTCCCTGAAGCTCGATGAACTTCTTGAATCGCTTCAACGGTTCGTTCGAGCGAACCATGCTTTCGATATCGCTGAAACTCACCTTCAAACCAGCAAGATCGAGCATTTCTTTCACAAGAGTGAAGGACAGCTCTATGACGTCCTTTGGTCCCTCTCCTCTCAAGCATTCCACGGCTTCGATCACTTCGAGAGAATTTCCAACCATCTTTCCGAGAGGTTGGTCCATGTTGGAGAGCACAGCCTTGGCCTTTTTTCCGTGCCGCCTCACGATGTCCAGCATCAAGAATGCGAGCTTCTTGGCTTGATCAAAATCCTTCATGAAGGCACCGCAGCCAACCTTCACATCGAACACCATCGCGTCGGCACCGGCAGCAAGTTTTTTGCTGACTATGCTCGAAGCGATGAGAGAAAGGTTTTCCACTGTAGCCGTTGCATCCCTGAGTGCGTAGATCTTCTTGTCCGCGGGTGCGAGGTTCTCAGTCTGGCTCGCAATGGCAAATCCTATCTCGTCGACGATCTTCACGAACTCCTCTTTGCCGAGGGATGTCCTCATTCCTGGTATGGATTCGAGTTTGTCTATCGTGCCACCCGTGTGTCCCAATCCGCGACCAGACATCTTGACGATCTTCACACCGAAGCTCGCTGCGATGGGAAGAACGACGAACGTTATCTTGTCCCCTACCCCTCCACTCGAATGCTTGTCGAGCTTGATTCCTTTCAGCGAACATAGATCGAGTCGATCACCAGACTCGAGCATCGCGATGGTCAGATCGTAGGTCTCCCGTTCGTTCATACCCTTGAAGTAAACCGCCATGAGGAAAGCAGCCATCTGATAATCCGGAATTTCTCCACGGGTGTAACCATGCACCACGAATCGAATCTCTTCCGTCGTTAATTCCGCTCCGTCGCGTTTCTTCTTTATGACATCGTACATCCTCATGCTTCCACTTCCCACTTGATGGGCAATCTCACGATAAACGTTGTCCCAACGCCCACCTCACTGCTCACACTGATCTGTCCGCCATGCCTGTCGACGATGGACTTGACTATGGACAGGCCAAGGCCCGAACCTCCCATTTTCCTGCTTCTGCCCTTGTCCACTCTGTAGAACCTGTCGAACAACCTTGGGAGCGCTTCTTTTGGTATCCCGGGTCCCGTGTCAGAAACCTCAATTACCGCATAGTCACCCTCTTTGATGACCCTGACCTTGACGCGTTTCTCTCCGATCTCTTTCAGAGAAGTGTACTTGATGGCGTTGTCGACCAAGTTCAGGATCATCTGTACCATTCGGTCCTGATCGGCCCATATGTTCACACCTTGACAATGCGTTTCGACCTCAACACCATGCTCCTTGGCGAGAGGCTCAACGATGGACAACACATAGTTGACGACCATGCACAAGTCCGTTTCCCTGAACTCGAACCTCGCTTCACCGGATTCCATGCGTTCCAAGTCGAGCAGATCGTTTATCATCCTCGACATCCTTGCCGATTCGTTCTCGATGATCGTCAAGAATCTCTTGCGCGTTTCCACGTCCATGTCCGGATCGCTGAGAAGAGTCTCGGCATAACCGTGTATCGACGTCAGCGGAGTTCTCAGTTCGTGAGAAACGTTCGACACGAACTGCTTTCTCAACTCGTTCAGCTCGTGTTCCTTCGTCACGTCCCTCATTATGATCACTACTCTTCGTTCTCCCCTCGGCAGTATCACAGGTATCATCTTGCAAGAGTAGTATCTCTTCTCGTCGTCCACGTACATGACTATCTCGGATTCTTGCGCTTGCCATGTCTTCACGGTTTCTTCAAACATCTCTATGACGTAGTAATCCTCAACTGCTTCGTATATCTTTCTCGCTATGGGTTCAGAACGCGTGATCTTCTGTGCCGCGGTGTTCGCGAACGTTATAGTTCCATCGGCTTCAACGAAAATTATGGGGTCGGAAATGTTGTCGAGCAGAGTCAAAACGTTCTCTCTACTCCTCTGAGCTATCGACAGTTCTTCCTCTATCGTCTTCAATTTCTTGCGAAGTCGTTCTAAGACGTAAGAGGGTGGAGAGTCTTCAACCACGTCTGCAAGCTCTGCCACCCTCCTGAAGAACCGAAGAAGATTTTTGTTGATCCTCAGCAACGAAAATGAGTACAAAAAAAACCCTATCGCTGCAACTGCGGCGACGATGAGCAAGACTACCACGAATTATTCTTCCTTCCCAGGATCTCTGAACTTGTATCCCTTGCCCCTCACCGTGATGATGTACTTGGGATTCGATGGATCTTCTTCGATCTTCGTTCTCAGCCTTCTGATGTGCACATCAACAGTTCTCGTATCACCGTAGTAATCGTAACCCCAGAGTTTGTCGAGCAGCACATCTCTGCTGAACACTTTCCCCTCGTTCTCCGCGAGGAACCTCAACAATTCGAACTCGAGCGGGGTCAACGCAACCTTCTGACCGTTCACCCTCACTTCATACCTTTCCACATCGATTTCCAGTCCCTTGGCCACGATCTTCTTTGGCCTCTCTTCTCGTTCCTGAGCGCTGAGCTGGATCCTTCTGAAAATAGCCTTGACACGCGCGATCATTTCTCTCACACTGAAGGGTTTTGTGATGTAGTCATCGGCACCGAGTTCCAAGCCAAGGACCTTGTCGAACTCTTCACCCTTGGCGCTCAGGAAGATGACCGGCGTGTTCTTGTACTTCTCCATGGCCCTGAGCTGTCTGACGAGTTCGAATCCATCCATCTGCGGGAGCATGATGTCCACAATGAACATGTCCACGCTTTCGTTCGTCGCAACTTTGAGTGCCTCTTCTCCGTCGTACGCTTTGAGTACATCGTAGCCTTCACGGGCCAGGTTGTAACTCACCAGCTCGATGATCGAAGGATCATCGTCAACAACCAAGATCTTCTTTTTCGCCATGGTCACACCCTTTCGGGTACACCTCCTTTCGTGAGCGTTCACCGTGTTAACATTATAACAGACAAATGACGGATGCGCCAGAGTGTTTTTCCCGTTTCGTCAAATTTCACCTACTTGAGTCAGAAAATCCAAGAGGAATCCCTTCAGATAAGCTGAAAAGTCCTTCATGATGTGGTTCGTGATTCTCTTCAGTTCCTCCAGCTGCTTTGCACTCGCTTCGAAGTCGTTCCAACTGAGGGACCTGTCGAGGTTTGGATACACTCTCGCGAAGATTTCGTCCACATCCTCCAAATTTCTCAGACCGAGCAACCTTACACGCTGGATGAGTTCTCTCATGTTCTTCACCCGTTTCGGCTGTGCCTCAACGATCGAGTTGATCGCTTCTTGATCCTCAAGGTACAACAAGTAAGCGAGATATTCATCGTACGAGAAGTGTCTGTAAGCAAGTTCCATGCCTTTCTCTCTGTTCCAGAGAAGACTCTCCAAAACATCACCGAGCCTGCCTGGTGCGTTGTGGTAGGGCATCGACAGATCCTCCAAATGATGGATCGCCCTCGCTAAGAATCTGTAACCCCAGTATCGATCGTTCCTCTGAAATGCTTGCTTGGACATCTCGACGAAGTACAGGAAAGACTCGCTCCCCTCGAAGAAGTCAAAGAAGAGCAGTTTGTACTTCATGTGCCTAACGCCTTGACTGTTACCGATGATCGACTGAAGTGGTGACAGATTCAAGCCCTCGTCCATGCCGAGGTCTGGTTCGACCGAATAGACGGTCAGTATTTGCCAAACTGGTACTTTATTGTTGATAGGAGCCGGATCTGGAGGGTAGAACTTGGCCCAGCTTGGAATGAAATTGACCATGAACCGTCCACAAACGTCGTCCAAGATCAACCTCTCGATGTTGTAGATTCTTTTCTCATTGTAGCTGTATGGTGTTATTTCCACCAGCTCATCAGCGTTCGGCAAGGTCGATTTCACGATCAAATAAGTCAGCGTCTCGTGTGCGGACCAAGCGAAAGCCACCGTGAGAGAAAAGAGCCACACCAAAACCACGAACCTTTTCATGCGCATCACCTCAAGAAGAATTTACCACGTCGTTTGAAGGTGCGAGCATACGAAAGCATAAGAGAGCATACGTGAGCATACGTGAGAAAGAGAAAGTATAACCATGTTGGTCAAGATTAGTTCTCCTTGGCGAAGGATTGGCATATTTTGCCAGACTTTGAAATTTTTGGCTCAAATGTTATGATGTTGTTGCAGAGAAAGGAGGAACGCCGATGAGAAGTCAAGATTACATGGATCTGGAGTACAAGTACGGTGCTCACAACTACAAACCGATACCTGTCGTCATCGATAGAGCGGAGCGAGTTTGGGTTTGGGATGTGGAAGGAAAGAGATATTTAGACATGTTGTCATCGTACTCGGCACTGAACCATGGACACAGACACCCGAAGATCATCGAGGCGCTCGAACGGCAGCTTCAAAAGGTCACGCTCACATCCCGTGCCTTCCACAACAGCGTGCTCGGTCTTTTCGAGGAAAAACTTGCAAAGTTCGCAGGGTACGACAAAGTCTTGCCCATGAACACGGGTGCCGAAGCGGTGGAAAGTGCGCTTAAGATAGCCAGAAAGTGGGCGTACTACAAGCGCAGTATCCCCATGAACGAAGGAAACATCATCGCTCTCGATGGTAATTTCCATGGTCGAACGATCACGATAGTCTCTTTCTCGACGGAACATCAGTACAGAGATGGGTTTGGTCCCTACACACCGGGTTTCAAGATTGCCCCGTTTGGTGACGCACGCGCCCTTGAAAACCTCATCGACGATCGTACACTCGGCATACTCGTCGAACCTATCCAAGGTGAAGGTGGAGTCAGGGTACCACCGCAAGGGTATCTGGCAGAACTGAGAAGGATCGCGACGAAGCATCGCATTCTGCTCATGTTCGATGAGATCCAAACAGGTTTGGGCAGAACTGGAAGGATGTTCGCCTGGCAGTGGGAGGACGCCAAACCTGACGTTCTCATTCTCGGAAAAGCGCTCGGTGGAGGAATCTATCCGGTTTCTGCGGTACTCACGAGCAATGACGTGATGGACGTACTCAAGCCAGGAGATCACGGTTCCACGTTCGGAGGAAACCCGCTCGCCGCGGCGGTCGGCATAGCAGCGATAGACGTGCTCATTGAGGAGAAACTCGACGAGAGGGCGAGAACACTCGGAGAATACTTCATGAACCAGCTCAGGGAAATCAAGAGCGATTACGTCAAGGAGATCAGAGGGAAGGGCTTACTGATAGGTGTTGAGATAAAGAGAGAGTTCGGCACTGCTCGTCCCTTCTGTGAGAAACTCGCACAGATGGGAATACTCTGCAAAGAGACGCACGAACAGGTCATCAGATTCGCACCACCTCTCGTGATTGAGAAAGAAGAGATAGACTGGGCACTCGAACGGATTGAAAGAGTACTCACAGAACCTGTGCACGAACATTTGAAGATCACAAAATCGATCTGAAGTCACTGTGAGGGGCCCGCAGCGGCCCCTTTTTGTAATCTTTCCTTCAACATGTTTGCCCCCTCTTAGGCTAAGATTTTGTCAAGAAAGACTCGAGGAGGAATTCGTCGTGAAACCTTCGATCGTTCTTTTGAACGCCTCCGAGAGAAAGTATGGCTGCTCATCTCAGCTTCTTCACGTCGCCGCAGAAGGTGTACGTGACGCGCAGGGAAAGTTCGAGATCGTACATCTTTCGGATCACACCATCAAACCTTGCTCGGGATGCGCTTCAGACGTTGAAAAATTCTGCAAGTATCCTTGCTTGATCGAAGATGACGACTTCAACGCCATCGCTTCCAAGCTCATCGAAGCGCAGGGCTTCGTGGTCGCGACACCGGTGTATTGGTACGCACCCAACGGAGTTCTGAAGAACTTCATCGACAGGCTCACGAGCTTGGAGAACATGATCGATCATGTGGGCAAAAGTTTGCTCGAAGGGAAGGTGGCAGGGTTCATAGCGGCTGGTTCGGACAGCGGTGTGATGATGGCCATATCTTACATGGTCGTCGCGTTCAACAGCATGGGTGTTCACATCGTTCCTTGGTCCATGGCCTACACACACTCACAGGATCCAACCGAAGACGTTCAAGCGATGATGGATGCGTACAACGTCGGGTTGCTCGTGACCAAAATTGCACGAATTCTGATGAAGAACGAGCCTGTTGGATACGAATCCAACGTTGACCTTGAGAGATTGAAACGCAAGGTTGAACGGATCAAAAGAGAATTCGATGGACAAAGAGCACTGAGGATGAACAAGTTCAAACTCTCGCAGTAGGAGGGAAACAACGTGTGGAGCGTGTCGAGTTTCGCGAAGCTGGTTGTCCCAACTGAGGTGAAGATCAGTCCCGACGGAACTTGGTTGGCGTACTCCATCAAGAGAATCGATCCTGAAAAGAACAAGGCCGTCAGACAGTTGATCTTGTACAACCTCGCGACGAAAGAACGTTTCTTCTTGGCTGAAGACACTTCGAAACCTCGCTTCTCACCGAGTTCGCGAAGGTTGGCCTATCTGAAGAAGCAAGAAGACAAGAGCGCTCTCTGCATCATGGAGCTTTCAAACTTTTCAAGCTACACCCTGTTGACGGCGGACGCGGTGGGTTTCTTCGATTGGTCTTGCGACGAGCGCAACCTTTTCGTCGTCACTCAGAAGAGGAGGAACGATCCAGATTTGTACTTCGAAACACGCATTCCCGTCTGGTTCGACGCAAAGGGATTTCTGGACGATCAAAGGGACGTGTTCCACGTCTTCGATGTCGAATCGCGTCAAGAACTGACACAGTTCGAAGAAAGGAACGTGGCATACGCGTTCTGGTCGAAAGAAGGCATAGTTTACACGCTCTCTCGCGAAAAGTCTCCGTTCACGCGCTTCGACATTTTCCTTCACAGCAAAGGATCGAAGAGGACTATCCTTGAAGACGTCGGATTCATCGCAACGAGCGAATCGCAGGAAGGTTTGGTACTGCTCGGAAGAGAGAAGAAGAACGCTTTCCAACATGACTATGTGTATCTTTTGAAGAGAGGTCAGATCGTTCCGCTCACCGAACAGTACGGCTTGGACAATTCTGGGCACATCAGCCTCGAGGTGTGGGCATCTGACAGCGAGAGCTATCCCGTTGCTGCTGGTGAATGGGTGTACTTCAAAAGCGGAGAAGGTGGCACCGTCAAGTTGGAGCGAATGAACCTGCGTACCTTCGAGAAAGAAGCTGTGTTCGACGAAGGCGCTGTGAGTTGTTTCGACGCAAGTGAAGATGGAAAGGTCGTCTACGTGGCCGTCGACGATGAGCGTGGAGCAGAAGTTTACTTGCACCGAGAGGGACAAAAAGAGAAGATCACGTCCTTGAACGAACAGTTCTTGGAAACCGTCACGGTGAGAAGGTTGAATTATTTTGAGTATGCGAGTTTCGATGGGATGAAGATCGATGCTTGGTACCTCAAACCCGACAGTTCACCAGCGCCTCTGATCGTGTTCGTGCATGGTGGTCCAAAGGGTGCGTACGGTAGATGCCTCTATTTCATGGGGCAATTGCTCGCGCAGGAAGGCTTCTATGTTCTCTACACGAACCCGCGTGGCAGCGACAACTACAGCGAAGAGTTCGCCCTCGCGGTGAAGGAAAGGACGGGCTTGGAGGATTTCAAGGACATCGTGAGTGGTGTGGGAGAACTGAAGAGAAAGGAAGCCATCACGGACATCGGCATCACGGGGATCAGTTACGGAGGTTTCATGACAAACTGGGCGATAACCCAGAGCGACATGTTCAAAGCCGCGGTGAGCGAGAACGGTATAAGTTACTGGCTCACGAGCTACGCCTTTTCTGACATTGGCTTTTGGTTCGATAAGAGTCTCATCGGCGACGATCCACTGACTAACGAAAACTACAGAAAACTCAGTCCTCTGTTCCACGCCAAGAACGTGAAAACACCGTTGTTGCTCATACACAGCCTCGAAGACTATCGCTGTCCACTCGATCAATCGCTGATGTTTTATCACGTTCTCAAGGATCTTGGGAAAGAAGTCTACATAGCGATTTTCAAGAAAGGTGCCCACGGTCACAGTGTCCAAGCGAGTTACTCACACAGGTTGAAGCGTTACAAATTGATCGTCGAGTTCTTCAAACAGAAACTCCTTCTGAAGAGTGAAACCTTCGATCTCAAAGACTGTCTCAAGATCGATTGATGTGCCCGCCTCTGGCGGGCTTAAATTTCGCACCTTGGAAGGTGTTTCTTCGCTCGAGTTCGGTCTCTATCATGCTCAAAAGTTGAGTCTTCGAAAGACCCCAACGTGCAAACAGTGTTCCTACCTTGGGAGGATCGGAGACCATCCTGTGTATAACGATGCTCGGTGAGAGATGTTCCAGGAACGCCACGATCCTGTCGAGGAAGGACTCGAGACTCACTGGCTGGAACTTCCCCTCTCTGAACATGTTTCCAAGGGGGCTGTCTTCCACGACGTAGAGAGAGTGGATCTTCACACCGTCCACGTTCAAGTAAGATAGCGTTTTCGCAGTATCGACGACATCTTCGAGCTCGTCCCACGGCAGATCGACGATCACGTGAACGACGATCTCGAAACCGTGTTCCTTTGTCCTCAGCACAGCATCCACGAATTCGGCAACACCATGGCCCCTGTTCAGTATCCTCAGCGTTTTTGAATTGATCGTTTGTAGCCCCAGTTCTACCGAGACGTCCACTCGAGTTTTGAACTCGTCCAGCAGGTTCAACACTTCTTCCGGAACGCAGTCTGGTCTGGTCGAGATTGCAAGCTGAACGATGGAATCATCCACCAAAGCTTCTGAGTATCTCTCACGGAGCGTATCTACAGGTGCGTACGTATTGGTGAAGGCTTGAAAGTAAGCTATGAATTTACTCGCTCCGTACTTCTTGCTTGCCCACTCTTTTTGTCTGAGCACCTGCTCGCGAATAGATAAACCCCGTAGCGTGTTGAATCCACTACCCGTGGGATCGCAGAAGATGCATGGACCATTCTTTAGCCTGTTGGGACACGTGAACCCTGCGTCTATGACGAGCCTGTGCACCCTCGCACCGTAACGGCGTTTCAGATGTTCGCTCAGTCTGTTGTATCTGTCAATCTGCCGATCGCCTCCTCGCACTTTTCGAAGACATACTCTGCATCGATCGTGGGATACCCTCCGTCATAGTAGACCCACCGACCCTTGATCATCGTGGCGAAGACGTCCAAGGAGTTTCCAGAGTGAACGATGTGGTTCTTGATCCTGTCGCGTGGTACGTACCATGGTTTCTTCAGATCGACGACGATCAAATCGGCGTCCGCACCAACTTCGATCTTACCGGACGTGAGGCCCACAGCCTTGGCACCTTGCTCTATGGCCATGTTCAACGCCTGCTGGATGGAAATGTTCCTTGGATCTGAAACCTTTTGCAACAAGGCGGCCAAACGCATTTCGTGCCAAACGTCGAGAGTGTTGTTGCTCGCGGCACCATCGGTGCCGAGACACACTTGCACACCCTTTTCGATCATCTTCTGAACTGGGGCTATACCGCTGCCGAGCTTGAGATTGCTCGTAGGATTGTGCACGACGAAGAAGTTCTCGCGTGCGAGCAAACTGACATCCTCATCTTTGACGTGCACACAGTGCGCGAACAAAACTTTGCAATCCTTCAAAGAGGTACTCAGTAAATTTTTCAGTTCGTACTTTTCGTCCGCCGTCTCGTACAAATGGATCATCACAGGCGCATTCAGTTTCAACGCCGTCTTCGCAATCTCATCTATGTAAGCCCTTGAACAACTATAAGGCGCGTGAGGCCCAAAACCAACCTTCACCAGACCATCCTTTCCATTCCATCTCTCGTAATAATCAACGTTCTGCTTCAACCTACCTCTGTCGGAATCCACGTCAACCAAACCACGCGTGATCAAAACTTTCATGCCGAAATCCAGGGCAGCTCTCGCAACGGCACCACAGTGAAAGTACATGTCTGCGTACGCGACGATGCCTCTTCGTGCCATTTCCAACTGTGCCAACATCGTACCGTAGTAAACGTCCTCTTCGCTCAGTCTCTCTTCTATGGGAAATACCCTTTCCGTGAGCCACTCTTTGAGTCTGAGATCCTCCGCCAAGCCTCTCATCAGTGTCATCGCAGCGTGCGTGTGTGCGTTCACAAAACCTGGCATGACGAGTTTTTCGGACATGTCGTGAATTTCCTCAGCAGTCGCTTCTGTGAAATTCCCTATCCCTGCGACCTTGCCATCTTCCACGAGCAAATCTGAAACCTTCGGCTCTGAGCGAACATCGCATAGAAGCAACGCGTTCTTCAACAAGATTCTCATAATCTCATCACAGCCTTTCTCACGGATTCCAACAATGTCCTTGCCTCGCGTTCGTCACAGCCAACGACCTTCACGTAGATCTTCAACTTCGGCTCGGTTCCAGAGGGTCTCGCGTAGATCTTCGCGTTCTGAGTCTCCAACAGAAACGTTTCGTTCGGCATCTCTGGATCGCTTTCGTAATCGTAGATGCGAATGATGTTCTGATCAGCGATTCTCGAGGGCGTGTTGAGTCTCAGTGCTTCATATTTCTGCCTCGCTTGTTCTGGACTTTCGAAAGACAGCGAGATCAGCTCTTCGATGTGGTAACCGTACCTCTCGTACAGGCTCTTCAACAGCTCAACTGGATCGTACTTCGAACAGAGAGATGCGATCAGTGCGGAACCAAGAACACCATCTTTGTCCCTCACCAGATCACCCATCAAATAGCCACAACTCTCTTCGAAGGCAAGAAAGTAACTGAAGTTGGACTGCTTCGACTTGGTCTCGATCAGATGACCTATGTATTTGAACCCCGTGGGAGTTTCCAGCACGTGCAAACTTAGTTCTTCACACATGGGTTTCACCATGTCCGTGGTCACGATCGTTTTGATCAAGCTACTGGCTGGATCTGCACTGTGTCTGAGCATTTCTGTCAGCAACACGCCCACTTGATTGCCCGACAGCCTCTTTCCATCGACGATCAAGCCTACTCTGTCGCAGTCTGGGTCCGTCGCGATGCCGAACCTCGTTTTTTCTTCTTGGCAAACTCTTCTCACCAGGTCGAAAGCCTCTTCATCTTCGGGATTCAAAGACGCCACTTTTGAAAAGTTCGGATCGGATTTCATCTGCTCTTCGACACAGATCAATTCAAATCCAAGTTCACGCAAAACCGTCGGAACGAAGCGAGCGCCCGTACCCTGAAGTGGAGAGTACACGATCTTCGTTGATCTTTCAACGTGTTCTCTCACCAGTTGGACGAGCCTTTCAACGTAGCCTTCCTCGATCTGCTTTGGTACGGGTTGCACTCGAGCGGTCTTCTTCGTTTCGAAGGGCTTTCCAATCAAAGACGAGATCTTCTCAGTGTAGCTTGGAACAGCTTGCACCCCATCAGCTGTGTAGACTTTGTAACCGTTGTATTGTGGAGGATTATGGCTCGCCGTGATCACCACCCCAGCCCCGGCTTTCAATTCTCTAACGGCGAAGGACAGAAGAGGTGTCGGCGTGGGTGCATCGAAGAGGTACGTCTCTATGCCGCAACCTGCGAAAGTCTGCGCGGCCAGTTCTGCAAAACGAACCGAATTCCTCCTCGTATCGTACGCGATGACCATTCCATCCAATTTCTCCTCAAGCATCCACAAGGCAACGGCTCGCGAAACGTTGACGACGAGCTTTTCATCGAACTCTCCATCTCTCATTATTCCTCTCACACCACCGGTCCCGAAGAGGATCACACGACATCCCCCCATAGGTCCTTTCCACCGATCATGCGCAGCAACTCGTCTTTTCTCTCTTCGAGAGTGAGAGACTTCACGCGCATGTTTCTGTCTTCCTTGAACACCACGAAATGCGCGTCTGCATGCCTCGCGATCTGTGGTAGGTGAGTCACGACGATGACTTGTGAACTTTTCGACAACGATTTCAACTTTTCTCCGAGCACGTTCCCCGTCATGCCCCCTATTCCGCTGTCTATCTCATCGAAGACGAAAACGTTGCCCATTTGGTTCGCAACCGACAGATGCACCGCGAGCACCATGCGCGAGAGCTCTCCTCCGGAAAGTACCTCTCTGAGAGATCTTTGCTCATTGTTCGCTTCGACGACGAATTCGACGTCGCTGATACCGGTGAAAGTCAGTTGGTTCAGCCTTTCGATCTTCACCGAAAAGTTCAGGTTCATGGCGAGTTCTCGAAGATGCTTGTTGACGAAGCCTTCAAACTCACCTATGGCTTTGACCCTGTTTTCGTGCAATTTCTCTGCGAGATTCCAGCAGCGCTCTTCGATTGAACGAAGCTCACGCTCTGCAAGTTGCAAGCGTCTTTTGTTTTCGAGTAACTCGCTCTTTTCTCTCTCCAACTTCGCCCAGTTCTTCTTTATGTCTTCCCAGTCAGGTCCAAAACGTCTCTTCAGTTCGTTGTAAATGCTCAGCCTCGCTTCCACCTCGTGCGAATCTTCGAGTTGTATTTCATCGACGAACCTTCTCACCAGAGTTCTGACTTCGTCGGATTTTTCGGCGACGTCTCTCAAAAGTCCTGGCAGGTCCTTCGGTACGAGAGATGCCATTTTCTCCGCTGAAAAGCTCAACCGCCAGAGACGCGTTGCGAGATCTTCGTCCAGTGTGTGCAAAACCTCTTCCATGAGTGAAACTATCTGCTTTGCCTTGTTGATCCTTTCGAACCTCTCCTTCAAGGTTCTTTCCTCATCCTCGCTGGGTTTGTGTTTTTCGAAGAAGGCAAGTTCTCCGTTCAGTTCTTCGATCCTTCGGTCCAGATCTTCCGCGCTGAGTTCCTCCACGATCCTGTGAAGCTCGATCAGTCTTTTGTACGCCTCGACGTAATCGGACAGGACTTGAACATTGTCGCAGAACCTGTCGAGCAGAGACAGCTGATAGCGCCTCTTGAGCAAGTTCACGTGAGTGTTCTGCTGATGAAAGTGAACTATGTTTTCGAACAACTTTTCGACGACGTCTTGAGGGTACATCCTGCCGTCGATGCGATAAATCCACCTCTTACCAGCGTTCAGACTCACGATGTGTTCGCCCTCTCGAACGCCGAGCTCTCTGAGCTCTTCGTCGACGGCATCCATCTGCACCAGCGCCTCGAGCCACGTTTCGTTGTCGAAGAGTTCGACTCTTCTTCCGAGCAGGGCCTGTAGACCTCTGAGGAGGATCGATTTGCCAGCGCCCGTTTCACCCGTTATGACGTTCAACCCTTCGCTGAATTCCAAGTCGAAAGAATCGAAATAGAGCAAGTTTTTCCCACCGAACCTCAGGATCATTCCTTCACCACTCTCTCAGTCCGTCGCATCGATCCACTCAACGAGTTCCTTCGGGATTCTATCGATGAAGTCCGGCAACTTCATCCACGAGAAGTAGTTTCGCTGTACAGATTCCTGTCGCATGATGTAGAGCAGTTCTTTGGCTCGCGTTATGGCAACGTAGAAGATCCTTTCCTCCTCGTCGAGCTTCCCATCCACTACAGCGTAGTAGCTTGGAAAATCTCCCGGATTCACGCTCAGAACGAACACCACATCCCACTCCAGACCTTTCGCCTGGTGGACCGTCGTCAGCGTGACCTTGTTCTTGCTCGTTTCTTGGCTCACGTCCTCGCTGATCATCAGGTCCGACAAGAACCTCTCCAAAGACCTGTAGCGCTCGGCCATTTCCATGAGCCTTTGAATATCGAGCTGTCTTTCTGCGTAGTCCGAATAGTTTTCCTCCAAGTATTCTTTGTAGAAGGATTCGTAGAGTCTTTCTATCTTCTTTGACACAGCCTCCTCCTTCATCAACTCAGTGAAGATCTCACGAAGTTTGTTCAAGGAAGGCTTTTTTATTGAAAAAGTTTCGAACATCTCCTGAAAGTCCATTGTCTCCATTGAAGACGCGTGATCTGCAAAAATCGAAGCCGTCTTCGCCCCTATGCCGGGGAACAACCTCGCCACCCTGATCCAGGAGACCTTTTCTTTTGGATTCTGCAACAACCTCAAGAAGGCCAACACGTCCTTCACGTGAGCGGTTTCGGTGAAACGAAGACCAGAGAGGATCCGAAAGGCAATTTGATTCCTCGTCAGTTCCAGTTGTATGTCAAAGGAGTGCGAATGGCTCCTGTAGAGGATGCCTATCTGGTTCGGCTCGTATCCGAACTCGATCAGCTTCAAGATCTGTCTCGCCACGAAGTTGGCCTCACTCGCTCTGTCCCAAGTGCTGACGATCTTCGGTCTCGTACCGTTCGGTTTCACCGAACGGAGCAATTTCGGCACACTGGTCCTTGGAATCATCGCGTTGATGAACTCGACAATCCTTTCGGTACTTCTGTAGTTCGTCTGTATCTTGAATATTTTGGCGTTGGATCGAGCGAAGTCCTTCACGTTTTCGAACCTCGCACCCCTGAAAGAGTAGATACTTTGAGCATCGTCTGCCACAACGAACGCGTTGTTGTGAACACTCGACAGTTGGTCCACTATCTTCAGTTGCAGAATGTTCGTGTCCTGAAACTCGTCCACGAGCAAGTACTTGTACTTGGATGCTTCCCTGTATCTGACCTGTGGATCGTTCTCGAGTAGGAAGACTGTCAGAGATAAAAGATCATCGTAGTCGACGCAGTTCTGGGTTCTCTTTTCTATGGTGTATTCTTTGTATATCTCCTCTACGATGGTTTCGAACTCGGCATGTTTCGGATACAACGACAGCAGAGCTTGTCTGAGCGAGCTCATCGTGTTCACACTGTAGGAGAAAACCTTCTGCAGGATCGATGGTGCTGGAAAGTGCTTTTCCTTTTCTCCTGAGAAAACTCTGTCGAGTACCTTGGTCCTGACGTGCTTGATGAGACTCAAAGAATCCTCTTCGTCGAGTATCGTGAAGTTCGGCGAGATGCCCACTCTGTTGGCGTACCTTCTCAACAGCAAGTTGCACACGTGGTGAAAGGTGCCCGCAGTGAGTTCCTCGAGGTCCATGCCGGTCACTTGTTTGGCCCGCTCTATCATCTCGTTCGCTGCGGCGCGTGTGAAAGTGACGAGCAGAATCTGCGAAGGCTTGACGCCGTTCATCAAAAGGTGCAACAACTTGTACGTGATCACACGAGTCTTTCCAGACCCAGGTCCCGCTATGATGAGAGATCTACCATCTGACTCCAACACAGCCCTTCTCTGTTCCTCATCGAGTTCTTGGAGATAGTCCACCTTCACTCCCCTTCACCACCATCAGAACACGTCAGCCCCGATCGATCCCGTGATAGGATCGAACGAAAAGCTCTTCTTAGGAAATTCCTTTATGAAGAACTTGAACGAGAGTTTCTCGAGACTGAACCCACCAACCGTCGAAAAGCTCGTTTCGAAGACCAATCCCCAGCAGTGCAGGTCCTTGGTCATAGTCAACTCGAGAGAATTTATCTGGAAAGGCTCGAGTCTGCCTGAAAAAGAGATCTTCACCGATGGGTCGAAGTTGGAAAGTTCATACGAAGCCCTGAGCCGGTAAGAACTCCTCATGTAGGTCAGAGAGAACGCGTGTCTTGCGAGACCTGTGTAGAAGGAACCTCTCGCTTGAACGATGAGGATATCGAAGGGTTGAACGCTCAGAGTGTATTTCACGGACAGGTCGGGTCTCTCCATGAACAGAAAGCTTTTACCCTTGACGCTCAGTTTGTTTTCCACCACATCAACAGCGGGCGTTGTGTCGTATCTGTAGGTGAACTTCGTCTCGTGGTTGAAAGAGCCAAAGCCGACGTTTATATCCCAGTCCGTCTTGTAGAATTTTTCCTTCTCAATTTGATAGATGGTTTCCGTGTAGATGGACCAACGGAGCGAAAACGTGTCAAAGGTGCTCGTCGTCTTCATCAAAAGATCGTCCCATCTGTACCCGATCAGATCATAACCCGTCGAGAGCTCGACACTGGTGGTTGGGACTTTCAAAGTCGTCGAAAACGTGGCCTTCGAAAGGTTGGAAAAGTCGGAAAATCTTGAGTAAAGAACGTTGTTCAACGAGGATCGGTTGCCATATCCAACCGAGACGGAGAAGAAGTCAAAGGGTTTCACGGTGAAAACCGCTCGGTTCGTCTGCGAAAAGAGATACTCCAGATCCTTCCCCTGAGCGAACCAAACTCCAGCTCGCAGCGAAGAATCGAACGAAAGATCAAACCAACCACCGCGCAACAGGGCAGTCTTGAAGGGCAGATTGGAATCGAGTTGAAAGTAGTTCCTCGAGTAGTCACTGGTGATGTTCGTTCCTCTCAGCTCGTAGACACCACTCAAAGACACATCCAGCTGCTTGAAAACCTTCGGAAGTTTCCACTGCGCCGATACGGCGTACCGACCGAAGGTGTAGAACTCGTCCAAATGATCGAACAGGCTGCCTTCGGTGTATTCCAACGACGAAACGTGCGAAGACGAATTGATGACAAGGGAGAACGGATCTTTCAGCACTGTGAACTTCTTGATCGAGACACTCGGCAAAGTCCAACGCGTCGCGGTTTGCGTCTTTGTGATCGAACTCTGGATCACGAAGTCTTTGACAGGATTCAGAGTGTGCTGCAGAGAGAACCGTTCATCACTGAAATAGGCTGTCAACCTCGAATACAGCGATGGCACGGACAACGTCGCGTTGATCTCGTGATCTTTCCCATTTGGCCCTTCGAGGTTGTAGAGATTGCTGGTGAGCTCCCATTCGCTCGCCTTGTAGTTCAGCGTCAACTGAGAATAGTTTCCGGCTTTGTCACCTTTCTCTCTGAAACCAACGCGGGCCGATACGTATCCGTTCGGGTACGTCAAATTGTAGACGCTCTCGATGCTGAAGCCCTCACTTTTCGAATATCCGACCTTCACGGAGAACGGCTGTGGTCCTTCACGCAGAGAGACGAAATAGACGGGAAAATAGACCGTGGGAACATCGAAGATGAACAAGACGACGTTGTAAGCGGCGAGATAATCGTTTTCCTTGATCTCCACGTTGGTTGCTTGGAGCCTGTAATGGGGTTGTTCAAGATCGCAGGTCGTCAGGTAGGATCTTTGGAGTTCTCCGACGCCTTCTTTCATTTGTGAAGACTTCGCGGTGAAGTAGACCGTATGTTTCACTTTCTCTTCGTCCGAGAAGATCGTCTTGCCTCTGGCTTCAACGATGAGCGCGAGTTTTTCGGAAAAGACGTAGTAGAGCTGTTGGGCCCTTATTTGAGTGTCTTTCTTGTTGTACAACACGTTCCCCTCCGCGAGGATCTTTTCAACTTGGTTCGACTCGTTGAGAAAAGCGGTCAACGTCGAACATCTGATGAAGACATCTTCGTAAGATGCTTCAACCCCCTGTGAGAAGATCAACTTTCCCTTCTCGAAGACGACGTTGCCACCCTTGAGCTGCATGGTTGCAGCCTGCGCATGTGAGGCAAGAAGTATCACGAAGAGAACGGCCAAAAATCTGGTCAAGAGTTCCCTCAGTCTGTAACTGACGTGCGTGTCAAGCAGTATGAACAGCACCGTGCCAACGAGTCCGAAGCCGAGATCGGGCAACCAGGCTGCGAGGACTGGGTTGATGAGGTTCTCCTTTCCCATGGCGCTGATCCAAGCACCTGAACCTTGGTACAGAACGATCAGAACGAAGGTGAGTATGACACCCCAAGATTTACTCCTCAAGTTGAACATCAGCGATAAAGGTACTCCCACAAGCGCTATTATGATGGGACCGAGCGCAATGGAATAGCGCGAGTGCAGCTCCACCACCCATGGCGCTGGGTCTATACCGAGTTTCTTGAGCGTGGAGATCCTCTCGCGTAACTCTTCGCTCTTCATGTCCCTCGGAGTCTTACCAGTTCTCAGAATCGATTCGATGTCTTGCTTGAGATCGAGTTCAACCTTCGAAAAACTCACATCGAAGCGCAAAAAACCCTCCTTGTCGACTCTGTACATTCGACCATCGTACATGAACCATTTGTTCCCCTCTTTTGTCACACGACGTGCCGTGATGATCTCTTCTTCAGAGGGCTCGTTCCTGAACAGGACCACATTCTCCAAAACACCGTTCTGCCTGTCGTACTTCTTTACGTAGAAGTACTGGTTCTCATCCACTTTGGTCAGAACGTTCTCGCTGATGAACACCTCTGGTTTTCTGTAGACGTACTTGGATAGCACTTGGTCCGCCTTCTGGTTGAACACGGGAACGATCCTGTCGTTGAGTACGTAGGCCATAAAGCTCAACATCGCGCCAAGCAGCAAGAAAGGAACGATCAAGACCTTCATCGAAATACCGTGCACTTGCATGGCCATGAGTTCGCGATCGTTGGACAGTTTCGATAGCACCCAGAACACGGCGAGCAGAATACCGACGGGTACACCGAGCGCTGTGAAATATGGAAGGTAGTAATACAGGATTCTCAAAAGTACGAAGAAACTCACCCTGTGCCTGACTATCAGATCGGAAAGTTGGTAGAGTATCTCGACGCTCACGAAGACTATGAAGCCTCCTAAACCTATCAGGACTGGACCCAACGAGAGTTTGAACAAGTATTTAATCAGAATTGTCAAACAGCACCCCTTCCCCTCTCTTGAACAGCTTCATCTGGTCTCTGAAGCACTTGTAGTTGGACCCAGAAACGGCGTAAAGCACCGATTCAACGATGTTCGTGCACAGGTCGGCCACCTCCTCGAGCTCCTGTGCAATTTCCAACAAGCAAAGGATTCGTTCTGTCTGCTCCGGTTTCTCCTTCAGCAAGTTCGCGAGCTCCGATCTCATTTCTTCAAACAGCTCGTCTATCTCCTCGTCCTTCGTGCACACCTCAAAGGCCCTTTCGGATTGCATGTCTGCCAAAACGCCGAGGGTTTCTCTCAACAACGCCGCAACGTTTTTGGCCATCCTGACTATGTTCGGATCGATGTTCGCAGACTGTTCCCTGTAGAAAGAGAGCAAGAGCTGAGCCATCCTACGGGTCTTGTCACCTATCTTCTCTAGAATGTTCGCCACTTCCAGAGAACTGACTATGAACCTCAGGCTGAAACCCGTGGGTGTGTACGTACCGAGCAGCACGGTGGCTTCCCCTCTCAACTCGACCTCCATGGAGTCGAGTATGTCATCGTCCTCGACGATCTGTTTCGCCAACGCGATTTGTCTGCTCTCCATGGACTCGATCACTCTTATCATCATCTTTTCGGCGAACCAACCCATCTTCATCAAGGCTTTCTTGAACCTCTCGATCTTTTGATCCAGAAGCCACTTCAAGGTTCGCTCACACCCTTTCCATAGCCAACCTTGTTCTTCAGCACGGAGAAGAAATCGTACCGTGTGGGTCTCAACAAGGAAAAACTTTTGCTTGATCTGCTCACGAAAATCTCCTTCGTCGTACCCATACAGACACCATCTACCACGAGCTCAGATTCGAGTTGACTCGCGATGTGGATGTTTCTGTCCGCGGGCAACACTATGCTACGGTTCTGGAGATAGTACGGCGCGACGGGCATGATCTGTACAACCTCACAGCTCGGTATCACGATAGCGCCACCGAGGGAGAGGTTGTAGGCGGTGGAACCTGTGGGTGTGGACACAAGGATGCCATCTGCAAAAAAATCCAGATCGCTACAACCGTCTATGAAAACCTTGAACTCGCTCATGGGTTTGGCCTTGGCACGCACGATCGCATCGTTCACGGCGTCGAACTCTTTTTCACCCATCATGATCCTCAACATCCATCTCTTCTCGAGCACGAGGTTTCCATCTTGCAGATCTATGAGGAACTGTTCTGCCTCTTCTATCTTGTATGGCGTCAAAAAACCGACCCTGCCGGCCTTGAAGCCAACTATCGGTACCGACACGCACTTCACGGCCCTCAGAACTGTGCCGTCCCCTCCCACCACGATCGCGAAGTCACAGTCAGCTTCAACGCGTCGGTAGGAAAGTTCCTCAACACCCAGCACGTTCAAATGTTTCTTAACGCGTTCGTACAGTTCCTGTGCTTCCTTAACCCTTCCGGTTTTGTACAGAACGATACACGTACGATTCAACGTAGCCTCACCGCCAGATCGAACAGAGTCCTGACAACGAAGTTTTCAAGAAACACGAGCACGAAGATCGCTATCATCGGTGTGATGTCCACTGGTCCTATCGGAGGAATGAGTTTCCTGAAAGGCCTCAACACGATGTTCGCAACCGCATCGATGAACTGTCTGAACGTGGAATACCTGAAAGGTGTGATCCAGCTCAAGAGGGCGGAAAGGATCACGGCAAAGATCTCCACGTAGATGAACAGTTGCAGAACGATCGCGATCGCGTACAACAGATTCGAAATCACGAACATCTTCATCCTCCCTTCAAGATTGCCCTACCGATTCGAACCATCGTTGCTCCTTCTTCTATGGCCACCTCAAAATCGTTGGTCATGCCCATTGACAGATGAACAACACTTGGCCACTCTGTTGCGATCTCGTCGCGCATCTGTCTTAACTTTTTGAAGACCCAGCGAACCTGTTCTGCATCTTCTACCAGGGGTGCCATCGTCATCAGACCTACCACTTCAACCGACGAGAAGTTCTTCGAAAAGTTCAAAAGTTGAACCACTCCGTTCGGTTCAACGCCCGCCTTACTCTCTTCGCCGGATACGTTGACCTCGATGAGAATCTTCTGTACCTTCCTCAGTTTCGAAGCGATTTTGTCTATCTCAACGATCTCTTCTTCTCTGCACACCGAATGCACATACTCGCATCTCGGTACGATGTATTTGATCTTGTTGGTCTGGATCCTTCCGATGAAGTGCCACGTGGCGTTCGGAGCGACTTCGTACTTCTTCACAAGCTGTTGGGCATAGTTCTCCGCAAGATCGCTCAATCCCAAGTCCACCAAACTCTTCACTTGCTCGAGACTCGCTTCCTTCACTACCGCGATCAGTCTAACGGAATTCGGATCGCGATGAGCCTTAACTGCCGCTTGAGCTATTCTCTCCTTGATCCTCAAAATGTTCTGCAACATATCCATCGAAGAGCCCACCTCTCAACCTACTTTCGTATCCGAGGTGTCGGTACGCAAGATCACTGGCCATTCTGCCACGTGAGGTTCTAACGAGCAAACCTGTACGAAGCAGGTATGGCTCGTAAACTTCTTTGAGCGTGTCGAGTTCCACGTTCAGTGTCGCCGCGAGCGCTTCCAGACCCACCGGACCTCCGTCGTAGACCTCGATGATCGTTCGCAGTATCTTCCGATCCATCTCATCGAGCCCCATTGCATCTATCTCCAATATATCCATCGTCTTCAGAACGATCGACCGCGTTATTCTCTCTTCACCACGTACCGTTGCAACATCCCTAACGCGCTTCAAGAGTCTGAGCGCGATTCGAGGAGTACCCCTCGATCGCTGAGCGATCAGCTCGGCCGCCATATGCTCTATAGGCATGTTCATGATCTCACAAGCTCGCTTGATTATCGAGGTCAGTTCCTCCACACTGTAGAAATCAAGTTCGAATATCATTCCGAACCTGTTCCTGAGTGGTGAGCTGAGCAGGCCGCTCCTCGTCGTTGCACCGATCAGTGTGAAAGGTTTCAACTTTATTCTGACAGACCTCGCCGTGGGACCCTTACCGATCATCACATCGACTTGGAAATCTTCCAGCGCCGAATAGAGAACTTCTTCTGCGGTTTTGTTCATCCTGTGGATCTCATCGATGAAGAGCACATCACCATCCTCGAGACTCGACAGTATCGCTGCGATGTCTCCCCCGCGTTCTATGACTGGCCCACTCGTGACGTATATGTTCTTCTTGAGCTCTTTGGCTATCACGTGTGCGAGCGTTGTTTTCCCCAAACCGGGAGGTCCAGCGAGCAAAATGTGGTCGAGAGGTTCCGCACGAAGCTTCGCTGCTTCCAGAGCAATTCTCAGTCTCCTCTTCACTTCTTCCTGTCCCACGTACCCGTCCAAGCTGCTCGGTCTGAAGTTCAGTATCGATTCGACTTCCTTCATCACGGATACACCCTGTAGAGTGTCCTTGCGAACGGTATGGCCTCTCTGATGTGTTCCAATCCACAAATCCAAGCAACGGTGCGTTCTATACCCAGCCCAAATCCGCTGTGAGGCACACTTCCCCACCTTCTCAGATCCAGATACCACTGGTACTTGTCGATCGGCAAGTTGAACTCTTGGAGTCTTTCCACCAGCAAATCGTAGTCGTGAATCCTCTGAGAACCTCCTATGATCTCTCCGTAACCTTCCGGTGCGAGCAGATCCGCACACAGAACGACTTCTGGTCTGGAAGGATCCGGCTGCATGTAGAACGCCTTCGCCTTTCTGGGATAGTGTGTCACGAAGACAGGCCTTTCGAACTGCGAAGCGATCAAAGTCTCTTCGTCCCCACCGAAGTCGTCACCCCACTGTATGTTCACGCCCTTAGACTGCAAGAACTTTACTGCCTCATCGTAGCTTATGCGTTCGAATGGGACGGTCACTTTCTCGAGCTTCGAGATGTCTCTACCGAGCGCCACAAGATGATCAGAGGCGTTCTCGAGCACGTACTTGACTATGTGAGAGACCAGTTCCTCTTGGAGCCTCAGGTTGTCCTCATGCTCGTAGTACGCTACTTCGGCCTCGTGCATCCAGAACTCTATCAAGTGCCTTCTGGTTTTGGACTTCTCTGCCCTGAACGTTGGACCGAGGTTGTACACCTTACCGAAAGCCAGACAGGCTGCCTCCAGATAGAGCTGACCGGTTTGTGTCAAATAGACCTTACCGTAGTCGAAATAATCGAGTTCGAAGAGGTTACCAGCCGTTTCACCGATCGCACCTGTGAAGATGGGAGTATCGATCAGGACGAAGTTTCTATCTTTGTAGAACTTTCTTATCGCCCATATGATTGCATCCCTTACACGAAGGATGTGGAATTGTCTGCGTGAGCGCAGCCACAAATGTCTGTAGCTCATGAGAAAATCTATTCCATGGTCCTTCTTGGATATGGGGTAAGGTTCTTTGGGGATTTGAACAGGTACGACGTCCGTTGCCAGTACCTCAACACCGTAAGGTGATCTCTTGTCCTCCTTGACCAAACCTCTCACGATCACGCTCGATTCGATGCGGAGTTTCCCGGCCGCCTCGAACACACTTTCGGGAACCGTGGAGCGTTCGACGACCACCTGTACGAAACCTGTACCGTCTCTGAACTGAAGAAAGTGTATCTTGCCACTCGAACGGAGATTCCAAATCCATCCACGCAGTTCGACTTCTTCGTTGATATGGTTTTTCAGCTCTTCCACGTAGACCCACTCCATCGTTCAGACCTCCCCCGAACACGTTTGAACTTTGCTCGAGACCGAAAGTACACCCACATCGTAGAAATTCTCGCGGCACGATGTTCAAATAAAATGATACCATTCGTCCGTGAACTAAATCCTATCCTCAAATCGGACAGCATCAAACGTAGACGGCGAATGTACTTTGCTCCAAGCATCATTCAAATTCACAGACTCTGAGCGTTCTGTATTTCACCTTTCTGCCCCGATTCCGTTACTTCTTCTCAACAACCATCCTCGTATATCTATATATGGGAGCGCTCCTTAAGAAAGTACACCGTCCAGACGGTGAGGCTCGTACATTGGTATCATTCTAAGTCGTGGTTTGAGCGATCAGAATGTCCAAGTAGGATACAGTTCGTGCGCTCCCAAGCGTGAACACCAACGGAGTTGACGCCTTCAACACGATCGAAGCCAGAACACACAGCAAGAAACAATGGAATCGAAATAGATGGACAGCTGAATATGAGTGAGTCAGCCCCGGCAAAGGGGCTTTTTGTTTTTTCATTGTCATCACAATGATTGTGAGACAAGGTTCGAGAAAGCTCCAAGGTTTGGAACGAGCTTTGTTCCCAGCACTTGACCTACCCCAATGGTGTGTTATAATGTGGCCGGAAGGCGACGTAGCCAAGCGGTTAAGGCGGGGGTCTGCAAAATCCCTATGCGTGGGTTCGAATCCCACCGTCGCCTCCAGGGGAGGGTTTTCCCTCCCTTTTTGCTCGGTCTTCCCTCGAGGTGGTCTTCATGGACATCAAGCGCATCGATAAGTACATCTTCAGTATCAAGGGTAAGAACGTGGATGCCATCGTTTTTACCGATCAAGAGACGATCAACGACCCAGAGTTCAAAGAGGCTCTACAACAAATCGTGAACGTCACACACATGCCGGGGATCGTCGCGGCACTGGCGATGCCCGACATCCATTGGGGCTATGGTTTTCCCATCGGTGGTGTTGGGGTTTTCGACGCGAAGGATGGAGTCATCTCGCCAGGCGGTATAGGATTCGACATCAACTGTGGTGTTCGTCTGATGCTGACTTCTTTGACCTGTGAAGAGATCAAACCGCAGCTGCGCAGGCTCGTCGAAGCGATCTACGACGCTGTTCCTGTGGGAGTCGGTGCGAGCGGTGCGGTGAAGGTCAATGAGAAGACGTTACGCAAGGTATGCGTCGAGGGTGCACACTGGGCTGTCGAGAACGGTTATGGTTCCAAGGAAGATCTCGAGCGCATAGAAGACACAGGCAAACTTTCTCCTGCCAATCCGGATCATGTTTCTTCCAAAGCCTTCGAACGTGGTATTGACGAGCTGAGCACGCTCGGGGCAGGAAACCATTTCATAGAGATACAGAAGGTGGAGAGGATATTCGATCCAAAGGTTGCAGAGGCGTTCGGCATGTTTGAAGATCAAGTTGCGATCTCTGTTCACTGTGGCAGCAGAGGGTTCGGTCATCAGATCGCGACAGACTACATACAGATCATGCGTGACAAGCTTGCCCAACACAACAAAGATTTGCCGGACAAGCAACTGATAAACGCGCCATTCGAACATCCGATAGGTCAGCAGTACTTCAGCGCGATGAACTGTGCGGCGAACTACGCTTTTGCGAACAGACAGATGATTGGACATACAATCCGCATGGCCCTTTTGAAAATCTTTCCGACGGCACAAATGTGGCTGCTCTACGACGTTGCGCACAACATAGCTAAAGTGGAAGTCTACAACAACAGAAGGTTGGTCATCCACAGAAAGGGCGCGACCAGATCTCTGGGGGCCAAGAATCCATTGCTTCCAAGTCTTTACAGCGATGTTGGTCAACCGGTACTCATTCCAGGGAGCATGGGCAGCGCTTCGTACGTGCTCGTTGGCACGAAGAAAGCCGAGGAGGTGTCTTACGGCAGCACGGCGCACGGGGCTGGCAGAACCGTCGGAAGGCGTGCAGCACTGCGAAGTCTCAGCTACGAACAGGTAGTGAAGGAACTGAGACAGAAAGGCATCGAAGTCATGAGTAGGGGGAAGAAAACGTTGGTCGAAGAGGCTCCAGAGACTTACAAAGACGTGGACCGCGTGGTCGAGATCGTCGACCAGGTGGGGCTCAGTAGAAAAGTGGCAAGACTCGTCCCACTGGGTGTGGTCAAAGGATGAAGTTCTACTTGAACCTCGAGGGGGTCGCTTCGACTCTTTACATTTTGTTGACTCAGGGAGCCATCTTCACAGGTTTGGCGATCGCCTTCAACCTCGATGAGTTTCTGATAGGAGTTACCGCGTCATTCCCAATGGTAGCTCAGATATTTCAGATCCTTTCCCCTTTGGTTGTCGAGAAGTTCCCCAAACGCAGAACTCTCGTGAACATCTTCAACTTGCTCTCACGCTTGCCCTGGGCGCTCTTGCTCGTGTTTCTCGCGTTTGAAAGACGTAGTCCCATGTTCTTCGTTTTGATCTTCGCCTTCTCGCAGATCTTTGGAACGCTCGCGGGAAACGCTTGGACTTCTTTGGTGAGAGATCTGATCCCAGAATCCGAAAGGGGTACGTTCTTCGGACGGAGAAACGTTTACGTATCACTCACATCACTCGTGTTTTTCTACGTTTACTCGCTCTTGATCGACCAGTTGAAGGACCCTCTGGGTTACCAGCTCTCGATAGCCATCGGCATGTTCGGAACGTTCTTGTCTTTCTGGGCGATGCTGAAGGTACCCGAGGTCCCACTGAAGAGCTCGAGCGCGAGCGCGGAAGTCAAGTTCGTCTTTCAGGACAAGAACTTCATGAAACTTTGTTCTTTCTACTTCGTTTGGAACGTGGTAATCGCGTTCACCGCACCATTCTTCAGCTACCACCTTCTGAAGAACTTGCAGGTGCCTTTTTCCTACATAGGTGCGACTGGTGTACTCAGCAGTATCGTAGCTATCATCTTCTACTTCATCTGGGGCAAACTTTCAGACATCGTCGGCCACAAATCGATCGCCATGACGGGCGTGTTCATCGTCAGTTTCCTTCCGCCCATGTGGTTCTTCATGAACACGTTCACTTATCGATACCTCATGATTGCAGATGCAGTGATAACGGGTATCGGCTGGTCAGCGATAAACCTTTCTTTCCTCACCTTACCCATGGAGGTCGCACAGAGCTCTTCGAGCGCTTACTTCGCAACCTATGCAGCTCTGGGTGGCGTTGGTGGTTTAATCGGGGCACTCACGGGCGGAATGGCTGCGAAACTTCTCGCGAACGTGCATCTTGGCACGGACAACCTTCCGATATACGGAATTCAGTTGATGTTTCTGATCTCAGGACTCTTCAGAGCATTCACGTTGAAATTGCTTGGCACAGTTAGAACGAGACGATATGTGCCGCTGAGAACTCTCATCGCGAGCTCTCTCTTCCTCTCGAGGGAGGGTGGTCTAACGCGATCGAACGGATCGAACGTGTATGACGTCTTAAAAGCTGTGAAGAAGAAACTTGAGGAAAAGGAGGACAAAGAAAAACAATGGCGCGTGAAACGATGGTGGTGAAGACGATTCTGAACGACGACGTCGTACTGGAGAGAGACAGAACCTCCATGTGTGGAAAATGTCCAGCGAACATGCTGTGCACTGGTGAAGCCCAGAAGATAAATCTCGTGGTTGGGAGGAACAATCTCGATTTAGCTGAAGGTGACGTTGTTCTGGTCGAAACACCAACAATCAGCGCCACCAGAACAGCTTTTCTCGTTTACACGATCCCGACGATTCTGTTCATCTTGACCGTGATGTTGACGGTGAAAAAACTCGGCGAGCTCACCGCCTTTTTCTTGGGAATATCGTTCGTCGCAGCTTATTTCTTTCTGCTCAGATTCTACGATAAACGCTTCAGAAAAAAGTTCAGACCGAGGATCGTTGGAATCGTCAAGAGAGCAAGGTCAGAAGATCCATCAGATGGCGCTTCTCTTCCGATATGATTTTCTTTATCGTTTCTTTTTCGTTCCCCGCGTATGGAAGAAGCTCCGAGTAAAATAGGATACTGTCCTTCTCAACTTCTACGGCAAGTTTCAGCGCTTCTCTTGGATTCATGTTCTTCATCTTCGTCATCGTCGGAAAGATCGACATGTTGGCGTAGCTCTTCAAATAACCCGCCACCTCTTCGGAGACCCAGTTGTCTTTTGAAGAATCCAACTCAGAGAATTCACCGATCAGCTTTTTGAATATCTCTTGATGTTCTCTCTCTTGTTGCGCCAAGTTTTGGAACAATTTCTTCGAGGGTTCATCAGCTTGCACAGAAGCGAGCTTGGAGTAGAACGCGTAACCTTCCGCCTCGATGTTCAAGGCTATCGAAAGAAGTTCCGACAAGTTCACCATGCAATTGTGCCTCCCCTCATAGTTCTTTCATCTCTAAATGAAGCTCGTTGATACCATCCAAAATTTCCTCAGGCGTTATGAGCACGCCTCCAACCTTGGTCACCAATTTGACCTTCAAACTCTTCTTGGTCAAGCTCAAAACTTCCTTCGCGTACTGACCGAGGTTCATCTCGGCGAACAAGACCGCTTCGACACGACCGAGGAGTTCTTTGAGCCTCGTCGACGGTACGGGCCATATGCTTATGGGCCTGAAGAGACCAACCTTAACTTTGCTCTGTCTTGCGATCTTGACCGCTCTGATCGCACTCCTGGCAACAGATCCGTAAGCAACAACGAGTATCTCCGCATCATCCGTCATGTACTCATCGTACATCGCTATCTCGTCGGCGTGTATGCGAATCTTGTTCGACAGTCTCCTCACGAGTTTGTCACTCACCTCAAAGCTCGATTGTGGAAAACCGGCTTCGTCGTGAACGAGTCCCGATACGTGGAACCGCGCCTTTCCCATCTCGACGAGCGGTACAGGCGTTGGTTCGCCGAAATCCTTTTCAACGAATGGTGTATAGATTTCCTCTTCTTCGAGCTCCGTCTCTTGAAGTCTCGGTATGACAACGATCTCCTTTTCGTCCGGAAGTTCGAAGGTCTCACGCATGTGTCCCAAAACCTCGTCCATCAGGAAAATCACAGGTGTTCTGTACTTCTCGGCGTAGTTGAAGGCCGTGATGATCAGTCTGTAAGTTTCTCCGACGCTCCAAGGATACAGTGCGATGATCTCGTGATCTCCATGCGTACCCCAACGAGCCTGCATGATGTCACCCTGCGCCGGTTGCGTGGGAAGACCCGTGGAAGGTCCCCCCCTCATGACGTTAACGAAGACGCACGGTGTTTCGGTCATCACAGCATAACCGATCGCTTCTTGCATCAGACTGAAGCCCGGTCCACTCGTTGCGGTCATCGACTTCACTCCCGCGAGCGATGCACCAATGATCGCTGCGGCACTGGCTATCTCGTCTTCCATCTGTACGAACACGCCTCCAACTTTGGGCAGCTCACGTGCCATGGCCTCGGCGATCTCACTTGAAGGAGTGATTGGATAGCCGGCGTAGAAACGACACCCTGCTCTTATCGCACCTAAGGCACACGCTTCGTTTCCTTGCATCAACATGCGTTCAGGCATTCTCAACACTCCCTTGGACCGTTTCCAGTTGCTTGATAGCAATCGCGAAATCCGGACACAGATTCTCACACATCAAACAACCTATGCATTTGTTACGATCTGAGACGATGGGTTTGAGCAACTCGCCCTTCGACAACGCACCAGTCGGACAGAACGTGTAACATATCCCGCACCTTTTGCACCATTCGTAGTTGATGTATATGTCGTACTGCTTCTTCACATCGCTCGCCTCCTCACTTGAGTAACGTCAAGAAAACACCCGCTGCGACGGCTGAACCTATCACACCAGCAACGTTCGGGCTCATGGCGTGCATCAGTATGAAGTTCGTTGGATCAACTTCGCTGGCGAGTTTCTGTGCCACCCGAGCCGAATCTGGAACTGCCGAGACACCCGCAGCTCCAATCAGTGGATTAATCTTATCCTTCAGGAACAAGTTCATGAACTTGGCGAACAAGATGCCTCCCGCAAGCGAGCAAACGAACGCGAACGCACCCAGACCGAATATCTTCAAACTCTCAGGCTTGAGAAAAATGTCCGCCCTCGCAGAAGCCCCAACGCACACCATGAGTATGATTGTTACCGTATCGAGTATGAACCTGCTCGCAGCCTCGACGAGCCTCTTCACGTTACCAACTTCCCTGAGAAGGTTACCAAGCATCAACGTACCGACCAACGACAGAGATTGAGGTACAAGGGCTGCCGAAACGATCGTGACCAGTATGGGGAATATGATCCTTTCGAACTTGGAAACCTTCCTTGGAGGTCCCATCCTTATCATTCTTTCCTTCTTCGTCGTCAGGAGTTTCGAAACAGGAGGTTGCAATATTGGAATCAAGGCTATGTAAGAATAAGCTGCTATGGCGACGGCAGAGAGTATCTCTGGAGAGAACCTACTCGCAACATAGATCGTTGTTGGACCATCCGCGCCACCAATGACTCCGATGGTTCCAGCTTGTTTCAAAGTGAAGCCCAAGGCCCTTGCGAGCATGAATGCGGTGAATATTCCGATCTGTGCGGCCCCTCCGAGGAAAATGGTTATCGGATAGGAGATCATGAAGGAAAAATCTGTGAGCGCACCTATACCCAAGAATATGAGGGGGGGATAGATGCCCTTGATCACACCGTAATTCAGATACCATAGAAAACCACCCTCGTTCAAAATTCCAGTCAGCTGTGGTGGCACGTTTCCAAGTATTATCCCGAACGCGATCGGCACCAACAACAATGGTTCAGCATCCTTCTTCACGGCAACGTAGAGCAAGGCTGCAGCAACTCCAAACATGACGAGGTTTCCAAAGGTGAAATGCGCGAACGCCGTGTGTTTCAACATTTCCAGGATACCTTGTAACATCGCACAATCCTCCCAATCTTCATGATCACTCCATCATTGGATACCTCAAACCCTTCTTCTTCGCCGTTTCCAAAGCGATCTCGTAACCCGCATCGAGGTGCCTTATGACCCCAATGCCAGAATCGTTCGTCAAGACTCTCTCGAGCTTCTGACGAGCCAAATCCGTTCCGTCTGCGACGATCACCATACCCGCGTGGATCGAATAACCAATACCCACACCTCCACCGTGGTGTACGGAAACCCAAGTGGCACCACTGGCTGTGTTCAGCAGAGCATTCAGAATGGGCCAATCGGCGATCGCATCGCTACCGTCCTTCATTGCCTCAGTCTCACGGTAAGGTGATGCGACAGAACCTGTATCGTGATGGTCTCTGCCTATCACGATCGGTGCCTTGAGTTCACCTTTCCTCACCATTTCGTTCATCGCAAGGCCCATGAGTGTTCTTTCACCCTGGCCGAGCCAACATATCCTTGCAGGCAAGCCTTGCCATTTGACCTTCTCATGTGCCATCTCTATCCACTTGCGCAGATGTTCGTCCTCAGGGAAGAGCTCCAGAACTTTTCTGTCCGTCGCGTAGATGTCCTGAGGATCGCCCGAGAGGGCAACCCATCTGAACGGACCTTTACCCTGCGCGAACAGCTCCCTTATGTATTCGGGAACATATCCTGGTATCTGGAAGGCATCCTCCACTCCGTGATCGTAAGCGAGGCGTCTGATGTTGTTGCCGTACTCGAACACCTTCGCACCTTGTTTCTTCATCTCGAGGATGGCGCTCACGTGTTCGACAACGGATTCGTAAACCCTTTCGAGGTATTCCTGTGGGTTTTTCTTTCTCAGCTCCGCCGCTTCCTCGACGCTCAAGCCCTTGGGAATGTAACCGTTCAAAGGATCGTGCGCGGCCGTCTGGTCCGTCACGACATCCGGAATGACACCCATCTTGACGAGCTTCGGGTGAACCTCCGCCGCATTGGCAAGAAGGGCGACGGACAAAGGTTTACCAGCCTTCGTTGCTTCCTTCACGAGCCTGAGCGCCTCGTTCAAATCGTCGGTCCATGTGTCGAGGTATCCCGTGCTCAACCTCCTATCGATCATCCTCTTGTCCACTTCTACCGCGAGTACGACGCCGTCGTTCATGGTCACCGCTAAAGGTTGAGCACCGCCCATCTCACCGAGACCAGCCGTGAGGACGAACTTTCCCCTCAAAGTACCGTTGAAGTACTTCTTGGCGACCGCGTAAAAGGTCTCGTAAGTACCTTGGAGTATTCCCTGAGTTCCGATGTAGATCCAGCTACCTGCGGTCATCTGTCCGAACATGATCAAACCGCGCTCTTCGAGTTCCCTGAAGTATTCCCATGTGGCCCACTTTGGAACCAAGAGGGAGTTGGCTATCAAAACTCTCGGTGCCCACTCATGGGTCTTGAACACTGCCACAGGCTTTCCGCTCTGAACGAGCAACGTTTCGTCGTTCTCAAGTTTTTTCAGCGTTTCGACGATCTTGTAGAAACACTCCCAGTTGCGTGCGGCTTTCCCAGTTCCGCCGTAAACGATCAGATTGGCTGGATCTCTCGCCACCTCTGGGTCGAGGTTGTTCATCAACATGCGCATCGCTGCTTCGGTCTGCCAGCTCTTACAAGTAAGGGTAGTTCCTCTCGGCGCCTTGATCACCTTTTGCCTCTCCAAAGTTTCCACGCTTTCGACCCCCTTCGTTTCTATTGTATCATCTGAACTGAAACGGGACAAAACAGGGGTGAGCAGACGTGAAATTGCTCCTCGTGAAGCACGAAGAGCTTGTGGAAAAGATTTCCCAAAAGATAATCGAGGCCAACAACGTCATGCGAGAAGAGATCGTTCAGCAACTGTTCTCCTACGATGGTCCCTTCTCTGAAGTCTTGCGTAGGAACGTTGAGGTGGCAAGAACGAAAGATCTTCCCCTTTGTCAAGACACAGGATTCGTGGAGTTCTTCATCTTCATTCCGTTCAACGCGATCTTCGAAAGACCCATTCAAGAGAGTTGCGATGAAGCTGTCAAGAAGGTTTACTCCTCCAAACCCTACCGTTACTCCGTCGTGAGCGATCCACTTTACGAGCGCAAAAACACTCGAACCAACACCCCTTCGATTTGTCACATCTTTCATTGGGACGAAGAAAAGCTACAGATCAGGTTGTTGATCAAGGGTGGGGGGAGCGAGAATCTGACGACGCTCTCCATGCTGTCACCGACGGCTGGCGAGGAAGAGCTGATGGGTAAAATAATCGAACACGTCGCACGGCACGGTTCGAAAGGTTGCCCACCTATGAGAGTTGGTGTGGGTGTGGGTGGGAGTGCGGACAAGGCCATGTTGCTTTCAAAGCTTGCACTCACTTACAGCCTCAACGACGTGAATCCTGATCCACGTTATGAATCGCTCGAACGGCGAATTTCGGAGAAACTGAACCAGCTGAGAATAGGTTTTCAGGGCCTTGGAGTTGGTCCTACAGTTTTCTCAGTTCACATTCTGCAGGCACCGACACATATAGCGAATCTTCCAGTTGCCGTTTCGTTTGACTGCTATCTCTCCAGGATTGGGGTGGTGGAAGTTGAACCTGTTAGAATTGAAAGTAGGTGAAAGAATCAACTACACAGGGCGTATGATAGTCATGAGAGACGCTGCACAGAGAAGGATAGAAAAACTTCTAATGGAAGGTTCAAATGTGCCCATTGATCTGGAAGGAAAGATTGTTTTCTACGCGGGCCCGACCAGAACCGTTGATGGCAGGTTCGCCATAGGTCCGACGACGAGCGAGCGCATGGACAAGTACTTGAAGATGCTTTTCGAACTCGGCGTCTCGGCGACCGTTGGGAAAGGTGAGAGGACTGAAGCGGCTCGAAAACTTTGTCGCGAGTACGGTAGAATATATTTCGTCGCACCGAGCGGTGCTGCGGCAGCTCTTTCGGAGCACGTGGAGAGATTAGAGCTTCTGGCCTTTGAAGATCTCGGCACGGAGGCAGTGTACGAGATTCGAGTGAGGGATTTCCCCCTGATCGTGGCCATCGACTGTGAAGGCAACGATCTTTTCGAGTTCATAAAATCTGCCAGCGGAGGCGATCGACTGTGAGGCTTGTAACCATCGTTCCTGCTGTGGTCGGTGTTCTTTCAGTGGTGTGGAAATTTCCATTCTCACAATTCGTTGCAGTGGGTTGCTTCGCCGCACTGGCTCTCGTATTGTTGATTCGACGCAGTGAAAAAATCGAACGTACGGACCAAGAAACCAAGTACGAGAAGATCTTCGAAGAAATATTCATCTCCTCAGATGTGTTGAAACAAGACGCTCACGAACTCGGTGACGTTTCGAAGCAGGCTCAAACCATGTCTGTGGATCTCTCAGGACAATCGAAGAAGATCTCTCAACTGATCCAGTCTCTCACGGCGGCCTTAGAGGAAACATCTTCCAGTGCGAGTGAGATCGCAAAAACTGCACAGATCGTTGGCCAAGATGCACAGAGAATGCGTCAGAATTTCAGCTCGTTCGAAGTAGAAGTGGAACAAGTACACGATGCTTTGCTACAGCTTTCGAAGGAAAACGTCCAAACGTCCGAAAGATTGAACGAGCTTCTCTCGTCCATGGAAAACCTCAGAGAGAAAACCGGAGCGATCGTTCAGGCCGTTCAACTGATCAGGAACATCGCTGACCAAACGAACCTGTTGGCTCTCAACGCAGCGATAGAGGCGGCACGCGCAGGAGAGCATGGCCGAGGTTTCGCCGTGGTCGCGGAGGAGGTCAGGAAACTCGCCGAACAGTCGAAGAGTTTCGCTGGCTCGATAGTCGAGAACGTGCAAGCGGTTGAGCAAGCCGTCGCCGATTCAATGAAGAAGAACGAGGAAGTCGCCAGAACGATGAAGGAAACGGCTCAAACGAGTCGAACGTTTGCCGAGAATTTGGGAAAGTTCAAAGAACAGGCGGGCAGTTTCGCAAGGACTTTGGAACAAATAGTTCATTCCATAGAGAGTCAGGTCAGCTCCACTAAGGAGATCGAGCTTGCTGTGAACAGCAACACGAACGCCGCATCCCAGTTGATGGAGTTCAGTATGGAGATGGAGAAGAACGCAACATCTCTCGAAAAGGTGTCGTCCCAGTTGGCAGAAAAAGCACAGATCCTGACACTGAAATCGCTCAAACTCAGAAGCTTGGCTGGGGCAAGATCATGGATCATGGAACGCGTGAAAGAACTTTCTCAATTGTTCTCGAGACCTGAGTGTCAGAAGCTCGATTGGAACGCTTTTGAACCCATCGCCAAACGCTTCCTGGCAGAAAAACAAGGCATCTACGAAGCTGTGTTCATAGCTGACAGCGAAGGAAACTTCGTCACCACAACGGGCGCGAAGGGCACGATCAAAGATAGAAACTACTTCCACCGTTTGAAGAACAACAACATCGATTGGACTATCTCAGACCCGATCCGTTCTCGTGCAACGGGCAACATGGTGATCACGATCGCCTTCGCGATCCGCGAAGCTGGTAGGTTCAAAGGTGTAGCGGGTGTGAATTTGAATGTCGCCAAACTGGAGGAACAAGTGGAACTACTGTCCACTAATCAAGCGCAGAAATGACATCTGCAGAAGTGACCCGGTGATACTTCAACGAGTTTCGGTTCCTCAACCTTACACATTTCGACGGCTTGGGTGCACCGAGTGTGAAAGACGCACCCAGATGGAGGATTGGCTGGATTGGGTATCTCACCCCTCGGTATCGATCTGATGCGTCTGCCCGTGCCGAAGGAGGGTATCGAATCGAGCAGGGCCTTTGTGTAAGGATGCGCGGCCCTCTCGAATATGTCCTGCTTTGAACCCAGTTCCATGATCTTACCGAGGTACATGACGGCGACGTGTGTGGCCATGTGGTCGACGACGGCCAAGTTGTGCGTGATGAACATGTAGGTCAAACCAAACTTCTCCCTGAGTTCTTTCAACAGGGTGAGCACGCGAGCCTGAACCGACACGTCCAGCGCGGACGTGGGTTCGTCCAGCACAAGGAACTCTGGCTTCAGAACCAGCGCCCTCGCGATTGCTATCCTCTGTCTCTGGCCCCCCGAGAACTCGTGAGGATATCTGAACATGTGCTCTTCGCGCATACCAACCATTTCGAGCATCTCTTTTATGCGAACGTATATCTCGTCGGAACGCATTTTGAAGTGGATCTTCAGACCTTCACCAACGATGTCTTTGACGAGTTTTCTGGGATGCAAAGAATTGTAGGGGTCTTGCTGGACGATCTGCATTCTGCGCCTGAAATCGAGAAAATCCTTTTTTTCGACTTGCGTGATGTCGTGCCCATCGTAGAATATCTTTCCAGCAGTGGGTTCGATGAGCTTGATCACGGTCCTACCAAGCGTGCTCTTACCAGATCCCGATTCACCGACCACCGCGAAGATCGAGCCTTTTTCAATTTCGAATGAAACATCGTTCACTGCCTTCACGTAGATCGGTTTGGAGAACATAGATTTTCTGACTTCGAAAAACTTCTTCAATCCCTCAACTTTTAGCAGTGTCGCCATTTCGATCACCCGCTGTGTAGAGATGACATGCCACGAAATGGTCCTTGGAAGCTTCGATCAGATTTGGAAGTTCAACTTTACACCTATCAAAGGCCTTTTGGCATCTGGGATGGAATCGGCAACCACTCGGTGGATCGACCAAGTCTGGGACCACACCAGCGATCCCTTTGAGTTCTTTTCTTTGTCCAACGAGAGGTATCGAGTCGATCAAACCGACCGTGTAAGGGTGAAGGGGGCGGGCGAATATCTCATCGCTCTTCGCCACTTCAACTACGTTCCCAGCGTACATCACCGCGACCCTGTCACAGAATTCGGAAGCAATCGCCAAATCGTGAGTGATGAAGATGACCGCGTTCTTACCGACTCTCACGAGGTTGTCGAGCAACTCGAGAATCTGCGCCTGGATCGTCACGTCGAGCGCCGAGGTGGGTTCGTCGGCTATCAACAGCTTGGGTTTCACGGCCAACGCCATTGCGATCATGACCCTCTGCGCCATGCCACCGCTCAACTCATGGGCGTACAAATTCATCGTCCGTTTCCAATCGAGTCCCACCATCGTGAGGGCCTCTGGGACAAGTGAATAGGCATCCTTTATCGATATGTTCTGACTGTGGGCTATAGCTTCAGCGATCTGAAAACCTACCTTAAAAACAGGGTTCAGTGCCGCGACGGGTTCTTGGAAGATCATGGAAATGGACTTTCCCCTGACTTTCTCCATCTCCTCCTCAGGCAGGCTCAACAGATCTCGGCCGAGAAATTCAACCCTGCCACTCGTTATTTCACCAGGCGATTCTATCAACCTCATGATCGCAAGCGCCGTTACAGACTTTCCACAACCAGTTTCACCGACCACCGCGAGCCTTTCTTCCTCGTTCAGCCACAATTTGACACCGTTGAGCGCCTTTATGACCCCACGATAGGTGTAGAACACCACTCTAAGATTTTCCACGTTCAAGAGAGACCCGCGCACCATGATCACCTTCGCAGTCTCGGATCGAGAATGTCCCTGATGCCGTCACCCAAAAGATTGAATCCCAAAACGACCAAAGCTATGAAGAGCCCAGGAAAGGTGGAGATCCACCAGTGATTTATCAGATAGCTTCTCCCGTCGCTAACGATCGCACCCCATTCCGGCGTCGGTGGCTGGGCTCCCAGACCGAGGAATCCGAGACCCGCCGCGGTGAGAATGATCGTCCCCATCCTCATCGTCAGTTGCACAAGAATCGGTGAGACGCACATGGGTAGAACGTGAAGGAGCAGGATCCTCAAATCGCTTGCACCGACGGCTTTCGCTGCCTCCACGAATGGTTGGGATTTCACGCGCATCGCCTCTGCCCTCGCGAGCCTTGCTATGACCGTCCATTCCACGAGCGAGATCGCAATGATGGCGTTGGTTAGCCCACGTCCCAGAACCGCGGACAGCGCCATCGCGAGTATCAGCCTTGGAAATGCCAGAAAGATATCAGTTATTCGCATGAGAACTTCATCGACCCAGCCGCCGAAATATCCTGCAACGATACCGATCGCAGTGCCTATCGTTCCACTGATCACCGTCACAAGGAATATGATCCAGACCTCGATCCTCGCACCGTACAGCACTCTGCTCAGTATGTCCCTGCCGAACTGGTCTGTACCGAAGAGAAACTGTCGGCTTGGAGGTTTCAACCTGTTGGCGAGATCCACCTTTATGGGATCGTAAGGTGCGAGCACGGGCGCCAAAAGGGCCATGATGAGAAAACCGATGACGATGAACGTGCCAACCATCGCAAGCTTCGTTCTTCTCCACAAATAAAGCGTGTGTTTCCAATCTTCGATTATAGGTTTCCATCGCGAAATCTCCGTCTTCTCAACCTGCATGTTCTCCAACGAAACCACCTCTCAGATCCTCATTCTTGGATCGAGTGCCGCATAGACGATGTCCACCACGAGGTTCACGAGAGAATATATGACCGCCACGAACAACGTGCCACCCATTATCGCGGGGTAGTCGAGCACGAGGAGCGCGTTCACGATGTATCTACCCAAGCCAGGCCAACTGAAGATCGTTTCTGTCAGAACAGCACCCTCGAGCAAACCTCCGAACGTGAGACCAATGATCGTTACAACAGGTATCAGAGCGTTCCTCAGGGCGTGCCTGTATATGACAAGGCGTTTGCCTATACCTTTCGCTTTGGCAGTCCGGATGAAGTCTTGCCGGAGAACGTCGAGCATGCTAGCCCTCGTTATCCTCGCGATCGATGCGGCTGCTGAGTAACCCAGCACGACCGTGGGCAAAACGAGGTGAGCCAAGGCATCCTTGAAAGCTTCCATGTTACCCGAGAGAAGCGAATCGAGCACCAACAAACCCGTGTACTTCGTTGGGGGTGTCACGAACAAACTGAGCCTACCTCCGCCTGGCAACCAACCGAGACGAAAATAGAAGAGAAGCAGCAACAAAAGACCTGTCCAGAATACTGGCATGGATACACCGAGTATCGAGAACACGCGGGAGAAATGATCTATGAATTTGTTCCGATAGACAGCTGACAGTATACCCAGCAAGATACCCAAAACAATCGAGAGCAACGTCGCAGATATCGCGAGCTCAAGAGTGGCTGGGAAAAACTCTGCAATGTCTTTGACCACAGGCCTGTTGGTCTTCAGAGACCTTCCGAGATCACCCTTCAGCAAACCAGACATGTAATCAAAGAACTGATTGATCAATGGTTTGTCCAACCCAAGTCGCCTTTTCAAATCCTCGACCAGTTCGACTGGTGCGTTTCCTCCAAGGATCGCTCCAACTGGATCTGCAGGAATGACTTTGGAAATCACGAACACTAAAACAGAAACTCCGAAAAGCACGAGCAACATCAGAAAAAGCCTTTTAACTATGAAAGACGCAAGCTTCATGCGACTGAATTGACCTCCTCCAGAGAGATTGAAAGCAAGCGGCCGGCGAAGGCCGGCCGCCAATATCATTTCTTACTTATCTTCGTGAAGTCAAAAGTCAGCGTGTAGCCTTCACATGCCTTTTCGAATCCCACAACGTCGTTGCTGACAGCCCAGAATCCCACAGGCTGGTACAACATAACGAACGGGCTCTTGTAGATCCAGTACTCTTGAAGTTCTTTGTAAAGCTGAGCACGTTTCGCAGAATCCTGTTCCACTCCAGCTTTTTCCGCAAGATCCGCAGCGTAGTCATCGTACCACATGTTACGCCATGCGAGCTGCTTGACTCTGTAGTTAGCAAATGGTTTCGCCAGCGCATCCGGGTCCGGATAGTCTATACCCCAACCTGCTATGATCATTTGATGGCCTTGCTGACGATATTTCTTGTACATTTCTCCCGATGGCATCAAGGATATGTTCGCCTTTATACCTATCTCTGCCAAATTCGCTTGCACGATCACGGCCTCGTTCCTTCTGATCTCTGTGGTGCTCGTTATCAATTCGACTTCGAATCCGTTCGGATAACCCGCTTCAGCCAGCAGTTGCTTTGCTTTCGCAACGTCTCGCTTGAACGGATTCAACTCGATGTAGCCGAAGTAACCTATTGGCATGAAGTTTTGGTTCAAAACAGCAAAATCTCTCATGACAGAGTTGATTATCGCATCGTAGTCGATCGCGTACTTGATCGCCAGGCGTACCCTTTCATCTTTGAATGGACCCCAACCGACGTTCATCGCGATGTACTCGTTGGACTGCTCAGGTGTCGTGACCAACCTGATGTTGGACGGCTTAGATTCTCTCAGTTGTGCGGCTTGTTCAGTTGTGATGTTCCAAGCTATGTCAACGTCACCCTTTTGAACCAACAAAAACTGCGTCGTTTCCTCAGGAACATCGCGTATGATGATCTTCTTCAAAGGTGGTTGACCACGCCAGTAGTTCGGGTTCGCTTCCATCGTGATCATCTCTCTGCGCTTCCACTCGGTCACCACATAGGGTCCTGCTCCTGCACCGATGGATTTGTCCGTCAAGTATGCCTCTCCGAGATCTCCGTTCACTTCGTTGGCAAGCACGAGTTTCTTGTTCACGATTCCTCCCCACGGTGGTGCGATGATCGACAAAACGATGTTCGCTGCCAGAGGCTTGGTCTTCAGAACGACGGTTTGAGCATCTTCCGCGTAGATCGTTTGTTCCATGTTCTCTGCAGTCAAACCGAGTTCTTCGAACAACCACGCCGGTGATTTTCGGATCTTCAGCACCCTTCTGAACGAAAACACGACATCTTCAGCAGTGAGAGGATCTCCGTTCGAGAACTTCAAACCCTCTCTCAGATAGAACTTCCACACCGTACCGTCCGGAGAAACTTCCCAACGCTCCGCAAGTTCAGGGACGGGAGTTAGGACACCGTTGACAGGTTCGATTTTAGTCAAACCAGAATAGGCGGCGGTGACCACGGCGGCAGCGAAGGTCTCGTAACACACGGCAGGATCGAGCGTGATGAAGATCTCCGTGTTGGCTGCGATCACGAGTGTGTCTTTCGGTGTCTTTGCGTAGGCCGCGAGGAGTGTCAGAACCAAGAGCGTTAATACCAGTAACTTCTTCACAAAAATCCCCCCTTCGTATTGGTTTAATTACACTATAGCACATTGGAGGCATTTGATCAAGGTGTCTTGAAAATTCTCTTCACCGTTCAGAATTCACATACCAGGTGTAAAGATTTCCAACTTCAGTATAATCTTTGTGGGAGGTCACAACTTGAGAAGGATCAAGCTCACACATTTGATCTTGTTCGTCAACGTGATGATCATGCTTTTGATGATGATCACAAGACTGACTTCTTGGTTCCGTAACGAAGCTTACCTCTTGTTGAGTTTTGGCGCTCAGTACGGTCCACTCGTGGCGAGAGGGGAATGGTACAGAACAGTCACAGCGATATTCGTCCATGGAGGTATTCTGCACCTTCTGTTCAACTCGTACGCACTGTTTTACTTTGGGACGATCGTGGAGTCCATCTACGGTTCTGAGAAATTCTTCGTCTCGTATCTCTTGTCTGGACTGGTTGGCAATGTCGCGACCCATCTACTTTACTACAGATCTGTGTCGGTCGGTGCCAGCGGGGCGATCTTCGGCTTGATTGGAATGCTCTTCATTCTGGGCTTCAAACGCGAGGCTCCGTTCTACGCAAGGTCTATCACTGGGTATGCCTTGCTGCCCATGATCATCTTCAACGTTGTGTACGGATTTTTGCCCGGAAGCAACATCAACAACGCAGCACACCTTGGAGGATTCTTCACGGGCATCGCGATAGGGTACTTGATAAAGCCAGTGCCTTCAATTTACAGCCGCAGAAGGTCGACCTTTCTTGCGTGGAGGACGGCGGCAATGCTTCTTGGAGCGCTCGTCGCGTACAGCTTCGTGATGCTCGTCTTTCATTCGGCGGTTTGAATTCAGAGTTCTTCGATAATTTTAAGCAGGGCCTTTGCAGCGAGCGCCGTGCCTTCTTTCTCGTAACCTTCGACACCGAGCATGGTCCTTATTTCTCCGACCTTCACGCCCGTCTCGAACATCTTCTTCAAATAATATTCAGCGAGCTTGTGGTGTTCTTTCTGTCTCTGCACAGCCCCAAATGGGTTTGCGAAGTACGATGTGACCAATCCGCTCTCCGAGGTTGTGCCTTTGCTCATACGTTTGCCTTCGGAGAAGACCCTGAGGGCTTCATCGACGTTGTCGAAGAAAACGATCCTATCTTCGTCTCTGCTGACTTCGGTGTAGTTGTTGGCGTAAAAGAAGAAGTCGATGTGCGTGGGCGTGATTATCTCGTTGTAATTGTTGAATGGGACTATGACTCGGGCGTTTATCTGGTCTGGATTCATGAAGATGCTCCTGTCCATCGTCGAGTAGGCATATCCGGGCGGTAAGTCGTCCAATCTAACGAACGCACCTGTTTCCGTACCGTAAGCGACCACGTGGCCATCCATGATCGCCAGGCTACCCATATCATCGATGATGGTGTCCACCTGCGCTACCTCTTCGAGCCTACTCAAAGCATCCAAAGTTTCGCTCTTCCCCGCACCACTGTCACCGACGAACATCGCGACTGCCATCTTACCGTTCTTCAATATGATGCGCGCCATCGACCCGTGTATGGGCAATCGACCTTGGTCTATTCTGATCAAATTGTGGATCGTGAGCGTGGTCTTCTTCATGTAACCGAAATAATCGTTTTCGTCGATCGCGGGGATGATTCCGACGTACATCTTCCCTTCCTTGAATATCACACCGTTTTTCCAACGTTCGTTGAAATTGGGAATGCGACTTGGTTCCAGACCGAATATGAGCATCCCGTCGGGTTCTCTCCGCCTCAGATCCTTGGGCGTCGCAAGCTCAAACAAGTTCGCCAAACCCGCACCGTGCGCAAGGTAATCCACATGGACCAAGTTGTAGAAAAGAAGATCCCCAACGAAGATCGGGAACCTGAACCATTCCTTAGGATTGAGCTCTATCTTGTCCAGAACGGGCTCCTCGACGACGGGTACGACACCTTTCCTCTTGTTCGACTTGGTGTAGAAAATCACCGGTGGGTCGAACACAGCCCCCCAGACGGTGGGTATCTTTCGGATCCAGGGTAATCGTTCGAATTTCTCGCCGTCTATATCCTCGACGAGGAAGGCTACCTGCGCTCCGCTGGGAAGTTGTCTCATCACGGTGGGGAAGGAATTGGAGATGTTCATCATGAGTTCTCTGTAGAGGTTCTTGATCACTGCTTTGAACTGATCACTGATTTGGGTGATGGTGTACTCTATGCTCGCCCTTCTGATATGGTCATCCGAATAGTTCTCGTGGCGTACCATGAACCTGTGCTTGGAACGCCAGAAAGAATAAAAGGCTTCGACGAACCTCTCAAGATCTCTGGGGTTGACGTAGTAGATGATGTTCGTTAACTCCTTCACGTTCCTCATCGTCAGCAAGTGTAAATATTCAACGAACCTGCGAAGATCGTAGTCGCCATCGAGTTTGAAGGCGTTCAAGGCGTTCAAAAGCGGGCTACGTCTTTCTTTGAGAATTTCGATGAACTCCAGAAGCAGCGATTCGAACTTCTTCTGGCCCATGATTTGGCTGTAGTTCGTGTAGATGACTGAACCGTCAATGATCACACTGCGACTCAACCTAACACCTCTCCCGTATACTTATACCGCTTGGCCCTTTCAAAGGTTGGAAAACTTCCTAACGAAGCAGTTACACGGGATTTCCGAGGAGAAAAAGAATCGCTCGACTGTCAAATCAAACGGCCCGCGGGGAGAATCAAACCTAAAACTCTTGTGAACAACAACCAAACGATCGTCACCATGACTAAGGAATAGACGCCAGCGGTCAGAAAGTCCAACAATCTTGTCTTTTCTTTCAAAAGTAGATACGTGAACAACGATATACCAACACTCGGAAGGAAGAAGCCGAACAGGTCCAGCATCAATATGTACAAGGCGAAACCAGCCAAGTACGCAGCAGTCCTCGCAACTCCGCCCGGGGCAAACTCCAAGCGAATCGACTGTTTTTTCTTCAGCAGCTTTACCACGCTCGAAATCAACCAAACGGTCGAAACCACTATCGTCATGATGGACAACATTTTCGGGAAGAAATCTCCTCCGAGCGAGCCGAACCTCAAAACCCGGATCTTCTGAGATTCGAAGAGGAAAGCAAAACCACTTATGAGAAAGCAAATCGAAGCCACAAGTTCACTCATGCAGCCTCACCTTCCACGAGCACCAATGGGGGGCGACGCCCCCCGTCTTGAATCATTTGAGAACTGCCGCGGCCTTCTTATAAATTTCTTCTTGACCTTTCCAGAACTCTTCAAGGTCCTTGCCAGTCTTGAAAAAGACCGTAGCATAGGCCATCTCAGCGAGCTTGGTCTTGAACTCTTCATCGTTCACGATTTTTTCCATGATCTTGTTGAACTCTTCCACGATCCATTCGGGTGTCTTCGGTGGGAAGAAGAACGTGTTCGTCATCGGGAAAACGAGGTCGGGATAACCCAACTCGGCAGCAGAAGGAACATCGGGTATGAATGGGTCCCTCACCACATCGTGGACGACCAAGGGCTTGATCTGTCCAGATTTTATGTAGGAGACCGCTGAAACCAACGCGAGTGGCACGATGTCCACGTGGTTACCGAGCAAGGCCACGATCCTCTGCGAATCTCCACCTTCGTTAGGAACAACACGCCAGCAACCTTTCGCTGCAACCTCCACCGGTGCGTATTCGAGGTACGCTATACCTCCCGCGCCGGTACCGTAGACATACTTTCTTGGATTCGCTTTCGCATCCTGGATGGCATCCCTCAGATCCTTCCAAGGCATGTCCGACCTCGTCGCCGTTATCCTCGAAGTCTTTGTAACGATGCAGGCTGGGGTGAAATCGTACCACATGATGTCAGCCACACCCAGAAAGTAATTGCCCAGCATCGCTTGATGGTACCACAGCACCGTGTAACCGTCTGGACGGGTACCCTTGACTTGCCTTGCCGCGACGGCTCCTTCTGCACCCACCACGTTCGTCACGACCATGTCTTGACCCGTGTACTTCTTCCAGAACTCGGCCACCAACCTTGCCATGATGTCGCTCGCTCCACCTGCGGAGTACGGGACCACGACGGTGACGGGCCTCGTCGGGTAGCGTTCAGCCTGTGCGAAGAGCAGAACGCTAAGTACCGCGAAGAACAGCACCACGAGAAACCTTCTCATACAAACACCTCCCTCGCACTTTCAGCGTTTTGCCGGCCTTCTGTTCACGTACACACCGAACATGAACAAGACCACTGCCCCAACGAACAAGGTCAACGCTATGGGCCTGGTGAACAAAGGCATCAAGCTTCCATCGGAAAAGGCCAGACCTTGCCTCAGGTTCTTTTCCACTATCGGCCCCAACACGAACGCCGTTATCAAAGGAACGAGTGGAAAGTCTATCTTCCTCAGCAGATAACCAATGAATCCAAAGAACAGACTTATCCATATGTCAAACACCCTGTTGTAGAGTCCAAAGGCGCCCACGACCATGGACAACGCAACGATCGGCAGCAAATAGTACGATCTGATGCTGAGCGTGTAGATGAAAAATCTCATGAGCAGGATCCCAAGCAACACCATCATCAAGTTACCTATGATCTGAGCGGCGAAGATAGCGTAGGCGTACTGCGGACTGTCTCTGAACAGGAGTGGACCGGGGAACAAACCGTGTATCATGAAACCGCCGATCATCATCGCTGTGACCGAATCACCAGGTATGCCGAGCGCGAGCAGAGGTACCAAAGCTCCAGCGATCGTCGCGTTGTTCGCCACCTCCGACGCGATCACGCCCTCTGGATTTCCTTGGCCGAACTGCTCAGGATGCTTTGAACCGCTCTTAGCCAAGCCGTACGCAACGACGCTCGAGGTCGCACCTCCGACCCCAGGAAACACACCTATCACGAATCCCACGATCAGAGATCTGACATAGTTCACGGGCTGTGAGAATATCAAGCGAGCCGCTTCGGCGACGGCTTTGAATCCCATCTTGGCCTTCCGTGCCTCCAACGGAACCACACTCTGATACTTCCTCTCGATGGCCATGAAAATTTCGGAGATGCCGAACAACCCAACGAGTAGCGGCAGAATGTCGATGCCAGCCACAAGGTCAGGTATACCGAAGGTGAGTCTCTTCACACCCGTCAACATGTCCGAACCCATCGTTGCGAGCAGTAAGCCGATGATGACTCCGAGTGTGCTCTTTATGATGCTCCCACCCATCATTCCTATGCAACCCGCAAAGGCCAGTAAACCGAGTGCAAAGTACTCGAAAGGTCCAAACTTCAGTGCAAACTGTGCGAGTGCGTAGGTTGCGATTATCATTAGAAAGACGGCCACGATTCCTCCGAAGAATGAGCTCATCAAACCCAAAGCCAATGCGAGGGATGCCTTGCCCTTCTGCGCCATCGGGTAAGCATCGAAGGTCGTTGCTATCGATGAAGGAGTGCCGGGCATGTTCAACATCGCTGCGGAGATGAAGCCACCCGATATCGCCCCGATGTAGATACTCGAAAGGAGTATCAAGCCAGAGAAAGGATTCATACCGTACGTGAGCGGTATAGCGAGTGCGACACCCATCGTTGCAGTCAACCCAGGGATGGCACCGAAGATCAAGCCCCACAAAGTACCTATGAATATCAAAACGAGATTGAATGGGACAAAACAAACTTTCATCCCCGTTGTGAAAGTCTGCAACAACGCTTCCATGCGTTCATCACCTACATGTCTCTCAATTTCCTATTTTACTTTTACTATATCATCAGATACAGGCAATAGCAAGGTTTGTCTTTCGACAAAAATGTGATTTCTCAACTTGTCTCCACACGTCTTAGTCGGATCGCGGTCTATGATGCTTTCCTTCTCTCTGTTTCTCATATTTTCTTCTGGACTCTCGTTTTGGTAGAATGTATTTTGTGAGTGTTAAAGTACTGAGCGGAGGTGATCCTCTTGTTAACATACGTCGTCAGAAGATTGCTCCTGTTGCCTCTGATCTTGTTTGGGCTGTCTTTGATCGTCTTTGGAATGATACAGAGCTTGGGACCAGACAGGTTGCTGGCTGCCTATGTGAATCCAGGCGTGCTGGACAAGTTGACTCCCGTCCAGTTGGAAAAGATCAAGCAGAAGTACGGCCTGAACGATCCGATGATGATCCGTTACATTAAATGGCTCAAGAACACCCTTCAGGGAGATCTCGGCTGGTCACTCGTTGGGAAACAACCCGTGAAGGATGCGATACTGAACAGGTTGCCGTGGACCGTGGAACTGGCGTTGTATTCGATAGTACCCGTGGTGTTCGTAGGGGTCTGGCTTGGAGTGATAGCAGCCGTGAACAGGGATAAGTTTCTCGATCACTTCGTTAGGATCTTCGCGGTCGTTGGGTGGAGTTTTCCAGACTTCGTCTTCGGACTCATCGTGCTCATGGTTTTCTACAGCATCCTGGGTTGGTTCCCACCCGGTAATCTGAGCCTCTGGGCAGACCAAGTCATCAAGTCTCCGGAGTTCAGGAGGTTCACCTCGATTGTCACGATAGACGCACTCTTGAACGGTAGGTTCGATGTCTTCGTCGACGCATTGAGGCATCTCGTAGCCCCCATTCTGACTCTCTCCTGGCTCTGGTGGGCGTATCTGTTGAGGATCACACGCTCGAGTATGCTCGAAGTTCTCACAAAAGAGTACATAAGAACCGCGCGAGCCAAGGGTTTGGCCGAGCGGGTCGTGATCAACAAGCATGCGAGAAGAAATGCGATGATACCTGTAGTCACGGTGGGTGGAGGAATGGTCATACAACTGTTCGCTGGCACGGTGATCGTCGAAATGGTCTTCAACAGGACTGGTATGGGAAGTTTTACAGCCACGGCGGCCACACAACTCGACTATGCTTCCATAATGGCCTCGACGCTCTTCTATTCTCTGATACTCGTCATAGGAAACCTCGTGATAGACATCCTGTACGCCGTGGTTGACCCGCGCGTCAGGCTCGGTTGAGGGGGAAAGAACATGAGAGTTGAGACAAAGAGAATGCTGAGAAGACTCCTGAGGAACCCGTCCGCCGTGCTGGGATTTTCACTGCTGATCTTCTTTACCTTGGTTGCGATCTTTGCACCATTGATATGTCCACCACAGTCTTACGATCCGTACATGATACCCATCGTAACCTGGGACAAGACACCTCAACCACCGTCCGAAGGACATCCGTTCGGAATCATAGATGGACGCGACATCTTCTACGGAGTCATTTGGGGTACGAGGACTGCCTTCAAAGTCGGTTTGACGGTCACGCTCACTTCAACCCTCGTTGGGCTCGTGATAGGCTCGATCGCTGGCTATTTCGGTGGATGGTTCGATGAGGTTCTGATGAGGATCACAGACGTCTTCTTGTCGATTCCATACATACTCGCCGCGATAGTCATGACCGCGTTCCTCGGCATGGGCTTGGACAAGGTGATGATCTCTTTGATCATCTTTGGTTGGATGGGTACGGCGAGGCTCATCCGAGCGAACATATTACAAGCCAGAGAAGAACAGTACGTGCTCGCGGCAAAGGCACTCGGGGTGAGCGATTTTCTGGTCATAACGAAGCACATATTACCCAACACGATCTTTCCCGTGCTAATCCAAGCGACCATGCGAATAGGTTCCTTGGTGATCACGGCAGCTGCACTCAGTTTCCTCGGCCTTGGAGCCCCGGTCGGCTACGCGGACTGGGGAGCATTGTTAAATTTCGCACGAAACTGGCTGTTGGGTGCTTCTGGTGAGGCTCTGAAGTACTGGTACGCGATCGCTTATCCAGGCACTGCGATGGTCTTGTTCGTGCTCGCATGGAATCTGGTCGGTGACGCCCTGAGGGATGCGTTCGATCCACGCTTGAGAGGGTGAGCGAGATGGAGAAGAGTCCCGTACTGAGTGTCAAGAATCTCAAGACATATTTCTATACGGAAGATGGAATAGTAAAAGCGGTCGATGGAGTCGATTTCGATGTCTATCAGGGTGAGACACTGGGAATCGTAGGAGAATCCGGCTGTGGCAAAAGCGTCACAGCTCTCTCCATTCTAAGGATCCTCGATGAGAAAGGCAGGATCGTGGAAGGGCAAGTCTTACTCGACGCAGTCGATCTCACGAAGATCGACGAGCAAGAGATGAGAAAGATCAGGGGAAAGGACATAGCTATCATCTTTCAAGAACCCATGGTGGCACTGAATCCCGTTTTCACCGTAGGCGAACAGATCGTGGAGGCCATCATGCTCCATCAGAAGGTCGATGAGAAAGCGGCAAGGGTCATGGCGATAGATCTGTTGAGGAAGGTTGGTATACCCGAACCAGAGAAGAGAATAGATCAATACCCACACGAGCTTTCCGGAGGGATGAGGCAGCGCGCGATGATAGCGATGGCACTCTCGTGTAAGCCAAAAGTGTTGATCGCAGACGAGCCGACCACAGCACTCGACGTGACCATCCAGGCTCAGATCATGGAGCTGATGAAAGAGCTGCAAAGAGAGTATGGAATGGCGATCATGCTGATCACCCACGATCTGGGACTCATCGCCGAGAACGCCGATAGGGTTGTCGTCATGTACGCTGGAAAGGTCGTCGAGTACGCGGACGTCAAGACCCTCTTCAACGATCCGAAGCATCCCTACACGTGGGGCTTGCTGCACGCGATTCCAAGGTTAGACATAGAACAGACGCGGTTGTACAACATCCCCGGTGTGGTTCCCGATCCACTGCATTTTCCAGCCGGTTGCAAGTTCCATCCGAGGTGTGAGTTCAAAGAAGAAAGGTGTACCAGGGAGGAACCAGAGTTGATCAATGTTGGTGAAAACCACACGGTCAGGTGCTTCTTCTGGCAGAAGGTGGACGAAGCAAAGATGAGAAAGGTCGGTGAGTTCATGTGAGCGCGATCTTGAGGGTGGAAAACCTCGTGAAATACTTCCCCATAAGGGCTGGAGTCTTCAAGCGCGTTGTAGCTTGGGTCAAAGCCGTGGATGGTGTGTCGTTCGAGGTCAACGAGGGTGAAACGGTCGGACTCGTTGGTGAATCTGGCTGCGGCAAAACGACGATCGGAATGGTTCTGCTCAGGCTTTACGAACCGACTTCTGGAAGGATCATCATCAACGATGACGACACGACCTACTACTTCATGCCGACTCTGCGTGCAAGGTCTTACATAAAGAAGACGTACGTCGACAAATTCAACACGATGTTGAAGAAGTTTGGTTCAAAGGATGCAGTCCTGAATGCCTTGGAAGGGGTAGACAAGAAGTACGCCGAAATCTTCTTCAACGAGGTTAACTCTTCCGTAGGAAAGTTCTGTTCCTCACTGCTTTCCAACATAGATGAGAAACGCAGACAGTTCAGAAAAAACGTTCAAATAGTGTTTCAAGATCCGTACAGTTCGCTCAATCCGAGACTCCGCATAAAATCCATCGTGGGTGAAGGCCCCGCCGTTCACAAACTGGTGAAAGGCGAGAAGGAGCTCATAGACAGAGTGCGCTCGGTACTCGAAGATGTGGGCATAAGCGGTGATTACATGTACAGATTCCCGCACGAATTCTCCGGTGGTCAGAGGCAGAGGATAGGTATCGCGAGGGCACTCGCTTTGTCTCCAAAACTGGTGATCGCCGATGAGGCAGTCTCAGCTCTGGACGTTTCGATAAGATCGCAGATCATAAACTTGATGAAGGACCTGCAGCACGAGCACAAGCTCACTTATCTGTTCATCTCGCACGACCTCGCGGTGATAAAGTACGTGAGTGACAGGATCATCGTCATGTACCTGGGAAAAATCGTCGAAACGGCGGCAAAGAAAGACTTGTTCGACAATCCTTTGCATCCTTACACGAGAGCGCTCATGAGCGCGATACCCATACCCAATCCGAACATCAAGAAAGAAAGGATCATACTCAAAGGCGACGTCCCCAGTCCCGTCAACCCTCCTTCGGGTTGTAGGTTCCACACACGTTGCTACATGGCGCAGGAGATTTGCTCAAAAGAAGAACCACAAATGAGAGAGATCACCCCTGGGCACTGGGTTGCTTGCCACTTCGCAAAATAAAAACCCGGGCGGTGAGCCCGGGTTTTTCAGCACTCAGAACTTCATTCTTCTTTCCAGAGCCTATAGTAATCAGCGGCTCCCGGCATCATCGGGTTGTAGTACCAACCTTTGACCCAGCTTCTTCTAACGTTGAGACTCTGAGGTTCATACAATGCTACGCCGAGCACATGGTTAATGGCAAACTGTTGAACTTTTCGATAGATCTCAGCCCTAATCTTCGGGTCCGTTTCTACGGCAGCTTGCTCGATCAGCTCATTGCAACTCTTGCCACCCAGTTCAGGTGTGGGTGTGGAGACGAACTTTTTGAAGTTTTCACCCTGGGCAAAGCCATAGGTACCAGCGGAGTGGTAGTAAGTCTGGATGAAGTTGTGCGGGTCTGGATAATCCGCGAGCCAACCTATGATGAACGCCGGCAAATAGCCTTGCTTGTAGGAAGTCAAATATGTTGGCCATTGCTCACCGCGCACCTCGATCTTGAACTTCGGGTTGATCATTTCCACATAGGTCTTTATCATCTCGGCCACGGTTCGTCTCGCCTCGTTGCCCGTGTTGTAGAGCAGTGTGAGCTTGAATCCCTTCTTCCAAACCTCACCGTTCCATGCTTTCTTGAACTCTTCAGTTGCTTTCGCGATACTGAACTCGAATTTTGGAAGGTTCGGATCGTACCCTAGCAGGCTACTCGGAAGGTCTGCGGACACTCTGCTGCCAAGACCACGCAAGACATCCTTGATCACGGCATCGTAGTTTATGACGTAGGCGAACGCCCTTCTGGCGTGCTCATCGCTGAAGAAATCTGGTGGTATTCCGTTGCCATCGAGCTTGCCAGAACCGATGTATTTGCTGTCAGGCTTAACGTTCCAATTGAAGTGCAACGACGTGATGCTTATCACCGGCAGTCCCTTGGTTATGACGACGCCCGGCATATTTTCAACTTGCGGCAGGTACTGCGATGGTACGGCAGCGAAATCTGCGTCACCTTTTTCGAGCATTGCTCTCCTCGTGGACCATTCCTCGATCGTCCAGATGATGACTCTCTTGATCTTCGCAGGTCCCCTCCAGTAATCATTGAACCTTTCGAGAATGACCCTCATCTGTGTCCTATCCCACTCTACAAGCTTGAACGGCCCTGTTCCCATCGCCTTCGCATAAAGCGGTGATTCTTCCTTTGGAAGGTCCCAGTGCTTCCACCAGGTGTCGGGCTTGCCATCCCAACAACCTTGCTGGATCGCCCACTGCTTGTTCAAGACCATGCTCCACGTGGAATAACCGCAGAGGATCGACAGGAACGGACCGAAAGGCCTCGAGAGTTTGAACACCACGTTGTTCCCCTCAACTTCGATCGCTGGATCGATGTAGTCCGTGTAGACCTTGATCAGTGCATCACGGTATTCTGGAAGTGGCTCCTTCGTGGCTGGATCGAGGATTTCACTAAGGGGTTTACCAACGATCTTTTCTACGAACTCGTCTAACGAGTAGACTTCAAACAGAGCCTCCCAGAGCATCCACATCGGTCCACCTGCCGGGTCAAACAACAAGCCACGTTCGAAGCTGTACTCGACATCTTCCGGTGTCAACTCCGCCCCGTTGTGAAACTTGACGCCCTTCCTGATCGGGAACACGTAAGTCTTGCCACCGTCTTTGATGAGCCCGTTTTCCAGACTCGGCACCGCCGTGGCGAGTCTCGGCGCCATTTGGATGACGCTGTCACCGACGTACTCGATCAGACATTCGTAGATCTGCGTCAGAACCTCGCCACTTGCCGTATCGTACGCATAGTGTGGATCAAGCGTGTCTGGCTCACCAATTGTGACAGTGATGATGGTGTCTGGATTCTTGACTTCTGCAAAGATCAGTGCCGCCACAGCCAAGATTGCGATGATCCAAAATCTTTTCATCTTCTCAACCCCCCCAAACGAGTGTATTGCACAACAATTATACTCCTTCGCTTGCAGAAGATCAAAGTGTGAGAAAAACGTCTGCCAGATCTCGAAGATTGTCCGAACGATGGCTCGTGACTACGACGATCTTTCCAACCTTTTTCTGATTTTTCAGAATCTCAAGCACCATCTCTTTACCAATTTTGTCCAGACCGATCAAAGGTTCATCGAGCAGCAAAAGCACAGGCTCGTGTACCAGAGCGCAAGCGATGGCAACACGCCTCGCTTCACCTTCCGAGAGCTGAAATGGACTCTTTCCAAGCACGCTGTCCTTAAGGCCTACGTCAAGAACAACCTTTCTAACACGTTCCGCGATGTTGTCGAGTCCAAAATTTCTCGCTGAAAAAGCGATCTCCTCGAAAACAGACTCGCAGAAGAACTGATCCTCAGCCCTTTGCATCACATAGCCGATCTTTCTGAAACTGCGATGGTCCACGGAGTTCCCGTTCAACAGAACAGAACCAGATTGTGGTTTGAGTAAACCTGCCATGAGTTTGAGCAACGTGGATTTACCGCTGCCGTTTGGACCTTGAACAAGCAACAGTTGGCCGCCTCGTACGGTCACGTTCAAACCGTTGAACAAATTCTTGTTATTCTCGTAGCCAAAAACCACATCGATCAAAGTCAGCTCAGGATTCGACATCGTCAAATTGCCGCCCAAGAAATTCGTTCACACTACCATGAAAATCCACACTGCCGTCGATCATGTGAACCACGGAAGTTGCCAGCTCGAGGAAGACTCTTGGTTCGTGCGTCGAGACGAGTATCGTCTTGCCGATTCTGTTGAGTTCCCTAAGTGCTTCCTTCAGTTCAGTCACGCCGAAATCGTCCAACATCGATGTGGGTTCATCCAAGAGGAACACTTCCGGCTCAAGCACGTACATCGATGCGACGGCGAGTTTCTGTGCGGTACCACCCGAGAGCGTGAGCGGGTTGGCAGAACTCTTTTCTGAAAGATTGAACGTTCTCAAGGCTCGATCGACCTTGTTTCGAATACAGTTTCTGCTCAGTCCGAGGTTCTCCAGACCGAAAGCTATGTCTTCCTCAACCGTCGAGCCAACGATTTGATCGAACGGATTGTGAGACACGTAGCAACAGTATTCTCGTAGTTCTTCAGAACCTACAACCCTTCCATTCAAGCGTATGAAACCTGAACGAGCTGGGAGTAATCCGGCCAAGATCTTCAACAACGTCGTCTTTCCAGAACCGTTCGCACCAACGAGAAGGACAAACGATCCTTTTTCTATTCTCAGACAAATGTTCTTCAAAGTGAAACCGTCAGCGTAACTGAAGCAAACATCGCTCAGTTCGAGCACGATTTTGCCACCTTCAGGGATTTGTATATTCGGATGCCGCCCTCTTTGTAGAGATCCTCAACGTTTCCAAAGATTTCCTCCATCGCCCGCTTCACGTAAGAACCACCTTTGTTGTGGTAGGCGACAACCTGCAGTGAACCGCCGTCGTTCAAATATTCAAAGGTTTCTCTTATCAACCTGAGCACCACGCTTTTACCAGCGGCAAGAGGCGGATTCATCAGAACGAGGTCAAATTTCTCATCCTTCCAAGGTTCAAAGAACGCCCCCAACTTTATCGTGACATCGACGTTGTTTTTCCTCGCGTTCATCTTCGCAAACTCCACTGCCCGTTCGTTGACGTCGCTCATGCAAACTTCCAGATCGGGATATTCAGCTTTCAACACGATACCTATCACACCGTAACCGCAACCAAGATCGAGCACTTTCTTACCACGTATCTCACAGTGTTCTATAAGAATCCGGGTCGCTTTGTCGATCTCTCCAAAGCTGAAAACACCAGAGGGGGTCACGAATTGATAAACCCTACCATTCTTCAACTTCAGTGTAGCCATTTTGACCCTGAGCTCGCTTTTCGGTTTCTCAACGTAGTAGTGTTCCATACGAAAAGAAGGGGCCGTGAGGCCCCCGTCCTTCAGTCAGCCTTCTTCGTGAGCTTCTTGTCGTGAACGAGTACCGCCTGTGCGGCTGCAAGCCTCGCCACAGGCACCCTGTACGGTGAGCAGCTCACATAATCGAGACCGGCCTTGTGGAAGAAGTGGATCGAGCGTGGATCTCCTCCGTGTTCACCGCAGACGCCCACTTTGAGGTTCTGCTTAGCTTGCTTTCCTTTCTTCGTTCCCATCTCAACGAGTGCGCCCACACCGTCGTAATCCAGCGTCTTGAAAGGATCGTGCTCGAGTATACCCTTTTCCAGATATTCGGGTAGGAACTTACCAACATCGTCACGGCTGAAGGCAAAGGTCATCTGGGTCAGGTCGTTCGTCCCAAAGCTGAAGAACTCGGCTTCTTTCGCTATCTCATCTGCCGTGACGCATGCACGAGGAACCTCGATCATGGTGCCTATCTTGTACTCTATCTTCACACCGGATTCTTCTATCATCTTGTCGGCGACTTCCGCGATGATCTTCTTCAGAAAGGCGAGTTCGTTCACGTGACCTACAAGGGGTATCATGATCTCTGGAACGACATCCATGCCCGTCTCTTTCTTCAACTCTATGGCCGCTCCGATGATCGCCTTCGTCTGCATGATAGCGATTTCAGGGTACGTTATCGTGAGCCTACAACCACGATGGCCTAACATCGGGTTGAGCTCGCTGAGGGATCTAACGATGTCCTTCAGTTCCTTCGATGATATGCCAAGTTCCCTTGCGGTCTCTTCGATCTGCTCATCGTCGTGTGGCAGGAACTCGTGCAGAGGTGGGTCTATGAGCCTTATCGTGACGGGATAACCAGCCATTGCCTTGAACAAGCCCTTGAAGTCTTCCTTCTGCAGCGGCAAAAGTTCGTTCAAAGCTTTCTCCCTATCTTCTTTCGTCTTCGCCACGATCATCCTGCGCATCTTCGGTATCCTGTCTGCTTCGAAGAACATGTGCTCCGTCCTGCACAGACCTATACCTTCGGCACCAAACTTCCTCGCGACCTCTGCATCCCTCGGTATGTCGGCGTTGGCACGTACACCGAGTCTTCTGATTTCATCTGCCCACTTGAGAAGTTCGGCCACTTCGCCCTCAAGACCAACAGGCTTGATCGTGTCAATTTTGCCGAGCAAGACTTCTCCCGTGGCACCATCTATGGAGATCCATTCTCCTTCTTTCACCAAAACATCGTTCACCCTGAAAAAGCCTTCTTCTTCCTTGACCTCGATCGTCTCTGCCCCGACGACGGCAGGCTTGCCCATACCCCTGGCCACGACGGCCGCGTGAGAGGTCATTCCACCCCTCGAAGTGAGGATACCCTGCGCGAAAGCCATTCCACCGACATCTTCCGGACTCGTTTCTGGCCTTACAAGTATGACCTTCTCGCCACTTCTTCCCATCTCTTCTGCTTTCTTGGCATCAAAGATCACCACGCCCGTTGCCGCACCCGGAGAAGCGGGCAAACCTTTGGCTATGACTTTCGCCTTCGCGCGAGCTTTCTCATCGAAACGCGGGTGCAGAACTCTCTCTATATCCTCTGGTTTGACGCGCAGCACTGCTTCTTCTTTGTTGATTATGCCTTCCTTGGCCATGTCCACAGCGATCTTGATGGCAGCCCTCGATGTCCTCTTACCGCTTCTTGTTTGGAGCATGTACAGTTTACCCTCTTCGACCGTGAACTCTATATCTTGCATGTCTTTGTAATGTCTTTCGAGCTTATCCATGATGGCCATCAGTTCATCGTACACCTCAGGCATCAAGCGTTTCAACTCGGCCAAGGGGAGCGGTGTCCTGATACCTGCAACGACGTCTTCACCTTGAGCGTTCTGCAAGAACTCTCCATAAACTTCCTTTTCGCCGGTGTTCGGGTTGCGCGTGAAGGCCACACCGGTTCCGGAACGTTCTCCCATGTTTCCGAAGACCATCGCCACCACGTTCACCGCTGTACCCAGCAGTTCGTCCTCTCTGATGTTGTTGATCTCTCTGTACTTCACCGCCCTATCGCTCATCCAACTGCCAAACACCGCGTCGATGGCGAGCCAGAGCTGTTCGTACACATCCTGCGGGAATTTCTTGCCCTCTTCCTCGTAGATCTTCTTGTAGATTTCAACGAGCTTCTTGAGATCGTCCGCGTCCAGCTCGATGTCGAGTTTCACACCCTTCTGTTTCTTCATCTCCTCGAGTGCGTTCTCGAACTTGTTTCTCGGCATACCAAGTGCAGTGTCGCCAAACATCTGTAGAAACCTTCTGTAAGCATCGTAGGCGAATCTCGGATTGTTCGTCATCTTGATGAGGCCTTTCACGGTCTCGTCGTTCAAACCCAAGTTCAGTATCGTGTCCATCATGCCGGGCATGGAGATCGCTGCCCCAGATCTCACCGAAACGAGCAACGGTCTTTCGGGATCTCCGAAGCCTTTTTTCGTGACCTGTTCAAGCCGTTTCATCGCCTGCTCGACTTCTTCCTTGAGTCCCTCGGGATACGTACGACCATGCTGATAGTAATACCTGCACACCTCGGCAGAAATGGTGAACCCGGGTGGAACCGGTATACCGAGGTTCGTCATCTCGGCGAGGTTTGCACCTTTACCACCGAGTATGTCCTTCATTTCGGCGTTCCCTTCTGCCACACCGTTTGCGAAAAAGTACACGAGTTTCTTGTTCATCAACACACCTCCCTCACTTGATATACCAGTCTGTGGTGTAAACGTTGTTGCTGACTGTTCCAACCGCAACGAAGACCGATTGTGATTTCATTCCAAGAAGTTTTTCGATGATGGGCGCAAAATCGACAAAGACGAACAAGGAGTGCTCGGTCGGGTTGAAAACCTTCAGAGCTTTTTCCAAAGAAGCCTTCTCGTTGCTCTTCTGTTTGCTGTACACCCTGACATACTTTCCATCGCACTTCACAGTGAAGCTGTCGATTTTAAGTTCGTCCCCTGAAACCTCGCCACGCCCCAGAACTTTGGTGATCTCCTGTGGGGTGATTTGGGCCTCTATCACAGAGTAGAACGCCGGTTCGACGGTCACAGTAGTTGATTGTGCTTCGAACAAGCTCTGCACGAACTGGGCGATCCCGACAGACATAGCCATCTTACCTGAGGATTTATCTGAGAGAACAAGGACCTGCTTCGTGGTACTCTCAAGGTCGCTCGGAAGACCAAAGGTCTGTGCGAACGAACCAAGCACGTTGCCTGTCGTGTTGCTGAAGACCTGTTCGAAGATGACCTTCACAGCTCTCGCGCTTTGGACGTTAGAGAAAACGAAGATCTCGCCCGCGAGGTTTGGATCCTTGTGCAACTGGTAAGATGGATCAGGCCGCGCTTCAGAAAGCATCTTCTTTGCGGCATCGTTCTTGGCTTTCCACTGCAGAGAACCACTCATTTTGTCCGATTCAACCTTGATCAGCAGGAGCGATTCAAACTCAGCTTCATCGTAGGTAAGCTTCGGCGAATAGCCCACCGCCCACACGGACGAATCCTCAAAACGTTTGGTCACCTCGGCTGGAATTGTGCCTCCACCTTTCAAACACACGTTGGCAAAATCTCTGTTGTTCGAGACCACTACGTAAGATTTCTGGGCGCTCACCCAGATCTCTTTGCCAAGAAAATCTCCAATGGCTTTGGCCAGCTTCTCCGTTTCCTTCCCTGGACCCATCGCCAAGAAGAAGTTTTGATCCTTCTGAACCAACAAAATCTGACCTGACAAAAGCTCGTTGAACTGTTCCATCTTCGCCCCGTACTTCACGAGCTGGCTCGCTATGACACCTTGAATCATGGACTCGATTCCAAGACCGTTGATGAACGTGTCGAACAAAGCTATCTTCTTCATTTGTTCGTAGTATTTCGCGTTGTCTCTGCTCAGCAACAGAAAGTCATAGGTTTGAGGGATGAACTGAGTGACTCCCAGCATCAGCGTGCTGACAAGCAACAACAACAGTATCACTTTTCTCATTGTGATACCTCCCTGCAAGGTTTTTCACCTAATAATACCACAAAAATTGGCCAATATCAGCTCGAAATCGTTGATAAATCGAAAAGATAGCCAAAAACTTTCGGTACCTTTTTCTGATTGCTTTTTGCATCGCATTTCTCATGACTTTACCCCGCATTTTTCCTGTACAATTCAGCACCCACTTGAAATGAGTGACCCCAAAGTGTTATTATACAAGCAAGAGGGAGATCTCATCTCCCGAAACTGCTGTAAGGAGGGGGGTTGAAGGATGAACAAGAAGGAACTTGTCGACAAGGTCGCGAAGAAAGCTGGTCTGAAGAAGAAGGACGTCAAGAAAGTCGTCGACACGATGCTGGAGTCCATCACCGAGGCTCTGGCGAAGGGCGAAAAGGTCCAGCTCGTTGGCTTCGGAAGCTTCGAGGTTCGCAAGGCGGCACAGAGGAAAGGAGTTAACCCGCAAACCAAGAAGCCCATCACGATTCCTGCAAGGAAAGTCCCGAAATTCAGACCTGGCAAAGTTCTCAAGGAAAAGGTTAAGTGAGTGGAGGGGGCGCAAGCCCCCTTTTCATTTGCCGACACAGAAATCTTTGAACATCCGATCGATCAGATCGACCTTGTACTGTCTCCCGAGCAAAGCGTCGAGTGTCTCGAGACAGTTCCTCAAATTCTCCGCTGCGGCGTCGAGTCTTCCCCCATCCACTTCTCCAATTGCACTTTCGAGGTTCGACCTACATGACAAGAGAAGTTCGTACTGTCTGGTTGTGGTCACGTAACCTTCTACGTTCTCGAACACATCCTGAAGTTGCTTGACGATCTCCTCTTCGAGCTTTTCGATTCCTTCTCTCTTCAGAGCAGATATGACCAAAACGCGTGCCTCCGTGCCGAGCGCCCTCTTCAGACTCTCAGGATCCACTTTGTCGATCACGTCGATCTTGTTGACCACGACGAGGTACCTTTTGTCCCTTATGAGCTGAAGTATCTTGAAATCGTCCTCGTCAAGCGGAGTGCTGGCATCGAGAACGAATAGGATCAAATCAGCTTGGCCCGCAGCGCTTATGGCTCTCTCTACACCGATTCTCTCCACCCTGTCGTTGGTTTGTCTTATACCTGCGGTGTCAATCAAAGTGAAGGTAATTCCCTTGATCGTCACGAGGGCTTCTATCGTGTCCCTCGTCGTACCTGGTATCTCGGTCACGATCGCCCTCTCTTCGTTCAGCAGTGCGTTCAACAGTGTCGACTTGCCAACGTTTGGTTTACCAACTATCACTATCCTTAAACCCTTAGACAGAGCGAGCCTGACATCCACGTTCTTAAGCGACTCGTTCAGACGATCGAGCAAATTCAGCAACTCTTTCTTCAGATCTTCCAATGTTGTGAAGACTTCGTCTGGATAGTCGAACTCCACCTCCATTCGAGCCAGTACACCGAGCATGTCCTGTCTCAACTGCTCGACGTAACAAGCCAACCTTCCGGACAAATTTGCAGCCGCCATTTTGACCGCACTCTTCGATGTGGCCTCCACGATCTGCTTCACGGACTCGGCCTTCGTCAGATCAATCTTTCCATTGAAGAAAGCCCTCTTAGTGAATTCTCCTGGCTCTGCGAGCCTCGCACCCAGCTTTAGGAACCTCTCCAAAATCATCTGTGTGACGATGGGTCCGCCGTGGCACATAACTTCGACCATGTCCTCACCCGTGTAGGAATGAGGTGATCTGTAGAACACGACGAGCACTTCGTCTATGACTTGGCCGTCGTCGTCCAGGACGAAATTGTGGTACACCCTGCGCGGTTCAACGGAACTGGGAACTTTCCTGAGGGATTCAAGACAAATCCTCCAAGACTCTGGCCCGCTCAAACGGAGGATCGAAATCGCTCCGACGCCTCTGGGACTCGCTATGGCAACGATCGTGTCGAACAAACTTTCAGCTCCCGCTGAGAAGTTCAGATACGATCTTGTTCACAAGCTTTCCATCCGCTCTGCCCTTCACTTGTGGCATGATCACCTTCATGGCTGTGCCCACGTCTTTGGGGCTCTTCAGATTCATTTCAGAGATAACCTTCCTGGCTAACTCTCTTATTTCCTCTTCGCTCAGCTGGTTCGGCATGTACGATTGGATCACTTCTATCTCTTGTTTTTCTGCCTGTGCCAGATCTGGTCTGCCGCCCTTCTCGTACATCTCTATGGCCTCTTGTCTTTTCTTTATCTCCTTCGACATGATCTGAAAGATCTCTTCGTCCGTCGCTGGACCCATTTTCTCAACCTCGAAGTTCTTGATGGCCGCCAAAAGCATCCTCACCGTTCTGAGTTTGACTTCATCCTTCGCTTTCAAAGCTTCTTTGAGATCCTGATTCAACTTGGCTTTCAAATCCACAAGACCACCTCCATCACTCGATCACTGAAACTATCCTGAGATCAGCTTCCATCGAGAGATCTATCGTCTCACCACTCTCGATCCTCAAAACGGGTCTCAACGGGTTTCTCCTGTTCACACCAACCACGACGGCCTTTCTTCCGTCGCTCAGGACAACGGTGGTGCCTATCGGATAGAGCCCAAGCACGGAGACCAAGGCTTGAACCACCCTCGGATCAAGTTTGTTCAAAGAAGCGAGTTTGATGACCTCAGTCATAACCTTGTAGGGCGTCCAAGAAGGTTTGTAAGATCTGTTCGAAATCAGTGCGTCGTAGATGTCCACGACACTCACGATGCGCGCGAACAGACTTATCTGTTCGTTGGTCAAACCCGCGAGATAACCACTTCCATCGAGTTTCTCGTGATGGTCCCTCACGGCACTTATGATGCGCTCGTCACTCAAACCAGATTTTCGACATATTCTCTCACCGAACGCAACATGCTTTTTCATCACTTCAAACTCCTCTGAAGTCAGCTTGCGTGGCGCGAGCAGTATCTCCCTGGGAACCAAAACTTTTCCGACATCGTGAATCATTGAAGCGAATGCAAGGTGTGACAGTTCCTCCAATCTTAAACCCAACTCCGTTCCGACCAGAGAGCTTATCATGCTGACGTGTACTTCGTGCGTGTAGGTGTAATCTTCGTCCGTTTGCTGAACGAGGAAAACCAACGAAATCTTCTCCCCGTAGTTCTTTATTATGTCATTCAGCACGGTCTGTGAAACTCTCCAGACCTGCTCGCTCTCTATTTTGAACTTCTCAACTGCAGATTTGAACACCTGTTGTATCTCTTGCTTCGCCTGCTCTATCTTCCGAGGTTCAACCAACGGTGGAACGGCTTCCTCAACCTTCACCCAAATTCTGTTCAAACCGTTTTTTTGGAGCTGCTCAATCTTGTCCGGTGTGACCCTATCGCCAGCTTTGATCAAGACCGTGCCGTCTGGATTTCGGACGGTTTCGAGCGATATTTCCACACCCGCGAGCGATTCAACACCCTTCAATACGGCTTGAGCAGCTTCAAGTTCCAAGGGTCTTCACCACCATTCCTTCGCTCCCAGCCGGTACCACGCACGACCAATGCCACGTTCTCTCAGAAATTTCTCTCCACAATGCCCTGACTCGCTTCAACGTCACCGCATCTATTTTCTTCAGCATCTCATCGATGAGCACGGGTCTACCCTTCGCGATGATGAATTCGATGACATAACCAAAGACACTCGAAACGCTCTCTGTGATCATCTGGAGCTTACCGATCAACCGTTGCTTGCCGTAATTGAACTGATCTTTCGAGATATCCTCTCTCATTATTCTCCTTAACTCTTCGACGTATCTTTCGAGCTTGTCAAGACTGGTACAAGCGTACACTCCAAATATTCCCCTGTCGTTCCAAAGTTGGTTGACAAGCTCAACATCGTAGACGAGCCCGAGCTGTTCCCTCATCCTTGTGAAGAGTACCGAGCTCATCCCGCTTCCCAGTAGCGTGCTCAAGACCATGAAAGCAGGATAGTCTTCACACATCACTCCAAAGTCCAAACGCGTTCCACCGATCATGTGAATTTGTGTCAAGTCGTTCTTGGCTTCACAGTTGATCCCTTCGGGTTTGAAACACAGTTCCACGTTAGCTGGATCAACTTCCCTGTTGTGCCTCTCCAAGGTCTCGATCAACTTCTCCAGAACGTTCTTCGTGACCTTCCCAACCGCGATTATCTCGACGCTCCCATAGTGCGCCGAATGAAAATTGAGAACTTTCTGCCTCGTGAGTTTCTCAACGGTTTCTTTGTAACCACTCACTGGCCTCGAGTAAGGTTCCTCGAGGTACGTCTCGGCGAAAAGATCCTGAACTCTGCTCTCGTGGTCTTCGTCGTAGGTCTTTATTTCTTCTACAATGACGGATTTCTCGAGCTCGATCGATCTCTCATCGAAGAGCGGATGAAAAACGATCTCTGACAGCACTTCGATCGCTCTCTCGTGATGACTGTAAGGTACCTTCGCAAGATAAACCGTGAAATCCTTCGTCGTGAACGCGTTGAGACTACCACCCACGACCTCCAAACTGAATTTCAGTGTGAATTCATCGAAATTCTTCGTCCCTTTGAACGCAACGTGCTCGATGAGATGCGCAACACCAGCTTCATCCCGCGATTCGCTCGCAGAACCGGCCGGCACAACGAACGCAAGGGATAAAGTTTTGACCGAGGAAATGGGCACGAAATGGATGTGCCCATTTCGAACTGGTAGCGTCTCAATTTTCACACGCATACCTCCGTATCAGTCTGCGTCTGACTGTGGGTTTCTCCTGCTCCGTGCCGGCCCTCTTTCGTCTTGGTGGAACCTATCCGACCTCGTGTGAGAAATCCTTCTTTCTTCTGTTTGCCCCGACGGTACTTCCTCGAACTGGAGCCTTCCAAGGTTATCTATGTTGGACACCTTCACCTTCAGCGTGTCACCGATCTTGAGCGACTTCATGTTGCTCAAGATCTTGCTTTGATGCAGCAATCCGATCTTACCAGCCCCGACTTCGAGGAACACACCGAACGGTTCTATGCGCGTCACCTTACCCTCAAAGACGTCGCCAACCGCTATCTCCTTAACTATTTCACTTATCCTTTTGATCGCCGCATCGACCTTCTGCCCGTTGTTGCCGATCACGCTCACGCGCCCCGTCTCATCGTCCACCGATATTTGGACGTCGAACTCCTTGATGATGCCCTTTATGACGCGCCCGCCTGGACCGATGACTTCACCGACTTTCATTGGATCGATGACGGTCGTCTTTATGACGGGTGCGTAGGTCGATAGGCTCGACTTCGGTTTGTCAATCGTACTGTACATCTTGTCGAGCACGAACATCCTGGCTTCCTTGGCTTGCATCAGAGCCCTGTACAGAAGTTCTCTCGAAACTCCTGAGACTTTGCAGTCCATCTGGAACGCCGTGATACCGTCGCGTGTTCCAGCGACTTTGAAATCCATGTCTCCCCAATGGTCTTCTGCACCCATGATGTCGGTCAGCACGACTGCAGCGTCAGGTTCCAAGATCAAGCCCATCGCCACACCAGCCACATGTTTTTTCACTGGAACTCCCGCGTCCATGAGAGCTAAAGAACCTGAGCACACCGTTGCCATGGAAGACGAACCGTTGGACTCCAAGATTTCGGAGACGACCCTTATCGTGTACGGGAACTCGTCCTCGTCCGGCAGAACGAACTTGAGGGCACGTTCCGCCAGATGTCCATGACCGATCTCTCTCCTGCTCGGTCCTCTCAAAGGTTTAACCTCACCGGTGCAGAAGGGCGGAAAGTTGTAGTGCAACATGAAGCGCTTTGTACCCTCTTCGAGGATCGTATCGACGATCTGTTCATCCATGGGTGCACCGAGCGTCACGATCCCGAGACTCTGCGTTTCACCTCTGGTGAACAAAGCCGAGCCATGAACCCTCGGGAGCAGACCGATCTCACAAGTTATTGGCCTTATGTCCTTTGGTCCTCTGAGATCGAGTCTTATGCCCTCTTCGACGATTATCCTTCTCATCCTGTGCTTCATCAGTTCCTCGTATAGATCCTTGAGCTGAACCGCGTATTGGTTCAGAAGTTCTTCGGGGTACTTCTGCTTCAACTGTTCAACGATGGACTCGTAGTACTCGCCTATGGCTTGTGCCCTGGCTTTTTTGCCCTGTGTGAGCAATCTGTTGCGCAACTCGTTCGCGTCCACGAGCGCAAGAAAATCTCTTTCGAGATCCTCGGGCAACTTCACTTCCTCGATCTGCACCTTGGACACACTGAACTCGCTGAGAATGTCCTGCTCGAACTCAACGATCTCTCTTATCGCATCGTGCGCCTTGAAGAGCACTTCCACCATCTGTTCTTCGCTGACTTCTCTTGCCTCACCCTCCACCATGGTTATTGCATCCGCGGTGCCAGCAACCACGATGTCCAGCGAGCTCCTTTCGAGCTCTTCCTCGGTGGGGAAGAAAACGATTTGTCCGTCGACGAGACCTACCCTGACGGCGGCAACCAGTCCATTGAAAGGAATGTCGGACAGATTCAGCGCCAAAGAAGCCGCCATCACACCGACCACGTCCGGCGGGTTGGTGGGATCCGCGGAAAGGACAGTCACAACGACCTGAACCTCGTTGCGCAAATGTTTTGGGAACAAAGGTCTTATAGGTCTATCGATGGTTCGTGCAGACAGAATCGCTGCTTCGCTCGGTTTTCCCTCGCGCTTCACGAATCCTCCCGGTATCTTGCCTGCCGCATAAAAGCGCTCTTGAAATTCAACCGTGAGTGGCACGAAATCGACACCTTCCACCGCTTGGTCTGCCATGACTGCAGTCGCGAGCACCGAGGTGTCACCAACGCGTGCAAGAACCGCACCGTTGGCTTGTTTCGCCATCCTTCCATGTTCTACGTAAAATTCTCTACCCAAGATAACGCGTCGCCAGTATCTCAAAACCATCACCTCTCAACATGAAACTAAAAGCGGGCCAGTGCCCGCCCTCGTTTCGTTTCGTTCTTTCATTTCCTAAGGTTCAACTTCTCGATCAAATTCCTGTAGGACTCAGGGTTCGCTCTCTTCAGATACCTCAACATCTTTCTCCTTCTTCCGACCATCTTCATCAGGCCTCTTCTCGAATGGAAGTCCTTCGGATGCACCTTCAAATGCTCCGTCAAGTGATTGATCCTCGCCGTGAGCAACGCGATCTGGACTTCCACCGAGCCTGTGTCCTTTTCGCTGATCTTGAACTGCTCGATGATCTGTTGCTTTTGTTCTTTGTCCACAAGCACACCTCCATCTACTCAGCCTTCAGCCCAGAAGGGGTCCACGCCCACATCCGAGCCGAGGTCTGGAGCGGGCGACGGGGGTCGAACCCGCGGCCCTCAGCTTGGGAAGCTGATGCTCTACCACTGAGCTACGCCCGCTCACCAAAGTATAATTATACCACCAATTGGCGGACTGTGAACATACCGTCTTGAATTTCACAACAAAACTTTCAGCCCAGTTCAGAACCCTTTTCGAGCAGTTCCAGAACTCGTTCAGCGTTCTTGTCTTCCAAAATGAGTCTGAAGAACTCGTACGCCTGCAGATCAACCTCGCTTGTCTTGTTCAGAAAGTACACTTTAACCTTGGTCTTGAAGAGCTCCCTTTCCTCATCGGACATCGAAGCAACGTGCCTGACGATCTCGAACAAAGAGGAATCCTGTACACAAGCCCTTGCGATCTGCAGGAGTACATCTTCCATCCATCAGCTCTGCTTAGCCGTCACGAACACTTTGAAGGATATACCCGTGCGCGTCTCGTTTTCGATCTTGGCCTCCATGAAGCCTGGCACCATGTAAATATCCTTGCCGTTCTCGTTGAGGAATCTCCGAGCCACGGCGATCGCTTTGACGGCTTGGTTCACGGCCCCCGCACCTATCGCTTGGATCTCGACTCTGTCGGTCTTGGACAAAGCGCCTGCTATCGCTCCGGCAACCTTGTTGGGGTTCGAACTCGAACTGACTTTCAAAATCTCCATTCGACCAATCCTCCTTGATCTGTAAAGAATCTCGTGCACAGCATCCAAAAGGCACTGTGCTACGAGTGATTTTACCACATATTTATGCTATTTCAACCGCACGCAAATATTTGGCTGCCTCTTCCGGTGGCATAGGATTTATGTAAAATCCTGACCCCCACTCGAATCCCGCAACGTTCGTTAAGCGAGGAACGATTTCCAAATGCCAGTGATAGTATTCCTTTCCCTCGTTGTTTGTCGGCGCCGTGTGCAACATGAAGTTGTACGGTGGGTTATCCAAGGCAACAAAGATACGATACAGCGTGTTCTTCAAGATCTTCGCAAAATTCTTCACTTCTTTCTCGTTTATGTCACCGAAACTGTGCGCGTGACGTTTCGGTAGTATCCACGTCTCGCATGGGAACCTCGCCGCGAAGGGTTCTAACGAAACGAAGTCTTCGTTCTCTTCGACGATTCGCTCTTTCCTTTCCAACTCTTGGCTCACGATGTCACAGAAGACGCATCTTTCCTTGTAAGAATAGTATTCCTTGGAACCCGACAGCTCCTCCTGTACTCTCTTCGGAACTATCGGTAACGCTATGAGCTGGCTGTGTGGATGCTGCAGGGACGCTCCGGCATCCCGACCATGGTTCTTGAAGATCAGGATGTACTCGATCCTCTTGTCCGCCGAGATGCTGTCGTAACGGTGCTTGTAAGCCCACACCACCTCTTCCAACTGTTTGTAATCCATCAGCGCGAGGTGCGTGTTGTGATCAGGAGTTTCAACGATCACCTCGTGATAGCCAAAGCCGTCCATCGCATCGAACATGCCCACACCGTATCGCCTCGGCGAAAGGCTGGGATTGACCGCCCCAAACTTGTTGGGCACGACTCTTATCCACCAACCGGGTGTGTTGGGTGCGGTGTCTGGTGGCCTGAACGCAAGGACTTCCGGTGGTGTCGTGTGCTCGTTGCCGTAGTCGAAAGGACAGAACGTTGGTTTCTCTTCAACCTTCGGACGAGCGAAATCGTGTGGCCTTTTGGCCCGCTCCGTGGCAATGATGACCCACCTTTTCAACACGGGATCTTTCCTGAACTCAGGCATCCCTTTTCCTCCTCATACCCTTCTTTTTTTCAGAGCTTCTTGATAGACTCTCACGTACTGCTTCGCCGATCGTTCCCAAGACACATCCGTCTGCATCGCGTTCTGAACGATTCTCTTCCAATGCTGTTTCTCGTTCTTGTAGAAATGAACCGCCTTCGCAACGGCCATGAACAAATGTGCTGGATCGTACTCCCTGAACCCGAAGCCGTTGCCCAAACCAGTCTCCGGATCGTATTCCTTCACGGTGTCAGCCAAACCACCCGTGTAACGGACTATCGGTATGGTTCCGTACCTGAGACTGTACATCTGACCCAATCCGCACGGTTCGTAGCGAGAAGGCATCAAGAACATGTCACAGCCGGCGTAGATCTTCTGCGCAAGTTCTACGTCGAACTTTATGTTGCTGGAAACTTTGCTCGGGTACTTTCTCTGGAGCTGTTGGAACATTTCTTCGTACTTCTTCTCCCCCGTACCGAGCACGACGAACTGCAGATCGAAGAGGAACAAATAATCGGCGATCTTTTCTATGAGGTCCAACCCTTTCTGATCGACCAATCTGTTTATCATGCCGATCAACGGAACATCCTCTCTCGTTGGGAGGTTCAGTTCTTTCTGCAACATCTTCTTGTTTTCATACTTCTTCTCTATGTTGTTGATGTCGTAGTTGACGTATATTCTCCTGTCCGTTGCGGGATTGAACTCCTCGTAGTCTATCCCGTTCAGTATCCCGTAGAGGTCTTCCGACCTGAGCCTCAACACTCCATCGAGCTTCTCACCGTACTCTTCCGTCTGTATCTCTTGAGCGTAAGTGGGGCTCACCGTCGTGACGATGTCGCTGAAGAGTATGCCACCTTTGAGGAAGTTGATCTTTCCGTAGAACTCGAGCCCATCTATGTTGAACAGATAACCCGGCAGGCCGGCGAACTTCATGTAGTTCGGACTGAAGATACCTTGATAGCCGAGGTTGTGGATCGTGAAAACGATCGCCGTGCGACTGAAGAACGGATCGACCCTGTAGAGCGTCTTGAGATAGACGGGCACCAACCCGGTCTGCCAGTCGTGCGCGTGCACGACGTCGAACTGCTCGGACAGGTGCCTCATGGCTTGAATCGACGCAGCCGAGAAGAATATCGCTTGTTCGGCAAGATCGGGACCCTCGTAGACGTTCTCCGCGGAAAAATAATAGTCGTTGGCGATGAAGTAAACCGTCACGCTGGAGCTTGGAAGCTGTGATCTGTAAAGATCGAAGGTTTCCTTGGTCTGAACGTTCTCAACAGGGATGGATTTAGCAATTTCACTCAGTTGATAACCGAACTTTTGACTGTTCTTGAGCACGACCTTGTGTAAGGGCATGAATATCGTCACCTTCGCCCCGCTCTTTTCTATGGCCTTCGGTAAAGCTCCGAGGACGTCTGCAAGGCCTCCCACCTTTGCAAAGGGATAAACCTCGTAAGCGATCATCGCAACCTTCACGGCTTTCACCTCGCTGCCGAAATTATAGCATGATCCCGTTTGATCCTGAGAAAGCTGCTGATAACATCCTCAAAACCGATTTGGATGAAGAACTTCTCATGCCTCAATCCAACCTTCACGTAAGGTCTCAACGGAATTTGATAAGAAACATGCGCGTTGAAATCGACCCTCGCCCAGTACTCTTCGTTATGACCCTGAACCATGCCGAAGCTCACCGCGAAACTGTCCAGGCCCAGAAAACCGTCGAAACTTCCCAGATTCGTCTTGATCGCGGGTAGAACCGCGCTCGTGGAAAAGTCCAGTCCCGAGGGTCCGAACCCTCCACGCACCTCAAACAACAACTGCTTGAAAGCGAACGCTTTCGAGAGTTCGAAGTGCATGTTTGGCAACAGTCCGATCGTGAAGGAAAAGTCCGCGAACCTGTGAAGATGCACCACGCCACCAACGGTCCCATAGGCATAGCCGAGTGCAAATCTCGGTGTCAATCCATCGCGTTGGACTGCAAGACCGACGGTTGAAAAGAGCACATCGTTCCTCAACGCATTATAGTTCGAATCAGAAACGGTCACATCGAAAGCGAGATACTCGTTCACTGCCTCGAAAGACATCGCCAGACCGCTTGAGGAAGTGAACGTCATGTTTGCCCAATGAGACTTCATCGTTTTGAGAAGGGCAACTGTTGCGATGTTGTCGTTCAAGTCATCCCAGAAACCGATGTAAGCACCGACACCCAAGTCGTTCTCAGCAGGATCGACGTAAGGGAATGGCAGAAGGAATCTGAGCTTCATCGAATCGTAGATTCTTTTTGGAATCAGCGTCATTTCCTCTGGCTTCGAACTGACTGTGATGAACGTTTCGGCCGCTGTGGAACTTCGAAGAGCCGTTCTTGCGGGTTCTGAAAAAAGCGCGTGTCCATTCGGTAGTGGTTTGATCGAAAAGATCTTGCCCTCCCACTCCACCGCAGCTACGCAATTCTTCACCCCAATTTCGTAGATTCGGTTCGTGGAGAGATCCAGCTTGTGAGCGCGGAGTTCACCGTTCGTTTCGGCAACAAAATAGAGCACATCGCCCACAAAAATCGGCGAGAGCTTCGCCGTGCCATCGTTAGTTAGCCTCGTCAGAGAACCGTTTTGAAGCATATAAAGATCGATACTCTTTGCTTTTTTGCCCGTGAAGACGACGCAGTCTTTGGACGCCGCGATCTGCAGCGGAACGATTTCCTGAGGAATTTGAAGCTCCTGTGTCGAAGAGGTTCTTACGTTGAAGAGCACGATCTTTCTAACGTCGTTCTGTTGAACGATCAGTACAAGGTTTTCATCGTCGAACCAAGCCACGTCGATGACATGTTCGATGTTCGTTTCTCTCGCTGAACCCTTCCACAGATACAACTTGTTGACGTACCTGCCATCCTTCACGGTTCTCCTGACGATCGCCAACTCCCGCTTCGAGTTGACCGCGAAACTCACGATGTCAGCCACTTCAACGAGCTTATGGTTCTTTCCTTCGAAAATGTCATAGAAGTAGATCGCACCGGGTGCATCGTACCCTCTGAAGGCGTAGTACACCCTCCACATCTCCAGATTGAGCTTGCTCGGGATCAGGGAAAGATCTGTCAACCTTTCTCCCTCGATTTCGATCTCGGTGCTCAGCCAGCTGTGGATTTCGTCAAAAGAAGCAAGCCGTCGCAAATGTCTGTAAAAGGTCGCGAGAGGATCGCGCGAAAAACTCTCTATCAGTTCGTTCACAGCGCCTTCCCTTTTTTCCTCGAGAGACTTCAACAGCGTGTATCCCAACGTGTAACTCGCCCCGCCGGGTGTGAAGCGAACCGTGTTGATGGAAGATGCAAACTTCAAGCCTATGTCGCTCGCCAAAGCGTTCTTCCTGTACAGCTCAAACAACGCATCGTTCGCTCTACCCTCACCTTCCCTCGACTCATATTTGATCGCCACACCCTCGTGTAAATACAGCGGTGTCAAGATAGATTGAACCGCCGCGGCGACAGCGTGACCGAAAACACTCAATGGATCGATGTAAGGAGAAAACTGGTTGGCTAAGAAGATGTGTGCGAGTTCGTGAACGAAGCAAAAGACGACCCAATCTTCATATCTTGCGGTGAACTGATAAGGGTCCATGTCGCTGACGTAGATCACGATCACGTTGTTCAACGGGTTGGCATAGCCGTTGGAAAGGTCGGACCTGAGCAGATAGACCTTTGGTCTCGTACGCGGGGCGCTTTTGAACTCCAACGTGAAGCGCACAAAGATTTCGTCCGCCTTTCGATAGAGCCTGTACGCCACTCGTTCTAAGCCGTCGTCGTACAGTATGTCCAAATGTTTCGTCGATACCATGTTGAAACTGCCTGCAGCCCACAGCATTGAACAAAGCAACAGAAAGAACAAGACGAGTTTCCTCATGTTTCTCTCTCCAGTCTCTTGGTTATGTAGTTCACGACGACCTCGATGGCCCTGTCGTTGTGACCACCTTTCGGTACGACGATGTCCGCGTAGCGCTTCGTCGGTTCAACGTACGCATCGTGCATGGGCTTGACCGTGCTCAAGTACTGGTTCACAACGCTCTCGACACTTCTTCCCCTCTCGTTCATATCACGCATCAACCTACGTATGAACCTGATGTCGCTTTCCGCATCCACATACAAAGAAAGCTCGTACAACCTTCTGAGTTCTTCGTAATACAGCGCGAAGATACCTTCGACCAAGACCACTTTTTTCGGCGCGAAATTCACAGTCTCAGGCTTCCTCGTGTAGGTGACGAAGTCGTAAGTCGGGATCTGAACGGTCTCGCCGCGGAGCAACCTTTGAAGGTGCTCGACGAGCAGTCGATACTCTATCACGTCAGGATGATCGTAATTCAACAGCCTTCGCTCTTCGATCCGTAGATGGCTCATGTCCCTGTAGTAGTTGTCCATGGGTAAGATCGCACACTTTTCCTCACCCAGAGACTGCGCAATCCTTCTCGCGACGGTTGTCTTCCCTGAGCCAGTTCCACCACCTATTCCGATGAGGACCAAGGCCCAACCTCCCTGCGTTCACGATGTTTCTCACAAGAGAATGTAACACAAAAATTCAACGGAGAAACAAGAAAGATCCATCACTCGATCTTATAATGTGTTTGTATCAACAAATGCAGGATGGTGGTAGTCTTGAAGGTCTTTCTCGTTCGCCACGGTAGAACCGACTGGAACGATTTGGGTCTGTGGCAGGGCAACTGCGATGTTCCACTGAACCAAGCAGGTTTTGAAGAGGCTCGAAGGACTGCCCAAAGACTTTCAAAGCAGAACGTACAGATCGTTTATACCAGCCCACTCTCCAGGGCTCACCAGACCGCAAGTGTGATCGGTGAAATACTCAAAGCTCCCGTTGTGGTGGACGAAAGATTGAGAGAGTGCGAGATATCGCTGTGGAATGGCTTGACGATGCAAGAAACACTGCAGAGATTCCAGAGAGAGTATCAGCTTTGGTCGACAGACCCGCTCGCTCAAATAGATGGTGTGGAATCTTTGCAAAGCGTTCAAAACCGTGTGGTTCAATTCCTCGACGACTTACTGCAAAGACCCTTCGAATCAGTTGCTGTCGTGTCGCATGCCTTGTCTTTGCGTGCACTGATCTGCTGGGTTTTGAGACTACCCTTGACTGAGTTCAGAAATTTCAGGCTCGACAATGCTTCGATGAGCTTGATCGAGTTTGAGGACAGGGTGAGACTGGTTTACCTGAACGACACGTGCCATTTGGATCAGAAGCTTTTGTGAGTATGTCCTGATCTTCGATTCCACCTTGTAGGTTTTTGGTATCATTACTACCAAAGGAGGTGTGAGCATGAGGGTATTCATCGATGACCGCGAGTATGAAGCCCGGCCAGGGCAAACTATCTACGACGTGGCCGTGGAAAATGGGATAGATATCCCAGTTCTCTGCCACAATCCAGCTCTGGAACCCATAGGTGCTTGCAGGGTATGTGTGGTCGAAGTGGAAGGTTTTAGAAACCTCCAAACTGCTTGTACAACGAAAGTTTCGGACGGTATGAAGGTCTACACAACAACCAACAGGGTTCTCAACGCGAGAAAGACCATCATTCATTTGCTCCTGTTGTCCCATCCGAACGATTGCATGACCTGTGACGCGAATGGCAACTGTGTCCTTCAAAGTCTTGCCTACACGTACGATGTGAAGGTACCAGCAGAACAAGTACAACTCAGGGGCTTACCGATAGATGATGCAGATCCTTTCATTGTGAGAGATCTTAACAAATGTGTGCAGTGTCAGCTGTGCGTCAGGGTCTGTGATGAAATAGAGAACATGTCCATCTATTCAATGGTTGAGAGAGGTTATCAAACCCTGCCGCAACCAGCTTTTGGAATGCCGTTGATCGAAAGCGGATGCGTTTTCTGCGGGCAGTGCGCAACAGTTTGTCCTGTTGGAGCGATCGTCGAAAAACCGGCACTCGGGAAGGCGCGCTGGTGGAATGTGTCAAAGGCAACCACCACTTGTCCTTACTGTGGGGTAGGTTGTCAGATAGATGTTTACGTTGACAAGAAGAAATCTGAGGTGGTGAGGGTTCACGGCTCACCCATCAACCCAGACGTTAACGACGGTGTGGCGACCTGTGTGAAAGGCAAGTTCGGACTGGATTTCGTGAACGATCCAGCAAGATTGAAAAGGCCGCTGATAAAGAGAGATGGAGTGTTCGCTGAGTCTTCATGGGAAGAAGCGCTCGATTTCGTTGCTGAAAACTTGAAAAGAATCATCAACAAGTATGGGCCAGAAGCAGTGGGAGTACTCTCGTCAGCAAAGTGCACCAACGAGGAAAACTACCTGATGCAGAAATTTGCTCGCGCCGTTTTGAAAACGCCCAACGTTGATCACTGTGCAAGACTTTGCCATGCCTCGACTGTCGCGGGTTTGGCGAGGGCGTTCGGCAGCGGCGCCATGACAAACAATTTGAAGGATATACTCAACGCTGACGTCATCTTGGTGACTGGTTCGAACACGACGGAGGCCCATCCCGTTTATGGCTCTCGCATCAAGAAAGCCGTCAGAAGAGGAGCGAAACTGATAGTTGCAGACCCGAGAAAGATCGAGCTTGTGAAATACGCAACGATCTGGCTCAGGCATCGACCCGGCACGGATGTGGCCCTGTTCAATGGCTTGTTGCACGTCATAATCAAGGAGAATCTGATCGATGAGGAGTTCGTTTCAAAGAGGACTAGCGGTTTCCAAGAGGTCAAGAAAGCCGTTGAGAAATACACCCCGGAATACGTTGAGAAGGTAACAGGCGTTCCCAAAGAGAAAATCATAGAGGCCGCTCGACTCTATGGTTCGGCCGAAAAGGCAGCCATCGTTTACTCGATGGGTATAACACAACACGAGCACGGTACGGACAACGTTTTGGCGATTGCGAACCTGGCCATGGCCACCGGCAATCTGGGTAAGATAGGGGCTGGAGTCAACCCATTGAGAGGTCAGAACAACGTGCAAGGTGCTTGTGACATGGGAGCACTTCCGGATGTACTTTCCGGATACCAGAAGGTCACAGACTCTGCTGTAATCGAGAAATTCGAAAAGGCTTGGGGCACGAAAATCCCCGCGAAGGTCGGCTTGACCGTCGTCGAAATGTTCCACGCCGCGCTGGATGGAAAGATCAAAGCGATGGTGATCATGGGTGAGAACCCAAGGCTTTCAGATCCGGACGCAACCGTTGTTGAAGAAGCCCTGAAGAGCCTCGAATTCTTCGCCTCTTTGGACATGTTCATAAACGAGACGAACAAGCACGCGCATGTCATCCTGCCGTCTGCCTCCTTCCTCGAGAAGGAAGGAACCTTCACGAATACAGAAAGACGCGTGCAAATGGTTCGAAAGGCATTCGAACCAATCGGTGAAAGCAAACCAGACTGGTGGATCATATGCCAGTTGTCGAAGAGACTCGGTTACGAGATGAATTACAGTGGTCCTGCTGAGGTTATGGAAGAGATCAGGTCTCTCACTCCAATCTACGGAGGAATAACTTACGAGAGGATCAAGGAAAGGGGTCTACAGTGGCCATGCAGGACACTCGAAGATCCAGGTACACCCATACTTCACACGGTTAAATTCAACACACCAGACGGCCTTGGCAGATTCCATGTCGTTGAATATCGAGATTCACCCGAACTCCCAGACGATGAGTATCCGTTCTACTTGACCACTGGAAGGTTGCTTTTCCACTTCCACACCGGTACCATGACCAGAAGGAGCACGATCGCCAAATACATCAACGAACCGTACTTGGAGATTAATCCACTCGATGCACAGGAAATGGGTATCAAGGATGGAGATGAGGTCTACGTTGTCTCAAGAAGAGGAAGAGTGAAAGGAAAGGCCAAGATAACTGAGAAGGTTCCACCGAAGACCATCTTCAGCACGTTCCACTTCTACGAAACACCCATCAACGAATTAACCTTGGGTGAGCCTTTGGATCCAATCGCGAAGATACCCAATTTCAAAGTGACCGCGGTCAGGGTGGAGAAAGCGTGAAGGCAATCATCTTGAATGGTGGCAGTTCTTCGAGGTTCGGAGAAGACAAGAGCAGATATCCCATCGGTTCAAAACCGATGATTGAACACATCTACGAAAAGCTGAAGAGCGTTTTCGACGACGTCGTACTCGTTGGCAGACCATACAAAAACTTTCCGCACATCGTTGACGTGTACAAGGCAGGACCCGTTGGAGGAGTTCTGACCGCCTTGGAAGTGCTCGAAGACGATCTGTTTGTCGTTGGTTGCGATATGCCCTTTTTGATGCCCACCGTTGTTCTCAGAATGCTAAACTTCTTCAAAGATGTCGATGCTGTCGTCGCGAAGCTCGATGACGGCATTCACCCTTTACACGCTTTCTACTCTGAGTCCATGAAAATCTACTTTAGTTATTCTATCGAGTATGGAAATGCATCCTTTCGAGATGCGTTTGAGCAATGCAACGTCCTGTACTTGACAAAAGAAGCCTTCCAAGATATCCATGACTGGCAGAAAAGTTTCGTGAACATAAACACAAAATCGGATCTAAAGGTCTACGAGGTGAAATAGTGTACAAGACAGCTTACAAGATCAGCGTTGACGGTAAATGTCAGAATTTCCAAGATTATCTTATAGAAGACAGAACAATCACACTGTACGTGGACGGCAAATTCTTTGAGCAGTTTCACTGTCTTCCGGAAGACTTGGAAGAACTTGCGTTGGGGAATCTTCTTTACAAAGGTATCAAACCGATTAGATGGGACTTCTATCAAGACGATGATCAAGTGTACTTAAAGCTCCACGTTTTCGAAAAGGTCAGTCCACAACCGTTGCGAAACACAAATTGCGTGTCCGCAAAGGTTATTATCCAGGCCATGAACGACATGTTACAAGACCCCCTCCACACGATGAGTGGGGCGGTGCACATCGCGGGGCTCTACACGAACGAAGGTGAAAGATTGGTGAGGTTCGAGGATGTAGGAAGACACAACGCCGTGGACAAGGTTATAGGTTGGCTCGCCAAGAACGCGATTGACCCATCCTACAAGATCTTGCTCTGCAGCGGGAGGTTACCGCTTGAAATGGCGCTCAAATCCGTTCTGGCAGGCGTGGAGATTCTTGCTTCGAAGGCACCTGTCATGGCGAGCGCTATCGATTTTTCAGAGCGTTTCGACCTCACACTCATAGGGTTCGTCAGGGAAAACAGATTGAACGTCTACACTCATCCTCAAAGGATAAAGGAGGTGCGACTGTGAAGTCCCCACAAGAGGTTCAAAAACTCATCGTTGAGGAGGTTTCAGTGAAGAAGGCGAAACTCGGTCTCTTGCCGATGGCGCTCTTGGCCATCCTCGCGGGTATGTACATCGGTTTTGGTGGCATCATGGCACTCACCGCCATGACACAAGTCGAGCCCTACGGACTGAAGAAGGTCCTCGGTGGAGCGGTGTTCACCGTGGGACTCATGCTCGTGGTCATAGCCGGCGCAGAGCTGTTCACTGGTAACGTGTTGATGTTGACATCTGTTTATGCCAAGAAGATTACACTCAAGCAAATGCTTAGAAACTGGATCGTTGTTTACGTGTTCAACTTGATCGGCTCACTCTTGATAGCCTGGATGCTTGTCCAAACAGGTCTGTGGGGTAGCAAAGAAGCCATCAACGACTTTGGAAAAACCGCGGTTGCCGTGGCAAACGCGAAGACATCGCTCACCTTCGGCCAGGCGTTCTTCCGAGGAATGCTCTGCAACATTTTGGTTGACTTGGCCGTCATACTCGCACTCGCTGCGGACAGTGTTGAAGGTAAGATTCTTGGCATATTCTTCCCCATCATGACCTTCGTTGCGATAGGCTTCGAGCACAGTGTAGCGAACATGTCTCTCATTCCAATCGGCCTCCTCGTAAAGGCAGCCTCTAATTACGGTCCAGAGACACTCAACTGGATGAACTTCTGGAAGAACATTTTCGCTGCCACGTTGGGGAACATCGTTGGACCTGGCATCTTTCTGACGGTCTTTTATTATTTGAGTTATTATAGACCGTTGCAGTCTCAAGCTAAGAATTGATCCTCTTTCATACACTCGTATGAACCGAGCCGCACATTTCATCGTGCGGCTCGGATTGTTTTAGACATACTCGGCTTCTAACTCGTCTCAGAACAATCTCTGGCTTGCCCTTGGACCTGGAGTCTTATCGTACGCCTCGACGGGCCAGAATCTGTACACGTATTCGTACCTATCCGTCCTAACACTCGGATCCCTGGGCACGTGGAAGAGATCGTGCGCCGCCGTGACGTACCTGTAGAAATCACTGCCCCTCGGTACCAATTCAACGACCACGTTGAACATGACGCTGTAACCACTCATCTGGTCGTAGAAGAGTAGTGTCGCTCGCGGATCCTTCAGAACGTTCTTGTAACTTCTCTTGTAGAACATCTCTATGCTGGAGAGAACAGTTCTATCGAAGATGTCTGGATTTTCGTAAAGCTCCAGAAGGAAATTCACCCTTTCTCTGAACGTTTCGTTGACGCCCTTCTGTTTTGCAAGGTCTATGAGTTCCATCGCTTTGCTTGCGAGCCTCGCAAGGTGCTCTTCTTTCGGCACCAGGCCAAGGCCTTTGATACAGCTGTTGATGGGAAACTCTTCCTCGTCTGAAAACGTCGACATGACTACGGTGTGTGGTGAGAAGTTGGGAACATTCTTCTCCAAACCGAGAAAGATCTTCAAGCTCTTTGCTCGAGTCTGGATCTGCCAGTTGAAAAACGTTTCGTCCAGCTCGTGCAGTCTGTAAACTTTTTCCTGTCCCCGAACCGTTAATTGGACCGTACCGTTTTCGATCCTCACACTACTCCCTCCTGTTGGAGATCTTCGGATTCAGTATCCTCTCGCTTGCCACACCCAGAGACATGATGGAAAAAGAAGCCAAGAATATTGCCAATCCTGGGAAGAGTATCCACCACCAAGCGCCGAGAACGAGCGCGTTGCAAGTCCTCGCCAAGCTGAGCATCTTTCCCCAAGACACGACGCGCGGATCGGAAAAACCCAAGAACGATAGACCTGCCTCCGCGAGCATTGCGCCGGCGGCTGAAAACGCAGCGTTCACAACCAGCACCGAATAGGAAGCAGGTAAGAGATGTTTCTTCAAGATGTACCACTTACTCGCTCCGGCACAGATGGCAGCCTCAACGTAGCCTCTCCTCTTCTCGGAGAGCACGATCGCACGTACGACCCTTGAGATACCCGCCCAACCAAAAACGACGAGCACAAACACGAGCGTCCAAAAACTGCTCCCGAGGTACGTCATGATCATGATCATGATGGGTAAACCAGGCAACACCATCACGAAGTCGACGATCCTCATGATCAAGACGTCCACTCCCCTACCGAAGGTCGCGGCAGAAACACCGAGAAAACCTCCTATGACAGTAACTCCAACCGCCGTGAGCGCACCAACGGTGAGAGACGTTCTGGCACCGTAGACGATCTGGCTGAAGATGTCCACACCGTACCAATCTGTACCCATGAGATGCTGACGCGAAGGTGGCTGCAACCTTCGACCCCTCTGGGTGATGTCGTAAGGATCGTAGGGGGCAATCAAAGGAGCAAAGATCGCAAAGAAAACCATCACACAGAGAATCGCAAAACCAACCGTGCCCTCAAAGGATTTGAACAGTTCACGGAAAAAGTTCGGTTTTCGTCTCTTCATTCGAACCTCACCCTCGGATCGAAAGCCGCCTGGAGCACATCGGCAAGGAAGTTCGCAACTATGACCGAAACGATCGTTATGATGATCGTTGCCTGCAAGAGTGGATAATCTGAGTTTCTCGAAGCTTCCAGCACAAGAAGGCCCATACCTTTCCAAGAGAAGATGGTTTCTATCAGCACGGCTCCACCGAGCATTCCCGCAATGCGCAGTGTGAGCATCGAGAAGAGAGGTCCAAGGGCATTTCTCAAGATGTGCCTCTTTCTTATCTGCCTTTCAGTCAATCCCTTCGCCTTCGCCGTCACAATGAATTCCTCGTTCAGGATCGAGATCACCATGTTTCGCACGTACACCGCAAAGCCAGGCACATTGACGACGAAGATGACAAGCCAAGGCAAGAACGCGTGTCTCAACAAACTGATGAAGCTTGAAAAGCCCCTCGCTGAAGGATCGATCATTCCCTGAAGCGGGAACCAGCCAAGCTTGAAGGAAAACAACAGAACGAGCAAGAGCGCAAACCAAAAGGTTGGAACCGAATGGAGTGCGAACGCTACGTAACGGACCAACTTGTCGACGAAAGAATTCCTCTTGCAACCGATGTACACACCTAAATTCAGCGAAGCGATCATGCCTAGAATCGTTGGTACCGCCGTGAGAAGAAGGGTCCATGGAAGTCTTTCCAAAACCACACCCACGACGCGTCTGTTGTAGGTGTAGGAAACACCGAGATCACCCTTGAAAAATTGTTTCAAAAAGCTCAGATACTGTATCAAGACTGGTTTGTCCAAACCGAAGGCGGCCTTTATCTCCTGTTTGACTTCCTCCGGGATCCTGGGATCGCCATAGAAACGCTCTGCCGGATCTCCCGGCAAAGCCCTTATGAGTACGAAACTGACCGTGACCGCCACGAGGATGGTCAAGAGCATCTGGATTATTCTCTTGACGAGGTACGAAAAACTCATCGGATCACCTTGCAGGCTTCAACGATTTCAAAGTCTCGACGTTCATCGCACCCTCGGTTGGAGAAACAATCCAACCTGTGAAGTTCTTCACGCTGTAAGCCTCGATGTCCACCGGTACGAGCAGTGGCACAACGGGGACAACTTCGGCGAGCAACTTTTGCAACTTCGAGAAAGCTTCGACTCGGTCCTTCTCGGAGAACGCCATCCATATCGCCTGGAGGGCTTGGTCCAGCTCTGGAATGTTCACCCCACCGTAGTTGAATCCAACCACTTGACCATCCTTCATCTCGCCTCTGGAAGAGTGCAGATGGTAGAACACCATCTCCGGATGGCTTCCCAAGCTGTAAGAGTACAAAGCGAGATCGAAATCCGCCTTCTTCAGCTTGGTGGTGAGACCTTCTGGACCTTGCACATCGAGTTCAACTTGAATGCCCACGTTCTTCAGATAGAGTTTTATGTATTCTGCCATGTCCATGGCTTTCCTGTCCGAAGACACCAAGAGCGTCAGCTTTTTGCCATCGTAATTGCTCTTTTTCAAAAGTTCCTTCGCCATGGAAACGTTCTGCTGAACAAGTCCAACGCTCTCATCGTACACCGCTTTGGCCCTCTTTGGGATCAAACCGAGCGATGCAACGTCTGCGAGCCCACTGTAGACCCTTTCGACCAGTTCCTTGTAGTTCAGTGCGTACAATACGGCCTTTCTGAAGTTCACATCGTTCATGGGTGATTTTCTGTGGTTGAACAACATCACGTTCACGACCCCACCCTCGATGAGTGCTATCTTGACGTTCGGGTACTTGTTCGGATTCTCCATGACCTGCTTTGCGAGCTCGGGATCGAGATTCCAGAAGAGATAGTCGTAATCACCCTTCACGAGGCCGAGGAATCCCATCGTCTCGTCCTGAACGATGTGAAGCACCATGCTGTCCAGTGCTTGTGGAGCGTCGGGATGATCCTTGAAGAACTTCATGACGACACTCTGTGGTGTGAGTTTTTCAAACATGAGCACACCACTGCCGATGGGCCTTTCGATGTTCGGAAACTCGAGTGGCTTTTCGACCTTCTCCCACACTGCCTTCGGAATTATAGGTATCGCCATGGGTGCGAAGGACAACATCGACACGTTCATCGTTCTGAACTTGAGCTTGACGGTCTTCTCATCGATCTTCTCAGCGCCCGTGAAATAAGCCAAGATGGGACCCAACGGTAACCTCTTTTGAAGTATGTAGTTGAACGAGAACACCACATCGTCGGCAGTCACAAGAGAACCATCGTGAAACTTCCGATCCCTCAGCTTGAGGATCAGGCTGTTGTTGGAAAAGTCAACTTGAAAGTCTTCTGCGAGTGCGCCGACGATTTGTCCCGATCGCTCTGTGAGCAACGTTTCGTAGAGATAACCCACCACGATACGTTCGGCGGAGGATTTCACCAAGAAAGGATTCAGAGATCTCACTTCTCCGAGGACAGCGACGTTCAGTTGCGAGGAAAAAACAAACGTGGAAATCAGAACAGTCAGAGCGAGAAAAAGAAATCTCCTCACTGCGCATCCCTCCTCGATATTTGTTTGCTATTATTATACATGGAGGTGTTTAGCTTTGCAAACCGAATGGCTCGGCAAAATGGCTTTTCTGGCACACACCGATTCTGGAAGGCAAGTCTTGATGGATGCGAAGAAAGAAAGTGGAGGACTTTCGGCCGGTCCAAGCCCAATGGAACTCGTGCTTGTCGCACTCACAGGTTGTACTGGAATGGACGTCGTCTCGATCCTCTCGAAGATGAAAGTGCTCGATGAGGTCATAAGCTTCAGGATGGAAGTTTCTTCCGAACGCGCCCAGGATCATCCAAAGGTCTACACCAAGATCCATCTCAAGTACATCTTCAAGTTCAAGAATCAGCCTTTCAAGGAACAGGTTGAAAAGGCCGTTCAACTGTCGCAGGAAAAGTACTGCAGCGTTGCTGGAATGTTGAAGAAAGCTGCTGAGCTGACCTACGAGATCGTCTACGAGTAGGTGGTGCGATGCTCCTGAAGAGTTTCACCTTTCAGGATATCGTCATCGAGATCGTGCAGGACGACATCACCAAGCAGAACACCGAAGCAATCGTGAACGCCGCCAATTCCCACTTGAAACACGGTGGAGGTGTCGCGGCAGCCATCGTGCGCACAGGAGGAGAAGAGATTCAAAGAGAAAGCGACGAGTACGTGAAGGCGCATGGGCCAGTTCCCGTATCGCAAGTCGCCGTGACGAAGGCTGGAAGACTGAGGGCAAAGTACGTGTTGCACGTCGTCGGACCACGCTGGGGCGAAGGAAATGAGCACGAAAAGCTTTACAAGGCGGTGCAAAACGTTCTCAGGAAGGCTGAAGAACTATCGCTCAGTTCGATCAGCATTCCAGCGATAAGCAGTGGTATCTTCAATTTTCCAAAGGATCAGTGCGCGGAGGTTTTCTGCAGAGCCATTAGAGATTTTCTCGAAGAGCACCCGAACACGCCTTTGAAGCTCGTAAGACTTTGCAACATAGATGAAGAAACAAGCAAGATTTTCTTGGCTGTTTTCGAGAAGAACTGGAGGTGAGAGGGTGCACGAGGAAGAAAAGGAAACAGTGAAGCTCTCGATGGAGCAACTCATAATCCTTTTCTTCAACACCATCGCGGCGCGTTGTTGGGCAAGGCTCGGTCTCACGAGGGACGAGTACGGAGAGATGAGACAAGATTTGAGAGAAGCACGGCTGGGCATCGACGTGCTGGACGCCGTGCTCAGGGTGATTGAGGACGAACTGGACGATGAAATCAAGAGGGAACTCGAAGGCGTTGTCGCAAACTTGAAACTGAACTACGTCAATCAATACAGCAAATCGAAAGAGGCGAAAACATGAAGAAGGCGGGCATCGTTGGACTTCCAAACAGTGGAAAATCGACCCTCTTCAACGCGCTCACGAACCAGAATGTTCCCACAGAGAAGTATCCCTTCTGCACGATAGATCCGAACGTGGGCGTGCTCATCGTCGAGGATGAGAGGCTCAACAAGCTCGCACAGATGGAAGGTTCGAAGGACAAAGTTCACCCGTTCTTCCACATCGTTGACATCGCAGGCCTTGTCAAAGGTGCGAGCAAAGGCGAAGGTTTGGGAAACCAGTTCTTAGACCACATAAGCAAGGTTGACATGATATTCCACGTCGTGAGATGTTTCAAGATCGACGATGTCTCTCATCCCATGGGTAGTGTTGATCCTGCAAGGGACATCGAAATCGTAGAGATCGAACTGATGTTGAAGGACCTCGAGACGGTGAACAAGAGGATCGAAAAGATCGCAAAGCAGGCGAAGGCAGGTGACGATGAAGCACGCTTTGAGCTGCATTTTCTTGAACGCTTGAAGGCTCATCTGGAATCCGGAAGATCCGCAAGGACTGTAGAAAGAAACGAGAAAGAACAGATTATCCTCGATTCACTCTTCTTGCTCTCAGAAAAACCCGTCATCTACGTTGCGAACGTGGATGAGTGGGGCTTGGACCAAGGATTGGACAAGATCGTCGAGAAGATGGCGAAGGAAAGATCCTCCGAAGTTATCGTTGTGAACGCGGAGATAGAGTGCGAAGTGAGAGAACTTCCTTTTCAGGAAGCGAGGGAGTTGCTCTCGGCTTACGGCTTCGAGGAGAATCTCAAAAAGAGGTTTCTCGATCACATCAAGCGAGCCCTCAAGCTCATCTGCTTCCTCACGGCGACCAAGAACGAGGCGAGGAGCTGGTTGATTCCGGAAGGAACCACGGCGTACGACGCTGCCGGCTTGATACATTCGGACATCCAAAAGGGCTTCATCAAGGCTGAGGTCATCGCCTTTGAGGATCTGCTTCGTTACTCTTCGTTCAAGGAAGCACGCGAAGCGGGAGCCGTGAAAGCCCACGGCAAAGACTACGTGATCAAGGAGGGAGACGTTGTCCATTTTCTCTTCCATGCTTGATCTGTTGAAGAACACTCCACTCGTCGCAACGGTGCTCTCTTTCTTGGCCGCTCAGCTCATAAAGATCGTCACCCATCGCAGTTTGAAAGCCTTCAAGAAGTACGGTGGGATGCCTTCGGGTCATGCCGCAGCGATGTCTGGGCTGGCCTTCACACTCGGTAGGTGCCTCGGGTACGCTTCACCCATCACCGCGGTCGCGGTTGCCCTGCTCATGGTCGTGGTTTCGGATGCCGTCAATCTGAGACCGTACGTTCGTGAAGATCTCGGTCACACTTGGCTTGAAGCCTTCGCCGGCATCGGTGTTGGTTTCTTAGTGTCACACCTCTTGCCCGCAAGGATTCCGCTCTGGTGAAGGAGGATAAACATGCCCGCGAAGCTCTCCTCCGCAACACTGGTGGGATTGAACGTCTCTTTGGTCGAGGTTGAGGTCGATATAGACAGAAAGAGCGTGATACACGATGTGGACATCGTCGGTCTGGGGGACACGGCCGTCAAAGAGAGCAAAAAGAGGATCAAGAGCGCACTGAAGAACTCAGGTTTCGACTTTCCTCACGGTAAGATCGTGGTGAATTTGGCACCCGCTGATCTGAAAAAAGAGGGATCTCTGCTTGATCTTCCAATAGCTCTTGGTGTCCTTCAAGCCTGCGGACACTTGAACAAGTGCGATTTTCTGTGCGTGGGTGAATTGTCTCTGGACGGACACATCAGGAAGGTCAAAGGTGTTCTCACGATCCTCGCACAACTTTCTAAAGAAAACTTTTCGAAACCGATCGTCGTTCCGAAAGAGAACGAGGCAGAAGCCAAGATGGTGAAGAACCTCAACGTGTTCTGTTTCGATCATGTGAAACAACTCGTAGAGTTCATCAACGGGCTGGTCAAGTACGAACCTGTGAAGTTTGAAGGTTTACCACCCTTCTCCTACGACGAAGAAATCGATTTTGCCGATGTGAAGGGTCAAACGCTGGCGAAGAGGGCGCTCGAGGTTGCGGCCGCCGGGGCACACAACGTTCTCATGAAGGGAAGCCCCGGTGCAGGAAAAACGATGCTCGCCAGACGCATCTGCACCATTCTTCCACCGCTACTTGATGAGGAGGCCTTGGAAGTGCTGACGATCTACAGCGCCGTTGGCCAGGCAGACATGAAGAAACTCTCGAGACCCTTCCGCGCCCCGCACCACACGGCTTCAACCGTCGCAATAATAGGTGGAGGAAACGACGCAAGACCGGGGGAGATCAGCTTGGCTCATAACGGCGTGTTGTTCTTGGACGAATTCCCCGAGTTCCGACGTGATGTCATAGAAGCGCTCAGGCAACCTCTGGAAGAGGGTTTCGTCACAGTCGCGAGGGCGAAGACGACGGTGAGCTATCCTGCCAGGTTCATGCTCGTTGCCGCGATGAATCCTTGTCCGTGTGGAAACTACGGTGATCCGAAAGCGGTGTGCAACTGTTCGCCCTACGACATCATCAGGTACAACAAGAAGGTCTCCGGTCCCATACTCGACAGGATAGACATACTCGTCCATCTTCCAAGGCTCGAACCTGAAGAATACTTTTCGAAGAACTCCTCAGAGAAGAGTGAGAGGATCCGAGAAAGAGTGGTCAAAGCCAGAGAGATCCAAAAGAGAAGGTACAGAGAAATCGGCATTTCTACCAACTCACAGTTGAACACGAAACTCATCAAGAGATTCATTCAGCTCGATGAGAAGACCGAGGAACTGTTGAAACTGACGGTGTCCAGGTACAACCTATCCGCAAGATCCATCGACAAGATACTCAAGGTGGCGAGAACAATAGCGGATCTTGAAAGTTCAGAAGTTTTGAAATACAAGCACGTGGCCGAGGCGATCCAGTACAAGCTCCAGCAGGAATGATATAATCCATTGCGGTGATCGCATGAACTGGATGATAGTTTACTTCACACGTACAGGCAACTGTGAGCGAATCGCCAGGAGGCTCGCGGAGACCACGGGTTATCCCGCGGTACGAATGACCGACGATGTGAACTGGTCGGGCTTCCTCGGTTTCATGAAAGCCGGTTTCTACGCACTCACAGGAAAGCGAACCAAGATCACAGTTGAGGGCAAACTGGAAGCCGATCACATCGTCTTGATCACGCCGATCTGGGCAGGTTCCATCACACCCGCGGCGAAGTCGTTCTTGGATCACTTCGATCCTTCCAAGGTCCTACTCGTGACCGTGTCGGAAGTAACCAAAGCGCAGGATCTGTACAGGTCTTTGAAGAAGAAGTACAACCTTCTGGGTGTTCACGGTTTCAATCGGCAAGTCGACGAGGACCAGGTGATAAAAGAGTTGGCCGAAAAGTTGCAGAGAGTTTGAAGATCTTTTTTGACCCTTGAAAATGTCTTGGACCTGTGGTAAGATCTAAGTTGCACTGTCGACTGGTTGACCCGCTAGCTCAGCAGGCAGAGCACCTGACTTTTAATCAGGGGGTCCTGGGTTCGAGTCCCAGGCGGGTCACCAGGGCGAGAGTGGCGGAACTGGCAGACGCGCTGGACTTAGAATCCAGTGGGCGATGAGTCCGTGTGGGTTCAAGTCCCACCTCTCGCACCAGATTGCGGGCGTAGCTCAGCGGTAGAGCGTCTGCTTGCCAAGCAGAAGGTCGCGGGTTCGAAACCCGTCGCCCGCTCCAAGATAACCCCCCTGCGATGCAGGGGGTTTTCTTTCGTTGAACGTGGCCGGGCTTGGTGTTAAGACAATTTTCAGGCAATTTCAACGTCGTTTCACCGTGTGTGGGAGATAATCGTTCGTGGAGGGAGTATCACTTTGAACTCCATCAGGATAAAGGGTGCACGCGTGCACAATTTGAAGAGCATCAACGTCGAGATACCCAAGAACACGATCAGTGTCATAACTGGGGTCTCTGGTTCTGGCAAGTCCTCCCTCGCGATGGACACCATCTACGCTGAGGGCCAGCGCAGATACTTGGAATCTCTGTCAGCGTACGCCAGACAGTTCCTTGGAGAATTGAAAAAACCTGACGTGGACAACATAGAAGGTTTATCCCCGGCGATCGCGATAGACCAAAAGAGTGTGTCGCACAACCCACGCTCGACGGTGGGCACCACGACGGAAATATACGACCATCTGAGGGTGCTCTTCGCCAAGATTGGAGAACCTCACTGTCCATCGTGTGGCAGACCAGTTGAGAAGAAGAGTATAGACGAGATCGTCAAAGATGTTTTTTCGAGGTTCTCGCAATCCTCACGCATTTACATCCTTTCACCCATCGCTACCGACAAGAAGGGTACGTTCAAGAAAGAATTGCAGAATCTCGCTTCCAAAGGTTTCGTGCGCGTCGAAGTCGACGGACAACTCTTCAGGATCGAGGAAGTTGGAGAACTCGACAAGAACAAACGTCACACGATCAAGCTCGTCGTGGACAGACTCGTTTTGGCTGAAACGGAAAAACACAGAATCGCAGATGACATCGAGATAGCGTTCAGAGAGAGCAACGGATTCGTCGAGATCAGGAACGTTGACACAAACGAAAGCCTCATGTTCAGTGAGCACATGATGTGTCCTGTGTGTGGCATAGGGCTTCCTGAGATAAATCCGAAGCTCTTCTCCTTCAACAATCCCTACGGTGCGTGCCCGAACTGTCATGGGCTGGGGTACAACCTCCAGATAGATCCCTCACTCGTGGTCAACGAGAACCTCAGCATAGAAGAAGGTGCGCTTCTTCCTTTCGGTCAAAGCGAGTACTACATGCCCATTCTCAGGAAGATAGTGAGGATGTTTGGTGCGTCGAGTGAAGTACCTTTCAAGGAACTGCCCACGGTTGTTCAGGAGGCTCTCCTGTACGGATACGCGGACTTCGAAGGAGCGGTGAATTTTCTCGAGAGACGTTACGAGCAAACCGCTTCTGAGGACATCAAGCAGTGGATCGAGAAGAACTTCATCGTTCAAAAGGTGTGTCCCGTGTGCAACGGTAAAAGGTTAAAACCCGAAGCCCTCGCCGTTACCATAAGGGGGCTCAACATCATCGATGTGACCAATCTCACGATCGAGAGAGCTCACAACTTCTTCGAAGATTTACAGAACTCGCTCACGGACAGAGAGATCAAGATCGTTGGCGATTTGCTGATCGAGATAAAGAAAAGGCTTCAGTTCATGCTCGATGTGGGACTGGGCTATCTCACGCTCTCAAGGCCTGTGAACACGCTCTCCGGTGGGGAAGCTCAGAGGATCAGGCTCGCTACTCAGATTGGTTCTGGACTCACTGGAGTCACTTACGTTTTGGACGAGCCAACCGTCGGGTTGCACCAAAGGGACAACCTCAGGCTCATAAACACGCTGAAAAAGCTGAAAGACCTTGGAAACACGGTGATCGTTGTCGAACACGATGAAGAGATCATAAGGAGTGCAGACTACATCGTTGACCTTGGTCCTTACGGTGGAGAACGTGGCGGCAAGGTTGTTTTCGCCGGCACGGTGCAGCGCTTGATCGACAACCCGAACGGCTCTCTCACGGGACAATACCTCGCAGGGATCAAGAAGATAGAACATCCTTTGGTGCGTCGTAAAGGCAACGGTAATTTCCTGACGATAGTCGGCGCCAGGCACAACAACTTGAAGAACATAACGGTGAGCTTTCCACTCGGCACTTTCATTTGCGTCACGGGTGTTTCTGGTTCGGGAAAATCTTCTTTGATCATCGACACGCTCTATCCCGCCCTGATGAACGCCATCTACAAGACCAAGCTCCCAGTGGGTGAACACGACAGGATAGAAGGTTTACAGAACGTCGACAAGATCATAGCGATAGATCAATCGCCCATAGGCAGAACCCCAAGGAGCAACCCTGCCACCTACACGAAGGTCTTCGACGATATCAGAGAACTCTTCGCCATGACCCCTGAAGCGAAGGCGAGGGGTTACACCAAGAGTAGGTTCAGCTTCAACTTGAAGGGTGGTAGGTGTGAAGCGTGTCAAGGGCATGGGCTTGTGAAGATCGAGATGCTCTTTCTTCCCGATGTCTACGTGGAATGCGACGTTTGTAAAGGCAGACGTTACAACGAAGAGACCTTGCAGGTGAGATACAGGGGAAAGAACATACACGAAGTGCTCGAAATGTCGGTCGAAGAAGCTTTGGAGTTCTTCAAGAACGTTCCAACGATCTACAGAACCTTGAGCCTCCTCAACGAGGTTGGGCTCGGTTACATAAAACTCGGCCAGCCTGCGACGACACTCTCTGGCGGAGAGGCGCAGAGGATAAAGCTCGCTTCGGAGCTGAGAAAGATCGCGACGGGGAAAACGATCTACATCCTCGACGAACCCACGGTCGGCTTGCACTTCGAAGACGTCAAGAAACTCATTGATGTGTTGCACAGGCTCGTCGACAAGGGAAACACCGTGATAGTGATAGAACACAATTTGGATGTGGTGAAGAACGCCGATTACATCATCGATCTTGGACCGGAGGGTGGAGAGCAAGGTGGCTATGTGGTCGCCTGTGGTACACCTGAAGAGGTGGCGAAGGTGGAGAGTTCGTACACAGGCAAATTTCTCAGAAAGGTTCTGAACGCGGGGTGATGGTGTGAGAAAGGTCTTTCTGCTTGTTCTTTTGCTGGTCACAGTCTTCGTCTTTGCCTACAATTTTTACTTCGCCAACTTGCATGCGCACACGTCTTATTCGGACGGGGTCGGCACACCCCTAGAAGCCTTCCAACACGCCAGAAGGTACGTACACGTTCAGGCGATCACCGACCACGCCTACTACTTTGAACAGAAGCTCAATGGCCTGGATAAACTGCTCCTCACAAAAGAACAAGCCATGAAATCCACCAAGATTGGTGAATTCGTCGCACTGTGGGGATTCGAATGGACCGGTGGAGTCGGGCACATAAACGTCTACTGCACGGATGAGTGGGTCAGCAGAAACCAGCTAGATCTGAATGGTCTTTACAGATGGATCGTCGAGAAGAGGGCCTTGGCGCAGTTCAACCATCCCATAGCAACTTTTGGGACTTTCAACGAGTTCGAGTACGATCCTCTCGTGGACGATTTCATGAATCTGATAGAAGTTGGAAACGGAAGTTGGAGGGGTAGAACCATAACGGACGAGATGCTCTCAAATTATCAGCTCGCACTGAAAAAGGGCTGGCACCTTGGAGCGACCGCGAACCAAGACAACCACAGGGCAGAGTGGGGCTCTGCAAACGATACCAGAACTGTGTTACTGGCCGAAGAGTTGAGCTTCGAAGCGATAATGGAAGCACTTTGGTCAAGGAGGGTCTACGCCAGTGAGGACAAAAACGCAGAATTGATCTTTGAATGCAACTCTCGTCCAATGGGTTCAGTTTTGTTGAAAGAACGGAGTTTGAACTTCAAGATTGTCCTCAAAGACACTGAGCCATTCGATGAAATCAGATTGATCTCCAAACGCGGAGTAGAGAGAGTCTGGAAAGTGAACGAAAAGGAGTTTCAAATCGATCTTGTGCTCGAGCCGAGGCAAATCAACGAATGGTACTATGTGCTCGCTGTCCAACGTGATGGAGATAGGATCGTTTCTTCTCCGATATGGGTGAAGCAATCACTGGTGTACGTCGTCAACGAAAACACCAAGGTTCAGGGCAGGACCGTGGGAGTCTTCTTCGATCTTGTGAACTACTCGTACGACGCGAGTGATGTCAGATTGACCGTCAAGGTTGGAGGGTTAGAGAAAAACTTTGAAGAACGTATCGCAGGAAAGAGCAAAAAGACTTTCTCGGTGGAATTCGACGGACTCGATCTGGGAAAACACCAAGTCTCAATTTCTGTGAACGATTCGATTGGCTGGCAAACCGAGGTTGAAATCAAGGGAGAGACCGTGCTGATCGATATTTCCCACGAGAACGATCATCCACAATTCTTGCAAGCTGTGAAGGCATACCTTGAGAGAAAAGCTTATCAAGTCGTTTTCAACAACAGGTACTTCAAGAGGGTTCCACAAGCCATCCTCGTGATCCTTCCACTCCCGAAGAAGGATGCTTTTGCAGAAACGAGTGATCTGAACGACTTCGAGATAGATGCGTTGGTGGACTACGTTTCGGCTGGTGGAAAGATCTTGTTACTCGCTCTGCCGAAAAGTTTTGTTCCCAGAGGCTTCGAAGAACTTTGCAAGCGCCTTGTTCCAGACGCAAAACTGATCCAAGAGGATGATAGAATCCTCGTCTCATATGAAAGTCAAACCTTAGATTCACTTCAGGAACGAGGGTTGATTTTCTTGTCCATCGATTCCGTTGAAAAAATCTTGGAAAAGTTGGAGGATGCGTTCAAATGAAAATCCTCGCCCTGGACACGTCCACAGAGGCGATCTGTGTTGCTTACACAGACGGACAAAATATCTATTCGACGAACTATTTCGGCGTTGAGAAGCATGCGGTGAAACTGGCGCCCTTGGTCAACGATTTTCTGAAACTCTGCAATGTGAAAGTTTCAGACATCGACGTGTTCGGTTGTGGCATCGGGCCGGGTAGCCTAACGAGTTTGAGGATAGGCTTAGCTTTCGTTCAGGCCATCGCTTGCGTCACGTCCAAACCCATCGTGCCCGTGGTCTCTTCAAAAGTCGTCGCAATGAACTTCTCTGGTTGTGAACAAGACGTGGTGATAGTGAAAAAAGCCAGAGAAGGGTTCGTTTACATCTCTTGTTACAGAAACCTTCAAGAAGTTCTCGCACCGAGCGTGGTGGAAGTCGAAAAAGTGTTCGATATTTTGAGAAGCCTCAAAGATCCCATCGTGGTCGGAGACGCAGCCAACACGTTCGAATCGGTCGCTGTCGTCGGCAAGGAAGAACTTCAGTATCCAAGGGGTGAGTTCCTCCTGCACGAAGTCATGGAGAACTTCAAAGCGAACGTGGTGAGAAAACCTCACGAGGTTGAGCCACTGTATCTACAGAAGTCCATAGCGGAGATGAATTTGGAAAAGCGTCTCGAAGGTCAGTGATTCTTCTTCTTTTTCCTGCTCTTCTTGACTTCTTTCATCCTTTCCGCTCTCTTCAGAGCTTGGACCACCAAGTAGTTCACCGATCCTTTTTCAAAAGTTCCATCCCTCGTCGTTCGACCAGCCTTTTTACCCGTGAGCAACTCGATCGCTTCATCTATGTGTTCCACCGTCCAGATATGGAACTCACCCTTTTTGATGCTTTCAAGAACTTCGTCCTTCAAGATGAGGTTCTTCAAGTTCGCCTTCGGTATCACCACACCCTGTGTGCCCGTGAAACCGTGGAGTTTGCAGGCCCTGTAGAAACCTTCCACCTTTTCCGTTACACCCCCAACAGGTTGAACCTCGCCATGCTGGTTCATCGAACCTGTGACGGCTATGTCTTGTCTCAAAGGAACGCCGGAGATGGCCGAAATCAAAGCGAGCACTTCCGCCACCGAAGCGCTGTCACCCTCGACCACGCTGTAGACCTGTTCGAAACTCAGCGTCGCGTTGAGACTCAAACGAACGTGTTTCGAGTACCTTTCTCTGAAGAACCCTTCGATCGTGAGAACAGCCTTGTTGTGTATGTTGCCGCTCAGATCGACCTCCCTGTGAATGTCTATGACCCCGCCTTCTCCCACGTGAACCTTTGCGGTGATCTTCACGGGCACACCAAAGGAATGATCGTGAAGATCTATCACAGTAAGACCATTGATCTGTCCGACACGACTGCCTCGCGTTTCTATCATCAGATCGCGCGTCTTGATGTGCTCGTCGTATTTCGTCTGGAGCAGATTCACCCTCTCTTCGCGCTGTCTCATGGCCTCCAACATGTGCTCCTTCTTTACCACGTTCGAATTCTTCTTCATCGCAACGGTGCACGCTTCCCTCACGAGGCTGCTGATCTCACTGAGCCTCATGGAAAGCTTGTTCCTGTCACCAGCGAGCCTTGCGGAGTACCACATGAGTTTTTCCACCGCCTGTCTCTCAAGATGCGGCGCGTTCAACCGACAGCAAGTGGAAGCAACAAAGCCAAGGTACTTCTGAATGTTTTCCCTGCTCGCTTCCATCTCCCAATCGAATTCGCTCTTTATACGAAACAGCTTTTCGACGTCTTCATCGTACATGTGCAACAGATAATAAAGTCTGGGTGAGCAGATCAGAAACACTTTGACGTTGAGTGGTATGGGTTGTGGCCGGAGCGAGACCATGCTGGAAAGTCCGAGGGCAGTCTCCAGATTCTCGACAACGATCTGATCAGTCATCAAGCATCTTTTCACGTATTCCCACGCATACGCGTACCTCAGCACGTTCTCCGCTTCCAGTATGAGAAAACCACCGTTGGCACGGTGGAAGGCCCCAGGTTTTATCATCGTGAAGTCCGTGAACAGCATACCAGCTTTGCTGTAGTATTCGACCTTGCCAGCCAAGTTCGCGTAGGTTGGGTTCCTCTCGAAGACCACCGGTGAACCAACGATTGCAGAGTTGTCGACGATGAGGTTCACAGAATATCTCTTCTTGAAAGCCTGCCGAACTTCTTCATCACCGCTGCGCAGTTGCGCGAGGTTCTCGAGTATATCGTTCTGAACATTGGAAAGATAACGCACGATGTGTGGGTTGGATTCGTACTGATTTTTCAGTTCCTCGAACATCGCCCCAACGGTGAACAAAGCTGCATCTTTGTCCAAGGCCATGAGCTTTTCTTTATATTCTCTGTCCAGCCGACGCGACTTGTAAAGAGTGCCTTCAACGATGAGCTTCAACTTCCTGCTGTTTTCGTTGAAGAACTGTTTTAATTCCTCCGGTAACGCTTCGAATGCGTCCGGAGTGAGGAGCTTTCCTTCGTAGACAGGCACAGTCACCACACCGGTGGGCGCTATCTGCACCGCGAAACCCAGTTCGGCTGCCTTTTGCTTCAGCTCCTCCCAGAGTTGTGTTTTCTTCTGCATGTATTCGTCTTCCAACTCCGACTTTCTCCTCGCGTATTCATCGCTTTCGAAGATCTTTTCCAATGCCTCCATGACCTCGTCTGCGAGTTGCTGCATGTCCTGTTTGAAGATCTTTCCCCTGCCTGCTTCCAAAGAGATAGCCTCGGGCTCCGATGGGTTCGAGAAATTGTAGACGTACACCCAGTCCTTGGGTGTCGGCATGTTCGCAGCGATCTGCCTCAAGTAAGAGCTGATGAAACTCCTTCTGCCCGTGCCGGGCAACCCAACGACGAAGACGTTGAACCCCTTCTCCTTTATCTCGAGCGCCTGATCGACGGCTTTTCGTGCCCTTTCTTGTCCTATGAACCCGTGCGCGGGCTCTATCTCCTCGGTAGTCTTGAATCTGGGCATCTGATCCACTCTGTACAGCAAATCACGATAACTGATTTCCACATTTCATCCCACCCTCAAGAACGTGAACTGCAAGATGAGCAACCCGAGCAACTGTTAGAAGCGCAAGAAGAACTACCAACACCTTTCAACTGTATTCGTGGAATCTGTTTATCCATCTTCGTGCCACACTTTGGACACTTTGGATCTTCATCGTTCATTCGCATCAAGAGGGTTTGTTCTTCCTTGCAATTTGGGCAGACGTATCTGTAGAGTGGCAACCTTCGACACCTCCAAGTTGAAGTATAAAACGAAAAGGGCGCCCCGAGGCGCCCTTTCCAAAAATCCTTGTTCTCACTGTCGTGCTTTGGCCCACTCCAAAGCCCTCTGAACCGCTTGGATGAACTTGTTCGAACTGGAAGTCGCACCCGTGTACACGTCCACCTGGTGTGTCTGTTTTTCGATGACGGCTTTCGCTATGGCTTCCTTCGCTGCGTGGAACTCTGGCCAAGGATAATCTCCACCTTTGAAAACCCACACCGTTCTTCCAGCGGCATCCACGACGGTCTTACCGTCCTTCACCGAAGGTGTCGTTTCTTCCAGAACAAGCTTGACTATCTTATCGTTCTCGATCGTGACCCAAGCCACGGCATGACCTCTGGCTGTGAAGTCAGAGACACCCATGAAGGTGCCGTCCAAGTACTTCGTCTTGCTCGGCTCGAGCTTCGCCTTTTCCAACGCGAACTTCACTGCTTCCATGACTTTCTTCGATGTGCCAGTGGCTCCCGTGAAAACATCCACTTGATAGCTGTTCGCCTCGACGATGCGTTTTGCCAAGGTCTCGTGCGCTTCCTTTAACGCTGGAAAGAACTGACCGTAAACCTCGTAGAGTTTTTCGACTCCGAAACCGTCGAACTCTTTGATGGTGACGCTCTTGATCTTGTCGTTCTCGAGCGTTACAGTGACCATCGCGTATCCGTACTTGTCACCTTGAGAGACGGCAGTGAAGGTCCCATCCCTATAGATTCTGCTGGAACCGTTGCCGTACATGAACACGATCAGGACCAGACAAAGAGCTGTGATGAGCGAGGACACAAAAAATCTCCTCAAGGTATTCACTCCTTTCGAACAGATTCACCATCCTTTTCGCTTTTGTATTTTACCATACTATTTCACGTGCGAAATTCTTGATTCTAAAACGTTACACCAACGCAATCATGTTCTCTCGAGGTTCTGGTTCGCCGAAAATTCTTAACGCTTTCATTCACATATCTTCAATTTTCTATTGGCAAAGCCCCTCGGACTGAAACGTAAAATAGGCTTGAGGAAGATCGCTTTCAGGAGGTGAAATGCCTTGGAAGGTACCAGTAGTTCGTTAAGTTTACCGCCATAAACTGCGTCAGGAGGTGAATCGATGAAGGTGAAGGTGAAACTCGACATCAAGAACTTCATCGAAAGAGGAGACTTTCGCACTTTGAAGATGATCCTTTCTCAACAAGAACCTGCCGACATACTGGAAATGATCGAAGAATTACCCCCCGACGAGAAAATCGTCGTTTTTCGTCTTCTTCCAAAGGACCAAGCGGCGTTGGTTTTCAGCGAACTGGAACCAGACGATCAGATAGCCCTCATCGAGTTGTTCAAGGAAGAAAAACTGAAAGAGATCATCTCATCGATGAGTCCTGACGATCGCGCTGAGCTACTCGAAGAGATGCCCGCGAACGTTGTCAACAGACTCCTCTCTTATCTGACTCCAGAGGAAAGAAGAGAGACACTCGCGTTACTCAACTACCCCGAGAACTCGGCTGGCCGTTTGACGACTCCAAAGTGCCTCGAACTGCACCCAGAGATGTCGGTGAAAGAGGCTCTCGAGAAGATCAGGAGGGAAGGCAAGGACAAAGAAACCATTTATCTCATGCCGGTGATAGATCATCAAAGAAAATTGCTCGGCGTCGTCACCCTTGAAGATCTGATCTTCTCCGATCCAGACACGCTCGTTGAGCAGGTGATGGACGATCAACCCGTGTACGTGTACGCGACCACGGACCAAGAAGAAGTGGCACAGATCATGAGAAAGTACGACTTGGTCGCAGTTCCCGTTGTTGACAGTGAGCAGAGACTCATAGGCATCATCACAATAGACGACGTGGTGGACGTCATAGACGAAGAGGCAACGGAAGACATCCAGAAGATGAGCTCGATCGTTGTCACGGAACAGTCCTACTTTCACACTTCTTCTTGGCAGTTCTTCATAAATCGCTTGCCGTGGCTCGTTGCGTTGCTGTTGTTGGGAACTCTCAGCAGTGGAATCATCGCAAAATTTGAAACCTTGCTCGCTTCCCTACCCATAATCGCAGCCTTCATGCCAGCGATGGTGGACACGGGGGGCAACATAGGTTCTCAGATATCGGCGCTCGTCATAAGGGGAATGGCTCTCGGAGAGATCGAACAAAAGGATTGGTGGAGGATACTCCTCAGAGAGCTGCTCATCGGTGCGATGCTCGGCATTGTTTTGGCTTTGGCCGTTATGCTGCGTGCTGTTTTCGTCACGAGGGCGACTCAGGTCATTCTGGCCGTCTCGACGGCACTCTTCGCCGTTGTTGTCGCTTCTAACATCATTGGGGCGCTCTTGCCGTTCATCGCTAAGTCTCTGAAGATCGACCCTGCAATAATGGCCGGACCTCTTCTGACAACCATAGTCGATTTGTTAGGCATAGCGATATACTTCAGCATCGCGAATTTCATGCTCTCGGTGTGACTTCACTTTTCACGTCAGAGGTGTATAATTGTGTCAAGCCCCGAGAGGGGAGTTATTCAAGTAAGGAGGAGTTGTGTCATGAGAGGTACTGTCAAGTGGTTTGACCCCAAGAAGGGGTACGGCTTCATAACCAAGAAGGAGGGTGGCGACGTCTTCGTCCACTGGTCCGCAGTGGAGATGGAAGGCTTCAAGACCCTCAAGGAAGGTCAGGAAGTCGAGTTCGAAATCCAAGAAGGTCCCAAGGGCCCACAGGCTGCTCACGTGAAAGTTGTGAAGTGATATTCCTGACCATGATTAAGCCCCGGCGACGCCGGGGCTTTAAAATTTTGATCCTTGTCAGAACTTTATGCTCGCCGTGACCCCAACCGGTACTGTGGTGATCGAAGAAGTTTTGTAGGTTCTCATCTCGATGCCTGCGCCGAGCCCAACGTTGAAATCAACCATGTCGAAGACGTACAGGACCTTCGCACCCACGATGTAGCCAAGTTTGTCGAACGCCGTGAAACCAGGTATGGACAGACCGCCGTAACCTTTGATGACAACCGCAGAGAAGTCGTTGATCGGTATGGAGTACTTGGCACCGACGATAAAATCCAACGTCCACTGCGTTGGACTCGCTGTTCCTAAAAAGTCCTTTGCAGTCGTTGCGTCGGGCAGGAAGTACGCAAGGCCCACGCCTCCTCCGATCTGAACTCCCTCCGTTACTTCGTAGCCAACCTGCAAACCAAAGCTGAGATAGCTGATGCTCGCCGCCGCTGTCGGAGTTGCGCTGAGCGTGAAGTGGTAGTTCCCGAAGATGTCCAAGTTCACCGCTGCCAAGCCGAGCGCAGAAACAACGAGCATAGCGATAACAACAAGCCTTTTCATCCCGAACTCCTCCTTTCCGACATCTTACTGAGAGTATATCACAACTTCAAGCCTTTCTCGTAGTGCATCTTCATTTGTTGATTCTCTGGCAAGTTCAAAATTTCCTCGATCACGGCCTTCGCCTGTTCCAAACTCCTGGTTCTCGGATCTCTCATCAAGAATTCAATCAAAGCTGCCTTATCACCGTTCATGATGGCGTGCAGCGCCCACTCCATCCTCATCATCCTCGGCCACAAGTAGAACTTCAAAACTTTGTCGGTCAACTTCGGCTCGATCCTCTCCACGTGCCAACCATCCTTGTCGACAACGGCGGGTACTTCCACGAACACTCCGTTCGGAACTCCTTCTATGTAACCTTCGTTCGGCACGTTTATCACGAACCTCCTCGCGTTGTTGTTCACCAATGAATCGATGAACGGTATGTGTTGTTCCCCACTCAACTTGTCTGGGGAGGAAAAGACCTCGACTTCTTTCTTCATTTCCACAGGCACGGCACCCTTCGGCAGGAATTTCAAGTACGTGTTCAAAGACAACAATTTCAAAGTCCTGTTCTTGGAAAGAAAGTCGATTGCGTCCGTGGTCGTCTTCAACTGTTGTTGGTACCATTTCCAGCCTTCCTCAGAATCTGGTCCACCCCACGGCTCACCGTACCATCTCTTCTTCGTTTCGAAGTCCTTGTTGTGATACCAGGTGCTGTTCCTCACGGTGTCACCTATGGGCAGAATTCCATAGAATCTGTACATATCGATGGCCGCTGGGCTCAGCTGCAGATCGAAAGGATTCTTCGGTTTCCATCTCTGCAAATTCCCTTCCTGTATCCATTTCTCCAACAGTTCATAACCATTCTTTCCATCGTAGACGAACCTGTTCAACCATATGGCGTGGTTGAACCCTGCAACTTGCCAATCCAGTTTGTTCTCATCGAGACCCAACGCTTCCGCCATCTCGATCACACCATAATGGCCATGGCAGAAGCCGACCACCTTTACGTTCGAACATCTGCTGATGAGATTCGTACCCTCAAAAACAGGGTTAGCCGTCTGAAGCAACCAAGCGTTCGGGCATATCTTCTCCATGAGTCTCGCCACATCAACGAAGTACTTGAGCTGGTTGAAGTTCGTTATCGTGCAGTAATCTGTGACCATGTTCAGTTCCTGAGCATCGATACCTCTGTAATATCCATGCTTCTCACCTATCGCCCTCGCCTTGTCGAGGTACGAGTGACCCCCAACGAGCGCAGTGTTGATCACGAAGTCCGCCTCGTGCAGACACGTTTCCAACGACGTCGTCTTTTCGAACCTCAGATCGGCACCGAGCTCCTTGACGTACCTGCTGGCGAGTTCATGAACATTGTTCAGCCTCTGCTCGTCGATGTCCATCAGCGAGACTAAACTTCCCGAAAGACCTTTCGTCTTGCACAGATCGTTGACGAGCCTCATCGAGAAAACAGCACTTCCCGCTCCAATGATGCTGATCTTGACAGGCGCCAATTCGTCCACCTCCTTCAAATGCCCAAGTACGCCTTCTTGATCTCCTCACTGTCCAAAAGATCCTGTGGTCTTCCTTCCAGGACTATCGAACCGTTCTGCATCACACACACTTTGTCCGCCACCTGAAGTGCCTTTTTCGTGTTCTGTTCCGCCAAGAGCATGGTCAGTTTCTCTCGCTTCAACCTCTCAATGATTTTGAACATCTCAGTCACGAGTCGCGGCATCAAACCGAGAGAAACCTCGTCCATGATGAGAAGTTTCACAGGTCCAACCAACGCTCTGGCGATCGCGAGCATCTGCTTTTCCCCACCACTCAAAGTCTTCGCAAGTTGCTTCTTCCTCTCCGCCAGCCTCGGAAAGAGCTCGAACACCCATTCCATTTTCCTCTTCGCTTCAGCCTTATCTATGTTCATTGCCGCAACCTCGAGGTTCTCGATCACGGTCATGTCAGCAAAAGGTCGTGCACCTTCCGGCACAATACTGATGCCCATATGAGCGCGCTTCCATGGTTCTAAGTGCGTGATGTCGACACCATCGAAGACTATCCTACCAGAATGTGGCTTCACAAGACCCATGATCGCGTTCAGGGTTGACGTCTTGCCCGCTCCGTTCGCTCCAACGATGGCCAAGAGCTCACCCTCGTTCAACGAGAAACTGACACCGTCAACCGCTGTGATCTTACCGTAACGAACACACAGCTTTTCCACTTCAAGCAACTTCCTCACTCCCCAAATACGCCTCTATGACTCTCGAATCTTTCGTGATTTCCTCTGGCGTTCCCTCAGCGATCTTCACGCCGTAGTCCAGAACCGTTATCCTCTGCGCGATGTTCACGGTGAAGTGCATGTCGTGCTCGATGAACAACACCGTCACTCCCGACTGGTTTATCTTCTTCACCACATCGATCATTTCCTGAGTTTCGAGATCGTTCAAACCTGACACGGGCTCGTCCAATAGCAATAGCTTCGGTTTCACGGCGAGCGCCCTCGCCACTTCAACCTTCTTTTGCAATCCCAGAGGCAACGTGCCTGCCGCAACGAACGCGTACTTTTCTATTCCGAGCGTTTCTATTATCTTCCAAGCTTTCTCGACGTACTCCTTCGCAAAAGGTGAGCGCTGGAAGGCTTCCAAACTCGGATAGATATCCACGCCCAGACCCGCCAGGACGTTCTCCAGGACGCTCAAACTGGAAAAAACCTTCACGATCTGAAAGGTCCTCGCCAAACCCCGCTTCGCGATCTCACTCGGTCTCACACCAACGATGCTCTTCCCATCGAAAACGATCGTACCGGAATCTGGCCTCAAAAAACCGTTTATTATGTTGAACAGCGTCGTCTTTCCCGCCCCATTCGGTCCTATGATTGCCCTGATCTCGCCAACCTCAACGTCCAGCGATACGTCCTTGAGCGCCTGCAATCCTCCGAACCTTTTCGACACGTTTCTTACCGAGAGGAGTGTCACCGAAGATCAACCCCTTTATGCTCCCGACTATTCCTTTTGGCATGAAGAACATCGTGAAAACGATGATCAAACCGTAAATCAACATCCTGTAGTCTCTAGCGAACCTCAGTACCTCAGGAAGAATAGTCACTATGATTGCTCCGATGAGCGGTCCAACGATTGTTCCAACCCCACCGATGACCACCATCGTCAGGATACCTATCGACACAGGGAAGGAAAAGTTGTCCGGGAAAACGACGGTCATGTAGTGCGCCCAAAGGTTGCCCGCGAGTCCCGCCAAAAGTCCCGCTATCGCGAACGCGTACATCTTGTACCTCGGAGAACTCACCCCGACCGATTCTGCGGCATCTTCATCCTCCCTCAGAGCATCGAATCCAAGCTTCAAATAGGTGTTCGAAAGGTAGCGGACCAAGAAAACCACCACGAGCGTCCATAAGAGCACATAGAGTGCGTATTCCCTCGTGGTGAAAGCGTGACCGAACAAACTCGGTCTGGGCAAACCGAGTATGCCGTAAGGTCCACCGAAGAACTTCACGTAGTTGAAGATCGACACGACAACGAAGTTGACCCCGATCGTTGCCAAGACCAAGAAATCTTCCCTCACCCTCAGTGCGGGTAAACCCAGGAGCAATCCGATCAAACCGCTTATGAAGACCGACAACAATAGGGCAGGCCAGTAACCCATACCGAGCTTAACGGTGAGAATCGCTGAAGCGTAGGCTCCAATGCCAAAGAACGCTGCATGTCCGAGAGAAACTTGGCCCGCGTAACCGATCAAGATGTTCAGACTCAACGCGAGTATCATGTTTATCATGCTGAAGACTGAAACCGTCAGGAAATAGTCCAGGCTCATCTTCGCACCTTCCCAAACAAGCCTTCAGGCTTGAACATCAGCAGCAATATCATGGTGAGGAAAGCGATCGCATCCCTCGGCAAGAGAAAACCAAAGTAATAGACCACGAAGGTTTCCACCAAAGCCAAGATGTAGCTGGCCACGACAGCTCCCCTGATACTCCCGAACCCACCGAGCACGACCACAACGAACGCCTTGTAGGATGGAACACTCCCCATCGTTGGATACACCGTGTTGTCGTAGAGTCCCACCAAGATCCCACCTAAAGCCGCGAGAGACGAACCGATCAAGAACGCGAACGCCACACTTCTATCCGTGTTTATACCGAACGCTCCAGCAAGACCAAGATCGTCCGAGCAGGCTCTCAAGGATTTGCCAAGCTTGGTTCTCATCAACAAAAGATAGAGCAACACGATGACAACGGCTGTGACGATGAGCATCAAGAGCCCCCTGGAGCTTAGGTAGAGATCCATGGTCATCACGTCCGGCAAATCGATGTAAACATCGAAGGGACGCTTGTACGGTCCCCACACGAGTCTGTACAAGTCCTCCATCGTTGCAAACAAGCCAACGCTCATCACGAGCGGTACGATACGTCCTCTGTCTAAGACATGCTTGTAGAAACCTTTGTAAATGATCATACCGAGCAACGCAGAAAGGATCAGAGACAGCGTGACTGCGAAAACCAAAGGTAAACCGATCTCACAGAGGTAAACCGCAAAGAGTGCTCCGAATGCGTAGATCCCTGCGTGTGCTATGTGTAGTATTTTCAGAATTCCGTACACGAGTGTCAGTCCAACGGCGATCATCACATAACTGCTACCGAGCACCAAAGCGTTAACAATGTTCTGCAGCACTTCGATTCCCCACTTTCTCAATGTTTGTATGAAGGAGAATGGGGGCCGAAGCCCCCATTCTTCACGGGGTCACGATCTTTGGATCCTTAACCTCCCAGAACCAGTGGAACCTGTTTCCGAGGTATATCTGACACGTTATGGTCCTGAGCGATTCTCTCTTCTCCGTGAAACCTTTGAAGCCCGTGACAAAGTCTTCAAGCTCTTGATCTCCAGCTTTAATAGTCGTCAGAGCGTCCCTTATCTTGGCTGGATCGTAGCTACCAGCTATCTGGATGGCTTTCGCTGCGACCATGACTGCGTCGAAGGCTGAAGCGCCCACCATGTCGGCATCCAAGCCGTACCTCTTGGCGTACTCCTCGATGAACCAGCGGACTATGGGTTTTTCACTGTCCCTGTTCAAATCCGTTGTTATGACCACACCGTTCGCGGCACCAGCCTCAGCCAGTTTCGCAAACTGTGGCGAGTCGTAACCTTCCTGACCGATGATCGGGATGAAGATACCCATCTGTCTCGCTTGCGTGACGAGCCTCGCAGCCTCCGAGAAGTAGCCTGTAGCATATATGACGTCTGGCCTTGCGGTTCTGATTCGCGTCAAGAGGGGCCTGAAATCCGTCTCCCCAAGAGGATACTTCTGTTCGAACACGATCTCTGCCCCGAGTTTAAGGGCCTCATCCTTGAAGCCCGCCGTGAGAGATACGCCAAAGTCGTTGTCGACCGTGAGTATGGCTATCTTCTTCGCGCCGAGTTTCTCGACGGCGAGATGCGCACCGGCTCTTCCCTGAACCGTCGCGAGCGTTCCAACCCTGAAGATGTACTCTCCCGTCGCCACGATCTCTGGATGAACCGCGTAAGCTGATATCATCGGGACCTTGAGCTGCTGGTATATTCCAGCCGCGGCGCGTGTCATACCACTGTAAGAACCGCTCACGACAACCGCAACTTTGTCTTGCTGAACGAGCTTGTACGCGATGCTGACCGCTTGATCTGCCTTGAAGTTGTCATCGTACCAAACCAGTTCCAAAGGTTCACCCAGCACTCCTCCACGCGCGTTGATGTACTCCACGGCCAACTGCGCTCCGTGCAACGCGCTCGCGCCGTCCGCCGCCGCAGGACCTGTGAGTGGAGCAAAGAACCCTATCTTGACGGCGAAAGTGAGCAACGACGCGACCAACAGGATCACCACAAGCGTTCTCTTCACCACCAGCAATCCCTCCTTCGTTGGAAAGTCTGCTACTATTATAGAACGACAAGGTGGGAAAGCAAAATCTTAAGATCGTGGTTTGATAAAATCAGAACGTGGGATGTCTCTGAGAATTGGGGGGTGAACACATCAACAGAATGAGTCGTTCTGGCTTTTTGAGAACCGTGCTCATCTTCTTGATTTTAATCATCGTCTCATCCTTTGTCCTTCCAAAACGGAGTGAAGTTGACGAAATCTTGTTCTATTTGAAGCTTTTGAATTTCGCCTTCACGGTTTTGATAGTCTACGTCATCTACGGTTATCGTTACATTCCAATGAAAATTGGGATGTCTCTGATCAGCCTCTCTGCTCTGATAAACTTCTTAGACAGTTATCTCGTGTTACCGAGGTCTGAACTCATCGAGACTCTGTCGAGCTTTTCTGGCTGTTTTGTTATGGCGATCAGCTTGTTGTGGTTGTTCAAAGACTTCATAAGCGAGGAATTTCACAGACTTTTGTACACAGACTATCTCACGGGTGTGCTCAACCGTCAGACCTTCGTGAAACTCGCCAGCAGAAAGCTTCAATCACTCAAAGAAAATGAAACGGCGTGTCTGTTGTATCTCGATCTGGATGGATTCAAGAGAGTGAACGATCGTTTCGGCCACTCTTTCGGTGATAAGTTACTTCAGGCGGCTGCCAAGAGAATCAAGTCTTGCACGAGGTCGAGCGATCTTTTGGGTAGAATAGGAGGAGACGAATTCGTTCTGTTTCTCGCTGGTGCCGATGTCAGGATGGCTGAAGAAGTGTTGGAAAGGATCAACGAAAAACTCAAAGAACCTTTCGGCATAGATGGAGTCAGGATCGAACTGAGCTTGAGCGCCGGTATGGCAGTTTATCCAAAGGATGGGGAGAACCTTGAGGATTTGATCGAAGCGTCCGACAAGGCCATGTACCGAGCCAAGTCTATGAAGAGGGGGAAAGAACGTGTTCGAGGAAGCGAAGAGATCGTTGGTTGAATATGGGAAAAGATTGCTCGAATCGAACATGGTGGGTGGCACGGCGGGAAACCTGAGCGTCAGAGTCAGCGAAGGACTTTTTGCGATAACGCCCAGTGGGATGCCGTACAACGAAATCGAGTGTGACGACGTGCCCATCCTCGACATGACAGGACAGCTTATCGAGGGAAGCAGAAAACCATCCATCGAGTTCAGATTGCATTTGGAAATCTACAAGAACTTTTCAGATGTTCGAGCGATCGTGCACGCACATCCCGTCTACTGTGGGGTGCTTTCGATCCTGAGATTGCCCTTGCCCGCCTTGAACGAAACGATGTTGATGTATTCTTTGCTCGTGCCTGTGAGCGAATACGCAAATTCCGGCAGTGAACGGCTCGCCAAGAACGTTGTTTCAGCGATGAGAGAGAGCAGAGCGGTCATAATGGCGAACCACGGTTTGGTGTGCGCAGGGGGAAGTCTCAAGGAAGCCTTCGACATGTGTGAAACGATAGAGAGAACCGCGAAGATGTACGTTCTCGCATTATCAACAGGCAAAACGATCCACACGATCGATGAAAAGGATGCGCTCGAGGCGATGGAGTTCCTCAGAAAGAACTACGGACAGAGATCGTGAAAGAATCGATGATCTTGCCGTCTATGGAGATCGCCTCGCACTCGATCCGATCTTCCTCGAGCCTGACCTTCACGAAGTGATGAACCACCGCACTGACCAAGAGTCCTTCGATAAGGTTCACTCGATAGAGCGGTGCGCCTCCCCCACCAGTCACGATGTATGTCACACCGTCTCTGACTACTCTTTGGTAATTATGGTCGTGTGAGCCAAAGACGAGTGGCACTTTCAACTCTCGAAAGACATCGTGGAGGACTTGCAGGTTCTTGACCGTCTGTGTGGCACCGTGAGGTCCACCGCTGAAGATGGGATAGTGAGAGAAGACGATGGCAGTCTTGCCGGACAGATCTAAAGATCTGAGAAAACTTTCGCACCGCTTCACACCGACGTCAGGATCCAAAAAGATGAGCACGTAATTTCCCACACGAGCCCAGTAGTTGTACAAGCCGAAGTACTGTCTGTAGTACACGTCGGGCTTTTCGTGGTTGCCCTTTACGGGTTGAAAGAAGGCATAACTCCTCAAAGGTGACGTTATTTCAAAGAAGGTTTCCCATTCTTCTCTGTTGTCGCCACTGTTCACCATGTCCCCCAGATGAACCACGATGGAAGGTTTGTGCCGATCCATCATCTCGACGAGCCTTCGGTGCGTTGCGTTGCCCCATCTCGAGTCTCCGTACACGATCATGGTCAGCGGTGGGGTGGGTTTCTCAACGAAAGTTTCTTCTCCAACGATCTTCCAGCCATCCTCGAACAGAATCTTCGTCGGAGTTTGTGCGATGATCGAGATTGTGAAGAACAGTAAAACGATGATAGTTCGCTTCATTCAACCTTTCTCCTTAAGCTCTTGAGTAAGATCACCACGCCGAAAATTATAAGAACGATGCCAAAAAACATCCTCGCCCAGCTGACATGGAAAAACGCAGCCGTAAAGAAGATCGCTGAGAGAACGATCAAGACCATAGAAGCTGTCAAAAGCCCTTTCGATCTCTTCACCAGATAAGCTTGAAACAGTCCAAATCCAGGTGCGAACACAAACGCTGGCCACAGGCAGTTCATCTTATCGTAGCCGAAGATATTGCTTGCCAACAAGACCGTGCCTATCACGAGAAGGATCCCAGCTGGTACGAAACGATTGGCACCTCTGCCGAGAACGCCGAATTCAAAGAGAAGACCAAGAAGAATCAAGAAAATCGACCAAAAATAATTCGCACTGAGTCTTGTCAACAGAACGATTCCAAGAATGGTGAAAACGATTCCGAAAAGAAGACCGACCCTCTTCGCGTTCGCCACGAGTTCACCCCTCAAATTGGTCGTTGAGTTCCTTCTTCAATTGTAACGCACGCAGGTACGTTTCTTGAATGGTCTTCATCAGAGCACCCCTGACCCCTTCCCTTTCCATCCTGTAGATACCTTCGATCGTCGTACCCGCGGGCGAGGTCACGAGATGTCTGAACTCACCGGGATGGTTGTCAAGCTTCAACAAAAGTTCCGCAGAACCTGCCATCGTCTCGAGGACCATCAGACGAGACTTTTCGTACGATAATCCCATTCTTATACCGGCGTCTATCAAAGCTTCCACGATGACGAAGATGAACGCTGGGGCACTGCCACTCAGCGCAGTCACCGCCTCCATTTGTTCTTCTTTTACTTCAACTACTGTACCCAAGCACGAGAGAATCTTCGAACACGTCTGCCACGTTCCATCATCGACGTGAACCGATCTACAGGCACCAACCAAACCTTTCCCGATCATCGCCGGAACGTTCGGCATGATCCTGACGATCCTCTTCGCGCCGGTCCTTTTGGAGATCCTTTCGATGCTCACCGCGGTCATCGTGCTGATCAACATCTTTTCCTCCACTTTACCCAGTTCAGCAAACATCCGCTCGCTGTCCTGAGGTTTGACGCACAAGAAGATGACATCGCACAACGCGCCCATCTGACTCGTACTCGCCACGGAATAACCTTTTTCGATGAACGATCTGAGCTTTTCACTGCTTCTGTTGCTCAGAAACACTTGTCTGGGTTCAAACAGTCCCGATTCGACCAATCTGTTCGCGATGATTCCACCTATGTTTCCGACTCCCACCACACCGACTTTCAACGTCCCACCTCCATGTTTCCTAAGAGTTTATCACATTGAAGAGCACTAAAATTTGTTGTAGAATGTTGACAGTAGATTTCATTTCGAAAGGAGGGGTCAGCATGAGAAAGTTCTTGGTCGTTCTGATCGCGGTTCTCGTCGTAGTTTCGTTCGCTCAATGGAAACCCGCTAAGTCCATCACAGTGATCGTTCCGTGGGCTGCTGGTGGTTCAACAGATCAGGTCACGAGAATGATCACGTCCCAAATGGAACCATTGCTCGGAAGAAAGTTCATCATCGTCAACACACCCGGTGGTGCAGGTTCGATCGGAACGTTGAACGCATGGCAGGCTCCACACGATGGCTATACTTGGACAGCGAACGCAACGTTGGACATCACAAAGTACGCCGTGCTCGGTTACATGAACGTCACGCACAGAGATTGGACGTACTTTTTGTGCGCGGAGGCACCGAACGTGGTCGTCGTGAATCCCAACACACCTTACAAAACCATCGAAGATCTGATCAAAGCGATGAGGGAGAATCCAGAGATACCTTTGAGTTCAGCAGGAACTGGTAGTGGAGGACACGTGGCGCTCGAGATATTTGCAGAGCATCTGAAACTGAAGTACAAACATGTTCCGTACGCAGGTGGAGCTCCCGCAACGACTGCCGTGGTGGCTGGTGAAGTTGTTGGAAACATGCAGTTCATCCACGAAGTGGCGGACATGGCCAGAGCTGGAAAACTCAGAATCCTGTGCACACTCGCATCGGAACCGATCAACCTGCAAGGTTACGGTGAAATTCCATCGATAAGACAGTGGTATCCCGACTTCCCTGACGTGCGCTTCCACTTCGGCTTGATCATCCCGAAGGACGTTCCAGAAGAAGTGTTGAAGACCGTCGGTGAGGTTTTCGAAAAAGCAGCAAACTCGGATGTTTTCAAAGAATGGGCGCTCAAACAGGGACTCAGACCCGTCTGTTACTACGGCAAAGAGGCAGAAGACATTGTCGAGCAAGTTGCAAGAAGGGTTACTTGGCTGCTTTACGATCGCGGCATCGCAACGGTATCGCCAGAGCAGTTCGGAATTCCAAGGATAGGTCAGTGAAGCTTGGATGCCCGCTCTCGCGGGCATCCTTTTGGAGGCACAGCCGATGAAGGACAGAATCTCTGCTTTGGTCTTTATAGCCCTTGGGATCTTCTTCTTGATCGGCGCATTGAGAATGCCAAGGACCACAGAGTACGGCAAGTATGGTGCTCCGGGGATTGTACCTGCGTTCTTCTCGATCATGGTCATTCTTCTGTGTTTCATCATGCTCGTTCGAAAACAAAGATCGAACTCTGAAAGTTCTTCCACACCTGCGGAAGTGAAACGCGCAGAGAACAGAAGGCTCTTGCTCGCGTCTGCGATGTTCTTAGCTTATGTGTTTTTGCTTGGAAAGATAAACTTCATCGTTTTGACTTCCGTCTTCTTGAGTGTGACCTCGATGGTGTTTTTGAGAAAGAGATTCATACTGACGGTCGCGATTTCGGTTGCCGTCACGGTGGGTATATACTATCTTTTTTCCCGAGTTTTTTTGCTCCCTCTCCCGTGAAAGGGGTCCTGAAGCATGTACACGGTGAAGGTCTTTTTCGAGTCGATCGCTTCTACCTTATCTAACCCTGTTCTGCTTTTCCATTTGTCTTGGTCCACACTCCTCGGCATTTTGGTCGGAATCCTACCAGGTTTGACGGCCACGCTCGGTGTGGCGATCCTGACCACGCTGACCTTTGGTTTCCCACCAGAGATCGCAATACCGATGCTCTTGTGTGTGTACATCGGTGCGATATACGGTGGTAGTAGAACAGCCATCGTATTGAACATACCTGGAACACCGGCGAACGCTGCCACCACGGTGGATGGATTTCCACTGGCGCGTTCTGGTATGGCGGGCTTCGCGCTGAACGTGGCCACGATCATGAGTGGCATAGGATCGATCGTAGGTGCGATCTTCATCGTTTCGCTGGCTCCCGCACTCGGTGCCCTCGCATTGAAGTTCGGTTCCTGGGAATTTGCGATCCTCGCGATCTTCGGAACGATCATCGCTGGGAGCTTGACCGCTCCGAAAGACCCATTGAAAGGGTGGATCGCAGGTTTTCTTGGTCTCATGATCGCGATGATAGGTTTGGACGAGATCGTTTCTTTCCCACGTTACACCTTCGGGAATATTCAACTCTATGGTGGCATTTCACTCTTGCCCGTGCTCGTTGGTGTCTACGGGGTTCCAGAGATATTGACCAGCCTCAAGCGCGTGACAAAAGCAGAGGTAGTTTTGGATTTCTCAAAGAGTGAACGGAAGCTTTCTTATCTGGAGACTATAAAGAAGAACGCGCTGAATCTCTTGCGATCCGGTATCATAGGTGTTTTCATAGGCGTGATACCCGGAGTGGGTGAGGACGTTGCCGCGTGGGTCGCTTACGATGCGGCAAAACGCATGAGCAAGGAACCTGAAAAGTTCGGAAAAGGCTCCATAGAAGGACTCACGGCTGCGGAAACTGCGAACAACGCCTGCGTCGGTGGAGCCATAATACCTGTGCTCACACTCGCCGTACCGGGCAGTGCGCCAGCGGCGGTGCTCCTGGCTGCGATGTGGATACACGGCATAAAGGCTGGTCCGTTGCTCCCCATACAGCATCCTGAGATGATCGGTTATGTCGCGGGATCTTTTGTAATTGCCACTATCCTCATGGTCGTCTTTGGCTTGCTCGTGACGAGATTGTTTTTGAAGATCCTTCTGGTTCCGACAGAGATACTCATGCCCATAATCTTTGTCCTCTGTGTCGTCGGAACTTACGTTTTGAATGGAAGACTTTTCGACGTGTGGGTCATGCTGTTGTTCGGACTGCTGGGATACTTCATGAGGATCAACGACTTTCCCGCGGCACCCTTCGTGCTCGGATTCATCCTCGGACCGATGGCGGATACGAACATCAGAAGGGCGTTGATGCTAAAAAACGGTGATATATCTCCGTTCTTCACCAGACCCATTTCTCTCGTTCTCATCATCGCGATCACTCTGGTGGTCCTTTCGAAGTACTTGCCAAAGAAGAGGGGTGAAAAACGATGAAGAAGATCAGAGTCGGTATCGTTGGAGCAGGTTTCGTGTCTCACATTCACATCGCCGCCTACAGAGAGAACAGAGAGTACTTCGAAGTCGCCGGTGTTTGTGCAGCTCACAGAGAGAGCGCAGAAAGACTCGCTCGCCAATACGGCATCGAGAAGGTCTTTGACAACTATGAGCAACTCGCAAGCTGTGAACAGATAGATGTCGTGGACGTGTGCGTTCCAACCAACGTTCATGACGATGTGATACTGACAGCGTGCAAGTACAAAAAACACATCATATGCGAAAAGCCTTTGACTGGCTATTTCGGTGAAGACATGCCAGAGCTCGAGCGTGTGGGTGACATCAGCAAACAGCACATGTACCAAAGGCTTCTCGACAAAATCGAGAAGATAGAAGAAGCCGTGACTTCGAGCGGTGTGAAGTTCATGTACGCAGAAAACTTCGTCTACGCCCCTGCCGTGACGAAGGCAAAGAGGTTGATCACAGCCTCCAACGCTCCCATCTTGGAAATGAGAGCTGAAGAGAGCCATTCTGGTTCACACGCGGCTTACTCGAGAAGGTGGCGCACCGCCGGCGGTGGGAGTTTGCTACGCATGGGCTCGCACCCCGTGGGTGCCGTCATACACATGAAACACTTCGAAGGAAGACTGCACTATGGAAAACCCATACGCGTCAAATCCGTTTTTGCCGAGACTGCAAGCTTGACCAAGCTCGATTCTGTCAAGCAGTTTGGCAGAGCGAGCATGGTCACGGATTGGTTTGATGTTGAAGATTGGTCCTGTGCGGTTTTGACCTTCGAAGATGGCTCGAAAGCGATCGTGATCTCTAACGATGTCAGTCTCGGTGGTGTGAAGAACTTGCTTCAGATAAACACTGCGAACGGGATGATCTACTGCAACATGACCCCTAACAACATGATGTTAGCTTACACACCGAATCCCGATACGTGGAAAGACGAATACATAGCCGAGAAGATAGAGACCAAGGCGGGTTGGACCTTCCCCTCTCCCGACGAAGACTGGGTCAGAGGTTATCCTCAAGAGATGAGAGATTTCGCGATGTGCCTTTTGGAAAACAAGCCAGCCGAATCTGATTTCGAACTGGCGAAAGAAACAGTGAAGGTGATCTATGCCGCGTACTTGTCGGCGGAGAAAGGCGCGAGGGTCGATCTACTGTGAGGTGAACGGAATGGATCTATCCTGCGAATACGTCGGGCTGAAGCTGAAGAACCCGATCGTCGTGGCTTCTTCTGGTTTGACGGAGAATTTGAAGAACATGAAGAAGGCAGAGGAACGTGGCGCCGCGTGCGTCGTGGTCAAATCCTTGTTCGAAGAAGAAGTGTGCAGGATTTCTCCCACACCGAGGTTCGAAATCATAGAGCGAAGGATGGGAAAGCTGAGATCACACACGTTCTACTCCTTCGAGCAGGCCAGTGGCTTCGACGAACACGAGTACTTCGAAGAGGTTCGAAAGGCAGTGAACATTCTCTCGATCCCCGTTATTCCCAGCATAAACTGCATCAGCGATGAGGGTTGGAAGAAATACTCCAAGATGGCGGAAGAAGCTGGTGCGCCAGCTTTGGAGCTGAACGTGTCTTGCCCACACGGTTCGATATCCTTCAGGGGTGGAGACGTTGAGGAGAAGATATTGAACGTCGCACGCTTGGTTCGCGACACAATCAAGATACCGATTATCGTGAAGTTGCCCATGCAACTCTCCTCTCCCATCTCTATGGCTTTGATGTTGGAGAGAATCGGTGTGAACGGTGTCGTGATGTTCAACCGCCTCACGGGGCTCGACATAGACATCGAGAGCGAAAGGCCCATCATGCACGGTGGTTATGCGGGTCACGGAGGTCCTTGGTCGTTCAACGCGGTGCTCAGATGGGTCGCGGCGAGCAGTCCTCATCTGAACATCTCGATCGCTGCCTCTGGTGGTGTGGGAAGCGGTATCGACGTGGCGAAGTTCATCTACGCTGGTGCAGATGTGGTCGAAGTGTGCAGCCTCATCTATCTGATGGGTTACGAAGCCATAGGGATGATCTTGAAAGAACTTCAGCAGTTCATGGAGCAAAAATCTTACAAATCCTTGCACGAGTTCAGGGGAAAGGTGAGTGGACCAAAGGTTCTAAACAACGAACAGATCGATAGAAGGCACATATACGTCGCCAAGATCGATCCAAAGCTCTGCAGTGTGTGTGACATTTGCAGAAGGGTGTGCATCTACGACGCACCCTACAGATCTGAGAGCACTTACGTGATCAGTGATGCATGCGATGGTTGCGGATTGTGCGTAAAGTTGTGTCCAACCAAGGCGATTGACCTCGTTCCGAGGGGGAAGGAAGGATGAAAAAGTTCTTCACGGATGTTGCCGTGATAGGTGGTGGGGGTGCGGGGCTCCGTGCGGCGATCGCCGCTAAAGAAAAAGTACCTTCGTTGAAAGTTTTACTTTTGAGCAAGAAGCCTCTTGGTATTGGTGGTACAACGGCGATCGCCTGTTCCGACAGAATGGCCTTCCACGCAACATTACCTTACACGCTTCCCGAGAAGGACAATTGGCGTCATCATGCGATGGACATATACAGAATAGGTGGTGAAGTCTCAGATTACAACCTGGCGGAGATCTTGGCTCGAGAGAGTGCAGACGCGTTGGAGTATCTTTTGAATTTGAATGTTCCGTTCGTGAAAACGAAGGATGGCAAAGTAGATCAGTTCCTGACGGACGGATCGATTTACCCGAGGGCTTGTTACGTTGGACCAGAGACCGCCGTGGAGATACACAAGGCACTCTTGAGAAGGTTCAAAGCTTTGAACATAGACGTTCGTGAGAATGCCATGCTGTACGAATTCGTGGTCAAAGACGACAGAGTCATCGCGGCGAAGTTCGTCGATGTTCAAAAGAACGAACCTTTCTGCGTGTTCGCCAAAGCCTTCGTGCTCGCCACGGGTGGTGCGGGAAGACTGTTCAAAAGAAACGTCTTTCCATCTGAAATGACGGGAGATGGATACGCAGCGGCGTTGAGAGCTGGTGCGGAGCTTGTGAATCTGGAATTCATGCAGATAGGTATATGTCATCTTCACTTCCTCTTCGCAAGTTCAGGCAGTATGTTCAGAAGCCTTCCAAGGATCGTGGACGAGAACGGCGAGGAGTTCTTATTGAGATATTTGAGCGAAGAGGACAGAAAACGTCTCACCGAGTTACAGTTCAAAAAGGGTGCGCATTGGCCCGTCTCGTACGAATCACCCACCAAAGTGATAGACCTCGCCGTGTATGCACACCTCGAAAGAGGGCACAGAGTTTTCTTCGACTTCACGAAGAATCCTTCCTACCTTTCACTCGGATCCGTCCCAGAAGAGATACTCAAATGGAGCGAGAAGGTCGATTCAAAACTCTTCTCACTGCCCACACCTCACGAAAGGTTGTTGAAGATAAATCCACGCGTCGTCGAATGGTTGAAGGAAAGGCATATCGATCTGTCAAAAGAACCATTGGAAGTTCAAAATGCACTTCAACACTTTCAAGGCGGTGTCAAGATCGACGAACGTGCGCGAACATCGCTGAAGGGACTCTACGCGGCAGGCGAATGTGCAGGAGGTCAACACGGCGCGAACAGACCTGGGGGAAACTCGCTCTTGGACACGCAGGTGTTTGGGAAGATCGCAGGAGAGAACGCGGCACTCGAGGCGATGAACAACCAGATCGTGGACGTCACGATCGAGCAAGAGAAGTTCGTCGGCAAAGTTCTAGCGGGCGAGGCACGAAGAACTGTGGTGGAACTCATGTCAAAGTACGGCTTTTTGGTGAGGTTCGACGAAGATCTGAAGCTCGCGCTCAACGAACTGGAAAGACTTGAGGCAGAGGGTATTGCGGAAGATGAAAAGGGTCTTTCCTTCTTGCTCGAAACCAGAAATATGCTGACCTTAGCCAGAGCCATCCTGACTGCCGAACTGATTCGAAACGAGAGCAGGGGACCTCATCTGAAGTTTGAAGTCTTCGATCCACCAACGATGAATTTCGTGCCAAGGAAGCAAGAGTGGAACAGATACATAGTTCTTCGCCTCGTTGACGGGCAGATTCGCTATGAGATCAAAGAACCAGTGAGACCCAAGGAGTGAAGGGCATGAAAGTCAGGGCGATGGTGCTCGAAGCGTTCAAAGAACCTCTTCGAATGAGAGAGTTCGAAATAAAGGAACTTCCGCAAGGTAGCGTCCTGGTGAGGACGCTCGTTAGTGGTGTCTGTGGAAGCGACGTTCACATCGCCAAAGGAGAAGATCCCAGAACACCCGTTCCCATCATCTTGGGTCACGAAGGTGTGGGAGAAGTGATCGAAGTCGTTGGAGAAAAGAAGGACATCAACGGCGAACCTATCCGCCCCAAGGACCGAATCATTTGGAACAGAGGCATCGTGTGCAAAAGATGTTACTGGTGCACCGTGGCGAAACAACCCCACTTGTGTCCCAACAGAAAGGTCTACGGGATAAACATGTCCTGCAAGGACTATCCTCACCTATTGGGTTGTTATTCAGAAGCGATCGTGTTGCTTCCAGAAGTTGAAGTGCTGAGGCTATCTCACGAAATCGATCCGTCGATTGTCGTGATCGCATCTTGCTCGGGTGCGACCGCCATGAACGCGCTTGATTCACTCACAGAACCACTCGTTGGAAAGACCGTCGTGGTTCAAGGCGTCGGACCTCTGGGTATCTTCACTGCCGTAGCGGTCAAGTCCATGGGCGCTTCGACCGTCGTGGTCATAGGTGGTTCCTTTGAGAGACTGAGCGTTGCGAAAGAGTTCGTCGATGTTTCACTCAACAGAAGAGAGCTTTCGGAAGAAGAGCGAAAAAAGAGAGTTCTTGAAATCACACACAATCGAGGTGCAGACATCGTCATCGAAGCCACTGGAGACAGTCGGGCACTCCTTGAAGGGTTCAGCTTGCTCAGACGCGGAGGCACTTACTTGGTCACAGGCGTGGCAGTACCACAGCAACCGATCCCATTCTCAGTCTATGAAAACCTCGTACTCAAGGGTATCACAGTTCAAGGTGTGTGGGTCAGCGACACGAGACACTTAATTCAAGCTGTGAACATCGTGGCTTCTCATTCAAAGGTGTTCGAAAAACTCGTCACGCACAAATTCAAGCTTGAGCAAGCGAACGAAGCGCTCGAGTGCGTTGAACAAAGAAAAGCGCTCAAAGCCGTCATCTGCTTCGAATAAAAAACCGCGCAAGAAACGCGCGGATGAAATAGAAACACCCTGAAACAGAGGCGAGTGATTCTCTAAAAGTTCACGCCGAATCCAACTCTGAAGCAAGGCGTGTTCGTCGAGAAATTGTACGCCATTCCCACCAAAGCGAAGAAATTCTTCGTGAAGTTGAACTTCGCATCGGCTGAAATGACCATCTCAGATTCGCTGAAGATACCCAACGTGATGGTGACTTCATCGAAGCCCAGAACCATTCCGAATGACCATTCAGGAGATTTGAACGCTGCATCCTGTAAGGATATCTTTATGGGATACAGACTCGCAAAGAGTGAGAGAAAACTCGTCAGCTTCGAAACGTCTGAAAATCCCAAGGCCAAGCACAGCTCTTGCCCATAGCTGACCTTAGCCCCTGCCCTGAGGCCTTCACCGCCGACGAGCTTCTCTAAACCTACCGAGAAGTTCATCGACGGTATCGAAACACTCGCATTCAAGACGATACCCGCATCGGTCCAGAGCACAAGGTCCACTCGACCTTCGAAGTTGCCATCGTAGATGAGTACACCGTAGACCTCGCTCCGTTCGCTTTCGACCTCTTCGAGGAAGATTTTCGCCATTTCGTCGAGACTGCCCGACGAATAAAGGTTCTCCTGTGGCAGAGCAGAAGCAACAGTCGCCTTCGCATAGAGAGCAACGTGTTGAAAACCATCATCTTTTTTGAGCGTGACGAGCCCGATCAAGGAAAAATCATCCCTACTTATCTCGAGCTCGTTTTCAAACCGCGTTGGACCGTAGGGATCAGAGATTGAGACTTTCGTCAGAACAGTCTCATCGAGAATGCGCATCGGTGTCAGTTCGAACTTCAAGCCTTTTCCAGTTCGAACACCCGTCAGGAGTGAAAGCTCCTCACTCGCAATCGTTATCGCAGCCTTTCGGTTCACGATCGTTGACAACCACGGTCTTGTGGATGATCTACTCTTGGCCGTCCTTTCACCAACTTCAAAGCTCATCTGGGCCAACGGCAAAGCGATGTTCAGTTCCATTTGTTTTGGAAGATAGCTGAAGGACAAGAAGCTTCCATCCTTTGGGAACTTGGCCTCGAACTCCTTCAAATTGAACTTTGTCACGAACTCTTGATCCAGTTGCACCAACTCGAACTGGTAGATGACAACCTGCGTCGCCGTGATGACAACGGCAAACAACAACGACAAGAACACGAGGATTCTCACCATAGGAATACCCCTCTCAGAGCTTCTCGACACTCAGGAATATCACCAGTTCTCGCTGTTCAGACGATTCCGACCTCACTCCGAACAAATACCTGAGCAGGGGTATTCTCGACAAGAGAGGTAAACCTGAACTGCTCTGAGATTCGCCTTCGACCGTCAGACCACTCACCGCGACCGTTTGACCACTTCGAATGATCAACGTCGTGGACATCTCGTTCCTCTTCGTCGACAGGGTCCTCGTCGTTCGTCCGTTGGAGAAGTAGCTCACGCTCGGTGTGAGTGAAACTTCTATCTCGTTCTCTCCGACGACTCTCGCGATTATGTCGAGCCCAATGCCCACATCCACAGTCTGTATCGTGGCCGCGGCGCCTTCGGGTTGTACTATGATGATCTCTCTCTGACCAACGAACAATCTGGCTGGTTTGTTCTCCTTCGCTATGATCCAAGGATCTGCCTTTATCTTCGCTTGACGTTGTTCCTCGAGCGCTGCTATCTTGGCCACGATCGTACCAAAGATGTCCGTTTGAATGGTCAAAGCGCCTGAGACGAGTCCAGTTATCGCCTTCCAGTTCTCGTTGAACTGCTGGTTCGCACCGAAACTGTAGCCCATTTCCTGAAGACCGAGCTCCGAGAGCTTGTCCTTGGAGATCTCCGTCACCAGAATACTGATTTTGACTTGGCTTGGGGCCACATCTATTTGGCTCAGAATCTTTTCGAATTCAGCTACAAACTCCGCAGGAGCTGTGATCATGACTTGGTTCGTTTCCTTGTCTACTTTGACGAAAGGTTCGTACATGGTGGGTATCAAGCTCATCAAAGAATCCACGGTGAGATACTTCAATTTGTACGTTTTCGTCTGGGCAATGTGCCTGAACGCCGGATTCTTCGGATCTGGTGAACCGACGAAGTAGAAGCCGTCCAACTTTATGTAGGTGTAACCGCCGGGCATGAGCACCATCTTCAAGGCTTGTTCGAGCGGAACATCTTTGAATTCCACCGTCACAAAACCAGTGACGGTCGTGTCCGCTATGATCGGGACATTTGTCTGAGCCGAGATATCGGCCAGAACGTCCAGAATGTAAGCATCTTGGAAGATGTTCGTCACGAGTGGTCCTTGTTGAAAGAAGCACGTGATCGCGGTCAACAACAGAAACGAAAACGCCACCATCTTTCTCATCGTGCCTCGCCCCTTTCTATTCTGATCCTCTCTTTGATAATGACTTGTTCCAAGTCTTTTGCGTCCAATCGAGCTATGAGTACGTACTCTCCGCTTTTCAAATCAACGTTCAGAGCAAGCATGAAGAGCCTCTGTGTTCCAGGTAGTATCGGATTGTCATTCGCGTACGAAGCACTCACGATTCTTTCGGTCGATTCAGGATAAATGATGCCGTTCTCTTCACGTTCCGGTATGATTCTTTCGAGTCCAACACTGATAGAAGGCAAAAAATGCATGTTCCCTTCGTTGTTAACGAGCAAATCAACCTCCAAACCTTCTTCCGTGGGAACGACCTTCGTAAATTGCATGGAAGCCCTTTGGATCATTTCCTCGTCTTTCCCAACGAACACGAGCAAGTTTGCACCCTGTTCGCTCTTGAGATCTTCCGCGGTCGCTACGAAGGAGAGATCGAAGTACTGGCCTCCTTTAACACCTTCGGATGGTCTTACGCTGATCCTCAGTTTTCTACTCTGATTTGGTCTCAGTTGAAACGAAGTTGGACTGATCTCGATCCAACTCGGTGCTTGACCTCTGGTTTCGGTGGGAACCAGTTCACCCTCAAGGTCGTACACCAGAGGATACACGGAAGCTGAAACGTTCACCGTCTGATTGCCCCTGTTGAAGATCTCCACCGTCGTGCTTCTGAACGCACCTGGAAGGCATTTCAGTTCTATGTTCCCCGGTTCGACGAAGATCAACGGTGCTTCACTCTGTTTTTGAGTCTTCGAAACTGCTTCATCCTTAACGATGTTCAGTTCCGCTTCCAAGATCGCAGGTCTGTAGCCTCCGTAGTTGACCACGGCCCTCGCGATGTAGCTTCCTTCGGGAAACTGTCGAGTCGTTATGCTCCTCAGTTCGACCTCTGCCCCGGGTAGGATGTTCCCGCTGCCCATGGGAAACTTCGCCAAGGTCCTATTGTCTTTGGTCTTGATGATCAGCTCACCGTAAGCTTGCACGTGAATGTTGCCCTTGTTGAGAACCGTCACCGCAAAAACGTTCGCGTTCGGCCCGATGATGTTCTGTACCTCTGCCAAGGACGGTATCTCACTTATCTTCCTCAGAGAAAGGCCTGTAACGTAAAGTTCTGGCCTCTTTCGCAAGGAGTCGATGTTCAACTCGATGAAGCTCGCTATTTGATAGTCTAGGAGCACGCCGAAGCCTGCTGCCTCTTCCATCCCCGTCAGTTCCTCTTTCTTGGTCACGATCTTGAGCACCACGGCAGCATACCTGCCACCGATCACACCACGAGGAACGTTTATTTCAACGTCAACTCTCGCGGTTTTTTTCGGTTGCACGCTGAACTTCGTTGGTGTCACCTTGGTCCATTTGGCAGCCGAGTAGTCGGTCGAGCCGACGGGTGCAACAACGTATCCACCTTCTCTGTTCTGAACGACGTCCATGACAGTGACCTCGAAGTTTACAGTCTCGAACTCGTCCGCGTTCTCGATGAAGATCGAAGCTGAAGTTTTCTCGCCTTGTCCGACGACTTTGCTTACCAAGATTGGATCGATACGTATGTTGAAAGAAAAAATCATCATACACATCGATAAGATCAACACAACCGTTATCTTTCTCATCTTCACTCACCCCTGATCTTTCTCAGTTTGGAAAAACGAGGGGACGTGAGTCCCCTCGAGCTTTAAAAAGTCTACGCTCTTCTTACTACTGCGGTATCTGAGTGTAGTTGTAATCTGGTTTGAAGAAACCTGTCTCCGGATCGATCCAGGGCTTGATCCTCTGCAACGTCAGAACAACCATACCGCTCGTCTTGTAAGTGCTCGACGAGTTGCATTCTGCAACGAATATCTTGCTCCACAGCTTCGTTTCGAAACCATAGTGCAACCTGTTGCTGTCTGGAATGATGAAACTGAAGGTTGATAGATCCGAAGCCGCTACGAACTGAACGTTCTGATTGCTGCTACCGTATCCGACCCACATCTCTATGAAGTCCTTGACCGTCGTGTACGGTCCTTGGTAGGTTGGATTGCCAAGACCAACGAAAGAAACTGCGACTTCACCGTTGCTCGCAATGTTCGCCGTGATGCAGTCTGTCAAATACGTTCCAGGTTTTCTCACGTACCAAGCCCACTTGGTGCCAGTCACCTTGAAATCGATCCACTGAGCGACCTGGACCTCAACCTCTGCGTTGATCGTCCATGTTTGTTTGTTGCACCTGCCCTCGGCTCCACCCAGCGAGAAGGCCCACGCGTCAGCCTGAACGTCCTCAGGTCCGTCGCTGATGGAAACCCAAGCACCATCGATCCATTTCCAAACTTCGAGCTGGGACTGTGCGAACGCTGTGAATGCGAACGCTACCAGTATTGCCACCAACGTCAGTACGATCTTCCTCATAGCTGTTACCTCCTTTTCGTTTCGTGGTTGAAACTTTCCGTCAGATTCACTGTTTTTCGACGTAATCTTCCACCGCTTTGAGTGTGAAAGTTATCGTGGCCGAGTTTCGATACGTTCCACCCTGTTGAACTGAAAGCTGGACTTTGTGTAGCATGTTCAATCGCTCGCCAGATTGCAGGTTCAATGACACACCGTTCAGATCCCTCGCCCTTATCCAGCTCTCTACGTTCGCCAAATCATTCGCGAACGCGTAGTGAACCAACAATTTTTCCTCTCCGCCCCCTTCCAACGAAAGATCATCGAAATTCGAAAAAGTGACAGTGACGGGATGGCTACTGCTCAGGATCGTTGCCGTCAAGAAGCTGGCAACGTACTCTCCAGGTTTCTTCACGTACCACTTGATCTTCCCCCCGCTGACTTCGATGCACATCTTTTTCTCTTCTTCCTTTGCCCCCCAGGCTGTTTCGCTTCTTGTTCCGTTCATGATGGAAAGATGTAGCAACACGTAAACTGCGTGCATGTTCGGTGTGGCAGTAAGTATTACGTCGTAAGTTCCATGATTCACCATCGGTGAGTACGACTGCTCGTATGGGAAACTACCAGGTGCCAGATCTCTGTTGCTCAGATTCGTTGGCTCTTCAGTCATGACAAGCAGGTGCGATTCGTCCGCGAGCCAAGGTTCAAAGAGTGTGAACGAGACTATCAACCTGTTGTTCTCACTTTTCACCTTTGCCCTTCCGACCTTCTCTGTCTGACCTGCCAAGATTTCATAACTTTTCTCGACCCCGTCCAAAGGATAGGTCATGTAGTAACACCACTTGGTTTGCTCGTTCGAACCTTTGATCGTCACCATCTGAGGGGGGGTTTCAGACTGCGTAGGTTGTAAGACTATCGTTCCGGTTATGGGTATGGCAACGTCGCTGTTCAAGAAATCCTTGACGGAGGGCAGTTGAACCGCGATCTCAGATTCTTTCGGATCTACCCTTTTCCAAAGACCCGTTTGTGAATCGTACCTGTAGACGGTCGGTGTTTGGGCAAGTGTTAATGAAACGAACGAGACTAAAAGAGACAGAACTAACCATGTTTTTAGAATCTTTCTTGACCACTTGCCCATGCTATCCACACCCTTCTGGCTCAAAGCATAACTGTCTCGCTCAAAGTGAGCTGAAATTTGACTTTTAATCAGCTGAAAATTTACTCAAAATCGGCTCAAAACGAAGAGGAGAAAAAGGGGAGCAGTCCGCTCCCCTTCAAGAAACGTAGGCACTGAGGTCGAACAGACCGTGGCCACTGAGGTTGAACACGATGACTTCTTCCTTCTTCTCTTCCTTCGCCCTTAGTGCTTCCTTGATCGCACCGTTTATCGCATAAGAACTTTCCGGTGCGGGCACTATGCCTTCCAGTTTTGCGAACAATCTTGCCGCATTGAACACTTCGTCTTGGTCGAACGCGACCGCCTCGATCAAGCCTTCTTTCAGGAGCCGTGAAACGATCGGTGCAGCCCCATGATAGCGCAACCCACCCGCGTGGATCTTGGGAGGGATGAAATCTTTCCCGAGCGTGTACATCTTCAAAAGCGGTGTCATGCCCGCCGTGTCGCCGTAGTCGTACTCGTACCTTCCCTTCGTCAAGGATGGACACGCCGTCGGCTCACACGCGACGAGTCTTATGTTCTTGCCCGCCAACTTGTCTGGTATGAAGGGAAGGATCGTTCCTGCGAAGTTCGAGCCTCCACCGTGACAACCCAGAACGACCGTGGGCGTTTCGTTCAAGAGTGCGAGTTGTTTTTTGATCTCCAACCCTATCACCGTTTGGTGCAACAGTACGTGGTTCAACACGCTTCCCAAAGAATATTTCGTGCTCGGATCGGAGACGGCAACTTCTATCGCTTCGCTGATGGCTATGCCCAGACTGCCAGGCATGTCTCCGTTCTTTTCGAGCAGGGACCTTCCAAAGTTCGTCCTGTCGCTCGGACTCGGCACGACATCGCCACCGAAGAGCTTCATCAGGTACTTGCGCATGGGTTTTTGCTCGTAGCTGATCCTCACCATGAACACGTTCACAGTCAAGCCGAACTTCGCCCCCGCATAGCACAGCGCACTTCCCCATTGACCCGCTCCAGTTTCGGTGACCAGCCTCTTCGTATTGGAAATCTTGTTGTAGTAAGCCTGTGCGAGTGCCGTGTTCGTCTTGTGACTGCCCGTGGGACTGGCACCTTCGTACTTGTAGTAGATGCGCGCCGGCGTTTGAAGGTATTCTTCCAAATAAGTGGCCCTGTAGAGTGGTGTAGGTCTGAAGACGGCGTACTCTCTCAGAACTGGCTCGGGGATGGGGATCTCTCTCTTCTCGCTCACCTCCTGTTCGATGAGCGGTTCTGGAAAGATCGCGGAAAGCGCCTGCGGAGAAATGGGCTGTTTGGTTCTTGGATCCAGCGGAGGATCGAGTTTGAAAGGCAAATCTGCGAGCACGTTGTACCAGTATTTCGGCATTTCCTCGACCTTCAAATCCACCCTGACTCTCACAATCTCACCTCCAGTGGGTTTTCAAATAAAAAAGGGGCTCTCTTTTCCAAGAGAGCCCCGATTCGATGCGAGGTAAAGGCACGCGGTGCTTACCCCACCGAATCGGGGCAGCACCACCACCAGTTGTTCTGAACGAGAATCTCTTCAACCAAAGATTTCGTTCGACTCAGAAACTTCACCTCGACTTTGGCTACATTATACCACGAGCAAGTTCCTTGTCAACTCTTCAAAGTAAAATTGACATTTGAGGTGAAGAACTTGAAAATCGTCTTTCGCTGGTTCAACGATGACGATCCAATGAAGCTCGAGCACATCAGACAGATTCCAGGTGTGGAAGGAATCGTCGGTGCGCTCTTCGACGTGCCCGTGGGTGAAGTTTGGCCCTTGGAGAAGATAATGAAACTGAAGGCGAAGGTGGAATCTCATGGTCTGAAACTCGAAGTGATCGAGAGCGTGAACGTGCACGAGGACATAAAGCTCGGTCTTCCCACAAGAAGAAGGTACATCGACAACTACAAAGACACGATCGTGAACCTCGCGAAGGCGGGAATAAAAGTCGTCACCTACAACTTCATGCCCGTGTTCGACTGGCTCAGGACGGATCTGAGGTACAAACTTCCCGACGGTTCAGAAACGATGTACTACGACGATGAACTGGTGCGAAACACCACACCGAAACAGCTCGTTGCCATGATGAAAGAAAACGCCGCGAGCTTCGTCTTACCCGGCTGGGAGTGGAACAGGCTCGAAGAACTCGAAAAGACTCTGAACATGTACCAAGGCATGGGGGAAGAAGACCTCTTCGAGAACTTGGTGTATTTTCTGAGAGAAATCGTTCCCGTGTGCGAACAGTTGAATGTGAAGATGGCTCTGCACCCAGACGATCCACCATGGAGCGTTTTCGACCTTCCAAGAATCGTCACGTGCGAAGAGAACATAGAAAGAATCCTCAAGAGTGTGGACAGTCCCTCCAACACGCTCGCTTTCTGCACAGGCTCGCTCGGTGTCAACACGAAGAACGACATACCAAAGATGATACGACACTTCGGCTCGATGAAGAAGATCAGCTTCGTCCATTTGAGAAACTTCAAACTGCTCGGGGAGAGAAAGTTCTACGAGAGCGCACACCCAACCTTTTGTGGCTCGCTCGACATGCTACAGATCGTCAAGGCTTTGCACGACGTTGGTTACGATGGTTATCTCAGACCCGACCACGGAAGGACGATCTGGAACGAGAAAGCCAGGCCCGGTTATGGGCTGTACGACAGGGCACTCGGCGTGTGCTACATACTCGGATTGTGGGAAGCGGTCAGCTCGAAAGATTGATTGAAGTTTCTCTACCAGCAGAGCTTTACCCACGGTTCTATAGCTGTCCACAAAAATCTTGAGTCCTCCTATTGAGCTTCACCAGTTGGAGTCCAACCACAGTATTGTGGAAAAGAGAATCTTGAGATGCGAGTACAATCGAGCTCCCAAGCACGATCAAAAGCCATCTTGTACAGAACTTGTTCCAATTCGGCGTAGTGGATCGATGCAATGTACCGCACAAAATCCCAGGCTATTTGAGAAGAAGTGTAAGAAACCAGAGTTTCATGGAACCCGCTCGTCCACTCTCCACCAGAATCTTCTGGGTTGGGATCTTTCTTCCCATCGCAGTCACCGTAAGATAAACGATCAGCATCAGTTGCAGTCATTATAGCCAATAGATTTGTCAAACCATCGTACCACAGCTCATCGATGAAGCTTCCCGAATGACATGCATCGAGGATCACATAGAACTTCGTTCCAGAATGATTCCTGATGATGTTACGAAGATCCTCAGAGGTCAAAACGCTCTCTCCCATGACCAACTTATCTCTGCTACCATGAGAAGAAATGTAAACCGTCACGCGCATAGCACCACCTCGAACAAGAGCGTCGACAGCATTTTCAAAATTCTCTTTCGAATTGTTTGGATACTCCAAGGTCCTAACAGCATTTTCGCCATAGAAGCGCCTGTAGAACTGTTCCATGTGTTCTTTGTCCTTGGAAATACCGACATCGGCGTAGCGCGTTGGATCGTTGCCATTCACCACCAACGCACAGTTGGCAGGTACACTCACCGCAACTTCTGAAGCAACGACCGACTCAGAGACAGCCAGCTCGAAATTGCTCCACTTGATTTTCGAAAACGATGGACGATAAATCTCACCGAGGAACAGTGGTTGATCGTTCACGAAAGGCATCCATTCGGCGTCGTGTTGTTCGACGATTTCAAAATCCTCGTTCAAGTAGATGTAAACAACATCGTGGGCAAATCTTCCGAAAGGATTCTTGTCGAGAACGAAGAGCCATCTTGCTTCCTCTGGCAATGCTCTTCGCGGGCTCTTGAACGGGACACCTTCCGAAACGATATCACCGCTCTTCAGTTCTGTTGCGTAGAAGATTATGAACCTGTCGTCCGTCGACTGACTCGTTTGCGGTAAACCAAGTTGATCAGCAATGGCAATCGCAGCCAATCTCATTTGATCTTGTTCTTGAGTCGTAGCGCAGGATGAAACGATGAACATCACCAGCAGAGACAGCAGAACACATATGCGGCAAAGACACTTTTTCCTCATCTAACCCCCCCTTTACGATATCATATTCCTGAGATCGTTGGAGACGTCGGTCGGTTATGCGGGAACTTGGTTCCATCGTGAGATGGTTCATGGCTGAGACGCGGTAGCCTTTAAAAAAGACGCGAAGGCGGTGATGAAAGACATAGCACCTCATCGCAAGACGTTTGAATCATTCTCACTCAAACAGCACTCTCAAGAAGAACGTTGGAGAACCTCTCGTCTTGGGGATCTGTGTGACCGAGTTAGAATCGCGAGGTTCAGAGCTTTGAGATCTTGGCAACCAGCCACAGAATTGGTCTAAATTTGTGGAGGTGTGACACTTTGAACGAAGAACGGTTCAAAAGAACTTTCCTCGTCACGGGAATGAGCTGTGCGACGTGTGCGAGGATAGTTGAACAGGCACTCAAGAAGATCGATGGTGTGAAGTTCGCTTCCGTGAATTTGGCGACTTCTACAGGTTTCATTTTGGCTGAAAGAGAGATAGATTTCGAAACGATAAAGAAAGCGGTTGAAGCGGTCGGCTACGGCGTCGAAACTGAGCTTGGAGAAGACGTCGAATCGAGACGTTACGCTCAGGCGAAGAAGAACCTCATCTTGGTCTGGCTTTTCACTGGCCCACTCATGTCGTTCATGCTGCTTCACATGTTCTTTCACATCCCTTGGCTCGGTTGGCTCGAGTTTGTCCTGCTGAGCTTCGTCATCTTCTTCGTCGGAAGAAGGATCATCAAAGGCGCTTGGATCGCCATCACACACAAACACGCCAACATGGACGTTCTCACCTTCCTCGGCGCGTTCAGCGCCTGGGTGACGGGTTTGCTTTCGATGCTTCATCTTTCAGTCACTTCCTTCGCGGCAGTCGGTGCCATGATCGTGGCATTCAACGTCACTGGCAGGTTCATCGAATCGCGTCTACGAGACAAGGCGAGCAAACAATTGAAATCTCTGATGCAACTTCAAGCGAAACAGGCGCGCGTTCTGTTCGATTCTGGTGAAATTCTCTTACCCATCGAAGCGGTTAAAGAAGGCTTCGTCGTGGTCGTGAACCCGTCCGAACGCATCCCAGTGGACGGTGTGATCGTGGAAGGATCAGGGCTCGTCGACGAGTCGATGGTGAGCGGTGAATCGTTGCCTGTACTCAAGAAGGCTGGAGATCCTGTGACCGCAGGTTCGTTGAATTTGACGTCTTCAATGAAGATTCAGGTCACGAAGGTTGGAGAAGACACTTTTCTTTCCCAGATGATAAAACTCGTTCAGGAAGCTCAGGGTTTCAAAGTTCCGATACAGGCGCTCGCGGATCGAATAACGAACTTTTTCGTCCCCTTGGTGTTCATCTTGGCAGTCTTCAGCGCCGTGTTTTGGTACTTCAACTACGAAAGATTTTCGACCTTTCTTGAGAGAATGAGTCGCATCGCTTTTTGGATCGTTCACACGAACGCTTTCAGCTTCTCGATCTTCGTCTTCGTATCAACCTTGGTCATAGCCTGTCCCTGCGCGTTGGGACTCGCAACACCCATGGCACTGCTCGTTGGAACGACTCAAGCGATGAAGAAAGGTTTGCTCATAAGGAACGCAGAAGCGATACAAACGGCGAAAGATGTTGGTTTCGTTCTCACCGACAAAACGGGCACACTGACTTTGGGCGAACCGATCGTCGTGGAGCACAACTTGGACGAAGAGCTTTTGAAGATCGTTTCGAGCATCGAGAAGAAATCAAACCATCCGTTCGCCAAGGCGATCGCAAGACTCAGCGATGGGAGCCTCGACGTACAGCATTTCGAAGAGATCGTTGGTGAGGGTGTCAGAGCTGAGGTGAACGAAAAAGAGTACTTCGTCGGAAGACCTTTGGATTATTCACGCTACGAAGAGCAACTCGAACAGGGAAGAACGATCGTTGAGGTGAGGGTGGATGGAGAAATCAGAGGTTTTCTCGCGTTGGAGGACAAGTTGAGGGAAGATGCAAAAGAGGCTGTGGAAAAACTGAAGAAGATGGAAATAGAAACCATCATGGTCACGGGAGACAACGAGAGGATCGCCAGAGCCGTGGCGAAAAAACTTGCGATAGACAAAGTTCATGCGCAGCTGAAACCTCAAGAAAAGCTCGAACTGGTGAGAAGATACCAATCTTTCGGAAAAAAGGTCATGATGGTGGGCGACGGGATGAACGATGCCGCGGCACTGAAAGCCGCCGACATAGGTGTGGCGATGGGCAGTGGCACGGACATTGCCATGGACAGCGCCGACATCGTCGTCGTGAGAGGCGGTATATTCAAAGTTGTGGAAGCCATAGAGGTATCGAAGAGGACGTTGAAGAAGATCAAGCAGAATCTGTTTTGGGCGTTCTTCTACAACGTCGTTGCGATCCCGCTGGCTATGGCGGGCTTGATCCATCCGTTGCTCGCGGAACTTGCCATGTTGTTCAGTTCCATCAGCGTGGTGTTGAATTCTTTGAGAACGAAAGAGGTGAGATCATGAAGTACGAACTTCACGTGCCAGACATTTCCTGCGGTCATTGCAGAAACAGGATCAGTAAAGCGCTCGAAGAACTCGGTGTGAAGAACTACCAGATAGACGTGCAGACGAAGAAAGTGGTCGTAGAGACACAAAACGTCGAGGCCGTGACGAGAAAGCTCGAACAGATCGGCTATCCTGTGGAAAGTTTCAAACAGATCTGATATCAACCTTCTTGGAGCTCTTTCAAAACGATCTCTTCCGGAACGTTTTCGAGCAACGCGATGCGTCTATGTATGGGTGGATGCGTGCCGAAGAGGTTCGCGAAGAATCCTTCCTTGTTGTTCACAGATCTTTTCAACGGATCTGAGATGAACAGATGCGCAGTCGCGATCGTCGCACCTTTGACCTTCCCCTTGCTCTTCTGCATCTTCGCGATCTTTCTCAGCGCACCCGACAATCCTTTCGGGTTTCTTGTCAATTCAACGGCCTTCGCGTCCGCAAGGTACTCTCTGGTCCTTGAAACTGCGAAGATGCTGATGCGCCCGATCAACGAAAAGAGCGTCGCAACGAGCGCGAGGATGAGCAACGCCACAATGATGTAACCCAAGCCCGAATCTTTCTTCTTCGATGACCTTCTCCCTCTATTACTCCATAGCAGAAACCTCAAACTCCTCCACGCGAACAGTTGCACCAAAACCATGGTGCCTAAGATGGCGCTTATGGTGGTCATCAACAGTGTGTCTTTGTTCTTTATGTGACTGATCTCGTGCGCTATGACACCTTCGGTCTCTTCCCGGTTGAGGTGTTTCAAAAGGCCGCTGGTGACACACACCGCGCTCTTTTTAGCCTTGAAGCCCGTGGCGAAGGCGTTTATGTTCTCGTCCTCCATCACGTAGACTTCTGGAGCTTTCTCAAGACCTGCGGCGATCGTCAGTTCTTCAACGATGTTCTTCAACTGTTTTTCTTCAAAACTCTTCTCGTTGATCTTCCTTGCGTTGACTGATCTCAGCACCAAGGCTGGTCCAGACGACACACCAGCCAGAATCTGGATCAAGGCGATGAAGATCAGAAGGATCGTTCCGAACGGAAAAACGCCGAACAGAGCGTCGATGACCAACCCCAGTGTGGCCATCAAAAAGAGAAACAGAAAGACCAAAAGATAGGTTTTCCTCAAATTCTTCTTCTGTTGCACTAAATAGTCCATAAGATCACTCTCTCAGAACGTCAGATCCACCTTTGGTGTTTCCTTTTCAGCGGCGGCGGCTTCGAAGAACACGAATGGTTTGAAGTTGAACGTCTTGGCGACGAGGTTGGTCGGGAACATCTCGATCGAGGTGTTGTACTTCATCACGGTATCGTTGTAGAACTGTCTCGCGTAGGTGATTCTGTTTTCTGTGCTGGTGAGTTCTTCCATGAGCTGTTTCACCTGCTCGTTGGATTTGAGCTCTGGATATCTTTCAAAAACTGCGAGCAAGCGAGAGAGTGCACCTGAAAGCTCTCCTTCAGCCTTTATGCGATCGTCAATCGAGCCACCAGAGATAGCTTTAGCCCGAGCGTTTATAACAGCCTCCAAAGTTTCTCTTTCGTACTTCATGTATCCCTTCACCGCGTTCACCAAGTTGGGTATCAGATCGTGCCTTCTCTTCAACTGAACATCGATTTGGCTCCACGCGTTCTCGACGCGCTTCTTCTTCGAAACCAAAGAGTTGTACGTTCCAACGAACCAAAACAGAACGATCAAAACTATCGCCACAACGATGCCAACCACTACCACAACGATCACCTCCACTCACAACGATCATACACCAAAAACAAAACCCCGGCACAAGGCCGGGGTTCATGCTCTGACTTCAATCAGAACGTTACACGCATTCTCCAAGCGACAATAGCTTTGGTTCCATCCCATGTGAGAGACAACCTATGACCAATCAAACCAGTCGGCCAAGATGCGTAACCCGCGAGTCGGAAGTTTGTTATGCTCATGATGTTTGGTATGACAATGTCTGCACCAACTGTGACTGGGGCAAGCGCTGTCGTTCTGACTGCGATGCCAAGCCGGTTGTTATTATCGAACGCGACGCTCGCACTCAGCTTTTCGATGCCAACGTCCGCACCGACAAGGTAGCCCTGCAGTATTGGCGAGCTTGTTGGATCAATCGTGAAATAGCCAAAACCTTTCAATGTTGCACCTTGAATTCCCAAAGCGTTTGCAAGATCAACACTTGCTGAGAGACTAAACTCTGGCAAACCTGACCCGACGTCCAGCAGATTCCGAACAAGTATTCCGGTGCTAAAGAATCCAAACCTCAAGCTGTTAAACACATCAACGTTGACGATCTTGGTTGCATCGGGCGTCACAAAAACGCTTAGACTGTCGGAGAGATCTCCAGAGCTGATATCAAACTTCAAGCCGACCGCTGCGTCATCGCGATAGTCGGTAAAGGACGGCGGGGTGATAAGCCAGCTGAAGTTGGCACCCGACGCTCCGGACCAACCGCGCGAGAGATTTCCAGCCTGAAGCGTTACCGTGAACGAATCAGATGTGTAGAGCTTCTGCCAGACGTATCCCCAGTGGCTCCAAGAGAACTTCGGTGGTGTTCCGGCAACTGTTGGGGAAATGGAAACGTAGAAGCCTGTCGTTTCGTCCTTATTCGATGCGCTGATGCTGAGTGCTCCACCGACACCAACTGAGAACTCCATTTTGTTTGCTGAAGCGTCGTACGTTAGTGTCGGTGTCACGTCAAGACGACCAGAAAAGTTCACCGCTGCGAATGCTGCGACCGTTACCAGGGCGACCAACAGAACAAGCAGTTTCCTCATAAGTTAACACCCTCCTTCGCTTTAAATTTTACCCCTCACCGGGGTTCACATTGCACCCACTATCATGGCGGCGACTGCAATGATTATAGCACCTATGACGGCACCAGTCAAAGCCGCGTTGGCTTTCTTGAGTTCTTCGATCTTAGAAAGCAACTCAGCCTTGACGCTGTCGATGGTGCTTCCAACTTGGGTGAATCTCTCGTCCGTATCGGATCTCAACGCAAACAGACCGTCTCTGAGTTCGTCCAGCTGAGTGTTCACAGAATCCAGCTCTCCAAGGATGTAATCGATCTGCTCTTCGTGCATCGCCATGAACTCGTCGACTTTACCAGCGAGTTCTGCGAGCTTCTTGGCTTGAGCTTCTATCGCTTGCTTGTTCGCCGCTATGGCTTCTTTGTTGGAAGCTATGGCTTCCTCGTTCGCTGAAACCTTCGCGTTCAACTTGGCGATGGCTTCTTCGTTTGCGCCGACTCTCGCATCGATCTTGTCGACCTTTTCACTCAATCTGTCGAGCTTGATGGAAACGTAGCCGAGGTTCTTGACCGCATTGTCGAGCATCGAAGAGAGATCTCCCACCTGAGCCTCGAGAGCGGTTATCCTGTTAGACTGAGCGCGTGTGTAAGATGTGAGGTCCTTGACGATGTTCTTCACAGGTTCGAGCGCGAGCAGTTTCTTGTTTAGATCTTCGATCCTGCTCTGGATCTTGGAGATCGCTGCCTCACAGTTTGCCACGTGGTCGGCGAGTTTGCTTTCGAACGCAGAGCTCAGTTTGGCAAGATCTTCTTCGTGTTTCTTCTGCAGATTGGCGATCGCTTCGTAGAGTTTGATGACGTCCTTGTCGTGGATGTTCACAGTCTGCTTGAGAGACTCCAGCGATTTTGCAAGCTCTTCGACCTTGGTTGAGGCTGCGAGCTCTCCAACTTTCTTCTCCAGCTGATCCACCCTCTGAATGGTCGAACCAAGCTTGACGCTGACGGCATCCAGGACCTTCAGCACATCGCTGATGTAAGGACCGACGATCTCTGTCTCGATCAGCCCGATCAGTCTGCTGATCATTGCGGCTTCCTCGTAGCGTGTGATGTTGCGATCACCCTTGAAGGTCCCGTCGGGATATCCAATGACGATACCCTTATCCTTCAGATGTTTCACGTACTCATAGGCCCAGTGTTTTTCTGGGACATCTGGAAACATCCCGGAAGCGAACACCCCTACGGCGACGACTAATGCAACGACTGTGAGGAAAAGTTTCTTCATGGCGCCAACCTCCCTTCTGATTATTCTCTTTGGTGGGAACTGCTCCCCCCACTTGTCAAAGACCGAAACGACCCAGTTCAGAAATCATTATATCACTCGAACGGCATGTGAATCAAGTCTACACTTTCCGCACCAGTTTGAAGAACTGTCTCTTGCCAACTTTCAGGATCTTTTCTGTGTCCAGTGTGATCTTCGCATGGATGTCAGTGACCTTTTCTCCGTCGAGTCTCACGCCACCTTGTTGGATCAATCTCTTTGCCTCACTTTTACTCTCAGCTACGTTCAACTTCACGAGTAATTCTACCAGTTCCACACCGTCCGTGTCAAGATGCACGATGGGCATTTCTTCGGGAAGCTCTCTTTTCGAAAAGACTTTGATGAAGCCTTCTTGAGCCTCCTTCGCCGCATCTTCTCCGTGGAAGAACTTTGTGATCTCGAACGCCAACTTCATCTTGACGTCCCTCGGGTTGATCCTTCCTTCCTTCATCGATCTCTCGTACTCTTCGATCTCTCCTTCCGATATGTCCGTCAGAAGTCTCATGTACTTCACTATGAGCCAGTCTGGGATCGACATGAGCTTTCCGAACATCTCGTTGGGTGGGTCGTTGAAGGCTATGTAGTTGCCGTAGCTTTTGCTCATCTTCATCTTTCCATCCGTACCCTCTATGATGGGCATCGTCATGACGATCTGCGGTTCTTGCCCGAGCTGTTGTTGGATGTGTCTGCCCACCAGAAGGTTGAAGTATTGGTCGGTTCCACCGAGCTCCACGTCGGCTTCTATTGCCACGGAATCTTGAGCTTGCGCGAGTGGATAGAGAAATTCTGCTATCGAAATGGGAACGTTCTCTTTGTACCTCTTTGCAAAATCGTCCCTTTCGAGCATGCGCGCGACGGTGTATCTCGAAGCGAGCTTTACCACGTCGGCGAAGCTCATCTTTCCGAGCCATTCGCTGTTGAAATGTACTTCGGTCTTTTCTCTGTCGAGGATCTTGAAAGCCTGCTCTTGGTAGGTCTTGGCGTTCTTTTTCACTTCCTCCTCGCTGAGCATGGGCCTTGTCGAATCTCTTCCCGAAGGATCACCTATCTGCGCGGTGAAGTCTCCGATGATGAGAACGACTCGATGTCCAAGCTCTTGGAACTGCTTCAGTTTGAACAAGACCACGGCGTGTCCAAGATGAAGGTCTGGTCTTGAAGGATCGACGCCGAGCTTGACCCGAAGCTGTTTTTTTCGCTTCAGCTTGTCCAAGAGTTCTTCCTCGTTGACCAGATCGACCACGTTCTTCTTCAACAACTGAAGTTGCTTCAGTGGATCCATCGACTCACCTCGCAATGAAGAAAGCTGTCACTATGCTACTCACCATGAACGCGATGGCGAGCCCGAGAGTGATCTTTCCAGACGTGTCGAGACCTTTCTTTCTTCCGAACATCGTGTAGAGGGAACCTGAACCGAAGGCGCCTCCAAGTTCTGCGAACTTGCCCATCTGCTGGATCACCATGTAGATGAGCCCAGCGCTGATGAGTGAATGAACGATTATCATGAACGTTTTCACCTTTCCACCTCCTGCAAGGCTTGACTGAGAAAGATTATACAACAAACTTTCGCACGCTGATGCGACAATTAAAAAACCCCCGCTCGGGGGTTGTGGTGGCGGCGGTGGGACTCGAACCCACGACATAGTGATTATGAATCACTCGCTCTGACCATCTGAGCTACACCGCCACTCAATTGTAATGATACCACAACGAACCAACAGGTTCAAGTGGGTGAGATCTACTTCGCCAGTATCAAGATCAGATCGTTCACGTTCGTGCCCGTCGGACCTGTGATGAGAAGATCTTTCGAAGCCTTCAAAGCGTTGTACGAATCGTTGTTTTCTAACAGTTCTTCTGGTTCGAAACCTGCGTCTTTGATCCTTTGAACCGTTTTTCCATCCACTATGCCACCTGCGGCATCCGTGGGACCGTCGGTGCCATCTGTGCCCAGAGAGCAAACCACAACGTTGTCAAGGCTGTCTATCTTCAAAGCGGCGGCGAGTGCGAGTTCTTGGTTTCTTCCGCCTTTTCCTTTTCCTTTGACATGCACCACAGTCTCTCCACCGAGCACGAGCGCGCAGGGTTTCTTCAGAGGTCTGTCGTGAAGGACCAGCTCTTTCGCGATCGAACCGACGAAAAATCCCGCCTCTTTTGCTTCACAGTCTAAGCTCGTGGTCAGGATCGCGCCCCTGTAGCCAAATCTTTCGGCGACTTCGACGGCTTTCTCACACGCGAGCTTCAAATCTGCGACGATGTAGCTTTCCACGTTCGAAAGACTCTTCGGTGTTTCGCCTTTCAACTCTTTGAGGACGTTTTCATCCACCCGCACGTTGTACTTTTTGAGCACGTTCAGCGCATCTTCGCTCGTGCTGAGGTCTGGATGCGCTGGACCTGACGCGATCACGTCGAGCCTGTTGGAGAGAACGTCGGAAAGGATCAAACAGACCACGCGTGCGGGAAACACCTCTTGTGCAAACCTGCCACCCTTCACCTCGGAAAGATGCTTCCTCACCGCGTTGATCTCCTCTATGTTCGCCCCGCTCTTCAAAAGTTGATCGGTGATGTTTTGAAGCTGTTTCAAGGTGACGCTACCTTTGGGCTTTTCAAAGAGTGAAGAACCACCACCAGAGATCAAGAAAAGAACTGTGTCATCTTCGCTCAGATCTTTCACGATCTCGAGAGCTCGTTCGGTGGCTCTGATCGTGTTTTCGTCCGGGATTGGGTGACCAGCCTCGTAGATTTCCAAACCTTCGATCTCACCTTCGCTGTGTTTGTACTTGGTGATGACGATGCCTTTTTTTATCTTTTCCTTCAGCACTTCTTTGGCGGCCTTCGCCATGCGCCAAGCCGCTTTACCTATCGCCACGAGAACAACGCGCGAAAGATTCAGCTCCTTCAGCTTCTGCTTCACGGCGTTGTCTGGAAGAACGGAACGAATCGATTCTTCAACGATGGTCAGTGCATCTTGTCTGAGAGTTTGGTTCATGCTTTCTTCTCTCCTTCAAGAATTTTCTTGCGATACGAACGGAAAAGTAGCTTCCAAAAACGTTGAAGATCAGATCGAACATGGTGTCGTCCAAGCCACGTTGAGCGTTGAGGCAAAAGAGTTTGTCCGCGATGAATTCAGCTATCTCCCAGAGCACGCCAGCGAAGTTGGCAAGCAAGAACGCAACAATTTGTGACATTCTTTCGCTCAGCGATCGCCAAAACTTCGAATCGTTCAAGAGAACGTGGTAGAAGAAGAACGCGATGGTGAAAGAACCAAAGAAATGCAGTGCCTTGTCCCAGAGCGGAACGGAATCGTAGAATTTGAGAAAATGGCCGAAGAAAGAATGCAGGACCAGATGGATTCGCAGAAGGTTTTTCAGTGCGTTCGATAAATCTTGTTGTACGATGTGGCTGTAGATGTCGATGAACCTGTCCGCCAAAACGTAGAGGAAGTAGCCAAAACTTTGAACGAGCCTCCCGAGAAGGAGGCTCGTCACTAGCGGTAGCATCAGCAAGATGGTGAAGAAGACTTCCAAGACCCTTTCCAGTGAAAATTTCCTTTCGGCTTCCAGTTGTCGCACCGTGCTTACCTCACAACAGGTTCTTGACGATCTCTCCCTCTTTCATGACCATGACGACGTTCTTTTCGTTCAAGAGCGATTCGATGTCGTCCAAAGGATTCTTCTTCAGCACTATCACATCGGCGAGCTTACCCTCTTCTATTGTACCAATTTGTTTCGACAGACCCGCAGACTCTGCGGCGATCTTCGTTGCACAGACCAAGGCTTCTTCCTTCTTCATGCCGAGCTTTTCAACAAAGAGGAGTATCTCGAGCGCGTTGTCGCCCTGTCTGAAGGCCTTGATCCCTCCAAGAAAGTCCGTGCCCGTGGCGAGTTTCACACCGCGTTGGTACGCTAACTTTATGTTCTCAACGTGAGCTCTATAGACTTCTTCAGACTTCTTCAAGCCCCACTCGGGTATGCCTATCTCTTTACCAAATCGCATGATGTGTTCCACGATGGAGAGCGTTGGTACGACGATCGCGTCGAACTTCTTCGCAAGCTCACAGCATTCTTCGTCGATGAATATGCCGTGCGCGATGACTTTCACGCCAGCCAAGATCGCGTTCTTGATGCCCTCGGTACCCTGCGCGTGTGAGTGAACAAACGTTCCTGCGTGTCTTGCCTCCTGAACGATGGCTTGGATTTCTTCCATGGTGAACTGAACCTGCTCGGGTCTGTCCTTTTCAGACAGCACACCACCAGTTGACATGATCTTGATGAAGTCCGCCCCACAGCGTAAAGCGTAACGTGCAGCCTTCCGGCATTCGTCCACGCCGTCACATATCAGAGAACCGAACGGAGTTTTGAACTTCGAAGTTCTTGGATCGACATAATCGATGGGCAAATAGTGCGCATCCCCGTGGCCAAAGGTTTGGGACAAAGATGGTCCCGCGGCAACGATCCTTGGTCCAACGATCGTTCTCTCTTGTACGGCCTTCTTCAAATTCACGGCGATGGAACCACCAGCGTCCACGATCGTCGTGAAACCTGCATTGATGAGAGATTCCAGATCCTTCACCGCGCGTGCCACGAGCGTTTCGTAAGGAACCAAGAGATGTTCCTTGATGGAATCACCAGAACGCATGCCGGTCAGATGCAAATGCGCATCGATGAGACCTGGCATGAGAAAGAGACCTTCAAGATCGATGCGGGAAAAACCGGCGGGGATGGTGGTCGATTCGAGCTTTGAAACTTTCACGATGCGACCCTTTTCTACCAAGACGACGGCCTTCTCGAGGATCGAACCGTCACCGACGAAAACCGTGGCGTTGACCAACGCCAAACTTTCCACCGAGATCCCTCCTTTGATTTGCAGTGCGAACTTTTTTGATATGATAGCCGATCCTCGTTGAGTCGTCAAGTGGGATCATTTCAGATGACAAGAGATCTCGACGAGTTCGTATCTTCTACTTCCAAGTCCAATCTGCTCCGCGTAGGCAAGCTGAGTTTCCCAACTCACGTTGGGATGAACCTGAAGGAAGGGATCTTGGTGGGTGGCTTTCAGTACCAAATCGATGCACGCTTGATCGATCGCCACAGGATCATCGCTCACCACGATGCCTATGTCCGGTGCAACGGCGGGTCTGTTGACGTGCCAGCAATCGCAGTCGGGTGAGACGTTCACGATGAAGTTCACGAAGATCGCACGCTTGTCCTTCAAGACGGCTTTGGCGTACTCGACCATCTTCTTGCTCAAGAGCTCCGCCGAGCTGTCCCAACTCGGTTCCACAGCCCCATAGTTGCACACGGCGATGCACTGGCCACAACCTATGCACACGTTATAATCGATCCTCGCGATTTTCGAAACTCTGATCGCACCCGTGGGACAGAACCTTTCACACGTCCTGCAAGCGACACATTTGTCTTCGATGATCTTCGGCTTGGAGTCTGAATGTTGCTCGAGCTTGCCCTGTCTGGATGCACAACCCATCCCAATGTTTTTCAGCGCCCCGCCGAAACCTGTCTGCTCATGTCCTTTGAAGTGCGTGACGAAGATCAGAACATCGGCCAGCGCGATCGCGGAAGCGATCTTCGCTTCCTTGATGTACTTTCCATCCACCTTCACGATCAGTTGATCGTTGCCCTTCAAACCATCGGCAATGATCACTGGAGCACCCACCACGTCCATCGTGAACCCGTTGAGGTACGCGTTCAAGACGTGATCGACCGCGTTGCTGCGATGGCCCACGTACAGGGTGTTGGCGTCGGTCAAAAAGATCTTTGCGCCGGAAGGCTTCAGTTTTTCCACCAGAACTCTCACATACTGTGGTCTTACGAACGCGAGGTTGCCGTACTCACCAAAGTGGAGCTTTATCGCGACGAACTCGTCCCTTCTTGCGAGAGTGCTTATTTGGACTTTATCGAGCAAGAGAGAAAACTTTTGAAGTAGGTTCATGTTGCTGTTGGTGCTCAAGTCTGTGAAATAGACGCGCGCCACGCGGTGAACCTCCTCAATAGAGTCTGTACCTTTCGATTCTCTGAGAGAATTTGAATGACTCTTCATTCCAGATTCTATCAAAGTCCTTCGACGTGGCGCCCTCGTCGATCGCTTTTCTGTAAAAATCGCTTCCGATGAGTAGATCGAAATAGTACCTCTCGGTTTCATCGTGCACGTAGCTGTCCCAGCGGAAACTTTCTGGATGAAGTCTTTTCAAACACGCGATGAGATCGATCGCAAGGTGTAAAGGTTTGATTTTCCTTTTGTCCGTGACGAAGAACTCCAAGCCCTGACACACTTGGTTGGACAGCTTGAAAGCGAACGGAACGAAGAACCTCTCTCTGAAGGCAACACCTTCGTGGTTGAATTTCTTCAACTCTCTGTACAATTTCTCCGAGTCGATCCAAGGAGCGCCTATGAACTTGAACGGGTGCGTCGTTCCGCGACCCACAGAGACGTTCACACCTTCCAGAAGGCAGAAACCTGCGTAGAGGATCGTGTGCTCGAGTGATGGTAGATTGGGCGAAGGTGTGTTCCAGAGCAAGCCAGTTTCGTCGAAATAGCTGCTTGGATCGTAGCTTTCCATTTTTATTATCTCGAGTTCAGCGTTCATGTCAAATTCTTCGTTCAAATAATGTGCGAGCTCTCCGATCGTCAAGCCGTATCTGAGTGCAAGTTCATAACCTCCGACGAAGCTTTCAAAGTCCTTCTCGATCGTGGGACCGTCTACCTTTTTCGAAAGTGGGTTTGGTCTGTCCAAGACGACGAACTTGATTTTGTTTTTCCCACACTCTTCCATGCAGTAGGCCATGGTGTAGATGTAGGTGTAGAAACGAAGTCCCACGTCTTGAATGTCGTAGACGAGCACATCGAGTCCTGAAAGCATCTCTTCGGTGGGCCTGAGCCTTTCACCGTAGAGAGAATGCACGATGATACCATATCTCGGTTCGATCGAATCTTGCACCTTCGCACCGTCCGCCGCCGCTGTGAAGATGCCGTGTTCTGGGCCGAAGAGTTTGATGAGTTTCAGGCCTTTTTCCATGAAGAGATCGACGTTCCTCTTCAACTCAGAGTTGATGCCCGTCGCGTTGGTGATCAAACCGATGCGCAAGTTCTTGTAACGATCGGCGAACTTTTCCAAAAAGACGTCCAAACCGAGTTTGACAGTCTTCATTTGATCGCCCCCTGCGTCATACCGGCGATGAAGAACCGAGAGAAGATCAAGAAGAGTATAACGGTTGGAGCTATCGAGAGCGTGAGACCTGCGAACAACAAGGGCCATTGGATCGAGTATTCGCCGAAGAACATGGACACGGCGAGCGTGATCGTGGCTTTGGATCGATCGTTTATGAGGATCAACGGGAAGAAGAAGTCGTTCCAGACGTTGACGAATGTCACGATGGCAACTATGGAGAGCGCGGGTTTGGTGAGCGGAAGAACCAGCTTGTAATAGATGTAGCCAACGCTCGCTCCGTCTATACGCGCCGCTTCACACAGTTCGTTAGGCACAGCGTCTATGAAGTTCTTCAAGATGAAGATCGAAAAGGGGAGATTGATCGAGCTGTAGACCAAGACGAGACCTGCCAGAGAGTTGGTTAGATTCATGTTCCTGAGAAGGATGAATATGGGTATCACGGCGAGTCTCGCGGGTAAAGCGAGCCCCAGCATGGTGTAGAGGAACACGCCCCTTCTGAAAGAAAAATCGTACTTCGAGACCATGTAGGCGAACATGCTCGCAAGCAAAACCACGATGATCACAGTCGCTCCAGCGACGAGCAGACTGTTCCTGTAACCAACATGGATGTTGGCGAATTTCCACGCCTTGGAGAAGTTGTCGAACTTGAAGCTGGATGGAAACGAGAAAGGTTTCAAGAAGAGTTCTCGCATCGATTTGAAAGAGTTCATGACCATCATCGTGAAGGGTACGACTATGATCAAAGCGTAGATCGTCAAGAAAACGTAGGCTAAGATCGTCCCAGTCTTCGTGAGTCTCACCATGCTCTTTCCCTTCTTTCGACCAAGAACACGTAAAGAATTGAAAGAGGCATCACGATGGCGAAGATGAACACGGTCACGGCTGCCCCGAGCCCCATGTCTGTGAAGGCACTGCCCAGTCCACCGAAGGCGGTTCTGTAGAAGACCGTACCGAGCACATCAGTTTTCCTGAACGGTCCAGCTTGAACCCCCGTCATGGCGTAGACCATGTCGAAGACGTTGAAGCTTCCTATGAACAACAAGATCAACAACGTTCTGAAGGTCGGTAGAACCAACGGAAGAACGATCTTCGTTGCTATCTTTCTGTTGCTCGCCCCATCGATGTAAGCTGCTTCGATTAAATCGGGTGAGATGTTCAGAATCGCCGCGAGGATGACCAGAACATAAAAACCAAGGTGCCTCCACGTGTTCACCAAGATGATGCTCAACAGCGCCGTGGAGGGATCACCCAGCCACGGTCTGGCAAGACTTTTCAAACCTATGAATTTGAGAAAGTTGTTCACGAGTCCTATCTGCGGGTTCAAAAATAGATTCCACATGAACCCCACGATCACCAAAGGTATCATGTTGGGCATGTACACAACGGTTCTGAAGAGCTTTGCTCCCTTCAGTTTGCTCGCAAGAAGGAACGCTATCAGAAAACCAAGACTGAGCTCGAGCGTCGCTGCAACGATGAAGAAATAGATGTTGTGGAAGAAGGCGTTGAAGACTTCTTTTGAAAAACTACCGAAGAACATCTCTCTGAAGTTCTTCAAACCTACGAAGATCTTTGGACCAACGCCTTTCCACGAATAGAAACTCAGAGTCAGACTATCCAACAGAGGATAGACGACGAACAGGCTGTAGAGAACCAGCGCTGGAAGGATGAAAAGAAGAACGTAGCTGGCCTTCACTCTCATTCACGTTCACCCCATTTTTGAAAAGCCCCAGCCCGAAGGCTGGGGCGTGTCTTTTTCACTTTCCAAGTCTCTTCTTCAGCGGTTCGTACCATTGAGATATGGCGTCCTGAGCCCTTCTGGAAAGTTCTTCCGGTGTGATCTTACCTGCGTACATTTCCTGCATACCCGGACTCAGCACGTCGTCGTAGAGCGATGGTTTCTGCGTGACGAACACGGAACCAACCCAGTAGACATAAGGAGAAGCATGATTCAGATACACATCGACGACCTCTTGCAGTATCGGTACCTTCGGCAATTCAGCTTTAGAAACGGCAGGGATGTTGTAGGTGATGTTCGCGAAGATGGTGCCGAACTTGGGTGTTGCGCAGAACTTCAGAACTTCGACGGAATCTTTGAGGTTCTTCACGTTGGATGTGAGCGTTATGGCACCATCCATGTAAACGTACGCGTAAGGCTTTTGATCCTTTGTGAGTGGTGGCACCATGAAGTAACCCACTTGGATGTCTGGATTCAAATTCTTCCAGATCTGATAACCCCAAATTCCGTAGAACACCATCGCCGCCTGACCGAAGGCGAAGGCTGCGTCCATGTCCGTGGTGGAGTTCGCCAAAAAGCCGTCCTGGTAGTAAACCTTGAGTTCGTTCAACCTGCGGTTCAAATCGGTGAACTTCGGATCGAGGAAATCCGTTTCTCCATCGATGAGCTTCTTGATCCATTCCGGTCCAAGGACGCTCACGCCACACATGGCGTGTTGCATCGTCAGAGCCCAAGCTTCTTTACCTGGTATGAAGAAGGGTGTGATGCCGTTCTTCTTCAACGTCTTGGCGATCTCAACGAGTTCGTCCCAAGTTTCTGGTTCTTTGAGTTTGAACTTGTCGAAGTACTCCTTGTTGTAGAAGATACCCACAACTTGGACGGCGAAGGGAACGCCATACTTTTTACCTTGGAAGGTCACGGAGTTCAGAATTGTCTGGGAGAAATTCGAGAAATCGACGTACTCGTCGATGGGTAGATACAGCCCGTTCTCGATCATCGTCTGGGTTCTTCCGCCGGGAAGTCTCCTGGAATAGACGATGTCCGGTCCAGTACCTGTTTGAAGCGCGACGGCGATCTTGGCGTCGTATTCGGTCGGTGCAAAGGCTGTGAAGTTGATCTTGATGTCCTTGCCCATCTTCCTCAGTTCCTGCTCGACCTGTTTCCACACCTCGGCGTCTTGGGTCCTCCAGCTCCAGATGTTGACTTCACCCGCAAGCACAAGGACACACAGCAAGACTGCCAGCAGCACCACCAGCTTCCTCATAAACACACCCCCTCGAGTGGTCTGAATTTATTATATCAAAAAGACAATTTGGGTACAATGCCTATATCAAAAAGGCTCGAGGACTTCGCAGAAATTTGCTGGTGCTGTTTTATAATCTGTCAAGAAAGGAGCGAGAACGTGAGGGGAACTCTCATTGCCCTGTTGGTGTTCTCCACGGTTTTATTCGGTGCGACGTTTCAAATTGAAACAGAGCTTGAGTACGATTTTGAGCAGGTTTTCGACTCCATCAAATTCCGTCTCACAGTGCCGTTCATGGGAACTGAATTCATCGCGAGCGGTGGGTTCAGAAGAGACAACGTCGTGACGCCACCTTACAGCGACTTTCTCAAAGGGCATTATTGGTACTGGGATGAAGGTCATTTCAGCTATCAGACACAAAACATCAAAGTTGATGTGGGTGTGAAGAAGAACACAGTCGGGCCCGGGGAGTTTTACAATCTTTTTCTCTCCGAGAAGGAATTTTCGTATCCCACGGTGAGAGTGTTACTCACTGGTCAGACCCGCAGAATATCTGTCGAAACTCTTTGGGCAGGCTTGAGAACCTTTTCAACTGAAGGCAAGCCTGCGAAAGGTTTGGTGTACAGAAGATTGTCCTTGTTGCCCTTGGAAGTTCTGGAGATCGGTTATCAAGAGTCCGTACTCTTTCTGAACAGATATTTCGATCCGTACTATTATTTTGTCCCGATACCTATTCCAGGAATTCAAGAGTTCTGGCATCTTTCGGCTCCTTGGGGTGTGAGCTCAGCACAGTTGGACGACAACTCCATGGTCGGAGCGTACGCAGTTCTCCGCGGTGGTTCGTGGCGTGCTTACGCTGAGGTGCTCATAGACGATATAAATATGAACAGGTTTCTTTCACCAGGTGGCTACCAAAATCCTGACAAAATCGCCTTCATGATGGGTTTTTCAGGGCAGAGCGATCCGGTGAGGTTCAAGATAGAGGTGGCGGGTGCGACCGCTTACACGTTTGAAAGAACGAGAGTCGATAAACCTTACGAGTACGTGTTCTTCGAAGGAACGAGCTATCCGATCGAGAAGAACATGATCGGTTACAAGTACGGTGAAAACAACATAGCTTGCATGATCGATTTCGAGTATCGTTTTGCGAATTGGACCTTCGGCTTGGGATGGGAATCCGTCATTTTTGGAACCAGAACACCGGATTCGCCGTGGCACGGTGGGAGCGCGCCCAACGGTACGAGATGGTTGATCGGCGAGATCTCATCGCTGAACACGTTGAGAGCAACGATCAGTTATCGAGCGGAAAAGGCGTACGCGTTCAATCTCGAAGATGTGTTCTTCGGTGGAACGTTTGGTGTGAGAAATTCACAACCTTTCGTTGGATTCTCTTTCAGTTTGTCCATCAACATGTGAGGAGGTTGGCACATGAAAGGTTTGGTTCTGTGTGCGGGTAAGGGAACGAGGCTCAGGCCACTGACGTACACGACGGCGAAGCATTTGATACCCGTGGCCAACAAGCCCGTGATCTTCTACACACTCGAGTTCATGAAAAAAGCTGGAGTGAACGAGATCGCGATCGTGGTGAGCCCAGAGAACGAAATGTTGTTCAAAGAGACCTTGAAGGACGGTGCGCAGCTTGGAATGCACATAGAGTACATCGTTCAGCCTCAACCTAAGGGCATAGCGCACGCGGTGTACATCTCCAGGGAATTTTTGAAGGATGAGCCGTTCCTCTTGGTGCTCGGAGACAATTTGGTGTTCGAGGATGTCTCGAGTGTGGTGAAAAGCTTCGAATCGGAAAACATCGACGCTTACGTGTTGCTCGCGCGCGTGAAGGATCCGAGAGCTTACGGTGTCGCAGTGCTGGAAGATGGAAGGATCGTTCACGTGGAGGAAAAACCGAAAGAACCCAAGAGCGATCTGGCGATCGTGGGGGTTTACCTGTTCAGAAAGAGCGTCTTCGAGGCCATAGAGAACATCAAACCGTCGTGGAGGGGAGAGCTCGAGATCACGGACGCCATAGGCTATTTGGTTCAGAAAGGCTACGTCGTGAGGGCGCACGTGATACAGGGTTGGTGGAAGGACACGGGAAAACCTGAAGATCTACTCGAGGCGAACAGGCGAATACTCGATTCCATGCAAGATGGCGAATGCGCTGGAAAGATCGATGACAGCACGATCGTTCAAGGCAGAGTCTGCGTGGGCAAGGGATCGATCATAGCAGGTTCCCTCATAAGGGGACCAGTCGTGATCGGGGAGAACTGTAGGATCGTGAACTCCTACGTGGGACCATACACGTCCATAGGTAACGGGGTCATCTTGGAAAACTGCGAGGTGGAAAACTCAATACTGATGGACGAGAGTAAACTGAGTAATTTGTCTGTGAGAATAGATTCATCGCTGATCGGCAAGGGTGTGAGGATAAGTCAAAACGGAAAACTACCCAAGGCGATGAAGTTCGTCGTTGGAGATCTCAGCTCTTTGGAATTATGAAAAACCCCCAGCGGAGCTGGGGGTCATCTGTATTTTACCCATCTCATCACCAACGGTGCCGCGACGAAGATGGACGAATAAGTTCCCACGATCACGCCCACACTCAGACCAAACGCGAACGGTTTAATGGTGTTACCTGCGAACAACAGCAGAACGAAGACGACGATGAAGGTTGTCAAGGAAGTGTTTAGCGTCCTCGTCAGAACTTGGTTCACACTCTCGTTGATGAGCGTAGGAATGTCTTTACCTTTGAACTTTCTCATGTTCTCTCTGATCCTGTCGTAGATGACGATCGTGTTGTTCAATGAGTAACCTATGAGCGTGAGCAGGGCGGCAACGGCGGGCACGTTGATCTCGTATTTGAACATGGAAAAGAATCCCAGAGTCACGATGACATCGTGTGCGAGCGCCGCTACGGCTCCAACACCGAAGATGAAGTTGAAACGCAGAGTTATGTAAGCCAGAATCGCGACCAGCGTGATCAGAATTGCTCTCCAAGTGAGTCTTCTGATCTCCTCTGCGGCGCTACCACCTGTCTCGTTGAAGGATACGACCTCCGCTTTGAAGCCTTTAGCTTCAAGTTTCTTTCTGAGCTCTTCCACGATCTTGAGTTTCTCGTCCGCATCGAAGGTCTTCGAAACGGTGACAGAGAACTTCACAACCCCAGCTGGATCGCCCGCAGATCTGACCCTCGTGACACGTGCGCTGGCAAAGTCGGAGGAAATCTCGCTCAAAGCTTGGCGCAGGTCCTGCTCGACCATGTTTCCCTCGGCACGAACGAGTATTTCGCTTCCACCGACAAACTCAACACCGAGGTTGAAACCGCGCATGAAGATGAAGAGCAAAGAGAGCACGACGAAGAAGGCTGCTATACCGAGCCAAATCGTTCTCTTGTACACGACGTCGATCTTTTTCATGGCTCGACTCCCCTTTCTACAGCCTTGGGAACACGGATGAAGTTGTGGAAAGCATCGGTGAGCAACCTCGAGAGAACCATGTTCACAAAGAAGCTGCCAGCGACACCTATTATCAGAGTGATCGCAAAGCCCTTCACCGTACCTGTACCGAAGTAATAGAGCACTAAACCTGCGATGATCGTAGTCAAGTTCGCATCGAAGAGCGTGATGAAGCTTCTTTCGAAACCTGCACTGATCGCGGCTCTGATGGACTTACCCGCTCTGAGCTCTTCTTTTATTCTCTCGGCTATGATGATGTTTCCGTCCACCGTCGTACCTATCGTGAAGAAGATACCAGCGATGCCCGGCAGAGTCAGAATCGACCGCGTGGCTGCCATCACACCGAGCAGAAGGATCGTGTTGTAGATCAGTGCGATGTCCGCCACGATACCTTGAACACCGTAGAAGACGATCATGTATATCAGTACAAGTACCAGACCAACGATTCCAGCTATGAGCGAGCTTTTGATGATGTCAGATCCGAGCAACGGCGCGACCCATCCTGCGGAAACTTTTTCCAACCTGGCTGGTAACGCACCACTTCTGAGTATCGCGGCGAGCTGCTTGGCTTCTTCGAGAGAGAAGTTTCCGGTGATTTCGGCCTTACCATCGGGAATCACAGAGATCACATAGCCTGCAAACTGAACGACGTCGTCGAGCACGATCGCGAGCCTCTTTTCCTTAGCCGCCGCTGTACCTACGGCAGACTCTGGAACAACCAACTGTTGCGTGATGCGTTTGAAGACTTCAGCATCTTTGCTCGCCAGCTCGAAGGTCACCTTGTAGCCAAAGCGTCCGACACGCGTTTCCGGAACGGGGCTGGCTGCGACGATGCGCGGTGAGACGAGTTTGAGGTCCTTGACGAGCATGATCTCTTCTCTCACCAGATACCACACTTTACCTTCCCGCGAGGGGAGCCAACGGGCCTTCTTTATCCTCGCAAGGTCCATCAGTCTCGGATCAGTGGAAGGATCGGACGAACTTTCATCCAGCACTTGCCCGAAGTACATGATTCCCACAGAACCCAGAAGTTTTTCAGCCTTCGTCGTGTCAGTCACATCCGGTATCTCGACTATGATGAACGAATGATCCTCTCTGAAGCTCTTTCTGAGCGTCGCTTCGGTGTAGCCTGCCGAGTCAAGCCTGTTCCTCAAAACGGTCCAGACGTCGTCCACCACTTGGCTGGGATTCTCAACACCGGGCTCGACGTCGACCCTGTACTCGAGTCTTGCTCCGCCCCTTATGTCGAGTCCAAGTCTCACACGCTGGAAAAACCGTGCCAGGCCACTGTAACCTTTGTCCGTCGTTGGCCACAGCAGAGCCAGCAAAGCCAAGACGAACACGGCAAGCACGACGATCAGTCTCACACGCTCCGCTTTCATGTCTCAAGCCCCCTCTTTTCAGTCCTGCTTTTCTTCTTCCTTCTGCTCCTCTTCTTTTTCCCTGAACACGGAAGCTATGGCGCGCTTCGTTATCTCGAGCTCGGTGGTCATCGCGGTTTTGATCTTCACTGTATCTTTCTTGATATCGATGACCTTGCCCACGATGCCTCCGATCGTAACAACCGTATCACCACGCTTCAGCTGGGAGATCATCTGCTGGAACTGTTTCTCTCTCCTCCTCTGCGGAAGAATGATGAGAAAGTAGAACATCGCGAAGAGCATGACCAGAAGGAAGATGAAACTCCAACCGGAGCCCGTCGCTGTGGTGGTTCCACTCGGTGCAGTCGCACCTGGTGCAGCACTGTAGAGTATGTTCATCCACACTACCTCCTTTCGAGTTCACTCGATTTTACCAGAAGTTTTTTAACCTCAGGTAGCAACAAGGTGTTCAACGCCAATCCCACCAAGAAGGGCGAAACACTTTTCACATCAATCGGATGAAAAACGACGCGTTCGACGAGTCGCGAAACCGTCCAAGTGAGTGCGAAAGAAAAGAGAACAGACATTCTCGGTTTCATCCTGCGGTTCAGGATCGAAAGAATGAAAACCAAGAGCACGAGTTCGAACATGTACAAGGCTAACAACGACGGTGTGAAGGATCTGAGCGCCACGTAACACAGATTGGGAAGAATCAGCGCGACGAAGAGGCCGATTGAAAAATCGTGGCAAAGAAGGCTCAGTGCTGTGACAAGATAATTTGGAAGAACGAAAAATCCTAACCAGTCAGGACCGAGCCAGATCAGATAGTTCAAAGCGATTCCGAGCGAAAGCCAGAGACAAAGTACTATGATTCTCTTCATCCCATCACACCACGTTGGTCTCTCTGACGGTGGACTTCTCGAACCTGTCGACGTTCAGTTCCGCAATGCTCACGTGCTTTGTTTCACCGAAGAGTATCTTCTCCGCCAAGGCTTCGCCGACGGCTGGTGCGAGCATGAAACCATGACCGCTGAAGCCGACGGCGTAATAGAAGTTCGCCAGCTCAGGAGACTCACCGATGATGGGTTGAGCGTCTGGCGACATGTTGTAGTGTCCCGACCAATGACGTACTATGCGAAGTTTACCCAAGAATGGGAGCAACCAGCACATCTTTCTTGCCAAGTCTTTCTCGAATCTGAACGTCACGTTGTAGTTCAGCCCAGGCTTTTCATCCCTATCACCTTGACCCATGATGAACTGACCGTGCCTGGTCTGCCTAACGTAGAAATTGCCGGAGAAACTTATGATCATCGGATCCACGAAGTTCTTCGTTGGTTCGGTGACCAAAATCTGGTGTCTGTAGCTCTCGACTGGGAGTTTCACGTTCACCATGGAGGCAACTTGACCAGCGTACGCACCCGCTGCGTTCACAAGGATCCTCGATTCGAATCGGCCTCTGCTGGTGTGAACAGTGAACTTCGAGTCCGTCGCTTCGATCGCGAGGACCTCCGTGTGCGTGAGGATCGTCACACCCAACCTCTTCGCGGCGTGTGCGTAGGCGAAGTTCGCCAGGTGTGGGTTGGCATGGCCATCGGTCTGACAGAAGGTGGCAAGCAGAACTTTTTCCACGTTCACGTATTCGAACCGTTGCTTTACTCGATTCGGCGTGAGCAGTTCCACGTTCAAGCCAAGACTCCTTTGCATCTTCACGTTCTCTTCGAACTGCGTTGCCTCACGCTCGTCGTACGATAGTACGAGATAACCTCCCTGCCTGTATTCGATGTCGAAACCGGTCTCTTCGCTCATCCTCTCGAACAGCTTCACGCTCCTCATTGCGAGCAGAACGTTGTGTGGAGAGCTCCACTGTTGTCTGATCCCACCAGCACACCTGCCCGTGGAACCCGAACTTATGTAGTTCTTCTCGAGGACCAAAACATTGTTCTCGCCAAACTTGGCCAGATGGTATGCGATGGAACAACCCACGATACCAGCACCCACGACGATTATTCTGTACTCAGATTTCATTCGATTCACCCCTCAGGATCGATTCAAACTTGGTCGGCATTATCGGAGGTCTGAAATGTCCTTTTAGCAATTCTTCGGGTGATTTACCCAACCTTCGTGACAGAATCGATAGGACCGAAGCTCGACACGTCCTGCCACCGCACATGCCCATACCGATGCGCAAATAACGTCTCAGCTCTTCGTAATCTGTGAATCCCAAATCTATGGCCTTTTCGATCTCTTCGAGCGTCACTTCTTCGCACTTGCACACGAAGACGTTCTCTCGCTTCTTCACACGAAAGTTTCTGACCTGTGTGGCAAAACCTGAGGGCACTTTGAGATGAACCAAGTTCGTCATGTGTGGAAAGCGAACAACTTTAACCACTTGCGCCTCACAAAGCTGTTTCCCGTCTCTGTCCAAAGCGACCACGCGTTCTCCTTTCTCTGGCAAAGGGAGCATCTCGTAGGGAACAACCACGAGGTCAAAGCCCTGTTCGACGTTCTCCTGAACCATGAAGATCGCAAGGCCTGGACATTTGGAAACACAGATGCCACAGCCAGTGCACTTTTCGTAGTCTATCCGCGGAAGACTGTTTATGTTCTTCGGCACCTCGATGGCACCGGTTGGACAGGACGTCTGACAAGGATTGCACGGAATGTTTTCGTAGCATTCTATGATGGGTCTGAGCTTCCCAATTGGGCCCGTGTCAGTCTGTGGCTCACGCGAATATTCCACGAGCCTTTGAGGGAAGAACTTGGAAAGGCCTTTTCGAACCTTTTCGGAGAAAGGACCAGCTCTGAACTCGACGAGCTCGTTCTGGAGCGACTCTATCTCTTTGGACAAATCCATTCCCGTTATCGACTGGGCGATCGTCAAACCTGCGATGCGTCCTTCGATCATCGCCGTCGTCGCTTCCTCGATTCCCGAAAGATCTCCAGCGATGAAGATGTTCTCGACGTTCGTCCTCATGTTCTGATCCCTGTATGGAACGAAACCTCCAAGCTCTGGAACGTATTCGATCTTCACATTCGCCATCGCTGCGAGCTCCACGGACGGGACCAAACCTGTAGCGATGCAGATCGCGTCCACCGCGAACTCCTTTTCAGTTCCTTCAATCGGCTGGAAGTTCTCATCAACCTGAACGACGACGGCTCCAGTGACTCTCTCTTTCCCGAGCGCCTTCTCGATCGTGTGCCTCAAAAGTATCGGCACTCCGAACCTCTTGACTTTGCGCAGATGAACGTCGTAGCCTCCGACCTTGTCGGCTATCTCGACGATCGCGGCCACTTCCGCACCCGCCTGCAACAGTTGGTAAGAAACGATCAGACCGATGTTCCCAGACCCAACCATCAAGAACCTTTTGCCGGGCAACACCATGAACTGATTCATGAGCGTTTGAACCGCACCGGCGCCGTACACACCCGGCAAGTCGTTGTTTTCAAACTGTATGAACCTCTCCGATGCACCCGTGGCGAGCAGGATGTAATCGGCTTGCACTTCAAATGTCGCATCGCTTTGCCGATCGTACAGTACCACGACGTCTTCGTAGATTCCGACAACCGTGGTCTGAAGCATGATCTTGACGTGTTCGTTCAACTGGTCTTTCAATCTCTTAGCTATCTCGAAGCCCCTCACGGAAGCGAAGAATCCTTCATGACCGAAGAATTTGTGCGTTTGTTTGACCAACTGACCTCCGAGTTCGACACCTTCGTCCACGATGAGGGTCTCAACGCCACGCTTTGAAGCCTCTATGGCACCGCACAGCCCAGCGGGTCCGCCACCCACGACGAGCAGTTGCGTTCTCACCACGACACATCACTCCGACCGAACTGCCTTTGAACCTTCATGCCTTCTTTCACCGGCGTGATGCACACCCTCACGTTTGGTTCACCATCGACGATCATCAAGCACGAAGAGCATTTTCCTATTGCACAGAAGAACCCTTTTGGTCTTCCACGTTCAGTCTCACCGAACACGTCTATTCCATTCGCGATCAGTGCGGCCGCAACGGTTTCACCTTCCAAAGCTTCGAGTTCCTTACCTTCGAAATAAAACTTCACCGTGCGCGTGGATCTCCTTTTGAGGATCGGATGTTCCAAGATGCGCCTCACGATCTCGACCTCCACTCACAAGTGAATCGGTCTGTCGACGACACCTTCGATCGCACCGAGCAAGGTTTCACTCAGCGTCGGATGCGGATGGATGGTCCTCTCGAGTTGCTCGGCAGTTAAGCCGTTCCTGACGGCGACCGTGGCCTCCATTATGAGTTCTGTCGCGTACGGTCCCACGATGGTCGCACCGAGGATCCTTCCCGTCTTCGCGTCGGCTATGAACTTGGCAAAACCTTCCTTTTCGAGCATGGTCCTGGCACGTCCGTTGGCCATCAGTGGGTACGAAAAGATTTTTACCGTCGAAGGATCGACGTCTTTCTCCTTGACTCCCACGCTCGCCACTTCTGGCTCGCTGAATATGACACTCGGCACCGCTGAATAGTCCATCTTCGCTGGTTTTCCACAGATGTTTTCGGCCGCAACCACTGCTTCGTACATGGCCACGTGGGCGAGCATGATCCGGCCCCTCACATCACCGACCGCGTAGACGTTCGGAAGGTTTGTCAACATGGTTTCATCGGTTTTGATACCCTTCTCTATGGCAAGACCAACGGCCTTCAGATCCTCGCCGATCTTCGGTCTTCTTCCCACCGCAACTACCACCTTCTCGGTGGTTTTCTCGAGCTGACCTTCCTTGGTCTCGATGATCGACCTGTAGCCGTTCTCGATAGGTTGAACGGACGTCACTTTCGACGATTCGTAGATCTCGACGCCCCTCCTTTTCAGAGTCTTCGCGACAAGTTGCGCTGCGTCAGCATCTTCGTTGGGAAGTATGTGGTCCAAAAGTTCCACGATGATGACCTTCACGTTCAAACTCGAGAAGAACGTTGCGAGTTCCACTCCGATGACTCCTCCACCGACTATGAGAACACTTTCCGGAAGACGTTCCATCCTGAAGACATCGTCGCTGGTCCAGATCCCAACAACCTCGTTGAACGGAGGAAAGAGTGTGGGCACAGAACCTGTGGCGATCACGAGGTGCTTGGCCTCGATCTTTCTATCCTGCACCTTCACTGAATTGGGGGACTCCACGATTGCTTCTCCGTTGATCAGTTCGATTTTGTTCTTCTTGAACAGATACTCTATACCTTTTCTCGAAGCCATCACGACCTTGTTCATGTGATTCTTCATCTTCGAGAAGTCGAAGGACACGTTCTCTGCCAAAACCCCAAGTTCTGCACCCTTTTCTATGATGTTTCTCAGCAAATGGGCCGAGGTCAGCAGAGCCTTGGTGGGGATACAGCCCCAGTTCGTGCATGTGCCTCCGACGAAAGATTTTTCAACGACCGCCACACGTTTTCCATGTTGAGCGAGCTTCACCGCCGCAACGTATCCTCCGGGTCCCGCACCGATGACCACCGCATCGTACATGAGATCACCTCCAACTAAGTCTCAGCCATGACGATTTTACCAAGTTTGCCCTGCTGTACCAAAACACAAAGAGAAAAGCCGGCCCGATTGGGCCGGCAAAGTGTTCACAAACAAAAAGGCCCCTCTTCGGGGCCTTGTTTTCACAGAACCGTTGATTTTTTCGCCATCGCTGGGCTCGATGGTTTGAAAGAACAGTTTTGTATTTTTTCAACCGTTTGGATCGACTGAACTTGATTCGATGACGATTTTCTTGGGTGTAATTTCATCACTTTCCTTTTTTATTTGTTGGTCTTGGGAGCGCCCACGAAACCTTAGAATGAGGGCCATTTACGAGACACCGTGTCCCTTCAAACGTTAATCATCCCTTTGGAGCGCTCCCATCAATATGTATACGGACGAGGTCGTCGATGAAATGAAACAGGATGATGGCTTTCTCATGAAAAACGTCAGGCCCTCCGCCTGACGTCATTCAAGTCTCACTCGAGATCATCGCTTCAGAGTCGAGACGGTTCTGAGCATGTCGTCGGCAGTCTGGATGGTCCTCGCGTTGAGTTCGTAGGCACGCTGGGCGATGATCATGTCGACCATTTCCTTGACGACATCCACGTTGGATTTTTCGAGGAAACCTTGTTGGATCGCACCGAAGCCATCTTGGTTCGGCGTACCTTCAATGGGATCACCCGAAGAAGCGGTCTGCAGATACAGATTGTCACCTATTGCCTTCAGACCAGCGGGATTGACGAAGCGCACCAAGGTGATGGTGCCAAGGTTCTCCACGGTTCCATCCTGCATCTCCGCCGACACGATGCCGTCCGGCGAGATGCTTATCGACACAGCGTCTGCAGGAATAACGATGTTCGGGACCAACGCGAGTCCGTTGGCGGTGACGACTCTGCCATCGCTGTCCATCTTGAAACTGCCGTCCCGGGTGTACGCGATCCTACCGTCTTGAAGCTGTATCTGGAAAAAGCCATCTCCCGCAATGGCCAGATCCAGTGCGTTACCCGTCTGTTCAAGGTTGCCTATGGTGAAGATCCTGTTCGTTGCGCTCAATCTGACACCGTGTCCAACATAGATCCCGGTTGGGATCGTCGAGTTCTGGGCGGTCGGAGTTCCAGCGTTCTTGTAGTACTGATAGACCAAGTCTTGAAATTCGGCGCGGATCTTTTTGTAACCGGTTGTGTCAACGTTCGCGAGGTTGTTAGAAACTGTATCGAGTTTGTACTGCTGAGCCCACATTCCCGTTGCCGCAGAGTACAGTGAGACCATCATGATTCAACACCTCCGTCATCTGAGCGTGGCAAGTTGAGAGAACAGCTTCGAGAACATCTCATCTTCGGCGAGCACGACCTTCTGCGTGATCTCGAAATGTCTCTGCAGCTCCACCATTTTCACCAACTCTGCCACCGCGTTCACGTTTGATAGTTCTACGTGCCCGGAAAGAATCCTAAAATCTTCTGCGGCAACTGCCGGACCACTCTCGTTCGTTGGCGAGAAGAGCGTGTAACCTACTTTTCTCAAGTTCTGCTGCGAGGCGAAACTGTACACGGCGATCCTGCTCACCACGTTAGCTGCTTGATCTCTCACGTACCCTTCCTCGTCGATCGAAAAACCATCTTGAAAGCGGATCGGTTCGTTGTTCACATCGAGAAGTCTGAAACCGTCAGCGTTGACGATGAAACCTTCCGCATCGAGTTTGAAGTTACCCGCCCGCGTGTAGAGAACCTCGTTGTTCCTTTGAACTGAGAAATATCCGTTCCCAACGATCGCAAGGTCGAGAGGATTGCCAGTGTACTGCAACGATCCTTCCGTGGCATCGAGGTACACCCTATCGACCACAACGCTGTACGTCAAACTACCTATGGGAACCCTTTTGTTCAGAGACAAGTAGATGTGACGTTCGTCATGAGCGCTGAAGGTGGGGACATCTTTTTTGTAGCCAACCGTGTCGACGTTCGCCAAATTGTTCGCTGTCGAATCGAGCTTGAACCAATCGGCAAGCATCCCCATCGCGGCCGTGTAGATACCCCTTACCATTCGATCACCTCGCGTAGGACACCGCGACGGCCTTCAAGAGGTTCGGATCTTCCAACAGGATGCCCGTTCCTCTGGCAACGCAAGTGATCGGATCTTCTGCAACGACTGTTCTCACACCGAGCTCCTCGCTCATCAGCATGTCCAAGCCCCTCAAGAGTGCTCCTCCACCCGTGAGGACGATACCACGTTCGATGATGTCTGCGGCGAGTTCAGGTGGAGTCTTCTCGAGCACCATCTTTATCCTTGCGATGAGCGTCTCGACCAAGGGTTTCAACGTCTCCATCACATCTTCGCTCGTGATCAAGTCGGTCCTCGGCAAGCCCGTCACGGCGTCTCTCCCTTTGATCTCCATTTCATACGATTCTAAGCTCGGGTGCACTTTTCCTATCTTTATCTTCACCTGCTCGGCCGTTGGCTCACCGATGACCAAACCATGTTTCCTTCTCGCGAATCTCACGATCGCCTCATCCATAGCGTTGCCCGCGAGCTTGATGGAATCTCCTACCACGACGCCTCCAAGGCTTATCACGGCTATGTCCGTCGTGCCACCACCTATGTCCACGATCATGCTGCCTTGAGACTTCATCACATCGATTCCAGCACCTATCGCGGCAGCGATGGGCTCGGTGACGACGTGCACCTGCCTGGCGCCCGCGTTCAAGGCGGCTTCGAACACGGCCCTACGCTCGACACTCGTGGCCTTGGTCGGAATACCTATGACGAGTTCCGGCTTGAAGAAGAGAGTCTTCTTCACGGTTCTGTTTATAAACTCCTTGATCACCGCTTCTATCACTTTGTAGTCGGCGATCACCCCGTCTTTCATCGGCTTGACCGCCTTGAAAGACTCCGGAGTCCTGCCAAGCATCTTTTTGGCTTCCTCGCCGATGGCCACGATTTCACCCGTTTTCTCGGATATGGCGACCACCGATGGCTCGAATATCACGATGCCTTTCCCTCGTTGGTACACTATGAAACTTGCCGTGCCAAGATCTATTCCAAGATCACCCTTTGGCAAAGGGCACACCTCCTGTCCTCTGGCGTGCCTGGCGGGAGTCGAACCCGCAACCTCTGGATCCGGAGTCCAGCGCTCTATCCATTTGAGCTACAGGCACAACATCTTACCTCCAAGTTTCAACAACCTCTCGAGGTTTGAACCTCTTCTCGTAACAATGATATCAAAAGGTGCGAGCTGTTCCAAGAACCTCTCGTCACGTTCGACGTGGCAACCTTTTTTGTGGAAGAGATAGGCATAGTACGGCTCTTCTTGGAGTACCACACATTTCTCTCTGCAGAGTCTCGTGTCGGATAGATGCGCGATGAGCAACTTGCCTTGGTAGTTCTGGACTTCCTCGACTGTCGCATCGGATACCTTCTCTGGCTTAAGAAGTTGGTGTACAGCTGTACCTCGCGCGACGAACCTTTCAAAGATCTCGGCTGCGCTCAAACCGTCCACGTTTTCCCTACCTTGGAACATCCTGCTTGACAAACGTTCATCCACGAGGAAAACTTCCTTACGAAGTTTCTTTCTGATCTTTTCGGCGAAGGCGATGCACTCAAAAGTTTGTTGAGAGTATCGACCACTCATGGACAGAGGCATTCCCACGACAATGGTTGCAACATCAGATTGAACCAACAAATCGAAGACTTTCGATCTCTCCACTGTGAAGATTCGCGATGGGACGTTCTCTCCCAGGGCGATGCCACACCTCTTTTCCCCGTAGTCTATGGCGATGAGCTTCGCTCTCATATCACTACCCTCGGGTTGGATAAAGCCTTGTAGATACCTTTCGCCCTTTGAAGGAGAAATCTTTCAACGAATCGCTCGAAATACAGTTTTTCCAGCTTGCCCTCGCTGAGTCTGAGTGAATTTCTTCTCGTATCGACGCCGGATAGGTCCAATCGTCCATCCAGTTGACGAGCACCAAGTTCTTCGAGCACGCGCAGCACTATCCTCGCATAAGAACCATTCCTCGCGTAGCCTCGTTCAACCAAGAGGTTTAGAAACTCTCTGATCTGTACCGTTGGACCCATCTCACGCACGATTCTTTCGATGAGACCAATGTCAGGGAAAAGTTCTTCTATTTCCAACTTTCTCTTGATGACATCGTCCTGTGTGAAGCTGAGATTCAAGATTTGGAAGGTACCGTCGAAGGAAACCGCGTCGAGCAACTCGAACAGAGTCAGAGGACTGTCCGAAATACTGATCTGAGCTTCTTCCCCAAGCAAGTTGGGAATGCCGTCGGTGTTCGTGGAGCTCAGCAAGAGTTTGGGCTTCTTCCTCCTGATGGCATTCAAGGCTGAGAATCTCTGGTTTGGCTTCATGCTGTGAGAGTAAACCACAACGTTGTGGTTCGTACCAGAAAACTCTCTGTAAAACTTGGCGAGGTTCTTGTTGTCCGAGAAGAGAAAACAACTGGTTTCGTTGAGAACATCTTCGATCTGGCCGGCGGATTCGAGCAGACCGTACGTTGGCCTGCAAAGCCTTTCGTAAGTCGGTGAAAGGTTCAGAGCCATAGCGAGATCGTACAACCAGTCGGGTTTTTTCACGCTGACAGCCGAGAACCTGGTGGGTAGCCTGCTCACCACATCGAAGAAAGAGAGGACCTCTTGCTCTTCTTGGAGTTCTCCAAACAGCGCGAGCTCGTTGATGATGAACAGATCGTACCTTCTGAGCACCGTATCCAAGTTCGCCATGAAGTAACTGAGCGTCATCAATGCGTGGTTGTTCTTGATTTCGCAGTTCAGGGAGTTGAGATAATCTATCGAGTGATCGAAGTATCTCAAGAGTGTGTGATAGAGCTGTGTTGAAAGGACGTTGTTCAACGAAACCACAGCGCATTTTCTCTTGCACGCCGTGAACAACCAGTAGAAGAACGCGTTCCTCATCCTCAAATCGAAAACGAACAGACTACCTACCAGCGGTTCGGCCAAAATCTGCTCCAACTGGCTCAGCCTGTGCCTGAGCTCTGGCTCCTGAAGGGTGGCATGTCCTGAGGAAAGCTTTCTCTCGTTCACCTCAGCATCCACGACGTACAAAGTCGGTACCTTACCCCTGATCGTGAACACGATATCCATTCCAGCAGGCTCATAGAGGCTCGCCTCGAACAGATGTCCCACACCGAAGCCCGTGGCTTCGAACCTCTTCCCGTTGAAGCTCATGACCAACCTGACGTTCGATTGATTCTGTCCGAAGAGCTTTGCCGCTTCAATCTTCACTCCCTCGCACAAAAAAAGCGGTTCTGGATTTCCATGACCAAACGGTTCGAGCCTTTGAAGCTCGTTGATCAAGTTCTCGTTTATGTCTTCGAGCCTCAAAACTGCGTCGACCTCGAGTACACTCGATTGATCGTCCAAGGGGATGTCGTAACTCTTCAAAGCTTCTATGAAACGATCGACGGACTGAGATTCGAGACTGAACCCGACCGCGAGGGGATGACCTCCAAACTCCTCGAAGTATTCCAAGAAAGGTTGAAGGACGTCTATCAAGTTCACGCCAGAGATGCTTCGAGCGGAAGCCCTCGCTCCTTCAGCCCCCTCGGATATGACTATCACAGGCTTGTTGTACCTGTGACACAGGCGTGCCGCGACGATCCCTATCACCCCAACGTGCCAGTCCCTTCCGCGCACCACGATGATGGGATATTTGTGGAGACCCCCGCGCTCGATCTGTTCCACCGCGTTTTCGAAGATCCGTGATTCGATCTCCTGTCTGGTCGCGTTGTATTCGAACAGAACGTCGATCAATTGTGATGCGAGTGTGTGGTCTCTCGTCGTCAAGAGATCGAAGGCATCGTGTGCGGCATCGAGCCTACCCGCGGCGTTGATCTTGGGTGCGACGCGAAAACCTATGTCCCTCGAATCAGGCTCGGTTATCTGAAGCCTCGAGAGCAACATCGCAAGACCCGGTCTATCAGTTTTCCTCATCCGTTCCAAACCTTCTTTGACTATGAACCTGTTCTCATCGATCAGCTTCACCATGTCCGCCACAGTTCCGAGCGCGACCAAGTCCAGATATCGAAAGATTTTTTCTTCGTCGAGAGACAGACGCGAAGCGACGGCGCTGATGAGCTTGAACGCCACCCCGACTCCCGCGAGGTCCTTGAATGGATATTCGTCGTCCTTCCTCTTCGGATCAAGCACGGCATCCGCGGGCGGTAGGACCTCCGCCGTTTCATGATGGTCGCTGATCACAACGTCGTAACCCATGTTCTTGGCGATGTGTACGGCATCGATGGCTGTGACCCCACAATCCACCGTGACGAGAATCTTGGCTCCTTCATTCCTGAAACTCTCCAACACCTGAGGCTGTAACCCGTAGCCTTCATCTATGCGTTTTGGAATGTAGTGCATGACCTTCCAGCCGTGCTCCTCGAGGAATTCTTTGAGCACGGCGGCACCACTGATGCCATCGACGTCGTAGTCGCCGTACACGAGGATCGCTTCGTTTTGTTCTCTCGCACGCAAGAGAATCTGGACCGCTCGGTCCATGTCTTTCAGGAGGAACGGATCGTGCAAATCCTCCTCGGATGGATTGAGAAATCTGATCGCTCTTTCTGGATCCTTTATTCCACGATTGATCAACAATCTGGCTGTGAATTCACTGATACCCAACTCCGAAACGAGTCTCTTCAACTCGTCTTGGTCTATACGCTTTACCATCCACCTCACGTTCGTTCAACTGCCTTGTTATGGTGTTCTCATTTCATTCTATTAAACCACAAAATCGGCAGAAAGGTTCGAAGTGTTAGAATCTCGTCGTGGAGGTCTGTACGTGCACATAAAGATCATTGATGGTCACGATTGCATAGGTGGGAACAAGATACTGGTGTGCTCGAGGAACGGCGAAGGGTTCTTGCTCGACTTCGGTGTTAATTTTAAGAAATGGTCGCTTTACTTTGAAGAATACTTGAACCCCAGAACGGGTAAGATACTGCACGATCTATTGAAACTCGATTTGATACCACGGTTGAACATCTACAGATCGGACCTGTTAGCCCCACGTTTTGACAACGATGAACGTGTGAAGTTCGTCTTTCTGAGCCATGCGCATGCCGACCACTGTGGTTTGATAGGTCTTTTGAGTGAGCATATTCCTTTGCTCATGACGAGAGAAACCTTCGCGCTGCTGAGCGTGATGGACCAGCTGAAACCCTCGGTTTGGGAACAGCTGACGATCAGGACCAGAACAACGAGCGAAGATGAGCACGTTCGTGCGGACGTGCTGGTGAACGACAGAAAGAAAAAGAAGAGGAAGATCTGCCTCGAAAACGTTGAAGGCCAACTCGAGGACGAATTCGAACCTGTCGACATACATCAATGCTGGCCCGACCGCGTTGAGGTCCTTCCCGTCTACCATTCGGTGCTCGGTGCGGCCGCGTTGTGTGTTGAGGTCGACGATGCGATCGTCGTCTACACGGGTGATCTCAGATCGAGCCCCACGAAAGGGGAAGAGGAATTCTGGCGTTCCAAACTTGGTGAGAAGAGACTGGCGCTCTCGAAAAGGACCGAACAGTTCGTGAACGAGGTCAAGCATCGGAGAGATTCACTGAAAAAGCCCATGATACTCATCGTCGAAGGAACGAGGGTGAGCAGGAGAGTGGATACTGCCAGCGACGAGCGAACAGTTTTCGAAAACGCGGTCGACGTGGTTTCGAAAACGAATCAGCTCGTCATAGCCGATTTTCCAACCAAGCATCTAGAAAGGCTCCTGACTTTCATCAAGGTGGCGCAGACGTGCGATAGACATCTCGCTCTGACACCGAAGGACTTCGCATTCTTGCAGTGCATGGGAAGAATCGATCCAAACTGGCAGCTCTCGGAAGAAGAAATGCGCAGTTTGCGAATCTACCATGTCGCAAAGGTGGAGTTTTCGAAACTCGAAAGGGAAGCGATTCAGATCGCTAAATCGAGTGATCTACTCGTTGGACCGAAACAAATCAACGAAAGCCCCGAAAAATACATCGTGGCCGCTGGATACTTCGACATGCCCCAGCTCCTCGACATCGATGAAACGGTTTTGAACGGTTCGATCTACATCCACTCCACGAGCGAGGCCTACACGGAAGAACAACAGATGGATTATAAGAGGTTCAAGAATTGGTTGGACAGGTTCGGAATACAACCCCTCGGTTTGGTCTTCGAGAAAGGTGAGATCGTTTTCACGAAAGAGTTCCATGCCTCGGGACATCTCTCCGCACAAGAACTGGAGGAACTCATCGAGACGCTCCAACCGGACGTCATAATACCGATCCACACGGAGGAAACATCTTGGTTCGTGGAGAGATGGGGTGCGAAAGTCTCAACGCAAGGAGAAGTATACTTATGATTATTCGAACTTCAACTTTTCGGTGTAAAATGTGAATGAGATCGATTGGAGGTGAAGCAATTGAAGTTTTACATCACAACGCCAATATACTATGTGAATTCTGAACCGCACGTTGGGAGCGCCTACACAACGATAATTGCAGATATGATCGCTCGTTACAAGCGAATGATGGGTTACAAGGTCTTCTTTCTCACTGGTACTGACGAGCACGGACAGAAGGTCTTCCAAGCGGCGCGAGCCGCAGGGAAGGATCCACAGCAGTTCTGCGACGAACTCGCTCAAAAGTTCGAACAACTTTGGAAGAAGCTTCAGATCACCAACGACGGTTTCATAAGGACGACGGATCCGAAGCACATGGCAGTCGTTCAGTACTTCGTGAAGAAGATGCTCGAGAACGGTGACGTTTACAAGGGCGTGTACGAAGGTTGGTATTGTGTTCCGTGCGAAAGCTACTGGAGCGAGGACGAACTTGCACCGAACCACACGTGCCCGAGTTGTGGCAGGGAAGTGAAGTTCATCAGAGAAGAAAACTACTTTTTCAGGCTTTCGAAATACCGAGATGCGCTTTTGGAACATTACAAGAAACACCCAGAGTTCGTTCAGCCAGATTTCAGAAGAAACGAGATGATCAAGATACTCGAATCTGGTTTGAAGGATCTCAGCATAACCAGAACCACCTTCAGTTGGGGTGTGCCGATGCCAGAAGATCCACAACACGTCATATACGTGTGGGTGGACGCGCTCATAAACTATGTCTCGGCTATCGGTTATCCCACGGACCCAGAGAGGTTCAACGAGTATTGGCCCGCAGATCTGCACTTGATAGGCAAGGAAATAAACAGGTTCCACTCGATCATATGGCCCGCGATGCTGATGTCCGTGGGATTACCACTTCCGAAGACGGTGTTCGCCCACGGCTGGCTCACCGTCGACGGCCAGAAGATCTCGAAGTCTCTCGGAAACGCGATAGATCCGAAGTATTTCGTGGACAAATATGGGAACGATGTGCTGAGGTTCTACCTCGTCAGAGAGATCGTCTTCGGCAAGGACGGCGATTTCTCCGAGAAGGGTTTGGTGAACAGGCTCAACTCCGACCTGGCCAACGACTATGGAAACTTGTTGCACAGAACGCTCGCAATGCTTGAGAAACATTTCGCTTCGAGCATCCCAGAACTTGGTCCGTTCGAGGGGGAAGACGAACGGTTCGCCCAGCAAGTGCTCAGCAAAGTCGAGCAATACTTGACTCAAATGGACAATTACCAACTCACAGACGCGGTTGAGACCGTGATGACGATACTCGCTCTGGCCAACAAGTACTTCGACGAGTGCAAGCCATGGCTCTTGGCAAAACAAGGTGAGACGAAGAGGTTGGGCACCGTCCTCTACAACGTGTGCGAAGCCCTCAAGAAGGTAGCGATCATGTTCTCTCCAATAATGCCGAATTCATCGAAGGAAGTTCTGCGCCGCCTCGGTGAGCAGACACAACCGAACATCCAACACTTGAAGGAATGGAAGACGCTACGTTTCGGGCAGAGAATTGCGCACGGTGCACCGCTGTTTCAGAAGGTCGAACTGAAGAGCGAGCAGAGAACATCACAGACGGTTGCTTCTGATGTTCAGCTTTTGGACATCGACGAGTTCAGAAAAGTCGATCTGAGGGTGGCGAAGGTGCTCTCGGCGGAGAGGATAAAGGGTTCAGAGAAATTGCTGAGACTCACGATAGATCTTGGAGAGCTCGGAACGAGACAGATCGTTGCGGGCATCGCAAAGTACTACGAACCACAGCAGCTCGTCGGTAAGTGTATAGTTATCGTCGCGAACCTGAAACCTGCCAAGCTCATGGGTGTGGAGTCTCAAGGAATGCTTTTGGCAGCGCATGACAACGATCAAGTCAAGCTGATCACGGTCGATGGGGGAGCAACGCCAGGTTCGAAGATCTCTTAGGAGGTAAGGAGAATGCCCGAGGTTTTCACAAAGAACATAGAAGACGAACTCGTACAGCAGTACATGAACTATTCGATGAGCGTCATCATAGGACGCGCAATACCCGATGTACGAGACGGGTTGAAGCCCGTGCAGAGACGAATCCTTTACGTGATGTACGAACTCGGATTGACGCACAACGCTCAATCGAAGAAGTCCGCGAGGATCGTCGGTGAAGTGCTTGGTAAATACCACCCGCACGGAGACATGGCGGTGTATGATGCGTTGGTGAGACTGGCACAACCTTTCTCGATGCGCTATCCTTTGATCATCGGTCAAGGCAACTTCGGTTCCATCGACAGAGATCCCCCAGCGGCGATGAGGTACACAGAAGCCAAGCTCTCAAAGATAGCTGAAGAGATGCTCCAAGATCTGGACAAAGACACCGTTCCGATGCAAGACAACTTCGACGGCACCTTGAAAGAACCAACGGTTCTACCATCGAAGATACCCAACCTGCTTCTGAACGGTTCTTCGGGTATCGCCGTCGGCATGGCGACGAACATCCCACCACACAATCTCGTTGAGACCATCAACGCTATACAGTGCTTCATAAAGAATCCACAGTGCAGTGTCGACGATCTGTTACAACATTTGAAAGGTCCAGACTTTCCAACGGGTGGCATCATCGTGAACGCGAGCAACCTGAGAGAGATATACGCCACGGGTAGAGGCAAGATCGTGGTACGCGGCAAAGTGCACTTCGAGGAAGGTAAGAAACACGATCAGATCGTCGTGACAGAGATCCCTTACGGTGTCAGCAAGGCTACTCTCATCGAAGAGATCGTTAGATATGCGGAGAAGAATCCAAAGATCCCGATAAAGAACGTCAGGGATGAGTCGGACAAGAAGGGTCTGAGGATCGTCATAGAGATTCCCAAGAACGGCAACTACAAACTCGTTCTGAACAACCTTTACAAGCACACCTCGTTGCAGACGAGTTTCAACGTTCAAATTCTCGTCATAGACAACAACCGTCCGAAGCTGATGAACCTGTTCCAATTGATACGTGCCTTCGTTCAGCACAGGTTCAGTGTGATCAGGAAGAGAGCCGAATACGAGTTGAAGATCTATTCGAAGAGAGCGCACGTTTTGGAAGGTATCATGAAGGCCGCAAGGGTCATAGGAAGTGTCGTGGACATCGTACGGAGTAGCAAGAGCAACGAGGATGCCGTGAAAAACCTGATGAACCTTCTCAATGTTACAGAAGAGCAAGCGAAAGCGATCCTCGACATGCGGTTGGGCAGACTCACGAGTCTGGAGATCGAAAAGTTGAAGACGGAGTATTCGGACCTGATCAAGAAGATCGAGTTCGTTAAGGAGATCATTTCGAACGATTCGAGAGTCTATGAGGTGATGTACGATGAACTCGAAGATCTGAAGCGCAGGTACGGAGATGAGAGAAGAACTCAGATCGTCAACGTCGAAGAAGACCTCGATTACACGCCCGAAGATCTCATACCGGATGAGGACATCGTCATCGTGCTCACAGAGAAAGGCTACGTGAAGGCGACGAGCCTGAACGATTATAGGAGTCAGAGGCGTGGTGGGAAAGGCGTGATAGGTGCGAGGATCGCCGAGGACGATGAGATTGCCTTGGTATGCGCAAGCCGTGTGCACTCCAGAACCATCTTCGTCAGTTCCCGCGGTAGGGCGTTCGTCCTGAAGAACCACGAAATCGAGCTGAGCAACAGGGACAGCAAGGGTAAGCCCATCAGGGCTTATCTGAATCTCGAAGAGGAAGAGTCCATCTTAGCCATGATTCCCTTCAGCGAATGGCATGGAGACCTCGTCTTGGTCACGAAAAAGGGTAAGATCAAGAGAACGCCTCTGTCCGAGTTCGAAAGCGCAACTGCGAGGGGAATCAGAGCCATAAACTTCGATGACGGCGATTCCGTCGTCGCAGCGAACGTCTGCGACGAGAAGGACAAGGAGATCTTGATCATCACGAGGAACGGCATGTCGATAAGGTTTCCCATCGATGAGGTACGGCAGATGGGGCGTTCTGCGATGGGTGTCACCGCAATTCTCCTCAGAGAAGGCGACGAGGTCGTCGGAATGGTGGTGCTGTCCGACAACGAAGGTGACATCTTGACGATCACCACCAAAGGTTTCGGCAAACGCACACCACTGAGCGAGTATAGGGTCCAAAGCCGTGGCGGAGTCGGTGTGAAGACGATGCCGAGCGTTGAAAAAGTGGGTTTTCTATGCGGTGCTGAACTCATCAAGAATCCAGAATCCGACGTCATCGTGCTCACGAAAAATGGACACTCGATACGTTTCAAAGTTTCCAGCGTGAGCATCGTGGGACGGACGGCAAAAGGAGTCAAGATACTGGAACTGAACGAGGGTGACGAAGTTTCACACTTTGCGGTGGTGGAAACGTGTACAGACAGCTGAACCACACGGCGGACGTACGTTACGAGATAGTTTGCAACAATGAAGAGGAGATCTTCAAAGAACTCGTCAGGATCTTCAAAGATCACTACTCGGTGAAGTTGAAGGAACGGGAAACGAAGCTCGAGTACGATCTGTCGAAGAGCCTCGAGGACGCTATCTTCGACATCGTGAACGACTGGATCTATCTGATCGAATCGAGAAGGTTCTTTCCGTGTGACTGTCACGTCGAGAATGGCAGGTTGGTCTGCCGTTTCAAAGAATTCGAAGAGATCCAAGGCACGGAGCTCAAGGCTCTCACATACCACGGTTTGGTCGTTGAGAGGTCGGACAAAATCGTTCTGAGGGTGGTGTTTGACACGTGAGGCAACTGACGGAGAGGCAAAAAAAGGTTTTGGAATTCATAATCTCTTACATGGAGAGCCACGGTTATTCTCCGAGCATCAGGGACATAGCCAGAGCCTTTCGCATAACACCTCGTGGGGCCATGATGCATTTGGTTGCCCTCGAGAAGAAAGGTTACATCTCCCGCTCGAAGAAAGCGAGGAGTATAAAACTCCTGAACATGGCTGAGGCCGTCAAGCTACCCGTGGTTGGAGTCATAGCTGCTGGAAACGCGATCGAGGCCATAGAACGCGTCGTCGAGACGATCGAGGTACCGAAACAGATGCTGAAAAGTGGCTTCGAGCACTACGTACTCAAAGTGAGAGGCGACAGCATGGTGAACGAGCACATCGTCGAGAACGACTACATCGTGCTGAGGAAGCAAGATGTCGCAGAAAACGGTGACATAGTCTCAGTGCTCGTCGACAACGGAGAGACCACGCTCAAGAAGATATACTTCGAAGCGGGAAAAATCGTCTTGAAACCCGCGAATCCTTCTCTGAAACCCATCGAGCTTGAGCCGTTCCGCGTCAAAATAACAGGCAAGGTTGTTGGGGTGATCCGCATCTATGAGTGAACAGAATTGGATGGCAATCGAACTCAAGAACGTTGTCGTTGTCAAGCCACACGGCGAATTGGACATGAACAATTCCTTCCAGTTCAAAAGTTTCGTCAAAGACACATACATAAACGCGGGAAAGAGCAACGTGATCTTGGATCTGTCTGAAGTGGAGTACATGGACAGTTCAGCTCTCGGTGTGTTGCTTGGGCTGCAGCGCGCCGCGAGGTTGAACGGCGGGTCCCTCGTGCTGTGTGGTCTCCACGAGAACCTCGCGAGGATTTTGAAGATAACCTCTTTGGAAGGTGTCTTCAAGATCTATCCAACGGTCGAGGAAGCTTTGAAGTTCTTCCTGGAGGGTAGTTGAATGAGAATCGCAATCGGTTGCGATCACGCAGGCTTTCGATTGAAGGAAGCTATCAAAGCTTACTTGGCATCGAAGGAGTTCAAAGTCATCGACGAAGGAACGTACTCGGAAGATGCGGTGGATTATCCGGACCTCGCCAAGAAAGTCGTCCACGATATCAAAGAGAACCGCGTCGACTTCGGCATACTGATCTGCGGCACGGGCATAGGCATGAGCATATCGGCCAACAGGGTGAAGGGTATAAGAGCGGCGCTGTGCATGTTCCCAGAAATGGCGAAGCTGGCGAGGGCACACAACGACGCCAACGTCCTCGTTCTTCCGGGGCGGTTTCTTGGGGTGGAACTCGCCCAGTGGATCGTGGACGCTTTCCTTTCATCCAAGTTCGAAGGTGGCAGACACTGTCGCAGGATCGAGAAAATAGAAAGGATGATGGAGGATTGAAGATCGTCTACGATCCAAGGCATGTCCTTCACAAGCCGGCGAAGGAGATCGACAGGGGAAAGTTCATAGAGAACCCCGAAAAACCAGAGCGTATCGAAGCGATAAAAGACGCATTGATCATGAACGGTTTCGACAACATACATTCTCCGAACAATTTTCCTCTGAGTTACGTGTACTTGGTTCACGACGAACGGTACGTCAAGTGGTTGAAGAACAAATGTGCGTTGCTCGAACCTGAAGAAGAGTACATAACTGAGCTGTTCGGGTACGATCTGTGTTTCGACACCGGAACTCCCATCAGCAACCAGACCTTCGAAGCAGCGAAGCGTGCGGTCGACGTCACGTTGACGGCGGCAAGTTTGTTGAGTGGAAAAACGAATTTGGTCTACGCGCTCGTTAGGCCGCCTGGGCATCACGCAACCCGAGGTGCTTGTGGGGGCTACTGCTATTTCAACAACGCGGCGATCGCTGCGATGTACTTTCTCACTAAGGAAAATGCCGACGGTGTGGCGATACTGGATCTCGACTTCCACCACGGTAACGGTACTCAAGAGATATTCTACGAGACGGACGAGGTTTTGTACGTTTCGATACACGGTGATCCAGACACTTTCTATCCATGGATCAGTGGTAGAGAGAGCGAGATCGGTGAAGGACCCGGCGAGGGTTTCAACGTCAACTTACCTCTGCCTGCGAAGGCTGACTGGAGAAAGTATTCGGAAGCGCTCGAACAAGCTCTTCGGGAAATCAAGAACTACTATCCCGACGTGCTCATCGTGTCGTTGGGTTTCGACACACACGCGGAAGATCCCGTCGGGGGATTTTCCCTCAGAGAGGACGATTATGCGCGCATGGGGAAAGCCATAAGCAAGCTCAAGATTCCCACGCTGGTCGTGCAAGAAGGTGGATACAATCCGCAGGCGAACGCGTCAGCCGTTGTGAAGTTTTTCTCGGCGCTGACGTGATCAACCCCTGAGCCTTTCGAACAGGTCCATGTTCCTGTCGTGCAACTCGAGATAGATCTTGTACAGCTCGTTGTAGAGTTCGTGCTTTTCGAGATCAGGCACAAAGCGTTTTTTCACCCGAGTGAGTCTTTCGGCGACTTGCACGAAGGGTTCTTCATTCAAACAAGATATCGCCAGTATGGCACAGCCGAACAACTCTGCATCAGGCCTTACGAGTTCCACAGTCATTCCGAGCACGTCAGCCTTTATCTGATTCCACAGATCGTTGGTTGCTTGCCCTCCCGTAGTCCTGATAGTTTCGATCCTCGCCCCAGCCCTTCTCATCTCGTCAACGATGTGCCTCACGGCGAAGGCAACACCTTCCGCTGCGGACACGATCAAACTCTTGGCATTGCTCTCCAAGTTCAGACCAAAGAGAATTCCTCTCAGCTTCGGGTTCCAATACGGACTTCTTTCGCCCACCAAGTGCGGCAGGAAGATCACTCCGGTGGGCCTCTTGACGTTCGAGAGTGAGAGACCCTTCACGCTTCTGAACCGAGCCACACGGTGCGCCATCCATTCGATGGCCTTCCCTGAAGTTGTCAACAAGCCACTTATCTTCCACAATGGCTCTATGAAGAAGGGCGTGGTTATCAAACCTGGTGCGTGAACTTCAACGTCACTGCAAAGCGTTATACCTTCCGAAGTTCCGGCGCGGTCGCAAGCAACAGCTGGTCTAAGTGTGTTCGTCCCCAAGAGCGCAGCCGCAAAGTCGGGAGCACCAGCCACGACGATCACATCTTCTGGCAATCCGAGCCTTCGAGCCACGTCCTCGAGCAGCTTGCCGATCATCTTTGAAGGTTCCACGAGTTCTGGGATGATGAAGGTTTCAGAAAGATCGAACTTGTCAAGAATTTGTCCGTACCAGGGTGAATAACCGTACTGTCGGAAAGTCGCGTTCACGAATCGATTGGTCAGCTTCAAGATCAAATAATCGGCAGGTTGAAGCAGATAAACCTTCTCGTTCAAAACCTTCTTGAGCTCGATCAGCTTGGCCGTCGCCGAGGCCGTTTGTTCGTCTATGCCCTGTGCCCTCAAGAATTGCACATGTCGTTGACCCCTGACGTCGAGCCAACCTATCGCTTTGCCAACCAGTCTGCCTTCTGTATCGACCATCACGATGGTCGGTCCCTGACTGCTGGCACAGATGGCGCGCACGTTTTTTCTGAGCTTTACATCCGTTGCATGCACACCACGGACGAAGGCTGTCCACCATTTCTTCGGATCTATTTCGTGCTTCCCATTGGAAACATCTTCTTTGCACTGCCTTTCGAAGTGAAAAAGCTTTCTTCCCTCTGTATCGAACAACGCCAACTTGACGTTGGTGGTCCCGATGTCAACCGCCATGATCAAATCAGAAGACACCTCGATCTCCCCTTCTCTTGTACCTCAACACTTCTTCGAAGTGCGTGTACAAGCTCTTGAACCTCTCTTTGTCCAGATTAAACAGCTTCAAGAGCAACATGTCGAGTACAAACAGCTGCAAAAACCGCGTCAGAAAACCACCCTCAGGAAACACCTCCGTCTTCACGTACACGGTCAAGAATACGTCTGCCAAATCAGACAGCGCGCTGCTCGGCGGAGCTATCGCTATCACGGTTGCATTGGCTTTCTTGGCGTAACTGACTGCATCGAGCAGATCACGCGAGGAATGACTGCTCGAGATCGCAACCAGACAAGAATTCTCGTTCAGAAACGACGCAGAAATACTCTGCAAGAATGGATTCTCGAAGAAGTTCACTTGAAATCCGAACTGCTTCAGCTTCAAGAAAAGATCTCGTGCGGCAACGGTATCGAAACCGTACGCCGCTATTTCCACCACGCTGCTTTTCATGAGCGCGCTTGCAGCTTCCGTGAGATCGTCATCGCCGACGAGCTTCAACGATTCTTTGACCTCTTCGATGATGAAATTGACGTAATCGCGAGACACTACGGATATCTTCTCGACGTCGGGCTTCATGGATTCGAGCAAGCTTATCTCTTGTGCTAACGCGAGGCGGAACTCCTTGAAACCGCTGAAACCCAGCTTTTTGCAGAAATCGACGAGGGAAGATGGGGACGTGTTTATTTTCTTAGCGAAATCGGTTATCTTCATCTCCAAAACGGAGTTCGGATCCTCTATCACGTGTCGGGCGATCTCACCGTGCACACCCCGCAACTGGGGAAGCAGGTCTTTGAGTCTGTGATAGACACTCCTCTTCACGGTGAACCACCCTTTTCTCCAATTTTCAACACATTGTAGATCAAAACCACACAGAGTGTCAAGATCAAGGGAACGGAGAGCACGATCTCGGCTGGCAAAGCCGTGAAAAGCTGCAATCTATGAGACAGGGCCACTGAGAAACCCAGCGTCAGTGATACACCGAGAACACCCAGAGGATTTTCGCCACCAAGAACTGCAGCCACCAACGCGAGCCATCCTCTGTTGTTCGTCATTCCTGCAACGAACAAACCGAGGGGCAGTGAAAGCATCGAACCAGCCAGACCACAGAGAAGACCGCAGAACACGAAGGATGAAATCCTGATCCCATCGACGTTCAAGCCGAGCTGTCTCGCCACGGATTCGTTCTTACCAACCGCTCTCATTCTCAATCCCAACGGAGTTTTCGTGATGAGCCAAGAAAGGAACACAACAAACATCGCGACCAGCTCCAGAACGCTGTAATCGGACAGCAACATGTGGAGTGTCTCATTGTGCTGGAGAGCCTCAAACCTAAGCACTGGGATTTTCGGTATCTCTTCGAAGAAGATGGTACCCTTCGAACCCAAAAGAATTGAAGACAAGAGAACGACCAAACCCGAAGCGGCAACGTTCACACCGAGCCCAACGACGAAGATGTCCGCCCTCAAATACCTGTGAAGGAACCACACAAACAGTGACATAAGACAAGACAAGATCATAGCGATCGTGACACCCAAGAGCCAACTGTTCGATCGAGCGGCCACGTAAACCGAAACAAAGCACGAGGTCAGCATCGTTCCTTCGATCGCTATGTTCAGCTTTCCGACCGTTTGGGTGAAGCTTGCGCCCAAGGCTGCCACGAGTATCGGTAAGGCTGAAGAAATGGATGATCTAAGCAACTGAGTCAGCATCTCGCTCACTCCGACGAAAAAGGAACTCCGCGGTCACCAAGCAAAAGACGATGCCCTGAACCAATCTGACGATCTCCGGCGGAGTTTGGACCATCAAAGAAGCGATCTCGCCGCCGCTCTCCAGATACGCGAAGAACAATGCCGAAAGAAAGATCAGCGCAGGATCATTTCTGACCAACAAAGAAACTGCTATGCCGTTGAACCCATTACCGTGTGAAAAGCCTCTCACCGCTCGACCATAAACACCGAGAATCTCAACCATGCCACCGAGGGCGGCAACACCACCGCTCAAAAGCATCGCGAGCAACCAGATCTTCTCAACCTTTATACCATGAATTTTTGCAAAGCGTGGGTTCTCTTTCACCGTCTTGAACTCGTATCCCATCACAGAGTGCTTGCGTACGAAGTGGAACACCAAGCACAGCGTTAGGCCGATCACGTAACCGACGTGAAGGTTCGAAGGTGGCAAAATCTTTGCCAGTCCGATCCCCTCGTCCAAATACCTTGTGGCAGCCAAGGCCGCCTCGGGATCTCTGAAGGGACCGTTGAGCATGAAATCTCCAACGTAGATGAAGATCTGTCCAATCATGAAAGAACTGATGAGTTCGCTGAAACCAAACTCCAGCTTGAGCAAGGCCGAAGCCAAAGACAGTAACCCGCCCACGGAGAAGGAAACCACAAGGACAAGAAGCGTCGAAGACAGCCTCGATGTGGGAACGCTGAGGGCGATGATGGTCCCAACTATCGCACCGAAATAGTACTGACCCTCGAGTCCCAGATTGAACACTCCGCCCGAAAAGGCGATGCAGGCGGCGAGTCCTGTGAAAATGAGGGGCACCGACGCAGCCAACATGTTGCCAAAAAAGTAGAGGTTGGAGAAAGGACCGAGGAAGAACCAACGCAGAGTTTCACGCGGTTGACGAGAGGTCGCACCGAGGATCACGGCACATATGAGGAAGGCCACGACAACGGTGAAAATCGGAGAGAGAACCTTGCGATGTGTCACGCTTCACCTCCAACCGAGGAAAAGAGTACGGCAGGTTCAGCCAGCCCTTCTCTGTGCAACACTCTCTTCAACTTGCCCTTGGAAAAGATCAGCACCCTGTCGCAGAGACCAAAGGCTTCCTCGGCATCGTTCGTGGCTATCAACGCGCAACCGTAAGATTTCAACTGCTGCAGCCTCTGAGCTATGTAATCTTGCACTCGAACGTCTAAACCAGACGTGGGTCTACACGCAAGGAGCAACTTTGGCCTTTGAAAGAGTTCTCTGGCCAAGATCAACCGTTGCAGATTCCCACCGGAGAGTGTTCTAACGGGTTGTGCGACCGAGACAGTCTTCACCTCGAAATCTTTCAACATGTCGAGAGTGTAACGCTTCAGAAGGTCCCAATTCAAGAGCCCGAACTTTGCGTAAGGTTTTTCTCGGTACACGTTCACTATGGCATTCTCCAAGATCGAACCTTCCAAATTCAAAGCTTCCTTCAAGCGATCCTTCGGTACGTAAGCTATGCCGAGCCTTCTCCTTTCACGGATCGAAAGTTGCGTTATGTCACACGTCTGGAAGAAGATTCGCCCAGACGAAGGATTCCTCAAACCAATGAGCACCTCGAGCAAGTCGAACTGACCATCGTTCCCCAGACCAAAGAGACCAACCGTTTCGCCTTGTCTCACCGAGAGAGATACACGATCGAGAACGAGCCTCTTCCCAGTCTTGAGTGTGAGGTCCGAGATTCTCAACAATTCCTCGCCGACCTGGGCACACACGCTCGAAGGTTCTGAAGAGCGAAAGCCCATCGCCTCAATCACTCGTTGAACGTTCAGCTTTGAAGTCTCCTCGCTCAGAACCGTTTCTCCCTCTCTCAACACCGTCACTCTGTCTGCAATCTTCAAAGCTTGATCCACGTCGTGTGTTATGAACAAGATGGCACATCCCGTGCGCTTGAGTGACACGAGTAACTCGAACAGTCTTTCCTCTTCACTTCCACCGAGATACGCCGTGGGTTCATCGAGCAACAACACGCGCGCACCGAAGATCAAAGCACGTGCTATCTCGACCTTCTGTTTTTCTGCCATGCTCAGATCGGCAACTCTCTTGTCGAGCGCGACCAAAGAGAGTTTTTCGCAGAGTTTCTCGATCTCGTCTTCGGCTTTCTTCTTGTCCAGAAAGAAGAGTCTACGAGGTTCCCTTCCGAGGAACAAGTTTTCGAAGACCGTCAATTCGTCCACAAGGGAAAGATTTTGATGCACCAACACTATACCATGACGCATCGCGTCCTTCGGTGTTCTGAAATCCACAACTTTCCCATCCACGAGGATTTTCCCAACGTCGGGTTGTAGCTCGCCGGCGAGGATCCGCACTAACGTGGTCTTTCCGGCTCCGTTCGCACCGAGGAGCGCGTGTATGCTCCCAACCTCGAGGGACAAGTTTGCCCCCCTCAGCGCTTTCACACCGGAGGGATGGAACGTTTTTTGAACGTTCAGAAGTTGCACGATCACTTCGCTTCTCATGGCAGAGGCTGGATAGAACCTTCCTTCAGCTTTTCATAAACTCTGAGCATCTCGCTTTTGATCTCTTCTGGTACGTTCTTGATGTAGTTCGGATCATCGAAGGTGAAACCGATCATTCCTTCCCTGACACCCCACACCTCTCTCGTTCCGAACTTCAACTGGTTCTTAACGGCCTTCGAGAGGACCTCGTAGATGGCTTTATCCGCATGTTTCAAAGCGCAGGCGAGGATGACTTCAGGATCTTTGTCGATGTAGTTTGAGTCGACTCCTATCACGTACCTTCCCATCTCCCGTGCCTTTCTGACCGCGCCCATACCAGAACCACCGGCGACCAGAAAGATGATGTCCACTCCCTGTTCGTACTGAACTTCGGCCAGCTCGGCACCTTTGCTCGGATCAGCCCAGCTTCCGACGACGGAGAAGAACACTTGAATGTTCGGATCGACATCCTTTGCACCTTTTTCGTATGCCGGTTTCATCTTCTCCATCATGGCAGGATAAACGTCACCTGCAATCATACCGATCTTCAGCTGTTTGTTTGCTCGTGGCATGTCGCTCTTCGTGACGAGTGCGGCGAAGTAACCCGCCAGATAAGCCATCTCTTCATCCTTGAAGGCGAGTGAATAAACGTTCGGCAGAACTGGTGCCAACGCGTCCATGAGAATGAACTTTTGGTTTGGGAAGGCTTTAGCGGTGTTTTCAACGTTCTTCGGCATACCTTCGGTGAAGGTGACGATCAAATCGTAGCTCTTGGAAGCTGCGAGGCTCGTGAGAAGGGTTACCCAGCGCGCGGGATTGTAACCGCCTTCGATGATCTTGACATCGAACCCGAAATCTTGTGAGGCTCTGCGCGCACCGGCCACCATCATCTCGTAGATTGCGTTGCCAGCCACTTCACCCGTGATGAGCAATGCGATGGAGTAAGCATGAAGCATGCTCGCGACAAACACCAACAAGAGTACTAACTTCCTCACGATTCCACCTCCCACTGGTATAATGGATGGGGAGAGGGTTATACCGAAATCATTTCAGATTTTTCGAAACCATTTTACCACCCCCTGCGATCTTCAGTCCGTTGTGCGTCCTTCCTTAACTCAAACTTCACCTTATTTTGTCCTGAGACTTTTCGCCAAAAGTGTGGTATGATCTATTCACCATTCAGTTCGAAGGGAGTTGGTATCATGGGTCAAGATGATCTCGACGTCTTTGTGTTGACGGACGAAGAAGGTCATGAGCATCACTTTGTCGTCCTCGCGGAGATCGAAGATGGGATGAAGAAGTATTGGATCTGCGAAGAGATCATGATGGACGAGGAAGGACAGATCGAGCAGTTCGGTGACATTTACCCGTTCGAAGTTAAGGAAGCGGAAGATGGAGGACTCTACATAGATTCGGTCCAATCTGAAGAGGAGTTCGAACGGGTATCCAAGGCATGGGAAGAACTCTTGGAAAAGGATGAAGAGTTGAGGAAACTCGTTGAGCCCGAAGACCACCAGCACGAATGATACTCAGAGAGATGGACAAAGCCGGCCGAAAGGCCGGCTTCGTCTTTAACTACACTTCGACCAACCGCAGTTTCTACACGCGATACATCCTTCCTGCTTGAAGAGAGAATTCTTGCTCAAACACGATGGACAGTACACGTTCCCGTTGGAATCAACGTAATAACCTTCCTGCCATTCGAGCTTGTTGGCTTGGACAAACCTTTCGATTTCTTCAGCGCTCTTCGTGGTTCCGTCCCACGAATCGTTCTGACGGGGTGAAGGCCAGAGCGAGGAGAAATCTTCGATCGCCTTCTTGATCTCCAGTCCGACGTTTCTGACATATTCTCCCTTCACCTTCGTCAGCTGTTCGATGATCTCGTCTGGTGAAACACCCGCGCGCAAGGCGATGGAGCAGAGTCTCCCTATGGCCTCGGCCGTCTCCGTCCCGTTGGAGAGAAAGATCTCGATCGCCTCGCCGTTGTCGTCGAAAGAAACCGTTATGTAGGTCGTGCCGTCAGAGGTCCTGTACTTCCTCGTCACACTCCTGAGCGTTTCTTTCCTCGGCCTGGGTCTCAGCTTGTGCTTTTCATCCACGATGAAGAACTGCAACTTTCCTTCCTTCTTCTGTGCAGACTTTGCTGTGGTGAGGACCTGCGTTCTCAACGAGCCGTCGCGATAAACGGTCAAGCCCCGGATCTTGTGTTTCAAAGCCTCAACGTAGATCTCCAGAACGTCATCGACGCTCGCCGAGTTCCGCATGTTGATCGTCTTGGAAATGTTGTTGTCGACATAACACTGGAAAGCCTCCTGCATCAAGAGATGGTCCATGGGGCTTATATCGAGGGCGACCACGAAAATACGTTTCCATCTCTCGTCCACGTCGAGACTTTTCAAGCTTCCCTTCTCTATCAACTCGTTCTCGATCCTCTTCAGATCCTCGGCTGGCATCTTCTTCCTGAGAACTTCGTTCACGTACAGAAGTGGCTCCCGTTCACCGCTGCTCTGCTTGTTCACGTACCTGACGTAAGCCAAGAGAAAGTTTGGTTCCAGACCTGAAGAAGTGTCGGCGATGTTCGAAATGGAGCCGGTCGGCGCTATGGCGAGAACCGCAACGTTTCTCTTGTGTTTCTTGGCCCGCGTTCTGAAATGCTGCTTGATTTCGTCATCGTAATCGCTCATGTCCATTGAGAACGGCACGAAGTTTTCCTCTCTCACGTACCTGCTCTGCGAGAAGAGCGGGAAGTTTCCTTTTTCCTCACCAAGATCCGAGGATACCTCGTGTGAATGCAAGGAAATGAACGCCATGAGGTTCTTGGCAAAACGACGTGCCTCTTCGCTGTCGTATGGCATCTCCATCTGGTACAGCAGGTCCGCAAAGCCCATGATACCCAGACCAAGCCTTCTGGATTCTTTCACGGCTCTCTCGATCTTGTCTATGGGGAACACGTTCACGTCGATGACGTTGTCCAAGAACCTGGTCGCAACCCGCACGATCTTTTCGAGTGTGTCCCACGCGAACTTTCCATCTTCATAGAGCTTTGCCACATCTATCGAACCGAGGTTGCATGCCTCGTAAGGTCCAAGCCCGATCTCACCACAGGGGTTCGTCGAGATGATCTGTCTCGTCGGATACAGTGCGTAGTACTTGTTCATCTCTCCAAGGAACACCATGCCTGGATCGCCCGTCTCCCAAGCGTTCTGCGCCATCAACTGGAATATTTCTCTGACCTTGACTTGTTTCTTGCCGGCCCACTTCGGATGGTGCAATTCGATCTGACCATCCTGCTCGTACAACGTCAAGATTTCCTCACGCCGCATGGGGATGCCGACGGAGATGTTGAAGAACCTGAGCACGCGCTCACCGTCGTTACCACGCTTAGCCTGGATGAAGTCAACGATGTCTGGATGATCGATGTTCAGAATGCCCATCAGTGCACCGCGTCTCCTGTACCCTTGTTCGACCACCGAAACTGCGGAGTTGAAAACGTGCATGAAGCTTATGGGACCGGATGCTTTACCGTGTGTACCAGCGACGAAGCTTCCGTTCGGTCTGAGCGTGCTGAAGTTGCTACCTATACCACCGCCGACCTTGGTTATCATCGCGTACTCCTTCACGGCCGTGAAGATCCCGTCTATGCTGTCCTCGACGGGTACGACGAAGCAGGCCGAAAGCATGTGAAGGTGGTTCCTCTGCTGGATGATCTTCTCGTAATCTTCAAGCTTCATGTTCTCCAAAGGTTTGTACAGAAGTTCAAAATCCACACCCATGCCAGCGTTGAACAGTGTGGGACTGTTCGGAATGAAGATGCGACTCGAGAGCAATTCATAGAAGGCTTCTTCCCAACTCTTGATGTGATCCAGACGTTCTCCCGCAGTCAACTGTTGCAAGCGAGGATTGTTCAGCAATTCTGCGGCAGCGATCACGCGCGCCACCCTTCTTGAAAGTTCATTCCAACTGCTCTCCAAATATTCCCCTTCTCGGTTTTTCAGGTAGTACCTCTCCCTCAGGATTTTCTCAGCGTTCTGGGATGGAGGTACGTTCTGCCATCTCTTCACGAGCTCGTGCATGAAAAAACCCCCTTTCCGGGGGTGATTATACTACTTATTGTGCCCTTGTGCAATAGTATACTATATGTTGTATGAACTGTTCACGATGCTGTGCGCCAGAGTCTTGAAGAACACAGTTATGTCGACGTACTCCACGGGGATCTTACAGGTCAAAGTCGTTGGTGCAAAACAAACGATGCCCTTCACCCCTGCTTTCTCGAGTACACAAGCCAAATCGTTTGCCGCGGAAGCGGGTACCGCGAGCACCGCTATGTCCACTCCATGTTCCTTCACGAACCTTTCCAGCTCGGACACGTCCCTGACTTTCAAGCCCGGAGCGATCTGCTTGTTGATCTTGCGTTCGTCCGAGTCGAAGACGGCAACGATCTTGAAGTTGTTCTGCTCCAGACGTTTGTGGTTCGCGAGTGCCTTGCCTATGTTGCCCGCACCCAGTATTATCACCGACCACGTTTTGTAGAGACCGAGCACCTCACGGATCTTCTGTGACAAGTTTTTCACATCGTAACCCAAACCCCTCTGACCGAGGTTACCAAAATAAGACAGGTCCTTTCGAACCTGCGAGTCCTTTATCTGCAGCATCGAAGCGAGTTGTTTGGAGGAGATAACCTTTATCCCCTTTTCTTCCAAGTTAGAAAGACAGCGTAAATAGACTGCAAGTCTCCTTATGACAGGCCTTGGGACCTTCTCCAACGCAACCCCTCCAAGTGCAATTTTTCTCAAGGGTATTATAGCTCAATTCCTCGCCTCGAACGTGCCCTTCACGATCTGTTCTTTGTTCAACATGAGAATTTTGCCTTTCGCTATCACGGTGTCTATGTTCAGATCTTGATCCAAGAGTACGATATCCGCATCCATCCCAACGGAAAGAGTGCCCTTATCTGTGAGTTTCAAGATCTTCGCCACGTTCTTCGTGATGGGTAACAGGGCCTTTTCGAGTGGTGTTGCATGCATGGCAGCCAACCTCGCCTGTTCGTACAAGGTCGAGACCTTGCCGACGTCCAATCCCACAAAGTTGCCCTTTTCGTCGAAGCGCGGTAAACTTCCTTGTCCGTCGGAACTGAACGTGATCTGTGATTCGAATCCATGCTCAGACAATTCCTTGAACACACGCCAAGGCAACAACTCATCCTCCAGAAGCTCACCGATGCTCGTCGTGAGATCGATGAATCCCCCCATCGATAGCCACTCGATCGACGAGTTCAGCAACTTTGAATTCCTGTTGATGTGTGTGGGTAAGAACTGCGTGATCGGTATCTCGCTCGTCTTCACTACCTTCACGAGTGGTTCCAGCATCGTTGGTCCGTCACCCACATGAATGTTGACCACCCCAGCCTTACCGCTCAGCATGCCTCCGATGCGTGCATCGGCTGCGAGCCTCTTCAACTCGTCGAGAGTCGGTTGCGAAGATCTGTGATCGCTGATCGCTACCTCTCCGACCCCGATGACTTTGTCGATCAAAACGATGTCTTTGATGATGCTTCCAGTCAACGTCACGGGCGGTACACGGTAGGAACCAACGTAGATGTAGCTCGAAACGCCCTCCTCTTCGAGCGCTTTGGCTTTCGCGTACAACGACTCCAAGCTCCTCGTCACCCCGTCGGTTCCCAAACAACCCACCACCGTGGTGATACCAGCGCGTACGAGGTCTGAAAAGGAAAGTTCGTAGGTACGTGTCCTGAAGCCTCCCTCGCCACCACCACCCAAGATGTGGACGTGACTGTCGATGAATCCAGGAACGGCAATCTTCTTCGAGCAATCGATGACTGAGAGATTCGGCAGGCACACCGTCAGTTGTTCCTCGATCGCAACGATTCTGTCAACGGCAAGGAGGATGTCTCTGACGCCGAGAGGCTCTGGCGAGTAGACTGTAGCGTTCTTCAAGAGTATCATAGCAACACCTCAATCTTCGTCTTCATAATCCGATAGATCGTGAAAGTCCTCGAGATCTTCGTAGTCGTAATCTTCATCGTACTCGTCGGAAAATTCCTCTGAGAAGAGCCAACCACAGATGGGGCATTCGTCGATGTCGTCGTCGATAACTGCACCACAGTCTGGACATTCTTTTTTCTCAAAGACATAGCCACAAGAAGGGCACTTTCTCACGTTGTTCTTGCACTTCTCTCCACATTGCGGACATCTCTTCCATCCACCCATGCTCTTACCTCCCTCTATGAACGTCCCACAATTCGACTTTTCGTTCCAGCAACACGTTCTACGAGATCAAAAATCACGCTTTTGATTATAGCTCACTCTGTTGGGGACTGACCCTAACACGACGAATGTAACGATTTCATTCCGCTGAGATGTTTTTCTCGCTCTTCGGCACTTTCTTTCCCAACACGTGTTATATTAAATCATCACGGTGCGGAAAGCACCAAGCATTAGGAGGTTAGAAGCATGTACAACGGTACAGTGAAATGGTTCGACTCTAAGAAAGGCTACGGTTTCATCACCAGAGACAACGGAGAGGACGTCTTCGTGCACTTTTCCGCGATCAAGGTCGACGGATTCAAGACGCTCAGGGAAGGCCAGAAAGTCCAGTTCGAAATCCAGCAGGGCAGCAAAGGACCCCAAGCCGTCAATGTGACTCCCATAAACTGAGAGTCGAGCTGAAGAGAAGGCGGAGCCGAAAGGCTCCGCTTTTTTATAGCAGCGTCGCGATCATGAGCGCCTTTATCGTGTGTTTTCTGTTCTCGGCTTCGTCCCAGACTTTACTCTGCTTTCCTTCGATGACCTCGAAGGTGACTTCTTGTCCTTTGACGGCGGGCAGACAATGCAGAAAGATCGTTTCGCTTTTGCCCGTTTTCTTCATGAGCTGTTCGTTCACTTGGTATGGCCTCAAGAGTCTTTCGCGCTCCGCTTGTTTGTCTTCCTCACCCATCGAGGCCCACACGTCCGTGTAAATCACGTCGGCTCCATCGACGGCCTTTTCTGGGTTCTCCTCAATCTGGATCGTGGCACCAGTTTCTTTGGCGACTTCAAGACAAATCTTGAGCAGTTTTTCATCCGGCCTGAGCTCTTTCGGAGAGCACACAACATAATGCATGCCCATCTTCGCGCATCCTATCATGAGTGAGTTAGCCATGTTGTTTCTTCCATCGCCCATGAACACGAGCTTGATACCTTTCAATCTTCCAAAGACTTCCTGCACGGTCATGAGGTCCGCTAGCACCTGCGTCGGGTGGAAAACATCAGTCAAGCCATTGTAGACAGGAACTCCCGAATACTTCGCCAAAATCTCCACGGTCTCCTGCTTGAAACCCCTGAACATGATCGCATCGACCATCCTGCCGAGCACTCTCGCGGTATCCTCTACAGATTCCTTCGCTCCGAGTTGAATGTCCTGGATCGAAAGGAAGATGGGATGGCCACCCTCTTCCGCGAAGGCTGTTTCGAACGCGAGCCTCGTCCTCGTGGACCTCTTCTCGAATATCATGGCCAAGGTTTTTCCAACGAACCTTCTGTGAACGACCTTCGCTCTGCTCTCGCGCTTCACCTGGAACGAGAGATCGAGCAGATAGCTTATCTCTTCGGGTGTGTACTCCAAGAGCGTCAAGAGCGATCTTCCTGTAAGGTTTACCGCCATTTTTCAAACCTCCCTACTCGTGATATGTGAGAATCTCTCTCAAAGGTTTTCTCGGTCGATCTCTTCTCGGTTCAGCCGCATGACCGATCGGCAACATCGCAACACATCTCTGACCCGCCGGCAGACCCAAGATCCTGTTCACCTTCTCTTCGTCGAAGGCGCCAATCCAACAGGTGTCCAAATTGAACTCTCGTGCGATCAACATGATGTAGGTGATCAGCGCAGCCGTGTCTTGAATGCAGTAAAGGTTTCTTCCCCTGTCACCGTAACGTGAGCCGCTCTCTTCGGGTACAGCAACGACACAGATGACCCATGGCGCCTCCTCGATGTAGGTCTGTTCGAACGCAGCCTCACGGAGCGCTTTCTTCAAGGATGGATTCCTCACAACATGCAGTCGCCATGGCTGTCTGTTTCCAGCGCTGGGTGCGTTGAGGGCAAGTTCGAGGATTTTTTCGATCGTTTCTTTTGCAACTTCCTTGTTCGTGTCGTACTTTCGAATGCTCCTTCTGGTTTTTATAGCTTCTAACAGTTCCACTCGATATCCCCCCTACAGCACGACGATGTCTTCCACCTTGGGGCCTGTGGAAACGTGGGAGATTTTCACGCCGGTTTCCTGCTCGACTCTCCTCAGAAACCTTTCAAAGGGAGGCGAGTTCAAATCTTTCCATCCTTCGATTTCTTCGTACATCGGCTCGGCTTTGTGGATGTTTCTGAGATTCTTCACGTCTCGGACTTTCACCCCATCAACGTTGTAAGCGACGCACACGGCCAGCCTCTCAAAGCCGTTCAGCACGTCCGCTTTGGTGAGGATCAATTCGTCACACCCGCTCACTCTCACAGCGTACCTGAGCAGCACGAAGTCGAGCCAGCCACACCTTCTGGGCCTACCCGTCGTAGCACCGTACTCACCGCCGAGCTTTCTGATCTTCTCTCCCAGTTCGTTCTTCAATTCCGTTGGGAATGGGCCTTCACCCACTCTGGTGGTGTAGGCCTTCGTCACACCGATCACCCTATCCAGCTTGATGGGAAAACCGAAGCCCGCCTGAACGCCACTGCTCGAACAGTTGGTCGAGGTGACGTAGGGATACGTTCCCACATCGACATCGAGCAGAACACCCTGGGTGGCCTCAAACAAGAGATCTTTGCCTTTCAGTCTTTCGAAGGCCTCAACACTGTCGATCAAATGATGAGAGAGTCTGTGGTAAATTTCAAGCATCTGCTTCAGAATCGAGTTCGCATCGATGTCGAGATTCCACACTCTCACAAGCTCTGTAAGTTTTCTCTCGAGCAACACTTCATCTTCAAAATCTTCAAGTCTCACTCCGAAACGCAAAGCTCGATTGGCATAACACAGGCCTATACCTCTTCGAGTGGTGCCAACGGGTTCACTGCGTGCCGCATCGATCTTTCCGTCGAGCTCTCTATAGAAAGGTACGACAACGTGCGCTTGTTTGGACACCTGGAGCGACTCACCGCTGCCTGGAAAGAATTGCTCCAGCTGTTCGATCTCTTGCGAAAGCACGTTCAAGTCCACCGCCACACCCGTGGCTATGTACATACCCTTGCGAAGCCTCAGATCGGCAGAAGGAACCAAATGATGCACGAGCTTGAACTGACCGTAGTCCACGGTGTGACCTGCGTTACTTCCGCCGCTGTAACGAACGACACAATCGTACTTCCTTGAAAGGTACGTCACTACCTTTCCTTTTCCTTCGTCTCCCCATTGAAGACCAACCACAACAGAGTTCAACTGAATTCACTCTCCTTCGAACCTCGAGAAGATGCGATCAACGTTCTTCAGGAAATGATTCGGATCGAAAATCTCTTCCAAGTCTTTTGAAGTCAAAAACGGCACATTCTGAGCCACGAGGGTTTTGAAATCTTCTTGCGTCTTCCAACATCTGAGCGCGAGAGACTGCACAAGATCGTAAGCTTCACTTCGGCTCATACCCTTCTCAACGAGTCTGAGCATCACTTTTTCCGAATAAACGAGCCCACGGGTCAGATTCAAGTTCTTCAACATCCTGTCCTCGTACACGGTGAGATTCTCTATCAGATGGTTCGCCTTGACGAGCATGTAGTAGAGCGTCTGCGTGGCATCTGGGAATATGTAACGTTCTGCAGAGGAGTGTGATATATCCCTCTCGTGCCAAAGATTGTTGTTCTCCAAAGATGAATTCACGAAAGAACGCACGATCCTCGCAAGACCGCAGAGCCTCTCGCACAGGATAGGGTTCTGTTTGTGCGGCATGGCACTGGAGCCTTTCTGACCTTCTTTGAAAGGTTCTTGCACCTCCAGAACTTCCGTTCTTTGAAGGTGCCTCACCTCGGTTGCGATCCTCTCCACACCACTCGCCGTCAACGCCAAGACCATGACGAAGAACGCATGATGATCTCTGCCAACGATTTGACTCGAGATCGGTGTTGGCTTCAGGCCCAGCTTGGTCAGCGCGAGTTCCTCAACCTCGGGTGGAACGTTCGCGTAGTTTCCAACCGCACCGCTGATCTTGCCAACCTTCACTTGTTCCCGAGCAATCCTCAACCTTTCTTGGTTTCTTTTCATCTCCGCATACCAGTTCAACACCTTGAGACCAAAGCTTGTCGGCTCGGCGTGTACCCCATGTGTCCTTCCGATCGTGACGGTGTGCCTATGTTTGTTGGCGAGAACCCAGAGAGACTTCAAGAGCTTCGACAGCGCCTCCAGTAAGATGTCGCTGCTCTCGACGAGCGCGAGGGACAACGCCGTGTCTATGACATCCGAGGACGTCAGCCCGTAGTGGAAATACCTCGCCTCATCCTGCATGTTCTTCGTCGCCATCTTGATGAACGCGATGACCTCATGGTCTGTTTCACGTTCGTAACTCTCGAACAATGAAAGATCGATCAGTGCATTCCTCTTCGCCTTTTCACTCACACCAGGAGGGATCAGACCCAGCTGCTCGTAAGCTTCCATGACAGCAAGCTCCACCGCGAGCCACCTGCGAAGGTTGGCTTGAACACTCCAGAGTTCTTTCATCGGTGACAGTGCGTACCTTTCGACCACACGGTTCACATCCTTTCCGGTGCACTGACCCTCAACAGAGATAAACCTTTCTTGAGCACAAGTAACGTCGCGTACGCGAGGTTCAATCTGGCGTTGGACAAGCGTGGATTGTTTGGATCGAGGACAAGACACTTGGTGTAGAAGCTGTGGAAGTCGTAGGCGAGAGCTTCAAGGTACTGGGTCAGTTTGTTGGGTGAAAGGGTTTTTTCAACTTCGTGCAGGGTGTCCTCAAACAAGTCGAGTCTCCTCACCACGGCGAATTCGGCTGGATCATCCAGCAACTCGAGGTCTGAGTTCTTGTTGAAGTTTATGGACTTGTTCTTCGCCTGCTCGAAGAGACTGCAGATCCTCGCGTGAGCGTACTGAACGTAGTAAACAGGATTGTCCATACTTCTCGCCTTTGCAAGTTTCAAATCGAAGACCATGTGTGTGCTTGTGTCTATCATGGCAAAGAAGTAACGTGTCGCATCCTTGCCGACTTCTTCGACCAGTTGTCGCAGCGTGACGAATTCGCCCGCGCGCGTCGACATGCGCACGATCTCCTCGCCACGCTTGAGCGTCACGAACTGGTGGAGTATCACGTTGAAAAACCCATCTTCGATGTCCAAAGCTTTCATGGCGGCGATCATCCTCGGTATGTGCCCATGATGATCGCTTCCCCATATGTCGTAAACCTTGTGAAAACCCCTTTGGTACTTGTTGAAATGATACGCGATGTCGGTCAGGAAATACGTGTAGCTTCCATCGCTCTTGATGAGCACTTTGTCTTCCTCTTCAACGAAGTGCGAAACTTTCAGCCAGATCGCACCATCTTTTTCGTAGATGAATCCCTTCTTTCTGAGAAACTCGAGTACCTTCTGCACAGTCCCGTCTTCAATAAGGCTCGTCTCGGAAAAGTACACATCGAACTCGCACTCGAGAGAGTTGAGATCTTCTTTCATGTTAGCCAGTATGTTTTCCACGGCGTAACGCTTGAAGAACCGTTCCGTCTCAGAGTCCCATCGGTCTTTGTAAACATCTCCAACTTCTTTCAAGAGTTTCTTGGCGATGTCTATCAGGTATTCTCCCCTGTAACCGTCTTCGGGTATCTCCAAATCTTGTGAACCGAGCAACTGGTTGTACCTCACCCACAGAGACTTGGCGAGTAGATTTATCTGTCTTCCTGCGTCGTTGATGTACATCTCTCGGGTGACATCGTGACCGAGTTCTTTGAAAACGTTCGAAAGTACATCTCCGATGACGAGTTGCCTGCCGTGCCCCACCGTGAATGGGCCCGTCGGGTTGGCACTACCGTACTCGAACTGGATTTTCATCGGTTCGGACTTACGTATGGGATAAGCTTCGTTGCTTATTATTTGTCTCAAAACGTCAACGTAGGCTTTCCTGCTCAGTCTAAAGTTGATGAACCCCGGTCTCGCAACCTCCACCGAGTCAAAAACATCCTCACCCTTCAACTTTTCAGCTATTTTTTCTGCGAGTTCCATAGGATTACGCTTCGCGTGCTTAGCACCAATCAAAGCCGCGTTTGTCGAAAAATCGCCAAAGCCTTCGGGTGGGACTTCAACTTCGAACTGGTACGAAAGACCGAACTCGCTGAGCACTTTCTCCACCAGATCATGAACGAGTCTTCTGAGCAAGAACATCACCTCACAAGAATTTGCTCTTACTGGTTTTGTTCTTCACGTTCGTTGTGATATCCAAATCTCCGTTCTTCGGAACCGAAACGACCGCGTAGAAGAGTTCCGCTTTTTTCTGAAAGCCGTATTTCTTCCTACCGTTGACCTTCTCCACGACGGGCCTCCACGTGCCACAGTTTATGTAAAACTTGTTCTGCCCTCTCACTGGAACCACATGGAAGGCATGGTGGTGTATGTGACCAAAGACCACAACGTTCAGTTTTGGAAAGCGAAGTTCGCCATCAACATAACCGACCAACTCGTCAGCTTTCAACTCTCCTTCCTTGAACAATTTCTTGGCTCTCCTGAACAGATAATCGCTGCGACGCAACCCCCTGATTTTCATGACGGCTCGGACCAAAAGAGAACCTAACGTTATTCCGCCCCACTTGTTCAAAAAGACCTTGGAAAGGCACCTCAAGCGTGGGAAATTCTTCTTCATCCAAGTGCGTGCTTCAACGGTCTGCATCATCTTGAGGAAGGTGCTTATCCACAGCTCGAGGACATCCACTCCCAGATCGTAAACTTCCAAGACCCTCTCGAACCAGTGGAACACGTCGAGGCTGGGCCTGACGTTGTCGTAATCTGACAGGATCTCGGATGGGACCAAGGACTCTAGGTACTCGTCGAAGTGGAACATCATGTACCTGGCCATGTAGTCACCGAGCGGGGGAACGATGGTTCCGTCGCCGTCCCTCGTAAACTTGTTGATGAGATCGAACTGGTTTCCATGCATTGCGAGAAGCCCAGCGTCTTCGTTGTAATAGTACGGTACCACCTCACACCCAAGCATGTTCCGTAGCTCGTCTTTCAACCTCTGATTCGCGAACAAATAGTAGTCGTGGTTTCCCACGATGTAGATGATCCTGTGGTGTTTTGAAAACTTCCTGAAGCTTTCAAAGAGCCTTGGATGCCTGCTCTCTATGCCTGACAGGGCCGTTCCATCCAGCGAAGAGACCAGAACATCGAAAGATGTCAAGCCGAAGTCCTTGACCGCACGGCTCTCGAGCAGTTCCAACCCGTCTCCAACGATTATCAACTCGACGTCCGGTTGCGTTGAGAAATGTTCAAGTAGATCGATGAGTTCATCGTCGAACTCAAAATCATCTTTGGCCGAACCGTCACCTATGTGTATGTCACTGATGAAGATCTGCCTCATTCAGCCAGTCCCCAGTTCCCAACTTTTCTCACACGCGAATTATACTATAGTCGCCGCACAAGAACTCGTATCCAATGCTAAGATAAAATGAAAAAGCGCCGCAACTGCGGCGCTTCGTGGAAGAATCCCATCATCAGAGCTTGAACTTCTCGAGCGACTCCAGAAGTTTGCGCGATATCTGCTTGAGTTCGTCGCCTATTTGACGATTCTGCACGATTAACTCTGCCTGTCGCTTGACACTTTTCACCATCTCTTCGAGCCTTGCTGCTATATCGGCGATCGCCTTCGTTGCACCGTCGACAGCGCTGGCCATCTCTTGTGCGGCTGCACTCTGTTCCTGTGCACTCGCAGCGGTCGATTCCACCATGCTGGCCATCGATTCGACCTCCGACAGTATGTCCTTCAACTTCCCACCGACTGCTGCCGCTTGGTTTGCGGCTTCCTCCACAACTTTTGCCGTTTCACTTGTCTTCTCGTCCGCTTCCTTCGCACCCTGCTGGATCTTCTTGAGTATGTTGGCTATGTTACCCGTTGCCTGCTTACTCTGTTCTGCAAGTTTCCTTATCTCGTCGGCAACCACCGCAAAACCTCTTCCTGCCTCACCGGCTCTGGCAGCTTCGATCGCCGCGTTCAGCGCCAGCAAGTTCGTCTGTTCGGCGATCGCGTTTATGGTCTCGACAACCATCGCGACGTTCTGCGCATCTTCGGCGAGCCTGCCAACAGTTTGCACGGTGGAGTCGGCCATCTCCTTAGCCGAATTCACTATCTGAACTATTTTCTCAACGGCTTTCTCGCCCTCTTTCGCAGCTCTGGAAACTCTCTGTGATCTTTCACTCAGCTGTTGTGCCGATTTCGAAACGTTCTGTGCGCTCGCCGCGACTTCTTCAACACCCGAGCCCACCTGTTGCATGGAAGCGGATACGTTTTGAACGTTCTTGTTGAGCTGATCCGCCTGCTCGCTCAGCATGGTCGCAAGTCTTTCACTTTCTTTAGCAACGCTCTCGAGCTCACTCGAAAGCTTGTCCAGTTCTAATGCGGAGCTCTTGGTGAGGCTGAGAGAATTTCTCAGAGACTGAGCCATATCCTTGAGTGCCGAAGCCATCTGCAGAGTCTCGTCCCTCGCCTTAACATGGAATTCGACTGCCAGATCGCCGGAACCGAACTTCTGAACGGATTGCGCCAAAGATTTGATCGGTTTGGATATGCTCTGGCCAACGATGAAAGACACCAGAACGATCATACCGACGATGATCAACAGAACTATCAGGACCATGAAGATCATCTTGTTCGCCCTCGCGAACAATTCCGATTCCGCTATCGCCAATCCCAACGTCCAGTTGGGTGTGCCGGGAATGGGTGTGAAAGCTAAGAACAACCTTTTGCCGTCAGGCGTAAGGATGGTTCCAAAGCCCTGTTGACCCTTCACCATCTTGGACGCGAGTTCTTCCAATCCTTTGTACCCAGCCTGAGAGCTTTTCAACACGTTGAACTGACCCACCATGGATCGCTCAGGGTGTGCCAACACCAAGCCTGTGCCATCAACGATCCAGCCGTAACCTACCTCACCCATCGCGATGCGCGAGACCATCTTGGACAAACTCTCCAACGGTATCGTCGCACCGAAGACACCCACGACGTCACCGAAAGAATCGACGACCTTGTGTGCGACGACTATGACGTGTCGCTTGGTCAGCTCGGACACGTGCAGCTCGCCAATGAAGGAATCTTGTTTTTCTTGGATGATCTTCCTGTAGAACTCCCTCTCCTTCGCGCTCGAAGAAACCACGTTCTTTCCATCCGTTTCGTAGAGCAAGCCTTCTTTGTAGTCCGCTACGAAGTAAGTGTCGAACACTTCTTTTCTTTCCTTGAGCTTGCTCGACAGCTGCAGAGCTATCGAGTAAAGGGTCCCAGAGACAACGTCCTTCTGTTGCAATATCTTTATCGCCACCATGCTTTCCAGTCCCATGGCGATGGATTTGAGTTCGAAGGAACGACCGCTCAACCATTCAGAAACCATGCGGGCGTTCCCATCCACGACCTGCAAGGCCAATTCCTGGGTGAGCGGGAGCACGGTGTTCTTCGTTTGAAAATAAATAAACAAACCTAAAATTGCCAGAAGCACCAGAGTTGTTGTTAGGAACCAGAATAAAATTCTTCCTCTAATGGATTTCATGCAAACACCTCCCAATGATCTTCCCATTAGTTTTTTTCCATAGAAGATTATAGCATCGTCTTGCCGCCGAGGTTGATTTCACGATGGTTAAGTCGTTGTACAAGAACAATCTTGTCCAAAAAGGGACTTGCATGTTGAACCTCGCTGTGGTAATATTTAAGTGCGTGGGTGCGTAGCTCAGTGGGAGAGCGCTTCCTTGACGAGGAAGAGGTCGTAGGTTCAATCCCTGCCGCACCCACCAACGGGGTCCGTCAGGACCCCTTATTCTTTCGTGGGAGGCGATCTGTTTGGACAGGCTCGATTTCGCGATAAAACTTGCACGAAGAGTGGGGTTCTATCTGTTGCAGCATTGGGGCAACGCGTTGAACGTGAAGGAAAAGTCCTCCTTTCAGGATATCGTGAGCGACTGCGATAAACACGCGCAGCAGATGATCGTGAGCGAGATTGAAAAACATTTTCCAAAAGAGGCTATACTCGCCGAAGAAGACCGCTTCGAGACGGGACAGAGACTTTGGATAGTGGATCCAATAGACGGAACGATGAACTTCGTGCACGGACTGCCTTCTTTTGCGATAGGCATAGCGTACTCGGAGGGCGGTAACGTTTTGGTCGGCGTCGTTCACGATCCTGTTTTGAACGAAACCTTCTACGCTGTGGCGGGTGAAGGTGCGTACAAGAATGGAGAGAGGATCAACGTTTCATCGAACACAATGTTGAAAGAATCGATAGGAAACGTTGGCTTCTACGTTGGTTTCACAGGACACTTCATAAACGCCATTGAGAAACACGTGCGCAGGATGCGCATGGTTGGAAGCGCCGTCCTTGCGGCATCTTACGTGGCGTGCGGAAGGTTTGATTTCTTCGTCGCAAAGCGAGCCAACCCCTGGGATGTAGCACCCGTGTTGTTGATCGTTCCGGAGGCCAATGGATGCGTCAGCGATCTCCAAGGTAGACCCGCGCATCTGTCGAGTGGGGAGTATTTGTTCAGCAACGGCAAGGTTCATTCGGAAGTGCTTGAAATAATCAAAAAGGTCGAGAAAACTTAGATGAAGAGGATTTTCGGTTGTTTCGACGAGAAAACCTTCGCCAAGTTTGCAGAGGTTTTCGCCAGCTTGGTTAAACTTGGTATGGTCGTCTTGCTCGTCGGGGACCTCGGTTCTGGTAAGACGAGCTTCGTTAAGCACTGTTCATCGAAGTTGGGGTTAAACCCGGCGCAAGTGCGTAGCCCTACGTTTTCCCTCGTGAACGTTTATGAGGGAAAGGTGAAGGTTTATCACATCGATCTGTACAGGATAGACAAGGATGTCGAAGTGCTGATGGAGCTGGAAGAGATCTTGGAGCGCGGAGACGGGGTTGTTTTCGTCGAATGGGCAGACAAGATCGATACGTTTTGGAGTGGTGAGGAGATAAAGATCGCTTTCGATTTCTGTGAGAATGGAAGGGTCGTATCGGTAGAATCACAGGACGAAAGGTTCTTGTCAGAACTCTCGAAGAGGTGGTCAGAAGTTGCGCAAGTTTGAGAAACTGGAGAAACTAGCCAAGGAAACCACCGGTGAGAATTCCATACCGAAGGTTTTGCCGTTCCTCAGGCTCGTTGGTGGGCCCGTGGTCTTTCCACAGACCGTTGTACCTGTACACGTGACTTCCGAGGAGATGTTGAACGCTCTCGAGATCTCGATCGAATCTTACAACAGATACATCCTCGTCGTTTACCAGAAGGACGCTTCGATGGAAGTTAAGGACGTTTTGTCTAAAACGGCCACCGTGTGCACTGTGCTTCAGGCCGTGCATCTGCCAGATGGAAGTTTCAGAGTCTTGCTCGAGGGGAAGGTGCGCGCATACGCAAAGAACATCGCTCAGGAAGGGCCACTCTTGGTGGAGATAGAACTGCGGAGGAGCAAATGCAGGAAGAACAAAAAGATTGAAGCGTTGATCAGGAGCGTCCGCGACAACTTCTTGAAGTACGCTCACTATACCCAGAGATATTCGTCTGAAATGATCGAGGGCATACTCCGTGTGGACGACGCAGACAAACTCTCAGACCTCGTTTCTTCCCTACTAAACATCCCCAACGAAGAGAAGCAAAGCTTGCTGGATGAACATCAAGCCGCGAAGAGATTGGAAAAGATTCTGGAGATCCTGATAAGGGAGAACGAACTGCTCGAAATAGAACACGAACTTGACAGCAAAGTCAGAAGGCGGATAGAGGAAACACAGAGGGAATTCTTCCTGAGAGAAAAGCTCAGGGCGATCAGCGAAGAACTCGGCGAAAAAGACAGCGAGACAGCGCAACTGAGACAGAAACTCGCTTCTCTCAAGCTTCCAGATCACGTTCATCAGAAAGCGCTGTTGGAGATCCAAAGGTTGGAGAGGATGTCACCCTATTCTGCGGAGGCAACGGTCGTCAGATCCTATCTCGATTGGATTCTGAGCCTCCCTTGGCAGACTGTACTTCAAGAGAACGATGATCTTCACTACGCTCAAAAGGTCCTCGAGGAAAGTCACTTTGGGTTGAGTGAGGCCAAGCAAAGGATCCTCGAGTTCCTCGCAGTCAGAAAGAGGAGCAAGAATGCGAAAGCGCCCATACTGTGTCTGGTCGGCCCACCCGGTGTCGGTAAGACTTCCTTAGGCCGTGCTGTGGCACAGGCTTTGAACAGAAAGTTCGTGAGGATGTCACTCGGAGGTTTGAGGGACGAGGCCGAGATCAAGGGCCACAGGCGCACCTACGTTGGTGCGATGCCGGGTCGAATCCTACAGCTCATCAGATCGGCGCAATGCAAAAATCCTGTGATGCTACTCGACGAGATAGACAAACTTGCGGTGAGCTTTCAGGGTGATCCCGCAGCTGCACTCTTGGAAGTCCTCGACCCAGAGCAGAACAAGGAATTCGTTGATCACTACATCGAGTTGCCCTTCGACCTGTCACAGGTTCTCTTCGTCACCACGGCGAACGTCACGCACACCATACCGCCAGCACTCCTGGACAGAATGGAGATCATAGAGATCGAGAGCTACACCGAGCATGAGAAGTTCGTGATAGGAAAGAATTACATCCTTCCGAAGATCCTTTCCGAGCACAACGTCGATGGGAAAACTTTCAGAATGAGCGATGCAGCAATAATGAAGATCATTCGTTCCTACACGAGGGAAGCTGGTGTGAGACAACTCACGAGAAGCTTGGAGAAAGTTGTCAGGACCGCTGTGCTGAACCTTGAACAGGGTCATGATAAATTCATCGTGAACGTGCACAGACTGAGCAAGATACTTGGTCCAGAGAGGAACACGGATCTTTACTCTCTCTCAGAACCAGAGGTGGGCGCAGTCCAAGGTCTCGCTTGGACCGAGTACGGAGGCACGCTCGTGCTGGTCGAGTGCACTTTGATGCCAGGGAAGGGGAGTCTGATACTCACAGGAAGGCTCGGAGAAACCATGAGAGAATCCGCCAGAATTGCGTTGAGCGTTGCAAGAGCCTTCTGTGGCCAAGATGCGAAAGATGTCTTCGAAAACAACGATGTTCACATAAATGTTCCCGAGGGTGCAGTACCAAAAGACGGTCCTTCGGCCGGTGTGACGATGAGTGTCGCGATCATTTCGAGTGTGCTCAAGAAAAAGGTGAGAAACGACACCGCGATGACGGGAGAGATCACGCTACGCGGCAAAGTCTTGGCGGTCGGGGGTGTGAAGGAGAAGGTCTTGGCAGCGCACAGGCACAACATCAAGAGAGTGTTGCTTCCAAGATCGAACGACAAGGATTTGGTCAAACTTCCGAAGGAAGTTCTGAGGAACCTCGAGATAGTACTCATAGACAACGTTGAACAGGCGGTGAGGGAATCGTGCTTGTGAGGTCAGTGCGATTCTTTGTGGCCGCTCGCACTGTTGAACAGTTTCCCCAGCCGCTCGAAGGTGATGTGTGTTTCGCCGGAAGATCGAACGTTGGAAAATCCACACTTTTGAACATCCTGTTCAACCAAAAGCTCGCCAAGGTGAGTAAGACTCCTGGCAAGACCAGGACGATCAATTTCTATCTGGTCAACGAGCGACATTACTTTGTGGACCTGCCCGGATACGGTTATGCCGCCGTTTCGAAGGCGGAAAGACAGCAATGGAAGAAGCTCATCGAGGATTACTTCTCGCTCAGGAAAGATGAGATCAAGCTCAGCGTTCTGCTCGTTGACAGTAGACTCACGGCTCAGGAAAGTGATAGGATTTTCGCAGAATATTGTGATTACTACGGTTTGAATCTGCTCATCGTTCTGAGTAAGACAGATAAGTTGAGTGAAGCTCAATTGAAAAAAGTGGTACAATACTTTTCAGACGAGTTCGGCAGCGAAGTGATTCCTTATTCTGCGTTGACAAGAAGAGGGGTTAGAGAGATCGTCGAAAGATTGGCAAAGGCTTTGGAATGAAACCTCCTGCCGGGGCTGTCCCCTGAGCGGAGAAAAAGCGGAGCCAGTCAAAAAAAGACTGGGTGAGGGGGGATGGCCATGAAGAAGCTGTGGAAGATACTGATCATCGCAGGAAGCTTCTTGGCGATGCTGATCTCTGCAGTTGGTAACATCGAGCTCTGGTGAGGATTTGAGAGGCTCCCCGGCAGGAACCAGCGGAGTTGATGGCGTGAAGAGGGCTTTTCTGTACTATTCAGCATCGTTGTTCGTGCTCTACATCTTCTCGTTAATAACCCTCTATGAAAAACGTCCCGCGCAGTTCGGTTGGACCTTCTTGCTGTTCCTCGGTTTTGGGCTTGCGTCGGAAGCGATCGGTTTTTGGATAAACAGCAACATCAAACCCCAGGTGAGGATCACCGGTGGCATGTTGATCAACGTGTTGGCGGCGGTCGTTCTTCAAGATGCTTCAGCCATGCTGATAGCCTCGGCCTCGGTGCTCTTCGCAGGACTTTTTCTTGTGAAGAGCAAACGGCTGACGAGTTATCTCTTCAACGTTTCTCAAATAGGTCTGAGCACTTTCCTCGCGCTGGTGATTTACGAAATTCTTAAGACCGAAAACATGATAACGAACATGTGGCTGGTGCTGCTGACCGGGGTAGTTTACATGCTCCTCAACGTTGTTCAGTTTACCTTTGGCGTGTACTTCAGTGGGAACGTCGGTATCTCGAACAGTTTGAAACTCGCTGCGAAAAGTCCGCTTTTGAGCGCCTCGCTCATGCTCCCCCTTGCAGCCATCTCTTATTTGTTGTACGAACTGGTCGGTATCTCAGCGATTCCTCTGGTCTTTGCAATACTCACCGCAATACAGGTTGGAAACATGTTCAGAAACGAGTACGAGCAGTCCAAGCTGGACAAGCTCAAACTCATGGTAAAAAGTCTCGAGATGAGGGATTCCTACACGAGCGGTCACAGCGAGCGAGCTGCCGAACTGGCTTACAGGATAGCCAAAACCTTGGGTTTGAGCGAGAAGCTCTGCGAGAGGATAAAGATGGCTTGCACGCTGCACGATGTGGGCAAGATAGGCATACCCGATTACATCCTCGGAAAACCCGAAAAACTTTCCGATTCGGAGTTCGAAATCATCAAAACTCACCCAACGAAATCGGAACAGTTGCTCAAGAGCGTCAAAGGCTTGCGCGAAGAGGCTAAGTGGGTTCGGCATCATCACGAACGATGGGATGGGCTTGGCTATCCGGATCGTCTGGCGAAAGAACAGATCCCCCTTCCATCGAGGATCATCGCGATAGCCGACATTTACGAAGCTCTCACCAGTGACAGGCCTTACCGAAAGGCTTACAGCAAAGAAGAAGCTCTCGAAATGATCAAACAGATGAGCGGAACTGTGCTCGACCCAAGAGTGGTCGATGCCTTTCTCAAAGTCATTGGTGTGAATCACTCCGGAAACGGAAAAGCGAAAGAACGAGATTGACTTCCCCTACCCCCATGTTCAGTTCCTTGGCGATCTGATGTTCATCCTTGCCTTCCTGATACATGAGCAAGATTCTTCGCTCGATGGAGAGGTCAGAGTCTTCCTGGTTCCTTTCGACACGTTTGACTCCTTCCACAGGTTCGACTTTCTCCTGCTCTGATTCGGTCACACTCTCGACTTGCTCCTCACTCTTGTTGAAAGAGTTGATCAGCTCTGTTTCACGAACGCACAGCTGACCATACAGAGAATTGGCCTGTTTGATGAGTTTTCTCAGTTCTTCTATTTTCCGATCGAGCATTTGTAGCCTCACAGCAGACATGTGCCGAAATTGTCCCATCAACTCGAGTATTCGTTCTTCGAACTTCTCGTACTCTTCGTCCAGTTTCGTTCGTTTGTGCAACGCTTGGCTGAGGAAAACTCCCCACGCGAATGTAACCGTGCCGATCGTAGATAGAACAACCAACCAATACACGATGTCGAACAAGTCTCCACCTCCAGCACTTTCAGATTTTACAATTAGAATTGTATAATTCTTTTGAACCGATTGTGAGTTGAAGGAGGTTTTCCCATGGAATACAGAAAGGTTGGAAAATGGGGCATCAAGATCAGCGAGCTCTCTCTGGGAAGCTGGATCACCTTTGGAAATCAGCTCGATCTGGAATCTGCGAAGATGCTGGTGAAGAAAGCCTTCGACGTTGGTATCAACTTCTTCGACACGGCGGAAGCCTACGCTGGTGGAGTCGCGGAGGCCATGCTCGGCGAAATATTGAAAGCCTTCAGAAGATCTGACCTCGTGGTGTCCACGAAGATCTTCTGGGGTGGGAATGGACCGAACGATCGAGGACTTTCCAGGAAGCATCTCTTGGAGGGCACGTGGGCCTCACTCAAGAGATTGCAGATGGACTACGTCGATATACTCTACTGCCACAGACCGGATCCAGAGGTACCCATGGAAGAGATCGTCTGGACGATGGATCAGATACTGAGAAGCGGACTGGCGTTGTACTGGGGAACATCCGAATGGAGTGCACAACAGATAGAGGAAGCACATGAGACTGCGAAGAAGTTGAACTGCATTCCCCCGATCGTGGAGCAACCCCAGTACAACCTACTCGTGAGGGAAAGAGTGGAGAAGGAGTACGCATCTTTGTACGAAAAATACGGTATGGGACTCACGACCTTCAGCCCACTCGCGTCTGGACTCCTGAGTGGCAAGTATCTGGAGGGCATACCGAGCGATTCACGACTCGCACGGTACGAATTCTTGAGGAAGAGGTTCGAAGAGACAGGGTTACTCAGCGAGAAGACTTTCTCAAAACTACTGAAACTCAGAGACCTCGCCAAAGAGTTGGATTGCACGCTCGCACAGCTTTCGATCGCATGGATCTTGAAAAACAAGAACGTTTCGAGCGTCATACTTGGTGTTTCGAAACTGGAGCAGTTCGAGGAGAACATCAAGGCTGTCGAGGTGAAAGAGAAACTCAGTGAAGATGTGATGAGACAGATCGAAACTATCCTTGCCTCTTGAGGATAGGCTCTAAAACCCTGTCCAGTACGCCGTGAAGGTGTGATATGAGCATACCGTAGTTCACGACGGGAATATCCAGTCGCTTCGCCAATTTCATGCGTCTCATGAACGCTGTTCTGTTGAGCACGCATCCTCCGCAGTGGATCATCAGCTTGCAGTTCGATAGTTCCTGCAATTCTGGAAACTCCTTGCCAGCGAAGAACTTGTAGTTGAGCTGAAGCTTCATCTTTTCAGAGATCCAGCGGGGAATCTTTACCCGACCTATGTCGTCACACGTTGGAACGTGTGAGCATGCTTCAACGACGGCCACCGTGTCACCGTCTTTCAGATTTTTGAGGGCGTCGATGCCTTCCAAAAACTGCTTCACATCGCCCTTGCTTGCCGATTCGAGGATTGAAAATGTGGTCAGCGGAATTTGCTTTGGCACGATCTTTTCAACCCTCATGATCGCCTGAGAATCTGTCACCACCAGATCAACTTTGAAGTTGACCTTTTCCAAAGTTTGGGCGAGTTCCGTGTCCCTCGTTACTACAGCTGTTGCAGCATGATCGATCGCTTCTCTTATCGCTTCAACCTGTGGCATGATGAGCCTTCCTTTCGGCGCAGCGGTGTCTATGGGAACAACGAGCACAACCGTTCTGTACTCGCCGATGAGGTGAGCGAGCATGGTTTTGGACTCCTCTTCTGGCATAACACTGCTGACCAACTGCACGAGCGTTTCTATGTTCGTCTTCGTTTTCGCGGACACCTCGACGATTGGCACACCAAAATCGATGTATGCGTCCCTCAAATTGTTCTTCAGATCCGATTTGTTGATGGCGATGATGAAGGGTATCTCGAGTTGTCCCAGCAGATTTACGGCGAAACGTTCGTGTTCAGTTGGTACATCGTCCACGACAAGAATCGCCGCGTCCGCACGGTACAGGGCCCGCTTGGCTCTTTCAACTCTCTTCTCACCAAGAAAACCTTCGTCGTCCAAACCTGGTGTGTCGATGAGCGTCACCGGGCCCAAAGGGTGCAACTCGAGGGTTTTGTAAACAGGATCCGTGGTCGTTCCGGGAACATCGCTGACGATCGCCACATCTTGACCAACGATCGCGTTGATCAAAGACGATTTTCCAACGTTCCTCCTACCAACGATCGCTATGTATTTCCTAAAGCCTGCATGGGGTACGTTCATGAGCCTTCCTCCTGTATCCAAGATTTTCGCTGACCTCGTAACCGACCGACCTGACCAATTTCTTCGTGCATTCACCGCACGCAGTGTCGTTCTCAAAAATGCATATCTTGTTGGGATACAGTGCATACTGTGCTCGGTAAGGTGAGGGAGTGAAGTTCGGCATGATCACGTTCGCACCACACTTCAATGCGAGCTGTCTTCCAAAAGGATGTATTGTTCCAAGTGCGGTGGTTGCAGGGATGTTTGAGTCTGGTAAGAACAGTCTCGTGAGAGCTATAAGTTTGAGCGTTTTCGTCAGTTCGCCCGCTTTACATTCGGCCAAAGGTGTATCAGGATGAGGTATGAACGGACCGATCCCCACCATGTCTGCATCGAGCTGGTAGGCGAACAGAACGTCTTTCGCTAAGGAGAAATCGTCCTGACCGGGAAGTCCCACCATGGAACCTGCACCGGTTTCGTAGCCGAGCTGTTTGAGCTTCAACAAGTGTGCTTTGCGCGTTTGGAAAGAATCGTTCGGATGTAATTTTCTGTAGAGCTCTTCGTCCGCCGTCTCATGGCGCATCAAGTATCGATCCGCACCGAGTTCTTTCCAATACGCATACTCATCGAACTCTCTCTCACCAATGGAAAGCGTTATCGCGACGTCGAATTTCTTGATTCTCGTTACCATTTCACCGATCATTTCTTTTGTGTAGTAAGGATCCTCCCCGGACTGCAGCACCACGGTTCTTATACCCATCTGTGCGATAAGCCTCGCACGCTCAACGACCTCTTCAACACTCATTCTGTAGCGCTTGACCTTCTTGTTGGACGATCTGATGCCACAGTACAAACAATCGTTTCTGCAATAGTTGGAGAACTCTATGATGCCACGAAGATATACCTCTTTGCCCAAATATTTCCGCCTGACTTCGTCGGCAGCTGCGAAAAGTTGCTCGTTCAGCTCGTCGTTCGCCAATATCCAAGCGATCTCTTCAAGTGTCACACTTTCTGGATGGTGTACGATCTTTTCGATCACTCCGTACACACTCGATCACCTTCTCACACATGTCTTTGAGCTGATGGCTCATTTCGTCTGCTTGAACGAACACGACGTACTTTTCATCTTCAAACCCCACCATCGGTGGAACGAACCTTTCTTCTCCCGCTTTCAAGCCCGGAATGTGAGAGATCCTTTTTCCAATCTTTTCACACACCCAAATCTTGCACCCGAAAAGTTCCGCGATCTTCTCCAGAAGTTTTTCACAGTCTGACATCCCTTTCTCCCGCCTCCAGTTTTTGCAAAAGCTTTTCTACAATTCTTCTCCTCTCCTGTGGCATTCTTTCAAGTTCTCTTTCAATGAGCTCTTCTCCTATCTTCCTCGTCTCCTTTGAAGCGTAATCGATCAGATACTCTTTGAACGTCAGCAGGGCGTTCGGTGTGCAGAACTCCTTCACAAAACCGGGTATCGCGAACTCCATGAAATGTTGACCCGTTCTACCAGCCCTGTAGCAGGCCGTGCAGAAGGACGGTATGTAACCGTTCTGAGCGAGCTCCCTCATCACCTCGTCCAATGACCTGGTGTCGCCCAAGATGAACTGGCTCTTCTTGATCGATTCTGGATCCTGATTCGAATAGGAACCAACACCTATGCTTGAACCTGCGTCTATCTGAGATACCCCGAGCCTGAGACCTTCCCGCCTTATGTCAGGGCTCTCCCTGGCGGTCAGAATCATGCCGGTGTAGGGGACGGACAATCTTATGATCGCGATCAAGCGCTTGAATTCTTCATCGCTCACAGGTTTGGGTGGTCTTTGAGCGAGAGGTGTGTTGATTGCAGGCTCGATCCTCGGGAAAGAGATGGTGTGTGGTCCAACGCCGAACCTTTCTTCTAAATGTTTCGTGTGGTACATGAGACCCATCACTTCGAATTTCCAATCGTAGAGTCCGAACAAAGCACCTATACCAACATCGTCTATACCGGCGAGCATCGCTCTGTCCAAACCGAAGAGCCTGTACAGATAGGAAGCCTTCGGACCTTTCAAATGGTACTTCTTGTAAGTGGGCAGATGGTAAGTTTCTTGGAAGATCTGGAAAGTGCCTATGCCCACCTGTTTTATGATCCTATAGCCTTCGATCGTTTGAGGCGCAGCGTTCACGTTCACACGCCTTATCTCGCCGTGTCCGTTCTTGTAGCTGTATATCTTTTCGATCGTCTTGGCTATGAAGGCCGGTGAATACATGGGATGTTCTCCGAAGACAACGATCAGTCTCTTGTGGCCTTTCGAGGTGAGCGCGTGGAGTTCTGCTTCGAGCTCTTCTTCACTCAGTGTTTTTCTGATCACCTGCGTGTTCTCGGTCCTGAAACCGCAGTACGAACAGTTGTTGATGCAGTAGTTTCCAATGTAAAGCGGTGCGAAGAGAACGATCCTGTTGCCGTAGACCTCCTCCTTCAACTTTCTCGCCGCCTGAAATATGAGTTCGATCTGTTCGGGTTTTTCCGCGTTCAAGAGCGTGGCTGTTTCTTTGGGTGTGAGTCGTTCTTTTTCCAAAGACTTCTGAACGATCTCTTGGATCAACTTCGTGTCGGGATTCCTCGTCTCATTCAAAAGTTGTTCTATCTCACCGTGCGGGATGAAACTCTCTCGGTCCTCGATGTTTTCGATCTTCTTCAATAACGTCAACATGCTTTCACCTCACTTCAAGGGCATCGTCTTCACTCTAACGCCCTTCACCTGGCCGAGTTTTCCACTCATACTGCCGATCACATCGTTGGTGGCTTTCAGGATCAGGAGTATGATCGCCATGTTTTCGTCCGGCACAGGATAGCCAACTCTCAGCTTTATCACGTCCGCAAAATCGTGCAAAAGTTCGTTGACCTGTCTGTACGCGTTCTGTCTATCCTCCACGATGATGTTCACGATGTAGAACCTTTCCAAAATGAAAACCCCCTTCCTCTCGCCGAGGAAGGGGGCAAATTGAATGCTGCTTCACCTCCCTTCCTCGGTGTCAGATTCGCTCCTCCACCTCAGAAGGTCCAAGTGAATTATATCACATTCCTCGGTGTCGTTCAAGTCGCGCGGAGGATTCTCAGGAAAGGGAATCTCTCGATCCGATGAAACGTGTGTCCTGTTCGGTGGTAAAATGTATTTAACAGAAACTTCATCCAAAGAGGGCAAAACATGACTCGATCCTGGCAGGAGTGGTTGGTCAGGCAAATATCGTTCGCTGGTGATTTCGACAAGGAGATACTCGAAGCGTTCCTGCGAGTGCCGAGAGAAGTCTTCAGCGAGTTTCACTACGATCTGGACGTCGTTTACAGCGACAACGTGATCGTCACGGCAAAGGATGGAAACATTTATTCCACTTCGAGCCAACCATCGCTCATGGCGCTGTTCATGAGCGCGGTCGGCTTGAGACAAGGCATGAAGGTTTTGGAGATCGGTTCGGGCACGGGCTACAACGCCTGTGTGATGGCGCATGTCGTCGGGAAAGAAGGTTTGGTCGTCGGGATCGAGTTCAACCGAAAATTCTTCGAAAAGAGCGTCGAGGCAGCTTCGAAGTTGGGAATCGAGAATGTCGTCTTCGTGAACGACGACGGATTCTATGGCTATGAAAAACTTGCACCGTACGATGCAATAGTGATCACCGTGGCCGTGGACAAGGTCTCACAGCATTGGATAGATCAGCTGAAAATGGGTGGAAGGATCGTCGGTCCCATCGACCTTTACACGGTCGACAGACAGCCTGCGTTGGTGTTCGAGAAAACGATCGATGGTGTCGTGGCGAAGCACCTTGTGGATACCAAGTTCATAAGGGCTGGAGGACTACTTGGAAACCTCAACGAAACCAATCTCGAGAGACTGTCGAAAATCGAGAAGAGATTCTCAACTCCATTCGAGTTCTTAAACCTGCCCACCAGTTACTATGAAGCCGTTGGAGTGTTTCACCTGGCCAGTTGGTCACTGTGTGAGAAAAGTGGCTGGATTTACTTTGTCGAAGATGAAGGTTTTGCACGTTGGAAAGGTGGCTGGGAAGTGTTTGGAAGGATGGAGTTGATCAAAAGAATCGCTGAAGAATGGGCAAGGACCAGGTTCAGTCCGATGAGCCTTGTGAAGTTTCGTTACGATCACAGTATGAATTTCAAAAGATTGGAAAGGCGGGATGAAACGTGAGGAGGATGTTCTTTGTGAGCCTTTTGGTCCTTTTCTCTGCACTCAGCGTGGCCAACAATGCATACTTCAGCCAAGCGGGCTTGTTGGTGAAGGGTCAGGATCTGCGGTTCATCGTCTATGGACCAGACTTCAAGAGCGTGGTGCTCACGATCTGGGAAGTCAAGAATGAGAGAGCCTTGCTTTCAAAGTTGTTCGAAGAACAGATGGCTGTTCAGCCTGAGCTGGGTAAGGTCGTTCTGAAAAGAACCTACACACCCGTGAAGGACTGGGAGACGTTCTCACTGAAGTTCGACAGGTTGGGAACGTACTATGCAACTCTGACGGGACGCGACGAGCGTGGCCGTGAAACCGTGTTCGACGAGGCATTCCTGATCGTCACGGACATGGAGGCCATCCACTTCAACGATGGTGAGAGAACGATCCTGTGCGTTATGAACAAAGACGGTGGATTTGTCAGTAACGCGGAAGTGAACTTCTACAAAGATTCGAAGCTCGTCTTGAAGATGAAGACCGATACCAACGGAATGGCGATCTGCGAAAATGCATGCGATTTTTTCTACGTCAAGAAAGAAAACACATCCGTCTTCGGTGAGATCTACTTCCCGTACAAAGAAGACTATGCCGACGAAAAGTTGTTTTTGATCAGCGATCGTCCCATATACAAACCGAACGATGTGGTCAAGTTTCGAGGCCAGTTGTTCAGTAAACGCGACAACGTCTATGAAGCGCTCGGCGCGAGCTCGGTGAGGGTGATCGTCAAAGATCCAAAGGAAAACGACGTGTACACGAAAGATCTCATCACGGATGAACTCGGTGGATTCTTCGACGAGTTCAAATTACCGGAGAGTGCGGCCGTCGGTGTGTACGAGATCAACGTTTTACACGGTGAAAAGCTCTACTACAGATCTTTCATGGTGGAGGAGTACAGAAAGCCCGAGTACAAGATCTCGATCGAGACTCCTCAAGGACCGATCTTTTCTGGCCAAACGTTGAAGTTCAACATCCACGTCACTTATTTCAACAACCAACCTGTCCAACACGCTCGGCTGGCTTACTACGTCCACGCAAGTCCTTACGATAAAGAACCCTTCTTAGTCTACAGGGGACTCGAAGTGACCGATGAGACTGGTAGTCTCTCGGTTGAAGTCAAAATCGACGAAGGCTTCGACGGTCATTACACGATAGAAATCATAGCGACGGACGAGAGCCAACGTCAGGTCGAAGAAACAAAGTCCGTTCGCATCTGGGCAGACGACGTGAACATCCAGCTGGAAGATGAGTACGTTTGGACCAGTCCAGGTCAAAAAATCAAAATACCTTTGACCATCACGAACGTGGATGGCGAACCACTCGATGGAACGTTGACTGTGAACGTGGACGGAGTGACGAAAGACGTCTTGGTTGTGAACGGAAAGGCTGAGTTCGTTTTCGTTCCGGAAAAAGCGAAGACTTACCGAATCGAGTTCAGCTTCAAGAAAGCTAAAAAACAGATCTACGTCCACGCCTTCGCTAAAGACTACAAACCGAGTGAATTGATGTTGATGGTCGATCAGAAGAAGGTACGGCCCAATCAAACGATCCAAGTGGATCTGGCTTCTTCCCATCGCATCACCGGATTGCTGACGCTCTTGGCTGACAGGATCTATGAAGTTGTGGCCATAGACGCACCGGAACAGAGCTCTGTGAAATTGAAAATTCCTGAGAAAGTTTCTGAAAGAAACCTGTTCCTCGTCTTCTTGGGACTCGAGGGCGGAAGACGGGTGCAAAAAGAACTGACAGTTTCAGTCGAACGAGAACTGAACCTTTCCACCTTGAAGATAGGGTTCGACAAGGAAAAATATGAACCTGGTGATACCGCAGTTATGAAAATCGAGGCCGACGCGAACAACGTCTGTCTCATGCTCGTCGACGAAGCCATATACGCGATGATGAGGCGAGATCCACCGAGCTTGGAAGATTTCTTGTATCCTGAAAACGACTATCCGAACGTCAGCTACGATTTCGCTTACACTTGGAGACTCTACTCAGCACCGCGAGTGATGCTTGCAGAGCTGAAGTCGAAGGAAACCAGCTTCGAAGATTTCAAGAAGAGCGCGGTGATCGAGAAGATCAACGTGAGAGATTACTTCCCGGACACGGCGCTCTGGATACCATCTTTGTCGCTCGAAGGAGGCGTCGCAACGATCCGTTTCAAAGTTCCAGACAGCATCACCACGTTTCGAGCCACGGCTTACGGATTCTCTCGCTCGCTCTTTTCTCAAGGCTCTGGTTCCATGACAGTGACCAAACCTTTCTACGTTCGACCACATCTGCCCAGTTTCTTCAGAGAAGGCGACGTGGTGCGTATCACGACAACAATCTTCAATCAGACTGAAGAACCTCTGAAGACCAACTACTGGGTTGAGTTGCCTGACTCGGTGAAGGCCATGCGAAGTGTGGCAGGTGAAACGATCGTTCAGCCGAACTCTTCGTTCACACAATCTTATCTCGTTCAGGCGGTTCGACCTCTGGATCCTTCAACACTCACTTTCTATGCGGTGTCGCAGCTGACGGACGCGATCGCCATCAACGTACCCGTCAAACCTTTCGCTTTCGAAAGGGAGTTCTACTTCCTCGAAAAAATTGATGGAAAGAGAAACTTCACACTACCCGAAGGAGAGTACGTACAGGCGAAGTTGAAGATCTTGAGGAGTGTCACGCCCATTCTCAGTCAGAGCATCCAAAGGCTCATTCACTACCCTTACGGGTGCACTGAGCAGACGATGAGCAGTTTTCTGCCGGCGGTTGTCGCAGCGAAGATGGGACTAAAGATCACGAACCTCGACGACATCGTTCAAAAAGGCTTGTTCAAACTGTACGATCATCAGCACTCAGATGGAGGCTGGGGATGGTGGAAGACGGACGAAAGTCACCCATTGATGAGTGCCTACGTGATGGAAGGACTTTACCATGCGATCCAGGCGGGCTATCACGTACCTAACCCCGTGGTTCAAAGGGGCATCGAGTACCTCTCAAAGAACCTGTCTGGTTATGGAGTTTACGTGCTGTCGCTGTACGGACTCAACGTCGAAAGTTTTGAACCCAAGAACGATATGGATCTCATCTTCAGTGCGATGGTGTCCGCTGAGCATTTACAGAACACGCTCGAGTTGGTCGAAGAGAAAGAAAGGTTTGCACGTGTGAAGATCAAACCTGAAGATCACTTCGTGAGCGAAGTTCAACTTTCCGCCGTCCTACTGAGGGCGATACTGAGGTGGCAGAAGGATTCTTCCCTCGTTCCGAAACTGATCAACTATCTGCTGAGCGAGAAAGATGGATATTTCTGGTACTCGACGAAGGACACATCCTTCTGCGTGCTCGCACTCCTCGAGGCTCTGCCCACTTACGACAGACCACACGTTTCGATCAGAAACAACGACAAAGATTTCTTCCTCGACGCCGAAGGGGAGTTTTCACTGGAAAAAGGGCTACTCGAAATCGAAGGCGAGGGCCTCATCGAAGTTCATGTGGTTTACTTGGAGCGACCCGTTGCGTCAGTGAGCGAAGGCGTGAAGATAGAGAGGCAGATCTACAAGCGCTACGAGCTGTATCTGGAAGAGGACAAACAAGTCATCGATGCGTTTATACCCGTCGGGACGAGCTTGATCCCAATCAGCATCGAACGCTCAGAGCCAGACGACAAGATGCTTCGCATCTATGCTCACCAGTACGATGGGGCGAAGGACTTCGAGCATGGTGGGGTGAAATTCTCGGTCCATGGCAACCGACTCACGCTGTTCAACGCGAACTACGGTTTTGAAAAAATCGTGGCGGGTTCAGGATTGATCGTCGCAAAACTTGAAAACGATGCCGCTCTGGTTTGCGAGACCAAAAGCAAAAAGATCGTCGTTCACCAAGGCGTGAAGGACATCGCGCTCTTCGGTTCGAAGGTTCTGATCTTGAAAGAAAACACGCTCTGGCTGAACGAAATTCCGCTCACAGCAGTTCCGAACGACGTCGAAGAGATAACGTGTACAGATCGTGAGATCCTTCTTAAGGCACGCGACATAACCTACTGGTTGAAGGATGGAAGATTCAGCGTACTTCCTTTCACCGCAAGGAATGTCTACCAATGGGACGGAGAAAACCTCGTGGCGAGCGGGATCAAATTCTCTGGAAACGACTCGGTGATCCAAGATGCAACGTTCCGAGTCACTTTCAAACTCGAATCTGTGAAACTTCAATCGGGCGACATCGCGAAGACGGTTTTGAAAATAGACAAGTGCGATGGTCAGTACTTCGTGGTCGAAGATTTCTTCGCATCCTGTGCCCAGGTGCTCACCAACTATCGTGAGAAGAACTTGAGATCTTACGACAAGTTTGAGTACGGTTGGTACAGACCTTGGGACTTCTGGTATTCCGCGAGAGAGCTCCACGAAGACAGGATAGCGTTCTTCGCCACATACTGTCAGGACGACACGTTCAGTTATGTTTGGAGGGTTACCGCGGATGGAATCTATCGGTTGTTGCCAGCGCGGGTGTATTCGATGTACAGACAGGGCCTTTACGCTCATTCTGATCCTTCTGTGCTCCACGTTGGCTTGGACGGTGAGGATCTGGCGGGCAGATGAACTGTTCGTCGGTGGTTTTCTAAGAACCAGGTTCGAAGAACTCATCAGAATCTGCAACCTTCTTGAAGTGGAGCTTGACTTCAACGTTCTGATCGTCGAATGTGAAACGCTCAACGAATTTCACCAGCTCACCGGACGAGCCTACGTGATAGGTGCGGTCTATTCGAAAGGGATCATCGTGAGCCAGCCGTTCGAAGTGCTGAGATCGAAAGGTGTGCTGGAAGATGTTCTGTTGCACGAACTTCTGCACCACGTCGTCTCTCTCAACTTCGATCTTCCCAACTGGATGCAGGAAGGTATGATCCTGTATCTGACTGGTGCGAGACCACAGAAGCTTTCTGGACGGCATAGAGAATACCTTTTGCGTTTCATGGGGGAGGTGAGCTATGAAGAAATTCCTCTCGTTGTTGATCGTTACAGGCGTTGTCTTAACGTTGAATCTCGTTGATCGTTTGTCTTTCCACGTCGAAATCCAACCCAAGAATTTCGTCCTGGCTTCAGTGCAAGATTTGTTCGTCGAAACGAACGTGAAGTTCGCAAAGATCAAGAGCAACAAAGACGTTGAAAGAGTCGCTGGTGGCATCTTGGTCAGGAACGTCAAGCCGGGCGACAAAGTCGAGCTGATCTTCGAAAACTACGGCATCTTCAAAAAGAGGTCGGTTGAGTGCATCGTAGCTGAACCAAGCACGCTTGACAGCGATGGAGACGGTTATCCAGACAGCCTCGAACTGGACAGGGAGGACAGCCAAAGGTTCAGAAACTGGTTCGTTTGGATCGCCCTCTCCACTCTCGTGAACGACCCAATCCTTTGGAGCACCAAAGAGAGAGACTGCGCGGGGTTTGTTCGCTACTGTGCGCGAGAAGCGCTCAGAAAACACGATGGGTGGTGGCTGAGAACCACGAAGTATTCCGGACCCATTTTTGAAGACGTGCAGAAGTACAACTATCCGAACTTACCGTTGGTTGGAGAGAGAATGTTCAGGATCAACAAGGGTAAGTTCGAAAGCGAAAAGGATTTTTCGTACTTCGTCACGGCGAGGATTTTAGTCGAATGCAGCTTTAAATTCGTCACGAAAGATGTGAGAAAGGCTCGAGCTGGGGACATCTTGGTGTTCTTTCATCCACAGGATTTCGAGTTCCCTTATCATCTCATGATCTACGTCGGTGAGATTCTGACGAAGGACGAAGCTTGGCTCGTTTACCACACCGGTCCCATCGGGGATGGTCCTGGAGAACTGAGATTGGTTAGGCTCAAAGAATTGATGGATTACGATCCCACATGGAGGCCCACGGAAAACAACCACAACTTTTTGGGATTCTACAGTTTCAAGTTCCTCAATTGAGAGTCTGAAGAACACGTTTCGTCATCCCTCCCTGGTGGCTGTGGACTAGCATATCCGTTGGGTTAACAACTTCGACGAGTATCACATAGATATGGTAGAATATCAATGGTATGATACACTAACTTTCAGCTTGTTGACGGGAACTGACGAGCTTTCTTGGGCGGTCCACAGTTCAACAGATTCAGCATAGTTTAAAATATTCTTTTTTGTCATTCATAGACCAGGTTCGAATGGAGGTGGGTCGGATGAACAAAAAGATGATTCGGCGTTTGTTCACCTTGTTTGTCCTCGCTGTCATCATTGCAGGTTGTGGTCAGTTGGCAAACCACCAGCACGAGACGACGAAATCTCTCTTCACCAATGACCTCAGTGAATTCGAATTCCTGAACGGAGAAGCGAAGGTGCTCATCAAGTTCCGCTCGCTCCCCGGTCCAGCTGAGGAAGCACTGGTTCGCGCGTTGGGAGGAAAGGTGCGATTCACTTACCGAATCGTTCCGGCGATCGCAGCGACCGTGCCAGAGCCAGCGATCAACGCGTTGCGGTCTAACCCACGCATAACCGTGGTCGAACCAGACGTCAAGATCCACATTCTCGATTATGCATCCGAGTTGGACAACACGTGGGGCGTAAAACGCATCGGTGCGGGAGACGTACACAGCGCTGGAAACGAAGGAGATGGTATCAAGGTCGCGGTACTCGACACCGGCATCGACTATAACCATCCAGAGCTCTCTGGTGTGTACGCAGGTGGCTATGACTTCGTCAACAAGGATGAAGACCCGATGGACGATGAAGGACACGGCACTCACGTGGCTGGAACGATCGCCGCCGCACGCAATGGATACGGAGTGGTCGGTGTAGCACCAAAGGTGAAGCTGTACGCCCTCAAGGTGCTCGATGCCAACGGTAGTGGTAGCTTTTCCAACGTCATCGCCGCCCTGCAATGGTGTGTAGAAAATGGTGTTCAGATCACAAACAACAGTTACGGAAGTTCTAAGGACCCAGGGACGATCGTGAAAGAAGCGTTCGATGCTGCTTACAACGCGGGCATACTCCATGTAGCGTCAGCAGGAAACAGCGGAAATCCCACTGGACGTGGGGACAACGTGGGATATCCAGCGCGTTATACGTCGGTGATCGCGGTGGCGGCAACCACCAAGACAGACAGCCGAGCGAGTTACTCTTCCACCGGGCCAGACGTGGAGTTGGCCGCACCCGGTTCGGCGATCAACTCTACACTTCTGGGTGGTGGCTACGGGGAAATGAGTGGAACGTCCATGGCATCCCCGCACGTTGCTGGGGCAGCTGCACTCGTGTGGTACGCCAATCCAACTTGGTCCAACGAACAAGTTCGCCAGCGCTTGATCGAAACCGCTGAAGATTTGGGACCATCAGGTCACGATCCTTACTACGGATACGGACTGGTGCGTGCGGATCTCGCGGTAGGTAGCGCACCTTCCCCGGAACCTGAGCCTTGCATGATGCACGTGGATGATATCACGATGTCGCTTGTTCACCAAGGATCTTGGGTGAGGGCGCGTGCCACCGTCAAGATCGTCTCAAGCGATGGTCAGCCTGTGGAGGGGGCCATCGTGTACGGTGAATGGAGCGGTGCAGTGACAGGTCGTGTCTCCGCTACGACTGACAGCAGTGGGAAAGTGACCTTCACTTCAGCTCGCGTGCGGAGTCCATCTTCCGCTACGACGTTCACTTTCTGCGTAACGGAAGTGGTGAAAGATGGCTGGATCTACGATTCAGATGCAAACGTTGAGAGTTGCGATAGCATCTCCGTTCCTTAACATGGAA